>WBZP01000006.1_pt1 | contig 395702 bp, 369 predicted proteins | sample 5204301 | NCBI WGS metagenome assembly WBZP01 (sample SAMN12412401, study PRJNA552823) | activated sludge metagenome | isolation source: activated sludge from nitrification reactor of wastewater treatment plant... | place: USA: Pennsylvania | collected 2017
GCTATTCGCAAGCACAACTAAATGCCGTGGCTAGGAGTTTGAATGGCCGTCCAAGGAAAACACTAAACTACCAAACGCCTGCTGAACGATTCAGCCAATCTGTTGCATCGACCGGTTGAATCCAAGGAGTGGACCGGCCATTGGGTATGCCGTTGTCAGCAGGCCGGAACCAGTCTGCAGCACTCATTCGGGAATCGAGAGCCAGCGTCTCTTGATGGCCGACAGTAGGCATTGCGCATCGGCGCCGAGAGCCGCCCCTCGCGATGCACCGGCCTCCGCCAGCGCCGAACCGTCTGGGCCGAAAGCGGGCTTTTCGTTTCGCCAGCCCGACCGCGGCAAGGCACTCAGTGGCTCGTCCCCTCCGAGCGCATGATCTTGTTGTAGAGGTTGTACTTGCCGACCGGCTTGTCCATCGGGATGCGCTTGATCTCCCTGAAGGTCGCCGCGTCGAACACGATCAGCGCACCGCCGTCGGCCTTGCGCTCCCACAGGCTGGCCAGCACGTATTTGCCGTCGCGGGTAAATTCGACATGGGCCAGCGTCTTGCCCGGGTCGGTCTTCACTTCGGCGACCATTTCCAGCGTGCGCTTGTCGATCACCTGCAGCGTGTCCTTGCCCTTCGACATCATCGAATCGGTCCACGCATAGGGCGAGTTTTCATGGCTGCGCATGAAGAAACCGGGCCCTAGCGTCGGGATGGTCTTCAGCGTCGTCCAGTCCTTCATGTCGATGACCGTGATCAGGCCCTCCTTGAGGTTGGGCGTGGCCATCACGGTGCGATCCTGCGCGCCCTGCGGCGGGCGGTAGTTCCAGGTGATGCCGGAGCCCAGATGGGGCATGCCGGGCAGGCTCAGGTCGGCGATCTTCTTGCGCACGTCGAGGTTGACCACCTGGCCCTTGCCAGCCTCGCGGCTCGATCCCATCAGTTCCGCATAATTCTGGGTGAAGAAGAAATCGTCGAGCGGCTCGGCAAGATAAGTGCGCCGCGGATTGAGGAAGCCGGGAATGAATGCGCCCTCCTTGTACTTGAAGTCGTGCACCATGCCCACCGCTATGTCGTCCGCCTTGGGGTTGTAGCTGATCTCCCAGACCTCGGGCACGTCCTTCAGCGCGGCGACGAAGCTCTGGCGCGGCGTGGCGTCGTAGACCGCCGAGACGCGCGAGCTTTCCTTGCGATTCTTGTCCCATACCTGATGCACCTTGAGCAGCTTGAGGTCGGCATCGAGCAGCACCAGCGTGTGCGGCAGGTAGTTGGCCACCGCCAGGTACTTGCCGTCGCCGGAGACGGCGACGTTGCGCGTATTGATGCCGGCACGAATTTCGGCAACCACCTTGAGGTTCCAGATGTCGAACTTGGTGATCCAGCCATCGCGCGAGGCGAAGAACACGTAACGCCCGTCGGGCGTGAACTTCGGCCCGCCATGCAGTGCGTAGCGGCTGGGGAAGCGATGGATTGGCTCCAGCTTGTCGCCGTCGAGCACCGTGACGCTATGGTCGCCGGTCTCGACCACGATGAACAGATTCATCATGTCCACGCCCTTGAACACCTCGGCGGGTTTCGCCGGCAGGCTTCCCGGAGCGAAGTAGACGATGCGCGAAGCCGTGATGTCGGCTTCGCCGAGCGTCGGCGCCGGCGACACGGCGGTGTAGATGTAATCGGCGAGCACGGCGATCTCGTCCTTGGTCATGCGGTCGGCGAAGCCGGCCATCTGCGTCGCCGCGCGCCCCTCGGCGATGGTCTTGATCGCATCCGCCTTGCGCAGCCGCGCCAGGCTCTCGGGCAACAGCGCCGGCCCGGTCAGGCCGAATCGGCCCGGACCGTGGCAAACGGCGCAATGCTGCTGATAGAGGGCGGCCGGCTCGGCGGCCAGCAGCGGCAAGGCATTCGCCAATATCAAGCCAAGCACGAGCAAGCGCTTCATACGATGCCGATCTCCGCGTCGCTGAGGTAGCAGCCCGGGTCTTCCGACCACGGGTCGCCCGTGAGCTGCTGGGCGCGCACCCGCGTGTTGCCGCCGCAGATGTCGAAATGGGCACAGGCTCCGCAGCGGCCGCCGACCTTGCGCGGATGGGCCTTGAGCCCGGCCATCAGCGGATCGGAAACATCCACCCAGATGTCGCCGAAGGAACGCTGGCGCAGATTGCCCAGGTTGTAGTGCCACCACATCGTGTCGGGATGCACGTTGCCCAGGTTGTCGATGTTGGCGACGTTCACGCCGCTCGAATTGCCGCCCCACTGCACCAGTTTCCTGCGGATGTGTTCCACCCGTTGCGGAAAGCGCGCTTGCAGCCAGGTCAGCAGATACACGCCATCGGCATCGTTGTTGCCGGTGGTGAATTCCTTGTTCAGCCCGCGTTCCTGGTAGTCCCAGCAGGTGTCGAACAGCAGGTCCATCGCGCTGCGGGTCATCTGGTGCAGGGCATCGTCCTTGCGATTGGTGTTGCCGCGCCCGGCATAGTTGAGGTGCGAAAAATAGAAGCGGTCGATGCCCTCGTCCTCGACCAGCTTGAGCAGGCCGGGCAGATCGTGGAAATTGTCCTGCGTCATCGTGAAGCGCACGCCGACTTTCAATCCGGCATCGCGGCACAGGCGTATGCCGGCCAGCGACAGGTCGAAGGCGCCCTGCTTGCGACGGAACTTGTCGTGCGTGGCGCCCAGGCCGTCGAGGCTGACACCGACGTAATCGAAGCCGATCGCCTTGATGCGTTCGCACATAGGCACGTCGATCAGCGTGCCGTTGGACGACAGGGCCGTGAAGAACCCCAGTTGCTTTGAACGCGCCGAGATCTCGAAAATGTCCGGCCGCAGCAAGGGCTCGCCGCCCGAAAGAATCAGCGCCGGCACGCGAAACGCCTTGAGCTCGTCCATCACGCGAAATATCTCGGCCGTCGTGAGTTCGCCGGGGAAGTCCTTGTCGGCGGAGATGGAATAACAATGTTTGCAGGTGAGGTTGCAGCGCCGGATCAGGTTCCAGATCACCACCGGCCCGGCAGGCCTGCGCACCGGCCCGATCGGTGTCGGCGCGGAGATTTCCTGCATGAATTGGGAGATTCGGAACATGGCAGCATTCAAGCGCATGGGGGGCCCCTGGCGCTTTGATACCCGTCAACTTGCGAGCGGGGCTATTATGTCCCCCGACAGCGGAAAAGCCTATCCGCCGCACAACCATCTACAGGCTTGGGGAACCACGGAGGCACCATGAAACTCATTGCCAACTCTCTTCGCGGCATCGTCCTGGTGCTTGCCTGCGGCCTGCCGTCGTCATGCCTGCTGGCTGCGGAAGCCACGCTGGGCATGAACGAGCAGCCGATCCACGACGCGGCGCGCATCGGCACGCGCAAGGAGGTAGAGAACATCCTCAAGGCCACGCCGCAGGCGCGCGACGCGCGCACCGAACTGGGCGCCACCCCGCTGCACTATGCGGCGATGAACGAGGACAGCGGCCCGCTCAAGGCGCTGCTGGCCGCCGGCGCGGCCGTGAACGCGCGCGACGGCGAAGGCCGCACGCCGCTGCACATGGCGGCGTTTGCGACGCGCACCGCAAATGGCAAGCTGCTGCTCGAAGCCGGGGCCGATCCCGCGCTGAAGACCGATGCCGGCCGCGACGTGCTGAGCATGGCGCGCAAGGTCCGCGCCGACGAGTTGGCCGGCGTGATCTCGTTGTGGATCCTGAAGGGCTGCAAGCCGGGCAAGCCGTGCTAAGAGCTGCCTGCGCGACCCTGCTGTTCCTCGCAGCGACGCAGTGCGCCATTGCCGCGGCAGCCGACGAGACCCTGCCGGCCGTCGTGGTCTATGCCCCCAGTCCCTGCCTGGCCTGCATCGACTGGGCCGACCATCTGCGCCAGAACGGCTTCGAGGTCAGCATCGAAGAAACGGCCAGCGCCAACATGCCCCGGCTCAAGCGCTGGCTGAATGTTCCCGCGGAACTCGAATCGGTGCACACCGCCAGGGTGGCCGGCTATTTCATCGAGGGCCACGTGCCGGCCGAAGACATCAAGCTGCTGCTCCGGGAACGCCCCAGGGCGCGCGGCCTGGCGGTACCCGGCTTGCCGCGCGGCTCGCCGGGACGGGAAGTCTCCAACCCGTTCTGCGAAACCGCCTGCACCATCCTCGACAACGCCGGGCAGGACAAAGAGATTCGCCGCGAGGCCTACAACACGCTGCTGGTCGGCCTCGACGGCAAGACCAGCGTCTTTGCGCGCCATTGACATTGCGCGTCGCCCGGAATTGGAAAGTGTCTTCCGAAACCAGTGTGATCCAGGTTGTTGAGCCCCCTATCGGGGTTTGTCATTTCAGACAGGAGAAGAATTGTGAAAGATTTGGTTTGGGGCGAGATACTGCGCGTCGGCGTCGACGAGATCGACGAGGATCATCGCAAGCTGGTGAATATTTTCAATCTACTCAACCACGCCGTAAAGGATGGGGAATCCCCGGAATACCTCGCGGCGATCCTGGATGAGCTGATCAATTGCACGGTCTGGCACTTCAGCCACGAGGAAAGGTTGATGCTGAAGTATCGTTACGACGGAATCGATGAACACAAGGCGGAGCACCGTGAATTGGTTGAGGGCGCAGGGGAACTGAAGCAGGCGATCCTTCAGGCGGACAAGGCAACGGTAAACCAGCAAATCGAATCGCTGGAACGTTGGCTGACCGAACATATCTTCGCCACCGACATGCGATTGGGTTCCTACCTTTCCCAGGCAATGTAGATATCGTTCCACCGCGCCCCTCGATTGCAAATCCTGGCGCTAGCCGGCTGCGGGCGGCGCCAGCATCTCCTTGTACAGTTCCTGGGCCCACTGCCGGTCCTCGCCGCGCGGTTGCGGATCCTCGTGCTGGCGCACGGTCTGGACGATCAGGCCGTCGCCGCGCAGCCGATAGTTGTTGTCGATTCGCATCATCTCCATCGGCTCGACATCGGTGTACACATGGCAGACGCTTTCGGGCAAATGGCGTTCGGGGATTCTTCCTCCGGCGCGGGCCGCGATCTCCCCGGCGACAATCCTGCCCAGCTGCCAGGCCATGTGGGCGCTTTTCGGATACTGGCCGAACAACGGCGAGACCCGGCCCAGCAGATCGCCGATCAGGAATACCCGCTCGTCATTCGGCGCGTGCAGATGCAAGGGATCGACAGCGGCCCAGCCGCTGGCCTTGCCCTCGGCATCGCGCCCGATCAGTCCTGCCTGCCACACCAGATTCGCCGCCTGCTGCGGCGGCGCCAGGATTGCATCGTCGAAGCGCAGTTCGTCGAACTCGGTGGTAACTGTCTTGCGGAAGGGGTCGATGGCTTTCACCGGGGCGTGCGTCAGGTGCACGATTTGCTCCTTGTAACGCTCGGCGAACATGCGATTGAAGCGCTGCATGCCGCCGCCGGGATCGACCAGGATCAGCCGCCCCTTGATGCCGCGTGCCTTCAACATCCAGGCGATCATCACGGTGCGCTCATAGGGTGCGGGCGGGCAGCGACAGGGCGACGGCGGAACGGTCATCAGCAGGTCGCCGCCCTTGAATGCAGCCAGCTTGCGCTTCAGCGCATCAAGTTCTTCCGCGACGAAGCCACCGGGGTAGCGCCGCCGCGCCTCGTCCGCGGCACGGACATCGTCGCCGAACCAGGCGCTGTAATCCTGGCGAATGCCGGCGGCGAGGATCAGCCAGTCATAGCCCAGCGTGCCCTGGGCGGCATGGATGCGCCGCCGGTCGCGGTCGATCGCCGTAACTTCTGCCTGAAGCGCCTGATAGCCGTAGGCCCGCGCCAGGGCAGCGTAGTCTTGTTGCATCAACGCATCGGGCGTGCGGTCGACCAGCCACTTGTTGCTGAGCGGCAAAGAGCGGAATCCGGAACCCCTGTCGATCAGCACGACATCGAGCTCGGGCGCCAAATGGCGCAGGCGACGGGCTGCGGCAAGCCCTCCCCAGCCGCCGCCGACAATCAGCACGCGGCGTCCGCTGGACGAGGGCAGGAGTTCGGGCAGGGCCTGCCCGAATGCACGGCACGCGCCGAACGAGGCACCCAGCGCGGCGCCTGCGGCAAGGAAATGGCGGCGCGTGGCGATGCCAGGTCTCCGTTTGCGGGATCAGCGACTGCCGCCGGCCGTCATGGCCAGGCGAATGCGCCGGGCAATTTCACGGGCCGGCATCTCGTAGGCAAAGCGGGCGACGAAGCCTCCCTGCGCGTCCAGCAACACCATTCCGGCGGTGTGATTCATGGTGTAGATATTGGGCGCCGCTCCCGGCTCGCGAACCTTTTCGTACTTGAAGCGGAAATTGTCGGCCGCCCGCCGCACCAGTTCCGGCGATCCGGTCAGGGCGAGAATCCGCGGATCGAAGGCGCGCGTGTATTCAAGCAGGATTGCGCCGGTATCGCGCTCGGGGTCGACGGTGATGAAAATCGGCTGGAGGCGCGCCGCCTTTTCACCCAGGGCTTCGAGGATATTCTTGAACTGCAGCAGCGTGGTCGGGCAAACGTCAGGGCAGGAGACGAAGCCGAAGGTGATCAGTTGGAAGCGGCCGCGGAAATCCTCATTGCTGACCGCCCTGCCCTGCGGATTCATCAGCAGATAACGCGGCGAAATGCCGAGGGGCTCTTCCTGTTCGGGCAGATGCCCGCTGCTGCCGGCAACCTGGGCCACTGCGGGCGCGATCAGTCCGCAAAGCAGCACAAACAGGAGGCCGCAGCCCGGCAGCCGCACGCTACTTCGACTCCGCGGCGACAACGGGAAGGGTTTCGGCCAGTTGCAATGCCAACTGGTTGAGCCGGTCGGTCAGCCGGATGGCATCGGGACAGGCTTCGGTCGAGCGCGTCTGCGCCTGATACGCGGCCTGGGTGGCTTCCTCGTAGGCGACACCAAAGCGCCGGGTCTTGGGCGCATGCGCCAGCATCAGCGATTTCGCCCTGGCGGCGGCCTGCACCTCGGCACAGGCCAGCGCCTGGCCATTCACGCTGCCCAGCGCCCGGATGGCGAGGAGACCCGCCTCCGCATCGGCCGCATTGGCGATAGCGACGGCGCCCGGCGCAGCGGCGAGCGCCAGCAGGAGGATCAACAACTTGGTCGGTTTCACATGCGTTCCTTTCCTTGGCAGTCAAAGTTCATTGTAGAGCAGCGGACGGATACTCACCGCATTCGAGGGGCCGGATCCTGCAGAACCCTGTGCGGCGTGGAAAACGGGGCCAGGCGTTCGAGGAAATCCAGCAGTTCGAGCACCGGCGAGTTGCGAAAGAAGGTCGCCATCGGCGTTTCCATCCAGATCCGGTCGGCGAACAGATAAACCTCGTGCGGCGTGTCGCCGATGCCGTCGCCATTGCGATCGAAGCCCTGGTAGTCATCCCAGGTGTTGCCGTGCCAGACATTGGCGCTGCCAGCGCCCGGCGCGCTGATCGCCACGGTGCTCAGGTTGTTCTCGAAGCGGTTGTCGAAGAACCGGTGACCGCCCTCCTCGCCGTAGAAGAACAGGCCGATGATGTTGTGCGCGAAGCGGTTGTTCCTCACCGTCAGCTTGCCGACCGACTCCGGCGGCGCATCGACCCGCAGGCCGACGGAGCAGTGCAGCACCTCGTTGTTCTCGACCAGCGCGTCGTTGCTCTCCTTGAACACGATCCCCCCGCCCCCGTCGGTCAGGGCATGGGCGACGCGGTTTCCGCGCAGGACCAGGTCCGGCGAATACAGCACGATGATGCCGGTGCCGGTATTCGACAGCCGGTTGTTCTCGATCAGCAGTCGCGGCGAAAACACGATGTGCATGCCGTAGCGGCCGTCGCTGAACTGGTTGCCGACGATCCGGTTGTCAGGCGAGTTGGCAAACGTCAGGTCGCGGGCGCGGCTGAAGCGATTGCCCTCGATCACGTTGTGCCGGCTGTGCCATATTCGGATCGCATCGCCGCGCATGCCCGGCGACAAGGGCTTGCCGCTAACCCGGTTGGCCGCGACCCGCGAGCGATTGACCTGTTTGAGGTGGATGCCGAACAGCACGTCATCGATCTCGTTGTCCTCGACGAGATGGTCGTCGCCCTCCAGCAGGATTCCGGCGTCGATCCGGTCATGCGACTCGCCGCTGCCGGTCAGGCGCAGGCCACGGAGGGTCACGCCGTTCGCCGCGACCGACAACACCGTGCTCCTGCCGTTGCCGATGATCACGGCGTGATGCCCGCCCTCCAGGGTCATCGGCTTGCCTATGCTTGCCGGCCCGGCGTAGGTCCCCGGAGCAAGGCGCAAGGTGCCGCCGGCCGGGGTTGCATCGATCAGGGCTTGCAGCGGCGCAGGGGCCGCCGCCAACGCCGGCAGGGCGAGCCAGGCCAACAGCCACAGCCCCGGGCGCAGGGCGCACGATCCACACGTCATTGCTTCGCAAACGGCGCGGTGTTCAGTACGCGCGGCTCCACGGCATGACGAGGACGATGGCCAGCAGCAGGCCGTGGGCGCTCGCCGCGACGATGGTCAGCTTGAGCGCCGCGGTCAGTTCCGCCGGCTGCCCCGCGTACGACCAGAGCTGGCGCGCCGCGCCGATGCTGGCAGCCGCGGGCAGCAGGGCGACCAATGCCGTCGCGGGAAGGCGCCCCAGCAGCACCATCGACAAGGGCCAGCCATAGGCCAGCGCCGCAATCAGCACATAGCCCCAGCGCGCCCGGGCAACTCCCAGCCTGACCACCATCGTGTTCTTGCCGGCGGCGGCATCCGCCTTCACATCCGGAAACTGGTTGATGTAGAGCACGTTGGCCACCAGCAGGGCAAAGCCGAGGCCGGCAGCGACCGGCGCGAAGGCGAAGCCGTGGCGCTGCACGAAATCGCTGCCGATGACCACCAGCAGCCAGCCCGCGGTGATCGCGAATTCGCCCAGACCGCGACTTTGCAACTTCAGCGGCGGCGCCGAATAGGCCCAGCCGACGACCAGGCCGGCGAGGCCGATCAGCATCAGTTCCGGGGCGCTGACCGCCGTCAGCCACAGCCCGGCGGGAACCACCGCCGCCAGCAGCGCATAGCCGAAAATGCCGGTGGCGCGCAGCGACAGGACGCCGTTCTGGATGAAGCGACTGCCGCCGGTGAAGGGAAACTGTCGCTCGGTGTTGGCCCCGTCGCAACCGGAGAGCGCATCGTAGTAGTCGTTGATGACATTGGCGCCGGCGTGCGCCACCAGGGCGAAGAACAGCGTCGCGGTCGCCAGCGCCGGTCCGATCGCAATCCCGGAATGCGCTGCCGTCGCCAAACCCAGCAGGCAGCCGACGAAGGTTACGGAAAGGAAGGCCGGCCGGGTTGCCGCGAAGTAGCGCAGTAGCGGGTTGGGCAGGGCGTCCAGGGTGGGTTCCAGCGGCTTCGACATGTGCGCGTCCTTTCCAGATAGTCGTCATTGAAGCGCCGTCGCGCCGGCGGCTTCGAGTTCGGTCCTGGTCATGGCTCCCAGTTTGCTCGCCACGATCTCTCCCTTGCGGTTGATCACCACGGTAAACGGCAGGCCGGCCTTGCCGTTGCCCAGCGCCTGCATCAGCTCGATGCCCCTGTCCTTGGCCAGCAGCACCCGGTAATTCATCTCGTAGGCCTTCATGAAGTCGCGCACCGACTCGGCCTTGTCTTCGAGGCCGATGCCGATCACCAGCAGCCCCTTCTTCGCGTACCTGTCGTGGATGCGGATCAGCTCCGGAATTTCGACCCGACAGGGGGCACACCAGCGCGCCCAGAAGTTCACGATCATCGGCTTGCCGCGAAGGCCTTCCAGCGCAACGGGCTTGTCGTCGATTCCGGAAAGCGTGGCGGCGAACAGGGGATCGGCAGCGGCGGCATGCGCCATGCCGGCCGCCAGCAGCAATGCCAGCGCCATGAAGCGCCCCACGGCCGACCCCGGCGCCTGAAGCGGAATCCTCACGGCAAGTCGCCGCGCTTGAACAACTGGTAACCCAGGGTGGCGGCGGCAGCGCCCAGCACGGTCGGATAGGCCAGCGCGAAGACCTTGTAGCCGGTGACGCCGAACAGGTCGAGGATGACATAGGCGGAGGGGCCGAGCACGATCAGTTGCGGATCGAACAGCGCCAGCGCGGCGGTACGGAACACCTGCAAGGGGTTCGCCAAGGCCATGGTGACCGCCACCTCCGGCGACACCTTGCCCTGGATCATCACGCCGAGCAGGATCAGGTCGAGGAACAGCAGCAGCGTCAGCCAGACCACGAACGCGGCCCCCTGCGCCATGTCGGTGCTGCGCGCCAGCGCCGAGATCAGCATGCCGATGCCGAGGAAGCAGGCCGCCATCACCGCCAGCAGGCCCGTGTAGTAGCCGAACATTCCCCATGGCACCTCGATGCCGCGCACCAGCGCAATCAGCACCGCCAGCACCATGGCGCCGAACACCGGCAGGAAGATGACGATGTAGCGGCCGAGGATCTTGCCCCAGAACCATGCCGCCAGCGACACCGGCAAAGAGAGCAGGTACTCGTACACGCCGGCTTCGCGGTCGCCCGCAACCGAACGCACGGTGGTGATCAGCACGAAAATCGGCAGGATAGCCATGGTCAACTGGATGTAGGTGACCAGCAGGCGCGACAGGCCGATGAAGCCGAGCACGCGCGACTCGGTCAGGCCGAAGAGGAACAGCAGCGCGACGATGCCGCCGAACACCAGCGTATAGACCTGGAACCAGCGCGCACGCAGGGATTCGACGATGTCCAGCTTTGCGGTCAGCCAGAGTTGATTCATGATTGAAAATCCGTTTGAACCACAGAGACACAGAGGCACAGAGAAGACCCTTCGCTGAGAAGAAGCCATTCTTTTCGTTCCCGCATTTCTCTGCGACTCTGTGTCTCTGTGGTGAAGCCTTGCCGTTTCATGCTTTTCATTTCCCTTTGGCCAGCACGTGCTGGCGCATTTCCGCGAAATCGAAATCGCCAGCCTCGGCGTAGGCCCTGGCGCCGTAGTTATAGCCCATCGGCGACAGCCTGCCGCCGGCATAGTGCGCCTGGCGCGCGTCGAGCCACCTGTCGCCGCTGCCCGCGACATCGGCCACCCAGAAGCGGGTGGCTGCGTCGGCCAGCCACGGATGGTCCTTCTGCCTGTCGCGCAACCAGAATACGGCGCAGCCGATGTCGTCGAACTTGAACACCATGTCCTTCTCGCCGCCGCGCATCTCGGCGGCGAAGCGGCGATCGGAAATCACCATGCTGCAACGGGCACAGGTATCGCGATCCCACTTGATCTCGGCCATGCCTTCCGGCCACGTGCCGGAGCGGCCGCAGGCCGACAGGGCGGCCGCCAGCGGCCCCAAGGCAAAGCCCGCCCCGATGAAGCGGCGCCGGTCCATCAATTCACCGCACCGCCAGCGCCGTCCGCAAGGGATACCGGCCCCGGCTCCAGCGGAGCCATAACTCTTGCTTCCTGCAGCGAGAAGTCGCTGATCAGCGCCACGTAGCGCGACGTCATGCCGATGAAACGCAGCCGGTCGGGACCCGGCACATCGCCCTCCCACTCCAGCCCATTGCCGAGGTCGCGGAAATTCCAGGCCAGCATCGCCTTGGTGAAGGCGGCCTCGCTGCGCTTGATCGAAATGCGGCAGCCAAACGTGCCGGAAAGTGAAACGTCGTCGGCCACGCGGTCGTCGAGCACCACCTTGCCCATGTCCATCTCGATCACCCGATTCACCAGCGCCGATACCTCGTTCAGCCGATGGCTGGAAATCAGCATGGTGACATCCTGCTGACGTTCGGCGAGGATTTCGAAGAAGATCTTGCGCGCCTCCGGGTCGAGGTTCGCCGCCGGCTCGTCCATCACCAGCACCTTCGCATCGCGCCCCAGGGCGATCGCAATCAGCAGTTTCTGCTTCATGCCGCCCGAGAGCTTGACGAAGGGGCGCGTCAGGATTGGCGCCAGGTCGAGGCCAAGGCGTTGCGCCAGTTGATGGATGCGGGCCGGATCGGTAGCGCAGAGTGCTGCGGAAAAATCGATCAACTGGGCCACCGGCATTTTCAGCGGCGGCGGCAACTGCGGCACGAAGCCGATGCTGCCCAGCACCTCCGTGCGTTGCTGGCGCGGGTCGCGGCCAGCGACGGTGACCTGTCCGTCGAAGGTGTACTCGCCCAGCAGGCAACGGATCAGGGTGGTCTTGCCGGCGCCGTTGGAACCGATCAGCGCGACCCGCTCGGACAGCCCGATCTCGAGGCTGATGCCATCGAGCACGCGGGCCTTGCGAAAGCTCTTGGTGACGTTCGAGAAGCGGATCATGGCAAGCGGTGTGAGCGGAGCAATTTCATAGCAGCTTCGAGAAGCCCTTGACGTCGAAGGTCAGCGAACCCGTCGGACAGGTGTCGACGCACAAGCCGCAGCGGGTGCAGTCGGGACCGATCGGGATTTCGGTATCGACCGCGCGACCCTTGATCACCGTGTCGAGCACGTGCGGCACCAGGCAGACCTTGCGGCAGTCGCCTTCATGGAAGCAGCCGTCCAGGGTGTACTTGATGCGCACCGGCGAGAAGATGCCGACCACACCGTAGGTGAGGCCGATCGGGCAGGCGTAGCGGCACCAGGCGCGGCGCGAAAAGAACACCTCGAACACCAGCAGCGCCAGCACCCACAGCAGGGCCAGTCCCGGCCCGTAGATCAGCGCCCGCGACAGGATGCCGGTCGGTGAGATCGCCTCGAATACCGTGTAGCCGGTGGCCAGGGCCAGCACGGCGAAGACGACCCAGGACAGGGTGCGCAGGCGGCGATCCATGCTCTGGTCGGTCACCAGCTTCTTCTTGACGAGGTAGAGATGCAGTTTCTCGGCCCACTCCGCCACAAAATGATAAGGACATACCCACGAGCAGAAGCTGCGGCCGCCCAGCAGCAGCCAGAGCACGAAGACCGTTGCGGTGCCGATCACCAGATTGACGATGATGTGCTTGTGCGCCAGCATCACCTGCAGCGCGGAGTTGAGGTCGATCAGGTGGAAGCCGACAAAGCGCGAGGCGGTCAGCGCACCTTCGAGAATCTGGATGTCGAACCAGAACGAAAAGGTGAACATCAGGTTGACGACGATCAGCACCGCCCAGCGGCGATTGCGCCACTTGTTGGTATGCACCGCGTGGGCGCGGGCATGCAACTTCTCTGCAATCAGGTCGCGGTTGCCGCGCTTGTACAGATGTATCTTCTGCGCCTTGGGTGCGATCGCCTCAGGTTTTTTCGCCTCGCGGCCGAACAACACCGCAATCTGGTCGAAGAAGCGGCGCTTGAGGTATTGGTTCATGTGTTCCACACCTCGCGCGCCTCGACCACGATGCAGGTCGGTTCGACCGGACAGATCATCTCGCAGACCCCGCAACCGACGCAGGGCTCGTGCACCACCGGCGACTTGCGCTTCGAGCCGTTCGGGGCGAATACGGTTTCAATGGAAATCGCACCCTTGACCGGACATTCACGCACGCACAGATCGCACTCGGCGACATCGTAGGGATGCTCGCTGACCGCGATCGGCTTCCAGCGGTTGACCTCCATGTAGCGCATGCGCCCCTTGAACGACGCGCCTTGTACCTGTCCCTTGAAACCCTTGCCCTGGATCGCCAGGCAGGCTTCCGGTCTGGTCAACCTTGCCACGCCGGCGCGTTCCATCAGATTCAGGGTCGGTTCGGGATCTTTCTCCTTGGCCTTGAGTATCGGCGCAGCAGCGAGGGTCGCGCCCTTTCGCACGCCGAGAAAGGCCGGCTTCTTGTAGACCAGCGCGCCTGTCGGGCAGGCCAGGATGCACTGCACGGCATCGCAGGAAAAATCACAGGCCTGCGCGCGCGCATCGATGTAAGGCACGCCGACGGCAACGCCATCAACCAGGTCGGCCAGCTTGATCGCCTGAACGGGGCAGACCTGCACGCATTGGCCGCACTTGATGCAGGATGCCAGGAAATCCTTTTCGTCCAGAGCCCCCGGCGGCCGCAGACGCTTTGTCCTGGCATAGACCAGAGGCAGGAAGCCTGACAGTGCGGCGCCCATCACCCCGCCGGTCAGCAATAGCGTGCGCAACGCGCGGCGGCGCGCCTGCTGCGCGCGCTCCCGCGAAACGGGCGGCTTCGCGGCGGCGGCTGGTTTCGCGTCAGCGGGTGGCTTCGACTCGCTCATTGGACTACCCTCCCCCCAGCCCCCTCCCCAGGGGAGGGGGTGACGGTGGTTCGCCGCTGCGCGGCTCCGGGTTGTGGCTGGCGCCCCTTCGGGCGGCCGTGCGGGGCGCTCATCCTGTCACCTTGCTCTTCTGCAGCGCCGGTCTCGTGAAGCGCGGCTTGTCATCTTTCAGCGTCAGTTCCGGCGACGAAAATGGCGCCAGGCGCTCAAGAAAATCCAGCAGCTCCATTACCGGCGCAGTCTTGAAAAAGCGCGCCGGCGGCAGCTCGATCCATATCTGATCAGCATACGCGTACAATTCATAGGGTGTATCGCCAATGCCGTTGTGATCGCGATCGAAGCCTTGATAATCGTCCCAGAAATTTCCCCGCCATTCGTTGATACCGGATTTGCCGCGACCGGCCTGCACCACATTGGTCAGGTTGCCCTCGAAAACATTGTCGGTAAACACGTTGCCGCCGAGCTCGCTGGTCAACTTTACCGCGATACCGTTGAAGGCGAAGCGATTGTTGCGCACCCAGATCTTGCTGTCGGGCTGGAAGGGCGACAGGTCGGAGCCGATACCGACGGCGCAATAGATGATCTCGTTGCCTTCGATCACGGTATTGCTGGCTTCCTTGAAGCCGATCGCCATGCCGGATGCCCCCGTCGCGTGGGAAATCAGGTTGTTGCGCATCACCCCGCCTTCGGTGTACATGAAATACACGCCCACCGAGTTGTCGTAAAAGCGGTTGCCGTCTACCACGTTGTTATTGGCGAACATGAAGTGGATCGAGTAACGGCTGCGCATGCCGACATTGTTACGATAAACATTGTCGTGGGAATACCAGGCCACCATGTCGCGCGAATCGACGACTTCATTGCCCTCGACCAGGTTGCGGTCGCTGTACCACAGGCGCAGGCCGTCGCCGCGCACGCCGAGGTCGCGCGGCTTGGAGCGCACCTTGTTGTTCCTCACGATGCTGTCGCTCGACTGCTTGAGGTCGATGCCGAACAGGCAGTTGTCGATCACGATGTTCTCGATCACGTTGCGGTTGCCGCGCACGTCGAGGCAGGAATCATCCGTGTCGTGCGAATCGCCGGAGCCGGTCAGGTGCACGCCGCGCAACACCGCGCCGCTGGTTTCGAGCGAAAACACCGTGCCCTTGTCGCCGGCATCGATCGTCACCTGCCCGCCGCCTTCGATGATCAGCGGCTTCGTCATCACCACCGGGCCGGAATAGGCGCCCGGCGGCGGACGCAGCGTGGAGCCAGCGGGTGCCGCATCCACCAGGTTCTGGAAGGGCTTCAGCCCATGGACCCGCTTGTCGCGCTCGTAGAGCGGATAGGTCGGCTTGGGTCGGTCGACGCCGACGCGAGGGGCTGTCGATAGATCGGCCGTCGCCCCCAGGCCGGGCGGTTTGTCGTCGTCCCGATCAGCCGGACGCGCCACCAGCAGCGATGAAACACCGAGCAGCAAAGCCGGCAGCAGGGCCAGCCAGCGTGTCAGGTTCATGAGCCGGAAGCTCTCAGTTCGCCGCCGACTCGCGCATCTGCCTGCGACGCAGCAGGACGGCCATCATCAGGCAGCCAAAGGCCACCACCAGCAGTCCATAGCCCCAGTAAGGATAGGAGAAGGTCGAGAACTGCGCCACCTTGCCCTCGCCGAATACCGTCGGCATGAAGGGCTTGACGGTGAAGGCGCCCCAGGGATGCATGTTGTGGCCGAAGAACCACAGCCAGCCGGCATAGTCGATCACGAAGAAGATCGGCATCAGGGCCGGCACCAGCGCCAGCAACAGCGAGAACCTGGGTATCTTCCAGACCCCCAGCAGGATGATCGCCATCGCCAGGACCATTCCGGCCATCGACACCTGGGTGGCGAAGATCAGATTGGATTTCCAGCGTTCCAGCACGTCCGGCTGGTTGAAGAAGGTGCTCGCCTCGTGGTAGTAGTGGGCAGCAAAGGCATCCAGTTGGCCCATGACGATCTGGTCGACCAGCATCCACCCGGCAACCGCCGTGAAGCCCGCGCCGAGGATCTTCAGTTGCGTCTTGCGCTGCGTGGCAATGAATCCCAGCAGCATCACGGCAAACCAGCCGAAGATGAACTTGGACAAGCGCAACTCCACCGGAGAACCGGTGTCGATCGGGTACATCCCCACGTAGTGGTTGATGGTGTTCATTTCGTGGACGCAGTCGAGGCTCTTCGCCTCGCTGTTCACGTCCTTGTCCTTGTCCAGGATCGGGTTGTAGCGAGGGGTGTTCTCGCCGACGTCCGCCTGCAGGGTTTCGCTGCCCATGCGGGTGCCTTTGCCTACCGCGGTGCACCCGTTGAACACCCCGTTGAAGTGAAAGTGGATGCGGATGCCGTCGGGAAAGGCATCCTTGGGGTAGTTCGGCGCCGTCAGCGAAACCCACCAGATCGGCGAGAAGTAGGCGGCGATCAGCGCCACCAGGGCGACCAGGGTCAGCCCGGTAATCAGCTTGTTCTGCTTTTTTGCGTCTTGCATTTTGCGCTCTGCTCGGGGGGTGCTACTGGCGGGAAGCACCCCGCGCTCTGACAAGGATCAAAGTGCGGGAAGCTTTCCTGGAAACGTCTATTTCTTCTTGGCGTCCTTGGCGGTCTTGGCCGTGGGGCCTGCCTTGCACATCGATCCCGGCATGACCAGGCTCGACTGATAGGCCGAGATGGCCACCAGTTGCTTGTCATCATACTTCTTGATGATCTTGACCATGTCGGGATTGGCGTTGCGGCGCTTGCCGTCGCGGATCTCGGTCATCTGGCGCAACAGGTACTTGTAATGCTGGCCGGCCAGAACGGGGTAGAACTTGTCCTTGATGCCCTCGCCGTTGGCCTTGTGGCACTCGATGCATTCCTTTTCGTACAGCGCCTTGCCGTCGGCAACCTGCTTGGCGGCGTCGGGACCCTCGTACTTGCCGTGGTCTACCGGGATGCACAGGCTCTCGATGTAGGCCGAGACGTTGGCCAGTTCCTGCGCGTCGGTCAGCTCCTTGGCGAAGGGGTACATGGTCGGGTTGTCGCGCAGGCCGGCACGAATGTCGGCCATCTGCTTGATCAGCACGGTGGTGTGCTGCCCGGCGAGTTGCGGAAAAGTGCCGTCGGAACGCCCGGCACCGGAAGGCAGGTGGCAGGCGCCGCAGACCTCGTAGCCTTCCTTGCCGGCCTTGGCAGTGCCCTTGAGCTTGAGCGCCTCGATCTTCTCGCCTTCCTGGGCATTCCATTGGTAATCCTTGGCCTCGATGCCGGCCTTCTTTTCGGGCGGCGGCCCCGCCTGCGCGAATGCGGGAATCAGCGCCATCGAGAGCGCGAGTGTCAATGCCTTGTACATTTTGGTTTCCTCTTCAGTGTCTGGGGGCTGTGGCGATGATGGCACATAGGTACATCAGAGTTCATTGATATTCATCAACCGACCGGGATTGCGTTTCGAGCGGGCCGAAACTTGTGCCGATGCTATTTGACCGTGAAGAAGCACCGGGGTTCGGTTCGCCAGCGCACATAGCGCGGACAGCCGGTGCTATTTGATCTCGGAGAGGTACTTGGCCAGTTCCTTGATTTCCTCGTCGGTAACCAGATGCATGACGCCCTTCATCGCAGCGGTGTTGCCGTTGGCACGTGCGCCGCTCTTGATGTCCTTCATCTGGTTCTCCGCATACTTGGCATTCTGCCCGGCCAACTTGGGATACTCGGGCGTCAGCGGCTTCTTGGCATCCTTGCCGTGACAGGCGACGCAGGTCTTTTCCATATAGAGCGTCTTGCCGTCGGCCAGGACCGGCGCAGCGAACGAAGCGGCGGCGGCGAACGCAAGAATCAGTTTCAGTTTCATGGTTATTCCCTTTCGTAATGAAAAGGGGGCAGAGTAACTCCGCCCCCCCGAAACCTGCCTTGATCTAGTTCAACTTACTTGATCTTCTTCGCTCCGTTCTGCTCAAGGTAGGTCTTGGCGCGCAAACCGAGGTCCGCGGTCTTGACCTGGTATTGCCAGATCTGCTCGGCCCAGAGGTTGGCATTCTCCCAATCCTTCTTGGCGGCAAAGCCTTCATGCTTCTCCTTGAGACCCTTGGTCTTGCCCAACTGGTCGAATGCGTCCTCGACCATGGCCACGACATCCGGGAAGTCCTTGTAGTTGACGCTGGTGATGTAGGCCACCACGGAGTCGATGATCGCCTGGGTATCCGCAACCTTCTTCACCGTCGCCTTGTAGTCGGCTTCCGTGTAGGTGCCCTTGGCCAGCGTCGTCTTGGTCGGCTTCCAGCCCTTCGGCTTGACCAGCAGGTAACCCTGCATCTCGAGGTGCAACGCCGAGCAGAACTCCGTGCAGTAGTAAGGATAGACGCCTTCCTTGTCAGCCTTGAACTTCACGGCCACGGTCTTGCCCGGTTCCACCGAGGCATGCACGTTGTAGGTCGACACCGTGAAGCCATGGGTCTCGTCCTGCGCGCGCTCAAGGTTGGTCAGGTTGATCGTCACCTCGTCGCCGACTTCGACCTCGATGGTTTCCGGCGTGATGTGCGAACGGATCAGGGTGCCGAAGACTTCCACCTTGTTGCCCTTCCTGACGGTCTTCTCCTGACCAGCCAGCGTAATCCCCGGATGCGGCTTGTCGGTGCGGCTGTCGGTGCCGACCTTGTAGCGCACGGCAGGCTTCAGCTTCTTGGCATCGATCGCCACGGCATAGTGCGGTTCGCCCAGCGGCAGCGGCATGTCATAGAGCAACTGCATCTTGTCGCCGCTGATGTCGATCAACTGGTGGTTCTGCGGATGCAGGGGCCCCACCGGCACGAAGCGGTCGATCGCCAGCTTGTTCAGCGCGACGAGGTACTTGCCGGCCGGCTTGGTCGAATCGCCTTCCATGGTCATCAGGTGGCCGATGTTGTAGTGCACGCTGAGCTTGTCCAGCACCTTGCCTTCGCAGAAGTCCCATTTCGCCACTTGCGAATCCACGTACAAGGACGTGTAGGCGGTACAGGGCTTGCTGTCGAACTGGGTATGCAAGGGGCCGAGACCCAGCGCCACTTGCGTGTGCAGGACATCCTTCAGGCCGATCACCGGAATGCCGTAGGGGTCCCTGGATTCGAACTTGCCGGCCTTGATGGCCGCCATGATCTTCTCGAAGGAGTACACCGAGACATGGGTGTCGAGCTTGCCGGCGACGATGATCTTGGTGCCGTCCGGAGTCACATCGGCGCCGTGCGGGGACTTGGGTTCCGGAATCAGGAACAGGATGCCTTCCTTGATCGCGGTTTCCATCATGATCACGTCGTGGCCGTTGATCTTCTTGGCTTTGCCTTCGGCCACCAGTTGGGCGGCCTTCTTCCAGTTGATCACGTGCAGGTAGTCGGTGTCCTTGGCGGAACAGCCGGCCTCATACGGCGGACGGCCCTTCTCGATGCCGCCGACGTAACGTTCGGAGCAGAAGGAATTGGTGAAGGACCAGCCTTCCGACGGTCCTTTGCCGAAGTCGGAAAGATCCTGCGAGTAGGGTGGCAATTCAAGCGAGAAGGACTTCTTGGTGTCTATGCGGCCTTCCTTGCGATCGAACTTCCAGTAGGTGACGCCGCCGCGATACTTTTCGTTGAACTCTTCGAGCGGATAGAACTTCTTGTTCTCCAGGGGCGCGGCATACTGGGCCGCTTCGATCACATACTCGGTATTGCCGCTGACGAAGGCGCCGCCGTGTTCGGACTTGAAAATCGGATTGACGACGATCTGCTTGGTTTCAAAGTCGCGCAGGTCGATCACGGCGAGGCGCGGATTGGCCTTGTCGTTGATGAAGAGGAATTGGCCGTCGTACTCGCCATTGGTTTCGGAGATCGCCGGATGGTGGGTATCGCCCCAGGTGATGTCCTTGCCATCGATGCGGCCACCGGCCAGCACCTTCTTCGAGCTTTCGTCGAAGCCATAGCCCTGCCAAGGTTCAGGTGTGAACACGGCAAGGTATTTCAGGATGCGCATCGACGGAATGCCATAGACGATGACCTGTCCGGACTGGCCGCCCGAACTGAACACCACGAATTCGTCGCGCTTGCCGGTGGGTACGTAGGTCTTGGCCGCGGCCAGCAGATCCTGCTGGCTCAAACCACGCGCCTTCAGCACGTCCTGCAGGGTGTCGGCCGACCAGGCCGCTGTCGCCGCCAGCCCCAACCCGGCTGCCAGCAGCAGCGAGGTGGCTTGCTTGTTAAACTGCTTCATGTTTTTTACTCCCATTCCGGTTGATACTTCGTCGGTACAGCTTCCGATGCGTCCTTGCTTCCTGATCGTCGCTGCGACAATTGGTCGCTGCGACAATTTGTCGCATACTTTATACCTGATGGTGATGCCATGGAATTGATTCCAATCAATTCGGCCAGCAAAGAAACAGCTCGCCGCAGCAAGACCCCGCCTTGAAGCTGACCCGGTCCCACTGGGCGACGCTGGCGATGATCATCACCCTGATCGCCCTGGCGTTTCTCGCTCGCCAGTTTTCCCCGCTGCTGCTGCCCAAGGCGGACCTTGTCGGCATCGCGGAACCCGGTTGCGACCTGCAGAAGCGCGCCTGTGCGGCGACGTGGCCGCAGGGCGGGCGCATCGAATTCTCCATCACGCCGCGTCCGATACCCTTGCTTCAGGCCTTGCGCGTTGAAGTCACTGTCAGCGGAGTCAAGCCGGCCAAGGTGGAGGTGGACTTCGCCGGCGAGACCATGAACATGGGCTACAACAGGAGCGAACTGGCCGCCGTCGGTCCCGGACGCTATGCCGGCGAGACCTCGCTGCCGGTCTGCGTTTCCGGCAGCATGGCCTGGGTGGCAACGGTGATTGTCGAAGCCGACCGGCAGCGCGTTGCCGTGCCCTTTCGCTTCGATGCGGGGCGCTGAGCGCGACGAGAGTCCGCGTCGCCGGTCGCGCTCGCTAGCGGCTGGTCGGACGTTTCAGCAGCTTGCGCTGCAAGGTGCGCCGGTGCATGTTGAGTGCCCGCGCGGTGGACGATATGTTGCCCTTGTGCTCGCGCAGGATGCGCTGGATGTGTTCCCACTCCATTCGATCCACCGACATCGGCACCGGCGAAATCGTTGCCGCCGTGCCGGCTTCAGCCGAGCCTTCGGCGGTGTGGCCGAACGCCCGCAGCAGCGTGGCCACATCCACCGGCTTGGCCAGGTACTGCACGGCGCCCAGCTTGATCGCATCGACCGCCGTGGTGATGCTGGCATAGCCGGTCAACACCACGATCCGGCAGGCGGGCTTGATCTCGAGCAGGCGTGGGATCAGGTTAAGACCGGAGGCGCCCCCGAGATTCAGATCCAGCACGACCCAGTCCGGCGCCGCCGCGCGCGCCAGGTCGAGTGCGGTCGCAGCATTCCTTGCCGCAACAGCCGCGTAGCCGCGCCGCCTCAACGCGCGCAGCAGAGTGGCGCTGAAGGTGTCGTTGTCCTCGATGATCAGAATGCTTTCGCTCATGTCGCTTCGCGGCTCCCTCGCTATGTCTCGAACTTGCGGGCTATCGGCAGCTCGATGGCGACCCGGCCGCCTCCGCCCGCCGGATTGTCCAGCACGATGCGCCCGCCGAGGCGCTCGATGGCCGAAAACGCCAGCAACAAACCGATGCCGGCGCCGCCGTTGCGCGCGGGCAGCGGCGCGCGGCCGGCCCGACGCAAGACGTCTACCGGAAAGCCGGGACCGCCGTCCAGTATCACGATCTTGAGCTGCGCTTGATCCCAGGTGAGCTTGATTTCAATGTCGGCGTCGGCAGCGTCCGCCGCGTTGTTCAGCAGGTTGACCAGAGCCTGCTCCAGCGTGGCCTCCGCCAGGATCGGTGGCGCACCGGCGGCGATCTCAAGGGTCAGCCGGCTGCTCGCCCGCGGCCGCATGGCCTGCCAGCGCGCGAGAACGTCCCGCAGCCACGCCGCGGCATCCTGCACCTGAAGCTGTTCCGGGCGCAGCATTCCGGCACGGGCAGCCATGCTGCTGATAATCCCCTTGCACAGTTCGACCTGCTCCTTCGCCAGAGCCAGGTCTTCACGCGCCGCCGAATCGAGGCAGGCTTCACCTTCAAGTTCGCCGACCAGTACGGCAATGGTCGCCAGCGGCGTTCCCAGCTCGTGAGCCGCGCCGGCGGCCAAGGCACCGAGCGCCACCACGCGCTCATCGCGCAGCGCCTGCTCGCGCGCGGCAGCCAGGCGTTCGTCGCGTTCGCGGATCGACGCCGTCATGCGCGCCACGAACCAGGCGATCATCGTCGCGGAAACCACGAAGGTGAGCCACATGCCTCCCAAGTGCAGGCGCGCCGCGCGCTCGGGGTCGGCAACCGACAGTGGCAGGAACTGCCACATCAGCAGCGAATAGGCACCGACTGCCAGCAGCGCAATCGCAGCGGTCAACGTTCCCGGCAAGGACAGCGCGGCCACCGCGACCGGCACCAGCAGGAAGGAGATCAGCGGATTGGATGCACCGCCCGACAGATACAGCAGGATCGCCAGCGTCGTCAGATCGACGCACAACTGGCCGAACAATTCGGTAGCGCCTACCGCATCACCCCCTCGCGCGCGCCACTGGACATGGGCATTGAATCCCGCGATCAGCACCAGCACGGCAAGCATGGGCAATTGCGGCAGGGCGATTTCCAGCAGCTTCGGCGCCGACGACACGGCGGTTGCCACGGCCGCGAGCAGCCACCAGCGCAGGATCACCGCCCGACGCTGGTTGAGCCGCAGATTGGAACTTGCTTCGTCAGGACTGGAATCGAGCATCAGCGGATTATCCGACACAGATCCCGCAAATAGCGCAAAGGGCCTGCGACAATACGTCGCAGGCCCATTGCGTGGATCGACGGTGCCGCTCAGCTCAAGTCATTGCGCGCCGGGAAGCCCCCGGGCATGCCAGGACAGCGATGTCTGCCTGGCCTGCTTCCTGGCGATTATTTGATCTCCAGCAGGCTCTCGTCCCATTTCTCATGCTTCTCCAGGCCGAGAAGGTTGGCCGTTGTCGCCGCGAGGTTGGACAGCCCGGCCGTCGGGGTCTGCTTCAGACCGAGTTTGCCGCCCGACGCGTTGTCGTAAAGAATCAGCGGAACCGGGTTCAGGGTGTGCGCGGTCTTGGCCTTGAACGAGCCATCCTTGTTCTGCGCCGGCTGCTTGGTCTTCTTGTCCAGTTCGTACATCTCGTCGGCGTTGCCGTGGTCGGCGGTGATCAGCGCCACGCCGCCCAGCGCGTCGATCACCGGCAGGATGCGCGCGAGTTCAAGGTCCACCGCCTCGATCGACATCGTCGCGGCACGGAAGTTACCGGTGTGCCCGACCATGTCGCCATTGGCAAAATTGCAGCGCAGCGTGCGGTACTTGCCGCTGTTCAGTGCGTCGATCATGGCATCGGCAATTTCCGCGGCCTTCATCCACGGACGCTGCTCGAAGGGCACCACGTCGCTCGGCACCTCCTGATAGGTTTCGCCTTCAAACTTGCCGGAACGGTTGCCGTTCCAGAAGTAGGTCACGTGGCCGAATTTCTGCGTCTCGGAGCAGGCAAACTGCGTGATGCCGCCCTTGGAGAACCACTCGCCCGAGGTGTCCAGAATTGCCGGCGGGTTGACCAGGAAGCGCTTGGGCAGCTTGAGGTCCCCGTCGTACTGCAGCATGCCGGCATAGGTCACCTTCGGCACACGGACACGGTCGAACTTCTTGAAACCTTCTTCTTCGAAGGCCCGCGTGATTTCGATGGCGCGGTCGCCGCGGAAGTTGTAGAAGACCACGGAATCGCCATCCTCGATGGTGCCCACCGGCTTGCCGTCCCTGGCGATGACGAAGGGCGGCAGATCCTGGTCGATGGTTCCCGGGAACTTGATGCGCAGCTCCTTGACCGCCGCCGACGCGCTGGCGAACTGATCGCCCTCGCCGAGGACGTGGGTGTGCCAGCCCTTGTCGACCATGTTCCAGTTGGCGTCATAGCGATCCATGGTGATGTTCATGCGGCCGCCGCCGGAAGCGATCTGCGCATCGAAGCCGCCCGCATTCGCCTCGGCAAGGAAGGCTTCGAACGGCTCGACGTAGTCCAGCGCGCTGGTTTCCGGCACATCGCGGCCGTCGAGCAGCGCGTGGATGCGAACCGCCCTGACGCCTTCTTCCCTGGCACGCAGTACCATCGCCTTCAGGTGGTCGATGTGGCTATGCACGTTGCCGTCGGAGAACAGGCCGATGAAATGAATGGCGCCAGGCTTGCCGTTGGCACCTGCCTTGGCGCCGGCAACGATCTGCTGCCAGGCCTCACCCTGCCAGATGGCGCCGGTGGCAATGGCGTCGGCGACCAGCGATGCGCCCTGGCTGTATACCTGGCCGGCGCCAATCGCGTTGTGGCCGACCTCGGAGTTGCCCATGTCCTCGTCGGAAGGCATGCCGACCGCCGTGCCGTGCGCGCGCAACAGGATGTTCGGAAAGTGGGCGAACAGCCGGTCGAGGGTAGGCTTTCTCGCCGCGGCGATGGCGCTGCCGACGTCGGACTTCGGAATGCCGTAGCCGTCCATGATGATCGTGACCACCGGGCCCTTGATTCCGGCGAAAGAGGCGAGTTTTTTCAGCATGATGTATTCCTGCGAGGAATTGGAAGATCGGAAAAGGAAGCGGGGGAGGACACAATGGCGAATCATAGCAAGTTCATCCCCCTGGTGAAGCCGTTGCCCCGGGTCAAGGCCGACATCAGCCGATTACCCGATGCAGATCAAGGAAAAAAGCGTCAAGGGCCTGCGACAATGCGTCGGATGCCCTATTCGTGGAGGGAAGCAAATGAATGGCCGCCTCTTGTTGACCCTGCTGATCCTGTGTTTTGGCGTGCCCGGGCAGGCCCAGAACCTCGACAAGGGCAAGGAGATCAACAGTACTTGCGCCGGTTGTCACGGCGAGTTCGGCCAGGGCGGCTCGCGCGGCGAATACCCGCGCATCGGCGGCCAGCGCGCCGCGTACATCGCCGATCAGCTCAAGTCATTTCGCGCCAGGAAGCGCGTGAACATCCCGATGTATCCCTACACCCAGGAACGGGAACTTCCCGATGAGGACATCAAGGATGTCGCCGCCTACCTCGCATCGATCGAGCTTCCCACCAGGTGGCCGGTGTTCAAGGAAACCGACGACGCGCTGACGCGCCTGACCCTGACCGAGCGGGTCATGATCATTCCGCGCGCACCGGGCGACCTCGGCAACGGCGAAGCCATCTACCAGAAGAAGTGCGTCACCTGCCACGCCAAGAGCGGCATGGGGCGCGGCATGTTCCCGATGCTGGTCGGCCAATACACGAGCTACCTGAAGCGGCAGATGGAAAAATACGTGAAGGGCGAGCGGCCCCACGACGAGGAAGGAGTCGGCGGCCTGCTCAACGCGCTGAAGGAGGAGGACCTTCAGGACATCCTTGCCTACCTGACATCGCTTCAGGAACAGCAGTAGGCCTGTCAGGATCCGCGACGCTCAAGCCGAAATCCGCAAGCCGGTCTTCTTCAGGATCGCCGTGCTGTAGAGAATGTCGTGCGCGCGGCAGGCGTCGCCCAGCAATGCCGCGATCTGCGCGACGCGGGCAGCCACCTCCTCGCGGTTCCGGCTATGCACCATGGCGAACAGGTTGTAAGGCCAGTCGGGCAGCCGGCGCGGACGCCGGTAGCAGTGGGTGACGAATTCCAGGGCGCCGACCTGCGCGCCCAGCTCGTCGATGCGCGCATCGTCGACATCCCACACCGACATGCCATTGGCCGTATAGCCGATGGCATAGTGGTTGGGCACGGCGCCGATGCGGCGGATGACGCCGCTATCGAGCATGCGCCGCAGGCGCGCCAGCACATCGTCGGCGGCAATCCCCAGATCGCGCGCCAGCGCGTCATAAGGCCGCGAGACGCGAGGCAGACCGACCTGGGTAGCGACGATCAGGCGCCGGTCGACGGCGTCGAGGGCAGGCTTGGGCGCGGCTTCAGGCATGCAGCTTCATCTCCACGAAGTATTCACGTTCCTTCGGAAAGGCGAACACCGGCAGCCCGGTCGCTGCCTCGATCGCGGCGATTGTTTCCGGGATACCCTGCGGCGTGGCCGTGGCCAGCACGAACCACATGTTCAGCTCATGCTCGCGGCGATAATTGTGGGCGACTTCGGCAAAGGCGTTGACCTGCGCCGCGACCCGCTCGAACCCGGCTTCCGGCACGCGCATTGCGGCCAGGACAAAGGCGCCACCGGCCCGCTCGATCTGGAACATGGGGCCAAAGCGCGTCAGCACGCGCCGTTCAAGCAGCGAATCGAGACGCCGCAGCAGTTCGGATTCGCTCAAGCCGAGGATTTCGGCCACGTGGCGGTAGGGCTCCGCGACCAGGGGGAAGTCCCCTTGCAGGGCGTTGATCAGGCGCCGGTCGACCTCGTCCAGCGCCGCACTGGACGCCAGCTCCGGTGCCGCCTCAGGCATTCGCCATCCCGCTTGCTGCCGCATCCGTCGCGGGGCTTTCGGCGAAATAACGCGCGCCGCACTGCTTGAAGCGTCGCGTCGAGAACAGCGTCTGCGCGGGCAGTCCGGCCAGGCGGCTCAAGTGCTCAATCACCGGCTGCACTTCCTCGCGCGAACGGCCATGCACCATGCAATACAGGTTGTAAGGCCAGTGCGGCAGGTTGCGGGTACGCCGGTAGCAAAGCGTGACCGAGTCCTCGGCCGCGAGTTGCCGGCCGATCCGGTCGACATCCCGGTCGGGCGCATCGAACACCACCATGGCGTTGGCGCGGTAGCCCAGTTCCTGGTGGCGCACCACCACGCCGAAGCGCTTGATCAGCCCCTCCTCGATCCAGCCTGCGATTCGCGTCAGCACTTCGCCCTCGCTGATGCCGACCCGCTCGCCGAGGCGCGCGAAGGGGCGCGAAACCAGTTCCAGGCCGGGCTGCAACGCAGCGATCAGCCTTTGCTCGACGGCATCCGGCTCACGCACCGGCGTCACGGGGATTCGAGCGTGGTGCTTGTGCGCCGACTTCAGATCGAAGCCGAGGTCGATGTGGTATTCCTGCTCCAGCGGCAGGGAGAGCACCGCGCAACCCGTCGCGCCCTCGATGGCGCCCAAGGCCGCCGCCAGTGTGGCCTGATCGGCCGCGTTGGCAACGAACCACAGGTTGTACCGATGCTCGCGCTGGTAGTTGTGATTGACCTCCGGCCGCGCGCTGATCACGGCTGCAATATTTTCGAGCCGTTTCACCGGGGCGGCCAGCGCGGCCAGGGTCGATGCGCCGATCCGCCGCGCGCCAAACACCGCACCGACGCGGCTGATGGCGCCCCGCATCCGCAATCGCTCGAGCGTGCCAAGAATCGCCGTCTCGCCGGCGCCGACTGTTGCACCCAACTGCGCGAAAGGCTGCGCGGTGACCGGAAAGTCGCGCTGCCAGTCGTTGAGCAAGGCAAACTCGAGCGGGCTGTAGGGCGAGTCCATGGTCACAATCCGATGCGCGCGGCGCGACTGCTGAAGAAAATTCCGGAAGGCGCATCGACGGCAAAGCTGCCCAGTGCCTGGAAGGTCCTGGTGTCGTAGATGACAACCCGATTGTCATCGCGCGCGGAGATCCAGGCCGCCTCGCCGCGCGGGGTGAACTCCATGTGCAGCACGGCCTTGCCCGGTTGCAGGGTCTGCACCACCTGCGCCGTCAGCGTGTCGATCACCTGCACCCAGCCGTTGTCGGGGAAGGCGAAGTTGACCCAGACGTGGCGACCGTCGGGGCTGGCCATGACGAACACCGGCTGGCCCTTGACGGCGACGCGGCCGGTTTCCTTCCAGCTTGTCGCATCGGCGATCAGCACTTCATGCCGACCTATCGCCGGCAGCCAGGCACGGCCCGCCGCCAGCGACCAGCCGCGCAAGTGAGGCATCTTGAACACCGGCAGCTTTTCTTCGCCGCGGCCGTAGTTTGCGAGAATCTTGCGCGCGCCCTTTTCCGGCTGCCAGAGATCGAGCAGCGCGATGCCGTCCTCGCCGAACAGGCCGGCCAGATAGTAGCGTCCGTCGGGCGTGACCAGTCCGTCGTAGGGTTGCAACCCGGCCGGATAGCGCTTCGTTACGGGCCGCCGCGGATCGGAAAAATCGCTGACCCAGATCTCGCCGCCATCGAACAGCGCGTAGGCGAACCGATTGCCCGGCACATCGGCGAGGCCGACCACCTTGGAGAACTGTCCCGGCGCGAACTCGGCGGGGACTTCGGCAAGCAGATCGAGGGTTTCCGCATCGAAGGCCTTGATGCCCCCCGGCGCGTAGTTCTGCGCGACGACGATGCGGCCGTCCTGGGAGATCGAGCCGCCGATGGCGTTGCCCGACTGCATGATGCGTTTGACGATGCGCGCTTCGAGCAGATCGACCTTGGTCAGGCCGCCGTCGCGCCCAAAGACGAATGCATAGCGGGCGTCGCGCGAATAGACCACGGAAGCATGCGAGAGATCGCCCAGGCCGCCGATGCGGGCGTAGGGCTGGCGGGTGCTGGTATTCACCAGCGTGACGTGCCCGCTGACCCGTTCGATGACCAGGCCGAGGTCGCCCGTGCCGCGCAGCGGGAGCCCGCCGCAGGCACTCAGCAGGATGGCAAGGATTGCGAGCCAGGCCGATTGCATGAGGTGCCTCATTCCGGGAATCCTTCGATCAGTCGGGCGACGATCCACTGCGCCTCTTCTTCCGCCAGGAAACGGTGCCACGGCGGCATCGGCGTGCCCGGACGACCGCCGATGATGGTCGCCACCAGGCCCTCGACCGGCTTGTCCGCCAGCGTCGCCGGCAACAGCGGCGGCCCCAGCCCGCCTTTCAGGGTCATGCCGTGGCATGAACCGCAATCCTGCCGCACGAGATGGATCAGTTCCTTCTGGCGCGCCGCTGTCGGCTCGGCCACCGCTGCCGCGGCAAGGCAGGCCGTCGAGACCATGAGTAGCGCGGCAACAAAGGGGCATCTATTCGACAAGGACGAGTCCCTTCATTTCCTCATGCGGCCCGCAGCGGTAGCTGTAGGACCCGGGCTGGGTGAAGGTGCGCTGCCAATGCTCGTCCGGAAACAGTCGTTCCGATTCGAGTCCGTTTTCGGCCGGAAACAGCACCGAATGGCTGGTGCGCTTCTCACGGTTGGTCCACTTCACGGTATCGCCAGCCTTGATGCGAACTTCCGCCGGCGAGAAGCGATAGTCCCTGATGGTCACCTCGACCGTTTGTGGGGTGAGCGCCCCTTCACGCTGGGGGATGCCGTCCGCGGCCAAGGCCGGCGCAAAAAACAAAACGAGTGCCAGCAGTGCCAGCACTCGCTTCATTCCAGGGCCGCCGGTGCGCATGTCCGGACTGAACGCAGGCCTTACTGCTTGGTGGCCTTGATGTCGCCGTCGGCACCGATGCCCAGCGTGTAACCCATCGAGACATGATGGAAGCGGCCCGAGGCGTTGTCGGCGTGAATCGCGACACCGAAGGGCACCGCCTTGCCTTCGCCGGGATTCTTGCGCGTAAAGGTGATGGTGTAGCCATCGCCGCTCTTGCCGCCTTCGGCCTTGGCGCCGCTGGCGCCACCGGTCATCTTGCGTTCCGTGGTGACGGTGCCGTCCGACACCTTGTTGCCCTTGCTGGCCCACTGCACCAGTTCATAGGCGCCTTCCTTGGTGTATTTGGTCTTCTTGTCGTCGGCGCCGGGCATGGTGCGGACATCGCTGTGGCACGACTGCCAGCAGCCGTACTGGGCGGCCTGGGGCACCTTGGCATCGGCGAAGAGGATGGTCGCCTTCAGCTCGTTGTCCTTGTCGCCCTTGTCGGCGCCGCCAGCCGGCGCCTTGAAGCTCAGGCGGATGTAAAGATTATCCTTGTCATAGGCGGCCTGGAAGCCGACCGGGAAGGTCATGGTCTTGGGCGCGCCCTTGGGCTCCAGTTCCTTGTCCGCCAGACGCTTGAAGTTGAAGTTCAGGGAGCCCTTCTCCTCGTGGCAGCCGGCGCAGCTTTCGCCCTTGCGCATGCCTGCCGAGCCGCTGTGATCGGACTTCTTGGTCACCCATTCGATCGGCGTGACGCCGGGGTGGAAGACATGGAGGTCGCGCTTGGGCACCTTGCTCCAGTCGGGCGCGGCAATCGCGACCTGGGAACCAAGAGCCAGCAGAACGCCGGCAACAGCGGTGGAAACGACGGACTTGTTCATTTGATGCTCCTTTCGAAATGCGAATTGCGATTGACTCGATGCCTGGTCCGGACGCAGCTTACTCGTCTTCGTCTTCCTTCATGCCCTTGGGCTTCTTGTGCGCGATGCCCTTGTGGCAGTCGATGCAGGTCTTCTTCTCGGTAATGCCGATCTTGTGCATCTTCGAGCCGCGCAGCTTCTGCCGTTCGACATCCATGGCATCGAAGGTATGGCAGTTGCGGCATTCGCGCGAATCGTTGCCCTTCATCCGCGCCCATTCATGCTCGGCCAGTACCAGGCGCTTGGCCTCGAACTTCTCGGGGGTACTGATGCTGCCGGTGATCTTGCCCCAGACCTCGCCGCTCGCCTGGATCTTGCGAATCATCTTGTGCGTCCAGTCCTTCGGCACATGACAATCGGAACAGATGGCGCGCACGCCGGTACGATTGGTGTAATGGATGGTCTTCTTGTATTCCTGATAGACATTATCGTGCATCTCGTGACAGGAGATGCAGAACTCCAGGGTATTGGTCTCTTCAATGACGTAATTGAAGCCGCCCCAGATGATCACGCCGGAGAAGAAGCCGACCACCAACAGGGTCAGCAGCGAATACTTTGCACTGGGTCGCCGGAGCATCGCCAGGAACCCGGATTTTTCCTTGTCTGCCATGAAGCTTTTCCCCTATCCCATCATCGGTAGTCTTGCGATGCCGACATGATAAGGGGGCTTGCGCCCCCTTATCCTTGCTGCTGATCAAGTTTGTCGATCAATAAATGTCGTGCTGCGTGTTGTAGACATTGAACTTGCCGGTCGGGGTGATCATCTTCGGATCGGTGATCACCTTCTTCATCGCCAGGGTCTTGTCGTCATATACCACGATGGCCGACTGGTCGGTCTTGCCGCCCCAGAGGGAGATCCAGACTTCCGAACCATCCGCGCTGTACTCGGGATGCACGGCGCGCCGCGTCGCCTTGGTCACCGGCAGGCCGGAATCCTTGGCCACATTGATGATCTTCTTCGGCTTCGAGAGGTCGGCCATGTCCCACACCGCGACGGATTCGGCGAGTTCCTTGTCCGGGTTCTGCGGCGCGTCGGCCCACAGGTTCTTCGACTTCGGATGGGTCTTGACGAACAGGTTGCCCGGCACGTGCTTGACTTCCTGGACCACCTTCCAGTTGTACTCCTTGAACTTGGCGTTCTTCTTGTCGTCCGACGGCGTGCTGATCAACGTGACGACATCGGCGCCCAGATGGCCCGTGGCCCAGACCGGACCGAACTTGGGATGCACGAAGTTGGCGCCGCGACCCGGATGAGGAATCTTCGCGGTATCGATCAAAGCAGCCAGCTTGCCCAGCTTCGTATCCACAGCGGCGATCTTGTTCGAGGCATTCGCCGCGACCAGGAAATAGCGCTTGGAGGCATCCCACCCGCCGTCATGCAAGAACTTGGCGGAGGCAATGGTCGTCGTCTTCAGGTTCTGGATGTCGCTGTAGTCCACCAGCAGGATCTGGCCGGTTTCCTTGATGTTGACCACCCACTCGGGCTTGATCTCGGAGGAAACGATCGAGGCCACCCGCGGCTCGGGGTGATACTCGCCATCCACCGTCATGCCGCGAGTCGACACTACCTTGAGCGGCTTCAGCGTGTCGCCGTCCATGATCACGTACTGGGGCGGCCAGTAGGAACCGGCGATCGCATACTTGTCGTCATAGCCCTTGAACTTCGAGGTATCGACCGAACGCGCGTCGAAACCGATCTTCAGTTCCGCGACAACAGCGGGCTTCTCCATCCAGAGGTCGATCAGGGACAGGCGGCCGTCACGGCCGATCACATACACGTAGCGGCCGGATTTGGACAGGCGCGAGATGTGCACCGCGTAGCCGGTCTTGACGATGCTGCGGATTTCCTTGGTATCGCCGTCGATCAGCGCCACTTCGCCGGTATCGCGCAGCGTGACCGAGAACATGTTCTTCAGGTTGAACTTGTTCATCTGCTTGGTCGGACGATCCTTGACCGGAACGATGACCTTCCAGGAGTCCATGGTGTCCTTGAAGCTGTATTCCGGCGGTACGTCCGGGGTATTCTGGATGTACTTCGCCATCAACGCGATCTCGTCCTTGCTCAGAATGTCGTCGAAGTTCACCATTCCGCCGTCGGTACCATAACCGATGATCTTTTCCAGGCGCGACTGACCCAGCTTCAAAGTGCCGCCTTCGGTCTTGGCGCCGTCCTTGGCGGTCCGCGTCCAGTGCGGCTCGAGGTTCTTGCCCGTGGCGCCCTTGCGCAGCACACCATGGCAACCCGCGCAACGCTCGAAGTAAATCTTCTTCGCCGCATCCTTTTCGGCGGCGCTCAGCGTCGGCGCCGCTTCCTGCGCGAAGGCGCCTCCCATGGCGCCGGCCATGGCGGAGACGGCAAAAAACCCGAGTAACGTCCTTTTCATCCTGCTCTCCTTTTTGGTTGATCCCTGGCTGCGCCGACATCAAATACCGTTTCAGCGCAATACGCAACAGCTTGCTTGCGCAGGCCGGCAATCGCCTTGACACGGATCAAGTTTGCACAGGATGCATTCAACGTCAAGCTTTGCTTCAACGCCACGCGGAGGTTGCCGCTCCGACGAAAAAACCTGTTGAAAACCGCGAGCGCCCTGCTAAAATCCGCCCCCTGTTCGTGGTGCCCGTGCATGGTTTTCCATGCCGGGTGAAACGGGAAGCCGGTGAGACCTCATAAGTCGATTCCGGCGCTGCCCCCGCAACGGTAAGGAAGTGCGGGTTCATCAGAATGCCACTGGGTCAAACCCGGGAAGGCGATGAACCAAGACTTCCAAGCCCGGAGACCGGCCAAGGACACACCAGCGAATGCGTTGCGGGATTGCGGCGTGCCGGGGGTCTGTGCCGACCCTGTCCATCTCCTCGATCTCACAAGCATTCAATTGCCACCTTCCGGCTGCGGGGACGCTCGCCGGAGTTTTGGGAGTTTTTTCCATGCACAAGCGTTTCGCCCTCGCCGCCTGCGCGGCAAGCCTTGTTTCCCCTTGTGTTTCATTCGCCGCGGATGATCCGGCGGCCGTCGTGGTTACGGCAACCCGCTTCGCCGGAAGTCCCGGCCCAACCGCAGCCGGATCAACAGTAATCACCGCAGCAGCGATTTCCCAGTCCTCTGCGACCAGCGTGCCGGAGATCCTGTCGAAACTGGGCGGCGTCCACGTGCGAAACAGTTCGGGGGATACCAACTGGCAAATCGACCTGCGTGGTTTCGGCATGTCCGGAGATCAGAATACGCTGATCCTTCTTGACGGCAGGCGCATGAGCGAAAACGAACTGACCCCGGCCCGCCTCGCCTCCATCCCGCTGAATGCCATCGACCGCATCGAGATTGTGCGCGGTTCGGGCGCAGTCCTCTACGGCGGTGGCGCGACCGCCGGAACCATCAACATAATCACGCGCAATCCGGGAAGCGACGGCAGACTTGTTTCCGCGCGTGCGGCCTATGGTGACTACGCGACAACCGATGTCCGCGCCACGGTCGAGCTTGCCGACCAGAACCTGGGCATGCTGCTGCACGCCAACCGGTATGCATCGTCAAACTATCGGGTGAACAACCACGATCTCGAAGACAAGTTCGATGGCGTCGTGCGTTGGCATGATCCGATGTCCAGCGCAGCGCTGCGCTTTGGCAGCAGCCGCCAACAGATCCGTTTCCCCGGCGTCCGCACCGCCGCCCAATTGGCATCCGACCCGGCCGGATCGACGACCCTGGAGGACCGCGGAATGACCGACACCTGGAATGTCGGAATCGGCGCAACACGATCGATCGGGATCGGGGAGTTGGCGATCGATGTCGACTACCGCAACAAGAAGGCAAGCAACAAGTTCCCTGCATCGTTCTCGGCGAACGATACGGACTCCGATACCTTTACAGTCAGTCCGCGACTGCGCATTCCGCATCAGAACGGCAGCCTGGTCCTGGGCATCGACAGTTCGCGCTGGATCTACAGCAATGTCGACCTCTTCGGCCGCGCCGAGGCCAACCAGACCAACGACGCGTTCTACGCGCAGGAAACCTGGGTGGCCTCCACCGGAACCGAAGTCGGCGCGGGGCTGAGAACCAGTTCGCACAAGGACACCTTCTCGCAACCCGCCGCCACCACCCGCCGCGCCACGCTGAACGCCTTCGAACTGTCGCTGCGCCAGCGCTTGACCGCAACCTGGGATGCTTACGGGAAATGGGGCCAAAGCTTCCGGGTGGCCACCGCCAACGAAAACTACAACGTATTTACCGGCACCGTTTCGCTGCTGCAGCCGCAGCAATCACATGACGCGGAACTCGGCGTGGAGTACCGTGTTCGCTCCGCCCGCCTTCGCGCGACTGCCTTCGCCGCGTATCTGACGAACGAAATCCATTTGCTGGTTCTGACCGGTACGCCAACCTACGGATTTGGCACCAACGCCAATCTGTCGCCAACCCAGCGCACCGGATTCGAGCTCGAAGGCACCTGGCAGCCGGAAGCCACCCTGACCCTGGGCGCGAGCTATCGCCGCACCCAGGCCAGGTTCCGCTCCGGCAGCTACGACGGAATCGACCTGACCGGCAAGGACGTCCCTCTGGTACCGCGTCAGTTGCTGACCCTGAATGCATCGTGGCGGATCGGCGAAGCGAGCAGCATTGCCGCCAGCAGCAGGTACGTCGGGACGCAGCGCTATGACAACGACCAGATCAACAGCTTTGCCCTGATGCCCTCCTATGCCCTGTTCGATATCAAATATTCCCATTCGACCGGAAGCTGGACCTGGGGAGTGTCGGCTGACAACCTGTTCGACAAGCGCTATTACAGCTATGGTATTCGCAACGGGGCCGGTACCAGCTTCAATGCCTATCCCGAGCTCGGGCGCAGGATAATGGTTTCCGGCGAACTCAAGATCTGATCCGGCGATGCCCTGGCTGCCGACCCTGACCGCCGCGCACCGCGCGGGTTGATTTATGCCCAGCCGCCGCCGCGCCCTGTATGTCCTTGCCGCCCTGGTCGGGCTGGCGCTGCTGAGCCTGCTCGTGGCCCTGGCGGCGGGCAGCCTGCCGGTGTCGGCCGCCGATGTCCTCGGCGCGCTGGGCGGGGAAACCGGCGGACTGGCGGTCGAGGTGATCCGCGGCCTGCGCCTGCCGCGCGCCCTGGCAGCGTTTGCCTGCGGCGGCCTGCTGGCCCTGGCCGGGGCGCTGATGCAGGTGCTGCTGCGCAATCCGCTGGCCGATCCCTATGTGCTGGGCATATCAGGCGGCGCCGCGGTGGGCGCCCTGGCCGCGATGCTGGCGGGCCTCACGCTGGCCGTGATGAACCTCGCCGCCTTCGCCGGCGCGCTTGCCGCGATGCTGCTGGTATTCGGTCTGGCGCACGGCGACAGCAGTTGGACCCGCTCGCGCCTGCTGCTCACCGGCGTCATCGTCGCCGCGGGCTGCGGCGCGGTCGTGGCACTGATCCTGTCGATCGCGCCGGAAGACGGCTTGCGCGGCATGCTGTTCTGGCTGATGGGCGACCTGGGACACGCCGTCAGCCCGTGGCCGGCCATTGCGGTCCTGGCGCTGGGACTGCTGGTCACGCAGCCTTTCGCCCGCGAGCTCAACCTGATGGCGCGCGGCGACACGCTGGCCCAGGCGCTGGGCGTGTCGGTGAACCAGGTCAGGCGCGGCATCTACCTGCTGGCGTCGCTGCTCACTGCCGTGGCCGTGACTACCGCCGGGAGCATCGGCTTCATCGGCCTGGTGGTGCCGCACCTGGTCCGCCTGGCGATGATCAAGCTGGGTTGGGGCAACGACCAGCGCCTGCTGCTGCCGGCCGCCGCCCTTGCCGGAGGCAGCCTGCTGGTGCTGGCCGACACGCTGGCGCGGACCGTGATCGCCCCGCAGCAACTCCCGGTCGGCGTCCTCACCGCCCTCCTGGGCGTGCCGGTGTTTCTTTTCCTGCTCGGACGCCAGCCCCATGAACGCCCCTGAACCTGCGATGACTCTGCCCTGGCTCGAAGCCGTGCAGCTCGATGTCAGCATCGGCGGTCATCAGGTCTGCCGCGACCTGAACTGGCGCGTCGAGGCGGGCGAGTCGTGGGCCATTCTCGGGCGCAACGGCGCCGGCAAATCGACCCTGCTCGCCACCCTGGCCGGTTTGCGCGGACAGCAAGGCGGCCGGCTCAGCATCGCCGGCCTGGCGCTGCCGCCAGCCAGCCAGGCCGCCGGAGCCCGAGCCATGGCCCGCGTTCGCGGCTATCTGTCGCAGCACCAGATCGACCCCTTCGCTTCCACGGTACTGGAAACCGTGCTGGTCGGTCGCCATCCCCATCTGGGCCGCTGGGACTGGGAATCCGCCGAGGACCGCCGCATCGTCGGGGCCGCGCTGGATGAAGTGGACCTGGGCGGCTTCACCGAGCGCGACGTGCAAACGCTGTCGGGCGGCGAACGCCAGCGCCTGGCGGTGGCCCAACTGCTCGCGCAGCAGCCGAAGCTGTTCCTGCTCGACGAGCCGCTGACCCATCTCGACCTGTCGCACCAGGTCGCCGTGATGGACTTGTTCGCCCGCCGCGCGACGTCAGGCGCCGCCATCGTCGCCGTGCTGCACGACCCCGGCTTTGCCGCGCGCTACTGCGGCCATGCCCTGCTGCTGTTCGGCAACGGCGAATGGCTGGCCGGGCCGGCCGCCGAAGTGATCACGGCCGCGCACCTGGGCCGGCTCTATGGCCATCCGCTGCGCGAACTGTGCGCCGACGGGCAGCGCTGGTTCGTCCCGCTCTGAGCAATCCCCCAGCCGGTGCGCCGCGCGTCCCGGCGGTGCTCTGCAAGATTCCCTGACGTTTGCCCGGTCTTTCGATAGAGTAGCGAGTAGTGAGGCCACGAGGTCAGTCAATGAAGGGTCGCCCCGGCTTCACCACGGACGGTATGTTCAGCGCGAGCCGAATGACCGCCTTCCGACCGAAAGCGAACACAGACCCGGGAAACACGCGATGCCCAACACAGCAAAAGCACTGACCGAGAAAGCCCTGCTGGCGATGCCCGCCAGTTCCTACATGAACGCGGCACAGCTCGGCTTCTTTCGCGACCTGTTGCGCAAGCAGCGCCAGGACCTGATCGACAACGCCGCCATGACCATCGACCACCTGCGCGATGGCGAGGCGGAAGCCGACCCCAACGACCGCGCCACGATCGAGGAAGAGAATGCCATCGAGTTGCGCATCCGCGATCGCGAACGCAAGATGCTGCCCCGCGTCGAGGCCGCACTGAGGCGCATCGACGCCGGCCAGTACGGCTACTGCGAAGAGACCGGCGATCCGATCGGCCTGCGGCGACTCCTGGCACGCCCGACGACATCGTATTCGATCGAAGCGCAGGAGCGGCACGAGTCGCGGCAAAGGATACAAGGCAAGTAATCGGGCACGCGTTGCCCTCGCAAAGGAGATGTCATGGTCGGCCCCGCCACTCCGAAACGAAAAGCACCTGCGAAAAAGCCTTCGCGGGCGAAGCCGCCGGCAAAGCGCACAGCGGTTGCGAAATCCGAAGTCGGCCTGGTGGACCAGATGCGCGCCATGGCCGGCAAGGTGCTCGACATGGGCGCCGCCACGGTTGGCGCAGCGGGCACCCTGCGCACCGCGAGCGACATTGCCCGGGCGCTGCGCAACGGCAAGCCGATGGAAGCGGCAAGCGGCGTGCTGGAAGCCATGCTGGCCGGACTGGCGGAACCCGGCGTTTGGGGCAAGACGGGGGCCGCCCTGCGCCGCCTTCGTGAAGCCGCCGGCCTGACCATCACCGAAGTCGGGGCGGCGATCAACCTCAAGGATCCGTCGCTGATCGAAGCCTGGGAAGCCGGCCGGCTTGCCGTGCCTTTCGAGATCATCCTGCGGCTGGCCGCGGTTCTCGGCCGCAACGACCCGGTTGCCTTCATCATGAGGCTGACCCGCAACACCAACCCGGACCTGTGGCGCAGCCTCGAAGGCCTCGGCGTCGGCAGGCTGCTGATCCAGTCGGCGCGCGAACGCGAGTTCGCCAACATCTACCGCGTTGACGACGCGGCGCGCAGCCTCAACGACGAGGAGTTCGCCGAGGTCCTGACCTTTACCCGCGCCGCATTCGAAATGGCCATGGCATTCCGCGGGCGCAGCCCGAAACCCAAGGCCTGAAGCGCCGCCGCCCGAAAAAGCCAGGCCTATTTGCGCAGCGACTCGCCCGGAGTGACGATGCCGAGGAAGCTGTCGGCTTTCAGCGCCGCGCCGCCGATCAGGCCGCCGTCGATGTCCTTCTGCGCCAGCAGGCCGGCGGCATTTTCCGGCTTCATCGAGCCGCCGTACTGGATGCTGATCGACTGGGCGACGCTGTCGCCATAGAGCTTTGCCAGCAGGCCGCGCACAAAGGCATGGGCTTGCTGCGCCTCGTCGTCGCTGGCCGTGACGCCGGTACCGATGGCCCACACCGGTTCGTAGGCAACCACCGTGCGCTGCGCATCCGCAGCCGAAAGCCCCTGGTAGGCGCCGTTGACCTGGGTGGTCAGCACCGTCTCCAGTTGCCCCCCCTTGCGCTCGGCGAGCGTCTCGCCGATGCAGATGATCGGCGCCATGCCAAGCGACAGCACCTTGACCGCCTTCTTGTTGACCTTCTCGTCGGTCTCACCAAAGTAGGTGCGCTGCTCGGAATGGCCGAGGATGACGTAGTCGACGCCGATGTCCTTCAGCATGTCGGCGCTGACCTTGCCGGTGAAGGCGCCCTGGTTCTCCCAGTGCACATCCTGGGCCGCGAGCTTGACGTTGGTGCCCTTGACCACCTCGGCCACCTTGGCCAGGGCGAGGAAGGTCGGCGCGATGGCGACGACCACGTTCTTGATGCCCTTGGCGGCTGCCACCACGTCGGTGGCGAGCTTGACGGATTCGGCAACGGTCTTGTTCATCTTCCAGTTGCCGGCGATAACGATTTTGCGCATGGTATTCCTCGTGTGGTTGTTTCAGGCGCCTGACGGGCAGGCGGGCCCCGGCGGCGCCGGGGCCGCTGGACTTACTTTTCGGAAAGGGCCGCGACGCCCGGCAGGATCTTGCCTTCCAGATACTCGAGCGACGCGCCGCCGCCGGTGGAGCTGTGCGTGACCTTCTTGTCCGCGCCGTACTTCTTCGCCGCGGTAGCCGTGTCGCCGCCGCCGATCACCGTGATGGCCCCTGCGGCCGTGGCCTTGACCACGGCATCGGCCATGGCCTTGGTGCCAGCCTCGAATTTCTCGAACTCGAACACGCCGGCCGGGCCGTTCCAGATGATGGTCTTGGCCTTGAGGATGGCGTCGGTGAAGATCTTGGTCGATTCGGGACCGCAATCGAGGCCGAGCCAGCCGTCGGGCACGCCCTGCACATCGTTGGCGGTGCCGGTGTTGGCGCCGGCGTCGAACTTGTCACCGATGATGAAGTCGACCGGCAGCAGGATCTGCTTGCCTTTCTGCTTGGCCTTTTCCATCAGCTCCAGCACGAGCTTGGCGCCTTCTTCGTCGTAGAGCGAGTTGCCGATCGGCATGCCGGAGATGACCTTCTTGAAAGTGAAGGCCATGCCGCCGCCGATGATGATCTGGTCGGCCTTGTCGAGCAGGTTGTTGATCAACTGGATCTTGTCGGCCACCTTGGCGCCGCCGAGGATGGCCAGCAGCGGACGCTTCGGCGATTCGAGCACGGCGGAGAAAGCCGCCAGTTCCTTGTTCATCAGGTAGCCCGCGGCGCGCTGGGGCAACTGCACGCCGGTCATCGACGAGTGGTCGCGGTGCGCGGTACCGAAGGCATCGTTGATGTACACGTCGGCGAGCCTGGTCAGCGAGGCGCGGAAGGCCTTGACATCCTCGGGCGTGGCCTTGATCTTGGTGACCGTGCCATCGGCGTTCTTGACGCTGGCCTTGCCTTCTTCTTCGAGATGGAAGCGCAGGTTCTCAAGAAGGATGACTTCGCCGGGCTTGATTGCGGCGCAGGCGGCTTCGACGTCCGGCCCGACGCAATCGGCGAGGAACTTGACGGGGCGCCCGATCAGTCCTTCAAGAGCCGTGGCGACCGGCTTCAGACTGTACTTGGGGTTCGCCTTGCCGTCGGGACGGCCGAGATGCGACATCAGGATCACGGAGGCGCCCTTGTCCAGCGCATACTTGATCGTCGGCAGGGCCGCCTCGATGCGCTTGGTGTTGGTGATGGCTCCGGTGGCCTTGTCCTGGGGGACGTTGAAATCTACGCGGATCAGAGCGCGCTTGCCAGCGAGCGCGAGATCTTCGATGAACAGTTTGGACATGGTTTCCTCGAGAGTGGATTGATACTAAGAAAAGGCTGCAACGAGCGTTTCGAGCACGCAGAAAGTCGGGAAATTCAACCGCTGGACCCGAAGTATCCTCGACCTCCGAAGCCCAGTCAATTGGCGCGATGCGATGCTGGAAACCGCATATGATTGCGGGCACTCGCGCCCGCGTGACCGAGGCAACCCGACCGGATGACAAGATCATGAGCGACTACCTGCCCGCCATCGAACTGCAAAACACCGAACACCCCGATTTCGCCGTGATCTGGCTGCACGGCCTGGGCGCCGACGGCGGCGATTTCGCCGGCATCCCGCCGGAACTCGGCCTGCCGGAGTCGGCCGCCGTGCGTTTCATTTTTCCGCACGCGCCGATGATCCCGGTGACCTGCAACGCCGGCTACGTGATGCGCGCCTGGTACGACATCCTCAGCATCGACGGCATCGACCGGGTTACCGATGAAGCCGGCATCCGTGCCTCGGTCGCCGCGATCCGCCGCCTGATCGCGCGCGAGAACGAACGCGGCGTGGCGACAGCGCGCATCGTGCTGGCCGGCTTCTCGCAGGGCGGCGCGATGGCCTACACCGCCGGCCTCACCCATCCCGAGGCGCTGGCCGGCATCATCGCGCTGTCGGCCTACATGCCGGCGCAAAGCCTGGTCGACAAGGAACGCAGCGCCGCCAACCGCAAAACGCCGATCTTCGCCGCCCACGGCAGCCAGGACGAAGTTGTGCCGCCGCAACTGGGCCTTGCCGCGCGCGACGCGCTGCGCGCCGACGGCTACGCAATCGAATGGCACGACTACCCTATACCCCATGCAGTGTGCATCGAGGAGATCCAGGCGGTCGGCGCCTGGCTGGCGGCGCGCCTCGCCGGCTGAACGCCGCTTCCCGGCTCGCGCGGCGTGTGGCGCCGAGCCTTACTTGCCGCGCTTGGCGCGCGCCGTTTCGAGATGCACGCAGAGCCGCTCGACGCCGTCCAGGATGCGCGGCGTGTGGCGCTGGATCAGGTCCGGCGGAACGAAATACAGGTTGCCTCTGGCCACGGCTGCCAGCGTGTTCCAGCGCTTCCAGTCGTCCAGCCATTCGGGCCGCGAATCGCCCATGCCGCTGGCAACGATGACCTCGGGATTGGCGGCGATGACGGCTTCCACCGAGACCGTCGGCGCAATCACCGGCAGTTGGGCGAACACGTTGCGCCCGCCGCACAGGCGTATGGCATCGCTGATGATCTGCTTGCCATTGACCGTCATCAGCGGTTCCTTCCATATCTGGTAGAACACGTCCACCGGCGGCTGCCCACTGTAGCGCGCAGCCAGCGCCGCATAGCGCTGGCGGAACGCCTTTGCCGCCGCGTCGGCCGCCGGCTCGGTGCCGGCCAGCTTGCCGATGCGTTCCAGGTCGCCGGCGATGTCTTCGATGCGCTTCGGCTCCGAAAGGTGCACGGTGACGCCCATGGAGCGCAAGCGGGGTATCGCCGCCGCCGCATTGCCGCTTTCCCAGCCCATGACCAGATCGGGCTTGAGGGCCACGATGGCTTCCAGATCGAGGGAATAGCCGCCGACCCTGGGCAGCCCGCGGGCCTGCGGCGGATAGTTGCCGTAGTCGACATTGCCCACCAGCCGATCGCCGGCGCCTGCGGCGTACAGCAGCTCGGTGATGTGCGGCGCCAGGCTGACGATGCGGCGCGCCGGGGCCGCCAGCGTGATGGTGACGCCGCTGGCGTCGGTGACGACGATCGCGGCGGCGCTCACCGGCTGGCAGGCGAGCGCCAGCAGCAGCCAGGCGCAGCGGTGCTTCATCGGTTTCTCCCGTGGTCGGGAACGGGCGCAGGGCAAGGACGGGAACCGCATCGGGGGCATGGGATAATCTCAGCACGCAAGACAGGGCATTCTAACGATCAGCCGACAGATGCAGCCGCCATGACCGCCAAAACCCATATCCGGCCCGCCGACCTGCGCGGCTACAGCCGCCTGGCCATCGACGCGACGATCGGTCTGACGCGCCTGGTCGAGACCATGCACCACAACATCCTGCGCACTCCGGGACCACTGGGCAAGCACACCCTGGAACCGACCAGCGGCATTACCGGTCTGGTCTATCGCACCATCCAGGGCACCACGCAACTGGTCGGCAGCGGCATCGACGCCCTCCTCGGTCAGCTCACGCCGCTCCTTGGCGGCGAGCCCGCTGCCTCGTCGGCTGCCCGCGAAGCCTTGCTGGCGGCGCTCAATGGCGTGCTGGGGGACCACTTGGCGGCCAGCGGGAATCCCCTGGCGATTCCGATGCATCTGCGCCGCGACGGGCATCCGCTGGTGCTGACGGCGCAGGACCTGGCCGCAAGCATTCCGCGGCCCGGCGGCAAGATCCTGCTGCTGGTGCATGGTCTATGCATGAACGACCTGCAATGGCAGCGCAAGGGCCACGACCATGGCGCGGCGCTGGCGAGCACGGCCGGATTCACGCCGCTGTACCTGCATTACAACAGCGGCGAGCATGTGTCGAGCAATGGCCAGGCCTTCGCCGCCATGCTGGAAAGCCTGTTGCAGGCCTGGCCCGTCCCCGTCGAACAACTGGTGATCCTCGGCCACAGCATGGGCGGACTGGTGGCCCGCAGCGCCTGCCACTATGGCCAGCTCGCCGGCCATGGCTGGCTCGGGCACTTGAAGCAGATGGTGTTCCTCGGCACCCCCCACCACGGCGCACCGCTCGAGCGCGGCGGCAACTGGATCGATGTCATCCTCGAGGTCAGCCCTTACACGGCCGCCCTGGCCCGCCTGGGAAAAATTCGCAGCGCCGGGGTCACCGACCTTCGCCACGGCAGCATCCTCGACGAGGACTGGCAGCACGGCGACCGTTTCGCCCACGGCAGGAAGCGGAAGCTGGTGCCGCTGCCGGACGGCGTGCAGTGTTATGCGGCAGGCGTGGTCATCGCCAAGGCGCCCGGCAAGCTGAGCGAACCGCTGCTGGGCGACGGGCTGGTGCCCCTGCGCAGCGCACTCGGCCAGGACAAGGACCCGGGCCGCAGCCTCGATATCCCCGAGTCGCACCAGTGGATCGGCTACGGCATGCATCACCTCGATCTGCTTGACAGCCCCGCGGTGTACGAACAGTTGCGGAAGTGGCTCTGCTGAGCCCTTGGATCGGGCAGCGGCTCGCATCCATGCACGGATTGCGATTGCATTACAATGAAATGACACTTTCGGGAGGAGAAACCATGGACAAGATCTGGCTCAAGAGCTACCAAAAGGGCGTGCCCGCGGAAATCGATGTCAACGAGTTCCGCTCAATCGGGGACCTGTTCGCCAAGAGCGTCAAGTTGTACGGGCCGCGCAAGGCCTACATCAACATGGACAAGGCGATCACCTACGCCGAGCTGGAAAAGCTCTCGGCGGCCTTCGGCGCTTATTGCCAGTCGGTGTTGAAGCTGCCCAAGGGCGCCCGCATCGCTCTGATGATGCCCAACCTGTTGCAGTACCCGATCTGCCTTTACGGTGCCCTGCGCGCCGGGTACACGGTGGTGAACTGCAACCCGCTGTACACCGAACGCGAGCTTGAGCACCAGCTCAAGGACTCCGGCGCCGAGACCATCGTCATTGTCGAGAACTTCGCCAGCGTGCTGGACAAGGTCATCGCCCGTACGCCGGTCAAGCATGTGCTGGTCACGCAACTCGGCGACATGCTGGACTTCCCCAAGCGCATGATCGTCAATCTGGTCGTCAAGCATGTCAAGAAGATGGTGCCGGCATGGAACCTGCCGAATGCCATCGAGCTGCGCGATGCGCTGATCGAGGGCGGCCGCTTCCCGTTGAAGCCGGTGGAGGTCGATCACGAGGATATCGCCTTCCTGCAATACACCGGCGGCACGACGGGGGTATCGAAAGGCGCGATGCTGACCCACCGCAACATCATCGCCAACTTGCAGCAGGCGCACGCCTGGATAACGCCCGCCCTGCGCGACCCCGAGTTCATCGTCACCGCCTTGCCCCTGTATCACATCTTCGCCCTGACGGCGAACTGCCTGACCTTCTTCAAGATCGGCGCCACCAATCTGCTGATCACCAACCCGCGCGACATTCCCGGCTTCATCAAGGAGATCGGCAAGTACAAGTTCACGACCATCACTGGCGTGAACACGTTGTTCAATGCCATGGTCAACAATCCGGACTTCGCCAAAATCGACCTGAGCCAGCTCCATCTCACGCTGGGCGGCGGCATGGCGGTGCAACGCGCCGTGGCCGAGCGCTGGAAGCAGATTACCGGCGTCACGCTGATCGAAGCCTACGGCCTGACCGAAACGTCGCCCGCGGCCACCATCAATCCGCTCGACATCCCCGAGTACAACGGCTGCATCGGTGTGCCGATCTGCTCGACCGACGTCGCCATCCGCGACGATGACGGCAAGGACCTCCCGCTCGGCGAACGCGGCGAGCTGTGCATCCGCGGCCCACAGGTGATGAAGGGCTACTGGAACCGGCCCGAGGAAACGGCCAAGTCGATCATGCCCGACGGCTTCCTGCGCACCGGCGACGTGGCCGTGATAGACAAGAATGGCTACGTCAAGATCGTCGACCGCAAGAAGGACATGATCCTGGTCTCCGGTTTCAACGTCTATCCGAACGAGATCGAAGACGTTCTCGCCATGCATCCGGGCGTGCTGGAATCGGCGGCGGTGGGCGTGCCCGACGAAAAGACCGGCGAAGCGATCAAGATATTCGTGGTCAAGAAAGACCCGGACCTGACCGAAGCCTCGATCATCGAACACTGCCGCAGCCACCTCACCGGCTACAAGGTACCGCGCCAGATCGCGTTCCGCACTGAACTGCCGAAGACCAACGTCGGCAAGATCCTGCGCCGCGAACTGCGCGACGAGAAGGCCTGAAGCGGGACCCGGCGACCATGAGCGAGATACGGGTCTGCCGCGCGCACCACACCACGCTCAAGCGCGCCCGCAAGGGCGCCGAGCGCATCGCAGAGGAGCTCGGCGAGGAGTTTGGCCTCGACCACGCATGGGAGGGCGACACGCTGAACTTCCAGCGCATGGGCGTCGAAGGGCACATCGAGGTGAGCAGGAAGGAAGTCGAGATCTACGTCAAGCTCGGCTTCCTCCTGATCGCGCTGCGACCGCGGATCGAGCACGAGATAAACCGCTTCTGCGACGAGAACTTCGGGCCTGTCAAGTAGCGCCGCCGGAGACGCTGCCCGCAGCAGGGCATGGATTTCGATGCGCTGGAAAGTCGGTGCTGGCGCGGCGTGAAGCAGCTTCCCGGTAGCTTGAGGGCCTGCATGCGGCCAGGAGCAGCCGGTCGAGGTGGCCATCCAATTTCAATAATTTGATTAGCGGAGGCCGAGTCGAATGTCAGCGCTCCATCCCAAGTATTCGATGCCCTTCACCGATCAAGATTGAATGTAAGCGAACGAGAGGTTCGATCACTTTCAATGAATTGCTTGATTTCAGAATAGTTTGAGCGGAAACGGCTGCGAAAACAGTCTTGAGGCCAAACCGGAGCAACCGTAATCAAATATCGGCGCTGACTGGCACGTTGTTTGCGGTGTGATGGGGATGCTGCGTATCCTCATCATCGACGAATCCCGTGCCCGCGCTTCCGAACTCTGTGCCGGGCTGGCCATGGCTGGCCACCAGGTGGCGGCGGTGCTGCCTTCTGCGCTGGACCTCACGGCCCAGATCGAGGCGATTAAGCCCGACGTGATCCTGATCGAGACCGAGTCGCCCTCTCGCGACACCCTGGAAAACCTCGCGGTGATGAATCACGAGATGCCGCGCCCGGTGATCCTGCTGACGCAGGAGAGCGACGCCGAGGTGATGCGCGCTGCCTTCAAGGCTGGCGTTTCGGCCTATATCGTCGACAACCTTGACCTGGCGCGGCTGAAGCCCATCGTGGATGTCGCCATTGCGCGCTTCGAGGAACATCAGGACCTCAAGCAGGAACTGGCCGTGGCCACGCGCAAGCTCTCTGAGCGCAAGATCGTCGAGAAGGCCAAGGGCCTGCTGATGAAGACGCGCGGCCTGGACGAAGACCAGGCCTACACCGCCCTGCGCAAGTTGGCGATGGAGCGGGCGCAGCCGATCGGCAAGATCGCCGGCGACCTGGTGGAGATGGCCAAGCTGCTGCTCTAGATTCAGGGTGCCCGGCGCTCCAATCCGGTGCGCTCCACGTTCCGCGTGCGCTATTGCGGGGCAGCTATCCCTTTCGTCCTCCCTCCCGCCAGCGCCGACTCTTAATGGCGACTCTCAGCAACGGCGGGCCTTCCCGGCATCGTGCGCGGAGGTGGCACAGCGGTTGCTACGTAAGGCCCGAGTACCGGATCAATGGCGGTCCGGTGCAAATGACAACGGTGTCTGTTGCGTCGCGTGGAGTGTCTTCCGCGGATGCGCAACGGGCGCCGTTTTTGTTTTGTGTCTCCGGCGCAGAGCTGGGGACGGTAATCCAAGCGGAGATCGAGATGAGCCATGAAGACGAGCATTCCACAAACCGTGCGACCAGCGTGCCGACCTGCACCGAAGCGCTTCCTTCCCCCGCGGCAAGCGGGCCTTCGCGGCGCGACTTCCTGCAGCTCGCGGGCGGCGCGGCGCTCATGAGTCTGGTGCCGCCAGGGGTGAGAAGCGGCGCCTGGGCCGCCGGTTCCGACGCGCCGGAAAAGAAGGAAGTGCGCATCGGCTTCATCCCTCTGACCGACTGCTCCTCGGTGGTCATGGCGGCCGTGAACAAGTTCGACGAGAAGTACGGCATCAAGATCGTGCCGACCAAGGAAGCCTCCTGGGCTTCAGTGCGCGACAAGCTGGTGAATGGCGAACTCGATGCCGCCCACGTGCTCTACGGCCTGGTCTATGGCGTGCAGCTCGGCATCGGCGGGCCTAAGAAGGACATGAACGTGTTGATGACGCTGAACCAGAATGGCCAGGCCATCACGCTGTCGAACCAGTTGAAGGCCAAGGGTGCCACGGACGGCGCAAGCCTCGCCGCGCTGATCGCGAAGAAGGAGCGCGAATACACGTTCGCCCACACCTTTCCCACCGGCACCCACGCCATGTGGCTCTACTACTGGCTGGCGGCTCAGGGCATCGACCCCTTCAAGGACGTGAAGACCATCACCGTACCGCCGCCGCAGATGGTCGCCAACATGCGCGTAGGCAACATGGACGGCTACTGCGTCGGCGAGCCCTGGGGCAACCGCGCCATCGTCGACAACATCGGCTTCACGGCGGTGACGACGCAGGACATCTGGGTCGATCATCCGGAAAAGGTGCTCGGCACCACGGCGGAGTTCGTGGCGAAGAACCCGAACACGGCCCGCGCGATGACCGCGGCCATCATCGAGGCCGGCAGGTGGATCGATGCCTCGCTGGCCAACAAGCAGAAGACCGCCGATGCGGTTGCGCAAAAGGCCTATGTCAATACCGATGCCGACGTGATCGTCGCGCGCATGCTCGGCCGCTATTCCAACGGCCTGGGCAGGACCTGGGACGACAAGAACGCAATGAAGTTCTTCAACGACGGCAACGTGACCTTCCCTTATCTGTCCGACGCCATGTGGTTCATGACCCAGCACAAGCGCTGGGGCCTGATCAAGGAAGACCCCGACTACCTCGCGGTGGCGAAGAAGGTCAATCGCATGGACATCTACCGGCAAGCGGCGACCGCCGTCGGCGTCGCGGTGCCGAAGAGCGACTTGCGTTCGCACAAGCTGATCGACGGCGTGGTGTGGGACGGCAAGGACCCGAAGAAGTACGCCGCGTCTTTCAAGATGCACGCCTGAAGCAATGCCCGAAAAGGAGAATGTCATGGGTGCAGTTGCAGTCCTGAAACTCGCCGAGGCTCCGACGAAGGTGGAGCCGGCGCCCGTCAATGCCGCCGTGGCCGCTACGGAGCGCCCTGTAACCGTCGAGCGCAGCGGGCAAACAGCCTCTCCCGCCCCCGGGGCGGGGGTTGGGGGGTGGGGGGCTACGAGCGATCTCGCCCAGGCGCGGAATGACAGGTTTCGCGAAGTCGCGAAAACCATCATCCCGCCGGTTTTCGGGATGATCCTGATGCTCGGCATCTGGGCTGTGGTGGCGACCAGGTCGGGAAGCATCCCGGGCCCAGGCCAGACCTGGGTTGCGGCGGTCAAGCTATTCGCGGACCCCTTCTACCGCAACGGCCCCAACGACCAGGGCATCGGCTGGAACGTTCTCTCATCGTTGCAGCGCGTCGGCATCGGCTTCGGTTTCGCGGCGCTGGTCGGCATTCCGATGGGATTCCTGCTCGGTCGCTTCACCTTCATGCATCGCATGTTCGATCCGATCATCAGCCTGTTGCGTCCGGTGTCGCCGCTGGCCTGGCTGCCGATCGGCCTGCTGGTGTTCAAGAGGGCCGATCCGGCAGCGACCTGGACCATTTTCATCTGCTCGATCTGGCCCATGATCCTCAACACCGCGCAGGGCGTGCAGCGCGTGCCGCAGGATTACCTCAACGTCGCCCGCGTGCTTGGTCTGCCAGAATCCAAGGTGATCACCAAGATCCTGTTTCCCGCCGTGCTGCCCTATATGCTCACCGGCATCCGCCTGTCGATCGGCACCGCGTGGCTGGTGATCGTCGCCGCGGAAATGCTCACCGGCGGCGTCGGCATCGGCTTCTGGGTCTGGGACGAGTGGAACAACCTCAAGGTCGAGCACATCATCGTTGCCATCTTCGTCATCGGCCTCGTCGGCCTGATCCTCGAACAGTTGCTGCTGCTGCTGGCCAGGCGCTTCAGCTACGAATCCCGCTGAAGGAGGCAGGAAATGAATCCGAACAAGCTTCTGGTCAAGATCGAAAATGTCGGGCAGACCTTCGACACCAAGCAGGGCCGCTTTACCGCGCTGCGCGATATCGACCTGGCGATTCACAAGCACGAGGTGGTCTCCCTGATCGGTCACTCGGGCTGCGGCAAAAGCACGCTGCTAAACCTGATCGCCGGGCTGACGCTGCCGACTGCCGGCTTGCTTCTCTGCGACGGTCGCGAGATCGCCGGACCGGGACCGGAGCGGGCCGTGGTCTTCCAGAATCATTCGCTGCTGCCGTGGATGACCTGCTTCGAGAATGTCTATCTTGCCGTCGAGCGGGTATTCGGCCACAAGGAGAACAAGGCAAAGCTCAAGTCGCGCACGGTCGCCGCCCTGTGCCTGGTGCATATGGAGCACGCCATGCAAAAATATCCGCATGAGATATCCGGAGGCATGAAGCAACGCGTCGGCATCGCCCGCGCCTTTGCCATGGAGCCCAAGCTGTTGCTGATGGACGAGCCGTTCGGTGCGCTTGATGCGCTGACCCGCGCCTCACTGCAGGACGAACTCGTCAAGGTAATGGAGGAAACCGGCGCCACGGTGGTACTGGTGACTCACGACGTCGACGAGGCGGTGCTGCTCTCGGACCGGATCGTCATGATGACCAACGGTCCGGCCGCCACCATCGGCGAGGTGCTCGAGATCAAGCTGCCCTGGCCGCGCGACCGGCTGGAACTCGCTCAGGATCCACGTTTCGTCGAGTATCGCGCCGCGGTTTTCGAGTTCCTCTATCGCAAGCAATTGAAAAAGGCTGCATGAATATGACCTTCCCCCCACCCCCCTTCCCGAGGAAGGGGGTGACTATGGTTCGCGGGCCTTGCCAGCTCCAGTTCAATGACTCGCTGCCCCCATGCGGCGGCCCGGTGGAGGCAGCATGAGAAAACAGAAACTGGTGGTGGTCGGCAACGGCATGGCCGGCATGCGCGCCGTGGAGGAGCTCTTGAAGCTCGCGCCAGACCTCTACGACATCATGGTGTTCGGCGCCGAGCCGCACCCCAACTACAACCGGATCCTGCTCTCGCCGGTGCTGGCGGGCGAGATGACGATCAATGACATCATCCTCAATCCGCTCGGATGGTATTCCGACAACGGCATTCGCCTGCATGTTGGCAAGACCGTGACGAAGATCGATCGGACCGCGCGCAAGGTCATCGCCAGCGACGGCACCGAGGAAGAGTACGACCGCCTGCTGCTGGCCACCGGCTCGACGCCCTTCATCCTGCCCGTTCCCGGCAACGACCTGCCTGGCGTCATCAGCTATCGCGACATCAAGGACACCGACGAAATGATCGCCACGGCCGCGTCGCACAGGCATGCGGTGGTGATCGGCGGCGGGCTGCTCGGCCTCGAAGCGGCCAACGGTCTCAAGCTGCGCGGCATGGATGTCACCGTGGTGCATCTGATGCCCTGGCTGATGGAACGCCAGCTCGACAAGGCGGCGGCCGAGATGCTGAAGACCTCGCTCGAAGCGCGCGGCCTCAAGTTCTTGCTGGAGAAACAGACCGAGGCGCTGATTCGCGGCGAGGCCGGCAGAGTCGCCGCGTTGCGTTTCAAGGGCGGCCTCGAAATTCCGGCCGACCTCGTGGTGATGGCCGCCGGCATCCGCCCCAACACGGCGCTGGCCGAATCGGCGCGGCTCTACTGCAATCGCGGCATCGTGGTGAACGACACCATGCAGACCTACGACCCGCGCATCTATGCGGTCGGCGAATGCGTCGCCCACCGGGGCATCGCCTATGGCCTCGTGGCGCCGCTGTTCGAGCAGGCCAGGGTCTGCGCCAACCATCTGGCGAACTTCGGCATCGCGCGCTACACGGGTTCGGTGCTGTCGACCAAGCTCAAGGTCACCGGCATTGACCTGTTCTCTTGCGGCGACTTCATGGGCGGGCAGAGTGGCAAAGGCGGCACGGACGAGATCGTGCTCAACGATCCGTCCGGCGGCGTGTACAAGAAGCTGGTGGTCAAGAACGACACCCTGGTCGGCGCCGTGCTCTACGGCGACACGGCCGACGGCGCCTGGTATTTCCAGCTGGTCAAGGACGGCCAGAACATCCACGAGATCCGCGACCACCTGATGTTCGGCCAGAATCACGTCGGCGACGTCGGCCACGCCGGCAAGACGCTGGCCGCCACCATGCCCGACGACGCACAAGTCTGCGGCTGTAACGGCGTCTGCAAGGGTGCCATCGTCAAGGCGATCAAGAGCCACGGCCTGTTCACGCTGGAAGACGTGCGCAAGCACACCAAGGCGTCGAGTTCGTGCGGTTCCTGCACCGGCTTGGTCGAGCAGATCCTGGCCTCGACCGTGGGCGGCGCCTACACGCCCTCGGAATCGAAGGACAAGCCCATGTGCGGCTGTACCGACCATTCGCATGGCGTGGTGCGGCAGGCCATTCGCGATCAGCATCTGCTTACGATTCCCGAGGCGATGCGCTACCTTGAATGGAAGACGCCCAGCGGCTGCGCCTCCTGCCGCCCGGCGCTCAACTACTACCTGATATCGACATGGCCGGGCGAGGCCAAGGACGATCCGCAATCGCGCTTCATCAACGAGCGCGCGCATGCCAACATCCAGAAGGACGGCACCTATTCCGTGGTGCCACGCATGTGGGGCGGCCTGACCACGCCGGCCGAGCTGCGCGTGATTGCCGATGTGGCAGACAAATACGAGGTGCCGACGGTGAAGATGACCGGCGGCGCGCGGATTGACCTGCTCGGCATCAGGAAGGAAGACCTGCCGAAAGTCTGGGCCGACCTCGGCGCGGCGGGTATGGTCTCCGGCCATGCCTATGGCAAGAGCATCCGCACCGTGAAGACCTGCGTCGGCGCCGAGCATTGCCGCTTCGGCACCCAGCGCTCGATGGCCATGGGCGTCAAGCTGGAGCGGATGCTGTTCGGCATGTGGAGCCCGCACAAGGTCAAGCTCGCCGTCTCCGGCTGCCCGCGCAACTGCGCCGAGGCCGGCATCAAGGACATCGGCGTGATCGGCGTCGATGCCGGCTACGAGCTGTATGTCGCCGGCAACGGCGGCATCAGGACCGAGGTGGCGCAGTTCCTCTGCAAGGTCACGAACGACGAGGAAGTCATCGCGTATTCCGGCGCCTTCCTCCAGCTTTATCGCGAGGAAGGCTTCTACCTCGAACGCACCTGTCATTACGTCGCCCGCGTCGGCCTCGACCATGTCAAGGCGGCGGTGGTGAACGATCCGGTCAAGCGCAAGGAACTCCACGAGCGCCTGCTGTTCGCCCTGCAGGACTACGAAGACCCGTGGCAGGCGGCGGTGGCCAAACCCGCGCTGCGCCGCGAGTATCAGGTCATCGAGATCAGGGAAGTCGCGGCGGACGTGCCGTCATGAGCGACTGGATCAGGGTCTGCGGGCTCGACGAGATCGCGCCGCAGGGCAGTCGCGTGGTCGCCTCGTCGCAAGGAAAGATCGCGATCTTTCGCACTGCCGACGACCGGGTCTTCGGCCTGCACGACAAGTGCCCGCACAAGGGCGGGCCATTGTCGCAGGGCATCGTGCACGGCGAGGCCGTGACCTGCCCGCTGCATGGCTTCAAGATCGGGCTCAAGGACGGCGCGGCGCAGGCGCCCGACAAGGGCTGCGCCAAGACCTTCGATGTCAAGCTCGAAGCGGGCGACGTCTGGCTGCAACTCAAGTAATCGGCTTACCGTCGGCGCCGAAGCTCATGGAAACCCGTTCGACCTGTCCGTATTGTGGTGTGGGTTGTGGTGTGGTCATCGAACACGATGCGACGCAGATCACCGGCGTGCGCGGCGACCCGGAGCATCCGGCCAACTTCGGCCGGCTGTGCACCAAGGGCGGCACGCTGCACCTGACCATGACGCCGCAGGCACTGGCGCAGCGCCTGACGCATCCGCAGCTGCGCCGCGACAAGGCCGCGCCGCGCGAGAGGGCGAGCTGGGACATCGCGCTCGACCACGCGGCGGACCGCTTCGCGCAGACCATCGCCGAGCACGGCCCCGACAGCGTCGCCTTCTACATCAGCGGCCAGTTGCTGACCGAGGACTATTACGTCTTCAACAAACTGGCGAAAGGCCTGATCGGCACCAACAACATCGACACCAACTCGCGCCTGTGCATGAGTTCGGCGGTGTCCGGTTACAAGGCCACGCTGGGCGCCGATGCGCCGCCCTGTTCGTACGAGGACATCGACCACGCCGACTGCCTGCTGATTGCCGGCTCGAATACGGCCTGGGCGCATCCGGTGCTGTTCCGCCGCATCGAAGGCGCACGCGCGGCGAGCCCGGACATGAAGATCATCGTGGTCGACCCGCGCCGCACCGACACGGCCGAGGCCGCCGACCTGCACCTCGCCATCCTGCCCGGCACCGACATCGCGCTCTACAACGCGATGCTGCACGTGCTGCTCTGGGAAGACCTGGTCGATCTCGACTACATCCGCGCCCATACCGAGGGCTTCGACGCCCTGAAGGCCATCGTGCGCGACTACACGCCGGCCATGGCGGCCGACATCTGCGGCGTCACAGCGGATGACATCGTCACCGCCGCGCACTGGTTCGGCCATGCGCCGGCCGCGCTTTCGCTCTACTGCCAGGGGCTCAACCAGTCCGCCCACGGCACCGACAACAATGCCGCGATCATCCATCTGCACCTCGCCACCGGCAAGATCGGCAAGCCCGGCTGCGGCCCCTTCTCGCTGACGGGACAGCCCAATGCCATGGGCGGGCGCGAAGTCGGCGGCATGGCCAACCTGCTGTCGGCACACCGCGATATGGCCAACGCCGAACATCGCGCCGAGGTCGCGTGCCTGTGGGGTGTGGCCGACGTCCCGGCAACGCCGGGCCTGACCGCGGTGGAACTGTTCGAGGCCGTGCATCGCGGCGAGATCAAGGCGCTGTGGATCGCCTGTACCAACCCCGCGCAGTCGCTGCCCGACCTCCGGCGCGTGCATTCAGCGCTCGCGAAGTGCCCCTTCGTCGTGCTGCAGGAAGTCAGCGCCGACACCGAAACGGCGGCCTTCGCCGACCTGCTGCTGCCGGCGGCCGGCTGGGGCGAGAAGGAGGGCACGGTGAGCAATTCCGAGCGCCGCATCAGCCGCGTCCGCGCCGCCGTACCGGCACCGGGCGAGGCGCGCTCGGACTGGAAGATCGTCGTCGGATTCGCGCGGCGCCTGGAAAGCCGCCTGCCGGCGAACCGGGCAAGCCTGTTTCCCTATGAGAGCGCCGAACAAGTCTTCAACGAGCACCGCGCCAGCACCGTCGGCCGCGACCTTGATATCGGCGGCCTGTCCTATGAACTGCTGGAAACCTCAGGCCCGCAACAATGGCCCCTGCGCGCCGGGGCCACGGCGGGCACGGCGCGGCTTTACTGTGACGGTGCCTTCCCCACCGCTGGCGGCCGCGCCCGTTTCATCGAAGTGCAGCACCGCCCGCCGGCCGAGGCGACGGATCCGCGCCACCCGCTGCACCTCAACACCGGCCGCCTGCGCGACCAGTGGCACGGCATGAGCCGCACCGGCCTTGTCTCGCGCCTGCATGCCCACGCGCCGGAACCGGCGATCGAAATGAACGCCCGCGACATGGAGCGGCGCGGCATCGCCGAGGGCGACCTGGTACGGGTCAAGGGCAAGCGCGGTTCGCTGATGCTGCGCGCGGCGGCCTCGGCCACGCTGCGCCCGGCGCAGACCTACGTGCCGATGCACTGGGGCGGGCGCTACATGAGCGGCCCCGGCATCAACGGCCTGACTCTGCCGGTCACCGATCCCGTCTCGCGCCAGCCCGAACTCAAGCACGCGGCGGTGCAGGTGGAGAAGTTCGCCACCGGCTGGCAACTGGTGGCCCTGCGCCGCGACGACCAGGGCGGTCTGCACTCGGCGCTGCAGCCCTGGCTGACGCGCTTCGACCATGCGACGCTGACCCTGGCCGGACGCGAATCCACGGTGGTCGTGCTGCGCGCCTGGGGTGCCACCGACAGCCCTGTGCCCGACACGCAACTGCTGGCCGAACTCACCGCTGCGATGGGTCTCGACGCGCCGCACGCACTGGCCTTCAGCGACGCCCGGCGCGGCATCGCCAAGCGCGCCCTGATCGAGGACGATCGCCTCGTCGGCGCCCTGCTGTGCAAGGAAACCCGCGCCACCGACTGGCTGCTCGACCTGATGGTGCGCGGCGGCAGCACCGCTGAACTGCGCAAGTGGCTGTTCGCCCCGCTGGCGACCCCGCCAACGGCCGGCCCGGCGCGCGGGCGCATAGTCTGCAACTGCTTCGACGTTTCCGAACATGAGATACGCGCCGATTTCGAAGCCAGCCTTGATATAAATTCGCTCCAAGAGGCACGTAGTTGCGGTACTTCCTGCGGGTCCTGCATTCCAGAGTTGCGGAGGCTGGCTAAGGCAGCTACTGCACTTCAAGGTATTTCTTCTTGAAATAACAAGGCCCCCTTGGGCGATGACTGATCCAGTGTTCGAGTAGCCGAGTTCGTCAGAGACCGAATTGTTGAATCCAAGAATGCGGAGAATTGAGCTTTGTCCGCTTTGTCTGAATGTTCGCCGTGGGGAAAATCGAACGTTCCCAGTGGGCACCAAGCACCTATATGTTGCAGGAAGTCTGGCGTCGAATAGCTGCCCCTGGAATCCCGTAGCTACACAGCGGACCCACGCCACCGCGAACTCTCGGCCAGGAACCGACGGTGAATGAACCGTACGGAATTCCCGCCGATAATCCCGCGCCGTCTCGCCCGCGCCGGCTTGCTTTCGATCTGACCTCGGAACCGGGGTGCCCTGCCGGAACGGGGCAGGAAGGCTTCCAGAAGCGCCTGGATCAGCCCTTCAGCGAATTGACCAGCTCGATGTAGCGCTTCATGGCGCCGTCATTGGCGGTGCCCTTGAGCTCGGCCCAGGCATCGAACTTGGCGCGCCCCACCATGTCGGTGAAACCGGGACGCTTGCCTTCGACATCGCCCGCCGTGGCCTGCTTGTACAGCGCGTAGAGCTGCAGCAGCACATCGCTCGAGGGCCGCTCCGCGAGCTTCTTGGAATCCGCCACCGCTGTTTCGAATTTGGTCTTGAGTGCGCTCATGTCGTCCTCGTCGCAATAAACTCCGTTCGCCGGGATTTGGCTTGAACTATTATATGTCCCTGCGGAACGCGGGGACGGTAACCTGACGATATGCCGCCAACTTCGAGGGATCGCGCAATGCTGCAACATGAAAGAATGTCCGCCGTCGATACGGCCTGGCTGCGGATGGACCGGCCGACCAATCTGATGATGATTGTCGGCGTCATGGTGTTCAACCACCGGATCGACTTCGAGAGGCTGCGCAATACGGTCGAGGCTCGCCTGGTCGGGCGCTACCGGCGCTTTCGCCAATGCGCGGTGCAGGAGGTCGCCGGCGCATGGTGGCAGGACGATCCCGATTTCGATCTCGACGCACACCTGAAACGCCGCGCCCTGCCGGGCAAGGCCGGCAAGAAGGAATTGCAGGCGCTGGCCGGCGAACTCGCGGTGCAACCGCTCAACCTCGGCAAGCCGCTGTGGCGCTTCGACCTGATCGAGGATTACGAAGGCGGTTCGGCAATCGTGGTGCGCATCCACCACAGCATTGCGGACGGCATCGCGCTGGTCGGCGTCATCCTCTCGCTCACCGACCTTTCGCCGCACGCCGCACCGCAGGCGCCGGTCACGGCGGAAGACGAAGAGCCGGAAGCCGACGAGGATCTGCCCATCGGCCTGCTCGAAACCGTTGCCCAGACCTTGAGCTCGGTCCTCAGCCGGGGCAGCGAACTGGGCGGCATGGCGCGCGACCTGGCCTCGGACCGGGATCGCCTTGCCACCTACGGCCGGCACGGCGTGGGCCTCGTGACCGAACTCATCAAGCTGCTGGCGATGCCGCCGGATTCGCCCACCAGTTTGAAGGGCACCACCAGCACCATCAAGCGCGTCGCGTGGTCCGATCCGATTCCGCTGGCCGAGATCAAGGCGCTGGGCAAGACGCTCGGCTGCTCGGTCAACGACATCCTGCTGTCCTCGGTCGCCGGCGCGCTGCGGGCCTATTTCCAGCAGAAGGGCGAATCGGTCGAGGGCGTGGAAGTTCGCGCCATGATTCCGGTCAATCTGCGCACCGCCCGTGACGAAGGCACGCTGGGCAACCGTTTCGGGCTGGGTACGCTGTTGCTGCCGCTGCATGAAGGCAATCCCTTTGCGCGCCTGTTCCTGGTGCGGGAGCGCATGAACGACCTCAAGCACTCGTACCAGCCGCCATTGACGCTGGGCATACTCGCCGCGGTCGGCCATGCGCCGAAGGTGGTGCAGGAGCAGTTCCTCGACATCCTCGCCGCCAAGGCCAGCACCGTGATGACCAACGTGCCCGGGCCGAAGCAGCCGCTGTACCTGGCCGGCTCACGCCTCGAGCACTGCATGTTCTGGGTACCGCAGTCGGGCAACATCGGCATCGGCGTCTCGATCCTCAGTTACAACGACGAGGTCCAGTTCAGCCTGATAACCGACCACCATTTCGTCCCGGACCCGCAGACCATCGTGCCGCTGTTCGCCGCCGAATTCGAAAAGATGGTCCTTGCGCTGTTGATGCTGGACTGGAAAGCACCGCTCGACCCGGCGCACATCGAACAGCAACTGTTCGGCAAACAGGTGCCGCCTCCCTTGAGCGCCGCCGTCAAGCCGAGGCGCAAGGCGGCACGGCGCGGCGCCAGGGCGGCAAAGGCCGAAACGCCGGTGGCAGCCCGCGCCGCGCGGGCGCCGAAGCGCTTGCGCAAGCTTGCTTAGCCCGCGAGTCCCGCCCTGGCCAGTTCCACGTCGAGCCGCTCCATCGCATCGACCGGTGTCGCCGCCGCCGCCTTTTCGTAGAGCTTGACCGCTTCGTCCCTGCGGCTCTTGCCGTGCAGCAAGACGAGCGCATTGGCATATTCGATGCAGGCGATGGCCGACTCCGGCGCGAGCTTCAGCGCCGACTCGAAGTGCTTCACGGCCAACTCCTTGCTGGCACCGTAGGTCAGTTTGCCAATCAACGCGCCAACCGTGTCGACTACTTCGGCATGGTAGGCGCCCAGAGCGGTATGGGCCTCGGCATGCTGCGGCTCGAGCTTCAGGGCTGCATCCAGCGCAGCCTTGATCCTGCCGCCCAACCCCTGTGTCAGGGCGTTGAGCACCGAGATGCCCTGACTGTAGCGGCCCAGCGCGTAGCCCTGGAAGTAGTGCGCATTGGCATTCTTCGGCTGCGCCTGCTGCAGTTCGTCGCAGCGCGCGGAAATGGCCTGAAACAGCTCCAGCTTGCGCTGGTCGTCGTCTTCGAGGAAGGTGGCGTAAATCATCGCGGCCTTGTTGGCGGCGTTGTAGCCGTCGAGCCCGGCCGCCAGCCCGGCCTCGCAGGCCTTGTGGAATTCTCCCTGGTGATACAGGCGCCATGCTTCCTGCACCGCCGCGTCGACCGGAAACGGCTCGCGGTCGCCGCGATGCAAGCGCTCCCAGTGCTTCTTCAGTGCGGCGCCCGCGTAAACGAATGCCTTGTCCGCATGCGGAAACTTGTTCCAGGCCGGCTTTGCCATGATGGGTCTTCTCTCTTGCGCTCAATCGGTCAGATAATTCTTTGCCAGCTCCTCGAACAACTTGCGCGAGCGCCCCGTCAGGTAGGGCGCGGCGAGTGCCATGACCTGAAAGGCGCCGCGCGACAGGCTCGCTCCGTCAATCTTCTTGCGCGGGTCGCTGACGAACTCGAACGACAGCCAGTAGGTCGCGACCACGGTCATGTTGACCGCCAGCGCCTGGATCTCGGCGGGCGCGGCGCGCATGTCGCCGGTCGCTACCAGGCCCCGGCAGATTGCCGCGGCCGTATGCACCTTGCGGGCGACGATGCGCTTGAAGTGCGTTTCCAGGATCCGGTTGCGCGACAGCAGTTCGTTGATGTCGCGGTAAAGAAAGCGGAACTTCCAGATGCCCTCGAATACCAGGTGCAGGAACAGCCAGATGTCTTCCACGTTCGGCGGGCGCCGCGCCGGCGCCGCCAGGGTTTCCTCGATGCCGCGCTCGAAGTCGGCAAACAGGGACTCGATGATTTCGTCCTTGTTGTGGAAATGATAGTAAAGGTTCCCCGGGCTTATCCCCATGTCATCGGAGATCAATTGCGTCGTGACATTCGGCTCGCCGAACTCATTGAACAGCGCCAAGGCTGTTTCCAGGATGCGCTCGCGTGTGCGGCGCTTCGGCTTTCGCTCCATCGATCACGGTCTCCACTGTTCCGCCGAGAATAGCAGAAACGCCCGGCCGCTTCGCCATCGATGCTGAATCAAGCGGCCGCGTGGGCACGGTGCTGCATGCGCTTGAGCACCTGGCCAAGGTCATCCAGCGTGTCGGACAAGTGCAGCGCCGTCAATCCGATCAGGCCGGCGCGGCGCCGTTTGAGTTGAGCCATGCGGCGCGCCAGCGAACGATGCGGATCGGTGAGCACGGCGCGGTTGATCGACACTCCGTGGCGAGCCAGTTTCGGCGCCAGCTCGTCGTAGCGTCGCAGCAGGTCTTCGCGGGTCTTGCGATAGGCCTGCTGGGAGAGCCGCTTGCGGTCGGCGTAGCTGAAGATGTTGGTGAAAAACATGTCGGCATCGTCCCGGCTCGGCTCGAACAGGATAACGTCGGCATCCTTGTATTCGATGTCGTACTTCGCCAGGCCGGTCTTCATGCGCGAGTAGATGATGGCGCGGAAGGTCTGCGCCAGCACCACCGGCAGGCCGCCATCGACCAGCTTGCGCTGCTTGAGGTGCTTTTCATGCGATGCCATCTTGGCATCGAAGGGCACCAGCGGGTTGATGCAAATCAGCAGCCGCGCCCCTTCCTTGAGCGCAACCGACGCATGCAGGGTCTTCTTCAGCGCTCCGTCGACAAACCAGTGGCCGTCGATCTCGACCGGCGGATACAATCCCGGGAGCGCCGCACTGGCCTGGATCGCCCTGGCGATCGGAACATGGTCATGGCCCTTCGAGCCGAATGCGACCGGCGTTCCCGAGTCGAGGTCAGTCGCGACCAGGAACAGCCGTCGCTTGAGCTGGCGAAAGTCATTGGCCAGACCGGGCAGCGAGAACAGCCGGGTGAGGAAGTCGTCGATCCCCGCGTTGTCGAACATTCCGGTGGGAATCGCCCGCGACAAACGGTGGAACGAAGCCAGAAAATCCTGCCGCAAGGGACTTCGCGCGTACTCCAGCAGGGACTCGAACAGCAGCCGCGGCACCATTGCCGCGCGTCGCGCGTACTCGCCGAACGCCGGCTTCAGCAACATCTCCGGCTCGAAGGGAACCTCGGCCGACTCGCTGTCGATGAACATGCGATAGAGGTAGGCCGGACTCAGGCCGTTGGCCAGACCGGCGGCGATGAAGCTGCCGGCGCTGACGCCGACATATGCATCGAGCTCATTGAAATCGAATCCGTCCAGAGCCTCCGACAGCGCCATCAGCGTGCCGACTTCGTAGATCGCCCCCAGCGGGCCGCCGCCCGCCAGCGCCACCGCCATCTGCCCTTGCCGCCGGCTCGCCGCGCTCATGTCAAAGCATCCCGGCGGCAACCATCAGGGCCTGGTCAGGGGCTTGTGCCGCGCTTCGCGCACCGGTGCTTCCGCTGCACGGGCCGGCGTCAGGAAGCAGACTTGGGCGCAGCGCGGCGCGTGGGCTTGGCCGCGGCGCTCTTCGGCTTCGCTGTCCGGGCCGCAGCCGCATTCAGCTTGTCGACCGCCGCCTTCAGCTCGGCAACGCGCTTGGCCAGTGCCGCGACATCGTCCCTGGTCGGTACGCCGAGGCTGTGCAGGGAACGCGCAACGCGATTCTCGAATACCTGCTCCAGCTTGTCCCATGTGCCGGTGGCCTTGGCGGCCATCTCGGTCACCTTGTCCTCGGTCACCTTTCGGGTTCTCCTCTGGATCGCCTCGCCCTCGCGAATCAGCGCGTCGAAAACCTTGGTGCCTTCCTGCTGCGCCTTGGCGAACGCGCCGAGGCCGGCCAGCCAGATCTGCTGCGCGGACTCGCGAATGGTGGCGGACAACTGACTATCCGCGCCGACGGACTTGAGTTTCTTTGCGATGAGCTTCTTTACCATGACAATCTCCTGATCCAAGTGATTCCAGATGCCTCGCCTTCGAGGCCGGACAGGCGCTCTGCCTGCCATGCGAGCCAGTCTAGCGACACGGATTAGAGAGGTCACACTAATGTACTGGGCGAAGGCCTCTAAGGACGCAGCTTCTGCGCCGTCGCAGCCAGCAATGCTCTATGCCCTTGTCTTCTTCTTGACAAGCGTCTTGCCGGCCGGCTTCTTTGCCGGCGCTGGTCTTGAAACCGGCTTCTTCGGTGCAGCCGCGATCTTGGCGGGAGCCTTCTTTGTCGGCGCCTTGTTTGCCACGACCTTCTTTGTCGGCGCCTTCCTTGCCACGACCTTCTTTGTCACGACCTTCTTTGCCGGAGCCTCCTTTGCCGGGGCCTTCTTCGACACAGCCTTGGCAGAGGCAGCAGTGCTCGAACCCTTCCAGGCCAAGCGCGCCTTTTTCGCGAGGGCCACCACCCTGGCAATGTCTTCGTCGGAGTACACGCCCTTGACACCCGATATGGCCGCCAGCTTCATGCCGTGCTTGATGCCGAGCTTGTAGATCTCCTTGACCTTTTCCCACTCGGTGTCGCGGCCGACGGTGAATACCTCGAAGCGGCCTTCCAGCGCCAGGACGATGGTTTCCGCCAGGCAGGCGTAGATGACGTTCTTGGGCAGACCGATGAACTTCATGCCCTTGACCGGGCTGGGCAGTTCGATTTCACCCGATTCGACCACCAGCACATCGGGGCGCTTGGCCACCTCCGCGGCGGGCAGATCCAGAGGACGCGCGACATCGGTGATGACGCAGCCCGGCTTGACTTTGGTGATGTCCAGAATCTTCTTGCCCGCGCCCGAGGTGGACGTCACGATCATGTCCATGTCGCCCAGCAGACTGTCGTAATCGGTCGACGCGGTAACCCGGGCGTCCGGCGTGTCCTGCAAGATGGAGTCCCTCAGCTCATTGAGTTTGTTGATATCGCGACCGGCGATCACGACTTCGTCGAAGGCCATCGCCAGCAGACGCGCGCTCACCGACCCGATCGAGCCTGTGGCGCCGATCACCATGGTCTTGGCCGGCACCCTGTTGGCACCCTTCTTTACCGTAATCAGCCCCATGCGTCGCATGGCGTCGGCCGCCGCCCACAGGGCGCCCGATGCGGAGTAGCTGTTGCCGGTGGTTATCGGAATGCTGGCGCGTCGTGCCACGGTAACGCCCGCATCGCCCACCACCTTGGTGAAGGCACCCAGACCCATGATCTGGGCGCCCATCTCTTCGGCGATCTTTGCGGCATGCAGCAGGCGCCGATAGGTGAATTCCGGACTGTGCGAGAGCATTTCCTTCGGTGTTCCGCCCACCGAAATCAGCCAGCCTTCGGCTTCGGCGCCGGTGGGCGAGATGATGTTGCTCATCTTGCAATAGACCATCGGCGGCAGGTAGGCGGCGAGCGTCTCCACCCCGTCCATGATGACCTTGGGCGTGGCCTTGGGAAACGGATAGCCCTTCTTGATGTACTCCTGGCTCAGCGGGTGTACGACAAAGGCGAAGCGGCGGATGTTGCGGAAATGCCCGGTGGGATGGAGCAGGCGCGGCTTGATGTCGAGCTCGTTGATGATTTCCTCGAAATCGTGGTCCGAGACTTCCGATTCCGACTTTCCCATCGATGCAAGAATCATTGCGGCGATGGTGCTGATGCCCACCACCTTGTCGAACAGCTTTGGCGAAACATCCACCGCCAGATTGACTTTGTGCTTGGTGAAGAATGCCAGTGCTTCGTCATCGACCGCCGAAGTGATGAGGGTCTTGCCCTCCAGGTTGCGGCCGGAGGAAACCGCCTGGATTTCCCGGAAGGTGCCGACAATGACGTGGGACTTGGCCACGGCATTGGCGACGATCTTGTTCTTCACCGTCTTCAGGACGGACTTGAGGAAATCTCCGGGCACGATGTCGGGAATAAGTTCCCTGCCCCTGGCGTAGAGTTCAAGTTGCTCCAGCGAACTCAAGAGCAGTGGAGAACCCGCATGGAATACCGGATCCGCAAACCTGAGGTTCTTGGTGTACTCGGACAGGGCGACCGCCATGTCGTAGTTGCGCATTCCGGACAGGAACAGGACCAGGTTGTTGTTGAAGTAATGGCCCAGTTCCTTCTGCACATAACGTATGGCGCGCACTTGCAGCAGTCGGCGCAAGCTGGCGCCGGTGGTGACCGGTACCCGCGTGACGACGTGCATCAGGCGCTGCGATTTCTTGTTGACCACCGTGCGCAATCCGACGTGATAGTGGTCGACCATGTCGCTCAAGGCGATGGCATCCGCATTGGCTTGCTGGCGCCGCATCAACTCCCAGGCCTTGCTGCTGTCCTGGTCGGCACCCAAACGCCGGACTGAAAACTCCTGGCCAAGGAATTTGGTCTTGAATTCAAAATCCTTCTTGGACGGCCCCAAGGTCACGGTAACTACTTTTTTCATGGCACCCACCCTTATCCGTTTGATTGAACATCAACCCGCGTCTGCAGCGGGATGACGGGCACTAAGCAGTTTTCCTTGCGCGCCGGGCCGGCTTTTTTGCCGGAGCGGCAGGCGGCAACACCTGGCGAATGATGTCTTCGCAAACAGCCTGCGTCATGTAGCGCGGTACCGGATAGCCGGTGTGGGCTTCATGGCATGCGGCCTCGGCCAGGTGAGGAATATCGGACTCCTTCAACGCCGCCAGGAAGGTCGGAATCCCGAGGTCGAAATTGAGTTGGTCCACCGCATCGAGAAACTTCTGCGCCAGCGCATCTTCCGCCTCATCCTCCTCGCCAAGTCCGGCGCGCACCGCCAGCAGGGCCAGCCGGTCGGTGATGGCCGGCAGCGAATACTTCAGAACCAACGGCAGCATGATGGCATTGGCCAGGCCATGCGGCGTGTGGTATTTCCCGCCGAACTGATGGGCAATGGCATGCACATAGCCTACGTTGGCACGGGTAAAGGCAAGTCCTGCATAGGTGGCCGCCAGCGACATTTTCTCCCGTGCCGCGAGGTTCTTTCCGTCGCTGTAAGCCACTCGCAGGTTGTCGAAAATCAGTCCGACTGCCGACAGGGCCATGTCATCCGTGTAAGGATTGGCCCAGTGCCCGACGAAGGCCTCGATGGCATGCGTCAGCGCGTCAATGCCTGTCGCCGCGGTGATATGGGGCGGCAGCCCGGTCATCAGGCAGGGATCGAGCGCCGCCATCTTCGGCACCAGGCGCGTATCGACGATCACCAGCTTGGTATGGCTTTCCGGATCCGAGATGACGGCGGCAACGGTCACCTCCGAGCCGGTGCCGGCGGTGGTGGGAACGGCGTAGATCTTGACCGGCGTATTCAGGCCCTTGAAATAGCCGGCCAGCTCGCGCAGCGTCTTGCCGGGATTGGAGACTGCCGCTGCAATGGCCTTGGAGGCATCCATCGAGGAACCCCCGCCAAAAGCCACGATGGCGTCGCAGCCGTGTTCCAGATAAAACTCGATCCCTTCTTCAATCAGCGGGATCGGTGCATCCGGCGTGATGGCATCGAATACCACGTAGTCGGTGCCGCCGGCGGTCAGGGCGTTGGTCAGGTCGTCGAGCAGCCCGAGCTTGGAGATGATGCTGTCGGTGACGATCAGGATCCGGCCGTGGCCAAACCCGGCGATGGTCTGTCCCAGCCTGCCGCTGGAACCCGGCCCGACCAGGATCGTCGGCTGCGGTATGGGCAGGAAGCGCACGGCGAATCCGGCACCGCGCATCGCCGCACTCAGTGCCGTGGTGCGAAACGACTCGCTCAGGAATTCAGATATCAAGAGACTTCTCCTTTGAAACGACTGCCCGCTGCGAATGGCTGCGCCATGCAGGATACGGGGCATTCGTCATGCTATCACCCAAACATCGGGCTTTGCTTGATTCGCGGCTTGCGCCAGGCCCCGGCGGATCGCCCGCCGCCGCGGCATTTTCGGCCGGATACCGGATCAGGCGGCGCGAACGGCATCGTGGCGAATCATCTCGGCGGCCTTTTCGCCGATCATCAGGGTCGGTGCGGTGGTGTTGCCGCCAATCAGGGTCGGCATGACCGAGGCATCGACCACGCGCAAGCCTTCGAGGCCATGCACGCGCAAACGCGAGTCGACTACCGCCATCGCATCGTTTCCCATCTTGCAGGTTCCGATCGGGTGATAGATGGTGTCGGATCGATTCTTGAGTTCCTCGCGGATGGCATCGTCGGAATGTATCCCTGCGGTGTAAACCTCGCCGGTGCGGATAGCGGCCAGCACCGGGGCATCCATGATCTTCCGCGTGAGCTTGAAGCCATCGACCATGGCGTCGAGATCGTCGGGATGGTCCAGGAACTTCGGATCGATGCCGGGCGCCGCCAAAGGATCGGCACTGGCGAGACTCAGCGTGCCGACGCTCTTCGGCCGCAGCAGGCAGATATGGCAGGAATAACCGTGTCCCATGTGCAGTTTGCGCGCATGGCTGTCGATCATGCCGATCACGAAATGCAACTGGAAATCCGGCGCCGGCGAATCCGCGAAGCGTCGCAGAAAGCCCCCGCCCTCGGCGCCGTTCGAGGTCATCATGCCGGTGCGGTCCCTCCGGTAACGGCCGATTTCTTCGAGCAGGCGCAGCGAGCCTCCCAGCGAAATGCCGAGCAGGTCGAGGGATTTGGCCCGATAGTTGAAAACATAATCGGGATGGTCCTGCAGGTTCTTTCCCACCCCGGGAAGGTCGTGGATCAGGGGGATGCCGAATTGCTGCAGTTCAGCGCCGGCGCCGACGCCCGAAAGCATCAACAACTGCGGCGACTGCAGCGCACCGGCAGCCAGAATCACCTCGCGCTTCGCGTGGAATGTCTGGACTTGGCCGCCATGCAGGAATTCCAGGGCGCTGGCCCGTTTCCCGGTGAACAGGATGCGCCGCGCCCGCGCCTGCGTGACGACCGTCAGGTTGGGACGGCTGGCCAGATGCGGGGCCAGATAAGCGCGTGCCGCATTCCAGCGCTCGCCGTTCTTCTGCATGACCTGGTAAATGCCGATGCCTTCCTGGTCGGGGCCGTTGAAGTCATCGATCAGTTTGAATCCGGTCTGACGAGCCGCCTCGAGGTAGATTTCCTGGAACGGATTCATCGAGCGCAGATTCGCGACGTTCAGCGGCCCGCCCTGGCCGTGGTACTCGCCGCTGAAATTTTCGTTGTGTTCCGATTTCCTGAAATACGGCAATACCTCGCGCCAGGACCAGCCCTCATTGCCAAGCGCAGCCCAGTGGTCGTAATCCCAGGGATGGCCACGCGTATAGACCATCGCATTGATCGACGTCGAGCCGCCCATTGCCTTGCCGCGCGGCATGTAACCGCGCCGGCCGTTGAGACCCGGCTGCGGAACGGTTTCGAAAGCCCAGTTGTTGATCGACGTGGGCAGCATCAGCGCGGTGCAGAAAGGCACCTTGATCAGCAGTTGGTCGTCGCTCTTGCCCGCCTCCAGCAGGCACACGCTGACCCCGGGATCCTCGGAAAGTCGCCCCGCCACCGCGCAGCCCCCGGCGCCGCCACCTACCACGATGTAATCGAATTCCTTCATGTCGCCTCCAGTGCCTTCAGCAGCTTGCCCAGCACAACCGGCGAGAAGGCCATCCCCAGATGGCTGACGCCGCCGATCGCCACATTGCGGGCGCCCTCCATCGTCGAACAGGCCTCTTGCGGAAACACGTAGTTGTCGTGCACGCTGAAGATTGAAACCGACCCGGCCGGCAGCGGCACCGCGCCCGGCGCCGCGAGTGCAGTCTGCCAGGGGTTGCCCATACGCAGTTGGCGAGCATTCTGGCCCAGTCCAAGGACCGCCAGGCGCGTACCCAGATGCGGCGAGCCGAGCGTAACGATGCGCGCCACCTTGTCGGCGCCATGGCGTCGCAAAAAGGCGCGGGCAACCGGGCCGCCCATGCTGTGGCCGACCAGGATCACCTGCGCTGCGCCGGTCGCCGCGAGTACCTCGTCAATTCGCCGTGCGATTCCATCTGCATAGGTGTCGATATCCGCCCAGACCGGCTCCAGGTTGTGCGTGGCCACGGTCCAGCCGGCCGCTTCCAGGCGCGGTCGCAGCCAGAACCAGAAGCCGCGATTGCACTGGTAGCCGTGGATCAGCAGCAGCGGCAGACGGGCAGCGGCTTTGGTCAGGCGATCCGGCCGGAGCCAGAAGGCCTCGAAGGGCTGGATCACCACGAACAGGAGAATCAGCCCGACATATTCCTCGCACACCATGCGCAGCGCGTGCAGCGGGCCGATGCGCAGGTTCTCCGGTACCACACTCGAACACGCCAGCATGAAGGCGAAAGTCACCGCGACGACGAACAGCCGCAGTCCGAGGAAGGCGAACAGGGCAAGGCCTGCCGCCTCCGCCGGCGTCCAGCCGCGCTGCGCCACCAGCCACGCCGACAGCGCGACGTAGAGCAGCAACTCGCCGCTCAGCAGCCAGCGCATTTGGCGTGCAACCATCAGCGGATCAGGAATTTCGTCAGCCGCTCGAACAGCCGGCCGTAGGGCGGATTGAACAACGACATCGCGTTCAGCGACGACTGCAGGAACACGCCCTTCTGCTTGGAGAAGGTCTTGAAGCCCTCGATGCCATGGTAATGGCCCATGCCGCTGGGGCCGATGCCGCCGAAGGGAAGGTTCTCCTGCGCGATATGCAGGATCGTGTCGTTGACCGTCACGCCGCCGGATATCGTTTCGTTCAGCACGCGATCGCGGCGGCCGGCATCGTTCTCGAAGCAGTACAGGGCCAGCGGGCGCGGATGCTGGTTGACGTAGGCGATCGCCGCGTCGAGGTCGCGGTAGGGCAGCACCGGCAGCAGCGGCCCGAAGATCTCGTCCTGCATCACCTGCATGCCGTCATCGACATTCAGCAGGACCAGCGGCGGCAACCTGCGCCGCGCGGAATCCGCCGTCGCCGCCGACAGCGGTTCGATGGCGGCGCCCCTGGCCTCAGCATCGGCGACATAGGCCAGCAGCCGCCTGTAGTGCCGGTCATTGACGATCGACGTGTAATCCGGCGTCGTCGCCAGGTCCGGGTAGCACTTCGCGACGACGGCGCGCGCCGCGGCGACGAAGGCCTGCTCGCGACCTGCCGGCACCAGCACGTAGTCCGGCGCAATGCAGGTTTGCCCCGCGTTCAGCAGCTTGCCGACCATGATCCGCTCGGCCGCCTTCTCCAGCGGATAGTCGGGGCCGAGGATCGCCGGCGACTTGCCGCCCAGCTCCAGCGTGACCGGCGTCAGGTTGTCGGCCGCCATTCGCATGATCTGGTGGCCGACGCGGGTCGATCCCGTAAACAGCAGGTGATCGAAGGGCAGGTGGGCGAAATCGGCGCCGACCGTGGCATCGCCCAGCACCACCGCAACGTCGCCCTCGACAAAGTAGCGCGCCACCAGCTCGGCGAGAAGTTCGCCGGTACGCGGAGTGAACTCGGACATCTTGACCATCACCCGATTGCCTGCCGCGAGGGCGGCCGCCAGCGGCGCGAGGGCAACCAGCAGCGGATAGTTCCAGGACACGATGATACCCACCACGCCCAGCGGCTGCATGATGATGCGCGCCCGCCCAGGGCGGAACCAGAACGACGGCGACCTGCGCTGCGGCTTCATCCAGGCGCCGACGTGGGCCCGCGCATGACGAATCGCCTCAAGGCAGGGAAACAGCTCCAGCAACCGGGTTTCGTGCGCCGAGCGATGGCCGAAATCAGCGTCGATCGCCGCGACGAAGCGCTCGGCGTTGTCGTGCAGCAGGGATGCGAGGGCATCGAGCCGCGCCTGGCGGCTGTACCGATCGACGATCAGGCTGCGCCGGCTCGCGGCGTGCATGCGCTCGAAGACGCGCTTCAATTCCACAGTGTGCGCTCCCTGATGTGCTGCCGGTACGCCTGCATTCATTGCCTTCTCCTCTCCGCGCACGACGATTTTCCCAGTGTAGGCGCGGACCAGCGGGTTGATTAGGCAGGGTACTCTAACGAACGCCACCCGCCAAGACGGATAATCAGGCCCATGGAAGAGCATCTCGATGGGGAGGCGATCGGTCGCGAGCTGGCGGCCTGCATCGCCGAGGCGCGGCAACTGCGCGCCGAACGCGCCAGCGACGCCCGGCCGGAAGACTATCCGCGGCTCAAGGAATGGCAGGCGGCGAGGCTGGCGCGAACCTATGCCGACCTGCTCGCCACCCCGCGCTACCGCCCCGCCGCGGAGTTCTTCCTCAGCGATCTCTACGGCCCCAAGGACTTCCGCACCCGCGACGAGGAGCTGGCGCGCGTGGTGCCGATCATGGTGCACATCCTGCCGGCGCGGGCGCTGCTGACGCTGCTCGAAGCGGTCAAGATGGATACCCTGTCGGAATCGCTGGACACGGCGATGGTGCACGCCCTGCGCGCGCTCGGCAAAAACAAGGTCATCGACTGGCCCGCCTACGTCGCCGCCTATCGCACCTGCGGGCGCAGGAAGGACCGCGAACTGCAGATCGCCCTGTGCGACAAGATCGGCAAAACCCTGGATCGCCTGACCCGCATGCCGCTGATCCGCCTATCGCTCAAGCTGATGAGCGGCCCGGCCCACCTCTCGGGACTCGGCGCGCTGCATACCTTCCTGCAGGACGGCTTCGATGCCTTCAGCTTCATGAAGGGCGCCGACGAGTTCCTGGCGATCGTCACCGAGCGCGAGACGGCGCTGATGCAGGAATTGTTCGCCAATCCCGACGCGAGGGGTCCGTAAGGAGAATCGCGCCCCGGCGCGGCCGAATTTCCGGCCGGCAGCCTAGACCAGCACCCGCCGCGCAATGGCGTAGTACCTCTTGCGCTCGTCCATGCCGTTGTAGCCGCCGTTGATGGCGATGCCGATGTACTCGACCGGCGAGACATCGATGATCCTGCGCCGGTACTTCTTCTTCAGCACGTCGCTGTCGGCGTGGTTGGCGACGTCGTTGAGGCCGCGCGTGCGCCAGAACTCGCAGGCGCTCCAGACCGCATGCTCGGGCTGTTCGAGCAGCTCCGGGCTGTTGATGAACAAGTCGCGGCGCCCCTTCCTGATGCCCAGCTGCAGGTAATTGGCGCGCCCGGTGGTCTGGAAGATGCCGCGCCCCCTGAAGCGCACGCCGTCGCCGGGCTGCGTGTTGCCCAGATCGGCGCGGCCCTCGTAGGCACGGCCCGACGCGTACTCGCGCAGGGTCTTGAAACGGTCCGTCTCGTGGCAGGCCTGGGCCAGGAAGTGGCCGTACTCCTGCGGCGTGTCGATCTCGTAGCGCGGGCAGGTCGCGTTGAGCCACTCTGCCAGCGCAAGCATCAGCGGCGTGGTGCGCCCGGCGATCGCAGCGAGATGCTCGGCGGTGATCAGGCAGGGCATCTGCGCTCCTCCCTGGCGGGATTCAAGGCGCCGGACGCCAGCGCTTGAGCCGGTCCAGGCCGCTCGCGAAGAACCTGGCGACGAACCCCGGGTAGCCCCGCTCTCGCAACTTCTCGATGACCAGGGTGCGCATCTCGTCGATGCTCATGTCCGGGCTGACGAACCGGCCGCCGACATAGCAGTAGCTGCAGTACTCGGGGCTGCGCGTACCGTCGGCGTTGGTTCCCCCGCCCTGCGGATCGGCCTTGAGCGGCATTCCGCAGCTCTGGCACTTGCCTTTGACATTCATTTCACGCTCCTTTCATGGCGGCCAGGGATTGAAATTGCGATCCGCTCTGATGCCTATTGCACTTCAGCGTTGAAACTACGTGTCCTAGCATCAAATCCACCACAACTATTTCGAGCCAGGCCCCTTTGATCACTCTGGGCCAGGAAGTGGCAGTACTCCTGCGGCGTGTCGATCTCGTAGAGCGGGCAGGTCGCGTTGAGCCACTCGGCCAGCCCCGGCATCAGCGGCGTGGCGCGCCCGGCGATGGCGGCAAGATGCTCGGCGGTGATCAGGTAAGGCACGGCAATCTTGGGCGCGAGAGCTAGCGTCTGAAGTCCCCGCGACTCGGAAGCTATTCGCGCAGGCGCCTCGAACGAGATATTAGGGTTCGCGGGTAATGCAAAAATGGTCATGAAATGGGCTCAACGGATTGGCGAAACCAAATACAACTTTGCGGAAATTATCGTCCGAGCAATCTACCTTATTGCCCTTTAGCTCTCTCAGATAAGACTGCTCGGCGATAGACAATAGCTTCGTCGCACCGGCAATTGAGATAGGGCTATGAGCTTGAATCCCTACCCTAGCTATTGATCCAATAAGTGCATCAATATATGTATGGAGATTCTCAACCAGAGTATCCAAATATGGAAGCGCTTCGGCGCTGTGAACAATCTGGTTACGAGTGGAATATATGCGTTGTATATGCCATCCCAGACGTACGCGATGCGCTTTGACTACTTCATGAGTTCGCTCCGAACTCTTGAATTCTTCTGAAAGATTAAAGCAACGAAAGCGTAGCAAAGGGTTTCCTTCAAGCGCTCCAAATAGCTGCGTCCTACTAGCTGCACATTCGCTCGAAACAAGCAATCGCACCACGTTGTCAAAGAATGAATCTGCCGCAGAAATCCTTTCAACCAGCTTCTTGACCGTAAGGTCGCTCGCTTCGAGCGCGGCAGCCACATAATTGAACAGCTTTTCAGCATATGTGAGTGTCAGACACGGAACCAACACACTTACGTAGTGGGTGATTCGGGTTGTATCTGCGTCGGGTGGTGGCAAGAAGCCTTCCAGTGCAGCCCACAGGTCAATCAACTGATTCTCGGCAGTCGACGCCTCAATCGCAGCACGATGATAGTCAAGAGCCTTCGCGAAGACCGACGCGTCCTTATTATGAAAATGTACTCCGGCTAGGACTTCCATGATTTCACTAATGCTTTCGCGGCAATCATCCACTGAAGAATGTAAGCAACGCTTCATCGCCGCAGCGGGTGGCTTTAGCAATCCTTCAAACTTATTCTCTGCGCCAAGACACAACGCAACGGGTTGCCAGGCACACCGTTCTTGGTGTACGTGAAACGCATAGACGCTAGCAAAAGCTTCCATACGCTGCTCAGCCCTTATGCGCGCGGCTACAGGATCTCGCGTACGGATTGGCTTCGTCAGTGCGAAAGCTGGAAACTGATCGCTGACTTGGGAATAACCAATAGCATGCGGATGTGTCAAGTCTGCAACAGGCTGCGAGTCGGATATTGCAAGACCCAAATGTTTAGCAAATTCCCGTACGTCGAGTAACGAACTTGAAACCTTAAATAGAAACTGGAAATCACGAGATTCTTGCTTAAACAGGGCAACAAAGTCGTCGACATCTGAAGGGCTACAAATCTTCTTTCGCCAAAAAAAAGTGCGTGTTGTGTGGAAAACGTAGCTGCGATGGAAGCCTTGAAGTTCTGCCTCTGCTATGAATGAGTCTGCAAGCGCCAGAATCCTCCGACTATTCTTGTCTTTTCGCACTTCAGCAGAAATGGAGTCAAGCAATCGGTACCAGTAGAAGCCATCAAGTTCAATATGAAGTGCGCTAACAATGGCGATGACCGACTCGGGGTTCGTCCTTTCCGCCATCAGCCTTTCTGTATAAGCGGCAAACCGATCCTGCTCGGCCTTCGTCAGAACAGGATCTGATTTCATTTGAGCTAGTAGTTCCTCAGTCACAGGAATAAGTGCCCCGGGACTAACTCTCTTTCGCAGTACTTGATTGGCCAATGCGCCTACCTCATAGACGCAGGTGTGAACGTTGAGTGCTCGTGCTTTGTACGAGTCAACCGTGTAGTCGAAAAGTTTCTCCTCCAGTGCGTGGGCAAACAGCAGCACCCGTTCTCGCTCTGGAAAGGCCGCCCACTTTTTTGTCCGAGGAGGAATCAAAGAAATCATATGAGGAATGACCTATCGATTGAGAGTCCTACGTTTGAATTCACCAGCGGTGCTCGTAAGGGAGCAAAGGGGTTAGGCTCAAATTTGAATTCGGACTTGCTACCCATTGGGAATTGGACGCCTCATTCGGCCCTATGACAAGCGCTACCGGGCGAAAGGGGTCCGCATCGAATTTGCGCTGGCCCAAGCCTACGCATCCGGAATTAGACGCCTCATTCCGATCCGTGACAAGCGCAGGCCGCCCTCGATCTCCAGCGGTAGGCCCGCCGCGACAATCGTGACGCGCCGCGCGACACAGGCCACGGCCTGATTCAACCGCCCGGCGACGTCGACATACAGGCGCGTCGTCGCCTTTCGCGGACATCCGGCCGAAGGAAAGGCGAAGCCACTCACGCCACCACCACCCGATCATCGAAACGACAGACATCGATATCCAAGGTGAGCCGGTGGATCGCGACCTCCGGTACCTTGGCTTTGCCGGCGCCCGATTTCAGGCGCACGAAGCCGCCGGCGATGAGCCGGCTAAGCGTTCGACTGACATTCGATTCGGCGCGACCGACCATGCGGGCCAGATCGGCTACCGATGCCGGCTTGCGCTCCTCGATAACCGCGAGAAGCTGCCGGTTGTCCGGAGTCAGCAGGCGCATCACCGCCTCCACGGAATCGAACGACATTCCCCCGGCATCGACGGGAGGCTTGCGCTTGCCTTTGGCGACGGCAAGCATTTCCGCCTTGAGTTGTTTCATCGACTGAATCTTGAGACCCATGGTTCAATCCTCCCGATCATCAACAATTTCGAAAGCCACACCCTGCTCTCCCAGAATGCGTTCGGCTTCACCGAAAAAATCCTCCAGCAATTTCTCGACGGAGACGAAGTCGTAGGGACGCCCTTCATCCGTTGCCGTGCGGTGCCAGTGATCCGCTTCGAGTTTCGGCTTCACGTATCGCCCGCCCCGATGCGGCACCGCGTGCGCGTTGTCAAAGCCCAGCAAGCGCGACCCGCCCGGAGCGTGCAAGGTCAGCGAGTACGCTATGCCGTGGGGCGTCCTGGCGGATTTTCCGACCAGCCGCACTTCGAATCTCAGCGTGTGCCCGCTGGCGAAATAGTGCACCCGGCCATCGTAGGCGACCAGCAATTCAAGCGCGTATTCCGGTAAATCCATCGGCGCATCATATCATCGCGCGATATGATGCGCAATGCGCCTGAAGCGCTCCGCCGACATCGCACGGAACACCGGGAAGCGCTGGCCGCCCATGGATTTCAGCGGCAGCCCGGTCCCATCAAGATTCGCGACCTGATTTCCCTGAGCGCTCGCGAAGTTCCTGCAGAGCTCGTTCCAGCACGACGCGGTCGGCCACGTCCTTGTCGCGCGTGGTCTGCTTGGTGCGCAGCAGGCCTTCCAGATTGACGGTGCGGACCGGCAGGCCGTCGAGGTCGATGGTCTCGGCGAACTGCTGCAGGGTATCGAAGGTTTCGCCGCAGGCGTTAAGCATGATGTCTACCACGAACGCGTCGGCGACCCGGATGTTTTCGCCTTCCTCGAACCATGACGGATCGATCTCCCTGGCCGCTTGGTCGGGCAGGACCATCAGGGCTTGCTTGATCTTGGTCCCAGCTTGCCGCGTCGCGGGAACGAGAACATCGATATCCGTCGTCGCCCGATGATAGCCATGGGCGAACAGCGCATAGCCGCCGATCAGCAGATAGTCGGCCCCCTGCTCGTTCAGCGATCGAATCAGGGTCTTGAGATCTTCCAGGGACGCGGGACGGCTGTAGTTTTCCATCACGCGCGCGCCAGCGCCGCAGCGGCCATCCCCGCCACCAGGCAATCCAGTTGGTGGCGGTTGGCTTCGCCGTGGGTCCTGAATCGATAGACGCCCTTCGGCATGAAACTCACATTGCCGGTCGGCAGGCGGTGGATCTCGTCGTTGAAGCGGGCACCGGCCAACAGGGCGGCAGCCGATGCGGAAAAACAGATCGGACGTTCTTTGCGATGACCGACGGTGCGCATGATCGATCCTTCTCCTGATGTAGCCGCGGGCAAGACTTTCCCAGGGATAGTGCCGCCATAGCCCGGCGTAGCCGTGATTATTGCAGAAGGACGGGCGAGGCCACATCCATCTCAGTATGTACTGCAATATCGCCTGGTCGGAAGCTCCGCTGAGGCGGTACATTGGCGATGGGCAAACCCAACTGCTGCAACAATCTGGTGGCCACTGTCAGCGTCAATCCCGCCAGGCCATTGTCGTAGCTTCCGCCGACATCGCAATGATTTCCATAGAGGTTGAAGGTATTGACAGTCGACGGCGGGTGATGGCGGTATTCGGCGCCCTTGAAGAGATAGCGGTATTCATTGAGCGCCCGCAGAACCACTAGGTTCTGCGCGTTGGGCGGATAGGCCAGGGTCTTGTTCACCCCTGTCACAACGGGATCGAAAAGCACGCCCCCGACGATCGGCACCGTCTTCGCAGGCATGACTTGCTCCCGCGTATCGGGGTCAAGCAGGCCCCTTTCAAAGATCATCTGGGAAAAGACTGCCGCGCTGGCGCCGCCGCGGCTGAACGATGTCAGTGCCACCACCACATTCTTGCGGGCGCCAGCCGCGACCGCCTGGCTGCAAAAATCGTGGTAGGCATCCTCGGCGGCAGCAATGACCTGATCGGTAACGCGCTCGGGCAGCCATGAACTCCGAGACAGGGTCCCGGGCGCTCCCGGACCCTTGTAATAGCCCCCGCCATAGCGGGTACCAGCGGGCGCTGCCGCTCTCCCGGTCTCGAACTGCTGCCAAAGCTGCGCCACATTGGTACATAACTCGCCGCGCGGTACCTTGTCTTTGTCGTTGTTGGTTCCGTCAAACGCCGCAAAAAAGACAAACGAGGTTTGCGCCGCAATGCCCGCCTGCAAGGTAATGCCGTTACAGGTTGTCTGGTTGCTGTTTTGGATGCTCGCAACCTGATTGGCGCTCAAAACAATTTTTCTTGTCATAGCGGCCTCCTCTCATTCCCTATTGAGTCTCGCTCAAGGTGTTCAACATGGAGTTGGCGCACTATCGCGGCTTTCGCACAGGTCGCCTCAACGTGGAGCGAAAGGGCGCGCCGAAGGTGCGTCCCAGCGACCGTAAGGAGCGAACTTGAGCGGAGGGCTAGGTGTCATTGCCATACGCATGTGACCTTGCCTCACTTCTGCGGGGCGCAAGTGAATTTCGCCCCCTTTCCGCCGTCCTGAGCCATTCTCATAAACAGGTTTCCAGCGTTTTCGCAATATTGGGACGTCTGGAAATTTGGGACGCTGTGCACCGCGATGCTTCCGGTGTCAACGCTGTTTAACGAGTAAACAAAAATCAGCAATACGTACATCGATGCCCCCTTTGGTCATTGAATGAATAGAAGATTTCAAGTGTCCTGCAACCTAAGTTTGAAATCGGAAATTCGAGCCTGGAACCCTTTTCCGTTTCGGGCGGCTTTGCGGAAAGGCCATGCACAACTCACGCACCTTCCGCCGGTCTATTGGCTGCGCGCTTGGCCTTCGTTGCCGCTGCTTGAAACGCTCTTTCCGCTTTGGCCCGTATATCGATCGCCTTTGCAAGAGCTTCCTCGTACCGAGCATCGGTGATCGTGTTCTCTGTGCCGATGTACACAGTCTTGTTAGTCGGCTTGTCCCCAAAGCGGGGGATAGTGATGCCAAAGGTGTACTCGGCCACTCTTCGGCCCTTTCGAGTACTGGCTATTGGCCCGGAAATACCAACGGGAAGGTCGCTGCCTTTCGATGAACTAAGTTCTTGCTTTAGGCCACTTGGCGCAGGTAAGCGATGAATTCGCTTTTGAAGTTCTTCAGTGGCTAATGCAAGCGCAGCCTCGGCACCGCTACCGTCTGCGGTATGGTCAGAGAATGTTTTCCATTTTCCATAGCGAAGTTGCCATGCGCAATTTCTTTTTGAGTCGAGGCGCCGGATGTGCTCGGGAACTTGAAACTTATGACCGGAAAAAATGACAACTTCACGAAATTTCATTTCCTATTTCCTCCTTGGCGCTACCAGTTACCAACAGAGTCAGACGCCCAACGTAGACGTCACCGGCGCTGCGCGGCTTTATCGCGCAGCGTCCGCGGGGACTGCCGGGTTGGGCGTTTAGCAGTTGGGGCGTTCATACAGTGCGGACGAAGTCCTGCTACTTGAGGCCGTAGTACCTGAGGAGCGCCTCTTTGACGACGTCCGTGGCGACTGCAACACCCATCTTCCAGGTACCAGACGCAGCTTTCTTAAGGTTCTCAACGAACCAGCTACGCACGCGAGGCCCCATCGGTTCGGCGCTGCTATCCGGCTGCTCTGATGCCGCGAGCCGCGCTAGCTCTTGGGCGTCTTCTTCCAACATGCCCGAGCCGGCCAGAAACTGTGCCAAGCTATTCGCGTCATGTGGCGCTACTGCTACTTGAATCGTAGCTCCATCACCAGTGGCCGCAATTGACGTGAAGTTCCCGTAGATGATTTGCTGCGCAATCTGCGTGGCCGCAGCCGAACTAGGCGCCGATGGCAAAGCAGCAGGGCCGATCATGATCGCGGTGGCGTCTGGAATCGATTTCTCGAGTTCTAGCGTGAGTTCGAGAACACGGCTACGCACAGCATGGCGAATAGCTGCAAGCGATGAGCGTGCGATACTTCCTGTGACCGAGTTGCAAGCGTAGTCCGCGTATACCTTGCCCTGCAGTAGAAGGATGAGGTCGGCGGCATTAATTCCCAGATGGCCGCCGTTCTCGGCTGTGGCCAGCAAGTCGTCTACTGCGGCAATGCTCTCTCGCATCTCGTGCCGTACCCAATGCTCCCCAGCGAACTTTTTAATCAAGTAGGGCGAAATTGGAGCGTTATTTATCCCAGACCCAAACGGTCCCGAGAAGTTGGCTGTATAGCTGACCGGGATGAATCGATAGTCTGGCAACTCAGCATCGCGCGGGTAGCCTTCCGATTCATGTCGCACCCACTCTGCGAGCGGCTGACTTCCGATACGGGCAGCCAAGAGCCGAAGCCTAAGAAGGATTGGCCCAAGGTCAAAACCGTCCTGTAGCACTGCCGCTTGAATCTCGTGAAGAAGGCTCACATGCGCTCCTTAAGTTACGCCCTACGTGATTCACGGTGGATTGCCATCGATGACCACCTGCTCGATTGCTTGAATGAGTGCTGCGATCCAATCTACGTCCGCCACAACCTGTACAGGATCAACATCGTTGTATTTCAGCTTTTGTGGACGTGATGCGCGCGTGATGTCTCCCTCGTGAACAATTTGATTGCGGCGATGGACCAGAGAGTTAAGACGGGACTTTATGGCATCAGCTTGAACGCCAAGTTTCGCAGCAACGCGCGACCAAGATTTTTCGACGCCGGCCCAAGAAAATGCGATGGCTACTTGCTCATAAGACTGGAACGTTTCTTTGAGCAGCCGTTTCTGCATTGCATTTTTTACTTGAACCCAAGGTCTGGTATCTACACCATCTCTTCGACCGCGAACTGTTGCTTCGGCGAGCGCTGCGATATCAGTGAAAGGCAGGTCAAGCTTTGCGAGGGATTTTGGAAGATCACCTTCTTTGCGAACTTCTGATATTTGCCGGTAAACCAACCAATGCATGTATGAGTCAACTGCCGTTATCGCCATAACCAGAGCAGACCGGCGCAGGTCGTTTTTGACTTTCGCATCGGGCAGCGCCTGCCCTGTAAGTGCCAAAAGGCGGCGACTACGGCGGAGGCATGCGTCTGAAGCGTTAATCGGACGGAATGGCATGATTAAGACGCCCAACGCTCAAGCTCAGGGGCGCTGCGCGGCTCTATCGCGCAGCGTCCCCTGGAGCGCAGTGGTAGGCAACTCAATGCAACCATGCATGTTCTTGTCGCTTCATTGAAGGCTGTTCTTGACATCGGAAGGCGTGATGTTAGCGGCAGTCGGTTTTACCCAGAGAACTTGGGGTGTTAGCGTTGTTTTTGAGTCCGCGATTTTTGATTTAATGGCGGCCATGCCTTCAAGGGTTTTTTGGATGCTCGTTTCGTCGATCTTTGCATTTGTCAGCGTAAGACTATCAACGTCGTCAGTGCCGATGCCAAGGATTTGAACGGAAAGAGTCCCGCTCAACTTATTGAGACTTGCTGCAACGCCAAGAGCAAAGAGGCTTCCAAGGTCAATGTTGGACTTTGTCGTCTGAATATCAGCGGTCATTCTTAAACCGACACCAATACGCCCAAGGCCCAGTTCCTTTTTTGAGTTCCCATCAACAACTGATTCAGGTCGGTACTTCGTGTAATCCATCACAACGCGGTAATTACCTGCTTCAGCTGTGGACTTAGCTACGAGATAGGTAAGATTCCCTGAAACGTCCCTCTTGGCGACAGAAATGTCCGTATATATGTTCGGAAGGATGTCCCGTATCTGCTTGTTACTTAGTTGAGCCCATGCTTTTGTGACCGACGTTCCCGTGCTGTCGTAATAGGTGACTCTGGGTGACTCGATAGGATCAACGGGAACGAACTCCTTGTATCCGTTCGCACCGAGAACTGATGCGTTAAAAGCTCGTTCGGAAATATCAGTGGTTGCACATCCCGAGACAACAATTGATACCGATACCATTACAGCGAGCGACTTGAGCAGCTGTTTCATTATTTTCTCTCCTCCTGTTGATTGGGCGATGACTGCAAGTTGATGGTTTGTACGACTCCATGGAGCCTAACGTTAAATGCGGCACCCAAATAACGGAAAGCTTTCGGTCATGACGCAAGACATTCCGTCACTTGGGCAGCATATTATTCTATAGAATTTGGTTTCCTGCATGCGTTCAAAACCATAACCGAATTTGGGGGCCGTGAGAGCGCCTAGTCCGCGACACCCGCAAGGTCGGCGCTGCTACCACGGCGCTTGATGCGGCTGCGCGGCAAGACTGGCTTGCTGCCTGGCAACATCCCGGCCGGACCAGGCTACCCAACAGGAATTGGACGCCTCATTCCGATCCGCGACAAGCGCCAACCGCCCCGCGTTGTCGCCATACAACCCCGCCCCAGCGCCATAGCGACCGTTCCTGCGACCGGGCACCGGTTGCATTCGCGAGCAGGCCTTCTTCCCGAATCGTGCCGGCATTGCCCGGCGTAGCGGTGATGATTGCAGAAGGACGGGCGAGACCTCATAATCCGCCACGATTCGGTGGAGGTTGCGGCAGCATGGAACCTCCAGGGAACACGGTGAAAGGCTAATACCTCATGCCGTGGCGGGCCCGCCGCTGTGACCGGGGACGAAGCTTGCACGATGCCACTCGGCGAAAGCCGGGGAAGGCGCGAGCCGAGGACGATCCGGAAGCCAGAAGACCGACCGATGATTTTCTTGAAGCCCGTGGCGCGGGCTTGTTTCGCGTTTGGACACGCGGGACAAGGCCGCGTTGCGCTCAAAAGGATGAATCGGATGCATTCCACCGCCGCAGTTGCCGCTACGTTTCCCCGCTTTGCGCTTGCCCCGCTCGATCGGGCGCTGGCCGCCGAACTGCAACAGAAGATCGACCGCAAGACCAAGCCGCCCGGCTCGCTCGGCCGCCTCGAGGAACTGGCGCTGCAACTTGGCTTGGTCCAGCGCAGCCTGTCGCCGCGCATCAGCGCGCCGCACGTGCTGGTCTGCGCCGGCGACCACGGTGCGGCGAAAGCCGGCGTCTCGGCCTTCCCGCAGGAAGTCACCTGGCAGATGGTGGAGAACTTCCTTGCCGGCGGCGCCGCGATCAACGTGCTGTCGCACCTGGCCGGCATGCAACTGGTGGTGGCCGATGCCGGCGTCGCGCATGAGTTCGGCCCGCGCGACGGACTCGTGGCTATGAAAGTCGGCGCCGGCGGCACGGCGAACTACTTGGAAGGCGCGGCGATGACCGACGCCCAGTGCGCCACGGCCATGGCCAACGGCGCAGAGCTGGTGCGCGACATCGCCGTCGCCGGCTGCAACGTGCTGGCCTTCGGCGAGATGGGCATCGGCAACACCGCCTCGGCCTCGCTGCTGACGCATTGCATCACCGGACTGCCGCTGGCCGACTGCGTCGGACGCGGCACCGGGCTCGATGACGCCGGGCTGGAACGCAAGCGCGGATTGCTGGCGCAGGCGCTTGTCGCTTGGCCGGAGCGCCCCGCGCCGGGCAGTGTCGCGCCGGACGATGCACTGCGCATCCTCGCTCGCTTCGGTGGTTTTGAAATCGCGATGCTTGCCGGCGCGATGCTCGCCGCGGCGGAAGCGCGCATGAAGCTGCTGATCGACGGCTTCATCGTCACCGCCGCGCTGCTGGTGGCGGCGCGCGTGTCGCCGGCGATCCTCGACTACTGCGTCTATGCGCACTGCTCCAACGAGGCCGGCCACCGCCTGCAGCTCGACTGGCTCAAGGGCCGGCCGCTGCTCGACCTCGGCCTGCGCCTCGGCGAAGGCACCGGCGCGGCGCTGGCGCTGCCGCTGCTCAAGGCCGCCTGCGCTTTCATGAACGAGATGGCCAGTTTCGAGTCGGCCGGCGTCAGCGGCAAGGCCTGATGAAACGCGAACTCGACTACTTCTTCGCCGCGCTGCGCTTCTTCACGCGGCTGCCGGTGCCGGCCTGGGTCGGCCACTCGCAGGAGCAGCTCGACCACGCGGCGCGCTACTTCCCGCTGGTCGGCATCCTGATCGGCTGCATCGGCGCCGCGGTGACGGAACTCGCGGCGCTGGCGCTGCCGATCGGGGTCGCGGTGCTGCTCGGCATGGCGGCGACCATCCTCGCCACCGGCGCCTTCCACGAGGACGGCTTCGCCGATTCCTGCGACGGCTTCGGCGGCGGCTGGGAGAAGGCGCAGGTGCTGGCGATCATGAAGGACTCGCGCGTCGGCAGCTATGCGGCGCTCGGCGTCGGCCTGCTCCTGCTGACCAAGTGGAATGTGCTGGTCGAGCTCGACGCCGCCTTCGAGCCGCCGCTGCTGGCGCTGGCGCTGATCGCCGGACACGCGGCCTCGCGCCTGGCGTCGACCGTGCTGATCTTCACCCTCGACTATGTGCGCGACGACGACAGCTCGCGGTCGAAGCCGCTGGCGCAGCGCATGGCGCCCCTTGAACTTGTCATCGCGGCGATTTTCGGCCTGGCGCCCTGCCTGCTGCTGCCGCCGCTCGACGCGCTGGTGGCGCTGGCCGCCGCGGCGCTGGCCGCGCTGCTCGCCGCGCGCTACTTCGTGCGCCGCATCGGCGGCTATACCGGCGACTGCCTCGGGGCGACGCAACAGGTCAGCGAACTGGCCTTCTACCTGGGCCTGCTGTGCAGCTTTACCTGATCCGCCACCCGGCGCCGCAGGTGGCTGCCGGCGTCTGCTACGGCCGCAGCGACTTGCCGCTGGCCGCCGACGTTGCGCTGGCCGCGGCGCGCATCCTGCCGCAACTGCCGCAACTGCCGCAAATGTCGCCCATGCTGCCGGTCTACACCAGCCCGCTGCAACGCTGCCGGCAACTGGCCGACGTCCTGCATCCAGCGCCGCGCAGCGATCCGCGCCTGCAGGAGATGGATTTCGGCGACTGGGAAATGACGCCCTGGGGGCGCATCCAGCGCGAAGCGCTCGACGGCTGGGCCGCCGATCCGCTGGGCTATGCACCGCCAGCCGGCGAATCCGTGGCCTGCCTGCAGCAGCGGGTCGAGGACTTCGTTTGCGAAGCGCGGCGCGCCGGGCTCGAACGCGCGGTGCTGGTAACCCATGCTGGCGTGATGAAAGTGCTCGTCGGCCAGGTGCAGGCGCTGCCGCCAGGGAAGTGGATTGCCCTCACCTTCGAGTACGAGAGCGTGGTCCGGGTCGAGCTTTGACGCTGCGCCAGGCCAGGACCCAGCCCATGCGATTGCAGAACCTCGACGACCATCTGCTCAACCTGCCCGCCAGACCCGGGCTTTCCGGGGTTGCGCGCTTCGCCGCCGAGTTCCTTTATTTCGGCATCAAGGAAGCGCGCGCCTGCCTGTTCGTCGGCCTGTTCTTTGCCGCCGTGTTCGGCATGCCGCGCGAAGGCCTGTGGGGTGTGCCGCGCTACGACGCGCTGCTGCTGATCGCCGTGGCGATCCAGACCTGGATGGTCTGGGCGAAGCTGGAAACGGTCGACGAACTCAAGGCGGTCTGCCTGTTCCATGCCATCGGCTTCGCGCTCGAAGTGTTCAAGACCTCGAGCGGCATCCGCTCCTGGTCCTATCCCGACTTCGCGTACACCAAGCTCTGGGGCGTTCCGCTGTTTTCCGGCTTCATGTATGCCGCCGTCGGCAGCTACATCATCCAGGCCTGGCGGCTGATGGACCTGCGGGTCAGGCACCATCCGCCCTACTGGATGGCGACGCTGATCGCGGTGCTGATCTACGCCAACTTCTTTACCCACCACTACATCGGCGACTACCGCTGGTACCTCGCGGCCTGTGCGCTCGGCCTCTACGCCCGGTCCTCGGTGGTGTTCCGCCCGCTCGACCGCGAGCGCACCATGCCGCTGCTGCTGGCATTCGTCCTGATCGGCTTCTTCATCTGGCTGGCCGAAAACATCAGCACCTTCTTCGGCATCTGGAGATACCCGAACCAGATCGGCGCCTGGTCCGCGGTGCATGTCGGCAAATGGAGTTCGTGGTCGCTGCTGGTGATCATGACCTTCACCATCGTCGCCAACCTGAAGCACATCAAGCAGCGCATCCACGTCGCCGAGTAGGATCGCCGGGGCACGAGCTGCGCGCGCCGTGGCAGGCGGCCGCCCCGTGGCCGCAGGGGTCGGCACAGATGGCACGGGGCATCAGGCGTAGTTCGACACCTCTATCAGGTTGGCATCCGGGTCGCGAAAATACACCGAGACGATCGGCCCCAACGCTCCGCTGCGCGCCACCGGGCCTTCCTCGATGGCGACCCCCGCAAGCTGCAGATGCGCGATGACGGTTGCGATCGGTGTGCCGGTTATCAGGCACAGGTCCGCCGATCCCGGTGTCGGCCGCGCTGCGTGCGGCTTGAGGGGCGCGGCGGCGGGATGCAGGTTGATCTTCTGCCGGCCGAAAGCCAGGGCGCGTCGATCAGCGCCAAAAACCACCGCTTCCATGCCAAGGACATCGACGTAGAACGCGAGCGTGGCATCGATGTCGCTAACCGTCAGCACAAGGTGGTCGAGGCTGTCGATCTTCACCGGCGTCATGCTGTCTTTTGCACCAGGATCTGCACCACTTCACCCGGTCCGTTGTGCAGCGCGCCCTCGTGCACTTCGCGCAGGCCGGCGAAGCGGTGCAACGTGCGGCAGCCGGGGAACTCCTGCTCCAGGTCTTCCAGCGCGGGCAGCAGCTCGGGCTCTTTGGGACCCCCGGTGCCGCGCTGCGGCTGGCCGGGCCCATAGGCTTCGAAGGCCATGAAGCCGCCCGGACGCAGCGCCGCCACGCAGCGCCGATGCAGGTCGCGGCGCACCTTCGGCGGCAGGTGGAGGAACACCGACACGATCGCGTCCCAGGCCTCGCTGCCGAGCTCGCAGCTTCCGAGGTCGGCGGCGCGGGTCTGGAGCGCGACGCCGTGGCGCGCGGCCAGGCCGAGGGCCTTGTCCAGGCCGCGGTCGGCGATGTCGATCGAGGTCACGGCAAAGCCCTGGCGGGCCAGCCAGACGCCGTTGCGCCCTTCGCCATCAGCCAGGCACAGCACCGCGCCGCCAGCAACGAAGCGCGGCGTGACCGTGACCAGGAAGTCGTTCGGATCGGTGCCGTAGGCAAAGTCCTCGTCGGCGTAGCGCTTGTTCCAGAAGGCGCGCAGCTTGTCCAGCGGGCTCGCATCCATGGCTATCCCGCCTGCCGCGCCGCGGCCTCGCGCAGGATGGTCGCGGCGCGCAGAACCACCGGCTTGTCCACCATCTTGCCGTCGACCGCGACCACGGCCCCGCCGGAGCGCGCATCGGCCTCGATCACGCGCTGCGCCCAGGCCACTTCGTCGGCGCTCGGCGTGAAGGCGCGATTGACCACCGCCACCTGCTTCGGATGGATGCACAGCTTGCCGCCGAAGCCCAGGCGACGCGCACGCCGCGATTCCTTGTCGAGCAGTTCGGCATCCTCGATCGCGGTGCACACGCCGTCGACCGGCGGCGCGATGCCGGCGAGGCGCGAGGCCAGGACCAGCGCGGTGCGAAACGGCAGCAATTCGTCCTCGCTGCAGCGCATGTTCATGTCGGCCTGGAAATCGATGGTGCCGAAAACCAGCCGCTCGACATTGGCGCTGCCGGCCAGCACATGGCGTTGCGCAAAGCCGCGCGCCGACTCGACCAGCGGCAGCACCGCCAGGCCCTGCCCGGCCCGGCTGGCGGCCGCCACGTCCTCGGCCCGCTCGGCCTTGGGCAGCACCACCGCGGCAATGCCTGCATGCGCCAGCAGCGCCAGGTCGGCGGCAAACCACGGCGTCTCGGCGGAGTTGATGCGCACCATCACCGGATGCGCGGGATCGAGCCAGGCCGCCAGCGCGGCGCGCGCGCTGTCCTTGTCGGCCGGACCCACCGCGTCTTCGAGGTCGATGACCACGACATCGGCGCCGGCCTGGAGCGCCTTGGCGAAACGCTCGGGACGGCTGCCGGGGACGAAAAGCAGGGAATTCGCGTTGTTCATGCTGTCCTCATTTGGTCAGTTCTGCTGTGGGGAAGGAAGAATGTCGCCCACCCCGGATGCGGTCTCCATGGCCCAGACCCGCGCGATCAGGCCGCGCATCTCGGTAGCGGAGGCGCCGTGGTGGTAGGCGGCGAGGCGCAAGGCCTTGTCTTCGAGTTCGGCGCGACTGAGGCTGTTGCCGGGGTCACCCTTCGGCTCGTCGACGCGTCCCTCGATGCGGCGACCGTCCCTGGTCTCGATCGTCACCTTGCCGATCCAGCGCGCGGGATAGGCCGCATCCACTTCGGCATCGAGCTCCATGCGGACACACTGTCCAAAAGCGCGCACCTGCGGATCGCGGAAATGCCCGTCGAATTCGGCGAGGCCGGCGCGCCCCTGCGTGGCGATCAGGCCGAGCACCGCGCCCATGCAAAACTTGGCCTGATGCACGGTCTGCGGATCGGTCACCGGGCCGAGCACATCGATCGCGGCCTGATGCACGTGGGCGACCACGCCGGCGATGTCGGCGGCGCGAAGGCCGTTGGCTTGCATCGCCTGCAACAGCGCGTCGGCCGCCGGATGGTTGTGGCGGCAGGAGGCGTGGAACTTGAACGAGGTCTCGGCCACGGCCCAGCGCGTGCCGAGGCCGTCGACCAGGCGCGCGCCAGCGGCATCGGTCGAGGTGCCGGCGGCAAGCCCCTGCGCGCCTTCGAGGATGCGCCGTGCGCCGGTGAAGCCGTCCTGCGCCAGGTAGGCCGCCGTCAGGCCTGCGGCAGCGGCGTGTGCCGTGTGCAACTGCTTGGAATGCGCCGCGTCGCGCAGGAACTCCCAAAGCCCGGCGGATTGCGTGCCGGCCGATCCGAAGGCATGCAGCATCCGCTCGGCGTCCAGCCCGAGCAAATGGCCGACGGCGGCGGCGGCCGCCAGCGTGCCGGCGGTGCCGGTGGTGTGGAACACGCGGTAGTGGGAACGGCCGAGGTATTCGCCGACGCGGATGCCAACCTCATAGCCGGCGACGCTGGCCACCAGCAGGTCCCTGCCCGACTTGCCGAGCGCCTGCGCCACCCCGAGCGCCGGCGGAAACACCACAGTCGCCGGATGGAACACCGAGCCGTTATGCACATCGTCCTGCTCCGCCACGTGTGAGGATGCGGCGTTGACCATCGCGGCAAACAGCGGCGAGGTATGCCGCCGGGAAATCAGCACCTGCGCCGGACCGTCGGCGGGACCCATGGCGCGGGCGAAGCGCTCGATGATCTCGACCGGCTCTGCGCCCTTACCCGCAAGGCAGGAAGCCAGCCAGTCGAGCAGCAGGTCTTCGCTCCGGCGCAGCACCGCCGGCGGTATCTGCCCGACATGGAGTCCGGCGGCAAAGCGGGCGAGGGTCGCGCTGGGGTGGTCGGTGTTCATCGCGTGGATTCGTGCAACTCTTCAAACGGCATGGCTGGCTTCGAGGCGGGCGATCTCTTCCGGCCCGTAGCCCAGTTCCGCCAGGATGCCGCGCGTATGCTGGCCGAGCGCCGGCACCCCGTCCATCCTCGCCTCGACGTTGCTCGGCAGCCCGGGCGGCAGCAGCGCAGGCAGCGGGCCGGCCGGGCTGTCGACCTCGACCCAGCGTCCGCGCGCGCGCAGTTGCTCATGCCGCCACAGCTCGTGCATGTCATTGACCCGGGCATTGGCGATGCCGGCGGCATCGAGCCGCGCCGCCACCTGCTCGATACTCAGCCCGGCAAAGGCCCGTTCGACCAGCGCCCGGATCTCTTCGCGCGCCGCAGTGCGCCTCGAATTCGAGGCATAGCGCACATCGGTCGCGAGTTCCGCCTGGAGCAGGACCTTGTCGCAGAAGATCGCCCATTCGCGCTCGTTCTGCAGGCCGAGCATCACTACCTTGCCGTCGCCGGCGGCGAATGGCCCGTAGGGGTAGATCGTGGCATGGGCGGCGCCCGAGCGCGGCGGCGGCGAGGCGCCGTCGAAGGCGTAATACAGCGGATAGCTCATCCACTCGGCCATGGTCTCCAGCATCGAGACTTCGACGCGCGAGCCCTCGCCGGTCCTGCCCCGCTGCAGCAGCGCGGCGAGGATGTTGCTGTAGGCATACATGCCGGCCGAGATGTCGGCGATCGAGCAACCGGCCTTCGACGGCTCGTCGGGCGTGCCGGTGACCGAGAGGAAGCCGGATTCGCTCTGGATCAGCAGGTCGTAGGCCTTCTTGTCGCGGTAGGGGCCGGAATCGCCATAGCCGGAGATGTCGCAGACGATCAGGCGCGGGTAGCTTTCATGCAGGGTCTCGAAGGACAGCCCGAGCCGCGCCGCCGCGCCGGGCGCAAGATTCTGCACCAGGATGTCGGTTCGTTGCAGCAGGCGGGCGAGCAGCGCCGGCGCCTCGGCATGCTTGACGTCGAGCGTCAGGCTCTCCTTGGAACGATTGGTCCACACGAAGTGCGAGGACAGCCCCTTGACGCGCGAGTCGTAGCCGCGGGCGAAGTCGCCGGTTGCGGGACGCTCGATCTTGATCACGCGCGCGCCGAGGTCCGCCAACTGCCGCGTGCAGAACGGCGCGGCGATCGCATGTTCCAGCGAAAGCACGGTGATGCCGTCGAGCGGACGACTTGCAGTGGGCATAGCTGTCTCAGTTTGATTCCGCGTGGATTGTCGAGGGGATGGTGGCGCCCAGGACGGCGAATGTCCGTCTCCGTCCATGTCCCCCGTCGCGGGCTGCGCCCGCTCCTCCTCCTTTACTTCCCGGAGACGGACATCCGCCATCCTGGGCGGGAGACGTAGGCGCCTTGCAACCGAAAACCCGCGCAGGCGTCACCCGATCGGGAGGGTGGGGCGTTCTGCGCAGCGAAGTAAAGGGTGAGGAGGCGCCCACCGGGCGCCGACGAAGGACATGAGCGAAGCAGAATGCCCCGCCGTCCCGATCCCACCCCGGCGACAAATCCCCAGCAGGATTCATCAGAAGGAACGCGGCAGGCCGAGCACATGCTCGGCCACATGCGACAGGATCAGGTTGGTCGAGATCGGCGCCACCTGGTAGAGCCGCGTCTCGCGGAACTTGCGCTCGACATCGTATTCGCAGGCAAAGCCGAAGCCGCCGTGGAACTGCAGGCAGGCGTTGGCCGCTTCCCAGGAGGCCTTGGCCGCAAGGTACTTGGCCATGTTGGCCTGGGCGCCGCAGGGCTGTCCGGCGTCGAACAGGCGGCAGGCCTCGTAGCGCATCAGGTTGGCCGCCTCGACCTCGATGTACGCCTCGGCAATCGGGAACTGCACACCCTGGTTCTGGCCGATCGGGCGGCCGAACACCACCCGTTCCCTGACGTAAGCGCTGACCTTGTCGATGAACCAGTAGCCGTCGCCGATGCACTCGGCGGCGATCAGCGCGCGTTCGGCATTCAGTCCGTCGAGGAGGTACTTGAAGCCCCTGCCCTCCTCGCCGATCAGGTTCTCTGCCGGGACTTCGAGGTTGTCAAAAAACAGTTCGTTGGTCTCGTGGTTCACCATGTTGGGAATCGGTCGCACCGTCATGCCCTGGCCGATGGCCTGGCGCAGGTCGACGATGAAAATGGACATGCCTTCGGATTTCTTCTTCACCTCGGCCAGCGGCGTGGTGCGCGCCAGCAGGATCATCAGGTCGGAATGCTGGATGCGCGAGATCCAGACCTTCTGGCCATTGACCAGGTAGCGGTCGCCCTGCCTGACGGCAGTGGTCTTGATCCTGGTGGTGTCGGTGCCGGTGCTCGGCTCGGTCACGGCCATCGACTGCAAGCGGAGTTCGCCGGCGGCGATCTTCGGCAGGTAGTGCTGCTTCTGCGCGGCCGAGCCGTGGCGCAGCAGGGTACCCATGTTGTACATCTGGCCGTGGCAGGCGCCGGAGTTGCCGCCGCAGCGGTTGATTTCCTCCATGATCACCGAAGCCTCGGTCAGGCCGAGGCCGGAACCGCCGTATTCCTGCGGGATAAGCGCCGCCAGCCAGCCGGCCCGGGTCAGCGCCTCGACGAAGGCTTCCGGATAGCCGCGCTCGGCGTCGACCCTGCGAAAGTACTCGGCGGGAAATTGCGCGCACAGGTCGCGCACCGCATCGCGGATTTCCTGAAACGGTTGGCTTGCGTTTTGCATGCTGGTTCCCGGATGGGTGAATGGCCGGTCGCGGGCCGCGGACTGGGGCATCGGCGCCTAGCGATGCGGATCGAATCCGGTCTCCTTGTAAAAGGCCCTGACCATTTCCGGGCCGATCTTGTCTTCCATCTGCTGGTGCGACTTGACCATGGCCCTCTTCCATTCGGCCTTTTCCTGCGGCGTCAGGGTCAGGACCTGGGTCTTGCCCGACTTGCGGATCGCTTCCAGGGCGTCGTCGTTTTCCTTCTTCGCGATGTCGTTGGCCAGCCTGGTGGCATCCTTCACGGCGCCCTCGAGAATGCCGCGCAGGTCCGCCGGCAGACCATCCCAGAACTTCTTGTTGGTGATCACCGCGTAGCCGATGTAGCCGTGGTCGGACAGGGTAAGGTACTTCTGCACCTCATGATGCTTCTGCGTGTAGATGTTGGACAGGGTGTTTTCCGAGCCGTCCACCACGCCGGTCTGCATCGCCTGGTACACCTCGGAGAAGGCCATCACCTGGGGCAGCGCGCCGACGCTGCGCATTTGCGCGTCGAGCACCTTGGACGACTGGATGCGCATCTTGAGGCCCTTGAAGTCATCGGGCTTCCTCAAGGGACGATTCGCCGACATCTGCTTGAAGCCGTTGTCCCAATAGGCCAGCCCGAGAATGCCGCGGGCATCGAGCTTGTTGAGCAGCGCCTGCCCCAGCGAGCCCTGGGTGATGCGGTGCATTTCCTCTGTGTTGTCGAAGATGTAGGGCAGGTCGAACACCTCGAACTCGCGCACGCCCAGCGGCCCGAACTTCGACACCGAGGGCGCCAGCATCTGCACCGCGCCGAGTTGCAGCGCCTCCAGTTCTTCCTTGTCCTTGTACAGCGTACTGTTGGGATAGACCTCGACCTTGACCCGCCCCTGCGTGCGCTCCTCGACCAGCTTCCTGAACTGGTCGGCGCCCTTGCCCTTCGGCGTGTCGGCGGTCGTGACATGGCTGAACTTGATGACGATCGGCGCAGCCGCCTGCTGCGCCGCCGCGGGCAGGGCCGGCAACAGCGCCAGAACGCCGAGCAGCGTGAACCAACGACGGATGCTTTTCATGGCGGTTCCTCCTGAATGTTTTGGTTTCTTGCCTCGCCGTACAAGGCGGACAGTGAAGTCTAGCAGCCTGTCGGGCTTGAGTTGCACCCTCGGCCTGGCTTCATCTGCGGGGACCAACCGGCGGCCACGGCCAGCGCCTTGCCGCATCACGCTTCGAGGATGGCCCACCCGTGCGGCGGCAGTTCAACCAGGGCTGTGGGCGATGCGGCGCGGACCAGCGTGGCCTTTCCCGCAGCAACGGCATGCGCTCCGGGCGCGGGCAGGCTGGCGGCGCTCTCGGCCAGGTTCAGGGCAACCAGCAGGCGATGGCCGGTGGCGGCGACCTCGTAGCCTAGCTGTTCATTCGTCTTGGACAAGGTCCGAATGCGGGCTGCATGAAGCCAGGGGTGCTTCCTGCGCAGGCCGATCAGCGTCTGGTGCAGGCGGAAGATGGGCTCGCCGCCGGGCGGCAGTTCGGCGGGCGACGTCGGAAACGCGGGGCGGATCGAATCGTCGCCGCCGATCCGGTTCTCCTTGATGCCGCGAAAGGCCTGTTCGTCGCCGGCGTAGATCGACGGCGTGCCGCCGCAGGTCAGCAGCACCACCAGCGCATGCGGCAGGTGGCGCTCGTCGGCGATGTGGCTGGCGATTCGCGTCACATCATGGTTGCCGATGAAGGTGAGCGGTGCAAAGCTGTCGAGGAAGCTGTTGTGGCGCTCCAGCGCCCACGCCAGCTCGAAGAAGTTGCGGTCCTTGAGCGAGCTCCAGACGGCCTTCCAGAGTTCATATTGCGTCACCGCATCGAAACCGGTCTCGGCGACGATCTTCGCATAGTCGCCCTGGATGACTTCGCCGAAGATGTAGGCGCCGGGATGCCCGGCGCGCACGCGCGGCAGGACGGATTTCCAGAACCGCGGCCGCACCGCATAGGCGGCATCGAGGCGCCAGCCGTCGGCGCCCCGGTCGAGCCAGTGATTCATGACCTGAACGACATGGTCGGCGACGGCTGCTTCGTCGTGATTCAGCGCCACCAGTTGCCGGTGCCCTTCGAAATTCGCATAGCCCGGCTCGACGCCGGGCTGAAAGTTCGTCGGCCAGGTAAGGCGGAACCACGACGCGAACGCCGAGCCCGGCCCCTCGCGCAGGACCTGCTCGAAAGCCGGAAAGGCGCGGCCGACATGGTTGAAGACCCCGTCCAGCACCACGCGCAGGCCGCGCGCATGCGCTGCATCGATCAAGGCGGCGAAGTCCGCCTCGTCTCCCAGGCGCGGGTCGATGCGGAAATAGTCGATGGTGTCGTAGCCGTGCGTGGAGGAGGCGAACACCGGGCCGAGCAGGAGCCCCGAGGCGCCGAGCCCGACGGCATAGTCCAGCCAGGCGTGCAGGCCCCCAAGGCGATGGACCACCCCCGCCGCGCTGCCGGCTTGCGCTTCGGCGCCGAGGAAGCCGAGCGGAAAGACCTGCCAGAAGACGGTTTGCCTGACCCAGTCCTGCGTCGTGTCGTCGAAGTTTGCCGGCTTGCCCATTGTGCTCTTTCGTCGTGGCTCGATCATGCCGGCGGGTTCCGCGCGGACATCCCGATCATGAAAGCAAAAACGGGTGCCCGAAATCCGGCACCCGTTTTGTTTGAAACTGGCGACCCCACCGGGATTCGAACCCGGGTTCATACCGTGAAAGGGTATTGTCCTAGGCCTCTAGACGATAGGGTCAATACTTGGTGGAGGTACGCGGGATCGAACCGCGGACCTCTTGCATGCCATGCAAGCGCTCTCCCAGCTGAGCTATACCCCCACAAGAGATCGCGCATTATAGGTAGGAGGGGTCCGGGTGTAAAGCCCCGGCCACGGTTATTTCTCTACAACAGCTTGCCAGGATTCATCAGGCCGCGCGGGTCGAGCGCCTGCTTGACCGTGCGCATCAGGTCCATCTCGGTTTCGCTCTTGTAGCGCAGCACTTCCTGGCGCTTCAACTGCCCCAGCCCGTGCTCCGCCGAGATCGAGCCGCCGAGCTGATGCACCAGGTCATGCACGATGCGATTGACGGCGCCGGTCTGCGCGATGAAGTCGCCGTTCGACTGGGCGTCCGGCCGCGACTGGTTGTAGTGCAGGTTGCCGTCGCCGATGTGGCCGAAGCAGACGATGCGCACCTGTGGGAATTCCGCAAGCAAAGCCGCGTCGGCGCGGGCGATGAACTCGGCAATGCGCGATACGGGCACCGCAATGTCATGCTTGATCGACACCCCCTCGATCTTCTGCGCCTCTGACACGTTCTCGCGCAAGGCCCACAGCGCTTTCGCCTGCGCCTCGCTGGCGGCAAGCGCGGCATCGGCGACCAGGCCGCCTTCCGCGGCCTGTTGCAGCACCTGCTCGAGGACGGCGGCCAGATCTTCGCGCGCGCCGCTGAGTTCGATCAGCACCTGCCAGGCCGGCTTGCCGGCGAGCGGATCGCGCGCATTCGGCAGATGCCTGAGCACCAGGTCGAGGGCCGGCCGGCCGACGATCTCGAAGGCCGTCACGTCGTCGCCCGCCGCATCGCGCAGGCGCCCCAGCAGGCGCACCGCCGCCGCCGGATCGGGCACCGCGGCCCAGGCCGTGGCATGCGTCCGCGGCCGCGGAAACAGTTTCAGCGTCGCCGCGGTAATCAGGCCCAGCGTGCCTTCGGCGCCGATGAACAGGTGCTTGAGGTCATAGCCGGTGTTGTCCTTGCGCAGGGCGCGCAGGCCGTCCCAGATGCGCCCGTCGGCGAGCACCACCTCGAGCCCCAGCGTCAGCTCGCGGGCATTGCCGTAGCGCAGCACCTGTACCCCGCCGGCATTGGTGGACAGGTTGCCGCCCAGCGTCGCGCTGCCCTCCGCAGCCAGCGACAGCGGGAACAGGCGATCGGCGGCCGTCGCGGCTTCCTGCACCGCCTGCAGCGTGCAGCCGGCTTCCACCGTGATCGAGTTGTTGTCGGCGTCGATGGCGCGGATGCGGTTCATGCGCCGCAAGCTGAGCACTACTTCGCCGCCCACCGGCGTCGCGCCGCCGCACAACCCGGTATTGCCGCCCTGCGGCACCATAGGCACCCCCGCCACGCCGGTGCCGACGCAGGCGCGCACCGCAGCCGCGACCTCGTCGGTGCTGCCCGGCAGCGCCACGCAAAGCGCGCTGCCCGCATAGCGGCCGCGCCAGTCGGTGCAATACGACGCCATGTCGTCGGCCGCTGTCAGCACATGGCGCTCGCCCAGCAGGCAGCGCAATTCGGCGATCAATGGGCTCATCATCCCGACAGGGCGTGCTCGATCGCCGGCAGCATGCGGACCACGGCGGCGCGCCCTTCCTCGATGGCTTCGATGCCGCGATGGTAATCCATCAGCGCAAGGTGGCCGAGGCGCGGCGCCAGCAACACATCGGCCGGTTCGCCGGCCAGGCGGCTCCTGGCAATGCGCATCTGCATGATGTGGATGCTGGTCGACAGCACGGCGGCCATCGACGGCAGCAGCTCACCGTTGTTCTGGCGCGGCCTGCTGAAACTCTTGCGCAGGCGCGCGGCCCAGCCCGGCTCCCGATCGTCGGCGACACCCTCCACCGCGTCTGCAGGGCCCGGCCTTTTGTGCAGGCTGCCGCCCACCCGGTCCGAGCCGAGATCCACGGCAATCACGATGTCGGCGCCCATCGCCCGGCACAGGGAAACCGGGACCGGATTGACCAGGCCACCATCGACCAGCAGGCGATCATCGCGCACCACCGGCTTGAACAGGCCGGGCACGGCGATCGAGGCGCGCACCGCGCTGGCCACCGAACCCTCGCGAAGCCAGATCTCGCGGCCGCTGGCAAGGTCGGTGGCGACGCAGGCGAAGGGCATGGCCAGGCTGGCAAAGTCATGATCGACAAAGTGCCGCTGAAAAAAATCGAACAGCTTTTCGCCCTTGATCAGACCGCCCGAGAAACTCACGTCGAGCAGGCCGAGCACCTCCTTCCATGCCAGTGCCCTGACCCAATCCTCCAGCTTCTCCAGATCGCCGTCGGCATAGGCCGCGCCAACGAAGGCGCCGATCGAGCAGCCGGCAACGAGGTCCGGCACATGGCCGGCGTCGGCCAGGGCACGGATCACGCCGATATGCGCCCAGCCGCGCGCCGAACCGCTGCCGAGGGCAAGGCCCAGTTTCAGCTTGGCGCTCACGACGGGTCAATCGCGGGCAAGCGCGAGGGTCGCGTAGAGATCATGCACATCGCAGTCGATGACGCTGACTTCCGCAAACTCACCGACCTCCAGGTCGTGCCCGTCCGTGACGTAGACCAGGCCGTCGACATCCGGTGCATCGCCCTGCGAGCGGGCAATGGCGCCGTCATCGTCGATCTCGTCGACCAGCACCTGGATGCGGCGGCCGATCTTCCTTTCCAGCCGCTGCGTCGAAATGTCTTCCTGGTGACGCAGCAGGCGCGCCTTGCGCTCTTCCCGAACATTCTCGGGCAGCGCGCCGGGCAACTGGTTGGCGCTGGCGCCATCCACCGGCGAATAGGCGAAGGCGCCGACGCGGTCGAGCTTCGCCTCATCGAGGAAATCCAGCAGTTCGTTGAACTCCGCTTCGGTCTCCCCGGGAAAGCCGGTGATGAAGGTGCTGCGGATGGTCAGCTCCGGCACCGCCTGGCGCCAGGCAGCGATGCGATCGAGCACCTGCTCCGCCGAGGCGGGTCGCTGCATCAGCTTGAGGATGCGCCGGCTGGCATGCTGGAAGGGTACGTCGAGGTAGGGCAGGATCTTGCCTTCGGCCATCAGCGGCATCAAGTCGTCGACGCTGGGGTAGGGATAGACATAGTGCAAGCGCACCCAGAGCCCGAGCTTGCCGAGCTCGCCGCACAGTTCCCGCAGCCGCGTCCTGACCGGCCTGCCGTCGTGGAAGCCGGTGCGGTACTTCACATCCACGCCATAGGCGCTGGTGTCCTGCGAAATCACCAGCAGTTCGCGCACCCCGGCATCGGCCAGGATTTCGGCCTCGCGCAGCACCTCGCCGATCGGGCGCGAAACCAGGTCGCCGCGCAGCGAGGGAATGATGCAGAAGCTGCAACGATGGTTGCAGCCTTCCGATATCTTGAGATAGGCGTAGTGGTCGGGCGTCAGGCGGATGCCCTGCGCCGGCACCAGGTCGACGAAGGGATCGTGCAGGGGGGGCAGATGCAGATGCACCGCCGCCATGACTTCCTGCAAGGCATGCGGCCCGGTGACCGCCAGCACCTTCGGATGCGCGACGCGAACCACGTCATTGCCCGCGGCATCCTTCTTGGCGCCAAGACAGCCGGTGACGATGACTTTGCCGTTTTCGGCGAGGGCCTCGCCGATGGCGTCGAGCGACTCGTCGACCGCCGCATCGATGAAACCGCAGGTGTTGACCACCACCAGGTCGGCGCCCGCATGGCTGCCGGAGATTTCGTAACCCTCGGCGCGCAGCCGGGTCAGTATCTGTTCGGCATCGGACGCCGCCTTGGGGCATCCCAGCGACACGAAGCCGACTGTCGGCGCTTGGCGTCGCGTCACAACACCTTACTGCTGCTTCTCGCCTTGTTCTTCCGGCTTGCCATAGATGCCCGGGAAAATCTTGCGCGTCTGCTGTTGCAGATTTTGCTGCATCTGCTCGAACATCTTCCGGCTCTGTTCGACGTAGGTGCCCATCATCTGCTGCAGCACGGGCCCCTGGAACTTGAGGAACTGCGCCCAGAGTTCCTGGCTGTCCGGCGCGGTTTCGCCATACAGCATCGCCTTGGTCTGCTCCTTGAGCCTGGCCTGCGCCTCGGTGAAGGACCTGATGGTGTTCTCGACATAGCGGCCCATCATGCCCTGCATGGCATTGCCATAGAAACGGATCATGTTCGCCAGCAGGTCGGCAGAGAACATCGGCGCGCCACCGGCTTCCTCTTCGAGGATCACCTGCAGCAGGATGGCCCGCGTCAGGTCCTCGCCGGACTTGGCGTCAACCACCTGGAAGTTCTCGAAGGCCAGCACCAGTTGCTTGATGTCGGCCAGCGTGATGTAGGTGCTGGTGCGCGTGTCATACAAGCGGCGATTGGGATACTTCTTTATCAGTCGGCTCTGTTCGGCCATCTAATCTCCCTCCTTTTGCAATTCCAGCGCCGGGCCGGCAACCGCCTGCCCCGCCGCGGCGGAGCAGGCACTGCGCCGAACCGGAGCCCGGTCAGGCGTAAAACGCTCCGCCATTGATGTTCATCGTGGCGCCGGTCATGTAGCCCGAGATGTCGGAAGCCAGGTAGGAGCAGATGCCGCCGATTTCTTCGGGCTTGCACAGCCGCTTCATCGGGATCGCGTCGACGATGCCCTTGAGGACATCCTCGCGGATCGCCATCACCATCTTGGTGCCGACATAGCCGGGGGCAACCGCATTGACGGTGACGCCCTTGTTCGCCAGTTCCTGCGCCAGCGACTTGGTGAAGCCGATCACGCCGGCCTTGGCCGCGGCATAGTTGGACTGGCCGGCCTGGCCCTTGACGCCATTCATCGACGACATGTTGATGATGCGGCCCCAGCCGCGCTCGGCCATTTTCGCCGACACCTGCTTGGTCATGTTGAACAGGCTGGTCAGGTTGGTGCTCATCACGGCATCCCACTGATCCTTTTCCATCTTGGCGAACATGCGGTCGCGTGTGATGCCGGCATTGTTCACCAGGATGTCGATCGGACCGCCGGCCTTCGTCTCGGCCTCGGCGACCAGGGTCACGCATTCCTCGAGCTTGGAAATGTCGCCGGCGACGCAGATGAAATCCTTGAATCCGGCGGCTTCCATTTCCTTCACCCACTCATCCTTCTTGTCCAACGTCGGATGATAGGCGGCGACGACCTTGTAGCCGTCCTTGGCGAAAGACTGGCAGATTGCCGTGCCCAGACCGCCCATTGCACCAGTTACCAATGCGATACGTTGTGCCATTTTTCTGATTCTCCAAATTAAGTGAAACAACTACGAGAAAAGCGGTGGCCCAGACCCTTGGTACCTGTGCTGCCCGCCGTTGACTGAAACATCGGCGCCGTTCGGAACGCCGCCTCCGTGGAGGCCAGGCAGGTGCCCAAGCCTGTTCCCGCGCCGCAAGCCGGCATCCGGACCATGGATTTTATGCCTTTTCCCTGACATAGCGTCCGGGAGCCGGCTCGCCGGGCGGATGGGCCGTGCTGCCGAGGCGTCCGCGCGCCAGAATTTCCTTGCCGCCGTGGCCCTTGAGCCACTTCGCCCACACCGGCCACCAACTGCCCTTGACTTCGGTGGCACCGGCGAACCATGCATCGGCGTCGGCGGTCTTGCTGGCGTTCAGCCAGTGACTGCGCTTTTTCTTCGCCGGCGGATTGATCACGCCGGCAATGTGCCCCGAGGCGCCGAGGACAAAGGTGGTCTTGCCGCCGAGCAGGCTGCGCCCGAGATACGAGGCCTTCCACGGCACGATGTGGTCTTCGCGGCTGGCGTAGATGAAGGTCGGCATGTCCACGCGGCCGAGGTCGGCCTTTACGCCGCACATTTTCAGCTTGCCCGGAACCCGCAGGCTGTTCTCCAGATACATGTTCCGCAGATACCACGCAAGGAAGGGGCCGGGCAGGTTGGTCGCGTCGGAGTTCCAGTAGAGCAGGTCGAAGGCCGGCGGCTTGGTGCCCTTCAGGTAATTGCCGACCACGTATTGCCAGATCAGGTCGTTGGCGCGCAGCGCCGAAAACACCGTCGACAGCTCGCTGCCGCGCAGCAGGCCGCCCTTGCCGATGGTTTCCTCGCGCATCTTGACCGCCTCCTCGTCGACGAAAAGGCCAATCTCGCCGGGATCGGAAAAATCCAGCAGCGTTGTGAACAGGGTCAGCGAGGCGACCGGATCGTCGCCGCGAATGCGCGCCACCGAAAGCGCGGAACTGAGCAGCGTACCGCCGACGCAGAAACCCAGGACGTTGATCTTCTTCACCTTGCAGATTTCCTGGACCACCTTGATCGCGGTCAGCGGGCCCTTCTCGACGTAGTCCTCCCAGGTCAGATGCCCGAGATCGGCCTGCACGTTGCGCCAGGAGACGAGGAACACGGTGTTGCCCTGCTCCACCGCGTAGCGCACCACGGAATTCTCCGGCTGCAGATCGAGGATGTAGTACTTGTTGATGCACGGCGGCACCATCAGGAACGGCCGCTGCGCCACCGTGTCGGTCAGTGGTGAATACTGGATGAGCTGCATCAGCTCGTTTTCGAACACCACCGCGCCGGACGTGATCGCCAGATTGCGGCCGACCTCGAAAGCAGTGTCGTCGGTCATCGAAATGCGACCCTTGTCGAGGTCGGCGAGCAGATTCTGGATGCCCTTCTGGATGCTTTCGCCCTGGGTTTCGATGGCCTTCTGGATGAACTCGGGATTGGTGGCGAGGAAGTTCGACGGCGCCATTGCATCGACCATCTGCCGTGTCACGAAGCGCATGCGGTCCTTGGCCTGTCCTTCCGGCACCGGCACCGCGTCGGCCACCCGCTTCATGTAATCGGCATTGATCAGGTAGGACTGGCGCAGGTAGTCGAACATCGGGCTCGCGCCCCAGGCCGGATGGTCGAAGCGCCTGTCGCCCGGCTCCGGCTTCGCCACTTGCGGACCCGGCTGGCCGGCCGGTTTCTCCAGCATGCCCTGCCACAGCTCGGCGTGCTGCGCCAGCCATTCTTCCTGCAGGGCCTTGAGTTCCTCCGACCCGGTGCTCCAGTCGGCGGGGATCAGGCCGTCGGGCTTGCCGGGCCAGTTCTCCTGCTGCCGCGAAAGGAACTGGCTGAAGCCTTCGACCATGGCGCTGCCCGCCTGAAAGATGGCTTGCATCGCGGGATTCTGATTGGGGGTGGAAGGCATCCGGTACTCCTCACAACAGGGCGAATTTTGCATTGCAGCAGAAGCGCTGTCAAGCAAGGTGCCGGCTTTCAATGTCCGTAGAATCGGCGCATGTATGTGATCGCAATCGGGTGGCTGTATGTGACCCTGCTGATGGCGGCCACCGAGCCGAACCTCACGGCCGGCGTGCTGACCTTCGTCTTCTATGGCGCGGCGCCGCTGGCCCTCCTGCTGTGGCTGCTGGGGACGCCGCAACGGAAAAGAGATCGACTAGCCCGCGAAGCGGTCGACGATGCGGTCGGTAAGGGCGATGGTGGCGATGCCGGCCGCGATCAGTAGCACCTGCTGGATCGTGGCGCGGATTTCCGGGCGCTTGTGCAGGCCGGGGATCAGGTCGGCCACCGCGACATAGATCATGCTCGCCGCCGCCAGCGCCAGCAGCGTCGGCACCGCGCCCTGCGCCTGGCCCAGCGCGACATAGGCCAGCAGCGCTCCGACCAGCGTCGCCAGGCTGGAGAGCAGGTTGAAGGCCAGGGCGCGCGCCTTGCTGTAGCCAGAGTGCAGCAGGATCACGAAGTCGCCGACCTCCTGTGGGATCTCGTGGGCGATCATCGCCAGCGCGGTGACAATGCCCAGCCGCACGTCCTCCATGAAGGCCGCCGCGATCAGCACGCCGTCGACGAAGTTGTGGAAGGTGTCGCCCACCAGAATCATCAGGCCGCTGCGACCGTGGTCGTTGCCATGGTCGTGAACATGGACCAGCGGCTCGTGCCCTTCGCAGGACTCGATGTGGCAATGCCGCCACAGCACCAGCTTTTCCATGACGAAGAACGCCAGGATGCCCGCAAGCACCATCGCGGTGGTGCTCGACGCGTCGCCGCTGGCGATGATGGCATGCGGCAGCACTTCGAGGAAGGACGCCCCGAGCAGCGCACCGATCGCGTAGCTGATCAGCAGCGATACCCATTGCGTGCGCGCCCTGAAAGCGAAGGCAGCGGCGGCGAGGACACTCAGCGCGCCGCCGGCCAATGACATCAGGATGATCCAGTAGAGAACCGACATGACTGCCAAATTATAGGCGCTATTCCAGCCAGACCAGGCTGGCCATGCGGCCGCTGACGCCGTCGCGACGATAGGAAAAGAATCGATCCCCGTCGCTCGCCGTGCAGCAGTTGCCGCCGTCGATCCGGCGAATCCCCAGCGCATCGAGTCGCTGGCGCGCCAGTTGGTAGATGTCGCACAGCCATTTGCCCCCGGGCGCCGCCGCAAACGCACTGGTCGCCCGCGGGTCGCCGGCGAGGAAGGCATCCCGCACCTCGCCGCCGACTTCGAAGGCCTGCGGCCCGATGGCGGGGCCGAGCCAGGCCATCAGGCGCCCCGCCGGTTCGTGCATCGCCGCCACCGTCGCTTCGATCACGCCCGCCGCCAGCCCGCGCCAGCCCGCGTGCGCAATGCCAATCACGGTCGCCCGCTCATCGCACAGCAGCACCGGCAGGCAGTCGGCGGTGAGCACCGCGCAGACCACGCCGCGCCGGCGCGTGAAGCTCGCATCGGCCTGTGCGCCAGAGGCCGCCAGCGCCGCATCGACGCACCGCGTGCCATGCACCTGCGCCAGCCACAGCGGCTCGGCAGGCAGCTCGTGGCGCAACAGCGCCCGATTGGCCGCCACGGCATTCGCGTCATCGCCGACGTGGTCGGCGAGATTGAAGCTGTGCCACGGCGCGCAGCTCACGCCGCCGCGACGCGTGGTCGCCAGCGCACGCACGCCGGGCGGCGCCGGCCAGTCCGGAAGAATCAGACTAGCCATGCCGCAGATCATCCAGCAGTTGCGCGAAGTCGGCGGGCAGCGGCGATTCCCATGCCATGTCAATGCCCATCGCCGGGTGGCGCAGGGCCAGCCGCCACGCATGCAGCGCCTGCCGGCGGAAGGCATCGAGCCGCGCATCGCCGCTCTTCGCCTTGCCATACGCCGGGTCGCCGGCCAGCGGATGCCGGATCGACGCCAGGTGCACGCGAATCTGATGCGTGCGCCCCGTCTCCAGCCGGCATTCGAGCAGCGTGGCCCTGGCGAAGCGCTCCAGCACCGCGTAGTGCGTGCGGGCCTCGCGGCCGCCGGCGCGCACCACGGCCATCCTGGTGCGCTGCACGGCATGGCGGCCCAGCGGCGCATCCACGGTGCCGTCGCGCTCGACCGTGCCCAGCGCCAGCGCGAGGTAGTGCCGCTGCACCGAACGGGCCTGCATCTGCCGCACCAGATCGGTTTGCGCCGTCAGCGTCTTCGCCACCACCAGCAGGCCGCTGGTGTCCTTGTCGAGCCGATGCACGATGCCGGCGCGCGGTATCGCCGCCAGTTGCGGCGCGTGGTGCAGCAGGGCGTTGAGCAGCGTGCCGGACGCATTGCCATTGCCCGGATGCACCACCAGTCCGGCCGGCTTGTCGATCACGACCAGGTACTCGTCCTCAAACGCCACGCGTAGCGCGATGTCCTCGGCGGCGCCGGCAAGCGTCGGCGCCGGCGGCATGGTGGCGGCGGCGAAATCGATGCGCTCGCCGCCATACACCTTGCATTTGGGCTCTGCCGCACTGCCGTCCACGCGAATCAATCCCTGCCTGAGCCAGCCCTGCAAGCGGCTGCGCGAATGCTCGGGAAACAGCCTGGCCAATGCCGCGTCGAGCCGCCAGCCGGCGCATTCCGCGGGGATTTCGGCGCCCCGGGGCAGGCGGGGGCTTGGGCTATAATCGGCCGGGTGTTCATGCGAGGTTTTCACCATGCGTAGTGTAGCGGCATTCCTCCGGGCGCTCGTTCCCGTCGCAGTCATCGGCGCCGCGCTCGGCACGACCCTGCTGGGCGGTTGCGGCCTGCTGCCCGACGTGATCGACGAAACCGCCGGCTGGTCCGCCAACAAGCTCTACACCGAGGCCAAGAGTTCCATGGCCGACGGCGCCTACGACAAGGCGATCAAGTACTACGAAAAGCTCGAAGCCCGCTTTCCCTATGGCCGCTACGCGCAGCAGGCGCAGCTCGAAGTCGCCTACGCCTATTACCGCCAGAGCGAAGCCGCGTCCGCCATCGGCGCCTGCGACCGTTTCATCCGCCTGCACCCGAACCATCCCAACGTCGACTACGCCTACTACCTGAAAGGCCTGGTCAACTTCAACGAAGACCTCGGCCTGCTGGGCTACGTCAGCCTGCAGGACCTCACCGAGCGCGATCCCAAGGCGGCGCGCGAGTCCTTCGACGCCTTCAAGGAACTGGTCACCAGGTATCCCGAAAGCCGCTACACGCCCGACGCCACGGCGCGCATGAAGTACTTGGTCAATGCGCTGGCCTCGCACGAGGTCCATGTCGCGCGCTACTACATGAAGCGCGAAGCCTACGTCGCCGCGCTCAACCGCGCGCAAACCGCAGTGAAGACCTACCCGGATGCGCCGGCCAACGAAGAAGCGCTGTTCATCATGGTCAAGGCCTACGATCAGCTTGGCATGAACGACCTGCGCGACGACGCCGAGCGCGTGATGCGCAAGAACTTCCCCAAGAGCGAATACTACGAGCGCGGCCTCAACCGCACGCTGCCCTGGTGGCGACTCTGGTAGTTCGCTGAGCGACGCGCCCGCGCCCGGCACGCCATTCGCGCCGACGGGGCAGGCAGCATCCCGAGGAGAAACCGCATGCCCGTCGACATCCAGTCGCCTTCCCTTTGCCTCGGCATCGTCGGCACCGGCGCCATGGGCCGCGGCATTGCCCAGATCGCCGCGCAGGCCGGCATCCGCGTGCTGCTGTTCGACGCGCTGCACGGCGCCGCGGCGGGCGCGCGCGAAACGGTGATCGGCACCCTGGGCAAGCTTGCCGAGAAGGGCAAGATCGCCGCGCCGGCGCTGGCCGCCGCAGCAGCCAAGCTGGAAGTGGTGGCGCGGCTCGAAGAGCTGGCCTCGGCGCAGATCATCGTCGAGGCCATTGTCGAAAACCTCGATGTCAAGCAGCAGTTGTTCCGCCAGCTCGAAGACATCATCGCCGCCGATTGCATCCTCGCCACCAACACCTCGTCGCTCTCGGTGACCTCAATCGCCGCCGCCTGCAAGCGGCCGGAACGCGTCGCCGGTTTCCACTTCTTCAATCCCGTGCCGCTGATGAAGATCGTCGAGGTGATCGACGGCCTGCTCACCGCGCCCTGGGTCTGCGTCGCGCTGCTGGCGCTGGGGCAGCGCATGGGGCACACGGCGGTGCAGGCCAGGGATACGCCGGGCTTCATCGTCAATCATGCCGGGCGCGGCTTCGTCACCGAGGCCTTGCGCATCCTCGGCGAAGGCGTCACCGAGTTCCCGGAAGTCGACCGCATCATGCGCGAGGCCGCCGGCTTTCGCATGGGGCCCTTCGAACTGCTCGACCTGACCGGGCTCGATGTCTCGCAACCGGTGATGGAATCCATCTACCACCAATACTACGAGGAGCCGCGCTACCGGCCGTCGGCAATCGCCGCACAGCGCCTGGCCGGGGGCTTGCTGGGGCGCAAGACCGGCCGCGGCTTCTACAGCTACGCCAATGGCATCGCCGGGCCCGTGCCCGCGGGCGTCGTGCCGGCCGCCAGGGCCGCCAGCGTCTGGGTCAGCCAGAGCCATCCGGAGTCGGCCGCAGCCGTGAGGGAGATCGCCGCCCGGGCCGGCATCGTGGTCGAGGCCGAGCCGATGGCGGGAGAGCGTGCCTTGTGCATCGTCACCCCGCTCGGCACGGATGCCACCACCGCCTGCATCGCGCAGGGCCTCGACCCCGGACGCACGGTCGCCATCGACTGCCTGCCGGGAGTTGCCGCCGGCACGACGGCGCGCCGCACCCTGATGACCACCCCGCTGACCACCGCCGCGATGCGCGACGCGGCGCATGCCCTGTTCGCCGCCGACGGCACTGCCGTCAGCGTGATCCACGACAGCGCCGGCTTCGTCGCCCAGCGCATCCTCGCCTGCATCGTCAACATCGGCTGCGACATCGCCCAGCAGCGCATCGCCCGCCCGGCCGACATCGACCGCGCGGTGACCCTCGGCCTCGGCTACCCCAAGGGCCCGCTGGCCTTCGGCGATGCCCTGGGCGCGCGCAAGGTGCTGACGATCCTCGAAGCCATGCAGGATTTCTACGGCGACCCGCGCTACCGCCCCAGCCCCTGGCTCAAGCGCCGCGCCTTGCTGGGCGTCTCGCTGCTGACCGAAGAAGCCTGAGGTGGTCAGCCAAACCCGCTTGAGGCAAACCCTGAGCACCCAAGTTTGAGAGAGGGCTGGCAATGCTGGAAAGCGACTGGATGGCGGTACTTGGAGCCCTTGCTGCGGTGGGATCGATTGTCGCGATGATTGTGTCGTTCATCGTCTTCTATTTGCGAAAGCTCAAGTAGCCATACGCGAGCATGCAGCCCGGCGCGCAACCGCCACGCCATTGACTCGCCGCCGCTTGACGCCATAGCATCCGGAATGGGACTTTCGACCACTCAAGGATCGGCTCATGGCTAAACAGGTCCTCATCGTTCATGGCTGGAGCGACAGCTCCGACTCCTTCGCGCCGCTCGCGCGCTTCCTCGCCGGGAACGGCTTTGAAACCAGGATGCTCTGGCTGGGCGACTACATTTCAATGGAAGACGACGTGCGCGTGCAGGATGTCGCCGTTCGCATGGGCGAAGTCATCGACCAGCGGATTGCGCGCGGCGAGTTGCAAGCGCGCTTCGACATGATCGTGCACAGCACCGGCGCCCTCGTCGCGCGCGCCTGGCTGACCACCCGCTACGGCGACGGCGGCGCCTGCCCGATCGGGCGGCTGCTGATGCTGGCCCCGGCCAACTACGGCTCGCGGCTCGCGGCAATCGGCAAGAGCATGCTCGGCCGGCTGGTCAAGGGCCTCGGCCACGGCTTCCACACCGGCACCGCGATGCTCAACGACCTGGAACTGGCCAGCCCCTTCCAGTGGGAACTGGCCCAGCGCGACGTGCTGCTCGCCCCCGGCGGCAACGCGCAGCTTTACTACGGCGAGGGCCGCGTGCTGCCCTTCGTCATCGTCGGCACGCGCGGCTACAGCGGGTTGCTGCGGCAGATCGCCAACGAGAACGGCGCCGACGGCACGGTGCGCGTCTGCGCCGCCAACCTGAACGCGCGCGGCGTCACCATCGACTTCCGCGAGACCGACCCGAAAAAGCTGATGCGCCCCTGGGCAAGCCGGCTCGACGATGACGTGCCGCTCGCGGTGCTGCCGACGCGCACCCACGGCTCGATCGTCGACCCCGAGCGCGCCGATCCCGACAACCAGGACGGCATGGTCGAAAGCGACGAGGAAAGGCAGCAGCTCGGCAAGCTGATCCTCGAAGCGCTGGCCTGCGACGGCATCGACCACTACCGCGCAATCCGGCAGCGCTGGGAAGAGATCAGCGGACAAACCGCCGGGCGCGGCCTGGAAGAGCCCGACAGCCCGCAAGCGGAGTGCTACCACCAGTACATGCAAATCAACGCCTATGTCGTCGACGACCACGGCAAGCCGGTGCCCGACTACTTTCTCGAATTCTTCTCGAACCCGAACCGGGCCGACGACCGGGCCAACGCCTACCTCCATGCCAACGTGCTCGAAGACGTCAAGAAGAACTCGCAGAGCGAGGCGCTGAGGAATCTCTACTTCGACCGCACCGACCTGGTCGATGGCTACTACAAGCGCTTTGCCGAAGGCGCCGAGCCGGTGCTCTACATGTCGATCTATGCCACGGCCCCGGGCTCCAACGTGAACTACTTCGACCCCGCCGACCCGAGCGCGGCGGGCATGGTGCCGATCCACCTCGAAGGCGACATCACCCGGCGCTGGCTGCGCCGCAACACCACCCATTTCGTGCAAATCGTGATTCCCCGCCGGCCGATTGCGGAAGTGTTTCGGTTGACGCGGTTCGCGGGGTAATCGCGAGAAGGCGCGGTAGCGCCGCTTTTTGGGATGAGCACTTCCTGCTATACTTGTCCGATATATTGCACAAGTGGAGGTTCTCATGCGCGTCATTAATTTCTCGGAAGCACGCAACAGTCTGAAGCAGGTGATCGATCAGGTCGTGTCCGATGCCGATATCGCGGTGATCGCGCGCCGAGATGCACCCGATGCCGTAGTGATGTCGCTCGACACCTATAACAGCATGATGGAGACGGTGCACCTGATGAAGGTTCCGGCCAATGCGGCACACCTCGCACGCTCCATCGAGCAACTTCGCAAGGGCAAAGTGAAGGCGCATGTCCTTGTCGAAGCTTGAACGGCTAACCTGGACCGCCGCAGCCTGGGAAGACCATCTATGGTGGCAAGGCCAGGATCGCAAGACGCTGAAGCGGATCAACCTGCTGATCACGGATGCGATGCGGCATCCGTTTGACGGCATCGGCAAGCCGGAACCTTTGCGTGAAAATCTTTCCGGTTTCTGGTCACGTCGAATCGATGACGCCCATCGACTCGTCTACGAGGCGTCCGCCGGCGACCTGGTGATCATTGCCTGCCGCTATCACTACGAATGAAACCCGCCGCCAACGACCCATCCATGGATCGGGTCCCTTGGCGCCCCAGCCTTACCCGCCCCGCTGCCGCCGCGCCTCGAACAGGCAGATGCCGGCGGAAACCGACACGTTGAGGCTTTCCACGCTGCCGTGCATCGGTATCCGCGCCAGTTCGTCGCAGGTCTCGCGGGTCAGGCGGCGCATGCCGTCGCCCTCGGCGCCGAGCACCCAGGCGCAGGGCACTTTCTGGTCGATGGCATACAGTTCGCGCTTGGCCTCGCCTGCGGCGCCGATCACCCAGATGCCGCGCTCCTGCATCTCGCGCAGGCTGCGGGCGAGGTTGGTCACGACGATGTAGGGCACCGTGTCCGCAGCGCCGCTGGCGACCTTGATCGCCGTCGCATTGAGGCCACAGGCCTTGTCCTTCGGCGCCACTACGGCGTGCGCCCCGGCGGCGTCGGCGACGCGCAGGCAGGCGCCGAGGTTGTGCGGGTCGGTGATGCCGTCCAGCACCAGCAGCAGGGCCGGCTCGCCGAGGCCTTCGAGCACGTCGTCCAGCGTCACGTGCCTGGCCTGCGCCGCGACGCGCGCCACGACGCCCTGATGCTGCGTGCCGCCGGCGAGGCCATCGAGCCGCCTGGCGTCGGCCGCAATCACGCGCACGCCGTGCACCTCGGCCAGCTTCAACAGGTCGCGCATGCGGCCGTCCTGGCGGCCCTCGGCGACGGTGATTTCTTTCACATCATCCGCGGCGTGGCGCAGCTTGGCGGTGACGGCATGAAAGCCGTGGATCAGCCGGGTCTCGGCCCGCGGATCAGATCGGGGGTCCGTCATGGGCGGCCTCGTTGAGAATCCGAACCTCGCGCTGCGGAAAGGGGATCGCGATGCCGGCCTGTTTGAACTCGCGCCAGATCGCCAGATTGATGTCCGAGCGCAGCACGCCGACGCCCGCTGCCGGATCGGCCACCCAGAAGCCGAGTTCGAGGTTGATCCCGGAATCGGCGAAGCCCAGCAGCAGGACCAGCGGCGCCGGGTCGGCGAGCACCCGCGGCTGCGCACGGGACGCCGCCAGCATGATGTCCATCGCGCGTTCGAGGTCGCTGTCGTAGCTGACCTGTACCGGCAGCGCAATGCGCACATGCGGGTCGCTGTAGGACTCGTTCTGCACCACCGAGCCGACCAGCAGTTCGTTGGGTACCAGCGCTTCGACGCCGGCCAGGTTCTTCAGCACGGTGTAGCGCGTGGTGATGCGGGTGACTTCGCCGCGATCGGCGCCGACGCTGATGATGTTGCCGATGCGGATGGAATTGTCGAGCAGCAGGATGAAACCCGAGACATAGTTGCTGGCGATCTTCTGCAGGCCGAAGCCGAGGCCGACGCCCAGCGCGCCGCCGAACACCGACAGCGTGGTGAGGTCGATGCCGACCATCGGCAGGCCGATCAGCACCGCCAGCAGGATCAGCAGCGCCTTCGACAGCCGGGCGAACACGGCGCGCAGGTTGTTGTCGAGCCCGACCGCCGCATTCAGCCGCGCCTCGATGGTGCTGGCGAGCCAGAGCGCGGCCAGCACCGTGGCACAGACCGCGGCGATCCCTTGCAGCACATGCCACAGCGTCAGCTTCTGTTTGCCGGCGGTGAAGGCCACCGAGTCCAGCAGATCGATCGCGTCGGGCAGCAGGCCGGTGATGTGCAGGGCGACGATGGCCCAGACCAGCGTCGCAAACACGCGCTCGAACTGGCCCAGCCAGTTGGCGCCGACCAGGCTCACCCGCAGCACGTAGAACACCAGGCGAATGATGGCCATCGAGGCCAGCAGGGGAAACGCCAGCGAGAACAGCTTGACGTGCATCCACTGCTGCGCCACGGGGCGCACCAGCAGCACCAGCAGCAGCGCCAGCAGCGGAAAGGAAATGCGCTTGAGGCCGCCGCGCCCCAGCTCCCAGGCCCGGCCGGGGCCGACCTCCTTGCCTCGCAGCAGGCGCTCGCCCAGCTTGGCGAGCAGCAGGCAGGCGGCCAGTGTCAGCAGTTGCCAGGCCAGGTCCGGTTCGCGCAGATCGGCAAGAACTCCGTGCAGGAGGCTGGTCAAGTCGTTTTGAGTCATCAGTCGTTTCCGCTCATTTTCTCGGCCTCGTCCCGGTGGCGCCGCCAGTTTTCCAGATAGCGCCGCAGCAGGGCCGGGTTGTCGCGCAGGATCAGCAGGTTCTCGGCGTTGCGCGCCTGCGCCGACCAGGTGAAATTGTAACTGCCGGTGATGACGAAGCCGTGGGCGGCCAGGGCGTCGACCAGGAGGATCTTGTTATGCGCGACGGCATAGCGGGTTTCCAGCCAGACCGGGATGCCCTCGGCGGCCAGCTTGGGAATCAGCGAGTTGTCGCCCTTGGCGACCATCTCCTTGTCGGCCAGGATCTCGACCGCCACGCCGCGCGCCTGGGCGTCCTGCAGCGCCCTGGCAATCGAGCGGCTGGTGAGCAGGTAGGCCTGCACATGAATGCTCTGCCGCGCTTCGCCCAGGGCGCGGACGATGGCTCCTTCGGCATCGTCCCAGGGCGTGAACAGCACCTCGACGGTGCCGCTCGCCGGCAGCGGCGCCGCACCAGCATTGGCGCTGAAGATCAGCGCCAATGCCATTAGAAATGACCATCCCCCCAGCCCCCTTCCCGTGGAAGGGGGTGACTGTGGTTCGCGGGCTATGCCCGCTCCATGTATTGGTCTCATTTCGTCCGTTCCAGCACGGCCGCATAGAAGCCGTCGGTGCCATGCTTCTGCGGCGACAGGCGCATGTCGTCGCCGCAGTCGATGACGATGCCCTGCGCGGCGAGCACCTGCTGCGCCGACAGGCGATGGAAGTCGGCGTGCGCGGCGAGGAAGGCATCGACGATGGCCTCGTTCTCTTCGGCCAGGATGCTGCACGTGGCATACACCAGCCGGCCGCCGGGCTTCAGCAGGCGCGCCGCGGCGGCGAGGATGGCGGCCTGCTTGACGCTGAGTTCGGCCACGCTCTGCACCGACTGGCGCCACTTGAGGTCGGGGTTGCGGCGCAGGGTGCCGAGGCCCGAACAGGGCGCATCGACCAGCACGCGATCGACCTTGCCGGCGAGCCGCTTGACCCGCGTGTCGTTCTCGCCGGAGAGGCAGGCCGGATGCACGTTGGACAGCCCGGCGCGGGCGGCGCGCGGCTTGAGTTTGGCCAGGCGCTTGTCGGAAACGTCGAAGGCATACAGGCGCCCGGTGGAACGCATCATGGCGCCGAGGATCAACGTCTTGCCGCCGGCGCCGGCGCAGAAATCCACCACCATTTCGCCGCGCTTGGGCGCCAGCAGGAAGCCGAGCAGTTGCGAGCCTTCGTCCTGCACCTCGATGCTGCCGTCGAGGTAGGCCGGATGCTTCGCCAGGAAGGGCTTGGTCTTCAGGCGCAGGCCCAGCGGCGAATAGGGGCAGGGCACGGCGGCGATGCCGTCGGCGGCCAGACGACTGACCACGCCGTCGCGCTCCGCCTTCAGCGTATTGACGCGCAAGTCGAGCGGCGCCGGCGTGTTCAGGGCGCGCGCCAGGGCCAGCAGTTCTTCCGGCGTCATGCGATGCGCCAGGAGTTCGACCAGCCAGTCCGGGAAATCCAGTTGTTCGGCCAAGGTGAGTTCCGGTTCCGGCTGGCGCCGGATGTCCGCCAGCCATTCCGCCTCGCCGGGCAGCAGCGCGCCTTCGAGTTGGCGCTGCGACATGCCGCGCACCCGCGACAGCGACAGCAGCACCAGCTCACGCGGAGAAATGCGACGCGCGCCGGGCGTCCTCGACGGCCGCTTCGGTGTCGCGCCGGGTGCGAGAAACGCCGGTTCCAGGTTCGGCCCGCAGGCGGCGAGGCGCTCCAGCAGGCGCTTCCGGCGCAATACCGCATAGGCCGTTTCGGCGATGAAGGCGCGGTCCTTCGCGCCGCTCCTGCGCGCGCGGAAGAAAGCCGACAGGGCCGCATCGGCCGGCTGGGCAAAGCTCAACAACTGCGCCGTGGCGGCCACCGCCGCATTCAGCAAGTCGGCGGCAAGGCCGTCGGCGGCAGGTGCGGCGGCGCCGACGGCAGGCTTCTGTCGCCGGTCCCCTGTGCGCCGGACTGCGGCAGTCATGGCTTTTCCATAATGTCGATGTCCTGGGCGGTCTGGTCGAAGATTTCGCCCTTGCGGTCGGTGAAGCGGATTTTCAGCGGCAGGCCGCGCGCGTCGGCGCCTTTGCCGACGGCCAGCCACAGCTCGATGCTGTCATTGCCGCTGCGGGTCTTCAGATGCATGGCCCGGCGCTCGCCCGCCGGCAGCGCCAGGGTTTCCTCGCCGAGAACCTCGATCCGAAAGCTTTCGAGTTTGCGCCCGGTGGCGATCGGCACATCCAGCCCACCGCTTTGCGGCGCCAGCAGCACCACCTGGTAGTACATCGAGAGCATGTCCTGGGTGCCCGGCACAATACCTTCCTCGCGCCCGGCATAGGCGACCACGCGCCGCGCCCAGTCGAAGCTGGCGGTATCCAGTCCGGCGACGCGCTCATGGCGGAATTCATGTGGCTTCAAGCCCTCTGCCGTCAGTTCGCCGGCGCTGCTCTGCACCACCCGCGCCGGCTTGAAGAGCGCGGCCAGGCCAGTGGTCTCCGCGACGCTTTGCGCCTTGTAGTCAAGGCCGTCATGTTCCCAGGTGTGCACCGTCTGGCCGACCACGAAGCCGTTCTCGCCGCGGGTGATGACGTAGCGCACGCGCCCCCTGCCAGGCAGCGCCGAGTGCGGCACCGGCGCCGGTGGCGCAAGCACCGGCTCGGGAACAGGCCCCGGCGCAACCGCGACGGGTGGTGTCGCGGTCGGCGCGGCCGCAGTCGCCGCGGTGGCAGCCGCGGCCGCGGCGACTGGGCGCGGCCGCGGCCTTTCGGCGGGCGTCCGGGGCGTCGGTTTGGCGACCGCGACGGCTTCGGACGCCGGCACCGGCCTCGCCAGCACCGCCTCGATCGCAGGCGGCACGTCGCCCTCGTTGGGCCCCGGCAACGCCCAGCCGGGGCCGATCAAGGCGGCGGTGTGGATCAGCGCAGAAGCGAGCAGTGCCAGGGCCAGCGGCATCTCAAGCGCCTTCCGCGAAATTCACGGCGAGCCGACCTGCGGCACATGCAGCGCGCCGCTCACTGCCATCTCGCCGGCCAACTGCACCCGGGCGTCGACCAGATGCAAGCGCCCCTCAAGAAACCAGCGTGCGACGCGTGGATAGAGCAGATGTTCCTCGACCAGCACGCGCTGCGCCAGGCTCGCCTCGTCGTCGTCCGCCAGCACCGGCACCGCAGCCTGCGCAATGATCGGCCCGCCGTCCAGCGCCGGCGTGACGAAATGCACGCTGCATCCATGCAGCCGCACCCCCGCCGCCAGCGCCCTGGCATGCGTGTCGACGCCGGGGAAGGCCGGCAACAGCGAGGGATGGATGTTCAGCAGGCAACCGGCGAAGCGCTCGACGAAACCGTCAGTGAGGATGCGCATGAAGCCGGCGAGCAGGACCAGGTCGGGCGCGTGTCGCCCGATCTCGGCGGCGAGCGCGGCGTCGAACTCCTCGCGCGAGGCGAAGCCGCGATGGTCGATGACCCGGGTGGCGACGCCGCGGCGGCCGGCGACGGCGAGGCCGGCCGCATCGGGACGATTGCTGATCACCGCCGCGCAAACGCCGGGCAGGGCGGCATCGAGCAGCGCCTCCAGATTGCTGCCGCGCCCCGAAATGAGGATCACATAGCGCTTCATCGCAGCGCCACGACCGGGAGGAACACCGCTGTGGCAATGCTTTGCACCACCCGCGCAATCACGCGGTGGCCCTTGTCGGCGATCAGGTTCGACAGCAGGTCGAGATTGCCGATCATCTTGCCGAACTCGCGCTCGAAGCTCAGGTTCGCCGGCTGCCCGGCCTGTGCCATCTCGTTGCTCAGCAGCAGCGGAGCGCCGCCGGCGTCGCGCGCATTGGCCAGCTTCCAGGCGGCGATTTCAAGATTGCGCGCGCTGTTGTAGAGCTTCTGCGGATCGAGTTCGTCGAGCATGAAGAACTCGGTCTTTTCCTCGAAAGCCACGTTGAGCATGCCGCCCATGCCGGCAATGAACACCGCGACGCGGTCGCCGGCGAAATCCTCGCGCAAGGCCAGCAGGATCGCATCGGTGCCGCGCCGGCCCTCGGCCTCCGGCAGCCGCCAGCCGGTGCGCGGATCGAGCAGGCGGTCGAGCGCCGCCTCGAGGCTGGCATGACCGCCCTTCTTCCACTCGCGCGGATTGCGCCGGTAGAGCTTTTCGGCCAGCACCCGCACGCTGGCAAACACTTCGCGCCGGTGCCGGTCGGCGACGCGGTCGATGTCGCTCTTGCCGATCTGCTTCGGATCGAAGCTGGCGACCGACTCGCCGACCGAGCCGGCCCTGTCGTGCGCGCAGCCGGCCAGCAGCAGGATCACCAGCGCCAGCACGCGCCGCATGCTCAGGAGGCCTTTGCCGCCAGGCGCTGGCGCAGCCAGGCCCAGAGCAGGGGCGCCAGCGACAGGCCGATGGTGCCAAACACGATCAGGGAAAGGTTGGCCCGGACCCATGGCAGGTTGCCGAACCAGTAGCCGGCAAGGCACAGCGAGAAGACCCACAGCACGGCGCCGCAGAAATCGAAAGCGAAGTAGCGCGGGTAGTGCATGTTGGCGACCCCGGCGACGAAGGGCGCGAAAGTGCGCACGAAGGGCATGAAGCGCGCCACCAGCATGGTCTTGCCGCCATGCTTTTCGTAGTAGGCATGGGTGACGTCGAAGGCCTTGCGATTGAAGAAGCGCGAGGTGTCGCCCCAGGCCAGGATGCGCTTGCCGGCCCAGCGACCGATCCAGTAGTTGGTGTTGTCGCCGAGGATGGCGGCCGCCAGCAGCACGCCGATCACGATGCCGATGTCGAAGCTGCCGCCACCGCTGTTGGCTGACGTGGCGGCGAGCGCACCGGCGACGAACAGCAGCGAATCGCCGGGCAGGAAAGGGGTAACCACCAGCCCCGTTTCGCAAAACACGATGGCGAAGAGAATGGCATAAATCCAGGTGCCATACTGGGCCAGGAGTGGTGCCAGATACTTGTCCACATGCAGGACAACATCGATGAACTGGGCGAGGAATTCCACGCGGGCCTGATCGGGAAGGGAAAGGGGGCGATTTTACCGGAAGCTATAATCCCTCCCCCATGGGCATCATCAAGCCGCTGCCGGAGCTCCTGATCAGCCAGATCGCCGCCGGCGAGGTGGTCGAGCGCCCGGCGTCGGTGCTCAAGGAATTGCTGGAAAACAGCCTCGACGCCGGCGCCACCCGCATCGAGGTGCAACTGGAAGAAGGCGGCGTGCGCCTGATTCGCGTGGTCGATGACGGCGGCGGCATCGCCCCCGACGACCTGCCGCCGGCGCTGGCGCGCCACGCCACGAGCAAGATCGCCAGCCTCGACGACCTCGAACGGGTGGCCAGTTTCGGCTTTCGCGGCGAGGCGCTGGCCTCCATCGCGTCCGTGGCGCGAGTCATCATCACGAGCAGGCACGCCTCGCAGACCCACGCTTTCCGCCTGCGCAGCGAAGCCGATGCCGTGGAGCCGGCGGCACTCGCCGGCGGCACGGTGATCGAGGTCGCCGACCTGTATTTCAACACCCCGGCGCGGCGCAAGTTCCTCAAGACCGAGGCCACCGAGTTCGCGCATTGCGACGAGGTGCTGCGCCGCATGGCACTGGCGCGGCCCGATGTCGCCTTCATGCTGAGCCACAACGCCAGCGTCAAGCGCCGCCTGGCCGGCGCCGCCGCCGGGGATGGCGCCGCGCAGAACTTTCCGCGGCGCGCGAAGGAGATCCTCGGCGAGGACTTTTTCCCGCATGCGCGCGCGCTCGATGTGGCGGCCGGGCCGTTGCGGCTTTCCGGCCTCGCCGCGCTGCCGGCGTATTCGCGCGCCGGACGCGACGAACAATACTTCTTCGTCAATGGCCGCTTCGTGCGCGACAAGCTGCTGACGCACGCGGCGCGCCAGGCCTGGGCCGACATCCTGCACGGCGCGCGCCACCCCGCCTACGTGCTGTTTCTCGAACTCGATCCGGCCGGCGTCGATGTCAATGTGCACCCGGCCAAGACCGAGGTGCGCTTTCGCGAGGCGCGCGGCATCCACCAGTTCGTTTTCCACGCCTTGCAGCGCGCGCTGGCCGCGCCGCTGTCCGCCGCAGGCAGCCCGCCGGAACCGCCACCCACATTCGCACCCCCGGCCTTTTTCCAGTCGCGGCAGTCGGGCCTGGCCGTCGGCGAGCCAGCCGCGCGGCCCTATCTCGAATTCGCCCGCGCGGCCTTTTCCGACCAGGCGGGCGCCATCTCGTCAGGCCCAACTGCGGCCGCACCGACCGACGGCGCCGCCCCGCTGCTCGGCTACGCCATCGCGCAACTGCACGGCGTCTATATCCTCGCCCAGAATGCCGCTGGCCTGGTGCTGGTGGACATGCATGCCGCCCACGAACGCATCCTCTACGAAAAGCTCAAGCACAGCCTCGATGCCGGGCCGCCGACGGCGCAGGCGCTGCTGGTGCCGCTCCTGATCTCCGCCAGCGAAACCGAAATGGCCACCGCCGACGAACAGTCCGCCGCCCTTGCGCAGCTTGGCTTCGCCATCACCCCCGCCGGGCCGCGGGAACTCGCTGTGCGCAGCCTGCCAGCGCTGCTGGCCGGCGGCAATGCGGTCGAACTGGTGCGCTCGCTGCTCAAGGACCTGGCCGAGCATCCCGCCAGCCGCGTGGTCGAGACGCGGCGCAATGAGCTGCTGGCCACCATGGCCTGCCACGGCGCGGTGCGCGCGCACCGGCAGCTCGGCCTGCAGGAAATGAACGCGCTGCTGCGCCAGATGGAAGCCACCGAGCGTGCCGACCAGTGCAACCACGGCCGGCCGACCTGGGTTCAGTTGTCCATGGCTGAGCTCGACCGACTGTTCATGCGCGGACGCTGATCAGCGGCCGCTGGCGACACGGTCAATACGGCGGCAGCAAACGCCGCAGTCCATGCAGAAGCACCAGGACGAAAAAGGCGGCATTGCGCAGCGCCAGCCCCACAATCGGCAATCGATGCGCGACGCCCCCTTGCCCGCTTTGCGCCGCATCGATCGCGTTGCGTGCGAGAGCCTCCATCCACAACACGGTGCGCGGCCACTCGACCAGATCCACGATCCACTTCTCGGGAATGCCGGTCCGGCCAACCCCCGCGCCGACGATTGCGCCAAGCATCGCCGCCGTGGTGTCCGTATCGCCTCCGCAGCGGATGATCGTGGTTACGGCGGGCGCGTAGTCGCGTGGATGCAAGAACCACGCGTGCAATACGGCCGGAACGCTGTGGTACATATAGCCGGAGACACCGTCGGTGCAGCCGAGGGAGTTCACAAAAACCTGGGTGGCTTCGCCTTTTCCGGCGCTGGCGTGCGCTCGTGCAGAAAGGTCGACAAGTTCGGCGCCGGCAACCCCCATCGGCGCAGTACAACGCGCAAGGTCGGCAAGAAATATCCCGGCGCCTTGCCCGCGCATCGAGCATCGCGCCGCTAGCGCAATCGCCAATGCGCCACATTCCGCCTTCGGGTCGGTATGGGTAGTTCGCGTTACCAGGTGGTTGATGCGGATCAGACGCGCTTCGTCGTCGGCGAAGCACACGCCGAGGAGTGCGCTGCGCATGGCCGGCGCATTGCCCGCTGAATACACACCGCGCCAGCCGTCCGGAACGAAAAGCCAGAGCTTCAGGATCGAGCGCAGCGTGGCGAGGCCGATGCCGGCTGGAAGGCCCAGCAGCCACCAGCGCAGGCGCCAGGCGAAATCGCGTGCAAGTGACTCTTCGTCACCGCCCGACACGATAATCGACTGCGCGATCATGCAGGTATGTTCCGTATCGTCCGAGCACAGGCCCTTGCCAAGAAGCAAATGATAGCCATCGAACGAGGGAAACCATCGTTTCTGGCGATCTTCGGAAAGCCCTTCGCAGACCAGTCCCAGCGCATCCCCCACCGCTGTGCCGAGTATGCAACCTATGGCGGCTTCAGCGCGGTCCATCGGCTATTCAACGCGTGTCTCTTGCTCGGCGGGCCACTTGAAGACGATCCGCTGCCCGTGTTGCAGCCAGCTCGCCTCACCGGTCTTGTAGTCGTAGCGAAATCCCTTCTTTTCCGCCAGCCGCCACGAATAGCCGTGTAGCAGGTTGCCGCCCAGCGCGACGCCGAACGGAACGGCGAGCAGCCACCAGAGGGAATCGTGGAATGTGCCGGTCGCATTCCGGGCCCACAGATAGACGAGCGTGACCAGCAGCAGGAGCAGCGCAAAAAAGCCGACGAGGTCCGACACGGCATGTAGCCAATAGCCGCGCGGCGTACAGGTCTGCTTGCCCAGGCGCTGGCTTTCGCTGTCCCACATCGGGTTGATAAACATGATGACATCCGAGGCCAAGGAAACGGCAGGAAACCCTGCTCACCGCAGCATCGTGCCACTACGCAGGATTGATCGCAACACCGAGTAGCGGGAAGCCACCGAGCGCGCCGACCAGTGCAACCACGGGCGCCCGACCTGGGTTCAGTTGTCGCTGACGGAGCTCGACTGGCTGTTCATGCGCGGCCGCTAGGCGGCCGCGGTTTCAGGGGTGGCGGGTCCATCCTGCTCACGGATATCATGCGCTACCTCCGCGAGTACGGCGGCAATGCGCAACCACTGAAGTGGAAGCACGCGGAGTCGCGTCGCGGCATAGCGCGTATTTCCCCGCCTTAGCCTGACTGGCTGAGGCTCGACCATACAAGCCTCAGCCGTCCCTTGGGTTCGAGCGCGTCAAAAATGTCCGCTGGCGATACTGTCTCGCGGACAAAGAAGTACTTCATGATGGCGTGCCGCTTGGGCTGCAGGCCAATGATTCGATGCACGCTCTTGTAGCAGTAATAGGCAAATTCGGAGCAACTGAATCGATTGAAAGTACTGCTGTCCTGAAACAGGAAATCGTAGCCCGATCCAATTTGGCCAAGCGCCGACCGCTTGGCCGCAGCCACGACGTCGTTCCTGGGCACGGTTTCCCCAGCCATCAGGCGTCGGTCGATCTCTTCAGCCTCACCGGATAGTTTGACCAATGGCATATTCCTGTTGTACGCCTCGTTCATACGGAATGTGTCGGGTAACCGTAGCACCGCCAAATAGTCGCAGCGAAGAAAGGTCAAAATGTCCTCAGCGTGGACTCCCTTGGCCATTGCATGAATGACCATTTGCGGACCGACGTCGAAATAGTTCTCGTCATCTCTAACCTCGGCGATCTCCGCTGGTTCCGCATCGCGCCAACTGCCATCGGCGTCCAATACTCGAAGGCGGCGCGCGACGATTTCGCCGTCGTTCGTTGCATCCAGTGGCCCGAGGTAAAGCGCGGCGTGGGAAAAGTATTTGCTGGAGTCCTTCACTCCGCCGGTTCGGCGAATCATCTCCCCATCAAGGTAGCGATCATAGCCGCGGAGCAAGATATCCCCCGCTTGAATACGGTCGAGCACCTCTCGGACTTGCCGGCCCTTGATCTTGTAGCTTCCAGGGTCTTCAACGATGCAAGGCGGCACGCTGAAGTACTTCAACGTGCCGATCCAGGCAATGAATCGGGCCGACAGTCGGTCAACAAGCGAACCGGCTCCGGCCGAAATCGGCAGCGAGTCCGCGGCATAGTCATAAAGCTCGTAGGCGCAATACAAAAGGAGCGCCCCAACAACCGCAACAACCGCCAGAGCCCAATAGCCCAGCGGTTCGAGAATTGCGAACACCACCAACAGGATGAGGAGGAGGACGAGGAGGACGAGAATCCACGGCAGGAATCTGAGTATTCGCGTGTAAACCAGAAAAAGCGCCCTGGAGATCAACGCCACCACAACCAGCAAACCGCTGTCCCGCGTATTTCCCATATCCCCCTGCTTATCCATAGCTCCCCCTTGCCGATACGCCGAGAATACCCACCCCGTGAATTGGTAGCCCCGTAACTCAATCGGGCAGCAAGTCATCGCGCCACCGCCCTTCCGGATTCAATAGACCGAATCGCGTACTTTTTACCACGGTTATACCATCACCATCAAAGCCTGAAATGTTCTGTACTATTCACCTCGGCTGATCGAGCGCGACCTGAACGGATGGAATGTTGCGCGGGACTCAGTCGCGACGACTCAAGTGAATTGGCGCTGTGTGTTGGCTCGAAGGCGACGGACCGCCCGATAATTTGACATGGAGCATTGATGGCGCATAACTCGTGGAGTCAAAGGATGCGCGGGGCAATCGCCAACCAATTCGGCTTGGGTGAGCAATGTGCATTGGATTCGCAGGAACGACGCAAGCAGGTCCTCCTGGCGGCCAGGATAGGCCTCGCGGTCGGTCTTCCTTTTTCGATCTATAACCTGAACCGGGAGGGTATGTTCGCGCTTGGACTCGCCGAGCTTTCCGCCCTGATTCTGCTGGTTGTTCCCGCCGCCATACTTGGTTCCAGGTCCGTTGCCTTGAGGCTTGCGGAGGAGTTGATGCTGCTCGCGGGGGTGGTGATTTTTGGCGCGTTGATCGCCATCAGAGGAGTCGAGGGAACAGGTCTGTTTTGGAGTTTTATGTATCCGTTCCTTGCTTTCTTCCTGAAGGGACAGAAGGACGGCTGGCGGTACAGCCTGGCTTTCATCCTGGCGGTCGCATCTTACCTGCTGTACCTTCGTACGTTGCAGCCATCTGCGTATCAGTACTCGGTGACATACGCAATTCATTACTCGGTTACGCTCTGCTGCTTTACCGTTGTGGCATCAGGCTTCAATCGCCTCCGCAGCCGATTTGAGGAGGAGTTGCAGGCGCGCGTCAGGGAGAGGACTGCGGCAGCCAAAGCGTACCTGGATCAGTTGCAGTTTCAGGCAACCCATGACGCGCTGACCGGGTTGCCCAACAGAGTCCAACTGGCTGAAATCCTGAAGGGCGAAATCGAGCAAGCAAACTCGGCCGGTCAGGGCCTCGTAGTTTGCAACCTGCACTTGGAGCGCTTTTTCGAACTAGGAAACGTGCTGGGGATAAACGGCGCCGATGATCTGATCCGCCAAGTGACTGCCCACCTGGCAGGCCATATTGCCGGCGCCAGAGGCGTGCTTGCGCGCACCAGGCGCGATGAGTTCGTCATCCTCTACCGGATCGATCAGACTTCCGTTAGTCCGGAACAATTGCGGCGTTTTATCGCGGACCGCGAATTGACCCTGCAAGTACATGAATACGTACTGCATATCGAGTTTACACTGGGGCTGAGCATCAGCCCGACGCACTCATCCGACCCTGCGATTCTCCTGCAAAGGGCGGAACAGGCAATGCTCCAGGCAAGGAACAACAAGCTCCGCTGGTCGATTTATGACGAAGAGCTAGAGCTGAAGTTTGTGCAACATCACTTGCTGTTCGGCAGGATGTGTGAAGCAATCAGGCTCAAGCAATTCCAGGTGTTTTATCAACCGCAGCTAGACCTCGGCAGCGGGCGGGTAATAGGCGCGGAGGCGCTAACGCGCTGGCTGGATCCGGTGGAAGGAATGATCTCCCCAGCCGTTTTCATACCTGTCGCCGAAGAATCGGGCTTAATCCGCCCTCTGACGGAGTGGCTGGTTCGTGAGTGCCTGTTTGAATGCGCTCGATGGCAGGAACTCGGCCTGGATATGACCGTTTCGATCAATATCTCTGCGATTACCCTCTCCGATCCGGAGTTGAGCGCCCATCTCCGAAATACAGCCGCCGAAGCGGGATTGCTGCCATCGCGGGTCAATCTGGAGATAACCGAGAGCTGCTTCATTTCCTCCCCGGAGCGTTCATTGGAGGCAATGCGACGAATTCGAGAGGTCGGGTTCCGGCTCTCCATTGACGATTTTGGTACCGGCTTTTCGTCGCTGTCCTATCTTAAGACCATGCCCATCAACGAACTCAAGATCGATCAGAGCTTTGTCTGCAAACTGCTTGAAAGTTCTGGCGACCAATCGATTGTCACATCTACCATCGATCTGGCCCACAATTTCGGTCTGGCTGTTGTAGCCGAAGGCATCGAGGATGAGCCGACAGCCGATTGGCTGCGGGCGCACAGGTGTGACATTGGTCAAGGCTACAAGTTCGCGCGCCCGATGAAAGCGAAAGATCTGGTTCCGTTTGTGCTGGCTCTCCATGCCCGAAGCGATCAAGACAGGTGCAATTCATGAAAATCATTCACCTGAGCGATACCCATGTCGGCCATGGAGACAATGCCGCGCGCCTGAAATATGTCATTGAGGATATCCATTCGCTGGTCGGCGATTCACACGACTACATGGTGGTGCATACGGGCGATCTCTTGGACCGTGGGGTTGCGTCGGAAAGCCTTGCCGCACTGGACCTCCTGAATGCTTTGTCAAGACCCAATTCCTCCTCCAATGTTCTGCCAGTGCTGCTTTGTCCGGGAAATCATGACTACGGTAGCTCGACGCATATTGATCGAGAGCGAGCCGATCGCTTCCGCTCCACCTTTTCCGACTACATTTTTGGTGGCCGACCCCGTCAATTTCCGGTATTGACAACTTTGCGGAATTGCTCGTTTATCGGGCTCGACTCTTCGCAGGCCGAATTGGGCTTTTGGACGCAGTGGTTTGCAGAAGGTCAGGTCGGAGAGGAACAGATGCAAAGGCTGGCTGAAATCCTCGACAAACCCGAAGTGCAGAACAGCTACAAGGTGGTGTATCTGCACCATCATCCATTTATCGGCAGCTACGCACTTCGGCCAGACAAGCGGGCTCGAAACCACTGGTTGAAGCTGCTGTATTGGTACGGAAGACGTTTCATGCGGCTGAAAGACGCCTACTCACTAATGCAATGTGTTCGCGATCGGATCGATTTGCTCCTTTTCGGCCATCGACACTATGGCTTGGATCACCGCTTTGAGGCGACGCGGTATGGCCTTGCGTTGGCCCTGGATGCAAGCTCGACAACCTGCACCGGAATGGATATTGATCTTATGCGTTATAGGATCATTGATACCACAACCGGGCAAGTTCATTGTCGGTTCGTGACAATTCCCTGACCCCGTTGCAAGGATAGGTCGTCTTGTCGAGCAACTCAGACGCCTAACCGGAGAATAGTCCGTCAGCGCCCCGGATCGCCGTACAGCGCATACGGCGCCCAGAAGGCCGGATGGGCGTAGGAGTGTTCCACCTTGCCGCGTTCGTCCAGCGCCACGCCCTGGTCGATCATTTCAAGCATGGCCTGGCGCAGTGCCTGGGCGCGGGTCAGCCTGCCGTCCCTGGCGTAGCGCTCGAACAGGTGGCTCACCAGTTCCCGCGCCGAGACCGTTTCCACCGGCCAGTGGGTCGCCAGCACGGCGCGCGCGCCGGCATAGAAGAAGCCGCGCCCGAGGCCGGAGACCGCCTCCGCGCCGCTGCCGTCGGCCGCCGCGGTGTTGCAGGCGGACAGCACCACGAGGTCGGCCTCCATCGACAGCTTGAGGATGTCTTCGAGTTTCAGCAGGCCGTCCTCGATGCCCTTGCCCGCCTGCGGCGCCAGCGCCAGCGCCGGCTGGTCCAGCCCCGGCAGATCGCCGGCGACCAGGCCGTGGGTGGCGAAGGCGATCACGCGGCGGTGCCTGAGATCCGCGGCCTGCACATTCCTGCGACTGGCCTGGTCGCCGAAGAATGTATCGCGCGGCATGTTGGCGGCCAGCGCGGTGCCGATCGCCATGATCTCGTCGCGCGTGTCGGGCAGCGCCATCAGCAGCGACGTTGCGGCTTCGCCGATGGCCGCGGCGGGGATCGCATCGGCGCTGGTCGAATTCTCGTCCCAGCGTGGGGCACGGCTGATGTTCAGCTTTCGCGTGCCGCGCGCGCCGCGGCTGCCGCCGGTGGCGGCCGGGGTCGCCACATGGGCGCCGAAATCCGGGTCGCCGAAGCCGATGAAGGGATCGCGCTGGCCCTGGATCGCCGGCAAGGCGCGCAAGGTCACCAGCGCGCTGATCGAGGGCACATAGGCTATGGCCACTTTTCGCGCCAGCCAGGGCGTCTGGCGGAACTGCGACAGCGGTAGCCCCGCCTCCGCCTTGCCCGGCGCGACGTTCGCGGTCGGCAGCAGCGAGAAGGGTATCTGGCCGAGGGAATCGTTGGCCACCACCAGCAGCGTGTCGGCCTTTTCCCACGCGCCCTGCACGGGGACCAGCAACTCCTGGTACAGCGCCGAGGCCGCTTCCAGATCGAAACGCAACTGCTCGGGACCGCTTGCCGCGGATAGATCGACCGAGTTGCGCAGGCGCTTGACCATGCCGGCCACCCAGGCCGGCGTTTGCGGGCTGAAGTGGAAATGCAGGGCGCCGTCGGCTGCGGTGGCCCAAACGTAGCTGCCACCTGGCGTGACATAGATCGACAGCAACGCCTCGTTGGGCAGCAGGGCCTTGCGTGCGGTTGCCAGGTCGGCCGGACGCGGACTGACCAGCGCGTCGTATTGCGGGAACTGGCGCCGGATTTCGGCCAGATCGCTTTGCTGTTCCTTGCGCAGGGTGGCAATGCGCGCCTCCATCGCCTCAATGACGCTGGGCAACTGCCTCCCGGGCGGAGCCGAGCGCTGGCTGATCAGGTTCTTGTACACCGCCTCGAGTTCATCATCGGCGTCCTGCACTTTCTTGATCCGCGTCCCGAGCTCCGGGCTGCCGGCTGCCGCACGCAGCGCCGAACCGGTGACGGCCTTCTGCACGCTCTGCCAGCGCGCCACGTCGGCGACGCGGAAGGCTTCGGCCATGTCCTTCTCCCGTCCGCTGCCCTTGCGCCCCACCAGCACGGCGAGATACTCGTTGAGGATCAGCCGCAGACGGCTGGTGCGGGCCGCACTGGCCTTCTGTTTGCCGACCACCCTGGACGGATCGATCAGCACCGCGACGGCGCGCTCGAACTCCTTGCGCGCTTCTTCGACGCGCCCGGACCGTTGCAAGGCCATGGCGCGATAGGCGCGGGCTTCGGCCGTGTAGTAATGGTCGGCGCCAAAACTGCGGGTGTGCTTGGCGAGCAGATTGTCGCCGTCCCGCAGCGCGTCGGGAAGGCGTCCTACCGCGATGAATGAGCGTATCGAGCCGAGGGTACCCTGGGCAAAGCCTTCTTCGAGACGACTGTCGTCCGTCAGCGTACCGCGCAGGGCATCGATCAGGACGACGGCCTCGCGATGACGCCCGACGGTGCCGAGGGCGTTGGCAAGCCCGATGCGGGCGTTCAGCCGGGTCGAGCTACGCTCCGAAATGCCGGCCTCACCCAGCGTCTTTTCCGCCCATTCGGCCACCACCAGGGCTTCCGCATGGCGCCCGCGATTGGTGAATACGGTTTGCAGGACCCACAAGGTACGGCCCACCAGGGCCGAGTTGCGTCCGTCGCGGGCCAGGGAACGCTTCAGCACCTCCCGCAGCATCAATTCGGCCTCGTCGAGCCGCTCTTCGGCAATCAACGTCTGTGCGAGCCAAATCCGCGTGGAATCCACGCCACCTTCGACGCGACTGGCAGGCGGTACCCACCCTCCGAGGACCTGGCGTGCCGGCAATCCCGCCACTTCCGCTTCGGCCTGTCGAACCGCCGCCAGAAAGGCTCGCTCCTCCTCTTCAATGCGCCCCTGACGCCGCAACAGAAAGCCGCGGGCAGTCTCGATCTGTCTGGCCCAACCAGGCAGATTGAGCGCCATCCGAGGCCGCCGGGCAAGCTGCCTGAACATCGCTTCGGCGGCTGCCAACGAGGCACGGGCGCGCTCGATGTCGCCGAGCTGGAGATACGAGTGCGTCATCTCGCAGCGGGCGTAAATCAGGAAACCGTTGGGCGGGCCCTTCTCGTCCTCCGCAATGAACTCGGCAAAGCTGTCGAGCGATGCCGTTATGCCCCGGGTCCACCACAGGCTGGCGGCATATTCGGTCCTCACGCGCGCATAGCTGCCCAGACCGCCAGGATTTGCAGCCTTCGCCCTACGCGCATAGCCAACCGCCTTTGCCAGGAACTCGCCTCGACGTTCCGGGTCCTGAAGTTCACCCGCGGCAAGCGCCTTCTTGTGCCAGGCGATGGCCAGCAGATCGGCATCATCACCCGCCGGAACCGCCTCCTCCATCTCGGCTCGAAGCCTGGCGATACGCTCGGGATCCGGCTTGTAGCTTTGCAGCAGCAACACCAGGTCGGCAATCGTGGGGGGCGGCGGCTTGGTCGCCACGACAGGGACTGCCGCCGCTGCCACCTTGGGCGAAACCGCTTCCTGCGCCCCGGCAGGAAGCGCAAGCAGCGCGCAAACCAGAAGGCCAACCATCGTCCTGCTCATAGCATCCTCCCACAAGCCCCGTAGTATTCTGGGCATCGTCCGTCGAGCGCGTTATCAACCACCGAACTTCCATGAATCGACCGCCCGCAATCATACTCGTCGGCCCCACCGCCAGCGGCAAGACCGCGCTGGCGCTGGGACTCGCGACGCGACTGCCCTGCGACATCATCAGCGTCGATTCGGCGCAGGTGTTTCGCGACATGGACATCGGCACGGCCAAGCCGGACGCGGCGACGCTGGCGCGCTTTCCGCACCGGCTGACCGACCTCATCACGCCGGAACAGCGATACTCCGCCGCGCAGTTCCGCGCCGACGCGCTGCGCGAGATGGCGGCAATCACGGCGACCGGGCGGATTCCGCTGCTGGTCGGCGGCACCATGCTGTATGTCAAGGCCTTGCGCGAGGGGCTGGCCGACCTGCCGCCGGCGGATCAGGTCCTGCGCCGCCGGATCGATGCCGAAGCGGCAGAGCGCGGCTGGCCGGCCCTGCATGCCGAACTGGCACGGCTCGATCGCGAGACCGCCGCGCGCCTGAAACCCACCGATGCCCAGCGCATACAGCGCGCCATCGAAGTAGTGCGCCTGAGCGGACGGACCCTGGGCAGCTTTTTCGCGGCACAGAAGGACAGCCCGCTGCCCTTCAGGCTGCTGACCGTGGCCCTGGTGCCCGGGGATCGCCATGAGTTGCACCGGCGCATCGAACAGCGCTTCGCCGCCATGCTGGCCGCCGGGCTGGTCGATGAGGTGGCGCGGCTGCGGCAGAAGTACCGGCTCGACGCCGGGCTGCCGTCAATGCGCTGCGTCGGCTATCGCCAGGTGTGGGAGATGCTCGAAGGACGAATGCCGGGGAACGAACTGCGCGATCGCGGCGTGTTCGCCACGCGCCAGTTCGCCAAGCGGCAACTGACCTGGTTGAAGGGCATGGAAGACTTGCGCATCATCGATCCGCTGGCGTCCGAGCCGACGACGGCGTTGTTTGCCGCGGTCGAGACGCACCTGTCAAGCCAGTAGTCGGTGCTGGAGAGACGGCGGCTTAAACAATGATGGTCTGCGCCTGGCCTTCACCGCGCGCCGCGATGCGCCCGATGTGATAGACCATCTCGCCCGCTGCCGCGAGCAACTGCATCGCGCTGCCGGCATCGGCCTCGGCGACGATCACCACCATGCCGATGCCGCAGTTGAAGACCCGGTGCATTTCCGCGTCGGCCACCTGCCCTTGCTCTTGCAGCCACTGGAACAGTGCCGGCAACGGCCACTCGCGGCGTTCGATGATCGCCGTCAGGTGCGCGCCCAGCACGCGCGGAATGTTTTCGGTGAGGCCGCCGCCGGTGATGTGCGCCATGCCCTTGACATGGATGGCCTGCATCAGCGCCAGCAGGGGCTTGACATAGATGCGCGTCGGCGCCATCACCGCGTCGGCCAGCCGCATTTTCGTTCCATCGGGCCCGCCGATGTCCATATTCAGGTCGGGCTGTGCGCGTGCGAGGATGCGGCGGATCAGCGAATAGCCGTTGGAGTGCGCGCCGGAGGACGCGAGACCGAGCACCACGTCGCCCGGCCGGATCGACTTGCCGTCGATGATCGCCGACTTTTCCACCGCGCCCACGGCGAAGCCGGCGAGGTCGTATTCGCCATCCGGGTACATGTCGGGCATTTCTGCCGTTTCGCCGCCGATCAGCGCGCAGCCGGCGAGTTCGCAACCCCGGGCGATGCCTTCAACAACGGTGGCGGCGGTGTCCACGTCGAGCCGGCCGCAGGCGAAATAGTCGAGGAAGAACAGCGGCTCGGCGCCCTGTACCAGGATGTCATTGACGCTCATGGCCACCAGGTCCTGGCCGACGGTGTCGTGGCGCTGCCACTGGAACGCCAGCTTGAGCTTGGTGCCGACGCCGTCGGTGCCGGAGACCAGCACCGGATCGCGATACTTCTTCGCCAGCTCGAACAGCGCGCCGAAGCCGCCGATGCCGGCCAGCACTTCCGGCCGCAGGGTGCGCTTCGCGGCGGGCTTGATCCGCTCGACCAGGGCATCGCCGGCATCGATATCCACACCGGCATCGCGATAGGTGAGCGGGGATGGGGCAGGGGTGGAAGCAGTCACGATGAAGTCCTTGGCGACGCGGGCCGAGTCAGTCGGCGGAGCGCGATTTGGCGCCGGATGGGCGATAATCTGCGCTGCCAACCACAGCGAAGCTGCGAATTTTACCGGAAATGACCTCGCCTCCAGACATCACCCGCAGCGATCGCCTGCAAGCCACCCTGTGGATCGCGGCCGGGCTGGCGATCCTCGTCCTGCTCTATGCGCTGTCGCCGATCCTCACGCCGTTTCTGCTGGCCGGCATCCTCGCCTACATCTGCAACCCGGTAGCCGACCGCATCGCCGGCTGGGGAGTGCCGCGCATCCTCGCGGTTGTCCTCGTCATGCTGGCGCTGGCCGCGCTGATCGCCGGCCTGATCCTGATCATCCTGCCCCTGCTGTACGAAGAAGCCGCCGTGCTCGCCGCGCGCGCGCCCGAGGCGCTGACGCTGGCCAACGAGAAACTGGCGCCCTGGCTGCGACAGCACTTCGGGATTCGACTGCGCTTCGATTCCGCCTCGCTGCAGAAGCTGGCCGTCGGCAACTGGGATATCGTGCAGGTGATTCTCGAGTGGCTCTACAACTCGCTCAAGATCGGCGGCATGGCGCTGGTCGGCCTCGCCGCCAACCTGTTGCTGGCCCCGGTGGTGATGTTCTACCTGCTGCTCGACTGGCACGGCATGATGGCACGCATCGGCGGCATCATTCCGCGCCCCTGGCATGCCAAGTTGATCAGCATGGCGCAGGACATCGATGTCGTGCTTTCGCAATATCTGCGCGGCCAGATCCTGGTCATGGCGCTGCTCGCGGCCTACATCTTCGTTGCGCTATGGCTGGCCGACATTCCCTCGGCGCTGTCGATCGGCGTCGTCACCGGCCTGCTGATCGTCGTACCCTATCTCGGCTATGCGATCGGGCTGATCATGGCATTGCTGGTCGCCGTGCTGCAGTTCGCCGGCTGGCAACCGATCATCGCCGTGGTGATCATTTATACCGTCGGACAGGTGCTCGAGAGTTTTCTGCTCACCCCGTTTCTGGTCGGCGAGCGTATCGGCCTGCACCCGCTGGTCGTGATCTTCGCCCTGATGGCCTTCGGCCAGCTGTTCGGCTTCTTCGGCATCCTGGCTGCACTGCCGGCGTCGGCGGCGCTGCTGGTCGGCCTGCGCGAAGTGCGTGCGCTGTACCTGTCCAGCCGCTTCTACCAGGGCCGCTAGGTGAACACCGCGCAGCGGCAAATGCTGCTCGATCTCAAGCCCGAGCAGCCGCCCACGCTGGAGAACTTCGTCATCGGCGCCAACGGCGAGCTGTTGCAGCGCTTGCGTAGCCTCGGCGACCCGCGCTGCTTCGACGCTGTCTACCTGTGGGGCCCGCAGGCTTGCGGCAAGAGCCATCTGCTCGCGGCAAGCGCGGAGGCGGCGCGCGGACGGCGCCCCGTGAGCTTTCTCGACGGTGCGCAAGCCGGCGCCGAACTGAGCCTTGCCCCGGGCTGCCTGCTGGTGATCGACGAGGTGGAACAACTCACTGCCGAGGCGCAGGGTGCGTTGTTTCGCGCCTTCAATGCGGCGCGCTTCCTCGGCCTGGCCCTGCTGCTGGCCGGCAAGCAACCGCCGCTGCGGCTGGCGCTGCGCGAAGATCTGCGCACCCGCATCGGCCAGACCCTGATCTACGAAATCCAGGCGCTGTCCGATGATGACAAGGCCGCCGCCCTGCGGCGCCATGCCATCGAGCGCGGCATGTTGATGGACGCCGGCGTGGTGCACTACCTGTTGCGCCACGGCCGCCGCGACCTGCCCTCGCTGCTGGCCGTGCTCGACAGCCTCGACCGCGCCTCGCTCGAACAGAAGCGCCCGCCCACCGTGCCGCTGCTGCGCGAACTGATGCAAACTTCACTGGACATCGACAAGGATATTGGCCCGCCATGAACCTCGCCCTGTTCGATCTCGACAACACGCTGCTCGCCGGTGATTCCGATTTCGAGTGGGCGCAATTCCTCATCGGCAAGGGCGTGCTCGACCGCGAGCTGCATGAAGCCAGGAACGTCGAGTTCTACGAGCAGTACAAGGCCGGCACGCTGGACATCGGCGCCTTCCTCGATTTCCAGCTCGCCCCCCTGGCGCGCCATTCGCGCGACGAGCTGGACGCCTGGCGGGGGGAATTCGTCGAGACGCGCATCCGGCCCCTGATCAGTCCCGCGGCGCGCGCGCTGGTAGCCCGCCACGCGGCCGCCGGCGACCTGCTGGCGATCGTCACCGCCACCAACAGCTACGTCACCGGGCAGATGACGCAGGAATTCAATATTCCGCACCTGATCGCCACCATACCGGCGCAGGAAAACGGCCGCTTCACCGGCCAGCCGCGCGGCACACCATCGTTTCGCGAAGGCAAGATCGCCCGCGTCGAAGCGTGGCTCGAATCGCTCGGCCTGTGGCTCGGAAGCTTCGAGCAGACGTGGTTCTACAGCGATTCGCTGAATGACCTGCCCCTGCTGGAGAAAGTCTCGCACCCGGTGGCGGTCGATGCCGACGCCACGCTGACCGCAGTCGCCACCCGGCGCGGCTGGCCGCAGATCAGCCTGCGCGGCTAGCCGCGCACTGCGACGATTGCCGCCGCCGACGCCACGGATCGATTCGGGTATACTCCGCCCCCTGCAAACCGGCTGCCCGCTTCATGCGTAGCGCCGGTTTCGGAGACGTGGCCGAGTGGTCGAAGGCACGCCCCTGCTAAGGGCGCATCTGGGCAAAACCTGGATCCAGGGTTCGAATCCCTGCGTCTCCGCCAGCGAACTAGACACCGCGCCCCTTTTGGGGCGTTGTTCTTTGATAGCCTTCAATGCGCCCATCAATTTGCAAGGCGCTCGCCATGCAGCCGGCGCTTTGTCAATATCTGCCGCCCGTCGCGGGCACCACATCGCCGCCGGAAGATTATTTTGCCGGTGCTGGAATAAGAGCAGACTTGTTCCCGTTCACGCTGGCGTAGGACCCCGACCCCAATGGAGATCGACATGAAACCATCCCGCCTCGCCCTCGTTCTGCTTGCATCCGCCACCCTCGCCGCCTGTTCCGCGAACCAGACCCGTCCCGCGGCACCTGCCATGGTATCCGGCGGCATGCTGACCGGCCCCAACGGCATGACCCTCTACACCTTCGACAAGGATGCCGCCGGCAGCGGCAAGAGCGTCTGTAACGGCCCCTGCGCCACCAACTGGCCGCCGCTTTTGGCCAAGGATGGCGATACAGGCAGCGGCGACTACAGCATCGTCACCCGCGACGACGGCAAGAAGCAGTGGGCGCTGAAGGGCAAGCCGCTCTACTTCTGGATCAAGGACCAGAAGCCGGGCGACACGACCGGCGACGGCTTCAACAACAACGTCTGGCACATCGCCAAGCCCTAGCCACCGAATGGATAGCAGCGCGATCCTGGCCGAGATTCCCCGCCTGCGCCGTTACGCGCGGGCGATGCTCGGCGATCGCGCGGCGGCCGACGACCTGGTGCAGGACACGCTCGAACGCGCCTGGTCCCGACTGTTCCAGTGGCGGGCGGGCAGCGACCTGCGTGCCTGGCTGTTCGGCATCATGCACAACCTGCGGGTGGATCAATTGCGCCGGCCGCGGCTGTCCACGCAGTCCATCGACGCCGATGCCTGCGAGGTGCCGACACGCGCCACCCAGTGCGATGCGCTTGAGCTCAGGGATCTCGAAACCGCCCTCGGCCATCTCGCCGACGAGCAGCGCGAAGTGCTGCTGCTGGTGGTGCTGGAGGAAATGAGCTATGCAGAAATCGCCGCCAGCCTCGGGATTCCCGTCGGCACCGTCATGTCGCGCCTGTCGCGCGCCCGGGAACGGCTGCACCTGATCATGAACGGCGAGCACCCGAGCGCCAGGCTGAGAGTCGTGCGATGAGCGAACTGCCGATCACCGAGGCCGACCTGCAGGCCTGCGTCGATTCCGCCCTGCCCGAAACGCGGCGTGCCGAGGTGGAAGCTTACCTGGCCGACCGGCCGGACGAAGCCGCGCGCATGGCCGCCTATCTGGCCCAGAAGCAGGCGCTCAAGACCCTGTTCGACCCGGTGCTCGACGAACCCCTGCCGGAGAGTCTGCGCGCACTGGCCTCGCCGCCGCCGACCGCCGCGGACGACCGTCAGCGCAGACCGCTGCCGGGGCGCCGGTCGCTGCAGCGGATTGCCGCCGGTTTCGTCATTGCACTGGTCGGCGGCCTCGCCGGCTGGATGCTGCACGACCGCTACGCGCCGGCCGAGAGCCGGGCCGGAGTCGCGCCGCTGTCGCTGCCGCGGCAGGCCGCCGTGGCTCACGCCGTATTCAGCCCGGACGTGCGGCGCCCGGTGGAAGTCGGTGCCGACCATGAAGACCAGCTTGTCGCCTGGCTTTCCAAGCGCCTCGGCACGCCGGTGCGGCCGCCCCGGCTGGCGCCGCTCGGCTTCGACCTGATCGGCGGCCGCCTGCTGCCCGGCAACGTTGGCCCGGTTGCCCAGTTCATGTACCAGGACGCCAGCGGGCAACGGCTGACGCTATACGTCTCGACCGAGAACACCGCCAGCCAGGACACCGCGTTCCGCTTCGCGCAGGAAGGCCCGGTCAATGTCTTCTACTGGATCGACGGCAAGTTCGGCTATGCCCTCTCGGCCGGCATCGACAGGGGCAGGCTGGCGCGCCTTGCGACGGCGGTCTACGAGCAGATCGAACACAAGTAAGCGTCGTCGCGCAAGTCGCCGCCGCTGCGCGACTCATCTGGCCGCGGTTCCCGCCGACTCGCCGGCCTGCCTTGCCGCTTCATCGGCCTGGCGTCGCTTCAGCAGATCGGCATATTGCCGCGCCCGTTCATCGATCCTCTTCACCCGATCGGCATGCTGCTTTTCGCGTTCCGCCCGCTTGCGCGCCTTCTCCGGCGCCTCCGCCGCCCGCTTGGCATCCTCCTTGCGCCGCTGCTCGAGCCGGGCCTGCCGCGCGGCCTGCTCGGCGGCGAGCTTGCCGCGCCGTTGCTCCAGCTTGGCAGACTCCGCGGCCAGGTTTCGCTCGCGTTCTGCCGCGCGCTGCGCCTCGTTCTCGCGAAAGCGCTCGACGTTGGCCTGCTGGGAACCCTCCCGATCCGCCCCCCCGGCTTCGCGCCGCGCGGCCCTGGCGTCCGCCTCAAGCTTGCGCACCTGGCGTTCGGCCTCGCGGCCCTGCCGCTTGAGCGCATCGGCTTCTCTGACGGTCGCGGAATGCCTTTCCCTGGCCGTACTCGCGCAACCGATGGCAATGGCCTGGCTCTGGCAAGCCGCCTTTTCCCTTTGGTAGGCCTGCTCTGCCTCGGCCTTCAGGGCCTTGCCTCTGGCCTGCATGGCGCGCGCCTCATCGAGCGATGGCGGGGACGGTGCGTCCGCCGTTTGCGCCCAGGCCATTGTCCGGGCAACCATGACACCGAGAGCCAGCCAGTTTCGAATACGCATCCGCTTCTCCGTCCGAGGCGGCAGCTTACAGCGGTTTGCCATGCTCCGCTCGCCGCGAAAACCGCTTCCTGCCGCCACTCCGCCGGCGCCGACTCCGGGCCGCAAGCCGCACGGGGCGTCGAATCGATGCGATTGGGAGCAGCATGATTTCGGGCTACACTGCGTCGAAGAAAAGAGGAGATGCGCTCGTGAGCGAAGTCATTGTCGTCGGCGGCGGCATTGCCGGCATTTGCGCCGCACTGGAACTGCTCGACGCCGGGCGCCACGTGCTGCTGCTGGAGCGCGACACGGCCGAGAACTTCGGCGGCCTGGCGAAGGAAAGCTTCGGCGGCATCTTCCTGGTCGGCACCCCCGAGCAGCGAAGGGTCGGCATCCACGACACGCCGGAACTGGCACTGGCCGACTGGCGCGCCTTTGGCGAACTCGACCCCGACGACCGCTGGCCCTGCGCCTGGGCCGAGGCCTACGTCCAGCGCTGCCGCGACGAGGTGGGCGGCTGGCTGCGGCAACGCGGCATCGGCTTCCTGCCCGCGCCGCACTGGGTCGAACGCGGCCTGTTCACGCCCGGCAATTCGGTACCGCGCTTTCATATCGTCTGGGGCACCGGGCGCGAACTGGCGCTGCGCCTGATCGACCAACTGGAGCGGCACCCGCAGCGCGCCAGGCTCGATCTGCGCTTCGGGCATCGCGTCGAAAGCCTGCTGGCAGCCAATGGCGCGATCACGGGTTGCAGCGGCGTTGCGGAGGAGAATCAGCAGCCCTTCGAGCTGCATGCCGGCAGCGTCATCGTCGCCGCCGGCGGTTTCAACGGCAACATCGAGCGCGTGCGGCAGCACTGGCACCGCGACTGGGGCTCGCCGCCGCCGGTGATCCTCAACGGTTCCCACCGCTATGCGGACGGCCGGCTGCACGACGCGGTGGAGGCGGCCGGCGGCCGGCTCACGCACCTGGATTCGATGTGGAACTATGCCGCCGGGGTCCGTCATCCGCGGCCGCGCAAGCCGGGGCACGGCCTGTCGCTGGTGCCGCCACGCTCGGCACTGTGGCTCGACTGGCGCGGCCGCCGCATTGGCCCAATGCCGCTGGTGACGGGTTTCGACACACGCGACCTGGTGGCGCAAGTCTGTGCCCAGGAGCGGCAGTACTCCTGGCAACTGATGAACCGGCGGATAGCGCTGAAGGAACTCGCCGTTTCGGGCGCCGAGTTCAATCCCTCGATTCGCGACAAGAAGAAGTTCGCCTTCCTGCGCGACCTGCTGTTCGGCAACCGCTGGCTCTATGACGAAATGATCGGCACCTGCGAAGACTTCGTATTCGGCCGCGATCTGCCGGAACTGGTGGACAAGATGAATGCGCTCCAGGGCGATTCTGCGGTGAGCCTCGACGCGATGCGAACGGCGACCGAGAGCTACGACGCACAGATCGACCGCGGCCAGACCTTTCACAACGACGAACAGTTGCGGCGCATCGCCTATGTGCGGCACTGGAAGGGGGATCGCATCCGCACCTGCAAGTTCCAGAAGATCCTCGACCCGACGGCCGGGCCGCTGATCGCCGTGCGCGAATTCATCATCAGCCGCAAGAGCCTCGGCGGCATCCAGACCGACCTGCAAAGCCGTGTGCTGGATCATGCTGGCGAGGCCATACCCGGCCTCTACGCGGCCGGCGAAGCGGCGGGATTCGGCGGCGGCGGCATGCACGGCCTGCGCGCGCTGGAGGGCGGCTTCCTCGGCGGCTGCATCCTCGGCGGCCGCATCGCGGGGCAAGCCGCGGCAGCAAACACCTGAACAGCCTGGAGACCCGACCATGAAACACACCGGCGCCTGGATCGCGGTACGAGCCCTCGAAGCCCTCGGCATCCGATATACCTTCGGCATTCCGGGGGTGCATAACACCGAGCTGTACGACGAACTCAACAGCTCGGAGCAGATCACGCCGGTGCTGGTGACGCACGAAGGCGGCGCGTCCTTCATGGCCGATGGCGTCAGCCGCACGTCCGATCAGACCGGCACGCTGGTGATCGTCCCGGCGGCGGGCGCCACACACGCCGCCAGCGGCATCGGCGAGGCCTTTCTCGACGGCGTACCGATGCTGGTGATCTGCGGCGGCATCCGCACCGACCTGGACAAGCAGTACCAGCTTCATCAGCTCGATCAGCATGCCTTCCTCAAGCCGCTGACCAAGGCGACCTTCCTCGTGACCCGCCATGAGGAAATTGTTCCCGCCCTGTTCAAGGCCTGGGAGATTGCCCATTCCGGCGAACCGGGTCCGGTCTTCGTCGAGATTCCGGTGAATCTCCAGATGTTCCCCGGCGAGGCGGGCGAGATGCCCACCGTCCCGGTCATCGCCAGGCCGCAGCGAGCCGTTGGTGCCGAGATCCGGCGCGCCGCGGAGATGCTGCTGGCCGCCAGGCATCCCGCCCTGTTTCTCGGCTGGGGCGCCCGCGATGCCTTCGAGCAAACCCGAGCCATCGCCGAGTTCCTCCAGGCACCGGTGGCGACCACGCTGCAAGGACTGTCGGTATTCTCCGCGGCCCATCCGCTGCACACGGGCTTCAGCTTCGGCGCCGCGGCCGTGCCGGCTGCCCGCAACGCCTTTGCCGACTGCGACTGCCTGCTGGCGGTCGGCACCCGCTTCGCGGAAATCGCCACGGGCAGCTTCGGCGTGACGGTGCCGCGCAGCCTGATCCACGGCGACATCAATCCCGCGGTGTTCAATGCCAATTACCCAGCCGCCGTGACCCTCGAAGGCGATGCGACGGCCGTGCTGAGCGCGTTGCTGGAGGAACTGCAAACCCTCGGCGCAGCACGCCCGGCCAATCTCGATCTGCACCGCCGCATACAGCGCGACAAGGCGGCCTACAACGACGAATGGCTGCGGCACGACAGCGGCGGCAAGGTCAACCCAGCGGTGTTCTTCAACGCGCTGCGCGCGGCGGTGCCGGATGACGCGATAGCCGTGGTCGACGACGGCAACCACACCTACCTGACGGCGGAACTGTTCCCGGTGCGCTGCCCCAAGGCGCTGATCGTGCCGACCGATTTCAACTGCATGGGCTACGCGGTGCCGGCCGCCATCGGCGCCAGGCTGGCGAATCCGCAGCGCGAAGTGTTCGCCATCGTCGGCGACGGCGCCTTCACCATGACCTGCATGGAAATCGTTTCCGCGACGCGACTGGGCCTCGGGCTGGTGTACTACGTGTTCCATGACGGCGAACTTTCGCAGATCGCCCAGGCCCAGCAGATTCCGTTCAATCGCAAACCCTGCACGGCGCTGGGTGCGATCGACTTCAGCGGCGTCGCCATCGCCACCGGCGCCGAGTACGTCCGGGTGGAGAACAACAGCGAGGTGGTGCAGGCCATCAGCCGGGCGCGCGAGTTCGCCGCTGGCGGCAAGGCAGTAATCGTCGACCTGGTCATGGACTACTCGAAACGCACCGCCTTCACCCAGGGCGCGGTAAAGACCAACTTCAAGCGCCTGCCGCTGGCCCAGCGCCTGCGCATGGTGAGCCGCGCCGTGAAGCGAAAGATTACCGGCTGAGGGCGGCCCGCGTCGTTCGCGCCCAGCCGTCGGTGGCGATTCCTTTATTCAGTCCGTAACTGTCGCCATTACCCCCCGGCGCGACAGCACGGTGGCCAGCAGGCCGCTGCCGACAATCAGCGTCACGCCAAGCCAGCCCTCCCATGGCAGGGTTTCGCCCCACAGCAGCGTGCCGAAGGCGCTGGAGAAGACAACCGTACTGTAGGCAAGACTGGCGGAGACCAGCGTCTTGCCGCGTTTGTAGGCCGCGGTCATGCAAAGCTGCGCCAGTACGCCGAAGCCGCCGACCCCGAGCAGCAGCAGGCAGCCGCGCAGATCGATCGCATGAAAAGGATTGGCCGCCAGCAACCAGGGCAAACCGCCCAGCGCCGACAGCAGCGAAAAATAGAACACGGTCCGCCATTCGGGTTCGCCCAGTTCGCCCAGCCGCCGCACGTTGAGGTAGGCAATGCTGGAAATGATCCCCGAGCCGAGGCCAAACATCGCACCCAGCCATTGGTCGCGGCTGAGCGTGGGCTGCAGCAGGAATACCACACCGATGAAACCCGCCGTCAGCGCCGCGTAGAAGCCGCGCCGCACCGGCTCCTTCAACCACAGGGCCAGCAGCAATGCGAGAAACAGCGGCGACGTGTAGTTGAGCGTCACCGCCGTCGCCAGCGGAATCATGCTGATGGCGTAGAAGTACATTACCAGCGACACGAATCCGGCGACACCGCGCGTGACGTGGGTCCGCATATGGGGCGTAGACAGCGGCAGGCGACGCACCAGGACGTAGGTACCGAGTATCAGCGTGGCAATGAAGCCGCGCCAGAACACCAGTTCGGCGGCGGCGAACTGTGCCGAGCCCAGCTTGACGCAGACGCCCATGCCGGCAAACAGCAGGCTTGCCGCGATCATCCAGAGTGACTGCATCAGGGGCCGCTTCGGCAGCAAGCGCAGACCGCGCCGGCGGACAGCCGGCGACCGTGCCGGCGCTGCCGAATCAGATGTGTCCGGCCATCACGCGCCGATAGAACTCGTGGAAGTGCTGCATGCCGTCTTCCATCGGCGACTGATAGGGGCCGACTTCGCTGCGCCCCTGCTTCAGCAGCGCGCGACGGCCGCGATCCATGCGCTCGCCGATGTCGTCGTCCTCGATCGCCGTCTCCATGTAGGCGTCCTGCTCGGCCTTGATGAACTCGGGCTCGAACAGGGCGATGTCCTCGGGATAATAGAACTCGACCACGTTGAGGGTCCGGTCCACATCCTGCGGAATCAGCGTGGACACCACCAGCACATGGGGATACCACTCGACCATGATGTTGGGAAAATAGGTGAGCCAGATCGCACCGTGCCTGGGCAGTTCTCCGTTGTAGTACTCGAGCACGGCCTGGTGCCAGCGCCGGTAGGTCGCCGACCCCGGCTTGGCCAGCGAGGTGAGCCCGACGCGCTGCACCGAATACCAGTCGCCGAACTGCCAGGCCAGGTCATCGCAGGTGACGAAGCCGCCCAGCCCGGGATGATAGGGCGCGACGTGGTAGTCCTCGAGATACACCTCGATGAAGGTCTTCCAGTTGTAGTTGCACGGGTGCAGTTCGACGCGGTCGAGCCTGAACCCGGTGAAATCCAGCTCGCTCGCGACCTTCATGCCGGCGAGATCGGCGTTGGCCGAACGCGGGCCCCTGAACAGAAGTCCGTGCCAGTTCTCGAGTTTCCGTTTCGCCAGATTGAGGCAGGGATTGGCCGGAAAATGCGGTGCGCCGATGAGTTCGCCGCCGGCATCGTAGGTCCAGCGATGAATCGGACAGACGATGTGCTTGGCGTTGCCGGCGCCCTGCAGCATGATCGCCTGCCGATGGCGGCAGACATTCGACATCTCGTGGAAACCGTCCGACTGGTGCGTCAGCAGTCGCGCGTGGTCGTGCCACTCCTGCGACCGGTAATCATGCAGTTCGGGAACCATCAGCTCGTGGCCGGCGTAGCCCGGTCCGGCATCGAAGATCAGCTTCTTCTCCAGTTCGAAGCGCTTTTCATCGAAATACCACTCAACCGGAAACTGCGACACCCCTGGCGACAGGAGCGCACGCGAGCCGACATCGGACATGATTCCCAACCTCCAAGAGGGTTTACCCGGAAACCGGAAATGAACGGAACGCCAAACTTCAGAACAGGCAAATGCCCGCACTGGCGGGCGTTGCGCCGAAACCAAAGACCCGCAAGGAAAGGCAATCCGCCAGCAAATACCACATTTGCAATTGTAGCCAATTTGACCGGAGGGCGCACCTTAGGCTATTTTTACGCTTTTACGCTGCCGCTGGTCACCGCTTCCGGCCAAGGCTCCACTCATGGCCACCATTCCGAACTCAGCTCCAGACAACGATTCAGCGGCAACACTGCCGTTTGAAAAGGCCCTCGCCGAACTTGAGGGAATCGTCGCCGCAATGGAGGCCGGTCAATTGCCGCTGCAGGACGCGCTGGATGCCTACAAGCGCGGTGTCGCCCTGTTGCGCCAGTGCCAGGAAACCCTCACCGCGGCAGAGCAGCAGATTCGCGTCCTCGACGCCAATGGATTGCGCGACTTCGACGCCACACAGGAAGTCCCCCGGGGGAATCCGGCGGCAGGCGGCGAACAGGAAGGCTGAGACATCCATGGATTTTTCAACCTGGATGGCCGCCATCCAGCAGCGCACCGAAGCGGCCCTTGAAGCCGCCCTGCCATCTCCCGCACTCGCGCCCGCGCGCCTGCACGAGGCGATGCGCTATTCCGTGCTGGGCGGCGGCAAGCGCGTCCGCCCCCTGCTGTGCCACGCCGCCGGCTCGATCTTCGGCGCCGACAGCAACCTGCTCGACGCCCCTGCGATCGCCGCGGAACTGGTCCACGCCTATTCGCTGGTGCACGACGACCTGCCCTGCATGGATGACGATGTCCTGCGGCGCGGCAAGCCCACCTGCCACGTCCAGTTTGACGAGGCGACCGCCCTTCTGGTCGGCGATGCCCTGCAAACACTGGCTTTCCAAACGCTGGCGAATCGCCTGGCAGGCATCGCGCCGGCCCGGCAACTCGAGATGCTGCATCTGCTGGCAAGCGCCTCGGGGTCGCGCGGCATGGCCGGCGGCCAGGCGATCGACCTCGCAGCGGTAAACCAGCAGTTGACGCTCGCCGAACTGGAATTCATGCATATTCACAAGACCGGCGCGCTGATCCGCGCCGCCGTGCTGCTCGGCGCCCATTGCGGCGAAGCCATGCCTGACGCGATGGAAAATCTCGCCCGCTTCGCCAACCGCATCGGCCTGCTGTTTCAGGTGGTTGACGATATCCTCGACGCCGAGGCCAGCACCGCGACGCTGGGCAAGACCGCCGGCAAGGACGCCGCGCAGAACAAGCCGACCTATGTCATGATCCTCGGCGCGAGCCAGGCCAAACTCATGGCGAGCAAACTGAGGCAGGATGCGCACGATGCGCTGGCTTCCTTCGGCGAGCCCGCCCTGCGCCTGCACCAACTCACCGACTTCATTGTCGAACGTACCTACTGATGAGCCACCCCCTGCTCGACACCATCAATTCCCCGGCCGACCTGCGTGCGTTGCAGCGCGACCAGTTGCCGCAACTGGCCGACGAACTGCGCGCCTTCCTGGTCGAGTCGGTCTCGAAGACCGGGGGACACCTGTCCTCCAACCTCGGCACCGTGGAACTGACGGTCGCCTTGCACTACGTGTTCGACACGCCAGAGGACCGCCTGGTATGGGACGTGGGTCATCAAACCTATCCGCACAAGGCGCTGACCGGCAGGCGTGCCGGCATGGAGCGGCTGCGCATGAAGGATGGCGTCTCCGGCTTTCCGCGCCGCTGCGAAAGCCAATACGACACCTTCGGCGTGGGCCACTCATCCACCTCGATCTCGGCGGCGCTGGGCATGGCCGTCGCGGCGCGCAGCAAGGGCGAGGAACGACGGGTCGCGGCGATCATCGGCGACGGCGCGATGTCCGCCGGCCAGGCCTTCGAGGCCCTCAACAATGCCGGCGTGATCGACGCCAACCTGCTCGTCATCCTCAACGACAACGATATGTCGATCTCGCCGCCGGTGGGCGCGCTCAACAAGTATCTGGCGCGCTTGTTGTCGGGCGGCACTTTCAACGCGGCGCGGCGCGCCGGGGAAAAGGTGCTGGCCGTGCTGCCGAATGTCCTCGAATTCGCCAACCGGGTCGAGGAACATGTAAAGGGCATGATCTCGCCGGGCACCCTGTTCGAGGAGTTCGGCTTCAACTATATCGGCCCCATCGACGGCCATGACCTCGATGCGCTGGTTCCCACGCTGCAGAATCTCCGCAAGCTGAAGGGCCCGCAATTCCTCCATGTCGTCACCAGAAAGGGCCAAGGTTACAAGCTTGCCGAAGCGGATCCGATCCTCTATCACGGCGTCGGCAAGTTCGACGCCGCCAACGGCATCGAGCAGGGCACGGGATCGGGGCGGCAGACCTACACCCAGGTGTTTGGCGACTGGCTGTGCGATCAGGCCCGGGCCGATCCCCGTTTGATCGCCATCACCCCGGCCATGCGCGAAGGCTCCGGCATGGTGCGTTTTGCGCAGGAATTTCCTGCGCGCTTTTTCGATGTCGGCATCGCCGAGCAGCACGCGGTGACCTTCGCCGGCGGACTGGCGTGCGAAGGCATGAAGCCGGTGGTCGCCATCTACTCGACCTTTCTGCAGCGGGGCTACGACCAGTTGATTCACGACATCGCCCTGCAGAATCTGCCGGTGGTGTTCGCCATCGACCGCGGCGGCCTGGTCGGCGCCGACGGCGCGACGCACAACGGCGCGTTCGACCTGTCCTACCTGACCTGCATTCCCAACATGGTGGTGATGACGCCCAGCGATGAGGACGAGTGCCGCAAGATGCTCTCCACCGCCCTGACCATCGACGGCCCCAGCGCCGTGCGCTACCCGCGCGGCAGCGGACCGGGCGTCGCACTGGAAGCGGGACTCGGGACATTGCCGACGGGCAGGGGCGAGCTGCGGCGGCAGGGTAGGCGCGTGGCCATCCTGGCGTTCGGCGCCATGCTGGCGCCGGCGCTCAAGGCCGCAGAGGTGCTCGACGCCACGGTCGCCAACATGCGCTTCGTCAAGCCGCTGGACGCCGAACTGGTCCGCCAGCTTGCGGCAAGCCATGAATTGCTGGTGAGCATCGAGGAGAATGCCGTGATCGGCGGCGCCGGCGCCGAGATCGCGCGCGCGCTGGAATCGTCCGGTCTGGGCACCCCGCTGTTGCGCCTTGGCCTGCCGGACCGCTTCATCGACCATGGCGATTCGGCCTTGTTGCTGGCGGAAATCGGCCTCGACGACGCCGGCATTGTGCGCAGCGTGACCGAGAAACTCGGGGCCGGAGACAATAGCTGAGTAAAATAGTCGGATAATGATATAGTGCGGTGCAGAGCAGCTTCCGGCCACCGAGAAACGACATGAATTCCAGGGATCCCATGGCTCCACCCGAAACATCCGCGATTGCAGACGTTCAGAACACCGAGGATTCGCGCCAGTTGCCGATCAACAAGGTCGGCATCAAGGACATCCGTCATCCGTTCAGGGTGCTGGACAAGAGCGGGGGCGTGCGCCACACCATCGCCACGTTCAACATGTATGTCGGGCTGCCGCACAATTTCAAGGGTACCCACATGTCGCGTTTCGTCGAGATCCTCAACGTGCACGAGGAAGAAATCTCGGTCGAGAGTTTCGAGGCCATGCTGCGCGAAATGGTGGCGCGCCTCGAGGCTGAAACCGGCCACCTGGAAATGAGCTTTCCGTATTTCATCAACAAGACCGCGCCCGTGTCCGGCGTCAAGAGCCTGATGGATTACGAGGTGACCTTCATCGGTGAAATCGTCGAGGGGGGACGCTACCAGCAGACCCTGAAGGTTGTCGTCCCGGTCACCAGCCTTTGCCCCTGCTCGAAAAAGATCTCCGAGCGCGGTGCGCACAACCAGCGCTCGCACGTCACGATCACCGCCACCACCAACCAGCTGGTATGGATAGAGGACATTGTCCGCATGGCGGAAAGCCAGGCTTCATGCGAACTCTACGGACTGTTGAAGCGCCCGGATGAAAAATACGTTACCGAGCGCGCCTACGACAATCCCAAGTTCGTCGAAGACCTGGTGCGCGATGTGGCCGGCGTGCTGAATGCCGATCCGCGCATCGATGCCTATGTGGTCGAGAGCGAAAACTTCGAATCGATCCACAACCACTCGGCCTACGCCCTGATCGAGAACAACAAGAAGCGCTATTGAACGACCGATCCCCAAACAACAACGGGCCGGCCGGTTTCCGCCGGACGGCCCGTGTAGTTTTGTCGCAGGCGATCAGGCCCTGCGCGTGAGCTTCTCCTTGATGCGCGCCGACTTGCCGGAACGATCGCGCAGGTAATACAGCTTGGCGCGGCGCACATCACCGCGACGCTTGAGCTCGATGCTCGCGATCAGGGGCGAGTAGGTCTGGAAGGTGCGCTCGACGCCCTCTCCGGAGGAAATCTTGCGCACGATGAAATTCGAATTGAGGCCGCGATTGCGCTTGGAGATGACCACGCCTTCAAAGGCCTGGATCCGCTTGCGATCGCCTTCGACCACATTCACGTTGACCACCACGGTGTCGCCAGGCGCGAATTGGGGCACGGTCTTGCCCAGGCGCTGGATTTCTTCGCTTTCAAGTTGCTGGATCAGGTTCATGCTTCACTCCTTCAGTTATGGCTGCGGAAACGCCCGCCAACCTTGCGTGCAGAGCAGAACTGGCTTTCCGTTCTGGTGCCCGCCGTTTATGTGCCTTCCCGCTGGAATTCGGCCAGCAGGTCGGCTTCTTCCCGACTCAGCGTCCTGACCTCAAGGAGATCAGGGCGCCGTTGCCACGTCCGCCCCAGCGCCTGTTTCAGACGCCAGCGCCGGATACTTTCGTGGTTGCCGGACAACAACACGTCCGGCACCGCACATCCTTCATACACTTCCGGCCGCGTGTAGTGCTGACAGTCCAGCAATCCTGCGGCAAACGAATCCTCCACCGCCGAGGCCTCGTCATTCAGCGCGCCCGGCAGTTGCCTGATGCAGGCATCCATCAAGGCCATCGCCGCCAGTTCGCCGCCGGAAAGCACGAAATCGCCCAGCGACAGTTCCTCATCCACGCAACGCTCGATCAGCCTCTCGTCGATTCCTTCGTAGCGACCGCAGAGCAGGATTGCACCATCGCCAGCCGCCAGTTCTTCCACGCGCCGCTGGTCGATCCGCCTGCCCTGCGGCGAAAGGCAAATCACTTGCGCCGTACCGCCAGCCCCGACTTTCGCCGCCGCTATCGCCTGCTCCAGCGGCGCGGCCATCATCACCATCCCGGGCCCACCGCCGTATGGCCGGTCATCCACCGTTCGATGCACGTCCTGCGTCCACTGCCGCGGGTTCCAGCACTCCAGTTGCCACAGCCCGCGCTCCAGCGCGCGCCGCGTAATTCCTGATTCCGTCAATGCAACGAACATCTCGGGGAACAGCGTAATGACGTCAAAGCGCAAGCTCACCAGTCACTATCCCACTCGACGCGAATCACAGCCTGCGCAACATCCACGACCCTGACCACGTGGCCGACGAAGGGAAGCAATCTTTCGCGTTCACCGTCGACTACCACCAGCACCTGATGCGCGCCCGTCTCGATCAGCGACTTGACCTGGCCAAGCCGCCGGTCCTGCATATTCACCACCGCCAGTCCGATCAGATCGGACCAGTAGTACTCGTCCTGCGCCGGCACCGGCAGCGCTTCGCGCGGTGCGCCGATATAGCAGCTGCCCAAGGCCTCGGATGCATCCCGATCATCGATGCCGGCCAGTTTTGCCACGACGCCATCGCCGTGCAGCTTGACCGCTTCCAGAGCATGCGCCTTCCAGCTTGCGGCGGGAGCCTCGGCATCTACGGCCAGCCACCACTGCGGCATCATGTTCCAGGCCTCGGGATCGTCCCCGAATGGATGGACCCGCAACCAACCCTGAACCCCGAACGGGGCGACGATGCGCCCCAACACGATCATGCGGCCTAGGCAGCCTTCGGCACCGCAGCCTGCTTGACGAGGCGTGCAGCAGTCGGCGACAGTTGCGCGCCATGCCCTTGCCAGAAGGCGAGCCGCTCGGTATTGACGACCAGGCCATTCTCGTTTTCGGCGGCGACAGGGTTGTAATAACCTATGCGCTCGATGAAACGGCCATCGCGGCGATTGCGCGAATCGGCCACCACCATATTGAAGAATGGGCGCTTTTTGGCACCGCTGCGGGCAAGACGAATAACAACCATGGTGTTCTCTTGTAAAGCGGGAAAGCCGGCGATTTTATTTCAAAAGCCGGGATTAGACAAGGCTTCGCGTTCGCGATCCTGGTGCCGTGACGAGACCAGCCACGCCCCCGGGCTCACCTTCCCGGCGCAGGAAACAACTCGCGGATGGTCTCCTGTATGCCGGTGGCGGCCTGGCGCGGACTGGCCGCCTGGCGAATGGGCCGACCGACCACAATGTAGTCGGCGCCGTTGCGGAAGGCCTGGGCCACATCCACGGTACGCTTCTGGTCATCCACCGGCTTGTTCTCGACCGGTCGAATGCCGGGAGTGACCACCAGCAGCCTGTCACCCAGTTCATGCCTGATCATGGGCGCCTCGAGGCCCGACGACACGATGCCGTCCACGCCCGCCGCCAGGGCCCGGCGTGCACGCGACAGCACCAGTTTCCCGACATCGCAGGAAAAACCGAGATCGTCCAGATCACCGCGATCAAGACTCGTCAGCACGGTGACCGCCAGAATCTTGAGGCTGCCCTTGTCCTTCACCGCCGCCTCCATGATCGCCTGGTTGCCATGGATCGTGGCAAACGTGGCACCGCTGCCGGCCAGGGCCCGTACCGCGGAACGCACGGTTTCCGGGACATCGAAAAACTTCAGGTCCACAAACACCTTCTTGCCCTGGCCGACCAGCCACTCCAGCAACTCGAAGTAGCCGCCGGTCATGAACAGTTCCAGGCCGATCTTGTAAAACACCACCGCATCGCCCAGTTTGATCACAAGGGCGCGCGCCGCCTCGACGTCCGGAACGTCGAGGGCCACGATCAGGCGGTCCTTCGGGTCAATGGGCTTGACGGAGAGCAAGCTGGTCATTTCGGATTCCTCGCAACGCAGAAAATGCGTCCGGATTCTACTAGAATCACTTCTCGCCCCCGGCCGTTACGCTCATCATGCGCCGCAAGAAGACTTCTCCGCCGCCCATCCAGCTACAGCAGGCTCTTGACTGGCTTGCCCAGCCGCCGCAAGAAGATCCGCTGCTCGATCTGGCGCCCTTGCGCAGTCACATCATCGCGATCGGCTCACTGGGAATTCCGCTTCTGCACCGCCTGAAGATCGACGAACTGCTTCAGCAGCGCGCCGAACCAATCGACCAGGCGCTCACCCCCATGCTGCTTGACGTCAAGCTGCCGCTGCCACCTGATCTTGGCGCGATTGCCGAGGGCTTGGTCGGTCTGCGCGCGGAACTGGGCGCAACCTGGTTGAAGGTGGGCGCGGAGGGCAGCCCGCCCGATCTTGCGCGGATCCATCGCAGCAGATCGCGGATCTGCCTGCAAGGAATTCTCAACCTGTGGCGGCAGTTCCTCGCCTATTCGCTGGTTGCAAGTCCCACGCCAATCAGCTTCTGGCGCAATGTCCAGGCGCTCTATCACTTGGCCCACGATTCCGCCGACCCGACGGCGACCTTGCCTGTCGAAATCGGCGCCATCGATGCCCGCTTCAAGGCCATGCTGGCGCTCAATGCGGCTCAACCGAGCGGGCTCGCGCCGCGCGAAATCGCGTTTCTCGCGGACTACCTCGAAACCTATGCGGCGGCGACGCGAATTGACTCGCTGCACCCCGCGGCAGCCGGAGACTGGTTCTGGCTCGAAGCCACCCTTGACCAGCCACCGGTCGCGCTGGCGCGCCTGGAGCCCGAAGGCGGGCCATGCCTCTACATCCACTTCGGCGAACTTGCCGCGCTGGCCGCACGGCATCTCGATCAGCTCGGCGACGGCGTGCCGCCGCAATCCATAGGCCTGCCAATTCAGGCAGCCGGTGCCGACTATCGCAACGCGCTGGAACGGGCGCGCCAGTGCTGGGCCGCGTTGCGGCAGCGCCGCTTCAATCGCCGTCCGCAAGCCCTGGCGGTGGCCGTGCGCACGCAGATAAGTTCCTTGTGGACCGCCCTTGAAGCTGATTCCCGCCAGGAGCCGCAATCCGCTGACACCGAATCGTCCTGCAGCGATTGGACCTTGCTCAACGAAGGGCCTTCGGGCTTTGCCATTGAGCATCACCTGGGCGCCGTCTCCGGCATCGTGCCCGGCAGTGCCGTGGGTTTGCGCCTCGGCGCCGGCGCTGCCTGGCAGATTTGCCTTGTGCGCTGGGCTCGCAGCAGGAACAGCAAACATGTCGAATTGGGGCTGGAAGTCCTCGCGCCATCCGCCAAGCCGATACGCATACAGGCCATCACCAGTCGCAAGCCGGAGCCGCCGATACCTGCCCTGCTGCTGCCGGCCCTGCCGGGCCTCGACCGTGGCGAGGCGATCCTGGCCGCGCGGGGAGACTTCAACGCCCGTCCGTTCACCTTGCTGCAGGAGGATGACGGCCGCTTGCACATCGTCGAGTGCGTTCCGCAACGAAGCCTCATCGAAACCTCCAGCGTCGAAGTCTTCGAGTTCACCCGTAACGCAAAGGCTGACTAGGGTCTGTTCTCATTCAGTCGGCGGATCGCGCCTGAATGAGAACAGACCCTAGGCACGGGCCGATTGCGGCAGCTCGGCGACCAGCAGCGCGCCGATCAGGATCACGCTCCATGATGCGTAGAGCCAGACCAGAAACACCGGGATCGCGGAGAAGGCGCCATAGACAACCGCATTGACGGTGAATCCGGCGGCGATATAGAGGGTGAATAACTTCTGCAGCCCGGCAAAGCCCAGTGCTGCCATCGCTCCGCCAAACGCCGCATGCCAGGCATTCACGGGCCTGTTGGGCACACCCCAATAGAGCAGGCCGAACAGGACGGTCGTGAAGGCGAAAGGCAACAGGCTGCGGATCACAAAATTGTTCACCCAGGACGGCTCGTCGACCAGGCCAAGCGATATTCCGGTGACAAACGAGATCGCCGCGAGACTGGCGCCAAACGCCAGTGGCCCGAGCAGCAGGGCAAGGCCATGGATGGCGAGGCGTCGCAACAGCGGCCGACTGGATTTGACCCGCCAGATCTGGTTGAACGCCCGCTCTATGGTCAGCATCTGCATCAGGGCCGTCGCTCCCAACACCACGATCCCCAAGAAAGTCACCCGTTCGGCGCGAGATGCAAATTGGCCGATGTATTTCACGATGATCAAGCCGGCCTTGTCAGGCAGCAGGTTGGCGAGCAGAAACTTTTCCAGCGCCGAACCGAGGCCGACGCCGGCGGGCAACAGCGAGATCAATGCGAACGCTGCCGCGATCATTGGCACCAGACCAATCAGGGTGGCGAAGGACAGCGCTGCTGCAGTCTGCGCGCAGTGCTCGCCGAGAAACCGGCGCGTGGTGCGCGCCGCCAGCCGGAAGGGTGCCAGAAGCCACATATAATCGAATTCTACTGGAGACCGAAAAATGCAGAAGGCAAGGGACACTCGTGAAGTTCTAGTTCTCTACTACAGCCATCACGGCTCGGTACGCGAACTGGCGCGCCACATCGCCCGGGGAATAGAACAAACGCCCGGCGTCGCCGCGCGCCTGCGCACCGTGCCCAGGGTGTCGGCGGTCTGTGAAGCAAGCGAAGCAGCCATCCCGGATGAAGGCGCGCCCTATGTGGAAGCCCGCGATCTCGAGGAATGCATCGGTCTCGCATTGGGTAGCCCGACCCGTTTCGGCAACATGGCGGCGCCGTTGAAGTACTTTCTCGACTCGACCGCCGGCCTGTGGCTGAAAGGCGCGCTGGCAGGCAAACCGGCCGCGGTGTTTACTTCGACCAGCTCCATGCACGGCGGCCAGGAATCCACCTTGCTGTCGATGATGCTGCCGCTCCTCCATCACGGCATGATCATCCTCGGCGTTCCCTACACCGAGGCGGCGCTGTCGACGACGCGCGAGGGCGGCACACCTTACGGCGCGAGCCATGTCAGCGGCAGCGACGGCACTACCGCCTCCAGCGAAAACGAGAAACTGCTCGCCGTGGCCCTCGGCCGCCGCCTGGCCGAAACCGCGAAGAAACTCGCGCCGTGAATCCCTGGTTCAACCGGCTGTCATCGGCCAGTCTGGTGACCTTACTGTTTCTCTGCCTTGCCTGGGAACTCTGGCTGGCGCCGCTGCGTCCGGGCGGCTCAATGCTGGCGCTGAAAGCGCTGCCGCTGCTGCTGCCAGTGTTCGGCATCCTGCGGGGCAAGCGCTACACGCACCAATGGACGTCCATGCTGGCATTGGCCTACGTCGGCGAAGGTCTGGTGCGCGCAGTCTCCGACCAGGGCACGAGCCAGTTGCTGGCGATGGCCGAGACCGTGCTGGCGACGCTGCTGTTCGCCGGCTGTCTCGGCCATGCTCGTGCAACGACCGCCTCGAGGGCGGTCAAAGCTGCGGATTGAGTTTCTCCTGCCCCGAGCACAATTTGTTGAGCGCGTGGATATAGGCCTTGGCCGAAGCGACGATGATATCGGTATCGGCACCCTGACCGTTCACGATCCGGCCGTCTTTCGACAGGCGCACCGTCACCTCGCCTTGCGCATCAGTCCCGGTGGTAATGGCATTCACCGAGTAGAGCAGCAGTTCCGAACCGCTCGCGGCAACGCTCTCGATCGCCTTGAAGGTCGCATCGACCGGGCCGCTGCCGCTGGATGCCGCGTGCTTTTCCGCACCCCCGGCCAAAAGCGTCAGCCGCGCCTGCGGCACCTCGCCGGTTTCACAGTGGAACATCGAGGACACGAGTTTGTAATGCTCGTCATCCGGCAGGACCATTTCGTCGCTCATCAGCGCGTGCAGGTCCTCATCGAAAATCTCGTGCTTCTTGTCGGCAAGCTCCTTGAAGTGCGTGAAGGCCACGTTGAGTACCTGCTCGCTTTCGACCTCGATGCCGAGCTCTTTCAAGCGTGCCTTGAAGGCGGTGCGCCCGGAATGCTTGCCCAATACCAGCTTGTTGGCATTCCAGCCCACATCCTCGGCGCGCATGATCTCGTAGGTTTCGCGATGCTTGAGCACGCCGTCCTGATGGATGCCCGACTCATGAGCAAACGCATTGGCGCCGACGATCGCCTTGTTCGGCTGCACCGGGAATCCGGTGATGCTGGACACCATCTTGGACGCCGCGACGATCTGCGTCGTGTCGATCCGGGTAATGCATGGAAATACGTCCTGCCGCGTATGCACCGCCATGACGACTTCCTCCAGTGCTGCATTGCCGGCACGCTCGCCAAGGCCGTTGATGGTGCATTCGATCTGGCGCGCACCCGCCATCACCGCGGCCAGGCTGTTGGCCACCGCCAGGCCGAGGTCGTTGTGGCAATGCACCGACCAGATCACCTTGTCGGAGTTGGGGATGCGTTCCCGCAATTGACGAATTCGCTCCGCATACTGCCCCGGCACGTTGTAACCGACGGTGTCGGGAATATTGATGGTGGATGCGCCTTCCTTGATCACGGCTTCAATGATGCGGCAGAGGAAATCAAGCTCGGAGCGGCCGGCATCTTCACAGGAGAATTCGACATCGTCGATCCCGTTGCGGGCAAAACGCACGGCATGCCGCGCCGCGACCAGCACGTCGTCCGGCGCCATGCGCAGCTTTTTTTCCATGTGGATCGGACTGGTCGCGATGAAGGTATGGACACGGCCTGACTTCGCCGGCTTGACCGCCTCGAGCGCGCGCGCGATGTCCTTGTCGAAAGCGCGACACAGGCCGGCCACGGTCGAATCCTTGATGGCTTCTGCGACAGCCTTGACTGCCTCAAAATCGCCGTTTGACGCAGCCGGAAAGCCTGCTTCGATGACATCGACCCGCATGCGCTCGAGCTGACGCGCGATCCGCAGCTTCTCCTCCCGGGTCATCGAGGCGCCGGGGCTCTGCTCGCCGTCACGCAAGGTGGTGTCGAAAATGATCAAATGTTCCTTGGACATGCTTGTCTCCTGGGGAAAACGAAGTTTCTGTGGTGGCCGGCTGCGACTTCCTTCGTGTCAAGCAGCGCAGCCGCAACCGAAGCAATAAAAATGGGCATGCCTCCCCTCGCGGGGTGGCCCTATCAACAACCGGATTGTGGGGGGGTGTATTTAGCGCGCGCGGCGCAGCAGCGGCAGCAGCTTGGCGCGCAGCGGCAGGCGTGCGAGCAGCGCGCCTGACAGGGCAAGGAAAAACGCAGAAAAGATGAGCGCATCAAACATGATCAAGACTATAGAGGCTTTATTTCCGGCGCGCAACAGATATTTTTGCGACCGCTCGGACTCGCCATGCGCAGGGGATTCCGGCCCGACCCCGGCAGCGAAACGAGGCCGGCGTCAGCTTCCACCGAGCCCCTGTTTCCGTTTGCTGCGCCAGCTCCACGCCGCCATTCCATAGCCGGACGCGGCATACGCAAGAAACAACGCGAACAGGACGCCAGGCGGATACGACCACACCAGCACATACCCCAGCACAATCGCGGGAAGCACAATGAACGGGACACTGCGGCGCAGGTTGATGCCTTTGCCGCTCCAGTAGCGCAAGGTACTGACCATGGTGATGCCGGCAAACAACGTCAGGCTGAAGGCATACCAGCGCACATCTTCTCCCTTGATGCCCTGGTCGTTGATGATCCAGACGAAGCCCGCGACCAGTGCTGCCGCGGCCGGACTCGGCAGCCCCTGAAAATAGCGTTTGTCCACCACATCGATGTTGGTATTGAAGCGGGCCAGGCGCAGCGCGGCGCCGGCGCAATAGACAAACGCGGCGATCCAGCCCCACTTGCCCATGCCTTTCATCGCCCACTCGAACACGATCAATGCCGGAGCGGCGCCGAAAGACACCATGTCGGACAGCGAGTCGTACTCGGCGCCGAAGGCACTCTGGGTTCGGGTCATGCGCGCCACGCGGCCATCGAGGCCATCAAACACCATGGCAATGAAAATTGCCACCGCCGCCTGCTCGAAGCGTCCGGTCATGGCCTGGACGATGGCGTAAAAGCCGGCAAACAGTGCGGCCGTCGTAAGGAGATTGGGCAGCAAGTAGATGCCGCGCCGACGCAGTTCGGGATTCATCAAGGCCTTGCGGGGCGGAATTAGCGGCATGGTCCGGGACAAGTGAGGGTCAAGGCCGATTCTAACGGCTCATGAGAAACCAGCGACAGGGGTCATCGCGACTCGGCCCTCGGCGGCGACGCAACCAAATACCCGCACGGGCACGACCGCGCCGTGCCCCGCGGCAAATCCGACGCTGAAATCAGTTCTTGGCCTGATCGACCAGCTTGTTCTTCTTGATCCACGGCATCATGGCCCGTAACTGCTCGCCGATCCGCTCTATCGGGTGCTCGGCAGTCAAACGCCGTCGAGCGGTCATTTCAGGATAGTTGGTGCGACCCTCAAGAATGAACTTCTTGGCGTACTCGCCCTCCTGAATGGCTTTCAGGGCGTCCTTCATGGCGGCACGGGCTTCGGCGCCGATGATCTTGGGGCCGGTCACGTATTCGCCATACTCCGCGTTGTTGGAGATCGAGTAGTTCATATTGCCGATGCCACCTTCGAAAATCAGATCGACGATCAGCTTTACCTCGTGCAGACACTCGAAATACGCCATCTCCGGCGCATAACCGGCATCGGTCAGCGTCTCGTAGCCGGCCTTGATCAGTTCAACCAGGCCGCCGCAAAGCACTGCCTGCTCGCCGAAAAGGTCGGTCTCGGTTTCCTCGCGGAAGTTGGTCTCGATCACGCCGCCCTTGGTGCCGCCGATGGCGGCTGCGTACGACAAAGCAATATCCTTGGCCTTGCCCGACTTGTCTTGATGAATCGCGATCAGCGACGGGACGCCGCCGCCGCGCAGGTACTCGGAGCGAACGGTATGACCGGGCCCCTTCGGCGCGATCATGATCACATCCACGTCGGCGCGGGGAATCACCTGGTTGTAATGAATATTGAAGCCATGGGCGAAGGCCAGCACGGCGCCCTTCTTCATGCTGGCCTCGACCTCGCTGTAATAAACCGCGGGAATGGTCTCGTCGGGCAACAGCATCATCACGAGGTCAGCGTCCTTGACCGCTTTGGCGACTTCCTCGACCTTGAGCCCGACCTTCTTGGCCTTGCCCCACGAAGCCCCCCCCTTGCGCAAGCCGACCGTCACCTTGACGCCAGAATCATTGAGGTTCTGTGCGTGAGCATGGCCTTGCGAGCCATAGCCGACGATCGTGACCTTTTTCCCCTTGATGAGAGACAGGTCGGCGTCCTTGTCGTAATAGACTTTCATTCGTTTTCCTTGGTTTCAGAGTTCACACTTTGAGAATTCGATCGCCACGCCCGATGCCGGAGATGCCGGTACGAACCGTTTCGAGGATCAGCGAGCCATCAATGGCCTGAAGGCAGGCATCCAGCTTGGAGCCGTTGCCGGTCAATTCGATGACGTAGGTCGAGTCCGTAACATCGATGATGCGTCCGCGAAAAATATCGGCAATGCGCTTCAGCTCCTCGCGGTCCTTGCCGGCGGCGCGCACCTTGAGCAGCATCAACTCGCGCTCGATGTGCGGGGCTTCGGACAAATCCACCACCTTGACAACGTCGATCAGCTTGTTCAACTGTTTGCTGATCTGCTCGATGACGGCGTCCGAACCGGAACTGACGATGGTCATGCGGGAAAGCGAAGCGTCTTCCGTCGGCGCCACGGTCAATGACTCGATGTTGAAGGCGCGTGCAGAGAACAGGCCGGAGACGCGGGAAAGGGCGCCGGCCTCGTTTTCGATGAGAATGGAAATGATGTGTCGCATGCTTACAGTTCCTCGGCCAGAATCATTTCCGACAGCCCCTTGCCGGCTGCCACCATCGGGTAGACATTGGCCGTCTGATCGGTGAGGAAATCCATGAAGACAAGGTCGTTCTTGTGCTTGGCGCTGAAGGCTTCGCGCAAGGCCGGCTCAACATCGGCGGGACGCTCGATCTTCATGCCGACATGGCCGTAGGCCTCTGCCAGTTTGACGAAGTCGGGCAAGGCATCGACATAGGACTCGGCATAGCGGTTGCCGTGGAACATCTGCTGCCACTGGCGCACCATGCCAAGGTAGCGGTTGTTGAGATTGATGATCTTGATCGGCAGGCGGAACTGCTTGGCCGTCGACAACTCCTGAATGTTCATCTGGATCGATCCCTCCCCTGTGACGCAGGCCACCGTCGCCTTCGGGTTGGCGAAACGCACGCCCATCGCATAAGGCAGACCGACACCCATGGTGCCCAGACCGCCCGAATTGATCCAGCGCCGCGGCTTGTCGAACTTGTAGTATTGCGCCGCCCACATCTGGTGCTGACCCACGTCGGACGTGATGAAGGCGTCGCCGCCGGTAATCTCGTAGAGTTTCTCAACCACGTACTGGGGCATGATGATCTCCTTGCCCTGCTTGTACTTGAGCGACTTCCTGCCTCGCCATTCGTCGATCTGTTTCCACCAGGCGGCCAAGGCTTTCGGATCCGGGACGCCAGCCGAGGCTTCGAGAACCTTGTGCAATTCGTTAAGCACATCCGGCAGATTGCCGACGATGGGCACATCGACCTTGACACGCTTGGAAATCGAGGACGGGTCGATGTCGATATGAATGATCCTGCGCGAAACCTCGGCAAAATGGGCCGGATTGCCGATCACGCGATCGTCGAACCTCGCGCCGACGGCAATCAGGACATCACAATGCTGCATGGCCATGTTGGCCTCAAAGGTGCCATGCATGCCGAGCATGCCCAGCGACTGCTTGTCGGTGGCCGGATAACCGCCCAGGCCCATCAAGGTATTGGTCACCGGATAGCCCAGGCGGCGAGCGAGCTTGATCAGATGTTCGGCCGCATCGGAAAGAACCACTCCGCCTCCGGCGTAGATCATCGGTCGCTTGGCCTCCAGCAGCATCTGCACCGCCTTCTTGATCTGCCCGCCGTGTCCCTTGACCACAGGGTTATAGGAACGCATGGCAATGGTCTTGGGATACTCGAACTCGCACTTCTGGTTTGTGACGTCCTTTGGGATATCAACCAGCACCGGGCCCGGGCGACCCGTCTTGGCGATATAGAAGGCCTTTTTCAGGGTGATCGCCAAATCCTTGACATCCTTCACCAGGAAGTTGTGCTTGACGCAGGGCCGGGTAATGCCCACCGTGTCGCATTCCTGAAAAGCGTCCTGCCCAATATAGCCGGTGGGCACCTGCCCGCTGATGATCACCAGCGGAATGGAGTCCATGTGCGCCGTCGCGATGCCCGTGACCGCATTCGTCACGCCAGGACCCGAGGTGACGAGGCAAACGCCGATCTTGTTGGAAGAACGTGAATAGGCGTCCGCTGCGTGCACAGCGGCCTGCTCATGACGAACGAGGACATGCTTGAACTTGTCCTGTTTGAAGAGTTCGTCGTATATGAAGAGTACCGAGCCGCCGGGATAGCCGAAGACGTACTCGACCTTTTCCTCCTGCAAGCACCTGATTACAATTTCCGCGCCAGTTAGCAGCATTGGTTGCACCTGTTACACTTTTAAAGTTAAACGTATAACCTTACTGACTCGTGCGCGAATGGTCAAGATTTATGTCTGTGGCGCTCGTTTCGCATGGGGTATCCCTCGCCAATCTTGTGCGCGCCTGCGGAATGAAGAACTGTTGATAGCCGGTTGGAGAACCCTCTGAGTTCCCGAAACGAACTTTCCAATTTCCTTGCCAGCATTGAGCGGCGGGCCTTCAAACAGGCCATGTTCGCCATTCGCAACGAGGAGACCGCGCTGGACATCGTTCAGGATGCGATGATGCGCCTCGCCGAGAAATACGGCGACCGTCCGGTTGTCGAATTGCCCATGCTGTTTCAGAGGATCCTGCAAAACGCCATCCGCGACAGTTACCGACGATCCAAGGTGCGCTCCCTATGGACGACCCTCTTGTCGTCCCTTTCCGCCAAAGATGATGAAGATACTGATCCACTTGAAACTTTTGCGGCGGAGAATGAGTCAGAAGGCCTGTATGCTCCAGACCGCCATGTTGAGCGATCACAACTCCTTGGTGTAATTGAAAAAGAGATCGAGAAGCTGCCACCACGTCAACGCGAAGCCTTCCTGATGCGTTATTGGGAGGAAATGGATATTGCCGAGACTGCGGCGGCGATGGGGTGTTCGGCGGGCAGCGTGAAGACGCACTGTTCGCGGGCCACCCAAGCTCTGGCGGTGGCGCTCAGGGCGAAAGGTATGGAGCTATGAACGAAGACACCGAATTCGGCTACAAGACAAGGCAGATACTCAATCAGGGCCTGGATGCCCTTGACCGGGGTGTGACGGACCGCCTCCATCAGGCACGCAAGGTCGCCTTGAACAGCCAGCGTGTCCAGGTCCACGGCCTGCGTCTGGCGGGGATCGGACAGAGCGTGGAACATGCGGTTTTTTCCAACGCCCGCGTGTTGCTGGCCGTAATCGCGCTGAGCATCGGCGCGACGGGTACCTATTACTGGAATGCCTTTGAACAGGCTCAGGAATATGAGGAAATCGACAGCGCCCTCCTTGCCGACGAACTGCCGCCTTCCGCATATCTTGATCGAGGCTTCCACGCATGGCTAGCGCGCGCTTCGGACTCATCCTCGCAGTAGCGCTTTTGCTGGCCTCCCCACTTGGCCATGCAGTCGTCGTCCCCCCGCTGTCGCAGCCAACCTGGGCCGAGTTGAACCCGGAGCAGAAGCGCGTTCTCGCGCCGCTGTCGGCCGAGTGGGACACGATGGAAGGCTTCCGGCGGAAAAAGTGGCTTGGTATCGCCCAGCGCTACCAGCACCTGAGCAGCGACGAGCAGGCCCGTGTCCAGCGCCGGATGATCGACTGGTCCAGGCTCACGCCGGACGAACGCAAGCGGGCAAGAGACCAATACAAATCCCTGCAAAAAGCCCCTCCCGAAAAGAAGGAGGAGGTCAAGTTGAAATGGCAGGAATACAAGGAACTGCCCGAAAGCGAGAAGGCAAAGCTGAAGGCCGAGGCAAGCCGGAAGCCCACGCCGCGCCCCGCACCATCCAAACCGGCAGTGACGCCCCAGCAACCCACCACAGCTACCAATCCCGCGCCTCCGGCGGCAGGCGACCCGACCGCGCCACGCTAGCACGCGGCCATGGCTGATCCAGCGGCCATCCCTGTGGCTGAACTACCCGGCCTGCGTCGCCGCCTCGCCAGCATGGCCTACGAAAGCTTGTTGCTGTTGGGCGTGCTTTCCGTTTCCTTCATGTTGCCGCATCTTGCGATCGGGATGGCGCTCGGCACCGTGTTACCCGGCTGGGCGCTGATCGGCCACGTTTTTCTGGTGCTCGGCGCCTACTTCATCTGGTACTGGCATCACGGCGGACAGACCCTGGCGATGCAGACCTGGAAAATCCGTCTGTCCACGCCGAGCGGCGCGCAGCCGTCCCTGTCACGCCTGGCGTTGCGTTATGTCCTGGCCTGGCCCAGCGTCCTCTACCTTGGTGCAGGCATATTCTGGGCGCTTTTCGACCGCGACCGCCAGTTCCTTCATGACCGCCTGGCGGGAACTCGAATCGTGTTTGAGCGCGGGTAGGTGCGCCGGCCCTGGTCGCCTAGCGCCGTTCAACCCACCACAGCATGCCGGCCGCAGTCATCAAGAAGAGCACGCTCGGTGTAATTGCCGAAAAGAACGGAGGCCAGTCGTTGATCACGCCGAGGCTGGAAAACAGTCCGTTCAGCATGTGGAAACCGATGCCAAGCATGATGCCGGCAAAGACCCGAACGCTCACCGCGCCCATGCGATCCTGCATGTAGGCGAACGGCAATGCCAGGGCCATCATCACCAGGGCGGCCAGCGGATAGATGAGCTTTTTCCACATCGCGATATCGTAGCGCTCAGTCTTCTGCTGGTTCCCGCTCAGGTGACGTATGTAGAGATACAGATTGACCAGCGACATGCGTTCGGGAACCACCAACAGCACTGCCAGCAAATCCGGGTTGAGCGCAGACTTCCAATCGAGCTGGGGATACCGTTCCACGCTTGCCGCGTCCCCCGAAAACACGGTGCGGACCACGTTCTCAAGGGACCAGATGCCGCCAGAAAGATAGCGTCCCCGGTCAGCCTCGCTGATCGACAGCAACTGGAACCGGTCATCGAATTCAAACACCCGAACTTTGTTGAGGGAAGCGTCGGGCAGCACCTCGCGAACATTTACAAACGCGCGTTCGTCCCTGACCCAAAGACCCGAACGAAACTCCTGGGCGACAAGTGAACCCATGGCTTTGAGCCTGAGCTGCTGGGCTGCCCGTTCCGCCGGCGGGGCAAGAAACTCTCCCACGAGGAGGGTCACGGCGGCGAATATCAGACCGATCTTCGCCAATGTCACCAGCAGATCGCGGGTAGAGAGTCCGGCGCTGCGCAGCACCGTAATTTCCGAGTGCCGCGCGAGTACTGTAAGCGCATAGAGGGTGCCGATCAGGACGCCGATCGGAAACAGTTCATACAGCCGGCCGGGCAGGGTCAGCGCCACATAACCGAGAGCATGCTGCAACTGGTAGCCACCCCGGCCGATGCTCTCGAGTTCATGGATCAGGTCAAAAAACGCAAACAGCATCAGGAATGCAGTCAGCACCAAGGCCGTGGAGGCGTAGATCTCCCGCGCCAGATGGCGCTCGTAAAGCTTCAGCGCCATCGCACCCTGCCCCAGGCAAGCGGATTCTGCCGGCGATAGAACAACACCAGCAGAAGCAGGAACATCCCCAGGTGCACCGCCCAGACGCCTATTTCGAACTGCAATTTCCCTTGCGCCACCCATGCCTGACTGACACTGAGCAGGTTGCTGTAGACCATGTAGGTAAGCAGGGCGAACACCAGGTTGTTGGTGCGCCCGGCACGCGGATTGACAAATGACAAAGGAATAGCCAGTACGGCGAGGTTAAGGGCGGCCAGCGGCAGCCCCAGGCGCCAGAGCAGCTCGGCGAGATGGGCTGGCTGCCGGTCGCGCAACAAATCCCACAGCGGCTTGGTGCGCGGCGATTCTTCCAGCCCGCGCGCCTCCTTGGTTTCAATGCGCAAGGCATAGCGATCGAACTCCATCATCCGATACTCTGCAGTGCCGGCCGTGCCTTCGTAGCGCCGGCCGCGATCCAGAACCAGAAATCGGTCGCCATTGGGCATGGTTTCCGTATGCCCCTGTGCCGTCGCCATCACGCCCAGGCGGCCCTGCTGAATTGAACTGATGAAAACGTTCTTCACCTGGCCATCGGCGCCAGCCACGCTCTCGACGAAAAACACGCGGTCGGCCGCACCCGACTCGTTGAAGGCGCCGGGCGACACACGCGCCACGTCATCGCGCTGATCCATGCGCTGCCGGTAGGCTTCGCTCTTCTGCGTTGCCCAAGGCGCCAGCAGCAGGGACAAAATCGCTATCACGACCACGGGCGGCCCGACAAACCTGAGTACGGGTTTGATCCAGGCAGTAAGCGGAATGCCAGATGCCAGCCAGACGACCATTTCCGAATCCCGATACCAGCGCGACAAGGTCATCAATACCGCAACGAAGAGAGTCAGCGAAAGCAGGACCGGCAAGTAGCTGACTGCACCGAAACCCAGGAGCGCAATAACGGCTTCCGAGGCGATCTTTCCACCCGCCGCCTGCCCCAGCAGGCGAATCAGTTGCGTGGTCATCAGAATGGCGAACAGCGCGACAAACACCCCCGCCGCAGTATGGGTGAACTCCCGGATTGCGGCGCGCTGAAAAATCATCGTCTAGCGGAGTGTCTGTTTTGACTTTTGGTGAAAACTTGGGGAATAATCGGGTCACCAGCCGAAATCACGCGAAACACAACAATTTCGTGGACTTCGCGCACCCCATGAGGAGAGTGTTTTGGAATTTAGCATAAAAAGCGGAAGGCCGGAAAAGCAGCGCAGCGCCTGCGTGGTAGTCGGCGTCTTTGACCCCAGAAAGCTCTCCGCGGCCGCCGAGATCGTCGACCAGGCCGCTCACCAGTTTCTCAGCGACATCCTGCGCCGGGGCGACATGGAGGGAAAGGCGGGCACCAGCCTGTTGCTGCATGGCGTTCACGGTATCGAGGCGGACCGCGTCCTGCTCGTCGGCCTCGGCAAGGAAAGGGAATTTCGCGAAAAGGAATATCGCGCCGCGCTGGCCACCGCGGTGCGTCAACTGAATGAAACGGGCGGTTTTGACGGTACCGTGTATCTGACCGAACTCAATGTAAGGAAGCGGGACGTCGGCTGGAACATCCGTCAAGCGGCGCTCGTGGTGCAGGAAACGGTCTACCGGTTTGATCGGCTCAAGTCTAAGAAGGACGAAGTGCGGCGCCCGCTGCGAAAACTGACGTTCTGCGTCAGCCGCCGCAACGAGCTCGCTACCGCTGAAGCCGGGCTTGCGGAGGGCCTGGCGATTGCAGCCGGCATGGAGCTTGCCAAGGATCTGGGCAACCTGCCGGGCAATATCTGCACGCCGACCTATCTCGCCGACCAGGCAAGGCAACTCGCGAAATCGCACGGCCTCGGCGTCGACGTTCTTGACCGCAGCGATATGGAAAAGCTCGGCATGAACACCCTGCTTTCCGTCGCGAGGGGATCGCACGAAGCGCCAAAATTCATCGTTCTGCGCCATGCCGGGGCGGGCTCCGCAGCGAAGCCGACGGTGCTGGTCGGCAAAGGCATCACCTTCGATTCCGGTGGCATTTCGCTCAAACCGGCGCCAGAGATGGATGAGATGAAGTACGACATGTGCGGAGCCGCCAGCGTGCTGGGAACACTCAAGGCAGCGGCCTTGATGAAACTGCGGCTCAATGTCATAGGCATCATCCCGACCACCGAGAACATGCCCGGCGGGGCGGCGACAAAACCGGGCGACGTGGTCACTTCGATGTCGGGCCAGACCGTCGAAATTCTCAACACCGATGCCGAGGGCAGACTGATTCTTTGCGACGCGCTTACCTACGTTGAGCGCTTTGATCCCGAGTGCGTGGTTGATATCGCCACATTGACGGGGGCCTGCGTCATCGCGCTGGGACACGTGGCCAGCGGTCTGCTTGCCAACAACGAGGGATTGGCGAAGAAATTGCTCGATGCCGGCCATGACGCCTATGACCGCGCCTGGCAACTGCCGCTGTGGGACGACTATCAGGAACAGTTGAAGAGCAACTTCGCCGACATGGCAAACATCGGCGGCCGCCCGGCCGGCACCATCACGGCGGCATGCTTCCTCTCGCGCTTTGCCGAAAAGTTCCACTGGGCGCACCTCGACATCGCCGGCACCGCATGGCGCTCCGGCAAGGAGAAGGGGGCAACCGGACGACCGGTGCCCCTCCTTTCCCATTTCCTGATGGATCGCGCCAGAGAGGCGCCGCCACCGGCCGGCAAGCGCAAGCGGGGATGACGGAAATCACCTTTCTCCACGGTGCGCGCGACCGGCTGCAGGCGATTGCCGCGTGGCTCGCACACGCCGGCGCCGAACACAAACCGGTGCTTGTGTATGTCCCTGCCGGCGAGCGCTGCGAGCAGCTCGACCGCCTCCTGTGGACCCAGCCAGCTATCGGCTTCGTGGCCCACTGCCGGGCTGACGACAAATTGGCCGCCGAGACTCCGGTCATTCTTGCGTCGGGGCTCGACAATCCGCTGCATGACAACTGCCTGGTGAACCTGTCGGACGAAATCCCGCCGGGCTTCAGCCGCTTCCGGCAACTGATTGAAATCGTCAGCGCCGAAGATGGCGACAGGCTGCCTGGCCGTGCGCGCTTTCGCCACTATCGCGAGCGAGGCTATCCGCTGGAAACTCGCGACATCTCGGGAGGCATCTAGCAGATGGCTGAAGAGAACACCGAGGAGCTGCTGCGCAAAGCCGATGCACTGATCCGCCGCAGCCGGGTATTCGTCGCAGGGTCGTCGGCACCGACCGCATCGCCGACACCGCCCGATGACGATTTGCCAACGCTTACCGATATTGTCTCGGCAGAGGAAGCTGCGCTGGCCACGGCACCGCCGCACATGCAGCGGCATCTAGACGCGCTGCGCGAGGAACTGTCGCTCTGGCTGATTCAGGAATTGCCGCAGGCGGTGCTGAAGGTTACCGACGGACTGGCCGACCAATTGATGGGAGAACTGACCGACCAAGCCGAAAAGAACCTGCTGCCGCGCCTGGTCGCCCGCCTCGACGGCACGGCCGCACAATCCGACCCGAACCGCTAGCCTGGCGGCGGGACGGTTTCCGTAAATGCAGGACGCTGCATGAGCTTTTCGTAGACCTGGGCGAGATTGGGATGTTGCATGGCCCAGCGAATGTCACCCAGCCGGAAGGAAACGTAACCCAGCGCACAGCCCACGGCTATGTCGGCGAGGGACAATCCGTTGCCGTGACACCACTGCTGCTCCCCCAGTTCATCGGACATGGCCTGCAAACCCTGTACGATCTTGCCGCGCTGTCGTTCAACCCACGATGGACTGCGCTCGCCATCGGGGCGCCGCGACTCCAGGAAAGCCGCCACGGCGGCATCCAGAACGCCATCGGCCAGAGCCTCCCAACGCTTGACGCTGATGCGCTCCCTTCCGGAGGCGGGAATCAGGCGATTGTTCGGCGCCACGGTATCCAGATACTCGGCGATCACCCGGGAATCATAGAGGGTGCTTTCGTCGTCCAGTACCAGCACCGGAACCTTGCCCAGCGGATTGAACGCCGCCACCTGGTTTCCCTCCACCCAGGGCGAATCGAGAACCAGATCGTAATCGATCTTCTTTTCTGCCAGCACGATGCGGATCTTGCGGACATAGGGGCTGGTGAGCGAACCGATCAGTTTCATTTCGTCAAATCACGGATGTTTTGGGCGGTCAAACTATACCACGCCGGCCCACGCCGGCAGCGTGCCCGGGCCCTCGCCTTGGGGCCTGCGTGCTAACATTGGGCGTCGCTCACGGCGCTTTTCGCGCATCGACCTTTCCCACGAAGAACATGACACTCACCGCACTCACGGCACTTTCTCCGCTCGATGGCCGCTACGCCGCGAAAGTCGGGAGCCTGCGCATCCATTTCTCCGAGTATGGCCTCATGCGCAACCGCGTTCGCGTCGAAGTCGAATGGCTCAAGGCGCTTGCAGCGGCCATGGAAATTGCCGAATGTCCGGCGTTTTCAGATGCCACCGTCACCGCGCTGGACCGTGTCATCGCCGGTTTTTCCGTCGCGGATGCCGAAGCCGTCAAGACCATCGAGGCCCGCACCAATCACGACGTCAAGGCCATGGAATATTGGCTGAAGGAATGCCTGGCAGGCAACGCCGAGGTAGTGCGCGCCGGCGAGTTCATCCATTTCGCCTGCACCTCTGAAGACATCAACAATGTGTCGCATGCATTGATGCTGAAGGATGCGGTGGCGGGCAGCCTTTTGCCGGAGCTTGACCGCGTGATCGCCCGCCTGCGCGAGCTGGCGCATCAACTGGCCGAGCTGCCGATGCTGGCCCGCACCCACGGCCAACCCGCGACACCGACCACGCTGGGCAAGGAAATGGCCAACATCGCAGCGCGCCTGATGCGCAGCCGCAGCAGGATTTCCGCCGTCTCGCTCTCCGCCAAGTTCAACGGTGCCGTGGGCAACTACAACGCCCACCTGTCGGCTTATCCCGATATCGACTGGGAAGCCTTCAACCGCCGCTTCATCGAGTCGCTCGGCCTCGAGTTCAACGCCTACACCATCCAGATCGAGCCCCACGATGCGATGGCCGAGCTGTTCGATGCCATGGCGCGAGCCAACACCATCCTGATCGACGCCGACCGCGACATCTGGCAATACATTGCGCTGGGTTACTTCAAGCAAAAGCTGAAAGCAGGCGAGATAGGCTCGTCGACCATGCCGCACAAGGTGAACCCGATCGACTTCGAAAACTCCGAAGGCAACCTGGGCCTGGCCAACGCGGTGCTCCGGCACATGGCGGAAAAGCTGCCGATCTCCCGCCTGCAACGCGATCTGAGCGACTCGACGGTGTTGCGCAACATGGGCGTGGCGTTCGGTTATACGCTGCTCGGCTGCGATTCAATCCTGCGCGGGCTGGACAAACTCGAAGCCAATCCGCGGCGGCTCGCCGAAGACCTCGAGGACGCCTGGGAGGTACTGGCCGAACCGGTGCAAACCGTCATGCGCCGGTTCGGCATTGCCAACCCCTACGAGCAACTCAAGGACTTGACGCGCGGCAAGGGCATCGAGAAGGACGCCCTGCGCCAGTTCATCGCGAAACTGCCACTGCCCGAAGGCGACCGTCAACGCCTGCTCGACATGACGCCTGCCACCTACATCGGCAAGGCGGCCGAGCTGGCGAAGCGAATCTAGGCTCTTGCATGGCTTTCGCTGAAAATCTCAAGCAACTCCCGCGCATCTCCCACCTCGCGGCGATCCATCTGCTCGACGGCGATGGTGCCGTTGCCGCAACGATAGAGAACAAGCCGGGACAGGCCGGCTCGCTGTCGGTCTATAACCATCTGGGACAAATCTACGGCGCCATTACCGCGGAGGCGGCCAGAAAGGGGCTCGAACTCTATGCCGAGCATACCGACGACGCGCGGCGGAATCCTGGCAAACATCCCAACATAGACCGCTTGCTGGCCCTGGCCGGCGAGGCGCATGGCACACTCAGGGTGAAGCACGTCTTCGCCACGGCAACGGACTAATCCTGTCGCATTCGGTTCATGCGGCAGAAACAGCCGTCAATCGGTCACACCACGGCTTCCTGTTTCTCGACCTTGGCCTGGATGAACTGTTCCCGCGAAACACCCATCCACATCACCAGCGGGCTGGCTACCAGGACCGACGAGTAGATGCCGAACAGAATGCCGATGGTCAGCGCCAGCGCGAAGTAATGCAGGGCGGGACCACCGAAGATCAGCATCGAGGTCACCATCATCTGCGTACAGCCGTGGGTGATGATGGTGCGCGAAATGGTGCTGGTAATGGCGTGATCGAGCACTTGCGGCGTGGTCAGGCCGCGTTTCTTCTTGAAGGTTTCGCGCACCCGGTCGAACACCACCACCGACTCGTTCACCGAATAGCCGAGCACTGCCAACACCGCCGCCAGTACCGGCAGTGAAAACTCCCACTGGAACAGCGCGAAGAAGCCCAGGATGATCACCACGTCATGGAGGTTGGCGATGATGGCGGAAATGGCGAAGCGCCATTCGAAACGAATCGCCAGGTAGAGCACGATGCCGCAGACCACCAGCAGCAGCGCCATCGCCCCATCCGACGCCAGTTCCTTGCCCACCTGCGGGCCGACGAATTCGACGCGCTTGAGGGTGGGGGCGGCGGCCGGATTCTCCGCCGTACCGCCGGGGGCGACTTTTGCCAGCGAGGCCATGACGCGCTCGCCCACCTTCGATGTTTCAGCATCCTTCGACAGGGGCACGCGGATCAACACGTCGCGCGAGGAGCCGAAATTCTGCACTTGCGTGTCGGTAAAGCCGTCCGCTTCCATCTGCTTGCGCAGTTTGTCGAGATCGGGCGCCTGGGAGTAATTCACTTCGAGCAGGGTGCCGCCGGTGAACTCGATCGAGAAGTGCAGCCCCTTGTTGACCAGGAAGAACACCGCCAGCAGGAAAGTGAGCAAGGAAATGACGTTGAACACCAGCGCATGGCGCATGAAGGGGATGTCTTTTCTGATGCGGAAGAATTCCATCGCTATGCCCCTATCTGGTGTCGAGACCGGGCTTCCAGACCTGACCGATACTGAGGGCCTCCAGCTTGCGACGGCGGCCATAAATGAGGTTCACCATTGCCCGCGAAACCACCACGGAGCTGAAGATGGAGGTCATGATGCCCAGGCAATGCACCACGGCAAAGCCGCGCACCGGCCCCGAACCGAACGTCAGCAGCGCCACGCCGGCGATCAGCGTGGTCACGTTGGAATCGAGAATCGTCGACCAGGCGCGCTCGTAGCCGGCCGTGATCGCTGCCTGCGGCGTGCTGCCGTTGCGCAGTTCCTCGCGCACGCGTTCGTTGATCAGTACGTTGGCATCGATGGCCATGCCCAGGGTCAGGGCGATCGCCGCGATGCCCGGCAGCGTCAGCGTCGCCTGCAACAGGGACAGAAGCGCCACAAGAAACAGCAGATTGGCGGACAGCGCCACCACGGAAACCGCGCCGAACAACAGGTAGTAGGCGATCATGAACGCGGCAATCGCCGAGAAACCCCACAGCGTCGAGTTGAAGCCCTTGGCGATGTTGTCGGCGCCAAGGCTGGGACCGATGGTCCGCTCCTCGATGATTTCCATGGGCGCCGCGAGCGACCCTGCCCGCAGCAGCAGCGCCACATCGTTGGCTTCCATCGTGGTCATGCGTCCGGAAATCTGCACGCGACCGCCGCCAATCTCGGACCGGATCACCGGCGCGGTGACCACCTCGCCCTTGCCCTTTTCGATCAGCAGAATGGCCATCCGCTTGCCGACGTTTTCGCGTGTCACGTCCTTGAAGATGCGCGCGCCGGCGGAATCAAGCGACAGATGCACCGCCGCTTCATGGGTCTGGTTGTCGAAGCCGGGTTGGGCATCGGTCAGGCGCTCACCGGTCAGCACCACCTGCTTCTTGACCAGCAGGCCGCGCCCGCCCCGCTCGACATAGTATTCGGTACCGGGCGGCGGCTGGCCGCGCGCCGCCTGCTCCATGATCCCCGGGTTGGCGCTGGCTTCGTCATCGACCATGCGTACTTCCAGGGTTGCCGTACGACCGAGAATATCCTTGGCCTTGGCGGTGTCCTGGACGCCCGGTAACTGCACGACGATTCGATCCTGACCCTGCTGCTGAATGACCGGCTCGGCGACGCCGAGTTCGTTGATCCGGTTGTGCAGGGTGGTGATGTTCTGCTTCACGGCGAATTCCTGGATGCGTTTCTGCGCCGCGGGCTTCAGCGTCGCCACCAGCTTCAGATCGGGTCCTTCCTGGGCATCGACCAGCAGCAGGTCGGGTTGGTTGTCGGCCAGGATGCCACGCGCCTTGTCGCGGGTCTCCGCTTCGCGGAAACGGATCGCCACGCTCTGGCCTTCGCGACCGATGCCGCCATGCCGGATGTTCTTGTCGCGCATCAGGCTGCGCAGGTCGGCGCCGATGGAATCGAGACGCTTGGTCAGCGCTCCCTTCATATCGACCTGCAACAAGAAATGCACACCGCCGCGCAGGTCGAGGCCGAGATACATCGGCAGGGCGTGAATCCCGGTCAGCCAATTGGGCGAATTCGATACCAGGTTCAGCGCGACGCTGTAGGTCGCGTCGGCAGCGACGGGATTCAGCGCCTTCTCGATGACATCCCTTGCCTTGAGCTGGGTATCGGTGTCGGCCAGCCGCACGCGCACGCTGTTAAGGTCGAGAACGATGCCTTGCGGGACCACGGCTGCGGCGCTCAGCGCTTCGGTCACCTGGGCCATCAGCTTGGCGTCGATCTTGTGCGTCGCCTTGACGCTCGCCACCTGGACCGCAGGTGCTTCGCCAAAAAAATTCGGCAGCGTATACAGCAGGCCAAGCACCACGGCCATCAGTACCGTGGCGTTCTTCCAGAGGGGATAACGATTCATCTTGTTGCGACGGGCGGAGGACGATGGGTGAAGGACCGAGCGGACAAGGTGCAGCCCTTGCCCCTTTCCCTCTATAGCGTCTTCAGGGTGCCCTTGGGCAGCATGGCGCCCACGGCGTTCTTCTGCACGGTCATTACCACCGGGCCATCCTTGGCTTCTGCCACTTCCAGGCTCAGGTAGTTCTCGCCCACCTTGGCGATGCGGCCGACGATGCCGCCCTGGGTGATCACTTCATCGCCCTTGGCCAGTTCGCTGACCATTTTCTGCTGCTCCTTGGCCTTCTTCATTTGCGGCCGGATCATGACAAACCACAGGACGATGAACATCAGAAGGATGGGCAGCATGCCCATCAGGCCGCCCATCGGATCGGCAGCGGCGCCCGCCGCCTGCGCGTAAGCATTTGAAATCAGCACTGTGAATCTCCATGAAAGTCGACCGCAATCGACAGATTATACCCGCTCGCCTGCCCGCCCCCTGTCAAACCGCTGGCGAAAGCCGGCAAAGTCGCCCTGCTCGATGGCGGCCCGCATTTCCGCCATCAAGGCCTGGTAATAGAACAGGTTGTGGATGGTATTGAGCCGCGCGCCGAGGATCTCGCCGATGCGATGCAGATGATGCAGGTAGGCGCGCGTGAAATTGCGGCACGTGTAACAGCCGCAGGTCTCGTCCAGCGGACTCGTGTCCGCCTTGTACTGTGCGTTCTTGATCTTCACGTCGCCATGGCGGGTGAACAACCAGCCGTTGCGGGCATTGCGCGTCGGCATTACGCAGTCGAACATGTCGATGCCCTGCCCCACCGCATACACCAGGTCTTCCGGCGTACCGACGCCCATCAGGTAGCGCGGCTTGCCAGCAGGCAGCCGCGGCGCGGTGTGGGCGAGGATGCGCGACATTTCCTCCTTGGGTTCGCCTACGGAGAGGCCGCCGATGGCAAAGCCGTCGAATCCGATGTCGACCAGCGCGGCCAGTGATTCATCGCGCAGCGCCGCATGCATGCCGCCCTGCACGATACCGAACAGCGCGTTGGTGTTATGCAGGCGGTCGTGCGCGTCGCGCGAGCGCCGCGCCCAGCGCAAGCTCAGGCGCATCGATTCGGCGGCCACGGCGCGCTCCGCAGGATAGGGTGTGCAGTCGTCGAAGATCATCACCACGTCGGCATTCAGCACATGCTGAATGCGCATCGACTCTTCCGGCGTCAGCAACAGCCGGTCGCCGTTGATCGGCGAAGCGAACTTGACGCCCTCCTCGCTGATCTTGCGCAGATCGCCCAGCGAAAACACCTGGAAGCCTCCCGAGTCCGTCAAAATCGGTCCGTGCCAGCCCATGAAGCGGTGCAAGCCACCGTGCGCTGCAATCGCCTCCAGCCCCGGCCGCAACCAGAGATGAAAGGTGTTGCCGAGCACGATGGAAACGCCCATGCCCACCAATTCGTCCGGCGCCATGGCTTTCACCGTGCCATAAGTCCCGACCGGCATGAAAGTCGGCGTGGGCGCTGCGCCGTGAGCCAGCGTCAATTGTCCGCGGCGCGCCGCACCGTCGGTGGCGAGCAGCTCGAAATTCATCGCGGCCGCCTTCTGCTCAGCAACATGGCATCCCCGTAGCTGAAGAAGCGGTAGCGGTCCCCGATCGCATGCCGGTAGGCGGCGCGGATTTCATCCATGCCGGCAAAAGCCGAAACCAGCATCAGCAGGGTGGATCGCGGAAGGTGAAAATTGGTGATCAGCATGTCCACCACTTGAAACTCAAAGCCGGGAGTGACGAACAGCGCCGTCTCGCCAGCGCCGACGGTCAGTTTGCCTTCCAGCGCCGCCGATTCCAGGGTGCGCAGCGAGGTGGTGCCGACCGCCACGATGCGTCCGCCGCGTGCCCTGGCTGCCGCAATCGCATCTGCCGTGGCTTGCGGCAGCATGTAACGCTCGGTGTGCATGCGATGCTGTGCCAGGTCGCTGACGCGTACCGGCTGAAACGTGCCGGCGCCCACGTGCAAAGTGACAAATGCAATGTCGACGCCTTCCTGCCCAAGGCTAGCGAGCAGGCTTTCGTCGAAGTGCAGGCCGGCAGTGGGTGCCGCCACCGAACCCTTCTCGCGCGCATACACTGTCTGGTAGCGCAGTTCGTCGGGGGCCCCTGCCGCGCGCTCGATGTAAGGTGGCAGCGGCAATCGGCCATGGCGCTCGATCAGCTCGGCAGCGTCGCCCGGAAACCGCAAGCGATGGAACTCGCCGGAGCGCTCCAGCACCTCGACGTCAAGTGCATCCTCAAGCCACAGGCGACTGCCCGGACGCGGCGACTTGCTTGCCCGCACCTGCGCCAGCACCATGCCATCATCAAGCAGGCGTTCGACCAGGATTTCGACCTGCCCCCCGCTGTCCTTGCATCCCAGGAGGCGGGCATGCAGCACCCGGCTGTCGTTCATCACCAGCAGGTCGCCGGCGCGCAGCCACTGCGGCAAGTCGGCAAATTGAGCATCCTGATACCGATCGCCATCAACCACCAGCAAGCGACTCGCGGCGCGCGTCGCCAGGGGCGCCTGGGCGATCAGCTCCGCCGGCAGGGCATAGTCGAAATCAGCGAGTGTCAGGGGCATCGGGATGACGTGGGGCGTTGCGGCGGATTGATTGCTGCGCAGGAGCAAGGTGTGCGGCCGGTTGCCTGTTGGGCCGCCGCGCATCGGAGCAGAACCCTGTCCCTCCGCCGCCGACGTCAGCGGACGCGGAATAGGCCGCGCAGCGTCCTAACCCGGAGCGTCCATGCCGCCATGTCGCTTGAACGAGGCCAGATCAACCAGAATCCACTGGCCGTTGCATTCCTGGACATGGCCCTGGGCCACCAGATCGCGCATCACGCGGCTGACCATCTCGCGCGAAGCGCCGATCATCTTCGCGATATCCTGTTTGGTCAGCTTCTGGGTCACCACCTTGCGTCCGTCCACAGTCTCGGCCGCCTCAAGCAGCAGGCGCGCAACACGTCCGTAGACGTCGAGCAGCGCCAGGCTCTCGATCGCGCGGTCGGCCAGGCGCAGGCGCTTGGTCAGATTGCGCATGATGAAAAGCGACACGTCGGGATTTTCCACCAGGCATTGCTTGAAGTCGGCCTGACCGATGACCACCAATTCGCTCGACTCGACCGCCAGCACGGTCGCCGAACGCGGATGGTCGTCAAGCACACCCATTTCGCCGAACAGTTCCCCGGGCCCGAGCATCGAGAGGATGACCTCGCGCCCTTCCTCGTCACTGACTTGCACCTTCAGGGCGCCCGAGAGGACGAAGTAGATGTTGTCGGTACTGTCACCGGCGTGCAGCACAACGGTATGTCGCGGAATATGGCGCAGCATCGCAACACGGGTCAACGGCTTGAGAGACTCATCGTCCAGCATCTCGAAGATCGGTAACGCCCTCAGGAGGGTCGACGAAACTCCAGCATTCGGCGCAATCACAACATGATCTCCGTGAAGACTGAAAACGTGTACTGAGCGGCCAGTGTAATCCGGAATGCGGCGGTTGCCGCCACTCGAATCACCGGTCTGGGCCCAACCGCCGTGCCGACTCTTGGTGCCGGGGGGGGAAGTCGAATCCCCATGCCTTGCGGCGGCGGTGTTTGAGACCGCTACGTCTACCGATTCCGTCACCCCGGCCCGGGATGTCGCGGCAGTCGAATACGCTGTGCGCGAGGCCCGCATTATCCGACAAACTTGCCGGTCTCACAACGTCCCGCGACCGAATTGGCCATCGCGACGCATTGGGCAGGACAACGAGCCGGTGCGCCGGGCGCCCGAGTGGCGAACAGGGCTCGCCATTCGCAATACGCCTATAATTAATGGATGGTGCAGAGCAGCAATCCTGAAGATATTTCGAAGCCTCGCCTCGCCGCCATCGCCGTGGCGGCCATGGGGGTGGTTTACGGCGACATCGGCACCAGCCCGCTCTACACCATGAAGGAAGTCTTCAACGGCCCGCATGCCGTAGCCGTGTCGCCTGACAACCTGCTGGGCATTCTTTCGCTGATCTTCTGGGCGCTGACCATCACGGTATCGCTGAAGTATGTGATGTTCATCACCCGCGCCGACAATCGCGGCGAAGGCGGCATCATGGCGCTGACGTCGCTGGCCCTGCGCACTCGCGGCGCAGGACCGCGCATGCTGTGGCTGTTGTCGGTGCTGGGCATATTCGGCGCAGGGCTGTTCTACGGCGACGCCGTGATCACACCTGCCATGTCGGTTCTTTCCGCCGTCGAAGGGCTGGAAGTCGCCACGCCGATGTTCAAACCCTATGTCGTGCCGATCACGGTCTTCGTCCTCTGCGGCCTGTTCATCTTTCAGCCGCGGGGCACGGCCAGCGTCGGCGCCCTGTTCGGACCCGTGATGCTGTTCTGGTTCGGCACGCTTGGCGTGCTCGGCGTGTGGAACATTCTCAAGCATCCTGCGGTAATCATCGCCATCAATCCATGGTACGCCGTTCACTTCTTCCTGGAAAACCGCTCTCACGCCTACCTTGCCCTGGGCGCGGTCGTCCTGGCGATAACCGGCGGCGAAGCGTTGTATGCGGACATGGGGCATTTCGGCCGGCGGCCGATCAAGTGGGCCTGGCTCGGGTATGTCTTCCCCTGCCTGTACCTCAACTACCTTGGACAGGGCGCGCTGATCCTCGACAACCCGGCAGCGGTGAAGAATCCCTTCTTCATGCTGGTTCCGGATCAACTGCTCTATCCGATGGTCGGCCTGGCCACCGCTGCCACCGTGATCGCCTCGCAGGCGGTGATCTCGGGCGCGTTCTCGCTCACCAGCCAGGCCATGCAGCTTGGCTACTGCCCGCGCATCCAGGTCAAGTTCACCTCGGAGCGCGAGAAAGGCCAGATCTATATCCCCAACATCAACTGGCTCCTGCTGCTGGCGGTAATCGTGCTGGTTCTCGGCTTCAAGTCATCCTCGAACCTGGCCTCCGCCTACGGCATCGCGGTGACCCTGACCATGATGATCGACACCCTGCTCGCCTTTGTCGTGGTGCGCGCGCTGTGGAACTGGAACTGGCTGCAGGCGGGCCTTTTCCTGACGCTGTTCCTTGTTGTCGACTTCGCATTCTTCTCGGCCAACCTGATCAAGGTGATTGACGGCGGCTGGTTTCCGCTGGTCCTCGGCCTCAGCGTGTTTACCCTGCTGGCGACCTGGAGGCGCGGCAGCACCCTGCTCTACGAGAGGCTTCAGCAGGACTCCATCCCGCTCGACGCGTTCATCGCCAGCCTGCAGTACGGTGGCCCCCATCGCGTGGCGGGCACCGGCATTTTCATGACCACGCGCCCCCATGGCGTGCCGCGGGCGATGCTCCACAACATGTTGCACAACAAGGTGCTGCACCAGCGGGTGATCCTGCTCAACGTCACCATCCAGGACATTCCCCACGTCGACGCGACCGAGCGCATGCGGGTCAAGGCGCTGAGCGAGGGCTTCTACCGCGTCATCCTGACCTACGGCTTCAAGGACGATCCGAACGTTCCGCTTGCCCTCGAGGAGTGCGCCAGGCATGGCATGGCGCCGGTCGACATGATGGAAACCTCCTTCTTCCTCGGCCGCGAAACCATTGTCCCTAACCGAATGCCGGCGATGATGCGGTGGCGACAGAAACTCTTCATCTGGATGTTTCGCAACGCCGATACGGCGACCGCCTTCTTCCAACTGCCGATCAATCGCGTCGTCGAGCTCGGCACCCAGGTCGAACTTTGATCCGGCAGCCCTGCCTCAGGTCGGTTGATTTCCCCATTACCTGAGGTGATTTGCCAAGCAGGACAAGGCGGCAAGCAATGGCGATTTGCAGTCTGTATCATTGATCCATACAGCGGTCATGCGACCCGAGGAGCAAGAAAGCCCATGAACACAACCCGCAGAACCATTCTGAAGGGCACCACCGCCGGCAGCGTCCTGGCCGGCTTGATTGCCGCCGGCGCCCTGCGCCCGATGCAGGTACTGGCCGCCGAGTGGAACAAGGCCGCCTTTGAATCCAGGGATGCAGCCGCAGCGCTGAAGGGCATCGGCGCCGCGGCTGCGGTGGAAAGCAAGGACCTGGTCATCAGGGTTCCGGATATCGCCGAGAACGGCGCCGTGGTGCCGGTCGATGTCACAAGCAACATTCCCAACACCAGTTCGATTGCGATCATGGTGGTAAAGAACCCGTTTCCGCTCTCCGCCCAGTTCGACTTCGCCAACGGCGCCCTGCCGGAGGTTTCGGTCCGCCTCAAGCTCAACGAGACGTCCATGGTCAGGGCCCTGGCCAAAGCCGACGGCAAGTTTTATTCGGCGCAGAAGGAAGTCAAGATCACCGTCGGCGGCTGCGGCGGCTGATCCGGGACGGAGAGCCAGGTTTCACTGGAGGCTGACGCCGGCCTTGTCGACGTCTGGCTCAGCAACCGCAACCAGAAGAGGAATCCAGCATGGCAGATGCGATGAAGATACGTGCAACATTGAAGGGCGATGTCGCGGAGATCCGCATCCTGATGGGCCACCCGATGGAATCCGGCCAGCGCAAGGACGCGGCAGGCAATTCGGTGCCGGCGCATTTCATCCAGTCGATGACGGTCGAGGTCGGCGGCAAGAAGATAGTCGATGGCCAACTCGGCGGCTCGGTGTCACGCAATCCGGTGTTCGGCTTCAAGATGAAAGGCGCCAAGGTTGGCGACAAGGTTGTCGTCAACTGGGTTGACAGCCAGGGCGACAAAAGGACCGACGAAGCCACCATTGCCTGAACCCATGGGTCACACTGTCAAGGCCGGCTTCGCCACCGCGTTTGTCGCCGGTTAACAATTAAGCCCCGCACACCGCGGGTCTGGCTCTCGGTCGGAACCTGTGCTGCGTGGAATCCGCCATGTCCTCGATGAACCGCCGCGAATTTCTGCAAATGCTCGCCGCCGCATCGGTCGCCGGCGCCACGCTGGACGCCCGTCCGCTGCTCGCGGCTGGAAACGCAGATGCCTTCTATGACGTGCCGAAGTTCGGCAACGTGCATGTCATGCACTTCACCGACTGTCACGCGCAACTGCTGCCGATCTGGTTTCGCGAACCGAGCGTCAATATCGGCATCGGCGCAGCGCTCGGCAAGGCGCCGCATCTGGTCGGCGAGGACCTGCTGAAGGCCTTCGGCATCAAGCGCGGCACGCGCGAGGCGTACGCCTTCACCTGCCTGGACTTCGCCCAGGCGGCCAGGACCTATGGCAAGGTCGGCGGCTTCGCGCATCTGGCGACACTTGTCAAACGCTTGCGCGCGTCGCGCCCCGGCGCGTTGCTGCTCGACGGCGGAGATACATGGCAGGGCTCCGCCACCGCCTTGTGGAGCAAGGGCCAGGACATGGTCGATGCCTGCAAGCTGCTCGGCGTCGACATGATGTCGGCACACTGGGAATTCACGCTCGGCGACAAGCGCGTGCAGGAAATCATCGACAAGGATTTGAAAGGCAGGATCGAGTTTCTCGCGCAGAACGTCAAGACCATCGACTTCGGCGATCCGGTGTTTCGGCCCTACGCGATGCGCGCGATGAATGGTGTTCAGGTCGCCGTGATCGGCCAGGCCTTTCCCTATACGCCGATCGCCAACCCGCGCTACATGATGGCCGACTGGACCTTCGGTATCCAGGACGAGAACATGCAGAAGATGGTCGACGAAGTGCGCGCCAAGGGCGCACAAGTCGTCCTCGTGCTCTCGCACAACGGCATGGATGTCGACCTCAAGATGGCCGGCCGCGTCACCGGCATCGATGCGATTCTGGGCGGCCACACGCATGACGGCGTGCCGCGGCCGGTCGCGGTCAGGAACGCCGGCGGCCAGACGCTGGTCACCAATGCCGGATCCAACGGCAAATTCCTCGCCGTACTCGACTTCGACGTGCGCGGCGCCAAAGTTCAGGATTTTCGCTACAAACTGCTGCCGGTCTTCGCCAACCTGCTGCCGGCCGACGTCGAGATGGCCGGCTACATCGACAGGGTGCGCGCGCCGCACCAGGCGAAACTCGAACAGCAGCTCGCCGTTACCGAAGGCCTGCTCTACCGGCGCGGCAACTTCAATGGCAGTTGGGATCAGTTGATTCTCGATGCCATCATGGAAGTGAAAGGCGCCGATATCGGCTTTTCGCCTGGCTTCCGCTGGGGTACCACGCTGTTGCCGGGAAGTGCGATCACCCTTGAACACCTGATGGACCAGACCGCGATCACCTATCCGCACACCACCTTGACCGAAATGACAGGCGAGCGGGTCAAGGAAATCCTCGAAGACATTGCCGACAACCTGTACAACCCCGACCCGTATTACCAGCAGGGCGGCGACATGGTGCGCGTCGGCGGCATGAGCTACACCTGCGATCCCAACGCCAGGGCAGGACGCCGCATTTCCGACATGCGCCTCAATGACAAACCAATTGCGGCGGACAGGATTTACAGGGTGGTCGGCTGGGCGCCGGTCGATCCCGCGGCCACCGGCGAACCGGTGTGGGACATTGTCGGCCGCTGGCTGAAGGACAGAACGGTCGTCACCACGCGCAAGGTCAATGTACCCGGGCTGATTGGCACGACGGGGAATCCGGGGATCGCGTAACACGCCGTTACATGCCCGAGGAAAGGGATCGTCTAGAATCGCTTCCATGAAAACATCCTCGCGTTTCGGACTGGGCTTGGCGGCCCTGATCGTTGTTGCCGCTGCCGGCTACGGGGCCTGGCGCTATTTCGGGACGGCCGGCGATGCGCCAAAATACAAGCTGGCCAAGGTTGAAAGCGGCCCGCTGACCGCCATCGTGTCATCCACCGGCACACTGAATCCGGTGGTCTCCGTATCCGTCGGCTCCCAGGTCTCGGGCCAGATCAAGGAGCTTTTCGCCGACTTCAACAGCCCGGTCAAGGCCGGCCAATTGATCGCGCGCATCGATCCCGAGACCTTTCAGCTCCGCGTGCGCCAGGCCGAGGCCGACCTTGAATCGACGCGCGCATCGGTCGCCGTGCAGAAAGCCGAGGTAGCCCGCGTCACGGCAACCCTGATGGATGCCCAGCGCGATCTTGAACGCAAGAAGATGCTGGTCGAGAAGAACTTCATTTCCGCCGCCGATCGCGACAAGTCCCAGGCCACCTACGACGTTTCCAAGGCCGCGCTGGATGTGGCGCTGGCCCAGGCCAACAACAGCAGCGCCGTCGTCAAACAGCGCGAATCGCAACTGGCGCAGGCTCGCGTCGACCTTGAACGCACGGCCATCCGCTCGCCGGTGGATGGGATCGTGGTCAAGCGCAGTGTCGATACCGGGCAGACCGTGGCCGCCAGCCTGCAAGCCCCCGAGTTGTTCATCATCGCCAAGAACCTGAGCGACATGCAGGTCGAGACCTCGATCGATGAGGCCGATGTGGGCCGCATTGTGGTGGGGCAGAAGGCCACTTTCACGGTCGACGCCTTCCCCGGGCGAAGCTTCTCCGGACAAGTGACGCAAATCCGCAAGGCGGCAACGGTGGTTTCCAACGTGGTCACCTATACCGTGATCGTCGCCGCGGCGAATCCGGAACTGACGCTGTTGCCGGGCATGACCGCCAATGTGCGGATTACCACGGCGGAAAAGGACAAGGCCCTGAAACTGCCCAACGCGGCACTGCGCTTCCGTCCGGCGGGCGCCGCCGACGACAAGAAGGCCGTGGCCGCCGTCTCTCCGGCGCCGACTCCTGGTGTGGCCGGTGCGGCCGGTGGCGGGGGTGCAGGCCAAACCCAGTTGCGCGAGCGCCTGGTCGCCGAACTCAAGCTCGATGCCGATCAGCAGGCCAAACTCGATGTAATTTTCACCGGCATGCGCGACAAGTTCCGGGCGGCCCGCGAGCTGCCCGATGCGGAAAAGACCAGGGCACAGGAACGCAATCGCGCCGAGATACGCGAGAAGATCGCAGCCATCCTGACTCCAGAACAAAAGCAGCGCTACGACGACATGGCCGGCGAGGCCCAAGCCGCGCGAGCCGGCGGTGGCGGCGGTAGCGGACGGGTCTGGATCATCGGCGAGGACGGCAGCCCGAAGGCAATCACTGTCCGCCTGGGGCTGACCGATGGCAGCATGACCGAGATCGTCTCCGGCGACATCAGGGAAGGCAGCGAAGTGATCGTCGGCCAGCAAGCCGCGAGCGGCGCCAAGCCATCCGGCATGCCCGGGCCGCGCCTGTTCTGAACCAGGCTGTTGGCGATGGCGCACGCCCTGATCCGGGTCGAGGAACTCGCCAAGGAGTACCGCATGGGCAGCAACGTGGTGCCGGCCCTGCGCGGCGTCAGCCTGGAGATCGCCGCGGGTGAATTCGTCGCCGTGATGGGGCCGTCCGGGTCCGGCAAATCCACCTTCATGAACCTGCTGGGCTGCCTCGATCATCCCAGCGGCGGCCGCTACTGGCTCGACGGCCAGGAAGTCTCGCTGCTCTCCGGCGACGAGCTGGCGCAGGTGCGCAACCGCAAGCTGGGCTTTGTCTTCCAGCATTTCAACCTGCTCGCCCGCACCTCGGCCCAGGACAATGTTGCCCTGCCCCTGCTCTACAGCCAGATGCCGCCCCGCGAGCGCAAGCAGCACGCCGAACAGCGCCTCGCCCAGGTCGGCCTGGCGGACCGCATGGACCATCACCCGGCGCAACTCTCGGGCGGGCAGCAGCAACGCGTAGCGATCGCCCGCGCCCTCGTGAATGATCCGCAACTTGTGCTGGCCGACGAGCCGACCGGCGCGCTCGATTCGCGCACCAGCGTCGAGATCATGGCCCTGCTGCAACAGCTCAACCGCGAGGGCATCACCATCGTCCTCGTGACGCATGAGAACGATGTCGCCCACTTCGCCGGGCGCATCATCACGTTTCGCGACGGCAAGGTCATAGAAGACAAGCCCAACGTCGCCAACGATGCCGCGGCGCAGTTGGCATGAACTTCACCGCGACATTGCGCATTGCCCTGCTCGCGCTGCGCGTCAACAAGATGCGCTCGGCGCTGACCATGCTCGGCATCATCATCGGCGTCGCCGCGGTGATCATCATGATCGCCGTCGGGGGCGGTGCGCAGGCACGCGTGGAAGACCAGATTCGCAGCCTCGGCTCCAACATCATCATGGTGCTGTCGGGCTCGATGACCTCGGGCGGCGCGCGCGGCGGCACCGGCTCGCAGCCCACCATCACCGAGGACGACGCCTACGCCATGGGCCGCGAGATCGAGGAGATCCAGGCCGCGGCGCCGACCCTGCGTGGCACCGGCCAGGTGGTGGCCGGCAATGCCAACTGGTCCACCACTTTCTACGGCATCACCCCGGACTACCTTGAAGTCCGTGAATGGGCGGTCATCGAGGGACGCAGCTTCGAGCAGGCCGAGCTGAACGGCGCCGGCAAGGTGGTGCTGATCGGCCAGACAGTGGCGAAGAGCCTGTTCGGCGACGCAAGCCCGCTGGACCAAGTGGTCCGCGTGCGCAAGGTGCCGCTGACGGTGATCGGCGTACTCGATCGCAAGGGGCAAAGCATGACCGGGCAGGACCAGGACGACATCCTGCTGATGCCGATCGGAACCGCGCGCAAGCGTGTGCTGGGCTCGGCGCTGGCCAAGTCGCGCAGCGTCGGCTCGATCATGGTCAAGGTCAACCAGGGCGCCGACATGAACGATGCCGACCAGCGCATGCGCGAACTGCTGCGCCAGCGCCATCGCCTGCAAGCGGGGCAGGACGACGACTTCTTCGTGCGCAACCTTTCGGAGATCCTTCAGGCGCAGGAAGCCTCATCGAAGGTCATGGCGCTGCTGCTCGCGGCTGTGGCCTCGGTCTCGCTGCTGGTCGGTGGCATCGGCATCATGAACATCATGCTGGTCTCGGTCACCGAGCGCACCCGCGAGATCGGCCTGCGCATGGCAGTCGGCGCCCGCGCCAGGGACATACTGACCCAGTTCCTGGTCGAGGCGGTGACGCTGTCCCTGATCGGCGGCGCCATCGGCATCCTGCTCGGCATCGGCGGCTCGATGCTGATTGCCGAACTCGCCGGCTGGCGAACCGAACTCTCGGGCAGCTCGATCGTGCTCGCCGCCGGCTTTGCCGGTGCCGTCGGCATATTCTTCGGCTACTACCCGGCAAAGAAAGCCTCGCGCCTGCTGCCCATCGAAGCGCTGCGCTACGAATAGGGCGCCACCCGGCGACGAACTGGCGCGACGCTTGCGCCCTCTTGGGCACAAGTGATCCTGCGCGGGTTTCGATCAGGCGACCGGATGCCGCAGGGCCGGATTTCCGATCGGCGGTTTGACCGAGTAATCGTAGAAACCCTTGCCGGTCTTGCGGCCCAGATAACCGAGCTGGACCAGGCGGGTCAGGGTATGCGGCGCGGCCACATGCGGCTGGTGCATGTCCTGATAGATATTCAACGCCATTGCCTCGACCACGTCGAGGCCGATATAGTCGGCCAGTTCAAACGGTCCCATCGGATGCGCGGCGCCCGATTTCATCGCATGGTCGATGTCGGCGATGGTGCCCGTACCCATTTCCAGCAGGCGCACCGCGCTCAGCATGTAGGGCGTCAGCAGGCGGTTGACGATGAAGCCGGTGGTGTCCTGGACGATCACCGGATCCTTGCCGACCTTCTTGCAGAAACCGTCCAGGGTGCTGATGACCGCGTCCGAGGTCTCGAAGCCGTGGATGATCTCGACCAGCTTCATCACCGGGGCCGGATTGAAGAAGTGCAGCCCGGCCACGCGGTCGCGCTGCTTGCAGACCGCCATCAGCGCCGTCACCGACAAGGTCGATGTGTTGGTGGTCAGCATCGCCTGCGGCGAAACGATCCCTTCCAGCCGCTGGAACATCGCCTTCTTGACCTCCAGATCCTCGATGATGGACTCGATGATCAGATCGCAATCGGCGACATCGCCCTCGTTGGTCGTAAATTTCAGCAGACCCAGCGTGGAATCCCGCTGTTCGGCGGTCATTTTCTGGCGCTCGACCATCTTGCCCAGTGATTTCTCCAGGCCCGCGCGGAGCTTGTCGGTCGAGCCCGGAGTCGCCTTGACCGCGACCGTCGGAATCCCGGCCTGCGCACACACCTGCGCCACGCCCAAACCCATCGCGCCACAACCCATGACACCGACTTTTTTGATTTCCATTTCCTGTTCCTTTCCAGAGAGATTGACAAACTAGTTTCCGGCATTTCGAAGCAAGCCGGCAGCAACAAGCTTTACGCCTGCATCAGACGCATTGGCATAGTGAGCAGCCGCGGTTCCCCCGGTCGAAGCTTCCGACAGCGGGCGACCGACCGGAACCGCTGTGTGGATTCGCCTCAGCGATGCTTGAATTCCGCCGCGCGCTTGCCGGAGAAGGCATCCATGCCCTCCTTCTGATCCTCGGTGGCAAACACGGCATGGAAGGTCCGCCGCTCGAACAGCAGGCCCTCGGCCAGGCTGGACTCGTAAGCGCGGTTCACGCATTCCTTGGTCATCATCACCGCCGGCTGCGAGAACCCCGCGATGGTCTCGGCTGCTTTCAGGGCTTCCTCAAGCAGGCTGGCAACCGGCACAATGCGGCTGACCAACCCGGCCCGCTCGGCTTCGGCGACATCCATCAGCCGTCCGGTCAGACACAACTCCATGGCCTTGGACTTGCCGACCAGCCGCGTCAGGCGCTGCGTGCCGCCGGCGCCCGGCAGGATGCCGAGCTTGATTTCCGGCTGGCCGAACTTGGCGGTATCGGCGGCAAGAATGAAATCGCACATCATGGCCAGTTCGCAGCCGCCGCCCAAGGCGTAGCCGGCCACCGCCGCGATCACCGGCTTGCGACAGCGGCTGGCCCGCTCCCAGTTGCGGGTGATGAAATTGCTCTTGTAGGCATCCATGTAGGAATATTCCTTCATGCCCTTGATGTCGGCCCCGGCGGCGAACACCTTTTCGCCACCGGTAAGGACGATGGCGCGGATCGACTCGTCGGCTTCCGCCGCGTCCAGCGCCTGGCTCAACTCGTCCATCAAGTCATCGGACAAGGCATTGAAGGCCTTGGGTCGGTTGAGGGTGATCAGGGCCACCGGGCCGCGGGTTTCGACCTGGATGTTCTCGTAAGTCATTGTGCTGCTCCTTCCTGGATTTGCCTGGTTAGATGGATTCCGCAAGCCCCGGCGACGCCCCCGGCACGCAAAAACCATGCGCCGACCGCGTCGCCTGCCGATGAATGCAGTATAGGTCAGGGATCGATGGAGGGAAAGGAACAGAACGGATCGACGCAAGCCGCGAGACCGCCCTGTGCGCACGGATCAGGGATAATGCACTCTTTCCATTACGAAAATGGCCATGGCTGAAGAAGTCGAACTCAAACTCGCGCTGGCCGCCGGCCATCAATCGCGCTTCCTGCGCGACCCGCTGCTGAAGCAGGCGGTCGAACGTCATGGCGAGACGCTCGACAACATCTATTACGACACGCGGGACCTTTCCCTGCGTCGGCGCGGTATCGCCCTGCGTCTGCGCCGCAAGGGGCGCGAATGGCTGCAAACCGTCAAGCTTGCCGGCAGTTCGGCTGCCGGCCTGAGCAGCCGCCCCGAATGGGAAGCGCCCTACCACGGGCATTTCGACTTCTCGCCGATCGACCAGGCCGCCGCCCGGGAATGGTTGCAACGGCCCAAGCTGCTGGCCCGCATCATCCCCATCTGCGAAACGCGGTTTCGCCGTGTCACGTGGACCTTCCCCGCCGCTCCCGGCGTCGTCCTGCTGACCCTTGATCGCGGCTGGATCATTGCCAATGGACGCCAGGAAGCCATCTCCGAGGTGGAACTGGAGTTGGCCGGCGCGCCGGTGCAGGCGATTTTCGGCCTCGCCGCGCAGCTCGCCCGGCGTGTCGCGCTGACGCCGTCCACCTTGTCCAAGGCAGAGCGCGGCTATCGCCTGTACAGCGGAACGCCGCCGACCCCGGTCAAGGCCGAAACTGTGGCGCTCGCTGCCAGCCTGCCGCCATTCGAGGCCTTCCGCCGCGTTGCCCTGGCCTGCCTCGAACATCTGCAGCAGAACCATCAGGGCGCGCTGAACAGCGACGATCCGGAATACATCCACCAGGTGCGCCTCGCCACGCGACGGCTGCGCGCGGCATTGCGGCTGTTCGCCCCGATACTCCCGGAGCATCTTGCGGACTCGCTGCGCAAACCGCTGGCCGCGATCATGCAGCAACTCGACAGCGCGCGCGACCTCGACGTGCTGCTGGGCGAAATCGTCAACCCGGTGCTGCGTTCCCTGCCCGATGAGCCGCGGCTGCCGGCGCTGGCGGGCGATATCACCAACCGTCGCTACACGGCCCGGGCGCAAGCCATTGCCATGCTCGCAACGCCAGACCATGGCCGCGCACTGCTGGCCGCGCTGGAGGCCCTGTACCAGGTTCCGCCCGCGGACGCGGCGCCGCTTACCCTGCTCGGCTTCGCCAGCGAACGCCTGAAGCGCCTGGGCAGGGAAGTGAAGCGTCTGGCAACCGCGGCCGACGGCCAGAACCCGGCAGCGCTGGGAGCGCTGGGCACCTGCGTCAAGCGCCTGCATCGCGCGCTGGAGATGTTTTCTTCGCTGGCGCCGCAGCGAAGCCTGCGTCGCGTACTGAAGCAGCTCGCGGCCATTCGCGACACCCTGCGCCAGCTCGATGAGCTGACCAGCGCCGGCGCCCTGCTCATGGAATGCGCCGGACACGACCCCCGGCTGCGCGAGGCGGTAACGCTGATCGGCGGCTGGCATGGCCCCCGTTACGCGCGCCTGCGGGCGCGCCTCTCGCGCCAGCGGGCGCGCCTGACCCGGCTGCGACTGCCACCGCTGGGCTGAGCGCCGGGGCCGGCAGCCATCACGCAACCACCGGGCGTCAGCCCGGGCCTGCAACGGAGACACTTCGATGGACCTGATACTCTGGCGTCACGCCGAAGCTGAAGTAGCCACTGGGGGCCTCCCCGATCACAAGCGGCGCCTGACTGCGCGCGGCGAAAAGCAGGCGAAGCAGGTCGCCCAATGGCTGCGGGCGCATTTGCCGCGCCGCCGAAGAATCCTGGTCAGTCCCACGGAGCGCACACAGGATACGGCCCATGCGCTGGAACTGAGCTACGAGATCGAGCCCAGGCTTGGCCTCGGCGCGTCAGTGAAGGATGTGCTGACCGTCGCCGGCTGGCCCGAGCGGAATGGCGCCGTGCTGATCGTCGGACACCAGCCGACCCTTGGCCGGGTCGCGGCACTGCTCCTGGGCGGCGCGGAGGCCGACTGGTCGATCAAGAAAGGCGGCCTCTGGTGGTTCACCAGCCGCCTGCGCAACGAGGAAACACAAATCGTGCTGCGCGCGGTGCTGAACCCCGACCTGCTGCCGGCGTGACCCCTGCTCGCGAGGGCGACCCATGGTCGAATTCCCGCGTCGCCCCGGGCTCCGTGCCAAGCGTGCGCGGCGTCATTCTGCCTTCATATCAGTTGCGAAAAAGGGCGTCTTTTGATATTTTAGGCATCGACATATACAAATCGCGCTTAACCTGCAAGCGCCCAACCATCATGTCCAGGAAAGCCGTTGCCAACGCATCCGACACCGAAACGCGCGCCACGTCCGAGCATGCGCCCGACTTGCGGCTCTGGCTGCGCACGCTGGCTTGCACCAATCTGATCGAGAACTACATCCGCTCGCGCTTGCGCGCGGAATTCGGCATCACGCTGCCGCGCTTCGACCTGATGGCCCAGCTTGAGCGCTCGCCGCAAGGCCTCAAGATGGGTGAGCTGTCCAAGCGCATGATGGTTACCGGCGGCAATGTGACGGGAATTACCGATCAACTGGTTGCCGAGGGTCTGGTGGTGCGCGAAGACAGCCCCAAGGACAGGCGCGCCTACATCGTCAAGCTGACGCCGCAGGGCCGTCAGAGCTTCCGCAAGATGGCCGAGGCCCACGAAAAATGGGTGGTTGAACTGTTTGGCGGGATGGACCAGAAGCAGCGCAGCCAGCTCTACGAATTGCTCGCTTTGCTGAAAGCCAGCGCCGCCGCCGCAGCCGGGAAAAACTAAGCCTCCGCCCGGATAGCTGCGCACCCGGCCTTCCGCGACCCGGTCCGCCAATGCAACCAGCGTTTCCTCGATCTGCACGACGTCGCGCTCCTTCTGCGGGTCGAAGCGGTGTTGGCCGAAGATCGGCGTGTTGCGATCGGGCCGTTCGTAGGGTGCCGGCAATGAATCTGGTCCTGTTATCCTGGTGTCCGTGCCGGCTGTAATACAATACGGTCCATGCGCGCCCTGCCGGTTGGCGCCCGATTCGGCATTCCGCCGCATTCCCCTCAAGCGCTTCGCCGCCTGAACCGGTTCCCCGCAAGGGCAGGCCGATTCAGGAGTTCATTTGAACGCGACCACGCCAGGCTTCACCCCTTCCGCCGACGCCACATCCGAAACCAGCCCGGACGCCACCCCGGCCGCCGAGCCGCCAGCGCCCTGCGTACCCGAGGCAACATTCGACCAACTCGGGCTGCTGCCCGAACTGATGCGTGCCATCGAAGACGCCGGCTATACGACGCCGACGCCGATCCAGATGCAGGCGATTCCGATCATTCTGGCCGGCAAGGATGTGATGGGCGGCGCCCAGACCGGCACCGGCAAGACCGCCGGCTTCACACTGCCCCTGCTGCAACGCCTCGCCCGCCATGCCAGCAGTTCACCTTCGCCGGCCCGCCATCCGGTGCGTGCGCTGATCCTGGCGCCGACGCGCGAGCTGGCGATGCAGGTGCATCAGAGCGTGGTCACTTACAGCAAGCACCTGCCGCTGCGTTCCGTCTGCATCTACGGCGGCGTCGATATCCGGCCGCAGATCGCCGAGTTGCGCGAAGGGCGCGAGATCGTCGTCGCCACGCCGGGCCGCCTGCTCGACCACGTGCAGCAAAAGAGCGTGACCTTCAGCTTCGTCGAGGTGCTGGTGCTCGATGAAGCCGACCGCATGCTGGACATGGGCTTCATTCCCGACATCAAGCGCATCCTCGCCATGCTGCCGAAAGAACGGCAGAGCCTGCTGTTCTCGGCAACCTTCTCCAACGAGATCAAGAACCTCGCCGACAGCATGCTCAAGGCGCCGCAACTGATCGAGGTGGCCAAGCGCAATACGGTCATCGAGACCATCACCCACCGTGTCTATCCGGTGGCCTCCGACCTCAAGCGTAGCCTGCTGGTGCATCTGCTGACCCACGACGAGGAAAACACAAAGCAGGTGCTGGTTTTCGTCGGCACCAAGTTCGGCGCCAGCCGCCTCGCGGTCTACCTCGAGCGCCAGGGCATCGCCGCCGACGCCATCCACGGCGACAAGAGCCAGCAGCAACGCACGGAAGCCCTGGAAGCCTTCAAGTCGGGCAAGATCCGCGTGCTGGTCGCCACCGATGTCGCTGCGCGCGGCCTCGACATCGACGACCTGCCCCACGTCATCAACTACGAACTGCCGCACACGGCCGAGGACTACATCCATCGCATCGGCCGCACCGGCCGCGCCGGCAAGCAGGGCGAGGCCACTTCGCTGTTCGCGCCCGAAGAAACCCAGCGCCTGACGGACATCGAGAAGCTGATCAAGCGCAAGATCGAGCGCGTCGAGATCACCGGTTTCGCCGAACTGGCGCCGGTGCGCGAAAGCGCGCCGAGCAATCGCGGCCACCGTCGCGAGCACCTCGAGCGCGCCCGCGAGAAGGCACGCGAGCGCGATCGATCGCTGACGCTCGAAGGCATCCGTCCGGCCGGGCGCGAGCTGCCCAGCCCCGCCGCCCACGTCCCGCGGCTCGACCCGCGCCTGCCCAAGCTGGACTTCGACCCGAACAAGCCCTACGTCAGCAAGACCGCCGGCATCGAAATCCCGACCGAAAAGCCGTCGGTGACTCGGCCGCAAAAGCCCGTTGCGGCGCTTCTCGGCGGATTCGGCAAGAAATAGGCGGCAACGGCCATGCGCGCCGCAGCAGCATGGCAGCTCGACGTGCGACCGGGCGCCGACACCCTGTGCATCGTTCTCGGCGGGTGCTGGCGCATCGACCGGAATCTGCCCCCTGCCGCCAGCCTGGAGGCCCGGCTGGAACCACCCGTCAGTCACGTCGGCTTCGATGCGAGCGAGCTCACCGACTGGGATTCCGGCCTGCTCGCCTTCGTTTCCGGAATCAGCAAGTCCTGCGCGGAGCGCGGTATAGCCGTCGATGACAGCGGGCTGCCACCCGGCGCGCGGCGCCTGCTGGCGATGGCGCGCGCGGTGCCGGAGCAGAAGCTTGGCGCACACGATGACACCCCGCCGGCGCTGTTCACGCAGGTCGGCGCGGCGACCCTCGATTTCGTTCGCGGCGCGCCGCAGATGCTGGGCTTTCTCGGCGAGGTCATGCTGTCCGTGCTGCGCCTGCTCTCCGGCCGCGCCCGCTTCCGCCGCCGCGACCTGTGGCTCGAGATCGAGGAAATCGGGCCGCGCGCGCTGCCGATCGTCTCGGTGATCAGCTTCCTGGTCGGACTGATCCTGGCCTATCTCGGCGCCGACCAATTGCGCCTGGTCGGGGCACAAGTCTTCATCGCCGACCTGGTGGCGATCGGCATGGTGCGCGAAGTCGGCGCCCTGATGACCGGCGTCATCATCGCCGGACGCACCGGCGCGGCGTTTGCCGCCCAGCTCGGCACCATGCAGGTCAACGAGGAGATCGACGCCTACCAGACGCTGGGCATCTCGGCCGTCGATTTCCTGGTGCTGCCGCGCATGCTGGCGCTGATGCTGATGGTGCCGCTGCTGACGCTCTACTCGGGCTTCATAGGCATGCTGGCGGGATTGCTGGTGTCGGTGACAATCTTCGACATCGGCGTCTTCGAGTACTACACGGAAACACTGCGCGCACTCGAATTGAAGCAGTTCGCCGTGGGCCTGTCCAAGGGCACGGTGTATGGCGCGATAGTCGCCTTCGCCGGCTGCCTGCGCGGCATGCAGTGCGGGCGCAGCGCCGAGGCCGTCGGGCACGCGGCAACCTCCGCCGTGGTCACCGCCATCCTGCTGATCACCATCGCCGCCTCGGTCATGACGATCGTCTATTACCAGCTCGGCATCTGAGCCATGGACCACGCCCCCCAAATCGAGGTTCGTGACCTGACCATGGCCTACGGCGACTTTGTGGTGCAGCGCGGCCTCGATTTCACGGTGAACAAGGGCGACATCTTCGTCGTCATGGGCGGTAACGGCTGCGGCAAGACCACGCTGATGCGCGCCCTGGTCGGCCTGCAGCGACCGGCGGCCGGCGCGGTACTCTATGGCGACGAGGATTTCTGGAACGCCGAAGCGGAAACGCAGCGGCAGCTCAAGCGCCGCCTGGGCATCCTGTTCCAGGGCGGTGCGCTGTGGAGCTCGCTGACCCTGGCGGAGAACGTCGCGCTGCCGATTGCCGAATACACCGGCCTGCCACCGGCCCGCGTCGACGAGATCGTCGCCTTCAAGCTGGCGCTGGTCGGCCTCGCCGGCTTCGAGGACTTCTACCCGTCCGAGCTCAGCGGCGGCATGAAGAAACGCGCCGGCCTGGCGCGGGCGATGGCGCTGGATCCGGACATCCTGGTGATCGACGAGCCTTCGTCGGGCCTCGATCCGCTGACGGCGCGTCGGCTCGACGAGCTCATCATGGAACTGCGCGACAGCCTCGGCACCACCATCGTCGTGGTCACGCACGAGCTGGCCAGCATCCTCAGTATCGGCAACAATTCGATTTATCTCGATGCCGAAAGCCACACCATGATCGCCACCGGGCATCCGCAGGACGCGCTCAGGAACGGGCATCCCAAGGTCCGTCACTTTCTCAGCCGGGGAACGACAGCATGACCAGAAAAGCCAACCCCACGCTAATCGGCGCCTTCGTCCTCGGTGCGCTTGCGCTGGCGGTCGTCACCACGCTGCTGTTGGCCGGCGGCAACTGGTTCGGCGAGCGGCGGCAGCACATCATGTACTTCGACGGCGCGGCGCAGGGGCTGCAGGTCGGCGCCCCGGTGGTGTTCCTCGGCGTCAAGGTCGGCACCGTGAAGCAGATTCAGATCGGCCTCGACCAGCAGAGCCGCCGCTTCCTGGTACCGGTAACGATCGAGCTGGAGCCCCACGTGGTGCGCACGCACGGCGGCGAGCCGATCGACCTGCGCGATCGCGCCACGGTGCGGCAACTGGTCGAACGCGGCCTGCGCGCGCGGCTGCGCATGCAGAGCCTGCTCACCGGCCAGCTCTATGTGGATCTCGATTTCCACCCGGACAAGCCGGCAGTGTTCGCCGCGCTCGACCCCGAGCTCAGCGAAATCCCGACCATCCGCACCGCCGGGCAGGAGCTGACGACCAGGCTCGAGGGCTTCCCCATGGACAAGTTCCTCGCCGACGTCGCGGCGATCAGCAGCGCAATGAACAAGCTGATGTCGGCGCAAGCCACGCAGGATCTGCCGAGGCGGCTGGACGCGACGCTGCGGCACCTCGAATCGCTTGCGGCCCGCTTCGACGCCCAGGGCGGCCCCATCCTCAACGACGTGCGCGGCAACCTCGCCGAGATGCACAAGGCGCTGCTGGCCGCACAGGCCGCACTGGCCAGGCTCGAAACCGCCGCCGACCGCGTCGCCGAGCTGACCCGCGCCGATGGCGCCATGGTCGGCAACATGACCAGGGCCAGCGAAGAACTAGCCAAGGCCGCCAGCGCAGTGCGCGCGCTGGCCGAACAGGAATCGCCGACGGTGACCAGTGTCAATGCCGCGCTCAAGGAAATCGCCCGCGCCGCGGATGCACTGCGCGTGCTGGCGGAGACGCTGGAACAGCAGCCGGACGCCATCTGGCGCGGCAAGCGGCCGAAGACTGCCCCTTGAGGCACCCCGCAACGTTACAGGCAATGAACGAGGAGGCGACATGAAACTTGTCCGCTACGGCCCGCAAGGCCGCGAAAAGCCCGGCCTGATCGACGCCGCCGGCACACTGCGCGACCTTTCCGGCCATGTCGCCGGCATCGGCTGGACCGAACTCTCCGCGGCCGGGCAAAAGCGCCTGCGCAAACTGGATCCCGCCAGCCTGCCGGGAGTGCGGGGCAAGCCGCGCCTCGGCGTACCCTTCACCGGCATATCCAAGATCGTCGGCATCGGCCTCAACTACCGCGCGCACGCCCTCGAAGCGAAGCTGCCGATTCCGCTCGAGCCGGTGGTGTTCATGAAGGCCACCACCTGCATCAGCGGCCCCTGCGATCCGATCCTGATGCCCATCGGCAGCACCAAGCTCGACTGGGAAGTCGAGCTTGGCATCGTCATCGGCCGCGAAGCCCGCCAGGTCGCCGAAGCCCGGGCGCTCGACCACGTCGCGGGCTACTGCGTGTTCCATGATGTTTCGGAGCGGGCCTTCCAGTTCGAACGCGGCGGCCAGTGGGACAAGGGCAAGAGCTGCGACAGCTTCGGTCCGATCGGCCCCTGGCTGGTCACCAAAGACGAAATCCCCGATCCGCAGCGCCTGCGCCTTTGGCTCGACGTCAATGGCGAACGCATGCAGGACTCGACCACCGCGGACATGATCTTTTCCTGCGCCGAGATCGTCAGCTATCTTTCCCGTTTCATGACGCTGCTGCCCGGCGACGTGATCTGCACCGGCACGCCGCAGGGGGTTGGCATGGGACGCGGCCGCTTTCTCCGGCTTGGCGACACCCTGAGGCTCGGCGTCGATGGCCTTGGCGAGCAACGGCAGGTGGTCGTTGCCACCGGCTGAAACCGTTGCGCCTGCTTCCTCCAGGAATCGGCAGGGGGAGACAAAAAAAGCCCGCACGGCGTGGCCGGCGGGCTTTTTTTCGGGCAGCGAGATTCAGGCGGCGGCTTGCGCGGGAATCTGCCGGCTGTGGTGGGTAATGCGGTTTCTGGCGTCGACGTACACCAGATCGGGCTCGAACTTCTGCAGTTCGACTTCGTTCATCATCACGTAGGTAGCAATGATCAGCAGGTCGCCGGTGGCGGCCTTGCGCGCGGCGGCGCCGTTGACCGAAATGGTGCCGCTGCCACGCTCGGCGCGAATGGCATAGGTCGTAAAACGCTCGCCGTTGTTGATGTTGTAGATGTCGATCTGCTGGTATTCCTTGATGTCGGCCGCTTCGAGCAGCGTTTCATCGATGGCGCAGGAGCCTTCGTAGTGCAGTTCGGCGTCGGTCACCGTCACGCGGTGGAGCTTGGACTTGAGCATCGTGCGCTGCATTGTCAGACCCTTCCCAGGCAAAGGTGGCAACAACCCGGGAGTTCTCCCCAAAGGGAGCGGAATTCCCGTTTCTCCAGTTTCGGCCGCATCGCATGACGCCAATCAAGCCGGCGCCAGCCTGCACTGAAACTCCGTTTTCGCTGCTGGCACGCCGGCATGAGCGCATCGCGGCGGCCTAAACTTCCAGATTGTCGATGAGGCGTGTGCTTCCCAAACGCGCTGCGGCCAACACCACCAACCCGGAATCGTGAGCGGACGCGCATTGTAAATCAAGTTTTTTACGCAATGCAACATAATCCGGAAGCCAGCCACTGGCCTGGAGTTCCAGAACCGCTCCCCGCTCCAGCGCTGCCAAATCCGTCGAACCGGCGCGCACCGCCTCGACGACCCCGGTCAGCACCCGGAACAGGTGCGGGGCTTCGGCCCTTTCCGCCGCGGACAAGTACCCGTTGCGCGACGACAGGGCCAGGCCATCCGGGGCCCGCACGGTCTCGCCGCCGATGATTTCGATGGGCAGGTTGAACTCGCGCACCATGTTGCGAATCACCATCAACTGCTGGTAGTCCTTCTTGCCGAACAGGGCGACCTCCGGCTGGGCGATCTGGAACAGCTTCATCACCACCGTGGCGACGCCGCGAAAATGCCCGGGGCGGAATTCGCCGTCGAGAATGCCGGCCTGCTCGGGCGGCGGTTCTATCTGGTAAGTCTGCGGCTGCGGATACATTTCCGCTTCGGTTGGGGCAAACAGGACATCGACACCGGCCGCTGCGAGCTGTTCGCAATCGGTCTCGAAGGTGCGCGGGTATTTTTCAAAGTCCTCGCCGGGGCGAAATTGCAGGCGATTGACGAAAATGGTGGCAATCACCTGCCCGGCATGGGCCTGCGCCTGTTTCATCAGCGCGATGTGGCCCGCGTGCAGGTTGCCCATGGTGGGCACCAGCGCGACGCGGCCAGGCCCGCCACGCGCCGCGCGCAGGCCGGCAATCGACTCATGGATCTGCATAGGCTCTCAGTAGGTGTGTTCGGGGGCCGGGAAACTGCCGTCCTTGACGGCCTTGACGTAGGCGATCACGGCGTCGTCGATGCTCGCTGCGCCTTCCATGAAGTTGCGCACGAAACGCCCCTTCTTGCCCGGATAGACGCCGAGCATGTCGTGCAGCACCAGCACCTGGCCGTCGCAGCCCTTGCCGGCGCCAATGCCGATGGTGGCGCAGGCCTTGAGCAGGCGCGTGATTTCACCCGCCAGTTCCGCCGGAACCATTTCCAGCACCATCAGTGTGGCACCGGCCTGCTCCAGCGCCGCGGCTTCGCGCTTCATGCGCGCCGCGCCTTCCTCGCCGCGTCCCTGCACGCGGTAGCCACCCAATGCATGCACCGACTGCGGCGTCAGGCCGATATGGGCGCAAACGGGGATGCCGCGCTCGACGAGGAACTGCACGGTGGCGGCCATCACCTCGCCGCCCTCCAGCTTGACCATCTCGGCGCCGGCGGCAAGCAGGCGCACGGCGTTGCGCAAGGCCTGTTCCTTCGATTCCTGGTAGCTGCCGAAGGGCATGTCGGCAACGCACATCGCGCGCTGCGCCATGGGGCCGACGCACTCGGTGTGGTACACCATCTGCTCCATGGTCACCGGCAGCGTCGAGGTCTTGCCCTGCAGGACGTTGCCCAGCGAGTCGCCGACGAGGATCACGTCCACACCGCAACGGTCCTCCAGCGCGGCGAAGCTGGCATCGTAGCCGGTGAGCATGGCGATCTTCTCGCCGTCCTTCTTCATGCGGCCGAGTTCGGGCAGCGTGATCGGCTTGTTGCTGGCAAGGTAGGTCATGGCGAGCGAAAGATAAAGTGAACGGCGCCTAGGATACACAAACCCGCCCGCGGATAATCAAGCTTGAGCGGCGACATGATCGAGGACCTGATTCAGGCAGTCTGCGGCAACAGCTTCTCTATCTGCTGGTCGGCGCAGCGCAACAGCAGGTCGCCCACGCCGCCGCGACCGGGGATCACCAGGTGCGGGGCGATCTCGGCCAGGGGCGCCAGCACGAAGGCTCGCTGGTGCAGGCGCGGATGCGGCAGGGTGAGCTGCGGATCGGCGCTTATCTCATCACCAAAGAGCAGCAGATCGAGATCCAGCGTGCGCGGCGCGTTCTTCACGCTGCGCCGGCGGCCGAAGCGCTCTTCCAGCGCAAACAGGGATTCAAGGAGAGCGGCTGCTGACGAGACAGCGGTGAGTTCGACCACGGCGTTGATGAAATCGGGCTGATGCCTGAGGCCTACCGGCGCCGTGCGGTACAGCGACGAGGCAGCGACGAATTCCGTCCGGGGCAATGTGCGCAGGGCGAGGATGGCCGCAGTCACCGTGACCACCGGGTCTCCCAAATTGGCGCCCAGCGCGATGAAGCAACGCTGGCCCACGTCAGGCGTCGCCGGATGGACTGATTGCCATGTCGCCGTCGCCCGCGGCCTTCTTGCCGCGCACACGGCGGCGGCGCTTCCTGGGGCCGCTGTCGGGAATCAGCAGGGCCTCGCGGCCGTCGTGATCGGCATTCTGGAAGTCATGCCACCATGTCGCGATCTCGGTGTCGATTTCGCCGCTCTCGGCGCGCAGGGCGAGAAAATCATAGCCGGCGCGAAAGCGCGGCAGCTCGATCAGGCGGTAGGGCGACTTTCCGGCGCGCTTCTCGAAGCGCGGCTGCAGCGCCCAGATATCCTTGATGTCGCCGGCGATCCGCCGCGTGATGGCGAGCTTCTCGCCCTGCTGATTCAACACGTCTTCCATCGCCTCGTACAGCGCCGGAATCGGCACTTCGCCGCGCGCCTTGCGCGCTTCCCAGGCGGCCAGCACTTCATGCCAGAGCAGCGTGGCGAACAGGTAGCCGGGCGACAGCGACTTGCCGGCCTTGACGCGTGCATCGGTGCTGTTCAGCGCCAGCATGACGAACTTTTCGCCCAGCGGTTGTTCCAGGATCACGTCCAGCAAAGGCAGCAGGCCGTGGTGCAGGCCATCGTCGCGCAGGCGCTTGACGCACTCGACCGAGTGCCCGGAAAACAGCAGCTTCAGCATTTCATCGAAGACGCGCGCCGCCGGCACGTTTTCCATCAGGTCGGCCATCTCGCGGATCGGCGCGCGCACCGCCGGATCGAGCGTCAACCCCAGCTTGGCGGAAAGCCGCACCGCGCGCAGCATGCGCACCGGATCTTCGCGGTAGCGCACCTTGGGCTCGCCGATCATGCGCAGCGTCTTCTGTTGCAGGTCGGCAACGCCGTGGTGATAGTCGATCACCGTCTCGGAAGACGGGTCGTAATACAGCGCATTGACCGTGAAGTCGCGTCGTGCGGCGTCTTCCGCGATCGAGCCGAAAACATTGTCGCGCAGCACGCGGCCATGCTCGTCCTTGGCCGTGTCGGCATCGTGCGCGGCGCGGAAGGTGGATACCTCGAGCGTCTCGCCGCCCTGCATCACATGCACGATCTGGAAGCGGCGGCCGATGATGCGCGCGCGGCGGAACAGGGCGCGCACCTGCTCCGGCGTGGCGTCGGTGGCGATGTCGTAGTCCTTCGGTTCGATGCCGGCGATCAGGTCGCGCACCGCGCCACCCACGATATAGGCCTTGTGCCCTGCCTGTTGCAGGGTTTCGCAAGTGCGGCGGGCGCCCAGCGAGACGCGCTCGCGGCGAATGCCGTGGCGCGCCACGGGGATCGTGGCCGGCCCGCGGGACATGGGGGAATCGCCGCGACGAAACACGCGGCGCAGCAACTTGCGGATCATGGGGAGGGAATCAGGGCCATCCGGGGCTTGCTTCGGGAGGCGGCAATGATAGCGTAACTGGGCTTGCAGCCGAAGAATTCCGCCGGCCCGAGTACCGGCTTCCGCTAAAATCGTCGGCTTTCATCGACCGCAAGACCTATGGAACTCGCCAAGAGCTTCGAACCCGCCGAAATCGAGCGGCGCTGGTACCCGATCTGGGAGTCGCGCGGCTACTTCGCCGCCGGGCTCGACACGGCCAAGACCGCGGCCAGCGATAACTTCTGCATCCTGCTGCCGCCGCCGAATGTCACCGGCAACCTGCACATGGGCCATGGCTTCAACCAGACCATCATGGATGCGCTGACGCGCTACCACCGCATGCGCGGCGACAACACGCTGTGGCAGCCTGGCACCGACCACGCCGGGATCGCGACGCAGATCGTGGTCGAGCGCCAGCTCGATGCAGAGGGCATTTCGCGCCACGCGCTGGGCCGCGACAAGTTCCTCGAAAAGGTCTGGGAATGGAAGGAGTACTCGGGCGGTGCCATCACCAGGCAGATGCGTCGGCTGGGGACCTCGCCCGACTGGTCGCGCGAGCGCTTCACGATGGATGCCGGCCTGTCGAAAATCGTCACCGAGACCTTCGTCCGCCTCTACAGGGAAGGCCTGATCTACCGCGGCAAACGCCTGGTCAATTGGGACCCGAAATTGCTCACCGCGGTTTCCGACCTCGAAGTGGTCAGCGAGGAAGAAGAGGGTTCGATGTGGGAAATCCGCTACCCCTTTGCCGCCGGTGACGGCGCGCTGGTGGTCGCCACCACGCGGCCGGAGACGCTGCTCGGCGACGTTGCGGTGGCCGTCAATCCCGAAGACGAGCGCTACGCCCATCTGGTGGGCCAGCAGCTTCATCTGCCGCTGACCGGACGCACGATTCCGATCATCGCCGACAGCTATGTGGACCGGGAATTCGGCACCGGCTGCGTCAAGATCACGCCGGCTCACGACTTCAACGACTGGCAGATCGGCCACCGTCACGGGCTGGCGCCGATCAGCGTCCTGACGCTGGACGCGCGCATCAACGAGCACGGTCCCGGGCGCTACCGCGGCATGGATCGCTTCGTGGCGCGCCAGGCCATTGTCGCCGACCTCGAAGCCGCCGGCCTGCTGGCCAGCGTGAAGCCGCACAAGCTGATGGTGCCGCGCGGCGACCGCACCGGCGTGGTGATCGAACCCATGCTCACAGACCAGTGGTTCGTCGCCATGAGCAAACCCGGATGCAACAATGACGGAACTGAGGGCAAGAGCATCGCCGGCCAGGCGCTGGAATGCGTCGCCTCGGGCGAGATTCGCTTCGTCCCCGAGAACTGGGTCAATACCTACAACCAGTGGCTCAACAACATCCAGGACTGGTGCATCTCGCGCCAGCTCTGGTGGGGTCATCAGATTCCCGCGTGGTACTCGGACGATGGCCGCTGCTATGTCGCCCACGACGAGGCCGAGGCCCAAGCCGAGGCGCAGCGCGACGGCTACACGGGCGGCCTGGAGCGCGACCCCGACGTGCTTGACACCTGGTACTCGTCGGCGCTGTGGCCCTTCTCGACGCTGGACTGGACACCCGAGTGGCCGGCGCAGTCGAACCCGGCGCTGGACCTCTACCTGCCATCCACGGTGCTGGTCACCGGCTTCGACATCATCTTCTTCTGGGTCGCACGGATGGTCATGATGACCAAGCACATCACCGGCAAGATCCCGTTCAGGGATGTCTATGTCCACGGCCTGATCCGCGACGCGGAAGGCCAGAAGATGAGCAAGTCCAAGGGCAACGTGCTCGACCCGATCGACCTGATCGACGGCATCGCGGTCGACGATCTGGTGAAGAAGCGCACCAGCGGCCTGATGAACCCGAGGGATGCGGCCAAGATCGAGAAGCGCACCCGCCGCGAATATCCGAATGGCATTGCCGGCTTCGGCACCGACGCGCTGCGCTTCACCTTCCTCTCGCTGGCCTCGCCCGGTCGCGACATCAAGTTCGACATGCAGCGCTGCGAGGGCTATCGCAATTTCTGCAACAAGCTGTGGAACGCCTCGCGCTTCGTGCTGATGAATTGCGCAGGCCAGGATTGCGGTCTCGACCCGCATGGGCCGGACGCCTGCCACGGCGCCTACCTGGATTTCTCGCCGGCCGACCGCTGGATCGTCAGCCGCCTGCAGAAGGTCGAGCACGAGGTGGCGCAGCATTTCGCCGACTACCGCTTCGACCTGCTGGCCCGGGCGATTTACGAGTTCGTCTGGGACGAGTATTGCGACTGGTACCTGGAACTGGCCAAGGTGCAGCTAACCCCACCCTCACCCTCAATCCCCGCTCCGCGCCCCACGGCAGGCGCTGCATCGCCTGCCGGCTGCGAGGGCGGGAAGCAGTGCTTCCCGAATTCCCCTCTCGCCCCTGAGGGCGAGGGAAGCGCTGAGCCGGCCGTCGGCCGGCAATCTCGCCTGGAGGCGCAACAGAGGGCCACGCGGCGCACCCTGGTGCGGGTCCTGGAAGCCATCCTGCGCCTGGCGCATCCGCTGATCCCGTTCATCACCGAGGATCTCTGGCAGACCGTCGCGCCGCTGGCCGGCCGGGCGGACGCGAACGACGACGCCAGGTCGCTGATGCTGCAGGCCTACCCGAAAGCCGACCTGTCGCGCTGCGACGCGGCGGCCGAAGCCTGGGTGGCACGGCTCAAGGAAATGATCAACGCCTGCCGCAGCCTGCGCGGTGAAATGAACATCTCGCCGGCCCAGCGCGTGCCATTGGTCGGCGCCGGCGACACGGCGATTCTCGCCGCGTATGCGCCCTACCTCGCCGCGCTGGCCAAACTCTCCGAAGTCACCACGGCAGAGACGCTGCCCGAATCCGACGCCCCGGTGCAGATCGTCGGCGAATTCCGCCTGATGCTGAAGATCGAGATCGATGTTGCCGCAGAGAAGGAACGCATCGGCAAGGAAATCGCACGCGTCGCCGGTGAGATCGTCAAGGCCGAGAAAAAGCTTGCTACCGAGAGCTTTGTCTCCCGCGCCCCGCCGGCCGTCGTGGCGCAGGAGCGGGAGCGGCTGGAAGGCTTTGCCGCGCTTGGCGAAAAACTCAGGGCACAACTCGCGCGACTCGGTTGACCGTTGGGACCGAGGCCGGCCCGCAGCGTCAGATTGTTGCTGCAGTCACAGACTGCCGCCTACTTGCGCTTGAGCAAGAATTCGAATTCCTTGTCCTTTTCGCCGCTGCTCAGCAGTTCATTGCCGGTCTGCTTGGCAAACGCGGCAAAGTCTTTCGTCGAGCCGGGGTCGGTGGCGATGATACGCAGCACCTGGCCCGACTGGAGCTCGGCCAGCGCCTTCTTGGCGCGCAGGATGGGAAGCGGGCAGTTGAGCCCGCGGGCGTCGAGTTCCTTGTCGAAGTTCATGGTTTCTTCCTGTCTCCAATAGCGATGGGGATACCGCCGTTGCAATTTAGCATTCGATGATAGACATTAAGTCCTTTCGCGACAACAGGATTCGGGCAACAAGGACGCTGATCGCCACCTCTGCTACCATTTGGCCATACCTTCACCCGGCCGAACCATAGCCTCCCACAATGAAAGCAGTGATACTCGCCGGCGGTCTGGGCACGCGTTTGGCGGAAGAGACCGTGTTGCGCCCGAAGCCCATGGTCGAGATCGGCGGCAAGCCGATTCTCTGGCACATCATGAAGGGCTACGCGCATTTTGGCATCGACGACTTCGTGATTTGTCTGGGCTACAAGGGCTACATGGTGAAGGAATACTTCGCCAACCTGGCGCTGCACAATTCCGACGTGACCATCAACCTGGCGCAAAACCGCGTCGAACTGCATCAGAACCAGTCCGAGCCCTGGAACATCACCCTGGTCGATACCGGCGAACAGACACTGACAGGCGGCCGCCTGCGCCGCATTCGCCGCTTGCTCGATGACGAAGACTTCTGCATGACCTACGGTGACGGCGTCGCCAGCATCGACATCGCCGAACTGCTGGCCTTTCATCGCGAGGAACAGTGCCTGGCAACGGTAACAGCCGTGCGGCCACCCGGCCGCTTTGGCCGTCTCGACTTGCAGGGTCGGCGCGCAAGGGGCTTCCAGGAGAAACCGCGCGGCGATGCCGACTGGATCAACGGCGGATTTTTCGTGATCTCGCCCGCGGCGCTCGACCACATCGCCGGCGAAGACACATTGTGGGAAAAGGAACCCATGGAACATCTTGCGACAAGCGGACAACTGGCTGCCTTTCGCCATGACGGCTTCTGGCAACCGATGGACACCCTGCGCGACAAGAACCACCTGGAGCAACTCTGGGCCACTGGCCAGGCACCTTGGAAGTTATGGCCGTGAACCCGGCCTTCTGGAAAGGCCGCCAGGTGTTCCTCACCGGCCATACCGGATTCAAGGGCGCTTGGCTGGCGCTCTGGCTGAAGAAAGTCGGCGCTGGCGTAACGGCGTTTTCGCTGGCGCCGCCAACACAGCCGAGTCTGTTCGAGTTGGCGCAGGTAGCCGGCGGAATCACCTCGCTGCACGGCGACATCCGCGATTACGGCGCGCTAGCCACGGCACTGCGCGACAGCGGCGCCAGCGTCGTTTTTCATCTGGCCGCCCAGGCCACGGTGGCGGATGGCTACCGGTTCGCCCGCGACACATTCGCCACCAACGTGACAGGCACCGTCAATCTGCTCGACGCCATCCGTGACTGTCCCGCTGTCAAGGCCGCCGTCGTCGTCACCAGTGACAAGTGCTATGCCCCGTCGCCGGCTGGCGCGCCCTTGCGCGAAGACGATCCGCTGGGCGGCCGGGACCCGTATAGCGCCAGCAAGGGCTGCGCCGAAATCGCCGCGGCCGCGTGGCGCGAGTCGTTTTTCGGCGCCGACGCCTCGCCGCGCATCGCCACGGCGCGCGCCGGCAATGTCATCGGCGGTGGCGACTGGTCGGCGCACCGATTGCTGCCCGACATCGTCCGCGCCTTTCAGGCCGGGAACCCGCTAGCGCTACGCATGCCTGACGCGATTCGGCCATGGCAGCATGTACTGGATGCGCTGGCCGGGTACCTGGTGCTCGCCGAAAGCCTGTGTGGCCCGGACGGCGCACGGTACGCCCAAGCCTGGAACTTCGCCCCGGCCCAAGCGGATCATCTCGCCGTGGGAGAAGTCGCCCGACGCTGTGTCAAGATATGGGACGGTGATGCCCGCGTTGAGATCGCCGAGGCCAACTTCCAGAAAGAAACCGAAACCCTGCGCCTCGATGCCACGCGTGCGCGGGAGGAACTCGGCTGGCGACCGCGCTGGGGCGCCGATGAAGCGCTGCGGCGCGCACTGGACTGGTATCGGGCCTGGAATGCGAATCCCAAGGACAGCGACCGCATCCGCGCCCTGACGCTTGCCCAGATCAACGACTACACTTCAACGTCATGACACTCGAAGAACAACGACAGCAGATCCTGGCCCAGGTGCGTGATTACGCCGCCCACAAGGAACAGAGGACGCCCTTTGTTGCCGGACAAACCCCCGTGCCTCCCGCCGGACGGGTGCTCGACCCGGAAGCCTACGTGGCGCTGGTCGATGCCGCGCTCGATGGCTGGCTGACCACCGGCCGCTTCAACGACGACTTCGAAAAGCGCATCGCCGCACGGATTGGCGTGGCGCGGGCGCTCACGGTCAATTCCGGCTCGTCCGCCAATCTGCTGGCGCTCTCGGCCCTCACCTCGCCTCTGCTCGGCAAGCGCGCGCTGAAAGCCGGCGACGAGGTGATTACCGCCGCAGCCGGATTTCCGACCACGATCAACCCGATTCTGCAAAACGGACTGGTTCCGGTATTCGTCGATTCGGATCTGCCCACTTACAACCCCGGCGCCGAGACCATTGCCGCCGCCCTCGGCCCGCGGACCCGCGCCATCATGCTGGCCCATGCCCTGGGCAATCCCTTTGAAGCCACCGCGTTGCGTGCGCTGGCCGACCGGCACGGCCTGTGGCTGGTCGAAGATTGCTGCGACGCCTTTGGCTCCACCTATCAGGGCCGCAGCGTAGGAAGCTTCGGCCACATCGGCACGCTGAGCTTCTACCCGGCGCACCACATCACCACCGGCGAAGGCGGCGCGGTATTCACCGGCGATCCGCTGCTCGCCCGGGCGCTCGAATCCTTTCGCGACTGGGGCCGCGACTGCTACTGCGCGCCGGGCAGGGACAACACCTGCGGCAAGCGCTTCGACTGGCAGCTGGGCGACTTGCCGCGCGGCTACGACCACAAGTACACCTATTCCCACGCCGGCTACAACCTCAAGATCACCGACATGCAGGCCGCCCTCGGGGTTGCACAGATGGCACGGCTCGATGAATTCGTTGCCGCGCGGCAGCGCAATTTTGCCTACCTGAAGGCGCGGCTCGCCGCATGCGAGGAGTTTCTGATCCTGCCCGAGGCGACGCCGAACAGCGAGCCGGCGTGGTTCGGATTCCTGCTGACCTTGCGCGAGAACGCCCCTTGCAGCCGCGTGGACTTGCTGCGCTACCTCGACCAGCACAAGATCGGAACGCGTTTGCTGTTCGCCGGCAATGTCACCCGCCAGCCCTACATGCAAGGCCGTGCCTACCGCGTCGGCGGAACGCTGGCCAATGCCGACATCATTACCGAGCGCAGTTTCTGGATCGGGGTATATCCGGGACTCACCACCGGGATGCTGGACTACGCCGCCGACAAGATCGGCGAATTTCTCGGCGTCGGATTCGCATAGTGACCAGCGTCCCGGCCGCCGACCTCGAGCACATCCTCGCCCATACCGGCGTCCTCTGGCGCGAACTGGCCGGGACGCGCCTTTTCATCACCGGCGGCACCGGCTTCTTCGGCAACTGGTTGCTGGAAAGCATTGCCGCCGCCAATGACGCGCTGAAAGTCGGGATTGGTGCCACGCTGCTCAGCCGCGATCCGGCGCGTTTCTTGAAGCGGCATCCCGCGCTTGCCGCCCGCCCGGAATTCGACTGGCTATGCGGAGACATCGCGCATTTCAGTTCGCCGCCTGGCCGCTACGACTACATTTTCCACTTTGCCACCGCGTCGGCCGCCGAGGTCGGCGCCGGCGATAGCGGGCAATGCCTCGCGGCGCTGCTCGGCACGCACCGCGTCCTGCAGTTTGCCTGCGCCTGCGGCGCACGGCGCCTGTTGTTTGCCAGCTCAGGCGCAGTTTACGGACGCCCGCCGGCTGAGCTCGGCCACGTTCCCGAAACCTTTCCCGGCGCACCCAGCCCGCAGGACAGAACGTCGGCCTATGGCGAGATCAAGCGAATGTCGGAACTCATGTGCAGCCTGACGCCCGAGATCGAGTGCGTCATCGCCCGCGGTTTTGCCTTTTTCGGACCCCTTCTGCCGCTGACCGAGAAATTTGCCATCGGCAGTTTCATTCGCCAGGCGGTAAGCGGCGGACCGATCAGGATCCACGGCGACGGCAGTGCCGTAAGAAGTTACCTCTATGCCGCGGACCTGACCATCTGGCTGCTCACCCTGCTGCTTCGCGGCAAGCCCGGCTATCCCTACAATGTCGGGTCGGATCAGGCGATCTCCCTCGCCGAACTGGCCAGGCAAATTTCCATGGCGACCGGGGGGGCCGCCGTCGACATCGCCCGACGGCCGGCGGCGAGCCCGGCCGACACTTACGTTCCGGACATTGGACGAGCACGAAGCGAGCTCGGTCTGGATGTTTTCATACCGCTTGCCATGGGATTGATCAGGACGATCGATTGGGCAAAGGGCCGACTCGACCGCCAGCCGCGGGAAGACCGACTTGCACAATGAATGCCCGTCCGTCCGCACGCCCTCAAGCGAGTCTTGCGCACCGCATCGACCTGACACAAGATGACCAGCCCTGTTTGCCGCACTGAGAAGCGACTCCTGATTACGGGAGCCACCGGATTTCTCGGCAGCCATCTCTGCCGCGAGTTCGCCCGGGATGGGTGGAAGATTGCGGCTCTGGTTCGCCCGACATCGAACACGTGGCGCTTGAAATGGCTCGGCATTGCCGGGCACGTCATGCTTGTGCCATGCTCTCCGGCAGAAATCCAGCGCGCAAGCAGGGCGTTCGACCCCACGGTGGCGATTCACTGCGCGACCGACTATGGCAGAAAGAATCGTCCGCTGAGCGAAGTGATCGAATCGAACATCGTGCTGCCGCTCAAATTGCTTGAGCACTTGCCGCCGCACTGCTGCTTCGTGAATACCGACACCATTCTGGACAAACGGGTAAGCAGCTACAGTCTGTCAAAGTTGCAGTTCCGACAATGGATGGACAGCGAGATCGGAAATCGAATCATGGCCAATGTGGCGTTGGAGCATTTCTTCGGCGCGGGCGACGACCAGAGCAAGTTCTGCGGTTACCTTTTGTCGAATCTATCCTCTTGGGTTCCCGAATTGACGTTTACGCCCGGTGAGCAGCGCAGAAGCTTCATCCACGTCTCCGACGTCGCGCGTGCCTTTCTTCGTATCGTAGATGCGCTTCCACAAACGCCGCAGTCCGCCATCGCAAGCTATGAGATCGGCAGCCCGGAGCAGATCCCGTTGCGGAGATTCTGCGAACTGGCGGCGGAGATTGCCGGCGCACGGACAAAACTGGTGTTTGGGGCGCGGCCTTACCGGGAATTCGAAGCCATGGACGTTGCCGTCAACCTTTCTCCCTTGACAGCCCTCGGCTGGTCGCCACTGCTGGGCATCACCGAAGCATTGCGAATCAGCCTTGACGAGCAGCGCGCAATGGAATCGACCAGACCCTGGCTGACCGGAGACATCAAATGAGCGCGAGGAAGATTCTGATCACCGGGGGTTGCGGCTTTCTTGGCGCCAACCTTGCCGCGGGAGCGGCGGTCCAGGGGCGCGAGATTTTTCTGTTCGACAACCTGAGCCGCGAGAGCAGCGTCCTTAACCTCCAGTGGATCACCGCCACCTGCCGCGAAGTACGCTTTTCCAGCGGCGATGTTCGGGACCGCGACGCGGTCCTCGCCGCCGTCCGCGACTTTGCCCCCGACTGCATTTTCCACTGCGCCGGACAAGTGGCGATGACGCATTCGCTTGCCGACCCGCGCCTGGATTTTGAGACCAACGCATTGGGTACCCTGAACGTTCTCGAAGCCATACGCGCCTGCCGGGTCGATCCCGTGCTGGTTTATTCCTCGACCAACAAGGTCTATGGCGACCTTGAGCACATTGCGATCGAGGAGACTCCCACGCGCTACGTGCTTGCCGGGCTTCCGCGTGGGCTCCCGGAATCCCTGCCGCTGGATTTCCGCACACCCTACGGCGTTTCCAAGGGAAGCGCCGACCAGATGGTGCTCGACGCATTCCGCAGTTTCGGCGTGCGCTCCACGGTATTCCGGCATTCCTCGATGTATGGCGCGCGCCAGTTCGCCACTCAGGACCAAGGCTGGATCGGATGGTTCTGCGCCCAGGCGCTGGAGCAGGCTCACCGCCCGGCGCATCGATTTACCGTCTCCGGATCCGGCAAGCAGGTGCGCGATCTGCTGCACGCAGACGACATGCTTGCCCTGTACCTGTACGCCGCCGACCACCCGGTTGCCGTCGCCGGCGAAGCGTTCAACGTAGGCGGCGGACCGCAAAACGCGCTTTCCATTCTTGAACTTCTCGCTTGCCTCGGCGAGACGCTCGGCGTCGATCTCGCCTGGGAGCGGATCGACGCTCGCCGCAGCGACCAGAAGGTGTTCATCGCGGACATCGCGAAAATACACGACAGGACGGGGTGGGCACCCGCAGTGGATTGCCGGACCGGGCTGGATCGCATGCTCACGTGGGCTGACCAGGTCCGCAGCGCGAATCACTGACGCCTTTGCTTGCTACGCATGCACAAGCTCTCGCCTGCCTTTGCGAATCTCGTCCGCAAGCTCGGGTTGTTGCTGACACCGCCGAACCCGGCTAGAGTCGCGCGCCTCGTCCTGCACCTGCCGCTCAGCGTATTCGCGATGCTTGCGCTATCCGTTGCCGGCTGGCGCCGCAAACGGCCGGTGACCGTCATCGTCCTGATGAATCAACTCGGCGACATCATCGCTGCGGAGCCGGCGGCGCGGCTGGCGGCACAACGCGCCGGCGGCAGCGTGCACTGGCTGGTTTGCCGACCCTATGTTGCGGTGGCACGGAGTCTTCCCTACGTCAGCGGTGTGATTCCGGTACTCTGCGCGTCGGAATGGATTCTGATGCGGTGGCTTTATGATCATCTGCCTTTCGTCGAGCAGCGGATCTTCCATATCGACCAGCACCCATGCCACTGGTTCGGATTGCGCATCAGGAATCCGACGCGATTTGACATCGATATGACTACCTACTACCTGCAGGGCGGCCTCCTGTCGGCCTTTTCCAGGCAGGGACTCGGCATCGAACTTGACGAGCGGCCGCGCCTGCCCGCGCTGCGGGCCGAACTGGAGCGCCATCTCGCCGGCGACCCGGAACTTGCACGCTTCATGGGACGATCATTTGCCGTCGTACACCTTTCCAGCAATGAAGCCGAACGCTCCGCCAGTCGCGAGCAGGCGGAATGCGTCGCCGAGTGGCTGCATGCCCGGGGCTATCGCATCATGGAAGTCGGCACGGCCCCGCTGCTGACCGCCGGCGGCGAGGTGCTGCACTTGCCGCCCGAGCTTCCCTTGCCGCTGCAGTTCGCGGTCATCGCACGGTCCCGGGCCTTCGTCGGCGTCGACTCCGCCTTTGCCCATGCCGCGAACGCGTTCGAGATACCTTCCGCGATCCTGATCGGACGCTATGCACATTATGTGACCCACATACCGTATAGTGGGCCTTGGCGCCGCCAGATCGGTTGCCAGCTCATTCGCACCGACCGGCAGGTGAAGGCGCTTCTGCCGGATGCCATTCGCTGCGGCCTGCTGCAGGCCATTCCGGACATCGCCCGCTCCAGCTTCTCATGACACGCTGCGTTTGCACCATCGCATCAATCAATTACACGGCTCAGGTGCTGACTCTGGGCGCGTCCCTGCGTCTGCACGAACCCGATGCGGCGTTTCATTTTCTCGTGGTGGACAAGGTTCCGACCGGCTATGCGGAAAGCCTGCCGCCCTGGATCAACATTTGCGCCGTCGAGGATCTCGGCATCGAGGATTTTTGGAAGAAGGCGCTGATGTACGATGCCCTGGAGTTGAACACCAACGTGAAGCCGCGGTGGCTGCTGCGTTTGCTGGACCGGTTCGATGAAGTCGTCTATCTCGATCCCGACATCTGCGTCTATGGCCCACTTGAACCGGTGTGGACGGCCCTGCAAACGGGCGCCATCATTCTCACGCCACACATTCTGAGCCCCACGCCAGATGACCATGCCACCCCCAGCGACGCCGGCTTTCTTGCCGTTGGCGTCTTCAATCTTGGCTTCATCGCGGTGCGGCGCTGCCAGGCCACGGCTCGCCTGTTGGGCTGGTGGGACGGGAAATGCATGACCGAGGGATGGAATGCGCCGCATACCGGCGTGTTTGTCGATCAGAAATGGACCAATCTTCTTCCGTGCTTTTCCGACCAGTGCACGATTCTTCGCCACCCGGGCTGCAACGTCGCCTACTGGAACCTGCATGAACGCCAGATTGCGAGCGGACCGGGCAAATCGGTTTCCGTTCGCTTCGAGGGCGCCGCGTTTCCCCTGGTCTTCTTTCACTTCAGCGGTTACCGCCCGGAACTGCCGGGCATGCTTTCCAAATACGAAGACCGGTTCGCAACCCCGCCTCCATCCGTTGCGCCGCTCGCCGCGAGCTATGCGGCATCCCTTCTTGGCCATGGCTACACTACCTGGTCGGCTCATTCCTACGCCTATTCCGCGATACCCGACGGCACTCGGATCAGCACCGCCGGGCGTCGCGCCGCAGCGAGCCAGGTGACGACCGAGGAGGAACTTCGCTCTCCCGGCTTCGGGCGCTGGCTGCGCGCCGCCGGCCTCGGCACGCAGGGGCGGGATGCCGCACGTTCGGCGGCGAGGGACGCCGAAACCAATGTCTTGAAGAAGCGAATTCTCTGGCTGATGTGCCGGATGCTGACGCGTGCCGTCGGTCACGCGCGTTACCAGGCCCTGCTTGACTACCTGCCCAAACTGGCGGCGCCCGCCGAGCAGCGGAACATCTTTCCGTGGAAGCGATGACGACGCCGTTGGTCGGGCGGTTGCTTGCGCCCGGCCAGGCTTGCTGCCTCTGTGGCGACAGCAGCCCGCCCGAGTTCCTTGCGGCATATCAACCGGCCCCGACCCTGTCGTGGCGCATCGCGACTTGTCCGGGTTGCGGCAGTTCATCGACGTACCCCCTCCCTTGCCAGGCCGAAGTCGAGCGCTTCTACCAGACCTCCTTCAACTATCGCTGGTACCAGGACCACCTCTGGGCCAAGCAGAAGGATGCCCGGCAACGCACGCGCGAACTTCTCGCTGCCTTGCCGGACGCCGCGGCTGGAATGATGCTCGACTATGGCGGCGGTCTGGGCTACCAGGCCGCGGCTTTGAGAAACGCGGGCATTTCGTGCGATATCTGGGATCCGTATGCGAAGCCCGGCTCATCGCCGCCAAGCGGTCCCTTCGACGTCATCCTCTGCCTGCACGCGCTCGAGCATAGCCGCGACCCGGCGAGGATGCTCGGAGAAATTCAACGGCTGACTCGACCGGGAGGGCTCCTGGTCCTCGCGGTACCTAACCACGGCTCTGGCGGATATGCGCGCCTGGGCATGCGATGGATATGGGCGCAACCCCCGCTTTGCCATATCTTTCATTTCACCGCCGAGGGTCTGCGCGCGCTGCTTGATCGCGCCGGATTCGATGTCCGGCGGACCGGCTACGCCGACCGCTGGGACGCGAACGCGGTTGCCGACATTTCCCTGCGCCCTGTCTTCCTTCTGCTGGAGCGCCTGTGGGATGGAACTCCGTTGCTTTCGCGCTGGCCCCCATACCGGCGCGCCGTCGCCAGAATTACGTCAGCATTGCGATTCGCCTGCCTGGGCGTTGCGCGCCGCGAGGCCACGGCAGGCGATGCCGAGCTTTGGATCCATGCCGTCAAGAGATCCTGAAGTCGCCGTGCCGTCACCAACCGCCACCCGTCACAACGTCGTGGCAGCCTGGGCCTGGCGGTTCACATCGATCGCCGTCAATATTCTGATCCTGCGCTTGTTGAGTTTGCACCTGACGACCCTTGAACTTGCGTTCCTGATCTTTTTGCAAGGCATTTCACTGCTGATTGCCTTTGCAGATTTCGGCCTGACCAACGCCATCCTCATGAGCGTGCCCAAGCGGCGGGCCAGAAACGGGTCGCAAGGCTGTTGGGCCAGTGTGCTGATGCCCCACGTGGTGAGGCGTCACCTGAAATTCGGCGCTTCCTGGCTCGTTCTTGGCGTTATCGTCTGCCATTTCTTCTGGATTCCGCGCGGCCTTGGTGCGGTTGCCGTATTCGGGCCTTTCTTCGCACACGCCACGCTCGCCCTGCTCAACAGCGCGCTTTCCGTTCCGGCCAAGGCGCAACTCTTCGAGGGTCAGGGCTATGTTCAATATTGGCTGGGCTGTCTTTCCAGCCTGGTCAATCTGGCCTTGCTCTATGCGTTCGCCGGGCGACTTGAAGGCGGCGAGTTGCTGATTGCGGCCGTCCTGGTGGATGGCTCGTGCGTATTGGCGGCAAATCTGATCGTGATCCATGTCAGCCGTGCCCTTCTCTTCCGAGGCGAAAGGTGGTCGGTTGCTGAAGTCGAAAGCGCGCTTGCCCTGTCGCGCAAGAATCTCTACATAATGAGCGCCTCGGCGATCATTCTCAATACGGACTTCCTGCTGCTTGGTGCGTTGCCGCCCGAGCAACTCGTTCAATACGGATTGATGCAGCGGCTGTTCGGCGCCGCCTACAATGCCCACAATTCCGCGCTTGCGTCGCTATGGCCCAACTTCGCCGCATCGGCGAAGGGGCCGGACAGGGCGCCGCTGCGCCTGGCGACGCGTTGCGCCGCGGCATCCGTCCTGGGCGTCAGCGTCGTCGCCGCCGCGGCAGCCATGTTCCCCCGGCAAATCGTCGAGGTCTTGATCCCCGGGCAGGCCGTGCAGCTACCGCTGGCACTTGTCCTCGCCATGGCTTTGTACTATTGCGCGCGTGTCGTCGCCGATGCCTACAGCATGCCGATTGCGGTCAATGGCCATGTCGAGCATCTGCGTACCAATGTCAGCCTGCACCTCGCGGGCTACCTGATCGCCGTCGGAATCGCGCTCTGGGGCGGACTGTCCGCCACCAGCGCCAGCCTCGCCTTTGCCGCCGCATATCTGGCTTCGTCGACCTGGTACCTGCCGCGACAATGCGTGCTGCAGTCGAGGGTGACATGACACCTACATTGTCAATCTGCATCCCGACCTTCAACATGGGTCGCCATCTCGAAGGCGCACTGCGGCAATTTGCGCTGCAAATCGCCGCCTGTCCATCCCCGGAGTCGATCGAAATCTGCGTCAGTGACAACGCCAGTGAAGACGATACCGAGCAGATCGTGCGCAGCCTTGCAGCTTGCGCCGGCGTACCGATCCGTTACCGGCGGCAGCCGGTCAATCTTGGGCCGGACGCAAACTACATGGACGTCGTTGCCCTCGCGCAGGGCGTCTTTTGCTGGCTGTTCGGCGCCGACGACCTGCCGACCCCGGGCGCCCTGGGGCGCATCCTGACCTTGATCCGCGACAGGCCTTTCGACATTGCGCTCCACGAACGCATCGAATGCGATGTCGAACTGAATCCGACCAATGCGTCTTCACGCATCGTTCAGGTAAGCGAACCAACCCGCTTCGATACTGCATCCGTCGAGCAATTGCGCGCCTACTTCGACAGGTCCGCGAACATCGGCGCGCTGTTCAGCTACCTGTCGTCCATCGTCGTGCGGCGGGAAACCTGGAATTCGTCGCCGCTCGACCCGCGCTTCATCGGGTCGGGCTATTCCCATGCGCAGCGCCTTTGCCTGGCCCTGGCCAAAGGCGCGATCATCGTCGCTACCCCGGAGCGCAACGTCTACTGTCGGCTCGGCAACGACAGCTTTCTGGAGCGTGGCCCCGCAGACCGGCACGCCAAGCGGACGTTGCTGGATATCGCCGGCTATGCCCGCATCGCCCGGGAAGTATTTCGCGACGACTGGCGGGCCAGGCAGGTCCTCGCCGTGCTGCGGCGTACCCACCCGCATCCGTTCGCCGTAACGATCGCGCTTCGCGAGGTGCTCTCCAGGGCCGATTTCCGGGAAAGCCGCTCGCTGATTGGCGACTATGCGGGCGGCCAGACAGCGGTGACGCTGGCCTGCATCAAGGTAGCCGCCGCCCGCGCCAAGCGTTCAATCGTCCGCCGGCTGCGCCGCGCTGGTGGCGCGCGGCATTTCTGACGGGTTCGACAATGTCCGTCCTTCAGGCCGCACGCTCGGTTCTGCGCCTGTTGCGGGGAGCCGCAAGACGAAAGCTGCGCGGGCCGGCGAGTTGGGCCGCCATCGCCGCGGCGACGGGCGACGGGCAATATCTGGCGCTGTCGATCGACTGTTTCGATACCCTGGTCGCGCGCCTCGAACCGGATTGGGAACAGCGCGCCATCGCCCGCCAGATCGGTGAGCTCGTCGGCATGTCCGCGCATCGAGCGCAGGCCATGCTGCGACAAGCGCATCGCGTCGCGTGCGGCGTGGCGCCGGGAAGCGAGGACGAGCCGGCGGCCGCCGACATCTGGTTGGCATTCAGCAGGCTTGCCGGCCTGCCGGATTCGCTGTGCGCACACCTGGTCCGCACGGAGCTCGATCTGCTGGCCGGATCAGCACGACTGGAACCGCAGGCCGCGAGGATCGTCGAGCTCGCGCTCTCAAGCAAGATCCCGTTCGTCGTCACCTCCGACACGCGCTGGTCCGCCGAGCAAATCTCTGCCTTGCTGGATCGATTGGGGCTTTCGCTGCCACCGAACACGATCGTTTGCTCCAGCGATCATGACAAGAGCAAGTTCCGGGGCGGCCTCTACGCAGTGGCAATGAATCGGCTCACCGGCACGACGTCCCGCGACCTTCTTCCGCGGAACGTCCTCCATGTCGGCAACGACCTTCTGGCGGACGGCTATTCCGCCGCGGCTGGCGGTTTCAACTATTCCATTGTCCCGCGCAGCCTGCTGGATACGTCCGCCGCACAAAAAGCCCATGCGACGAAGCTCGGCTTCGGCACTCTCGGTCCGGCGTTTTCAGTCTTCTGCAGCCGGCTGCGCGAGGAACTTCCGGCGCATCGCCTCGACAGCGCCGCCTTCGTGGCCCGCGACGGCCACTTCCTGATGAGATGCGCCGACACCTGGTGGCGTCAGCTTTCCGATGCCTCGGCGACGCCCGCCTATCTGCGCATTTCCCGCATCAGCGCACGGCTGGCCGCCATCCACGATGCTCGATCGATTCGCGATCTGGCGCAGGACATTCATTCGGTTCGGGCGGGCGCCGCCGCCAGCCGCGAAGTCTGCGCCTTCCTGGGTTTGTCCCAATTTCACGACGCCATGTTCGGTGCCGGGGAAGTGAGCGTTGGCGAAGCCATCGACCGGCTCGCCGGGACGCATTCGAGCCTGGTACTTGCCTGCGCGGCGAGGATGCGAACGGAACTGGCGAGCTATCTTGGCACCAGCATTCGTGGCGCCTGTGTCGACATCGGCTGGAAGGGCACGACGGCCGCCCTGCTGGATCGCGCGGTTCCGCAGCAGGCGCGATCACGCTGGCTCTATTTCGCGCGCTGGAGCGGATCCGGCGCGCCAAGCTGGCGCGAGGGGGACATCGGACTGGTCGAGGACCAGACCGTCGATGGGCGCTTCGCCTGTTCCGGCCCTTGGGAACTGTACGCCCTGCTTGAGGCGATTGCACAAGAAGACGTCATGGCGCCCCCGGCCGGCAGCGTGTTCGACGATGGCCTCAGCGCTGGTGATCCACGGGCCGGCGCAGAAGCCGCCCTGGTGCCCCCCGATGCGATCGTCGCAACCCGCGATGGCATCCTCAAGGCTGTCGCCCTCGCAGCGCGATGCGTGGCGGAGTCTGGTCACCCGATAGCGGCCCAGTATGCCCGCTGCGCGCGTCTCCGTATCTTCCGGCTGGCGTTTTTCCCGGATCGATACACCGCCTCATGGGCGGCGTCCGTCGAGGTTTCCGAAGCGCACAATCGACAGTGGCGATCGTCGCTCGGCGGGCCGCCCGCAGTGCATCCGCTGCTTCATCCGCTACGCTGGCTGAACGGATTCCAGGCGCCCTGGAAGGGCCTTTGGGCCTATCGCAGCGCCGGGCGGGCCGGCTGCATCTTCTGGCTCGGCTGCAGTTGGCTGCTGCATGCGGTCAAGGGACGGGGCGCGCCTCTGGTGGAGGCGATTCGGAGCTTCGATCGCGGCCCGGATCGCAACTGAATCGGGCTGCGCCTGGATCCGAAGCGGCATGGCGCAGGGCTTGGCAACAGATCGCCGGCACGCTGGCGCCAATCGCGCCTGCCTGGCGGCGCGAGCCGTCAATGCAATTTGACGATTGGATCAGCGCTGTGTATAGAATGGGGCCGATCCCGCGCATTTTCGCCAGTACCCGGCGGACGCTGCGACCGCTGCCTCCTGGCAAGTTCGCAGTTCTTGCGCAACAACAATGGCCTGGAGGCCGATCTGCCAATCGAAACCGACACTCGCCTTCCGCTTGTGGAGATCGAGCCCGGCCCGACCGCCGCCGGCCACTGCATGCGGGTCCGCCATGACACGGCGCGCTGCCCGCGCCATGAGTCGCATTGCGCGGAGCCCGGTTTCCGCAATTGCGCAGCCGCCGCAATATGTGATTCGCATGGTGGCGACAGACCGGATATCGCTCTCCCTGCTGGCCGGCCGGAGCCGCATTGCCGATGATTTCCGTCGCCGGATATGTTGCCCAACACCTTGCCGCGAACGGTCAACGCCATGCTTTTCTGGTCACCGGCGGCGGTGCGATGTTCCTCAATGATGCCTTGAGCCATCAGGCCGGAATCGCGCCTGTATTTTTTCATCATGAGCAGGCCGCCGCCATGGCCGCCGAGGCCTACGCGCGCATCAGCCAGGTGCCGCCGGTACTCAACGTCACCACCGGCCCCGGCGGCATCAATGCCTTGAACGGCGTCTTTGGCGCGTGGACGGACTCGGTGCCGATGATCGTGCTCTCCGGTCAGGTCAAGCGCGCCACCTGCCTCGCCACCACGCCCGTGCCCGGCCTGCGCCAGTTGGGCGACCAGGAGGGCGAGATTGTTCCCATGGTGCGCGGCATCACCAAGTACGCCGCCGTGGTCGAGCGCGCGGAGGACGTCGCCTGGCATCTGGATCAGGCCTTGTACCTGGCCAGCTCCGGACGGCCGGGACCGGCATGGCTGGATATTCCGATCGACGTACAAAGCGCCCTGGTCGATCCTGCCGGACTGCGCCGCTTCCTGCCGCCGCAACCTGTCGCCGAACCGGCTTGGGCCGAGGAGATGGCCGCCATCATCGACCGGCTGCTCGCCGCGCGGCGGCCGGTGATCCTTGCGGGAACCGGAGTCCGTGCCGCCCGTGCCCTGGCCGAATTCGAGACCGTCATCCGCTGCCTGGAGATTCCCGTCACCACGGCCTGGACCCACGACCTGATCGCCTCCGACGATCCGCTGTACTGCGGTCGCCCCGGCACCATCGGTACCCGAGCCGGCAACTTCACGGTGCAGAACGCGGACCTGCTGCTGATTCTCGGCAGCCGCCTCAACATCCGCCAGGTCAGCTACAACTGGCAGGCCTTCGCGCCGCGGGCGTTCAAGATTCAAGTCGATATCGACCCGGCCGAGTTCGCCAAGCCGACTGTCACGCCGGACATGGCCGTCACGGCTGATCTCAAACCATTTCTTGCCGCATTGAGTCAGCGGCTGGAAGCCTGGTCGCCGCCGGCCTCCCATGCTGAATGGTTGGCGTGGTGCCGGGCACGCGTCGCCCGCTATCCGTCGGTGCAGGCACGGCAGCGCGAATTCACCGGCAAGATCAACCCGTATCACTTCATCGAGCAATTGTTCGCGCTGCTCGATGGCGAAGACATAATTGCCTGCGGCAATGCCACGGCGACCATCGTGCCTTTTCAGGTTGGCCCTGCCAAACGCGGCATGCGAATGTTCTCCAACTCGGGCAGCGCCTCGATGGGCTACGACTTGCCGGCGGCCATCGGCGCATACTTCGGTGCGGTTGCGGAGCGCGGCATGCAGAAGCGTGTCGTCTGTCTGGCCGGCGATGGCAGCATCATGATGAACCTGCAGGAGTTGCAGACCATTGCCCATCACCGCTTGCCGATCAAGATCTTCGTGCTGAACAATCGCGGCTACCTGTCGATTCGCACGTCACAGACGAATTTCTTCGGCCGTCGTGCCGGCGAGGGACCGGACAGCGGGGTCAGCTTCCCCGACTTCGTGGCGCTAGCCAACGCCTTCGGCATCCCGGCGCAGCGTCTCGCCGGCGCCGATTTTCCGCGGCACCTGGCAGCCATTCTAGCCGAGCCAGGTCCAATCCTTTGCGACGTGATTCTCGACGAAAGACAGGGGTTCGAACCGCGCATGAGTTCACGCAAACTCGACGACGGCACCATCGTGTCGCCGCCGCTGGAGGACATGTTTCCCTTCCTGGATCGTGATGAATTGGCATCCAATATGCTAGATTTCCACCCGTGAAGCCGAACCTCATCTTCGAAGATCTTTTCGTCCTCGAACTCGCCAACAACCACTGGGGGCGGCTGGACCGCGGGCTGCGCATCATCACCGACTTTTCCCGCATCGTGCGCTTCAACAACGTGCGCGCCGCCATCAAGCTGCAACTGCGCGACGTCAATGCGTTCATCCACAAGGACTTTCGCGCCCGCGAGGACATTCGCTACATCAAGAAGACCATCGACACCCGACTTGGCAAGGACGAGTATGCGACCCTGGTCAATGCGATACGCAAGTCGGGTTGCATTCCGATGGCAACCCCCTTCGACGAAACCTCCGTGGACTTGTGTGTCGACCTCGGCATCGAGATCCTCAAGCTCGCGAGTTCCGATCTCAACGACTGGATCCTGATCGAAAGGCTCGCCACCACCAAGAAGCCGGTGATCGTATCCACGGGCGGGTCCTCGCTCAAGGATATCGACGATCTGGTGAAGTTCTTCGCCAATCGCAACATTCCGCTGGCGATCAATCATTGCGTTTCGCTCTATCCGGCGGACGACCATGAACTGGAACTCAACCAGATCGACTTTCTGCGCGACCGCTACCCGAACAACGTCATCGGCTACTCCACCCATGAGCATCAAGACTGGACCAGTTCGGTGATGCTGGCCTATGCCAAGGGCGCCCGAACCTTCGAGCGGCATGTCGACATCGATGCTGAAGGCATAGCGGTGGCGCCGTATTGCAGCCTTCCCGCCCAAATCGATCAGTGGTTCCGGGCGTGGAAGAAGGCAGTCGAAATGTGCGGCGCGCCCGGGACGCGCAAGAGGATTGCGCAGCAACGAGAAATCGCCTACCTGGACGTGCTGGTGCGCGGCGTTTATGCGCGGCGCGACCTGCCTGCGGGACATGCGCTTTCGGACGACGACGTCTACCTGGCCATTCCCCTGCAGAAGGGGCAGATTTCCTGCCGCGAGTTGATGCACGGCGAGGTATTGCTCACGGCCATCGCTGCGGACCAGGCCGTGACCATCGATGCGATCGACAGCCCCTATGCCGCAAACGATCAACTCAAGGCCTTGATCTACCGGCGCGGTATTTGACCCGGTGGCCGCGCGCAAGCTGATCTCCGTCGTGACGCCCTGCTTCAACGAAGAGGGGAACGTCGAAGAACTTCACCGGCGCATCGTCGCCCAGTTCGAACAGTTGCCGGATTGCGACTTCGAGCACATCTACATCGACAATGCCTCGACCGACGGCACCGTCGCCGCGATACGCCGTCTCGCGGGCACCGACTCTCGCGTCAAGGCCATCCTCAATACCCGCAATTTCGGCATCATCCGCTCCTCGAACCATGGCCTGCTCCAGGCCCGCGGTGACGCCATCATCAATATGGCCTCGGACATGCAGGAGCCTCCGGAGTTGATTGGCGACTTCGTGCGCAAGTGGCGGCAAGGCTTCAAGGTGGTGGTTGGCGTAAAGCCGCGGAGCAAGGAAACGCCCCTGATGTTCGTCCTGCGACGGCTGTACTACGCCACCGTTGGTCGCATCGCCGATGTCGAGCTGATACCGCATTACACGGGATTCGGCCTTTACGACCGCGAAGTCATCGACCTGGTCCGCCGTATCGACGATCCCTACCCCTACTTCCGCGGCCTGATCGCCGATCTCGGTTTCGATCATGCCGAGGTTCCCTACGAACAGCCTCTGCGCACCCGCGGCGTGACCAAGAGCAATTTCTACGCGCTCTACGACATGGCGATGCTGGGCATCACCGGCCATTCCAAGGTGCCGATCCGGCTGGCGACCATGAGCGGCTTCGGCCTGTCGGCCCTCAGTCTGCTGACTGCTTTCGGCTACCTCGTCTACAAGCTCCTGTTCTGGGATCAGCTCTCCATCGGCATGGCGCCGATCCTGATCGGCTTCTTCTTTTTCGCTTCGGTGCAACTGTTCTTCATCGGCATCCTCGGTGAATACATCGCCAACATTCATACCCAGGTGCAGAAGCGCCCCCTGGTCGTGGAGCGCGAACGGATCAATTTCGAAAAAGCGGCGTGAGCCAGGAATCCTTGGTCGGCGCAAAGTAGTGCGGCGCAAAGCCGCGTACCGCCTTGGGTGTCGAGATTTGCAGATCGGGGTTCCAATGCTTCCTGGTCAACGCGCGGTAGATTTCCTGGCAAGGCGTCGCGACGCCCAGCAGGAACAGGAAGATCAGGACCGCGCGCATCGACCGTGACAGAGCGCGTTGAGCCGGGTCGGCGGTGAGTTCTGCGATCAGCACCAGCCAGATCATTGTCAGGGCCGGAATGGATCCGCGCATGAGCAGATCGTTGTTCGGCCCGAAGCGCAACCATGGCAGTAGCGCGAGAAGACCGATGCAGGCAAGGAGCAGCGCAGAACGCTCGCGCAGCAGCGCGAAAACCGCGAAGAAGCCCGCCTCGAGGACAATGAACAATACGGTGTTTGCAATCTGGCCGGCTCCCCCGCCGGCGGCTTCGGGACGCACCGCATCGCTTATGCCGCGATCGATGGTGGCAGCATCCATCAAGAGGTAGGCCGCGATCAGTCCCGCCGGTGCGAGGACCAGCCCCAGCGACTTGAACAGTTCCGCCAGGCGCTCCCGCGAGAGAAGGCACTGCCGCCATTGCGTCGCCGCCGCCACGATCGCCAGCGGGAGCAGGCCCACGGCAGGCAGGGGCGACCAGCACATGACCGGAAGAAACAGTATGGGCAATCGAACCAGGAATCGCGGGGCATCACGGAATCGCCACAACCAGGCCGCCGCGATCCAGCCGGGGAAACCGTGGTTCGGAACCCAGAACAGCAGCGTCGTGTTCGATGAGTATTGGAGGCGCCCCGCCCACCATTCGAGGTGGGCGCCCGCCCAGGGCAGTTGTCCTGTCTTGGCCCAGATGCCGACAATGTCCATACCGCTGGCGAAGACGAACAGCAAGGCACCGGCAAGCCTCTGCTTGCGACTTCCGGTGAAGTTCGCCGCAAAGAACAGGAAGACCCCGAGCCAGGTCCACGCCAGCAGCAGCAAATCCGCCCATTCCAGGCCAAGGAAGCGCGCGAGCAATGCGCTTGGCATGTAATAGCCAAGCCCGGCCCGCAGCACCAGTTCATTGCCATTGGCGTCGAGATAGCGCGGCGGCCAATCCAGCAACACCAGGTCGCGCAGCACCGCAAAGCGGGCTACCCAGTCGACCGCATTGGCAAAAAAGACATGGCCGGCGCCGCCCAGTACCGCCCACGCGCCGGCCAACAAGGCGAGCAGTCCGAGCGCCGCCGGATCGCGCGGCGATCCGCCTTCAGTCGCGGCAACAGGTGCCGCAGGACGCGGCAGCCAGTAGCATGCGGCGGCGAATGCCAGGAGAGCAACCGGCAGCCCGATCAGCGGGGTAAAGAGACCCGCCAGAAGAATGATCACCGGCAGAAAGAAGTAGCACCACAAAGCGGTATCGAAGGCTCGCCACTCGGCAGGCGCCGGCGCCTGCCACCCCGGTGAATTGCCGGCCCGTTCAAGCATTGGCCGCGGATTCCTCATGATAATCGTCGTCGATATTCACATCCCATATCTCGGCCTTGCCCACCTTGCCGTCGAGAATCGCCTCGACCGCCAGCTTCGCCGTCAGCATGGAATGATCCTGGTTGTTGTAGCGGTGCATGCCGTTGCGGCCCACCGGATAGAGGTTGCCGATGGCATCGAGCCAGGCCCGGACACGCGGGAACTCCTCGTAAGCGCCGAAATAGGCCGGATAGGTCTTCGGCACGCGAATCACGGTGCCGTCCAGCACGTCGGCGCAGTCGATCATGCCGATCTGCTCCAGCTCGCCGGCGGCCAGGTCGATCATCGCCGCGTCGCCGAGCCGCCACAGGTCGTCGCCTTCCTGGCAGAAATATTCGAGCCCCAGCCAGACGGTGCCGGGGTCGGCCACCAGATCCGGGCTCCAGTTGTTGAATATCTGCAGGCGGCCGATGCGTACATCGCGCTCCTGGATGTAGATCCAGTTGTCCGGCGGCATGTTGTTGGCCCCGGCGCTGCGCGCCTGGCGGTTGGGACGCATGCGGGAAACCAGCAGTCCGACCGTAATGAAATCGCGGTAGGGCAAGGCGGCGGCGATCTCGCGCACATCCGCCGGCGCCGGCGGCTGCATGCCCGCCACCAGGTCCGCCACCGGCATGGTCGATATCACGTGGTCTGCCCGCACCTCGACCGCCTGTCCCGCGGCGTCGGCCGTCAGGACCGCGACCGCGCGCGCGCCGTCGCAGCGAACGCCCTGCACCCGCTGGCCAAAGCGGATCTCGCCGCCGCCCTCGATAATGCGGCGGGCGACCTCCTGCCACAACTGGCCCGGGCCGAGGCGCGGATACAGAAAATGTTCGATCAGGCTGGTCTTGGTCGCCTGCTCCCCGGCCGCGCTGCCGAAGCGCTGGCGCAGCGCATGGCGCAAGGCCTCGACGATGGAAAGTCCCTTGATGCGCTGCGCTCCCCATTCCGCGCTGATGCGATCGCACGGCACACCCCAGACCTTCTCCGTGTAATCCTTGAAGAAGGTGCGATACAGCTCGCCACCGAAGCGATTGACCAGGAAGTCCTCCAGCGAGCGCTCCGTCCGACGCGGAAACAGCATCGACCATGCATAGCTGACGCCGATGCGGAGCAGGCGCAGCGGACCCAGGTTGGCCAGCGTGCCGGCATTCAGCTTGATCGGATAGTCGAAATACTTGCGCAGGAAATAGATGCGCGAAAGCCTGTCGCGCACCAGCATCACGCGGCCGGAGTCGGCCAACGTCGCGCGGTCGGCGCCGACGCTTCTGGTCTTGCCCTGATAGGCGATCTCCACGGTGGATTCGTCGGCGGCGATCGGCAGGATCTCCCGCCACCAGTTCATGACCCAGTCGGACTTGGAAAAGAAGCGATGTCCGCCGATGTCCATGCGGTTGCCCTTGTACTCGACGGTGCGCGAGATGCCGCCCACCGCTGTCGAGGCTTCGAGCACGATCGGCGTCGCCCGCCCGTCGCGAATCAGTTCCAGCGCGGCGGTCAGGCCCGCGGGGCCCGCGCCGATGATCACCACAACCGGCTTCATGTATGACCCCGCATGTCAGAACAACACCAGTTTGCGCAATGCATAGTTGAACAGGAAGGTCATGCCGGCGGCAACGACTTTGCCGGCCAGGAGCGGTAGCCCCGCCGAGTCCACCGCGAGGAAGATGACCAGATCGTTGATGGCCAGCCCGACCACGCCCACCAGGGCGTAGACCGCGAACTCGGCACGGGCGCGGCCAGTGAAGCGCCGCCGCCGGAATGCCCAGCGCGTGGCCAGCAGGTAGCTGGTCACCGAACCGACGACAAAGCCCAGGCTTGCCGCCAGCAGATAATGCATCACCCGCGCCGCGGCGAGCAGGACGGCGACATCGATGGCCAGCGCGGCCAGGCTGACGGCGAAATAGCGGCCGAACTCGAGCGCCGCGGCGAGAGGATGCCGCTCGCTCGTCATGCCGTCGTCGCGCGCCAACGCATCGGTCCGGGCAAATTCGCGCGCCGCCTCGGCGACTGGGTTCTGGTCTTTCAGCATGCGCCAACTATAGTGCCAATGCCTGCGTTTGCCCATGCCGGCAAGAACTCACTCCGGTTCATTCCCTGGCTTCGGCCGGCGCATCGACTCGCACGAGTAGAGGTAATAGGCAATGCGCCTGCGACCCGCGTAGGTCTCACTGTCTTGCGCCAGAAAAGCGCCATCGATCTTGTGCGAGGCGACAAGGTACTTGAGGTCCGCATCGCCGCAGACATGGCGAATCCCGGCAGCGCCGGCCTCACCCACCCGATCATAGGAGACCAGCGCGTCCGGCGTGACGTGCTTCAGAGCGGGATCGCCGACCTGCAGGGTGTCTGCCAGGCGCCATGCCCCACGCTCCGCCCGGACTATGCGCTCGGCATCGAGTGACGCGGTGACTATCCGGCCCAAGCGCGATTCCAGCATCCTGATGCGCCGCTCGGAGAACACCTGCCCCGAGCAATGGGCTGCGCTGGCATACGCGGCGGTTCCGAGTTCGAACCAGGTCCGTTCCGGATTCTGGTGCCAATACACCACGTCCCCCGGCGCGATCCATGCGTCGAACAGACGCCCCGCGCCCCCCGCAACATAGCGTGACTCCTGATAGCGAAGATCCGCCCCACGGTCGTCCCATGCGGCCACACCCGCCGCCAGTCCGCCGGCCAGCCCGGCCACCAGCAACGCCGAACCGTGGCGGGCGCTCTGCCAGCGCGAGATGACCCACCAGGCGGCAATCGGCACCAAGCCGAAACCGCCGCTCAGCATCAGGCCCCTGGCGAGGTCCGAGGAAGCTCCCCGATCGGCATCCGACGAAGCGAAGACCAGTGACAGGCTCGCCCAATACCCCGGCAGCAACATCGCCGCGAGGATCGCGCTGATGACCCATAGCCATTGTTTTCGCTCTGCCGTCGCCCGGATCAGCGCATGCAGGTACCTGCCGCCGCCGGTCCGCAGGAACAGCCAGCAGGCCAGCAGCAACCAGCCCAGCCAGGCCCTGAGACTCAAGGCCAGCAGCACCGCGAGCAATGCGTGACCCCGGTGCGGCGCGCGCGCGCGGATCAGGTAGCGCGACGCCAGATCGACCACGGCGACGACTCCGAGCACCTGGACAAACCAGAGGCAGCGCCAGAGCTGGGCCTGCAGCACCAGCAACACCGGAATCCGATCGGCCAGCAACGCGGCGATGACTCCTGTCGCCCCCACCAGCGCGCCCAGCCGATAAACACGGCGAACCGGGTATTGTCCGTAACGCCCCGCGATGAGCAGCAGGCTGAACCATGCGAGGAAAGCCGACAGATCGGCCGCCACCCAGGAAGCGATGAAAATCAGAGGTGAATGCTGGACGAAATAGAACCACTTGCCATCCAGCAAGCGCAGGAAGCCGAGTTCACCAGCCAGGAAAATGGCTCCCAGCGCCGCCAGGCCGAAGACCAGCAAGGCGAGTTGCAGGCGTCGCCCGGCCAGCACCAGCACCGAGATCGCCGCCGGCCCCAGGGCCATGATGGGGTGGATCGCGAAAGCCAGCGCATGGATGGCAAGGCTCGGTGCCCGCCGGCCGGCGATCGCCCAGGCCACCCCAAGCATCGACAAGGGCACCGCAAGGCCGCGGGCCGTGGCAAAGCCTTCCCGCACGTAGAACAGATCGTTGGCGGAGTAGCACAAGGGCAGCGCAACCAGGGACAGCAGTGCCAGCCAGCGGCCCGGCCCCCTGACCAAGGCACGCGACAGCACACCGGCGGCGAGCACGAACAGCAGGCCGCACAGCAGGGTCATGGTCATCGCCCCGCGATTGAGCCCGAGCGCCGACACCACAGGGGCATACAGTGCGGAGAATATCGACCAGTCGTCCTGCGAACCGCCGAGAAACCAGATATCGGCGTCATACGCCGTCGGGCGCAGCCTGTGCAGCGCCATCAGCGCGTAGAGTCGCGCGTCCTGGATTATTCCCTGGTACGGCGTGGCAAGCAGCCAGAGGATCGCTGCCGCCAGCCACCAAACCGCCGCAGTCAGACTCCTGCTCACGACGCGATCAATGCGCAAGGCCGGCGGACGCAGCGGCAATCGGCTCTTTCCTGCCCTGCAAGTGGTCCTCCCACATGCGCAGCAACACATCCTCCAGCGCCCGCGCAAAGGCGGGCATGTCGAACAGGGGCAGGCTGGTCTTGTCCGTGTTGAGTCGCTGCCGCAGTTGTGCCAGAAGATTCCGGTCGCGATACAGATCGAGAATCAGGCCCTCATACTGTTCCAGGCTGGTCGTCACCAGTTCATCCAGCTTCGCCGCGCTCAGTGTGCTTGCGCCGACGCGGCTGGCGAAGGTCTCGCCCATGCAGGTCACCATCGGGACTCCGGCCCACAGCGTATCGATGCCCGTGGAATGCGAGTTGTAGGGAAAGGTGTCCAGCGCCAGATCGGCAAGCTGCAGTCGCGCCAGATGCTGCGCCTGGGTCTCGGTGCGCGGCGCAAAAACCAGCCGCGCCGGATCCACGCCGCGGTTCGCCGCTTCCCGTTCGAGATTGCTCCTGGCGGTCGGCGAAGGACTGCTCAGCCACAGGATGCTGTCGGGACAGCGCAGCAGAACCCGGCACCAGACATCGAAAGTTTCGGGATTGAACTTGTAGCTGGCGTTCAGGGAACAGAAGACGAAGCCCCGTTCCGGCAAACCGGCCTCGGCCCGCGTCGGCGCGGGCGGCACAAGCCGCGTGGCGTCGGCGGGCAGGTAGCAATGGGGCAACTGGACCAGCGTCTCGGTGTAACAGGCGGCGTGCTCAAGCGGCGTCACCGTGGCGTCGCCGAGCAGATAGTCGGCCAGCCGCGGATGGCCGAGGGTGCCGGGATAGCCGAGCCAATTGACCTGGATCGGGGCTCCGCGCAAGGCGAGAATTTCCCCTCGATGCCGGGCGGTCCAGCCCTGGAGGTCCACCAGGATATCCACCTCGTGGGCCCGGATGCGCTCGACGGACGCCCGATGCGAAAGGGGCGCGAGATCGGTGAAATGCTCGAAGGCGGCTGCCAGACGGGCGCGCAGCGGGCTCTTGTCATCCTTGCCGATCGAGTAGCCGAACAGTTCCAGGCGCCCGCGATCCAGCAGTTCGATGACCTGCGGCAGGACGTATGCCACCGCATGCTCGCCAAAATCGGCCGACATGAAGCCGATGCGCAGCCGCCTGCCCGCCGCGCGCGCCGCGCTGACGGGCTGGCCCGCTGCCAGCAAGGCGGCCGGAAAGCAGCTCTCGCTGAATACCCGGGCAAAAGCCAGGTGCTCGCTGCCGGTGAAGCCGGGAAAGGCCAGCGCGCGAAACGGACCGGCGCTCGCCACGCCGCGCGGATCGCGCTGGCGCAGCGCGGCCAGCCGGGCGGCGAGGTCCTGCCAGGCGCAGTTGTGCAAGCTGACCGACAACAACTGGTAGAGCGCGTAGGTGTCGCTCGCATCCGCCTGCCAAAGCTCGTTGAAGCATACCCAGGCTTCGTCGTAGCGGTGCAGGGAGAGCAGCGCCAGTCCCAGCGACCGGATCGCCTCGATGTAGTCGTCGCGATGATGTTCGATCGCCTGCAGCAGCACCGGTACCGCGTCGTCCCAGCGCTGCATGCGGCTCAGCGCGGCGCCGAGGTTCTTCAGCACCTCCGACTCATCGGGATGCAGCTCGAGCGAGCGCCGGAAGCGGGCCAGCGCTTCGTCCCAGCGCATCAGGTAGGACAGGACGATGCCGAGGTTGTTGTGCAGTTCCGGATCGGCCTCGAAGCGCGCCAGTGCAAACTCGAGGACAGGCAGCGCCTCCTCGAAACGATTCTGACCGAGCAAGGCGAAGGACAGCGCCTTGAGCGCGAGGTGATGGCTCGGCTGACGCGCGAGGATACGACGCGCCGCCAGTTCCGCGTCCGCCACTTGTCGTCGCTCGACCAGTCGCATCAGCGCCGCGGATTCTGCGTCCAGAAAAATCGGGCGGGCCTTGGGCCTGCTGTGCCTCTTGCCCTTCTTGCGGTGTTGGCTCACGGCCGCGGGCTGGCTTGAAGTTGTTGGAACACGGGCGTGTCAGGCAGCCGCCATCATCCCTGGTCGACCACGCGCATGAAGGCGCTCTCCAGCGACAGCGTCGGCTTGACTTCGAGCAGCACATGCCCGGCGCCGCGCAGGGCCTCCAGTCGCAGCCAGAGTTCCGAGCGCGGAAACTCGCCGACCCAGCGTCCCGCGAAGTCCGCCTTCATGCCCTCCACCGCTGCCTGCCCCATGCTGCGGACCATCACCAGTTCCTCGTCGCCGGCCAGCTCCGCAGGCGAACGCACGGCGCGCAACAGTCCCTGATGGATCAGGCCGAAGCGATCCGCCAGTCGCTCCACGTCGTGCAGCACGTGCGAGGTGAAGAACAGTGTGCCGCCGCCGCGCCGGTATTCCGAGAGTATCTCGACCACGTCGCGCCGCCCCACGGGATCCAGACCGGAAAGCGGTTCGTCGAGGATCAGCAGGCGCGGCTCCACCGCCATGGCGTGGGCCAGCGCCGTGCGCTGCGCCATGCCCTTGGAGAAACCGCGCACCACCTTGTTGGCGACATGGCCCAGACCGAAGCGTTCCAGCCAGCCCAGGCAGTGCGCCCGCAGATTGGCGGGCTGGCGGCCATGCAGGGCCAGCCCCATGGAGAGGATTTCCGCGGGAGTCAGGTAATCCGGCAAGCTGGGATTCTCCGGCACGTAGCCCAGTCCGCGACGCGCCTGCGGAAGCGACGCGTCGATGCCGAACAGGGCAGCAGCGCCGGCGCTGGGCCGCATGACGCCGGTCAGGATCTTGATCGCCGTGCTCTTGCCGGCGCCGTTGGGCCCGATGAAGCCGAACACCTCGCCCTCCTCGACCGCAAGGGAGATGCCCTTGAGCGCCTCGAACGGGGGCGATGCCCAACTGCGGGGATAGGTCTTGCGCAGGTCGGTGATGGATATCGCTACGGTCATTTCGGGGTGCGCCGGGGCGGAGTTGTTCGCAATATGACGCGGCCTTGCGGATCGAGCTCGAAGCCAAAGCCGAAGGGGTCTGCCGGGATGGAGGCCACCAGACCCGAATTGACCAGATCCTGCAATTCCAGCGGCGGGTGGCCGAAGCGTTCGCTGTAACGCCCGGCCGCCGCGCGCAGGGTCTTCAGCGACTGCAGGCGCGCGACGCGCTGCTCCAGGTAAGCGCGGAAATCCTTGCGCCTGGCCTGCCTTGCCATGGCCTCAACGACGCGGATCGCCAAGTCCACGTCCTGTGCGCGATCAATCCAGCGCGCGGCGAAATTCTGCATGATCACTCGTTCGTCGTCGCTGGGCAGCTTCTCTGCCGCCTCGCGCAGCCACGCCGAGGCGCCGACGGCATCGCCCTTGAAATGCAGCTGGTGGAAGGCGTAGTAGAACGCCGGCTGGTAGTCGAAAGGCCGTGCCCCGCTGGCGCGCCTGAGGATGGTTTGCGCGGCATCCAGTTCGCCGTTCCAGGGCAGGATCGCGGTCGCGATGTAGTAGTTGTCTTCATGCGCGGGATTCAGCCAGGACGCGTCTTCCTGGATCTTGCCGAGGATGCGGTAGTCCTCCGGGCGCATGTTCTCGGTCACCACCACCAGCGCCCGAATCGCCGCCAGGTTGGCCGCCAGATAGCGATCGCCGGCGCTCATGAAGACTTGCACGAAAAGCGGCAGCGCCACCTGCAATTCGAGGTCCACCGTCTGTCGCGGCACGGTCTTCAGGCGCTCCGCCGTCGCCACGAAGCACAACGCCAATGCCAGTGCCGGCAGGCCGAACCACCGCGTTGGCGTCCCGCCGGGCCTTGGGTTCGCCGTCATGCCAGCGCCGAGTCCTGCAAGTTATTGAAACTCACGTCGGGCAAAAGTAAGGACAGCCAGCATCAGCAGGAAGCCTATGTAGCTTGCGGCAAGCGCCAGGCCGAGGCCGACGCCCAGTGCGTCCGGCGCCAACCCGTACATCGGCCAGGCACGCCAGTCCAGGCGCGACAGGTCGGGAAGCACCCACTGGATCGCATCGATGAAAGGCGCGAAGCGCATCATGGCCGGGTCGCCATCGCCCCCCTTGGCCAGGTATTCAGCCACCGCGCCCAGGCTCTTGCCGCCGACGGCGAACGCCAGTCCGAGGGCCAGCGGCAGCATCGGCACGGTCGAGAAGGTCGACAGCCAGAGGGCGAAGGCCGCCACCACCGCGGCATCGAGCCACAGGCCGAAAACGGTCAGCAGATATGGTGGGCCTGTGGCGATCACAAAGCCCTGCTGGTAGTCGCCGCCGATGGCGAACAGCACCAGCCACAGCAGCAGGCCGAGCAGCAGCGCAGCCAGCGCCAGCAAGCCGATCACGCCGAGGTAACGCCCGAGCACATAGTTGCCGCGCGCCACCGGGTAGGTCAGGGAGAAGAGTACGGTGCGCCGCTCGATCTCGCGACCGACCAGTTCCTGCACCCAGAACAGCGCAAACAGGATCAGGCTGACGCGCAAGCCCGACAGGCCGACATCGAGCGCCACGGTGCGCGGCTGGCGCGGTGAAAACGAGGCCGAAAGATAGGCCACGCCGACCAGCAGCACGCCCAGCACCAGCACGCCCTGGATGCTGCGGCTGCGCAGCCCGGCGCGCCAGGCGGAAACAAGAAATGGCCACATGCGCCGATTATAGCCAATCGCCGCGGCACAAAAAAAACGCACCCGAAGGTGCGTTCTGTGACGCAACAAGAACGATCAGGAACTCACCGCTGCCGCCAATGCTAGTGTCGCGTTGGCTTCAGTTTCGCCTGCAACAACACCGGTTGGGTAGTTGCCCTGACCGACCGGCTTCACGCCGCCGCCGCCGGTACCGCCGGTGAACATGTTCTTGCCCTTCTTGGAACCGGCCGCAACCCCGAGCGCAATTTCGTTTTGCTCGACGGATGCATACACGTTGGCAGAGCACTTGGGCTTGAAGGCATTGAGGACAAAACCGACAGCGCCACCAGAAGCCGCCGTGAAGCCGACCAGTGGGCCGATCTGTGTGCCATCCTGCGCATTGGTATAGGCGTCGCAAACCCTAGCCGGACCCGCGATGGCGGAGGAGGCCACAACCAAACTCGCCACTACAAAAGAAATCTTTTTCATGTCTAATTCTCCTAAGAGTGATCGTGCGATCAGTTGGTCGAGTTGGCGATGGACTGGGTCAGGATGTTCTTCGCATCCGACTGGGCCGCCTTGTCTTCGCCCTTCTTGGTGTATTCCGTGAACTGCGGAATGGCGATCGCTGCGAGGATGCCGATAATCGCCACCACGATCATCAGTTCGATCAGGGTAAAGCCCTTTTGCAACTTGCTCATATGAGTTCTCCTGGATAAAGGAAAGCGCGACGGGCGTCGCTGCTGCCTGGAATCCAAGCACGGGCCATGCCAGTCATCGATGCATTGCCAGTCAGTGAGTTAGCGCACGGCAATGCGGCCAACTGACACAAAATGTCACCTGACAGCCGATTTGGTCAGGCTGCCCCGTCCGCCGCGCCGGCCAGGTCCACGACCTCGTCAATCTGCTGCGGATCGAGAAACTGCTGCGCGTATTTCAGATACACCTTTTCCCTGACGAAGACATCGAACAGGTCGGGGTCGATATGCCCGTTCCTCTTGAAGTTGCGCATGATGTCCATCGCCTGCGACAGCTTCATGCCCGGCTTGTACGGACGGTCCCTCGCGGTGAGCGCCTCGAAGATGTCGGCGATGCCCATCATGCGCGCCTGCCATGACATCTGCTCGCGGGTAAGGCCCTTGGGGTAGCCCTTGCCGTCCATGCGCTCGTGATGGCCACCGGCGTATTCGGGCACCTTGGTCAGGTGCTTCGGCCACGGCAGTTGCTCCAGCATCTTGATGGTGGCGACGATGTGGTGATTGATGACCTCGCGTTCTTCCTGGGTCAGGGTGCCGGCGCGGATGGCCAGATTGATGGCCTCGTCGGCGCTGAGGAAGTCCGCTTGGACGCCAGCGACGTTGCGCCACTTGCGACCGCCAGCGATGTTGCGCACACGCTCCAGGTCCGCGTCGCCCATCTTCTCGCTACCGACGTTGGCCTTGCGCAGGAACTCCCTGTCCTCGTCCAGCAGGCGCACCTGCTCCTCACAGCCCTGCCGGATCCGCGCTTCCGCCGCGGCGTCGACGCACTCGCGCAGGGCGAGCTGCTGGCGCAGCGCATCGATCTCCGCATCGCGCTTGAGCACTTCAAATCGCGTGTCGATCAGGTGGATGCGGTCAAATAGGGTTTGCAGCTTGGTCGCCTTGTCCACCACATGGACCGGCGTCGTGACCTTGCCGCAATCGTGCAGCAGGCCCGCGATCTTTAGTTCGTAGCGATCGCGCTCATCCATCCTGAATGCGGCGAGCGGCCCCTCCTGCGTGGCGTCGGCCGCCTCGGCCAGCATCATGGTCAGGGCCGGCACGCGCTGGCAGTGGCCGCCGGTATAGGGCGACTTCTCGTCGATTGCGAGGTTGATCAGGTTGATGAAGGACTCGAAAAGCTCTTCGAGCTGGGTGATCAGCAGGCGATTGGTCAGGGCGATGGCCGCCTGCGACGCCAGCGATTCGGCAAGGCCCTGGTCGGCCGAGGAAAAGGTGGTGACCTTGCCGGCATTCGGATCGACGGCGTTGATCAGTTGCAGCACGCCGATGATTTCCCCCTCATGGTTCTTCATCGGCACCGTGAGGAAGGACTGCGAGCGGTAGCCGGTGCGCTCGTCGAAGCTGCGAGTGCCGGAAAAGTCGAAGCCCGCCTCGGTATAGGCGTCCGCGATATTAACCGTCTTGTCATGGATGGCGGCATAGGCGGCCACCATCGAGTCATTGCGCTCGCCCTTCTCGTTGGCCAGCGGCAGGTTGGGAAAATTGATGGCGTTGCCGGTGGTGCCGCCCATGGCGATCTTCAGGGAATCCGTGCGCAGGATCTCGAAGCGCAAGGCCCGAGCGTCCTCCGTCACGCGATACAGGGTTCCACCGTCGGCATGGGTAATCGTCTTGGCCGCGACCAGGATGCTTTCCAGCAGCCGATTGATGTCTCGCTCCTTGGACAGCGCGGCGCCGATGTCATTGAGTTGCTCAAGACGGCGAAACAGGTCGCTGGGATTATCCATGCCCAATCCCTACTTGATGCACACGGCCCGCACCTGCTTCAGATCGGTCACGCCTTGCAGGGCCTTTTCGAGGCCGTCCATCTTCAGGGTCAGCATGCCGTCCTCCAGCGCCTGGGAGAACAACTGGGCGACCCGGGCATGTTCCTGGATCAGCTTCTTCAGCGGCTCGGTGCCGATCATCAGTTCGTGCAGGCCGACACGCCCCTTGTAGCCGCTGCCGCCGCACGTATCGCAACCCTTGGCGCGGGTGAACACCAGATGGCCATCCTTGCCGTAGTCCTTGATCAGGCGCTCCAGCGTGGCAGCGTAAGCGGCGTCCTTGTCTTTCTTGAAAGTCTCGGTATTGTCCAGTTCGCTGCAATACTCCTTCATGAAGAGGCGGACTTCGTCGGCGTCGGGCGTGTAGGTCTCCTTGCATTTGCACAGGCGCTTGGCCAGCCGCTGGGCCAGGATGCCGAGCAGGGCATCGGAAAAGTTGAAGGGGTCCATGCCCATGTCGAGCAGCCGGATGATCGACTCGGGCGCGCTGTTGGTGTGCAGGGTGGCGAAGACCAGGTGGCCGGTGAGCGACGCCTCGATGCCGATGCCGGTGGTCTCGGCGTCGCGCATTTCACCCACCATGATGATGTCCGGATCGGCGCGCAGGAAGGCCTTCATCACCATCGGAAAGTCCATCACCTTCTTGTTGACCTGGACCTGGCGCAAGCCCTTCTGCGTGATTTCGACGGGATCCTCGGCCGTCCAGATCTTGGTATCCACCGTGTTGAGGTAACCCAGCACCGAGTGCAGCGTGGTGGTCTTGCCGGACCCTGTCGGACCGCAAACGAAGAACAATCCGTAGGGCTTGGAGATGGTGGCCTTGAGCTTGGTCAGATTGGTCGGCAGCACGCCAAGTTTGTCCAGCGGGATCGGCTCGCCGCCGGCCAGGATACGCATCACGACATCCTCCACGCCGCCGGTGGAGGGTATCGTCGCCACCCGCAGCTCGATGTCGAGTGGGCCGTATTTCTTGAACTTGATCTTGCCGTCCTGCGGCTTGCGACGCTCGGCAATGTCCAGGTCGCACATGATCTTGAGGCGCGCCACCATCGCGTTGCGATAGCTGGCCGGGACTTCGATGTATTTCGCCAGCGATCCATCGCGGCGAAAGCGGATCAGCACCTTGTCCTTGCCCAGGCCAGGCTCGATGTGGATGTCCGAAGCCCCCTGCTGATAGGCATCGATGATGATCTTGTTGACCAGCTTGACCAGTTCGTTGTCGGCCGCCGCCGAGATATCGTCGCCGGCGGCGCCTTCACCCTCCATGTCGCCATCATCGAGGGTTGCCAGCATGTCGCCGACCGAGCTGTCGTCGGTAAAGCCGGGGACGCCGGATGCACCGAACAACTGGTCGAGCGTCTGCAGGAACTCGTGGTTGGTGGTAACCCGGTAGAGCACCTTCGCCCGCGGGAAGACATTGTTGACGACGCGCGACCCCTTGACCTGCTCCGGATCCATGCAGACCACCGTCAAACCTTCAGACCCTTCGTCCACCGGAGCCCACTTGGCCTGTTCCAGAAAATCCCGCTTGAGGTTCTTCAGCAGGTCGACCGGTTTCATGCGGTCGGACTTGAAGGGCTCGTAAGGGACACCGAAGAATTTTCCCAGCGCCTCGCCCAAAGCCTGATGCTTGACCTGGAATTCGTTGACCAGAACCTGCTCGATGTCGAGGTTCTTGCGCCGGGCGGTGCGCGTCGCCAGCTCCAGTTCCTGCGCCGAAATGACGGCATCGGACACCAGGAAATCGTACTTGGTCTTGACGCCGTGCGTCGGCTTGTTGCGCTGGCTGAAGGCGATCGCCAGGGTCTCGCAGAGGCCCTTGATGCCTTCCTCGGCGACCGTGGCAAACGGCGTACCCGCCTTGTTGTTGATGAGCTGCACGACGCCGAGCAGTTCGCCGTTCTGCGCGTCGACAACCGGCCCGACCAGCATCTGCTTGGTGCGATATCCGGTGCGCTTGTCGACTTCCTGCAGAAAGCGCAGCGAGGGATTGATGGCCTTGAGCTCGCCTTCGTCGTAGACGTCGCGGATATTCACCGTCTTCTTGGCCAGTGCGACATGGCCGGCGATGCTCTGGTCGGCGATCGGCAGGCGCAGATCCTTGAACGAATTCAGACCCGTCTTCAGCTTGGACACAATCGAGGCCTTGTCCTCCCCGACCGAATAGATCGTCAGCCGGTCTGCATTGAACAAACTGCAGATCTCGGCGGACAGCTCCAGCATGATTTCGTCGATGTTGGAGGTCGCGTGAATCTTGTTGGTGACGACCTGTAGGTTCTTGAAGAACGCCAGGCGGCTGTCCACATCGGACACGGCGGCCTCGGCGGCGGCAGGCACGGCGCTCATTCGGCTGACTCCATGGTGCCAGCGCGCGCCCTCATGCCGCCGTCAAGCAGGGCCGCGTGAAGTCCGCGCTGGGAAAGCAAGAATGCGGCGGCGGAACTGCGACGTCCCGTCTGGCAATAGACAATGTATTCCTTGGTCGGATCCAGCGCGGCCGAGGCCTGGCGAATGTCGTTCAGCGGAATGTTTATGGCGCCCGGATAGCCGTCGCTCTGATACTCTGCGGGGAACCGCACATCGATCCAGATCGCGCCGGCAGCAACCCGACGGTCGCCCTCGGCACCGTCGACTTTTTGCAGCAGCGGCGCGAGCAGCAGTTGGTCGAAATCCTGCTTCGACAAGCGCAGCAGCATGCCATCGGTGCTCATCGCCACGGTTGCATTGCGCACCGTATCGGCCACCAGCGCCTCTTCGCCGAAGGCATCGCCTTCCCTGAGTTCCGCCAACTGCACCGGAGATCCGGCGACAAGCCGGGAAACCTTGCAGCGTCCGCGTTCGATCAGATAGTAGTAATCGCCAGGATCGCCCTGCTTGACGATGGTATCGCCGCGCTTCACGGGGACGCGGTTGAACTTGGCCAGCAAGGACTGGATGTTGGCCGGAGGCAGCGAAGCAAAGCTGCCCACCGTAAGATTCTCCACGGCGAACATGCCGGACATCATGCTCCAGTCGGTCTGGTCGGCGCTGCCATGCACACTCTCACTGGAGGTGACGAGCTGGTTCCAGGTGACCACGATGTCCAGGCTATCCTCCTCAAGGCTGAGCAGTTCGACATCCGTGATGGCGCTCGCGCGTTGCGGGACTTTTCCGCCACGCGCCAGCGGAACCGCGGCCAGGTCGTGGCCGCCGACCAGCACGCGCATCGTGCCATCCGGCAGGGTCACCAGGAGCTGCCCGCGCAGCAGATAAACCACCTGGCCGCTCCAGTTGGCGGCGCGAAACGGATCAGTGGCGCGGGCGAAGGCATGCGTGCGACAAAGCGGGAGCAACAGCCGCAAACCCTCGCTGCCCAGCGACATCAGGGGTTGCAGGCGCGCCAGCAGATCGACACTCACTGTCTCGGCCATGATCAAATCTCGAAAAGCTGGTTGTTCTGCAGCATTCGCGGACAGAATTCTCCGATGCGGTCTTCGATCTCCTGCATGGTCAACTCGACCTGTCCGGGTTTCAGGTGGGTGATAAAGACCTCCGCATCCCGCTGCAGGTTTGTCAGCTCTTCCAGCAGCATGCTCGGGCACAGGTGCAGGGACGCCACCGCCAGCGCCTTTTCCCTGTCCGAGAACGCACACTCGATGATCAGGTAGCGCAGGTTGAGAATTCCGTTGACATGCTTCCACAGCTCGGGGCATGGTCCGGTGTCCCCGGTAAACACCAGACTGGCATCCCCGGAATCAAGCTGGTAGCCGACAGCGGGCACGGTGTGATTCGCCGGTAGCGGAATCACCTTGCGGCCATCGAGGTGCACCGCCTCGCCGACCTGGATGGTTTCAAAACGCAGGAAGGGCTTCTCCGCGGTCGGTATCTCGCTGAAATCCGGCCAGATGGCCCAGTTGAAAACGTGCGAGCGGATCATTTCGAGGGTCGCCTCGGTCGCATGCACAATCAGCGGACGGTTGCGCATGTCGCCCACCGTATCGACCATGAACGGCAGGCAGGCCAGATGATCCAGATGCGAGTGGGTAATGAAGACGTGATCGATCTGGGCCAGTTCGGCGATGGCCAGATCGCCAACCCCGGTGCCGGCGTCGATCAGGATGTCGTTGTCGACCAGCAGCGAGGTGGTGCGCAGATGGCGCCCGCCGATTCCGCCGCTGCAGCCGAGGATGCGTACCTTCATCGTCGGCTCACTTGGTGTCGAAAGTCCACGCGCCGTCCCAGTCCGCGCCGGGCGGCTCCTTGCGGTAATGCGCGACGCGCTCCCCGTACACCTCGTAAAGCTTGTGCGGCGACACCCGCGACAGGTTGAGCAAGGCCACTTCGGCCTGGTCCCAATCCTGGGTCCGGTAGGCACGCAGGGCCTGGTTCCACATCTTGAGTTCATCCAGCACGGGTTTCGCCACTTCGCCTTCGCGGCCAAGCGGCTCGTAGATGCCAACCGGTTCGTCCTTGCCCTTGACGCGAACACGATCCAGTTCCCGGAAAACGAACTCCTTCTTCACCAGCTCGCGCGTGGCCTCGCCGGCAATAAAACCAACGCCGTACTGCTTGGTGATGCCTTCCAGACGGGAACCCAGGTTGACCGCATCGCCCATTACCGTGTACGACTGGCGCACCGGCGATCCCATGTCGCCGACGGTCATCGGACCCGTATTCACGCCGACACCGATCTTGAGCTCGGGCCAGCCGCGCGCCATCAGGTCCTTGTTCAGTTCGTGCAGCCCGACATGCATTTCCAGTCCGGTGAGGACCGCGTTCCTGGCATGCTCGGGATCATCGACCGGCGCACCCCAGAAGGCCATGATCGCATCGCCGATGTACTTGTCCAGCGTGCCCCGATGCTTGCGCACGATCACGGTCATGGCACCGAGGTACTGGTTCATCAGGTTTGCCAACTCATCGGGCTCGAGGCCTTCCGAAATGGTCGTGAATCCGCGCACATCGGAGAACAGCACGGTGAGCTCGGCCTTGCGGCCGGCCATGCTGTAGTGCTCCGGATCGCGGCTCATTTCCTCGACCAGTTCCGGCGGCACATACTGGCCGAACAACCCGGTCAACTGGCGCTTGGTGCGCGACTCGACAAAGTAGCCCCAGGACATGTTCATCGCATACAGCAGGACGATTGCGATCATGCCGTTGGCCAGCGGCAGGACCACATTGGACTTGTACCAGAAGCTGAAGTTCACGACCAGCGCCAGCAACAGGACCATGAGCCCGACCAGGGTGGCGCGGAAAGGCGACAAGATCGGCAGCAGGAATGCCATCACCGCCCCCGAAACAAGCACCAGCAGCACGTCGGCGCCGAGAATGTAGGCCGGCTTGTACTTGACCGCGCCTTCCAGCATGCCCGCGATCAGGTTGGCGTGTATTTCGACCCCCGGATACGCGGCCCCCACCGGCGTGGCCCGCAAGTCCATGAGTCCCGGCGCCGTGGTGCCGATCACCATCACGCGCCCGGCGAGTTGTTCCTTCGGCACCCGATCATTGAGCACATCGGTAATCGAGATGTAGGGGAAGCTTCCCTGATAGCCGCGATAGGGGATCAGCGCCGCCGCATTTTCGTCCACCGGAATGCGCATCGTGCCGCCACCGACCGCTTGCAGATCCAGCCACTCCATGCCGGCATAGGACGCCGGGGAATTTCCGGGATAGCCGGGCGTAATGGGCGGGCCTCCCAGCAGGTTGCGCACCATCGCCAAAGCCAAGGATTCGTAATACTGCCCCTTGTACTCGACCAGCAATGGAACTCGCCGCGAAGTGCCATCGGGGTCGACCAGCGGATTGAAGTGCCCCGCGCCGGCCGCCGCCTGTTGAAACTCGGGCAGGTTGCCGCCGTAGCTGACCCACTGCGTGAAAGCTATCCGGCGGCCGCTGAAGGTGCCGGCAGGGAATACCGCCTGCGGAGCGGCGCCGGAACTTACGCCGCCTTCCTTGCTGGAAAAGTAGTAGCCGAGGATGATCGGCCGGTTCTTCAGGGCCGCGGCGAAGCGCGCGTCGTTGTCAAGCTGCGGACGCAACTCGCGCAAGGCCGATTGGAAGCCTGCCGTGTCCTTCAGTTCCTTTTTCGCCAGGGCTTCCAACGACTTGAGGCCGGAACTGTCGTCGGGCTCGGCGAAGACCACGTCGAAGCCGACCAGCTTGACCCCGTATTGGTCGAACAGCTTGTTCATCAGGGTCGCCAGCTTGTCCCGACCCCATGGCCAGCGTCCCTGTTCGGCCAGCGACTTCTCGTCAATATCCAGAATCACTACGCGCTGATCGACGCTTTGCGGCATCGTCAGGCGCACCTTCATGTCATAGATCAGCGCGTCAAGGTGATTGATGAACGGAATCTGGTAGAAGCGCGCCGAATGGCCGAGCAGGACCAGAAGGATCAGAAGTCCGAGGACGTAGCGGGGCAGGTACTGTTTCAAGAGCGCTCCATGGATCGCATCATCCGCGGCGTCAGTTCTTCAGGAAAAATTCCATCTTGGTTCCCGCCAGTTCGATCACGTCATGGTCGGCGAGTTGATGCGCCTGGGCGTCGAGCGGCTTGCCGTTGACCACCGGGAAGCTGGCGCCTTCGACATGGGTTATGAAGTAGCCGTGCGGGCGGCGCGCGATGACCGCCACCTGCACGCCGGGCTTGCCCAGCGTGGTAAGTGTCTTGGTCAATTCCATCTCCTTGCCGGCATTGCCGCCCGACAGTATCTGGATCGCCCCCAGAGGCAGCGCGCGGGCTGCCGCCGGCGGAGCCGGGGAAATCTGCGGAGCCATGCCCGGCGAGGTCGAGGTATGGTCGGGGACCGCGGGGGCCGGAGCGACAACCGGAGCCGGGGCAGCCGCCGGTGCCGCAGGCGCAGCGGGCGCCGCTTGATGCGCCGCGCCGGGGCGCAGGATCATGGTCTTTTCGAAATCCGCGCCGGATGTCTGCTGCGGAACCTCGCCGACGTACTTGAGCCGGTATTTCCCCAGTTCGATGGTGTCGCCGTTCTGCAGGAAGTGCTTTTTGACCGACTGCCCATTGACGAAAGTCCCGTTGGTACTGCCGAGGTCTTCCAGAAAGGAATCATTGAGGATGGTTATCACCACGGCATGCTCGCCGGAAATCGCCAGATTGTCGATCTGGATATCGTTGTGCGGCTTGCGACCGATCGTGGTGCGCTCCTTGCTCAAGGGAATTTCCTTGAGCATCGTGGTTTCCATACTGAGTATGAGCTTAGCCATTGTCTTCGTCCTTGGATGTCACTGAGCGCTGCATGAAAGTCTACTTGAACCAGGCCAGGAACCGGGCCCACCAGCCTCTCGCCGCCGGATATTCACCCTTTACCTTGACCAAAATTACCGAAACATTGTCGCGGCCGCCGTTGTCGTTGGCCATCTGAATCAACTCATTGGCGCACAACTCCAGGTTGGCCGACAGGGCGCCGAGAGCCATGGCAATTTCATCGTCCTCAACCATGTCGTTGAGGCCGTCGGAACAAAACAGGTAAACGTCGCCCGGCAACACCTCATGATCGTGAATTTCGGGCTGCACTTCGGGATCCACGCCGACCGCGCGAGTGACCAGATTCTTGTTCTGCGAATGGCGTGCCTGCTCGACAGTGATCAGGCCGCTGTCGATCTGCTCCTGGAGCAGCGAATGGTCGCGCGTGATCTGCTGAAAATCCTCGCCGCGCAAACGGTACAGCCTGGAGTCGCCAATATGACCGACCGTCACCCGGTTGTCGTGAAACACGGCGACCACCAGGGTCGTCCCCATGCCGGCGTACTGCGGCTGGCTCTGCGCCACCTGATAGATGGTGCCGTTGACGCGAGCCATTTCAGTCTCGAGCGCGAGATGCGCACAGGACTTGCCGGAAGCGTCGATGCTGCTCGGCTCACGCGCGAGGAAGGTCTTTTCCAGTTCGGCACCGAGCAGGGCTGTCGCCATTCCGCTGGCCACCTCGCCGGCGTTGTAGCCGCCCATGCCATCTGCCAGCACGGCAAATCCCCGCGCCGGATTGGCCATCACCGCGTCCTCGTTGTTCGACCGCACCATGCCCGGATTGCTGCGGGTGACGATGTCGAGAACTGAAGTCATATCCATGGTGGGTCGGGCCTCAAATGCTGATATCGACGCCGGAATCGCCCGCCGCGGCGCCGCCTGCCATCGCCATGCAGGTGCGAATGTCCTTCGCGAATTCCGCACCGGTCTGGTAGCGCACATCGGGATCCTTGGTCATCGCCTTGTCGATGATCGCCACCAGGCAGTCCGGCAGATCCGGATTGAGGCCGCGAATGTCCGGATGCGGTTCGTTGGCGATGCGGAACATCAGTTGCGCCATCGAATCGCCCTCGAACGGCAGCTTGCCGCAGGACATCTGGTAGAGCATCACACCGAGCGAAAAGAGGTCGGAGCGGCCATCGATCTTCTTGCCTGCCAGTTGTTCGGGCGACATGTAGCTCGGCGTGCCCAGCACCATGCCGGTCTTGGTCTTCGACGAATCGGTAATCCGCGCAATGCCGAAGTCGGTGACCTTGACCTGGTCGGACTCGGGCTCGTACATGATGTTCGCCGGCTTCACGTCGCGATGCACGACATGATTTTCGTGCGCATAGGACAGGGCATCTGCAACGCGCGCGACGATGCTCATGACGCGCGGCAGCGGCATCAGATTGCCCGGCTTGGAGTAGGGCACCAGATCCTTGCCCTTGAGGAACTCCATCGCGATATAGGCGAGATCGTGCTCTTCGCCGGCATCGAACATGGTGACGATATTGGGGTGGTTCAGGCGCCCGGCGGTTTCGGCCTCGCGGAAGAAACGCTCCTTGACCTCGACCAGTTCGTCAGCCTCGAACTCCTGCGACAGCGCCATGGTCTTGATTGCCACCACGCGATTGATCTTCGGATCGCGGCCCAGATAGACCACGCCCATCGCCCCCTTGCCGAGTTCCTTCTCGATCTCGTAGCGGCCCAGCATGGGCTTTTCCACGTTGCCCGCGGTATCGATAAGGCTGGCATTGCTGCGCCCGCCTCCGCCGCCGCCGAGAATCACCGTCTCGGAAAGCTGTTTCGCGCGATTGACCCGCGATTCGATGTCACGGAACTTCGGGTTGTAATCGAAGATGTAGCGGAACGCCGCCTCGGCCTTGTTGAACTGGCGCTTGCGTTCGAAATCCAGCGCCAGGTTGTACATGTTCTCCATCAAGGCATCGTCCATCGGGCACTTGCGGAACTTGTCGAAGGCCATGTCGAGCTGCCCCTGGCCCTGGAAGGCCAGGCCCAGCATGCGGTTCGACTCGGCGGAATCGGCGTCGGATTTTTCCTTGCCGCGCTCGGTCATGGCAAAACGCTTGACGGTCAACAACAAGTGTCCGACCAGCAGCAGTGTCGCCGGCACCATCAACTGCAGCCACATCAATTGCGTCGTCATCAGCGCGAAATGGACGACGACCAAGGCCACCAGCAGTCCAGCCGTAATCCCGGCCGCCATGCCGGCCTTGATCTTCGGCAGCAAGGCGATCAGGTAGGCCGCGATCAGCAGGAACACCAGCTTTTCGATCCAGAAGCCCCAGGTCGGCGCGACAAAGAAGTGTTCGGAAAGCAGGCTGGATACCGTATGCGCCTGCATCAACACGGCCGGCATGGTCGGGCTGATCGGGGTGACGAACACGCTGCCGACCGAAGACGACGTCGGTCCGATCAGGACGATCTTGTCGCGATACTTCTCATACGGAATCTTGCCGCTCCTGACATCGAAGAACGAGTCGACCGGGAAGGCCGGACCGCCGTCGCGATCCTTGTAATAAAAGGTCAGCATCCGCGTATCGGCGTCGGTGCCTATCTTCAGCTTGCCCAGCTTGACCGAGTCGCCGGCCGTCACCTGTATGTCCGCCACCGTCAGGTTGTGGCTCTTCGCCGCCACCAGAAGCGACAGCGAGGGATAGGCCTGGTCGAAATAGGAAAGCACCAGGGGTTCGGTGCGAATCGCGCCATCCACGTCGGGAGTCACGTTGAGATGGCCGATCGCGGTCGCCACCACGCCCAGCGGCTCGATCACGCCCGCATCGACGCCAAGCGTCGGATAGGGCGGCGCGTCGGCGGCGCCCACCACCTTGACGGCGTTCTTCTTCACATACTCGGGCAGTTCCTTGTCGGGGCGTCCCCGCGGCTCGCCCAACACGAACAGCATCGGCAACGCCACGTTGCCGGCCTTGGCGAAAGCGTCGGCCAGGCGGCGGTCGGTATTCAGTTTCTGGTCCGCGTCGAGCAGGATCGACTCGATCTGCGGGCAGGAGGAGGCAGCGGCGACCGGTGCCGGAACTGCGGCAGCCTCGCCCGCCGCGGGCCTTGCGGCCACCGTTACGCCGCAGGTCTCGATCAGCTTGTTGATATACGCGAGCCCTTGATCGCGCTGGGGCTCGGAGTAGAAAACCGTGGTGGCGATCACCTTGGCTTTGGCCGCGGCCAGCTTGTCAACCATCTCGGCCATGATCTCGCGTGACCAGGGCCAGCGGCCGATGTTGTCGAGGCTCGCCTTGTCGATGGCAATCACGGCCACCTTGTCCGACGGCGCGCGCGAAGCCGCCGCCACACCCATGTCGTAGGCCTTTCGCTCGAGGCCCTGCAACAGCTCGCCATTGCCCAGAAACAGCACGACGATGCTGACCACAACACCGAAGAACCAGTCACTCTTCCAGAAGTCCGCCTTCTTCATCGGTCGCTACCCCGTGTGAGAGCCCTCATTAAAACAGGACAATAAGCCCAATTCTTACAGTCCTGCATCAACTCCGTCAATCAATTTATGTCCCCGGAGCCTGCGTAGGGGACGGTATCCCCCCCGCGGGATCATGACATTCCCCCCGCTCGGCGAAGCCACGCGCGGATTTTATGCGCAAAAAAGCCGCCCCGGCTTGCGCCGGCGCGGCTTATTAGGCGTAGCGCCAGCGCCGACTCCTGGTTGCGGCCACGGCGCCCAACATCGACACGGTGGGCGTTGGGCGCCGCTGGCGCTGCGCCGGCTACTTGAGCAAGGCCTTGAGCAACTTGGCCATTTCCGATGGATTGCGCGTCACCGTGAAGCCGCATTCCTCCATGATCGCCAGCTTCGCATTGGCCGTGTCGGCGCCGCCGGAAATCAGCGCACCGGCGTGTCCCATGCGCTTGCCTGCCGGGGCGGTAACCCCGGCGATGAAGCCGACGATGGGCTTTTTCATGTTGGCTTTGCACCACACTGCCGCATCGGCTTCATCCGGCCCGCCGATTTCGCCGATCATGATCACCGCATCGGTATCCGGATCGTCGTTGAAGGCCTGCATGATGTCGATATGCTTGAGGCCGTTGATCGGATCGCCGCCGGTACCCACGGCGGTCGACTGGCCCAGCCCGATCTCGGTGAGTTGCGCCACGGCTTCATAGGTCAGGGTGCCGGAGCGCGAAACCACGCCGATGCGACCCTTGCGGTGAATATGGCCGGGCATGATGCCGATCTTGATTTCCTCCGGCGTGATGACCCCCGGACAATTGGGACCGAGCAGCAGGGTCTTCTTGCCGCCGGCGGCTTCCTTGGCTTTCATCTTGTTGCGCACCAGCAGCATGTCCCGCACCGGGATGCCCTCGGTAATGCAAATCACCAGATCGAGGTCGGCCTCGCAGGCTTCCCAGATGGCGGCGGCGGCGCCGGGGGGCGGCACGTAGATCACCGAAACGGTGGCGCCGGTTTGCGCCTTGGCTTCCTTGACCGAGCCGAAGATGGGTATGTCAAAAATCTTCTCGCCGGCCTTTTTCGGATTGACGCCGGCGACGAAGCAGTTCTTGCCGTTGGCGTATTCCTGGCATTTTTCGGTGTGGAACTGGCCCGTCTTGCCGGTGATGCCCTGGGTGATGACTCTGGAATTTTTGTTGATCAGAATGGACATGTCGATTCCTTACTTGACGGCGGCGACGATCTTGGTCGCGGCGTCGGCCATGGTGTCTGCGGAAATGATCGGCAGGCCGGAGTCCTTGAGGATCTGCTTGCCGATGTCTTCGTTGGTGCCCTTCATGCGCACTACCAGCGGTACGCTGAGATGCGTTTCCCGGGCCGCGGCGACGATGCCGGTGGCAATCGTGTCGCATTTCATGATGCCGCCGAAAATGTTGACCAGAATGCCATTGACCTTGGGGTTCTTCAGCATGATCTTGAAGGCTTCGGTGACCTTCTCGGTGGTGGCGCCACCGCCGACATCGAGGAAGTTGGCCGGCTCGGCGCCGAACAGCTTGATGGTATCCATGGTCGCCATGGCCAGGCCCGCGCCATTCACCAGGCAGCCGATGTTGCCATCGAGGGATATGTAGGACAGATCGTGCTTCGAGGCCTCGATTTCGTCGGCATCCTCCTCGTCCAGGTCGCGGTAGGCAACGATCTCGGGTTGCCGGTAAAGCGAGTTGGAGTCGAAGTTGAACTTGGCGTCGAGCGCCTTGATGTTGCCATTGCCTTCAAGGATCAGCGGATTGATTTCGGCCAGGCTGGCATCGGTTTCCATGTAACAGGTGTAGAGCTTCTTGAAGGTATCCACGGCCTGCGGCAAGGACCCTGCCGGCACGCCGATACCCTTGGCCAGTTCGGTGGCCTGCGCATCGGTGAGGCCTTTTGCCGGATCGACAAAAACCTTGATGATCTTCTCCGGCGTGTCGTGCGCGACCTTCTCGATGTCCATGCCGCCCTCGCTGGATGCCATCAGGGCGACCCTCTGGGTGACGCGGTCGGTCAACGCCGCAAGATAGTATTCATGCTTGATGTCGGCGCCTTCCTCGATCAGCAGGCGGCGCACCTTCTGGCCCTCGGGCCCGGTCTGGTGCGTCTTGAGCTGCATGCCGAGAATGGCCTTGGCATAAATCTTGAGCTCGTCGGGATTCTTGGCGACTTTCACGCCGCCGCCCTTGCCGCGGCCACCGGCATGGATCTGGGCCTTGACCACCCAAACCCTGCCGCCGAGAGTCTCACCGGCTTTCACCGCCTCTTCAACGGAGAAGCAGGGAATGCCGCGCGGCGTGCTGACGCCGAATTTCTTCAGGATTTCCTTGCCCTGATATTCGTGGATCTTCATTCGTCTTCCTTGTCGTGTGTCGTGGGTTGATCGGGGGCCGGCATTTCCTCTTTGTGGGGCTGGGTGCCGGTCAGGTTGCTGCGGATCCGGTGCGGGAATTGACGCCGGACTGTCTCCGAAATGGTTGCCGAAACTGACGCCGGTCAAGCCCCCGCGGCACGCCGCCGCACGAGCAGGAAAACAGGATTTGGCATCATTGTTGTCGCCATGGATATTAACATAGCGATCCATGGACGACGCTCGTCGGCGCCGCTCCATGAAGTGCGCGCCGCGGATGATCCGGCGCCCCCCGTCTTTCGCAGGAGGTCTCGATGAACCGACCCCGCTTTCTGCTGGCGCTGGATCAGGGCACCTCCAGCTCGCGCAGCATCGTGTTCGACGCGCAGGGCCGCGTCGTGTCGATGGCACAACGTGAAATCCGCCAGATATTTCCGCAGCCCGGATGGGTCGAGCACGACCCGCGGGAAATATGGACCAGCCAGTTGGCAACCGCCCGGGACGCGTTGCACAAGGCCGGCATCGACGGCGCCGACGTTGCCGCCATCGGCATCACCAACCAGCGCGAAACCACGCTGGTATGGAACCGCGCCAGCGGCGAACCGCTGTGCAATGCCATCGTCTGGCAGGACCGGCGCACCGAGCCTGCCTGCGCGGTGCTGCGCCAACGCGGCCTTGAGGCCCTGGTGCGCGGGAAAACCGGCCTGGTCGTCGATGCGTACTTCTCCGGCACCAAGCTCAAGTGGATACTCGACACCGTCCCCGGCGCCCGCGATGCAGCAGGCCGCGGCGAACTGGCGTTCGGCACCGTTGATTCGTGGTTGGCCTGGCACCTGACGGGCGGCGCCGTGCATGCGACAGATGTCAGCAACGCTTCGCGCACCATGCTCTTCGACATTCATCGCAACCGGTGGGACGAGGACTTGCTGGCGATGCTCGACATTCCGCGTGAAGTGCTGCCCGAGGTGCATGCGTCGAGCCATGCCTATGGCCACACGCGCACCGATCTGTTCGGCGCACCGATCGCCATCGGCGGCATCGCCGGCGACCAGCAAAGCGCGTTGTTCGGCCAGGCCTGCTTCGCCTCCGGCCTGGCCAAGAACACCTACGGCACCGGCTGCTTCCTGCTCATGCATAGCGGCGAGCATTGCCTCTCCAGCAGCAACGGACTGCTCAGCACCAGCGCGGCGCAAGTCACGGCGACGCCCCAGTTCGCGCTTGAAGGCAGCGTGTTCGTCGGCGGCGCCGTCGTGCAATGGCTGCGCGACGGCCTGCGGGCCATCGAGGGCAGCTCGGCCGTGCAGGAACTGGCCGAAAGCGTGCCCGACAGCGGCGGCGTGATTGTCGTGCCGGCCTTCACCGGCCTCGGCGCGCCCTACTGGAAGCCCGATGCACGCGGCGCGATCCTCGGCCTGAGCCGCGGCACGACGCTGGCGCACATCGCCCGCGCCGCGCTGGAAAGCATCGCCTTCCAGAGCGCGGCGTTGTTGCAGGCCATGAGCCGCGACCTGGCCGACAGCGGCGCGGTCACGGAGCTGCGCGTCGATGGCGGCGCCTGCGTGAACAACCTGCTGATGCAGTTTCAGGCCGACCTGCTGGGCATCCCCGTGGTGCGGCCGCAAGTCATCGAAACCACGGCGCTGGGGGCCGCGTATCTGGCCGGCCTGTCCTGCGGCATCTATGCGGGGCTCGACGAACTGGCCGCGCAATGGCAGGCCGAGCGGACCTTCCAGCCAGCCATGTCACGCAGTCTCGCCGCCGAACTGATGCAGCGCTGGGAACATGCGGTGGCGCAGACGACTCTTTAGAGCCGCCGCCTCGCCAACACCGACTTTTCCTAACTCCCACGCCGGGTTTCCTGCAGGGTTTTCAGTTCCGGCAGCTTGAGCCGCTTGCGGTCCGGCTCCACTGCGGTCAGTGCCTCGACCTGCTTCATGGTCGCATTGCAGCGCCTTGCCAGATCCAGATAGACGCCGGTGCCTTCGATCTTCCAGGCCATTTCCAGCTCGGTAAGCTCGCGCATCACCTTGGCCGGCACGCCGCCCGCCAGAGTCCGCGGCGGAATCTCCATGCCGGCCCTGACCAGGCTCTGTGCCGCGACGATGGCCGATTCGCCGACCACGGCGTTGTCCATCACCACGGCGTTCATGCCGACCATGCCATTGTGACGCACGATGCAGCCGTGCAGGATGGCGCCGTGGCCGATATGGCCGCGCTCCTCGACGATGGTGTCGCTGCCGGGGAAGCCGTGCATCACGCAGCAATCCTGCACGTTGGCGCCGGCGCCAATGAACAGGCGGCCGAAGTCGCCGCGCAAACTGGCGCAGGGCCCGATGTAGGCGCCGGCGCCTACGACGACATCACCGATCAGGACCGCCGATGGATGGACATAGGCGGTCGGGTCCACCACCGGGACGATGCCGTCGATTGCGTAGACTTTCATACGTGGCGCCGGCTCTGGACCACGAAAAACCGGCTGGCGACAAAGGCGCTGTCGGTCAGGCAAGCATTGGCTGCCGGGTTGGCGCCGGTGGCGTGGAAGTCCGAGAAACCCGCCGACTGGTTGACGAATACGGCGCCGGTGAGATTGATCGACAGCGCCACGCCGACGCGCAAGGCCGCCTCTTCCGCACGCTGCACCAGCAGCGGGTTGGTGGAATACAGCGCGAAGGTGATCGCCCCCTGCTCGCGAATCACGCGCTCGGCCGTGGCGAGGCTTTCCGCCGGCGTCGCGGTCTCGACCACCAGGCTGATCGGGCCGAAGCGCTCTTCGGTGTAGGCGGCTCGGTCTTCGACCGGCACCTTGAGGATCAGCGGACTGCGTACGCGGGCCTCGGGCCACTGCGGGTGCAGGATCGCGCTCGACGGGCGCAGCACCTCGCCCAGCTCGTGCGCTGCCTCGAGGCGCGCCAGCGTGGCCTGCGACTGGATCGCTCCGAGAATTTCCACGGCACGCGCCGGATTTTCCAGCAAGGCGGACACCGCGTTGGCCAGGTCCCGCCCAAACTGCTCGACGGACACCACGCCTTCCGGTGTTCCCACCCCGTCGCGCGCAACAAGGATCGTCTGCGGCGTGGTGCACATCTGGCCGGAATACAGCGACAGGGTGAAGGCAAGGTTCTTCAGCATCGCCTTGTAGTCGTCGATGGAATCGACCACGATGCAGTTCACACCGGCCTTTTCGGTGTACACCATCGCGTGGCGGCAATTCTCTTCGAGCCAGTTGCCGAAATCGGGGCCGCCCGTGTAGTCGATCAGGCGCACCTCGGGTCGCATGGCGACATCCTTGGCCACGGGCGTCACCGGGTCGTCGATCAGCAGGGTCACCAGATTTGGATCGAAGCCGGCCTCCTTGAGCACCTGGCGCGCCACCGAGACGCTGAGAGCGAGCGGCAGTATCACCGCCGGATGCGCCTTGACGATCACCGAATTGCCGGTGACCAGGCTGGCAAACATGCCCGGGTAACCGTTCCAGGTCGGAAAGGTCGAGCAGGCGATCACCAGCGCGACCCCGCGCGGCACGACGGTGAAGGTCTTCTCCATTTTCAGCGGTGGATTCTTGCCCTGGGGCTTTTCCCAGAGGGCTGTTGCCGGCACATGGCTCATCTCCCGCCAGGCGTAGGCGACGGCTTCGAGGCCGCGATCCTGGGCGTGCGGCCCGGCTGCCTGGAAGGCCATCATCAAGGCCTGACCCGTGGTGTGCATCACGGCATGCGCCATCTCGAAACTGCCGAGGTTGAGGCGTTCCAGAATTTCGACGCAGACGCCCGCCCGGGTATCCGCCCCGGCCTTGATCCAGCCCGGCATCGCGGCCTTGCCCGCCGCGATCAGGGCGTCGGCGCTGCAGCGCGGATAGGAGATATCGAGGGCCAGGCCGTAGGGCGACACTTCCGCACCTGCGCGATCGATCAGCCCTGGCTGATCAAGGTAGAACTGCGCCCCGCGATAGGCATCGAACGCCTTGCGACCGTCTTCGATGGCGGTCTCGCCGTAGCCCCGCGGCGACTCGGAATAGGCGCTCCAGTAGCCGCGCGATGCGATCGCCGCCACGGCCCGCTGCAACAGGAGCTGGTGTTTCAAGAACAGTGTATGAGTCATCATTTGTCCTCCGGGAAAATGACCGCTTCTCAAGTCGGTCGGCGGTGGGCCACAGCTACAACGATATCAGGCATCAGGGCTTGTGAAGAAATCGTAGCGAGCGGGCCGCAACGGGGCGCGGCCGGAGCGCAGCTACCGGAACGTATGTGGTTATACGTGAGGATAGCGAGCACCGCCCAAGCCCCGATCCGGCACGCGCAGTAGATTTATTCACAAGCCCTCACAGGAGGGTGACCCACTCCTGGGCCCAGTTCAGCGCCTCCTCGTCGGGCAGCGGTTGTGTGCAGGCATCGATCTCCAGCCGCTCCCCCACCCTGCTGGCGCCGCGCTCGGCGAACAAGGCATCGATGTCCTTTCCCGCCTTGCAGAAAGTCGCCTTGTAGGTCTGGTCGCCCAGCGCGATCACCCCGTAGCGCAGATGCGAGAGGTCCGGCAGTTGCCCGCGCAGGCGCTCGGCCAGCGGAATGATGTTGTCCGGCAACTCGCCATCGCCGTGCGTCGAGGTGCATACCAGCACCACATCGCGATCCGCAAGATCGACAGCGCCCGCATCGGCGTCGCCCGCCACCTCGACTTCATGGCCGAGCCCGGGCAGATTGTCCGCCAGGTGGTCGGCGCACATCTGGGCATTGCCAGACTCGGTGCCGACGATGATCAGGATCCTGGCCATTGCGCTTCCTCGTGCCCCCTGCCGCCAGAAGATGGCGACGTGATCCGATTTTCTTGCATCACGCAAGCAATTTCTGTGTCATAATCAATTTGATACTGTTTTGATATTCCGTGTTGGTGATATTGTATCCCTTTGCCGCGCGCCGCGAAATGCTTCTATAGTCCGGGCACAGCGCACCGGCACAGCTTGTGGAGCGAGACATGCAAAAACAGGACAAGGATTTTCTCCAGCGCATCGCCGCGGGTCATGCGGTCGGCGCCTCCCCGGGCGACTTCCTGCGCTGCGCCGGCGAACCGGTGCCGACCGAGTACCGCAACGAGTTGATGCGCTTGATCGTGGTCTTTGCCGATTCCGAGTTGGCGGGCGCCGCCGGCTTCTGCCCTTTCATCAACCGCGGGCCGGGACTGCCGGAACGCATCGTCGCCGCGAAGATCGTCACCGAGAAGTATGTTCACGCCGAGATGGCGCTCAAGCTGCTCGAACCCTTCGGCGTGAACCCGATGCTCTATGTGCGCTCCCACGCCTGGGATTCGCGCCTCGACCGCAATCTCGACCTGGGTACGCGGCGCATCGGCGGCGACAAGCGGCTCAACGTCTTCCACTATCCGCTGGAGGGGTGGGAAGATGCGGTCGTCTTCAACATGCTGATGGGCTCAGCCACCGCGATCCAGTTGGGCGAAATGGCGCAGAGCTCCTACGCACCGCTCGCCGCGGCCATCACGCAGATCCTGCCGCGCGAAAAGGAACATGCCAAGCTGGGCGAAAGCGGCGTCAGCCAGGCCATCGAGCGCAGCGGCAGCGGGGCCGCCGCGCAGGCCGCAGCCAACTACTGGCATCCGCGCGTCGCCGCCACCTTCGGCCGGGTCGATTCGGATCGTGCCGCCACCTACATCCAGTACGGCCTGCGCCGCCGCAACAGCGCGGAAATGCTTGGCGACTGGAAAGCGCAGTCGGCCGCAGCGCTCAAGCGCCTCGGCTTGACCATACCAATGTAACCGACCTGCGGAACCCTCCCGATGGATTACCGGAACATCCTCTTCTCGCTCGCAGGCGGCATCGCCCGCCTCACCCTCAACCGTCCCGACCGGCTCAACTGCTTCAACGCCGAGATGCACCTCGAACTGCGCGATGCGCTGTCCCGGACCTGCGACGGCCATGCCCGCGTGCTGCTGCTGACCGGCGCCGGGCGCGGTTTCTGCGCCGGGCAGGACCTGTCCGACCGCAACGTCGCGGCGGACGGCGAGCCGGTCGATCTCGGCCAGACCATCGAGACCTTCTACAAGCCGCTGGTGCTGAGCCTGCGCGCACTTGAAATGCCGGTGATCTGCGCCGTCAATGGCGTCGCCGCCGGGGCCGGAGCCAGCATCGCGCTGGCCTGCGACCTGGTGCTGGCGGCGCGCTCGGCCGTGTTTATCCAGGCCTTCTGCAAAATTGGCCTGGTGCCCGACAGCGGCGCCACCTGGGCGCTGCCGCGCCTGGTCGGCACGGCCCGCGCCATGGGCCTGGCGCTGCTGGGCGAGAAACTCCCCGCCGAACAGGCCGCAGCCTGGGGACTGATCTGGCAATGCGTCGATGACGACAAGCTGATGGCGGAAGCCGAGAAACTTGCGCTCCACTTCAGCACCGCGCCCACCCGGGGGCTGGCCCGCACCAAGCAGGCGCTGTACGCCAGCAGCGGCAACAGCCTCGAACAGCAACTCGAACTCGAGCGCGGCTGCCAGCAGGAGCTCGGCTTCGGTCACGACTACCGCGAGGGCGTCGCCGCCTTCATGGAAAAGCGCAGCCCCAGGTTTACGGGTGAATGATGGCCATGACGCCACAACAGATTGCCGAACGCTGCACCGAAGTCATGTGGCCGGACGACCACGCCGCGCGCGGTCTCGGCATCACCATTGCCAGCACGTCGCCGGGCGGCGCGACGGTGACCATGGCGGTGCGCCAGGACATGGTGAACGGGCATGGCATCTGCCATGGCGGCTTCATTTTCGCGCTGGCCGACACCACCTTCGCCTATGCCTGCAACAGCTTCAACCACCGCGCGGTCGCCGCCGGCGTGGACATCAACTTCGTCGCCCCGGCCCATCTCGGAGACACGCTGACGGCCGCCGGCGGCGCGCGCCATCAGGGCGGCCGCACCGGCATCTACGACATCGAGGTCACCAACCAGAACGGCAAGACCATTGCCGTGTTCCGTGGCCGCTCCACCCGCATCAAGGGCCACTTCTTCGAGGAAGATCAAACAGCATGAGCGAACAGGCATTCATCTGCGACGCGGTACGCACACCGATCGGCCGTTACGGCGGCGCGCTGTCCGGCATCCGTACCGACGATCTGGGCGCGCTGCCGATCAGGGCCCTGATGGCGCGCAATGCCGGCGTCGATTGGGAACAGGTCGAGGATGTGATTTACGGCTGCGCCAACCAGGCCGGCGAAGACAACCGCAACGTCGCGCGCATGGCGGGACTGCTGGCCGGCCTGCCGACAGCGGTGCCGGGCGCTACCATCAACAGGCTGTGCGGCTCTGGCATGGATGCCGTCGGCACCACCGCGCGCGCGATCAAGGCCGGCGAAGCCGCGCTGATGATCGCCGGCGGCGTCGAAAGCATGAGCCGCGCGCCCTTCGTCATGCCCAAGGCCGACAGCGCCTTCTCGCGCAGCAACGCGGTGTATGACACAACCATTGGCTGGCGTTTCATCAACAAGCTGATGAAGCAGCGCTACGGCGTCGATTCGATGCCCGAAACCGCCGACAACGTCGCCGCCGAATTCGGCATCGAGCGCGCCGCCCAGGATGCCTTCGCCCTGCGGTCGCAACAGCGCTGGGGCGCCGCGCAGGCGGCGGGATTCTTCAAGGACGAAATCATCCCGGTCGAGCTCGCGCAGAAGAAAGGCGAGCCGAAGGTTTTCGACACCGACGAGCACCCGCGCCCCGACACCACGCTGGAACAACTGGCCAGGCTCAAGGGCATCAACGGCCTCGAACTCACGGTCACGGCGGGCAATGCCTCCGGCGTGAATGACGGCGCCTGCGCCCTGCTCCTCGCCTCGGAAGGCGCCGCCAGGGCCCACGGCCTGACGCCGAAGGCCCGCGTGGTGGCCATGGCCACGGCCGGCGTGGCGCCGCGCATCATGGGTTTCGGCCCGGCCCCAGCGGTCAGGAAGCTGCTGGCGCAGACCGGGCTGCGACTCGACCAGATGGATGTCATCGAACTCAACGAAGCCTTTGCCGCACAGGGCCTGGCGGTCACCCGCGATCTGGGACTGGCTGACGATGACGCACGGATCAACCCCAACGGCGGCGCCATCGCCATCGGCCATCCGCTGGGCATGAGCGGCGCGCGCCTGGTCACCACGGCGATGGTCCAGTTGCAACGCACGGGCGGACGTTATGCCCTGTGCACGATGTGCATCGGCGTCGGGCAGGGCATCGCCCTGATCATCGAACGGGTCTGAAGCGATTGGCTGGCGCGTTCCGTGGTGGTGATGCCTGCTGACCACTTCTCCGCCCACGCCGCGGACTACGCGCGACATCGGCCGTCCTATCCGCCCGCGCTGTTCGCCTGGCTCGCGCAACAATGCCCGGTGCGCGATCTGGCCTGGGACTGCGCGACGGGCAACGGCCAGGCGGCGCTGGCGCTGACGGAACATTTCAAGCAGGTTCGCGCCACGGACCTCTCCGCCGAGCAGTTGGCCCAGGCCCAGCCGCATCCCCGCATCGATTACCGTGCCGCGCCGGCCGAGGCCAGCGGCCTGGCGGACAGCAGTTGCGATCTGGTGACGGTGGCCCAGGCCCTGCACTGGTTCTGCAACGACAGCTTCTACAGCGAGGCGAAGCGGGTGCTCAAGCCGGGCGGCCTGCTTGCCGCCTGGACCTATGGACTCCTGCGCGGCGAGCCGGAGCTCGATGCCATGGTGCAGGATTTCCACAGCAACATCGTCGGGCGCTACTGGCCACCCGAGCGGCGCTGGGTCGATCGCGGCTACCAGGGCATGCCGTTCCCGTTCCGCGACATCGCCGCGCCCGGCTTCGAGATCCGGCTGGAATGGACGCTGGCCGACCTGCTTGCCTATCTGCGCACCTGGTCAGCTACGCAGCGCTGCATCCGGGACACCGGAAGCGACCCCTGCCTTGGGCTGGGAGAGCGCCTGGGAAGTCTCTGGCCCGATCCGGAAGCGACAAGGACTATCATCTGGCCCATTGCCATGCGCTGCGGGAGGCTTGAATGAACAGCGAACACAGCACCGAAGTTGCGACACTCGGCGGCGGCTGCTTCTGGTGCCTCGAAGCCGCGTTCGTGCAACTCATCGGCGTCGAATCGGTGGTCTCCGGCTATGCCGGCGGGCAGATGCGGAATCCGGATTACCGCAGCGTGTGCGGCGGCGACACCGGCCATGCCGAAGTGGTCGAGGTGCGCTTCGATCCCGCCGTCATCGACTACCGGACGCTGCTGCAAGCCTTCTTCGCGATCCACGACCCGACCACGCCCAACCGCCAGGGCAACGATGTCGGTACGCAATACCGCTCGGTCATCTTCACCCATGGCGCCGAACAGGAAAAGGCCGCCCGGGCGATGATCGCGGAACTCGCTGCGGCGAAGATCTGGCCCGCCCCGATCGTCACCACCGTGTTGCCGGCGCCGACTTTCTGGCCGGCCGAAGACCATCACCAGAACTACTTCGCCAACAATCCCGAGCAGTCCTACTGCCAGTTCGTCGTCGCGCCGAAAGCGGCGAAGCTGCGCAAGGTCTTCGCCGGACGACTTAAAGCCTGACTATTCCGCATCCGGCTGGGCCGCCGGAACGGATCGCGCGAAGGCCGGCAGGGTCAGGCAATGCTCGTGAATGCGCATCACCGTCGGCACCTGGTCGAGGCGCGCCGCGAAGCGTTGCGCATTGAATACCTGCGGTACCAGGCAGATGTCGGCCACTGTCGGCGCGTCGCCATGGCAGCAGGTGCCGGTACGCGGGTCGTGCGCCAGCATCGCCTCGACGCTTGCCAGCCCGGTCTCCACCCAGTGGCGGTACCAGGCGCTGCGCTGCCCTTCGGTCACGCCCAGCGTGTTGCTCAGGTAACCGAGCACGCGCGTGTTGTTGAGCGGATGAATCTCGCAGGCGATGGCCAGCGCCAGCGCCCGCACCCGTGCCCGGGCCACCGGATCGCCGGGCAGCAGCGGGGGCTGCGGGCGCGTCTCGTCGAGGTATTCGATGATGGCCAGCGATTGGGTCAGTACCGCGCCCTCGTCGTCCAGCACCGGCACCAGGCCCGCCGGATTGATGGCCATGAAGCCGGCGCTGAACTGCTCGCCGCCGCCCTTGAGCAGATGCACCGGCGCATACTCGTAGTCGAGGCCCTTCAGCGCCAGCGCAATGCGCACGCGAAAGCTGGCGGAACTGCGAAAGTAGCTGTAGAGCTTCATGGCCATCCGTCTTGGACGCAATTTGAGGGGCTTGCCCGCCCCTGCTCAGGCAAATCGGGGCCTGGCGGCAGCGGCTAGAATGGCGCAACTATAGCGTTGTGAGATTCGATGTCAAAATCCGCGGCCGCCACCTTCCATCGTTTTTGCCGAAAGCCTGCCGGCTGGCTTTGCGCCGTCTTGTCGGCGCTGACTCTGCTGCTCCCGGCGCTCGCCGTCGCCGCGGTCGCCGAGCCCTCACTGCGGCGTAGCGACGAGTTGGACCTGCGCCGACTGGGCCGGGTATCGGAAACCGAGCGGGCGGTATTGCGTGTCGAGTGGCGTGCCGCGGTCAGCGGCGAAGAGCAGGCCCAAGCCGTGCAGGAGATGCTCGACAGCGTTCGGCGCATGGAGGCGACGGTAGGCGAAATCACCCGCCTGATGAGCAGCATGCCGGCGCAGAAGCCCGGCGCCGCGGTGGCAGCACCCGAATCCGGCGTCGATGAAAAGAGCCTCGCGCTTGCTGCCGGCGCGGTGGCCGGATTGCTGGCCCTCTGGTGGTTCAGCCGCCGGAAATCCGCCTCGCACGCGGCGGCGGGAGCCGCGCCCGGAAGCAGAGCCGAGCCAGGCGCGCCCGGTGCGGCTGCCACGCCCGCAACCGAACCCGGCCCAGCGGCCGACGCTGCGAAGGCCGACCCTCCTGCACTCCCGCCTGCCAAACCTGAAGACAGCTCGACCGCATCATCCGAGCCGGCGCAACCCGCGCCCACGGATGCGCTGCTCGCGGCCGAGTTGGCGGCGATCGATTTTTCGCTGGAAGACGCCGAGCCGGAAGCAGTGGCGCGAGCGAACGCCCGCGTGCCGGTACCACGCACCACCAGCCGCCCCATGGTCCCCGAGCGACGGCAACCGCTGAACGTCGAGCCCACCCTGCAACTCGCCGAGATCATGTTGTCCATGGGACTGCAACAGGGCGCCGCTCAAGCCCTGGTCGAGTATGCCGAAGCCAACCCGCGCAATGCCGTTTACCACTGGCTGAAACTGCTTGGCATTTATCGCGACGGTGGCCAGCGCAAGGACTTCGAGGAGACGGCCGAAAAGCTGCGCAAGCATTTCAACATCCAGGCCGAAGACCCGACCACATCCGGCAAAAAGGCGGCCCCGACGCTGGAGGATTTTCCCCGCGTGGCCCAACAGGTGCAGCAACTCTGGCCGCAGCCGGAGGAGTGCATTGCCTATCTGCGGCACCTGCTGGAAGACAATCGCGATGGAGCCCGGGCAGGCTTCCCGCAGTCGGTCGCCGAGGAATTCCTGCTGCTGATCGAAATCCTGAAGGCGAATTCCGGCGCGCGTCAGCCTGCCGGCGCGTAGCGCTCGACGCGCTGGTCGATGGCGCCGAAGATGCTGGCGCCGCTGCTGTCCTTCATCTCGATCCGGACCCGGTCGCCAAAGCGCATGAAGGGCGTTTTCGGCTTTCCCTCGGCGATGGTTTCGTACATCCGCAGCTCGGCGATGCAGCAGTAGCCGACGCCGCCGCTCGCCACCGAGGAACCGAACAGGCCGCCCTGCTTGTTCGACACCGTGCCCGACCCGACCACCGAGCCGGCGCCCAGCGAGCGCGTCTTCGCCACATGCGCGACGAGCTGGCCGAAGTCGAACAGCATATCGACACCCGCATTCGGCTTGCCGAAGGGGACGCCGTTCAATGCCACCTCGAGCGGTAGATGCACCCTGGAATCCTGCCATGCCCCACCCAGCTCGTCCGCGGTCACGGCCACCGGAGAGAACGCCGAGGCCGGCTTGGACTGGAGGAAGCCGAAGCCCTTGGCCAGTTCCGCCGGAATCAGGTTGCGCAGGCTGACATCGTTGACCAGCATCAGCAGGCGTATCTGTTGCGCGCACTGCCCGGGCGAGGCGCCGATCGGCACATCGCCGGTCACCACGGCCACCTCCGCCTCGAAGTCGATGCCCCAGGCTTCGTCGCCGGCCAGCACCGGATCGCAGGGACCGATGAAGCCGTCAGAGCCACCCTGATACATCAGCGGATCGACGTAAAGTTCCGGCGGCAGTTCCGCGCCGCGCGCCTTGCGCACCAGCTCGACGTGATTGAGGTAGGCCGAGCCGTCGGCCCACTGGTAGGCGCGCGGCAAGGGGCTGTGGCAGTCGCGCGGATCGAAGGGCATGGCGTGGCGCGCCGCGCCGTGGTTCAGCGCGTCAGACACGGCCTGCAGTGCGGGCATCACCCTGTCCCAGTCGTCGAGCGCCTTCTGCAAGGTCGGCGCGACCTCGGCGACCGTCTGGCAGCGCGTCAGATCGCGGTTCACCACGACCAGCGTGCCGTCGCGACCGCCGGCCTTCAGCGTGGCGAGCTTCACTGCCGGCCCCAGCTTTTGTAGCTGCCGTCGTGCATCCAGCGCGCATGCTGCGGCGCCTTTTTTGTCACGGCCCATTCGTTGATCATGTCCCACTTCACTTCGTCGAGGCGCTTCAGCATCTCCGGCGTGCCGGTGTTGAACGCCAGTTCGAGGCGGTGGCCGCTCGGATCGAAGAAATAGATCGACTGGAACAGCGCATGGTCGGTGGGACCCACCACCTCGATTCCGTCGGCCTCCAGCCTGGCCTTGGCGGCCATCATTTCCTCCATGCTGGCGACTTCCAGCGCCAGATGCTGGGTCCAGGCCGGGGTGTTCGGGTCGCGGCCCATTTCCGGCCGGGTCGGCAGTTCGAAGAAGGCGAGGATGTTGCCGTTGCCGGCGTCGAGAAAGACATGCATGTAGGGATCGGCTTCCCCGGTCGAGGGCACCGCATCCTCGGCAATCGCGAGGATGAAGCCCATCTGGAGGTACTTGCCGTACCACTCGACGGTCTCTTTCGCGTCCTTGCAGCGGTAGGCGACGTGGTGCACTTTCCGGATCAGATTGTCGGCCATGTTCAGACTCCTTCGCGGGCAACGGCGAGGGCTTCGCGCAGCGTCGCGAGGTCGCCGATGTGGTTGGCCAGCACCAGGATCAGGCGCGCATTGACCAGTTCGGACTGCTCGTCGGTCAGCTCGCGGTGGGCGCCGATCAGCATCTCGTAGAAGTCGTCGCCGGGCGAATAGGCGCTGAAGTAGCGCTTGCCGGCTTCGGCGAAATTCGGGTTCAGGTTGAGTGCCATCGTCTCTTTCCTTTCAGGCATTGCAGGTGGCGCGGGCCACCGCGGCCTTTACGTTTACGGCATCGAGCGCGCGCCAGCGCGCGGCGACATGCTGGTCGGGGCGCAGCAGATAAACCGTGCCGGGCTTCGCGTCGTAGCGTTGCGCCGCGATGCCACGCGCATCTTCCAGCACCCGCAGATCGCCGACCGGCTTGGCCGGCCTGGCCGAAATCACCAGCGGCTGGACGGCAATCCCGTCACAGGACAGGCTCGACAGTGCGGCAAGCGTCGTCCCTGCCAGGACGTTGGCATCGTCGGCAAAGTACAGGGCGATGAAGTGCTGCCCGACCTTGTCCAGCAACCAGCAGTCGGCCCCCTGGTCGCGCAGCGGTGCGTCGTCCATCGGCGCCCCCGGCAGCATGCGCCCGGCGAACGTGTCGCCCGCCTGGTCCGGCGTGTTGAGGCTCGACGAGGTGAGGAAGGCCGGCACCGAGAGGCGGCCCGAATTGACCAGGGCGCGGCCGAAGGCATGGTCCTTCGCCAAGCCCAGTACGGCGTTGCGAAAGGTCCGGCTGACCTTGCTCTTCGGTGTGATGAAATCCGTCGAGCGCGTCGAGTTCATCAGGTTCTCGTCGGCGGCGTAGATGCGTTCTTCGGAATAGCTGTCGAGCAGCGCCGCGGGCGCCTTGGCGTCAATCACCAGCTTCAGCTTCCAGCCGAGGTTGTCGACGTCCTGCAGGCCCGAATTGGCGCCGCGCGCGCCGAAGGGCGACACCTGATGCGCCGCATCGCCGACGAACAGCACGCGGCCGTGGTTGAAGCTGCCCATGCGCCGGCACTGGAAGGTGTAGACGCTGACCCATTCAAGTTCGAACTCCCTTTCGTCGCCCAGCATGGCCTTGATGCGCGGCACGACATTCTCCGGCTTCTTCGCCTCCTCCGGATCGGCGTCCCAGCCCAACTGGAAGTCGATGCGAAACACGCTGTCGCTCTGCTTGTGCAGCAGCACCGACTGGCCCGGATGGAACGGTGGATCGAACCAGAACCAGCGTTCGGCGGGGAAGTCGGCCTTCATCAGCACGTCGGCGATCAGGAAGCGATCCATGAAGATCTTGCCTTCGACATCCAGGCCCAGCATGCGGCGAATCGGGCTGCGTGCGCCGTCGGCGGCGATCAGCCAGTCGGTCTCGACGGTGTAGAAACCATCCTCGGTCTCGACCTTCAGCGTCACGCTGCTGCCGCCCTGCGTCACCGAGACGACCTTGTTCTTCCAGCGCAGTTCTATGCCCGGTAGCGAGGCGGCACGCGCCGCGAGGTACTCCTCGAGGTAGTACTGCTGCAGGTTCACCATGCCCGGCCGATGGTGGTCCGGTTCCGGCACCAGGTTGAAGTTGTAGACCTCCTGATCGCGGAAGAAGGTGCGCCCGACGTTCCACGACACGCCCTTGTTGCAGACCGCCTCGCCGACGCCGTAACGATCGAGGATTTCCAGCGCGCGCTTGGCATAGCAGACGCCGCGCGAGCCGATCGACACCGTGTCGTCTTCGTCCAGCAGCAGCACCGGAATGTCATGGAGTTGCAGGTCGAGCGCGGCGGCGAGGCCGACCGGGCCGGCGCCGACCACCACCACGGGCACTTTCAGCGTCTGTCCGCCGGCGATTTCCGGCGGCTTCCGGTACTCGAACTTCGGGTAGTTGTAGGTCTTCAGCATCGATGCGGCTCCGCTGACGCGGTTGCGCCAGCCTCAGACCGCCTGCAGCGCATGCCACATTTCCTGGTCGCGCTGCGCCGTCCAGATGCGCGGGTCGCGTATGCCGGAAGCCTCGTCATGCGCCCGCGTCACGTCGAAGGGCAGGCAGTGCTCGTAGATGAACACGCTGGCGAACTTCGGATCCATGTTCTTGCGCACATGCGCCATGCAGGCGGCGAGGTTCATGCCCTGGGCCACGGCTTCCTGCGCGCTGCGGTACAGCGTGGAGACGAAATCGCGGGTGTAGGCCAGGCCTTGCTGCACCCGCTCGGGATTCATCAGGGCCGGGCCGCGGCCGGGGATCATCTTCTCCGGCTGCAATGCCGCAAGCGCATCCAGCGTCGCCGGCCAGTCGGCGAGATAGGCGTCGCCCGTGTAGCAGGCGGCGTCGGCCTCGACCAGGTCGCCGGAGAACAGGATCTTCTGCTGCGGCAGCCAGACCACCGTGTCGCCCTTGGTGTGGCCGCGGCCGAGATGCATGATTTTCACTTCGAGCTCGCCCATCCACAGCGTCAGCTCCTTGTCGAACACCACGGTCGGCCAGGTCAGGCCGGGCACGCTCTCGACCGCGTTGAACAGGCGCGGGAAACGGCCGATCTCGGAATCCATGTCCTGCTGGCCGCGCTCGACGATCAGTTCGCGGGTCTGCTTCGAGGCGATGATGTCCTGCAAGCCTTCCGCCTTGTAGCCCGAGGCGCCCAGCACGCGCACCGCGTGGTAGTGGGTCAGCGTGACATACTTGATCGGCTTGTCGGTGACCTGGCGCACGTAACGGATCACGTCCTGCGCCATGACCGGCGTCGCCGTCGCGTCGATGATCATGACCGAATCCGCGCCGACGATGACGCCGGTATTCGGATCGCCTTCCGCGGTATACGCCCAGGCGTTGTCCGACAATTTCTCGAAGCTGACTTTCTTTTCTTCGAGATCGGCGTGCGAGGCAAACTTTTTGTCACTCATGGCAACTCCCGGGGACGGTCACTGATTTACTTTTACGTAATTGAATTGCTCTTATCGTAATGCATGATACCTTTAACTGTCAAATATAGCCGCCGCCGGCAAGCGCTGGCGAGGCCCGCATCGGGTCATTCCCGCAGTCGGGCACCATAGCGTTTCCGGTACAGGGCTTCGATCATCTCGCCAGCGGCAGAAATCCGCGATTCGCTGAGGACCTGCCTGCCCTCGCGGCGAACCCGGGCCATCCAGGCGCGCGGCGGTTCGCTCAGGCGACGACCGCATCCGAGCGCCGAAAGTTCCTGCTCCAGGGCTCGGAAGGACCGCAGTTCCGCTCGGGACATCTGTTGCGCCGGGTCGTCGGCGCCGGCTTCCCGAATCCCGGGCCCTGGCACTTTCCTCGCGCGCCTGAATGCCAGCCACGCCGCAAGCGCCAGGAGGACGGCGCCGAGCCCCCAGGCCGCGAGCGGGTGCCCCGACGCGGTCATGTCCCGTCGCAGTTCGGCAAAACGCCACGCGGCAAAGGACATGAAATCGGCCAGCGGGCGCCAGAAGGGCGCGGCCTCCTCCTCGATCGTCAGCCAGGCGGACGGCGTGGTATCGATCTCCACCCACCTGCCGCCGACCAGGGCCTCGGCCCAGGCGTGGGCATGGCGCGGCCGCACCAGAAAGCTCTGTTCGAGCCGGCTGTATTCCTGCACCGAGTAGCCGGTCACATAGCGCGCCGGAATGCCCAGCGCACGCAGCAGCAGCACGGCCGCGGTAGCGAAGTATTCGCAATGGCCCGCGCGATCGGTCAGCAGGAAGCGTTCGAGGTCGCGCCTGCCCTGCGTTTCGTCACCGAGAAACAGCGTGTAGCGGAAGTGCGCGGCGAACCACGACTCGACGCCTGCGACGCGCTCCTGCTCGCTCCCCTGCGCCAGCGCAGACAGTTCCGGCAAGCGCTGCAGCAGGTCGGCAAAGCCCGGCGGCAGGGCCAGGTCTTCGGCCGCGGCCGCTGGCGGCAAGACGGCGGCGGCGACCGGCGGCTTCGCCACCGTGAGGTCCAGCAAGGGCGGCGCGTCGCTGACGCGGACCACGCCATAGGCATTGCGCCGCAGGGTTCCGGCCTCGCCGGCTATCGGTCCGGCGTCGATCGGCAGCGGCAGGATCGCCGCGCCCTTGCTGCTTTCGCCATGCAGCGTGAGCCTGCGCAGCGCCCCGGCGGGAGCGGCCGATGCCTCGGCGAACGCGTCCCGCCGCGCCATCCAGGTACCGTTCGCGAACCGGGTGAACACGCCACTGCGCAGCAGCAAGGGCACCCGCGCCGGCGGCGCCTGTTCGACCCGCCAGGCAATGCGGTCGGAGAGCTTGACGCGGCCCAGGTCGCCGATGCGCGTCTGGCTCTGGTAGGGATCGGTGTCGCTGCTCGCCAGGGTATCGAGCACCCAGTCCTGGAGCGTCAGTTGCGCACGTTGCAGTCCCACGCCGCCAAGGTAGCCGCCCCCTGCCGCGACCAGTGCCGCAAGCGCGAAGGCGGCAATCCCCGTCGCGCGCTGCGCCGAACGCGCCACAAACAGCCATGCGAGCAGGACTCCGGCCAGCGGCCAGAAGTAAGCCGCAGCAGGCTTGGCCGCCACGCCCACCGCGAGCAAGGTCATGGCCAGGTAGGGCGGCCCCAGGGTCGCCACACGCTCCGCATCCGGATGCGCCGAGCGTCGCAAGCTCACGGCCAGATGCCGCCAGCGCAGCGGCTGGTCGCTCAGCGCGTCGATCAGCAGCAACGGAAACAGCACCGCGGGCAGCCAACTGGTCGCGGCCAGCAATCCCATCGGCAAACCCTGCGCCACCAGATATGCCGCCACGGTAAGGAGGACCGCGAGCGAAGAAAGGTCGACCGCACGGTTGAGGTCGCGATCGGCCAGCTTCAGCCGCACGCCGCCGGCGGTCGCCAGCAGACGCACAACCGCCAGCAGCGCCCCCAGCGCACCCTGTCCGGCGGCCAGGCCCCACAGCACCAGGCCGGCCGCCTGCAGCCATGCCGGCGTAATCATGCTGCCGGCCTCAAAGCGGGGCTGGCTGGCACCGCGATGCGCCGCAGGATGCCTGCGAATCCGGCATCCTCGCCGGCGGCCGGCGTTCCGTCCTGCTCCACGACCAGCACGGTTGGCCGAATGCCGCGCGCGAGCAGTCGCCGCACCGCGTCCTGGCGCGGCTCGTCCCAGACCAGAAAGATCGCAACCAGCGACGAGACCTGGGCGGCGTGGCGCTCGAGCGTCGCCAGCAGCGGCGCGACGCTCTCCGGGGGTGTCGGCGCGACGGTGGCCAATACCCGCAGCAGCGCGTCGGCACCCCCCAGCCCGCGACCCGCCGTCAGGCGATGCACGCGGTCACCGACAAACAGCAGATCGAGCAGGCTGTCGGCGTCGCGCGGCCGGGCCACCAGCCAGGCCGCCATCGACACCGCCGTCTCGAAAGCGGGCGCGAATGGATACGGCGCCGCCGTGTCGAGCACCAGAGCATGCCGCGCGAAGAACTCCTCCTGGAATTCACGCACCAGCGGCTTGCCGATGCGGGCAAAACTGCGCCAGTGGATGGCCCGCAGCGGATCGCCCGGCCGGTAGTCGCGCAGCGAGCGAAACTCCTCGGTGTCACCCACATGCTGCGCCAGCGAAATGCCACCAAGCTGGAGCAGGCGGTGGCCGGATGCGGGTGGCAGATCGACCGGCAGGCGCGTCGGCAGCACCGGCAAGCTGGCTGCCACGGCAGCCACGGGCACGCGCGTTTCCACCAGGCCGAGCGGGCCGGTGAGCACCAGCCAGAGGCTCTCGAAAACGGCCAGCCCGCGGGCGGGCGGATGCGCCGAAACGTCGATGTCGACACGCTGGCCGGGCAGCAAGGGCGGCAGGATCAGCCGCTCCACGTCGAGCGCACGCAGCCGCCCCAACATGTCGAGGAAAGCCGGGTAGCCGACCTGCTGGTCGAAGCGGTTGGTCGCCACCCGGGCCCGGAAATGCTTCAGCGATGCCGGCGACGGCCAGGGCTGGCGCAGCCGTTCGACCAGGCTGCCGGCCGCAGCGGATGTCGTCCCCTCATTGCGCACTTCGAGCCGGTAGTGCGCAGGCTGGCCGCAGGTGACGAAATCGGGCAAATGGCGGCGCGCCGCCAGCCGTGGGGCGCGACGGCGCAGCAGCACCGCGGCGACCGCGTCGACCGCGACGAGGCTGAGGCCGAGGGAGAACAGCATGTGCGCGAGGTTCGATTGCGTGTCGAGGCCGAAAGCGGCGGCAAAGCCGGTCAGCGAAACGGTGACCAGGCCGGCCGGCGTCAGCCTCTCGCGCAGCCAGCGCGACGAGACAAACACGAAACGGAAGAGCGCGAGTTTGCGCATGGCGCCGCCCGATGCCGGCTTCAGACGGGCACCGGGATCCGCGCCAGAATTTCCCGCACCACCTCGGCGCCGGTGGTGCCCGCATAGCGCGCCTGCGGATCGAGCGCCAGGCGATGGGCAAGCACGTCGGCGGCAATTTCCTGGATCGCGTCCGGCGTCACGAAGGATGCGCCGTCGAACAGCGCCAGCGCCCGGGCAAGCTGGAACAGCGCGATCGAAGCGCGCGGACTTGCGCCCATCTGCACCGCCGGATGGGCGCGCGTGGCATGGACGAGCGCCACGATGTAGCGGCGCAGCACCGGCGCCACGTTGATCTCGGCCGCCGCATCGCGCGCCGCGAGCAGGTCGGCCACGCTGGCGCAGGGCGCCAGTTGGTCGAGCGGATGCCGCGCCGCCGTGTAGTCGAGCAGACGCTCCTCCTCCTCGGCGCCGACATAGCCGAGGCCGAGCCGGATGCCGAAGCGATCCATCTGCGCCTCCGGCAGGGGATAGGTGCCGGCCTGCTCCACCGGGTTCTGCGTGGCAATGACGAAATAGGGTTGCGGCAGCACGCGCCTCTGCCCGTCGACGGTTACCTGCGCCTCGGCCATCGCCTCAAGCAGCGCAGATTGTGTGCGGGGCGAGGCGCGATTGATTTCGTCGGCAAGCAGCACGTGGGCGAATACCGGTCCTTCGTGGAAGCGGAAGAACTGGGTCTGCGGGTCGAAGATGGAGACGCCGACAATGTCGCTGGGCAGCAGATCCGGCGTGAATTGCACCCGCGAAAAACGCGCCTCGACCGACCGCGCCAGCGCCTTGGCCAGCGTCGTCTTGCCGGTGCCGGGATAATCGTCGAGCAGCACGTGCAAGCCGGCGACCCAGGCCGCAACGATCTTGCGTATGTTGGCGTCCTGCCCGTGCAGCACGGTCGCCAGATTGGCCGCAATCGCGCGGGGAGTCTTCCTCTGGGTCATGGCTGGGGTCCGGCCGCCGCGCTGTCGCCTGCGTCGCCCGGCAGGCCTGGCGGAGGTGCCGACAAAGGGGCTTGGCTCTTGAGCGGGCTGCGCAGCGCGGCCGAGGCCTGCCGATAGGCTTGCAGCGCCTCATTGCGACGGCCTGCCGCTTCGAACTCGCGGGCGCGGCGCAGCCAGTCGTCAACGATGTCGGCTCGCGCCGCGGCGGCGCCGGCATCCCCGGACTCGGCCGCAAGCGCCGGGGTCGCGTAATTCAGCGCGGCCGACTGGGCGCCGGGCTTGTCCCGTTGCGCGCTGATCACCATTCCGGTCACCGCACGCGCCTGTCCGGCTGCCTTGGTGGCGGCGACGTCGGCCTGGCGAATCGCGGCCAGCGAGGCGCGATAGAGCTTCAGCGCGTCCTCGCGCCGTCCTGCCGCCTCCATCTTGCGCGCCTGCGCCAGCATCATGTCGGCGCGATCAGGCACGGGTTGCGAGCGCACCGGCGGCCCCCAGGAAGCCGCCGGCTGCGCCGCCGCCGCGGCAAAGCGCGCGCTGCCCGCAATTTCCCGGGCGATGCCCAGATTGTTGTAGCGCATCGCCCAGCGTACGGCGTCATCCCCCCGCTCATTGACGATATCGGGGCGGGCGCCGGCCCCCAGCAAGGTCGTGGCGATCGTCTCCCTGCCCTCGCGGGCGGCCATCATCAGCGGCGTCGAGCCGTTGGTCGACAAGGCATTCACGTCGGCGCCGCGTTCGAGCAGGTAGCCGACCACTTCGCCGTGCCCGGCGAACGCGGCATAGTGCAGCGCTGCCCACTGCCGGCCATCGCGATTCAGGCGCGCGCCGTGTTCCACCAGCCAGCGCACCGCGTCCAGGCGCCCCTTCCATGCCGCGTGCAACAGCGCCTGCTCGCCGATCCTGTTGGCCTTGTTGATGTCGGCGCCGCGCGCGACGAACAACTCCATCATCGGGATGTTGCCCTCCCAGGCGCCGATCATCAACCCGGTGCCGACCGTGTCGCCTTCGAAGTCCGGCTCCAGGCCGGCGTCGAGCCATTGGCTCGCAAGACGCAGGTCGCCGCGCTCGATGGCGACGGAAAAGCTCACCGGGTCGGGCAGCGTCGCGGCGCGCGCGAAGCCGTTGGTCAGCAGCAGAAGGATCAGAATCAACAGAACTCTCATGCCGCCCAGTATATGTCTGCCGTCCTTTTGGAGGCGGACGGTATCCCGTTGGCGCGACAAAGAATCGGAATCACCGCCAAGACCCTAGAATCCCCCAATGCCCCTTCGCCTTGCCCTGCTGCTGAGCCTCGCCCTGCACGCCGCCCTGCTCGTGGCCTCGGCCTGGCTGGCGGCAATGCAACAGCCGTTACCGACGCCGGGCATCGAGGCGCGCCTGATGCCCCTGCCGGCCCCGGTGGCCATGGCCGAAGCGGTCAGCACCGAAGCCACCGGCAGCGACAGCGCCACTCCGCAACGCCCTGCAACTCCACGCAACCTGCACGGCAGCTCGCTGCGCCGCGCGCAAGCCGTCCTGTCGGAGCACCTTTTCTACCCGCCGGAAGCCGTGGCGCGCGGCCTCGAAGGAGAAGTCATCCTGTTGCTGACCCTGACCGAGAGCGGCCAGCTTGCCTCTGCCGCGATTGCCCGCAGTTCGGGTCATGCCCTGCTCGACCAGGCCGCGCTCGATGCCGCGCAGCACATCGGCGCCCTGCCCGGCAACCCGCGCCAGACGCTGTTTCCGGTGACCTTTCGCTTGCGCTAATCACACCGGGTTGCCGATATCGACGAACTCGCAGTCGATGCCGAAGTTCCGTCTTGCTGAAGGCTTTGCCTCCCGTCTGAGCCACTCCACGCCGGCTTGCTCAACGAAATGGTCAGGGGCGCCATTCCGGCAAATCCTTTGAATCTTCTCTTTGACCGGGGATAATTGGCAGACTGGAGGATTGAACATGAACGCACGAGTGCAAGCCCTCATCGACCAAGCCAGGATCATGACCGCCGAGGAGCGCCTTGCGGCGCTCGACGCCCTGCAGGAACTCGTGGCGCCACCCGATCAGGCATGGGAAGGCGCCTGGGCGAGGGAAAGCGAAGATCGCGTGAACGCCTACCAGCGCGGCGAAATCGAGGCGGAGGATTTCGACGTGGTCATGGAACAGATGCGGCGGGACTATCTGGACAGAAAATGAGAGTTCGGCTGCTCTCGGTAGCCAGCGTCGAATTACGGGAAGCCATGACGTGGTATCGCGAGCGTAGCCCGCGTGCCGCGGAGAACCTCTGGCTGCGTGTTCAGGATGCGCGACGCTCGATCCTGCTGTTTCCTGATGCTGCACCGCTAATCGGCCAAAGAACGCCACGGTTCATTTTGTCAGGCTTCCCCTGCGACCTGATCTACTGCGCGCTGCCAGATGAAATCCTGATCGTGGCATTCGCCCATCACAGCCGTCGCCCTGGCTACTGGAAGGATCGCCTGCGCGATCTTGGTTGATGGCGGTGGCCTGGTGGCTAGCCGGGTCGACACCAAGCGAAGACTTTCCCGAGAAGGGCCTGCGCAGTTCGATGCCGCGCAGCACATCGGTGCCCTGCCCGGCAACCCGCGCCAGACGCTGTTTCCGGTGAGCTTTCGTTTGCGGTAGTCACACCGGGTTGTCGATATCGACGAACTCGCAGTCGATGCCGAACTTCGTCGCCAGATGTTCGCCCAGCGCCATCACGCCGTAGCGCTCGGTGGCATGGTGCCCGGCGGCGATGAAGGCCATGCCGGTTTCGCGCGCCAGATGCACGGTCTGTTCCGAAATCTCGCCCGACACGAAAACATCGGCGCCGGTGGCCAGCGCAGCCTCGAAGTAATCCTGTGCGCCGCCGCTGCACCAGGCGATGCGCGCCACCTCGCGCGCCGGGTCGCCGATCAGCATCGGCGCGCGGCCCAGCACCTGCTCCAGGCGCCGCGCCAGGTCGCCGGCCGCAAGTGACGCCGGTGGCACGCCGACAAAGCCGATGTCCTGTTCGGCGAAGCGGCCGCTGATGGTCCATCCCAGGCGCAGCGCCAGTTGCGCGTTGTTGCCCAGCGTCGGGTGGGCATCGAGCGGCAGGTGGTAGGCGAACAGGTTGATGTCATGCGCCAGCAGGCGCGCCATGCGCTGCCGGCGAAAGCCCGTGACGCGGCCATCCTCGGCCTTCCAGAACCAGCCGTGGTGCACCAGCAGCGCGTCGGCCCGGCGCTCAATGGCCGCCTCGATCAACGCCTGGCTGGCGGTGACCCCGCAGACGACGCGCGCGACCCGCTCGCGGCCTTCCACTTGCAGCCCGTTTGGGCAATAATCGCGGAAGCGCGCGGCTTCCAGTTCGGAGTCGAGAAAGGCGCGCAGATCCTCACGCCGTACCGCATCAGCTTGCATCATTCACGCCCGTCCGCGAGGGGGATCGTCCCCGGCGACGCCGGAGACATTCAGAAAACCAAATTATGCGCCGCCTTTGGCTGATATTTGCCCAGACCGTCACGGTCTGCGTTGCCGTCCTGTTCGTGGTCAAGACGCTCAAGCCGGAATGGCTGAACCTTCCGCCCGGGCCCGGCGCCACCTTCTCCGAAGTGGCGACGGTGACCCAGGCGCCTGCCGGCAGCGACCAGCAACGCCACGGTTCTTATGCCGACGCGGCAAGCAAGGCGATCCCGGCGGTGGTGCATATCTTCACCAGCCAGGAGGTCAAGGCCTCCCGCCATCCCTTCATCAACGATCCGATCTTCCGCCACTTCTTCGGCGACCGCTTCGGCGAGCAGTCGCAGCGCCGCTCTGGCCTGGGGAGCGGCGTGGTGGTCTCGCCCGAGGGCTACATCCTGACCAACTTCCACGTGGTCGATGGCGCCGACGACATCGAGGTCGCGCACAACGACGGACGCAAGTACAAGGCGCGCGTTGTGGGTTCCGATCCCGAGTCCGACCTGGCGGTGCTGCGCATCCCCGCCGACCACAAGCTGCCGGTGATCGCCTTCGGCAGCAGCGACACCCTGCGCGTGGGCGACGTGGTGCTGGCCATCGGCAATCCCTTCGGCGTCGGGCAGACCGTCACCTCAGGCATCGTCTCGGCGCTGGGCCGCTCGCACCTCGGCATCAATACCTTCGAGAACTTCATCCAGACCGACGCCGCGATCAATCCGGGCAATTCCGGCGGCGCGCTGGTCGATTCCAACGGCAACCTGGTCGGCATCAACACGGCGATCTATTCGCAAAGCGGCGGCTCGATGGGCATCGGCTTCGCCATCCCCGTCTCGCTGGCAAGGAACGTGATGGAGCAGATCGTCAGGAACGGCAGGGTCACGCGCGGCTGGGTCGGCATCGAAGTGCAGGAAATCACCCCGGAACTCGCCGAGTCCTTCAAGCTGTCCGGCACCGAGGGCGCGCTGATCGCCGGCGTGATGCGCGGCGGCCCGGCGGACAAGGCCGGCATCCGGCCCGGCGACGTGCTGACCCAGGTCACCGGCAAGCGCGTCAAGGATGCCCAGGTCATGCTGGAACTGATCGCCGCGCTGGAGCCCGGCAAGAGCGCGCGCTTCAACCTCAAGCGCGAAGGGCGCGATGTCGCGGTCGACGTCACCATCGGCAAGCGACCGACGCCGCCGAAGGAATAGGGCGAAGAGAAGTTTCTCGCGCCGCGTCGCGTCATTCCGGGCTTTTCCGGCACGGCGAACCTGGATTCCGGGTCAAGCCCGGAATGACGAAGCGCTACCTGAGCCGGAATGACTGATCCCTACCGCAGCGAAGCGTTCAGCGCGTCGAGCACCTTGCTGCCGGGGCAAAGATCGGGGTCATAAAGCCTGTTGAGCGGCTTCTCCACCGTGTTCAGGTGGCGATGCAGGTCTTCGGCGCTGCTATCGACGTAGAGCAGGCCGGTCACGATCTCGCCGAGGGCATGCCTTTCCTGCAAGTGGTTCATGGCGCCGACGCGGTCGGATGGATCGTAATCCGTGTCGAGCTTGCGCAGGTGCAGCAGCGAACCGTCATGCTGCACGATGCGGCGCAGCGAGCCGGGCGGATACGAGGCGTTGATCGGGTCGCGCGGCAGGATCACGTCGAGGCGGTTGACGGCCTCGTTGTGCTCGCGCACGTAGTCGTAGCTCTTGGTCGAGCCGGCATGGTTGTTGAACGTGACGCAGGGACTGATCACATCGATGAAGGCCGGGCCGCGGTGGCGCAGCGCGCCCTTGATCAGCGGTATCAACTGCTCCTTGTCGCCGGAAAAACTGCGCGCCACGAAGCTGGCGCCGAGTTGCAGCGCCAGCGCGACCAGGTCGATCGGCGTTTCGTTGTTCACCACCCCGCGCTTGCTCTTCGAGCCCTTGTCGGCGGTGGCCGAGAACTGTCCCTTGGTCAGGCCATAGACGCCGTTGTTTTCGACGATGTAGGTCATGTTCACGCCGCGGCGCATGGCGTGGGCGAACTGGCCGATGCCGATCGAGGCCGAATCGCCGTCGCCGGAGATGCCCATGTAGATCAGGTCGCGGTTGGCCAGCGCGGCGCCGGTCAGCACCGACGGCATGCGGCCGTGGGTGGTGTTGAAGCCGTGCGAGTTGCCGAGGAAATAATCCGGCGTCTTCGACGAGCAGCCGATGCCGGAAAGCTTGGCCACGCGATGCGGCTCGATGTCGAGATCGAAGCAGGCCTGCACCACCGCCGCGCTGATCGAATCGTGGCCGCAGCCGGCGCACAGGGTCGAGATGGCGCCTTCATAGTCGCGGCGGGTATAGCCGAGCGTGTTGCGCGGGCTCTCGGGGAGCAGCAGCCGGGGTTTGGCGAGGTAGGTCATGAGGCCACCTGTTTGCGAAGGGGAGTCACCTTGTGCTGCGCGAGTGCGCCGGCGATCCGATCGGAAATGAAGCGCGCGGTGATCGGCGTGCCGTCGTAGTGCAGCACGCGGATCAGGCGCGCGGGATCGACCTCGCCTTCGTTGATCAGCAGCATGCGCAACTGGCCGCTTTCGTTCTGTTCGACGACGAAGACGAAGTCATGCCCGGCGATGAAATCGGTCACGGCGTCGGCAAACGGGAAGCCGCGCACCCGCAGCAGATCGACATGGACGCCCTCTTCCTCGAGCAGCGCAAAGGCCTCGGCCATGGCCGGACCGGTCGAGCCGTAGTAGATCGCGCCGTAGCGCGTCGGCTGCGACGCGCTCTGCACAACGGGCGCCGGCAGCAGCGTCTTGGCCGTCTCGAACTTGCGCCGCAGACGCCCCATGTTGTAGACGTAGTCGGTGCCCGCCTCGCTGTACTTGGCATAGGCGTTGCGCGTGGTGCCGCGGCTGAAGAAGGCGCCCTTGCTCGGATGCGTGCCGGGAATCGTGCGCCAGGGTATGCCGTCGCCGTCGACGTCCAGGTAGCGGCCGAAGTTCTTGCCGGCATCCAGGTCTTCCGCAGTCATCACCTTGCCGCGGTCATAGCGGCGCTGGTCGTCCCAGTCGAAGGGCCGGCACAGGCGATCGTTCATGCCGATGTCGAGGTCGAGCAGGACGAACACCGGCGTCTGCAGGCGATCGGCCAGGTCGAAGGCCTGCGCACCGAGCGTGAAGCACTCGTAGGGATCTTCGGGAAACAGCAGCACGTGCTTGGTGTCGCCGTGCGAGGCGTAGGCGCAGGCGATCAGGTCGGACTGCTGGGTGCGCGTCGGCATGCCGGTCGACGGGCCGCCGCGCTGCACGTCGAAAATCACCGCCGGCACTTCGGCAAAATACGCGAGGCCGAAGAACTCCTGCATCAGCGAAATGCCGGGACCGGAGGTCGCGGTGAAGGCGCGCGCGCCGTTCCACGCGGCGCCGATCACCATGCCGATCGAGGCCAGCTCGTCTTCCGCCTGGACGATCGCATAGCGCGCCATGCCGTTGTCGGGGTCGGTGCGGTACTTGCGGCAATAGCTGCCGAAAGCCTCGATCACCGAGGTCGATGGCGTGATCGGGTACCAGCCGGCGACCGTGGCGCCGCCATACACGGCGCCCAGTCCGCAAGCCGCGTTGCCGTTGATGAAAATCTGGTCGCCGACCGCATCGGCGCGTTCCACGCGCAAGCCGATCGGGCACGAAAGATTCGCCAGCGCGTAGTCGTAAGCCAGCTTGAGGGCGCTGACGTTGGCGCCAATCAGCTTGTCCTTGCCGCGATACTGCTCGGCGATCAGCTTCTCGACGACGGCGAACTCCATGCCCAGCAGCGCCGTCAGCGCGCCGACGTACATGATGTTCTTGGACAACTGCCGCTGCCGCAGATCGGCAAATTCGCGGTTGCAGATCTCGGTCAGCGGAATGCCGAGCACCGTGACGTCGTCGCGGAAGCGCGAACGCGGCAGCGCCTTGGTCGAGTCGTAGACCAGGTAGCCGCCGGGTTCGATCTCGGCGATGTCGCGGTCCCAGGTCTGCGGATTCATCGCCACCATCAGGTCGCAGCCGCCGCGACGGCCGAGCCAGCCGGCCGCCGAAACGCGCATCTCGTACCACGTCGGCATGCCCTGGATGTTCGACGGAAAGATGTTGCGCGGCGCCACCGGCACGCCCATGCGCATGATGGCGCGGGCGAACAGCTCGTTGGCCGAGGCCGACCCCGAGCCGTTGACGTTGGCGAACTTGATGACAAAGTCGTTGACCTTGCGGATTGCTCTCGTCTCGCTCATGTCCTTTTCGCCTCCGTCCCGGCTTCCGCCGCTTGCAGGAAAAATTTCTGCATGTCCCAGGCGCCGGTCGGGCAACGCTCGGCGCACATGCCGCAATGCAGGCAGATGTTTTCGTCCTTGACCATGACCCGCCCCGTCTTCAGCACGTCGGACACATACAGGTCCTGTTCGAGGTTTTTCGCCGGCGCCTTGAGGCGGCCGCGCAGGTCCTCCTCTTCGCCATTGCCGGTGAAGCTGATGCATTCGGTCGGGCAGATATCGACGCAGGCGTCGCATTCGATGCAGGTCCTGCCGGTGAATACCGTCTCGATGTCGCAGTTGAGGCAGCGCTCCGCCTCGGCGCAGGCCATGTAGGGGTCGAAGCCCAGTTCCAGTTCGAGCTTGATGTCCTTGAGGGTCTTTTCCAGCGCCTTGACCGGCACCTTCTTGCGTTCCTCTTCGGATATCTGGTTGTCGTAGCTCCACTCGTGGATGCCCATCTTCTGGCTGACCAGGTTGGTCAGTGGCGGCGGGCGCTGCAGCAGGTTCTTGCCGCGGCAGAACAGGTCGATGGATATCGCCGCGGTATGGCCCTGCGCCGCGGCGGTGATGATGTTCTTCGGACCGAGCGCGGCGTCGCCGCCGAAGAACACCTTGGGCAGCGTCGATTGCAGCGTCGCCTCGTTCAGCACCGGCAAGCCCCACTTGTCGAATTCGAGGCCGATGTCCTGCTCGATCCAGGGGAAGGCGTTCTCCTGGCCGATGGCGACCAGCACTTCGTCGCATTCCATCAGCTCGTCCGGCTCGCCGGTGGCGATCAGGCTGCGGCGGCCCCTGTCGTCGTACTCGGCGCGCACCTTCTCGAACCGCACGCCGGTCAGCTTGCCGCTGTCATGGACGAACTCCTTCGGCACCAGCATGTTGAGGATCGGGATGCCCTCGTGGATCGCCTCCTCCTTTTCCCAGGGCGAGGCCTTCATTTCCTCGAAGCCGCTGCGCACCACCACCTTGACATCCTCGCCGCCCATGCGGCGCGCCGAGCGGCAGCAGTCCATCGCCGTGTTGCCGCCGCCGAGGACGATCACCCGCCTGGAAATCTTGTCGGTGTGGCCGAAGGCGACGTTGGCCAGCCAGTCGATGCCGATGTGGATCTGCGCCGCCGCTTCCTGGCGGCCCGGGATGTCGGCGTCACGCCCGCGCGGTGCGCCGGTGCCGACGAATACCGCGTCCCAGTCTTCCCGCAGCAGTTCCAGCAGGCTGCCGACCCAGTGGTTGAAGCGGGCTTCCACCCCGAGATCGAGGATGTAGCCGCACTCTTCGTCGATCACCTCGTCGGGCAGGCGGAACTTGGGGATCTGGCTGCGCATCATGCCGCCGGGGGCCGGGCCGCTGTCGAACACCGTGACCTGGTAGCCGAGCACCGCCAGGTCGCGCGCCACGGTCAGCGAGGCCGGGCCGGCGCCGACGCAGGCGATGCGTTTGCCATTTTTCTTTTCCGGCGCACGGGGCAGGCGGTCGCGGATGTCGTCCTTGAGGTCGGCCGCGACGCGCTTCAGGCGGCAGATCGCCACCGGCTCCTTGTCCACCCGGCCGCGGCGGCAGGCCGGCTCGCAGGGCCGGTCGCAGACGCGCCCGAGGATGCCCGGGAACACGTTGGACCGCCAGTTGATCATGTAGGCATCCGAGTAGCGGCCGGCCGCGACCAGGCGGATGTACTCGGGAACGGGGGTGTGGGAGGGGCAAGCCCACTGGCAATCCACGACCTTGTGGAAATAGTCGGGAGCACCGATGTTGGTCGGTTTCACGGGGACAGACTCTCCTTCTCCATTTGCGCCACCAGGATCGCCGGCGGGGCGCCGGCTTCCTTCTTGTATTGCCCGCACTGTAGCACCGTCCGGGCCTGAGCGACAGGTGCCAGCGCAGGTTCCGGAGGCGCCAGGCGTAGCGGCCACCGCCAAAATCGGCTAGTCTTTGCATTTCATTTCCTGTCTGGCGGTGACTCATCATGGCCCTGCGCGCAATCATTTTCGATGTCGACGGAACCCTTGCCAACACCGAGCGCGACGGCCATCGCCCGGCGTTCAACGCGGCCTTTGCCGAAGCGGGATTGTCCTGGCACTGGGACGAGGCCTTCTACGGCAGCCTGCTCGAAGTGGCCGGAGGCCTCGAAAGGATTCGCCATTACGCCGAGCATTTCGATCCGGCGACCGCGGCGCGGCCCGATTTCGAGGAACTGCTGCACCGCCTGCACGACATCAAGACGCGCAATTACCAGCGCCTGCTGGCCGCCGGCGCGATACCGCTGCGCGCCGACATCGGCCAACTGATCTGCGACGCGCGCACCGAGGGCGTGCGGCTGGCGATCGCCTCCAGCTCCAAGCTGGACAACGTGGTGGGCCTGCTGCGCGCCAACCTCGGCCCCAACGCCGATGCCTGGTTCGATGCCATCGCCTCCGGCGATGTCGTCGCCGCCAAGAAGCCCTCGCCCGACGTCTACCGCTGGACCCTGCGCGAACTCAACCTGCCGCCGCGCGACTGCCTCGCCGTGGAAGATTCCTCCCACGGCCTCGCGGCCAGCCTCGCCGCCGGGATTCCGACCGTGATCACGCTCAGCGAATACACCATGAACGAAAACTTCTATGGCGCGCGCATCGTGTTGCACGAGACCGAGCGCGTTTCGCTGGAGAAGTTGCAACTGTGGCATGCGACGGCGAGTACGTCCTGAGGGTGGGGTGGCCGAGGTGGTATCGGAAGAAGCAGAGTAGCGGTTTGGAGAGGTTCTCTGGGCGGTAGGACGCATGGCCGATGCTCTTGCTCGCGACCAATGATCGGCTGCGTTCCTTGATAGCGGTGACGGTCTAGGATCTTGTTTGGGTGATGGCGAGTCTGCCTAGGCGGACGCACTACAATGAAGTCAGACCGCATTCGAGTTTGCAGTACGCAACCCCGGCGGAATTCCGCCGGGGTTGCGAAATCAGTTCAACCACCGGGGCCACGAATCTCTAGATTGAATTGGTCCGACAAAACCAGTCAGGTCATGCTTGTAATGACACTCTGGATTTCCCCCAGCACCTGTTTAGCATTGTGAATAGAAAGCTTCGAATGCGTAGAATGCGGAATCGTTGTTAGCCAAGCTAGACACTCGTCCTTCGATACTAACGGCGACATCATTGAAACAGTGAAGCTCGGCGCAGCATTTTGGCCCCTCTTCTTTCACCCAACGCATAGCGATAGAGCGAAATGATTTCCTTCTCGCCGGAAGCAACACTTTCTGATATTGAAGGCCGTTATGCTGAGATTATTAGCGCTAGCGGACAGTCGCTTCAGCTCCCAACCCAGTTTTCTGATAGGGCCGGTATCGGCGTGTTACCAGCTATTTCGCAGTTCATTGCGACGTGGGTCCGTGCTCAACCCGAAGGCCGGCTATTCCCTCCGCCGAACGCCAATAGTTTCGATGAGCTTGTTCGGCAACCCCACGGACTGATTGCGGTCTACATGGCTCCCCATCTGACCGATGGCTCCGGACATCAATTGAATCGAAACGAGGCGCTGCGAAAAGCGCGCAGCGTAGTTGACGCGATGCAGTCGGGAAGACTTCAGGAAACAACGAGCGATAGCAGCGTCTTCCTCGCTAGCTTCGCTGGCGCGCGTAACGAGTTCCTATTGCCTTTGTATGCCCTCCCAACAACAGATGGAGGCTTACGTGGGACATCTGACTTCGAACAACTAACCCGTGACATTGTAAATGCATGCGGCAGCCAATTGCTGCAATTGGCGGAGGAACGTGATCTCAAGGCCATCAGTTCCTTGTTGATCGAGCTGTTTGAGAACACCAATGATCACGCGACCAAGGATGTGGGCGGCAGACGCTACGACTGGACCTATCCAAACGTTCGGGCTATTGGGGCCAAGCATATTTCTATTGCGTCAGTCGAGGACGCCAAAGTCGCGCTGAAGGGAGACCCTCTCCACCAATTGTATTTTGGGAAAGCGCTTCTGAAGAAGCCGACGCTGGATAAGTCCACAAGAAAAGAAACTGCCCAAACGGACTTTCTCGAAATCGCAGTGACCGATGGCGGACCAGGCATCGCGAGTAGATGGCTAGCTGACAAGGAGCCGAACCGTATTCTTGAAGACACTTCAATCGATGAGGAACTTGCAATGGTTCGAAGCGCTTTTGAGTTTGGCGCAAGCTCCAAAGTGGAAGGCGGAACTGGCATCGGCCTTGACGCTGCCCTACGAAGTCTTGGGCGATTAAGAGCGCTCTTTCGCCTTCGGACAGGTCGGCTTTGCCTATATCAAGACTTCGGTAACAGCGACGCCGGTTTTAGTCCCAGCCGCTGGACGCTCGGTGGTGAGCAACTCTCGCTTGCAACTGGCACAGCGTACTCGATCTTGATACCGATTTCCCTGCAGGTGAAGAAGTGAATGGGTTCTTTCCTGTTGACTACAGGGACTCCGCAGGTGACAGCGAGATCGTCGAGTACCGTGTTCTGTTCAAAGCCCCGGGTCTCGTAGACGCCGGTGGACTGGCGGACTGCGTGCGTGATGCTTTGAGGCGGGTCCTCTATCCTGATGTGGTGCTAATCGCATGCGTGCCATCTGAAACCGAAGCATTGAAGATCGAGTTCGGCACAAACGCTGATGTTCAGCGTTCGGTTAGTCGGTCAAGCAACAAGGTTTGTATCGCGTTATGCGAGATTTCGAAAGCGGGGGCGCTTTGTAACCCGACCTTTATTCGAAACCCGCGACCTCGCCTCGGGCTAATTGAGGATGGACACAGCAGCAATGTCTACCTACACGGATTGCAGTCGTTGTTTGGCGTGAAGAACGTTCTTGTCGAAGCACCGACTGGATTCGTATTTGTAAAGTCTTCGCAGAGTAGATCGAGGTTTTTTCTCCGCGCGGAGGAAGCGCTGTTTGAGACTGAGCGGGTTTACTTTCTCGCGTATGCCCTGCTTGAACGAGTGGCGACCAGGGAAGCAGAAGCTCGCGAGCCAATCGCAACAATATTTGTCGATACGATGGCGATCGCAAGCCTCGCATTTGTGGTTAGAGAGCTATATTCGCTGCTGTACGGCCATCCCCAGCCGAGAGTGGTCAGCTTCCACTCCTATGGAGGCATCGATGCATCGCCGAAGCCGCGAATCGGAACATCTTTGTGCCTAATTTCTGCGTCGTCGTCGATGAACATGCACGGGCATTGGCTTAAGACGACGCGTTGCCTTCCGTCGGAAGTCATCACACTCATTACGCTGAGTTCCGCATCGGAAAAGAAGTCAGCGGCTTTCGTTATCGATCGGCAAGATCAGCCGATGAGCGGGGGCCAGCTGACCGGCCTGAGAGACCTTCGAATCATTGGGGAACGATTTTCCCCCGAAGATATTTCCGCAAAACTTGTACTGCTAAGAACAGCTCATCGGAACCAGAACTGGTTTAACCACGGTCCAGACTATTCAGCCGCCGGCCTGCTCTCGATAATGAAGGCCGGAGAGGGAAGGGCTAACGTACGGCCAATCTATATCGACGGTACCAAGCTGCTGGAATTCAAGGGATTTCAGAATTTTGTGGCCAAAGATGTCGCACAACTTGTACCGGTTTCCGTAGCTGCGGTCATATATCAGGACGACGAGCCCTCTCGGGTTCTCGCCGAACGTTGTGCCGTCCTAATCAAAACCATGGGTGCGCGTCTGGTAGCGCCTCCAATCGTTAACGCAAATACGTTGAACGATGAGAACACGACTTTTCAAAAAGACGCGGGACTTCTGATTGTCGCAGCAGTCGTAGGCCGAGGAACCCGACTCCTATCAATCAGCAGAGATCTTCGGGACAAGCATCTTGGAGCACGACACTTCCTCGTTGGATTTCAAGTTTCTGGGTTGGTGGCAGACAAGGAACGGCTTCGCACGAACCTATGCTTTTCGGCAACGAAGGCAGAAATCTCTCTCTCATCAATGGAATTCCTTGCCATTGGGAATACTCTGGAGGCGAGTTACGACCTGGAAGCCAAAGCTCTCGAGAATTGGTCAGAATGGCTATTGCCTGAAATTGCTGAAAGGCGTAAGGAACTTGCTCAGCGAACTGGTCTGACCAAAGGCGCATTCTTGCCAACCAATACAGTCGCCGAATCACCTTTGAGGTTGCGTAGAGATTTTGCTTACTGGAAGCCAGGTTATAGCGAGGACTTCGATCACTCCGCTGCGGTTCTGTCTACCGTTGCCGCAATGCTTCAGCAGGCCCGCGAAGCCAAAAACTATCCCAGCGATGGCGACCGCCTAGCTTCGGACCTCTTCCAGCAGGTATTGCTCGATCCAGAAAACTTTGCTCGATACAACGACGGACTAATTCAAGGGGCACTTTTGCGTTGTGCCAGCCATAGCGAGTTGGACTACTCGTCCAACGAAGAGGCCAGCAGAAGAATGGTCGATTTGCTGTCCCGCATTTTTTCTTCACACAGGCGAGAGCAAGGTGAAGCCGCGCTTGAATTCGCACTCGCAATCCGAACAAAGCGTCTGAGACTCTCCGAAAGTGCGATGAAGTCGTTAAGAGAGCAATTGAAGAAGCACTTGGGTGGGGAAGGCAAATACTCAGGGCTCCTTACGTATTTGCTGGAAGTGGATACGTCTTTTGACGGCAAAGACGACCGGCCAATCTAGCGACTCACCAGGCGCCATTGGTTTCATCGACGCCTTGGAAATTTACCGCGCCATCGCGCCGAAATAGCGATCCCTGATCGATTCAGTCGAACTCCATGCGGCCAGCCGCTTAGGCCTGCTGCTGTCCCCTGGTCCAATATCGCCAGGCTCGCCGCGGGGGTTCCGACCGTGATCACGCGCAGCGACTACACCATCAACGACAACTTCTATGGCGCGCGCATGGTGCTGCGCGAGACCGAGCCCGTGTCCCTGGAAGCTGCAACTGCGGCATGCGAAGGCGAGTACTTCCTGAGGGTCGGCTGGGCTAGGTGGCATCGGAAGAAGCAGGGACTCGGTTCGGAGGGGGCGACCGGCCGTTGAGACCCATGACCGACGCCATCGGTCCCGACCAATGATCGGCGGCCTTGCCTGGTGGTGGCGACGGTCGAAGATATTGTTTGGGTGCCGGCACGTAAGCCGAAGCAGTCAGTCGCCATATCTGATCTATGGCCCGCCGAATACGACGCGCCATCACACGCCGGCAGACACCTTCGCCCCGCGTCTAACCCGATCCAGAAGCAAACTGAGTACCGTAGATTGGACGTCCTCATCAGCTACTCGCTGTGCGATGACATCTCGCAGCCGCGCATTGCGCTTGTTGAGAAACTCCTGATAGGTACGAAGCATCGTGGCACAGGCTATTTCAGATCGGGGCACTTGCACCGTTTCGCGGCGCATCTCCTGTATCGCCAAGACAGCCAGAGCAGCGTGAGCCTCAGAAGGCAGGTGCATGAATTCAACTTGCTTCTTGCCCCGCAAGAAACGTACTCCCACGTCATGCATATCCGAATGGAATTCCGGCGCACCTTCCGACGGGACTTCTCGCGCAATCCAGTCACCGCCCACGCCGGATTCATTGAAGAAATCCTTGTAGGTTCTAAATAGCAGTGGGTCCTGCGTGTTGAGCTCGGCTGCGATCTGCGTCGCCAAGTCCTGCGGACTCACAGCGCCCTGTCGCTTAGTAACGTTCTTATTGACGATGGCCTGCTCTTCTTTGCGGCGAGTTTCCTCAAAGAACTGACGGAGATAGTCGTAAACGTGGTTGATCCATTGGTCCCGCTCACTTCTTGTCTTGATACCCAGCAACTCCAGCACTGCGTGATCCAGAACGCGACGGTCAGTCATGTCCAGTTCGCACTCGCCCGATAAGACTTCCAGTTCTGCCCTCTTGCCTGACTTTGTGAACGCCATTTGTCGCATCCGACGTTCCGAGAGTAGCTGAAGAGGATTCCGCATCGCCAGCTTATCCATCGCATCCTCAAGGGCTCGGATCATCTTTGCCGAGGCTCTGCGCAAGTCGGGTACGAGCATCATCGTCACGTCAACGATCTCGGTCTTGAGATTGCCCTCAACCCCAACGGGACGGCCAAACTGGTGCTTTGCCAGAATAACTACAGTGCTGTTCAGCACCGCGGTCAACGCCTTCCCATTTACTCCGTGGATGGGGAAAAGGTCGTAGAGATTGCAGTTGGCTTGCAGGTTGGCAATGTTGAGGGGAATTGCGTGCTTGTACTGCTGCGCCTTTGGCCAGAAAGCCATGCCGCGCCGATGTCCGGTCAGGTCAAACCAGTCCTTTTCCTTGGTAACTCGCTGTGCGCACGTTGACCCCTTATGCACACCGTGTTTCTCGCCCCAAGCGACATAAGCCTTAGCCAGTTCTTGCAGAGACTTCTTCGGTGATGGAGCAAGGAGGATCAGCCGAGAACAATCCTGCGCACGCGCGACAAAACCCTTGACCTCCATGAGGCTATGCACCTCCGGCTCAAGATAGGTCGATTCGATGGCATGGAGTTCGCCGCGCTTCTCGCCCGCAAGAACCAGTTTCACTCTGCCGCTGTCGACCTTTGAACGGGCTACGCCATACTCATGTTCAAACGCGACGGGATCGGAAAACGAAGCCAAGCATTCGTTGGTTACGTCCTTCGGGTAGAAGAAGTCGTCTTTCCCGCTCTTCACACCGAACCGAATTTCCGCAAGCTCGCCAAGCGACGTGAAGCGATCACCAAATTGATCGAGGAGATTGAACCAAAGATCAGGCGCTCGAACATAAACGCCCCACTTTCCGCCAAAGTATTCTCCTGCCGCGGCCTTCAGTCCCTCGTCATCGCTTGCATCGCCCGAATCTTCCTCACCATCGGCGCTTGAAGACTCGCCGCGCATCACTGCACCCAACGCAACACCCTTGCGCCACAAATCACCCTGATTGATTAGACGTGTGCGGTAGCGCTTGTGACTCACATCCTGCATGACGCTCAAGAGTTCGTCGCGTAGCGAGTCCGCAGCGAGAACAGCTCCTAGCGTTGTCCCGTCACTTTGTAACAATTCAGCCAACGGCCTTCTGAGCTGGATGAAACGCACGGTATTCGCATTACGGCGGGCGGCATCATCACAACGTCGCGCTATCGTCACGGTCGTGGCAACTCGCGCACCTACGAACCATGGCTCCGTAGGGCTTTCAAGTACTGCCACGATTTCAAAGTTATGCAGCAACCAGCGCTGCAGGTGAAAGCCGTATTCCACGTCAAGCCACTGGCTCGATGTAATGAAGCCGAGCATGCCGTTCGGTTTCAGGAATGTGGTTGCATGAGGCCAGAAATAGCAGTGCAGGTCAGAACGGCCCGAGAGCGTGGCATTGGCCAATTGCGCTACCCGCCGACTATAGAACTCCTTTGTTCCGGCTTCGGGGCCACCATCCTTGGGCTTCTTCTTAGCCCTCGGAATGTCTTCCTGTCTCACATAAGGCGGGTTGGCGATGACCGCGTCAAGCGGTGGAACTTTAATGTCGAGGTATTTGGTACCCAGCCCTTGCGTCTTCAGTTTCTGCGGCAGTTTGACGAACGGCGAATCCGGTAAAACATTGAAGAAATCCGAGCGCCCCACTCGTGGGTAGTTTTCGTCTTCGACCAAATCGCGTGTGGCGAGGTTCATGGTGGTCAAGTGCGCGGCAAACTGCGACGCATCGATGCCATAAAGATCAGTCAGCAAGTCGCGGTGGTTACGGCTTTCTGCCATGACTTTCTTGCGCGCATAGGCTCGCACGAGAAAGGTGCCGCCGCCGCAAGCCGGGTCCAGAACTTTGGCGTCGCCATTTCGAATGCAGAAGCTGTTAATCAAATCCACAACTTCTACACGCGTGTAGAACTGACCATATTTGTGGCGCTCTTCGGGACCAATCAGGCGCTCGAAGATACTGCCCACTACTTCGTAATCTAGTCTTGAAAAGTCAAACTCGTGAATTTGGTCGATCAGGCCGCGCCAGCCCTGAACAGCACCATCGGCGTAGAACGGGATGCGGCGACCCATATCCTTTGGGTCATCGCCAAAGATGGTTTCGTAGTCTCCGGTGACCTGCTTGGCTTCTGCAAAAAAATGTTGCAGTCGCATCTGCAGATCGTCGCCAGTGGTGATTTCTGGCGGGGCATTGAGGGGTGCCAATGACTTGCCATACTTCTTGAGCAATGCCTCATGAAAGACCAACTTGTTCACGAACAGGTAACAGCCGAACTTTGCGGCGCGATCCAATAATTCCTGTATGCCTTCGGTATCGCTGACGATCATCCAGCCCAGCGACACCATCCACTGATCGAGATCACGCTTGAACGTTGGCTTGCTTACGTAAAGTTTGGCAAGCGCTTCTTGTGTATGGCGAATCGGAACTGTCAATGCAGATTCTAGTGCTTCGACAAACTTGATGTCCGGCGTACGTCCACCGCCAACTTTGCCTGACTTCAGTATCCGAGCCGCATCATGGAGAAACGTGACTAGCCACTCGTGAATGGTTGCCTGCACAGGGGCTGCATTGAGCTGGGCGCGGTTTGTAACCGCAGCAACCACCCAGCGCTCGTAGGCGCGGTCCTTCAAGCCTGCGCCTGCCGTGGCGGTTTCCCACAAGACGCATTCGTTTACGTTCCAGGTGAAGAAGAACTTGACACCGGCGCGCAGCGCTTTTTGCTGAGCGTCCTTAACCACTTCCAACCGATAGGGGCTGCCGCCATCAGGTGCATCGGGTAGCTTTACCTCACCAGTCAGGAGGGGATCGCCATCACGATCAATCAGCGTGAGATCACGCCGTTTCTTGGACCCCTTGCCAACTTCTTCAACTTTGGCGCCTGCGAAGGGGAGATCGCTATTCAGCTTGGCAATCTGGTCGATCCAGCTTTTTACCTCACCAGTAAATCCCCATTCATTCATATCTGATCTCGTGATGTGGCGCTTTGTTTTCGAGCACTAATAGTACCGGCTAACTAGCCGCTTGAATCGCCCGATATTTCGTGGATTGGAGTCTAGCCGGACATTCAGCGGGTACATTGGCGCTTCCTCGCCAACGGCGACGAAGGTCTTCGACAGCCCCTTGTCCTGATGTTGACGGGCGACCTGCCGCAGCCATTCATTCAGTTCCCTGCGGCCGCAGTCGAATCCCTGCCGGTCATGATCCCCAGCTAAAGCTTGTACCAGCATCGTCTCGCCTGGCCTTCTGATAACGCTTCAGCGCGGCCTTCAGTTTGGCATTCGGCTTGGGCGGGTTGTCCATCAGCTCGAGCAACCAGTTCCAGTCGCGCGGCGAAAGGCGGATGACTTCCTGCCGCTCGATGACTTCCTGCGCCTCTTTCAGCGCCGCCTGCACCACAAACTGATTGACCGTGGCGCCCGTCAGTTCGGCGGCACGGCACAGGGTTTCATAAACCTCGTGGGGCAACCGGGCAGAGATGCGATGTTGCTTGGCAATGGGTGTAGCCATGTTTCACTTCCGGCAATTGCTTGGGCGTTAAGTGTAGCGCTGTCGCCAATTTGCGGTCAGCTTGCCGGATGATGGAAATGTGGGATGGGTTGCTGATTGGTGGTCTTTGAAGTGGACCCCATCCCCACCCCGGCCCCCCAATCGCAAACGTCGCTTTTCGCGACCTTCCCCTTGACGGGGAGGGAGATTCGCAGTCTCACTCGACCGGCCCCCAGCGCACTACGGTGGCGCCCCAGACGTAGCCGATGCCGGCGGCGATGGCGACCATCAGGTCGCCGTCCTTGAGGCGGCCCTGCTGCAGGCCTTCGTGGATGGACAGCATCAGGTCCACCTGGCCCAGGTGGCCGTAGTTCTCCAGGTACACCGACTGCTCCGGCCTGAGGTCCAGGGTCTCCAGCAGGCTGGCATGCATCGAGCGCTTGAAGTGCAGCACGTTGAGGAAGTCGATGTCGGCGCGCGTCGCGCCGCTCTTTTCCAGGGCCTTGTCGATGCACAGCAGCCAGTTGGGCATCGAGACTTCGTTGAGGCGCGTCTTCATGTGTTCGGGGTCGAACACGCGCAGGCTGAGGTTGCCCCTGGCGCGGAGCCCGGCGAGTTCCGCCTCGGGCAGCGACTCGACCGGATGTTCGGTGCCGCCGTACCAGACGCCGACATCGCGCGCCAGCGAGCCGTCGGTGATGATGTGCGAGCCGAGCACCTGGTTGCGGCCGAGATTGCGGCGCAGCAGCAGCGCGCCGGCGCCGGCGGCGAGGTCGAACATGAAGGACACCGCCGAGTCGGCGAAATCGATGAAGTCGCCGTTGCGGTAGCCGCCGACGATCATCACGGTATTGATCTCCGGGTCGGCGATGATCATGTCCCTGGCGATCTTGATCCCGGCCACGGCAGTGTTGCAGCGCTGCTGGATGTCGATGCCCCAGGCGCGGTGCGCGCCGATGCGCTCCTGGATGTAGATCGCCGAGGTGGTCAGCGGATACTCCTTCCATTCCTCGCCCATGCACAGGATCAGGTCGATTTCCAGCGGATCGATGCCGCTGCGGGCGATGGCGTCCAGCGCGGCGCGGGCGCCCATCTCCTGGGTGCCGTCCTCGGGGCCGGGCACGGTCTTGCCGACGATGCCGAGCTTGTCGCGCACCGCGGCTTCGCTCCAGTTGCCGCCGGTGGCCGCCGCGATGTCGGCGGCGCTCATGTAGCCCTGCGCCAGGTAGAAGCCGTAACCCAGTATTCCGATGTCGTTCATAGCATCCCCGTTCTCTTGTCCGACTTGTTCTCCAGGTTCCTTACCAGCACCAGCGCCTCGCCGTCGCAGACCACGCGGCCGTCGGCGGCGCTGACGCGGGTGGCGAGATTGACCAGTTCCTTGTCGGCGCGCAGGCGCGTGATGCTCACCGTCGCCGTCAGCGCCTCGCCCGGATGGGCGACCGACGGGTAGCGCAGGGTCTGCTTCATCCAGCCGGTGCCGCGCCCCGGCAGGCGCGTGCCGAGCAGGTCGGAGAACATGCCGGCCAAGAGCGGCCAAGGCACGATGCGGCGCTTGAAGCCGCGCGCCCTGGCCTCCACGTCGTCGCGAAAGATCGGGTTGCGGTCGCCGGTCAGGTCGCCGTATTCGTCGAGGTCGGCGGCGGTGAAGGTGCGCGTGGTGCTGGCATTCATGCCGGGACGCAGCCCGTAAAGCGCGGCATCGCCCGGCTCGTTCGCGCGCGGCGCGGGCGCCACGCCGGGCAGCGCCGCGGCGGGCGCGACGACGCGGCAGCGGCCGGTGGCGGTGGGAATCACCGTGGCGTCGGCGCCGACCCTGGTGATTTCGGTGACGATGTCGAGCACGCCTTCGGCTTCGGCTTCCAGTCGCAGGGCGACCTCGATGCGGTCGCCGACGTAGGTGGCGTTGGGAAACATCAGCGTCTGCTCCAGTTGCACCACGCCCGGCCCGACCTGTTCGGTCAGCGCCTTGCAGATGCAGCCGTACAGCATCATGCCGTGGGCGACGGTGGCGCCGAAATGGCTTCTGGCGGCAAACACCGGATCGCAGTGGATCGGGTTGTCGTCATGACTGAGCCGCGCGAAGCGATTGAAATCGCTTTGCAGCAGGACGCGCTGGCAGGTGCTGGACGGCGTCATGCCTTGTCTCCGAATTCGGCGCGCAGCTTCGGCTTGTCCACCTTGCCGGCGGCGTTGCGCGGCAGGGCCGGGACGAACTGGACGAACTTCGGCGCCTTGAAGCCGGCCAGCTTCTGCTTGCAGTGCGCGATGACCTGCTCGTCGCCGACCCGGGCGCCCGGCTTCAGCGCGACGATGGCCTTGCCGACCTCGCCCCACCTGGCGTCATGCACGCCGATCACCGCGGCCTCGGCGACGCCTTCTAGCTGGAACAGCACGTTCTCCACTTCCGCCGGATACACGTTCTCGCCGCCGGATATGTACATGTCCTTGGAGCGGTCGACCACGTAGAAGTCGCCGTCGTCGTCGAAGTAGACGATGTCGCCGGTGCACAGCCAGCCGTCCTCGAAGGACTTGGCGGTGGCCCCGGGATTGTTCCAGTAGCCCGGCGTGATGCCCGGCCCGCGCAGCAGCATCTCGCCGCGCTGGTTGGCGCCGAGCCGCTGCCGGGTCTGGCTGTCCACCACCTTGGCCTCGACGAACATCACCGGCTTGCCGACGGTGCCGACCTTCCTGCGTGCTGTGTCCTCGTCGGTGAGGAAGACCGTCGGCCCGGTCTCGGTCATGCCGAAGCCGAAGCAGATGGTGACGCCCTTGGCTAGGTACTGTTCCAGCAGCACCCTGGGTACCGGCGCGCCGCCGGCGGCCCAACTGCGCACCCGCGAAAAGTCGGCGCCGGCGAAACGCGGGTGCTGGCTGAGGAACAGGTAGATGGCCGGCACGCCGAACATCACCGTGGCTTCCTTCTCCAGCAGTTCCATGGTTTTGTCGACATCGAACTGGCGCATGATCAGCGTCGTGCCGCCGATCATCAGCAGCGGGTTCATGTAGAGGTTGAGGCCGCCGGTGTGGAAATACGGCAGCACCGAGAGCATCACGTCCTCGCGCCGCAAGCCGGCGTGGATGGTGTTGTTCAGCGCGTTGGTGACGGTCATGCCCCAGGTCTGCGGCACGCCCTTGGGCTTGCCGGTGCTGCCGGCCGTGTACAGCAGGTACCAGACATGGTCGTGCTCGCGCCAGGGCATTTCGATGCTCGCGCCGGACATTTCGGCCAGCGCGCTTTCGTACCCGGCGATGTTCGGCCGCGCGGCGCCGGTGACCATGCAGTTCTTCAGCTTGAAGGCGTCCGCCAGCGCGGCGCCCGCCGCGTCGAACTCCTCGCCCCAGACCAGGCCCGCGGGCTGGGCATCGCCGAGCACGCCCTTGAGCTCGTCGACCGACAGCCGCCAATTCAGGCAGATCATCACCGCGCCGAGCTTGCCGCAGCCATACAGCATTTCGACGTAGTCGGTCGAGCTGTGCGCCAGCACCGCGACGCGGTCGCCGGGCTTGATCTGCCAGCGCTCGCGCATGAACTCGGCGAAGCGGCTGGCCCTTTCCTCGAGCCGCGCGTAGCTGAGGCGGCGGCCGCTGTGGAGGTCTACCAGGGCGGTCTTGTCGGGGAACTGCCGGGCATGTTTGGCCAGCCAGTCGGGTACTTGCATGTCGTTCTCCTGTCAATCCGGTGAATCGGGATAGTCCTCAAACCGTTGCAGAAAGGCGTCGACGCCGGCCAGCGCCGCGGGGCTTGCCACCAGTTCGACGAAATGCCGGCGTTCGGCCTCGAGCTCGGCGGCCAGCCGCTCGCGGTCGCGGCGCAGCAGCGCCTTGGCGGCGCGCATGGTGCCGGCGGGATAGGCGGCGATCTTGCGCGCCGCCGCCAGCGCGGTTTCCTGCAACTGCCCGGCGCCCACCACCTCGTTGGCCAGGCCCCAGGCCACCGCCTCCTCGGCGCGCACGCTGCGGTTGAGCAGCAGCGCGGCGGCCGCCCGTCGCGTTCCGGCGAGGCGGCCGACCAGCGCCGTCCAGCCGCCGTCCGGGCCGAAACCTGCCGTGGCGTAGTGCGCCTTGAACACCGCCTGCGGCGCGAGATACGCCAGGTCGGCGGCCAGCACCAGGCCGATCGAGCCGCCGGTGACGAGGCCATGCACCACGACGACAATCGGCTGCGGCAGGTCGATCAGGGCCAGGATCGCTTCGTTGAGCTTGCCGACCAGGGCGGCGGAATAGTCGCGCAGATTGCCCTGCCGCTCGCGCTGGAAGCGCCGCATGTCGCCGCCGATGGAAAACGCCGGGCCGTCGGCGGCCAGCACCACGGCGGCGCAATCCTTCGACTGCGCGAGTTCGCGCAGCGCCGCCAGCAGGTCGTCGAGCAGTTCCGGCACCAATGCGTTGTGCATGGCCGGCCGCGCCAGCACCAGGCGCACCACCCCGGCCGCGGGCAGTTCGATGCGAACCAGGCTCATAAATCTCCCTCCCCTCCAAGACTAACCAACGCATGCACACAGTTCCCGTCATTCCGGCGAAAGCCGGAATCCAGTAATCTGTGTCTATGAAACAGCCATGCGTCTATATCCTCGCCAGCCGCAGGAACGGTACGCTCTATGTAGGAGTTACCTCCAATCTCATTCAGCGAATTTGGCAGCACAAGAACAATCTCGCGGAAGGCTTTACGAAAAAATATGGCGTTCACACCTTGGTCTGGTTCGAGCCGCACGAGACCATGGAGTCGGCTATCGGGCGGGAGAAAGTAATCAAGGGATGGCAGCGTGCCTGGAAGATTGCGCTCATCGAAGAAAAGAACTCGCAGTGGTGCGATCTGTACGGGAACATCGTTTGACTCACCTTAACTGGATTCCGGCTTTCGCCGGAATGACGATTTGACACTTGATCAGCGCTTCCCTAGATGTAGCCAAGCTTCTCCGCCTGTTCCTGCAAGCCGGTGCGAAAATCCGGGTGGGCGATCGAGATCAGGCGCCGCGCCCGCTCGTTCACCGGGGCGCCGCGCAGCCGCACGGCGCCGAACTCGGTGACCACGTAGTCGACGTTGGCCCGATGCAGCGTGACCGCCGCGCCGGGCGTGAGCGTGGCGGAAATCTTCGAAATGGTCTTGCGCGTGCCGTCGGCCTGCTTCACCTCGGCCGTCGAATACAGGGCGATGAAGGACTTGCCGCCCTCGGACATCTGGGCGCCGATCGCGGTATCGGACTGGCCGCCGGTGCCCGAATACTGCTGGTGGCCGATCGACTCGGAACACACCTGGCCGGTCAGGTCGACCTCCAGCGTGGTGTTGATCGAAATCTGCTTGTGGTTGTGGGCGATGACGTAGGGATCGTTGACCCACGAGCCGCGGATCAGCGTAACGGCGGGGTTGCGGTCGATGAAGTTGTAAAGCTTCTGGCTGCCGAGGGCGAAGGTGGCGACCATGCGTCCGGCCAGCAGTCGCTTGCCGAAGCCGCGCGCGGCGCGGCCGATCACACCGGCTTCGTAGAGGTCCACCATGCCGTCGGTGAGCATCTCGGTATGGACGGCGAGGTCCTTCTTCTGCATCAGTTCCACCGTCACCGCGTTGGGTATGCCGCCGATGCCGAGCTGGATGGTCGAGCCGTCCTCGATGTGCTCGGCGATGAAACCGCCGATCAGGCGGTCGCGCTCCTCGGTTTCCGGGATCGGCAGTTCGAACAGCTTGATCGAGTTTTCCACCAGGAAATCGACCTCTTCGAGATGCACGATGGTGTCGCCCCAGGTGTAGGGCATCTGGTCGTTGATCTCGAGGATCACGATGTCGGCGGCGGCCATGAGCTCGCGTTCGTAGGTCACCGAGAGGGACAGCGACACATAGCCGTAGCGATCCGGCGGCGTGCAGGTGCCGAGGAACACGTTGGGCTTGCGGAAAATGATGCGGTCGAGTCCGGCCGCATGCAGGTGGTTGGGCACATAGGTGCTGGTATGCGCTTCCGCCGCGGCCTTCCTGATGCCGGCGGAAAAGAACCAGGCATGGTGCTCGAAGTGCCCCTTCATGGCCGGGTCCATGAACCACTTGAAGGGCCGCATCGGCAGCACGGTGGACACCGAGACGTTGCTGACCCTGGGCGCGATGGTGTGCAGTTCCTCGAGCAGCCCGTTGGGCTCGGCCGCGCCGAGCGCCGAGATGACGCAGTCGTTGGTCTTGATCTTCGCCAGCGCCTGTTCGATGCTGATCAGCTTGTGCTTGTAGTCGTAAGCGCCAACCATGGTAGTCCTCCCGCTAAGTCGCATGCACAGGGCTCGCGGCGAATCGCAGCGACCGCGCCCGCCTCAAGCCGATCGATCGGACCGCGCCCTGGCCCCGGCGCGCAGCTTGCCGACGATGCCGAACGGGAAGAAGTACACCGAGAGCACGAACAGCAGGCCGAGCCAGAACAGCCAGCGATCGGGATGGAACAGCGCACCGATGACCGGCACGCTGTCGATGCTGCCGTGGGCCAGCTTGAGCAGGTCCTGCAGGTAACCCTGGGCGATGTTGAACAGCGCCGAACCCACCACCGCGCCATAGAGCGTGCCCATGCCGCCGATGACGACGATCAGCAGCACGTCGATCATGATGTCGAAGGACAGCGTGGTGCCGGGCCCGTTGTAACGCAGCCACAGCGCGTAGAGCACGCCGGCCATGGTGGCGAACAGGGCGGCCAGCACCGACGACAGGCTGCGGTAGGTGACGTTGCGGTAGCCGATGGCTTCGCTGCGGAAATCGTTGTCGCGAATCGCCATCAACACCCGGCCGAAGGGCGAATTGACGATGCGCAGCATGAGCAGGAAGAGGCCGCCGGATGCCACCACCACCAGGTAGTAGGCGATCAGCTTGCCGTTGAGGCTGGCGCCAAGGAATTTTTCGTCGGACAGCGAGAAGGCCGGCGAGATGAGTTCCGGAACCTTGAAGTTCAGCCCGTCCTCGCCGCCGGTCCAGTCCGAAAGCTGCGAGGCCATGGTCATGAAGGCGGAGGCGACGGCCAGCGTGATCATGGCGAAGAAGATCGCCCGCACGCGCAGCGAAAACAGGCTGATGCCGAGCGCCAGCACCGTCGACAGGGCCAGGGCGGCGACCAGGCCCACGGCCATCGCGGTCCACGTCGGCCCCATCTGCGTCGAGGCGATGCCGATGCCATAGGCGCCGATGCCGAAGAACATGGTGTGGGCGAAGGACACGATGCCGGTATAGCCCAGCATCAGGTCGAAGCTGGCCGCAAGCACGATGAACACCGCGATCTTGGCGCCGACGTTGAGCGAGCGCGCACCGGGAAAGATGAAGGGCGTCGCCAGCAGGCCGACCACGATCAGCAGCAGGATCGCGGTGAGCAGCCTGCTGCGCGGCAGGTCCTGGGAGAAGAGGTTCGCCAGCATGTCCGCCCCCTACCGTTTCGCCACGGGGAACAAGCCCTGCGGCCGCCAGAGCAGGATCAGGACCATCAGCAGGATGCTGGAGAACAGGTTCAGCTTGGGCGCGACGAAGCCGACGTAGTTGGACGCCAAACCGACCAGCAGCGCGCCGACGAAGCAGCCGCCGACCGAGCCGAGGCCGCCGATGATGATGACGATGAAAATCAGCACCATCATCTGCGCGCCGATCGCCGTGTTCACCAGTTCCTGGTAGAGGCCGAACATGGTGCCGCCGAGGCCGGCCAGCGCCGAACCGGCGGCGAAGACGCCGATGAACAGGAAGCGCACCCGATAGCCCAGCGCCTCGACCATTTCGCGGTCCTGGACGCCGGCGCGGATCAGCAGGCCGAGCTTGGTGCGGTTGAGCAGGAGGAACATCGCGGCGAAGATGGCGAGCCCCAGGCACACGGCCAGCAGGCGGAATTTCTCGATCGCCACGTCGCCGAAAATGAAGGCCCCCTGCAGGCTGGCGGGTCGCATCATGGGCCGCGCCTCCGGCCCCCACAGGGCGAGGATCACCTGCTCGGCGACGATCATGCCGCCCATGGTGACAAGGATCTGCTTGAGGTGCACCCCATACACCGGCCGCACGATGACGCGCTCGAAGGCGATGCCGACCGTGCCGGCCACCACTGCGGCGGCCAGCCCGGCGCAGCCGATGGCGGCCAGGTTTAGCGCGAACGAAGGGCTGCCGGTCCAGCCGCCCAGCGCCGAGATGGTGGTGACGCCGACGAAGGCGCCGAGGGCAACGAAGATGCCGTGTCCGAAGTTCATCACGTCCATCAGGCCGAACACCAGGGTCAGTCCCGAGGCCACCAGAAAGATGATCAGGCCCATGGCGAGGCCGGCGATGGTCAGCGTCGCCCAGGTCGGAAAGCTGCCGACCAACGGCAGGGCCAGCAGGATCAGGATCGGCACCAGCAGGATCGGCAGCCAGTCGCGCGGCGCGGCAGGCAGGTCTTCGACTTTGGCGGGTGCTATTGCAGTCGACGCGCTCATGATTGACCTTATTGGTGGGAATCCAGCGACAGCCCGAGCAGGCTTGCCTGCAAGGCCGGGTCGGCAATCAGGTCGGCCATGCTCCCGGCATGGACGACGCGGCCGTTGTCCATCACGGCCACCGTGTCGCCGAGCTGGCTGGCGAAATTGAAGTTCTGCTCGACCAGCAGGACGGTGACCCCTTCGTCGCGCAGCGCGCCGAAGGCCACGATCAGGTTCTGGATGATGGCCGGCGCAAGGCCCTTCGACGGCTCGTCGACCAGCAGCAGGCGGCGCGGCTCGACCATGGCGCGGGCGATCGACAACATCTGCTTCTGGCCTCCGGAAAGCAGCCCGGCGCGCTGCAGCCAGAAGGTCTTGAGCGCCGGCATGAAGCCGAAGATCCAGTCCAGCCGCGCCGCATCGAGCGGCCCCTTGCGCGCGGCGAGGAACAGGTTCTCGCGCACCGTCAGGTCGCTGAAGATGCCCATGTTCTCGGGCACGTAGGCGATGTCGAGGCGGGCCACGTCGGGCGTCGCCAGCTTCGCGATGTCGCTGCCGTCGAAGCGGATTGTGCCGGCCGATGCCTGCCAGAGGCCCATGATGGTGCGCAGCGTGGTGGTCTTGCCGGCGCCGTTGCGGCCGAGCAGCATGGTGATGCCGCCCCTGGCGACCGACAGATCGACGCCGTGCAGGATGTGGTAGGGCCCGATGTGGGTGTGCACCCCTTCGAGCACCAGCAGCGCTTGGGCGCTGGAACCCATCAGGCGACCTCCCGCTTTGTCGGCATGACGCCCAGGTAGGCCTCCTGCACCACCGGCGAGGCGATCACCTCGGCCGGTGCGCCGTCGGCCACCAGCGAGCCGTTGTGCAGCACCACGATGCGGTCGGCAAGCTCGCGCACCACGTCCATCTTGTGCTCGACCAGCAGGATGCACTTGTCGGCACTGCCCTTGATGCGCTTGATCAAGTCGAGGATCACCGGCACCTCGTCGACGCTCATGCCGGCCGTCGGTTCGTCGAACATGAACACCTCGGGTTCGAGGGCCAGCATCAGGCCGACTTCAAGCTTGCGCTGGTCGCCGTGCGGCAGGTTCATCGCCGGCACGTCGCGCTGGTGCGCCAGCGCGACCTCTTCGAGGATCGCATCGGCCTTGCCGATCAGGTCGCGTCGGCTGCTCCAGATGCCGAACAGCTTGATGCCGACATTGGCCCGCGCCTGCACCGCGATGCGCACGTTCTCGTGCACCGTGAGGAAGGGAAACAGGTTGGTGAGCTGAAACGCACGGCCGATGCCGCGCCGCGTGCGCAGCGGCGCCGGCAGATGGGAAATGTTCTCGCCGAACAGGAACACCTCGCCGGCGGTAGCCGGGATCTGTCCCGAGATCAGGTTGAAATAGGTGGTCTTGCCGGCACCGTTGGGCCCGACGATCGCGGTCAGGGTTCCTCGATGAAAGGAGCAACTGACGGCATTCACCGCCACGTGGCCGCCGAAGCGCACCGTCAGGCCGCGCGTCTCCAGCACCGGTACGGCGGACGGAGACTCCGTTGCATTTGACATGATGGCTGCAACCCTTCCCTGCGCTGGCAACCGAAACCGCGAAGCCCTTCAGCTTCCCGGCGCGGAATCTCCGCCGCCGGGAAGGCCGGTGCCTACTTCTTGTTGCGAATCGGCAACTTGATTTCGTCGATGGTCACTTCATCGACCAGTTCGGGAATCGCCCAGGCCACGGCCGGATCCACCTTGATCTTGAAGTGGAACATGGATTGCAGCGCCTGATGGTCTTCCTTGCGGAAAATCATCTTGCCCTTGGGCGTCTCGAAGCTCATGCCTTCCATGGTCGCGATGAGCTTTTCGGTATCGCTGCTGCCGGCCTTCTTGAAAGCCTCGACCAGGGCCAGCCCGGCCGCCATGCCGCCGGCGGTGAAGAAGTCGGGCGGCGCGTTGTAGCGCTTCTTGTGCTCCTCGACCAGCCACTTGTTGATCGGATTCTTCGGGATTTCATAGTAGTAGTACGTGGCGCCTTCCATGCCGGGGAAGGCCTTGTAGGCAGCCATCGCCGGCAGGATGTTGCCGCCGGTCGCAATCTCGATGCCATAGCGCTTGGGATCGAGGTCGCTGATCTTGAACGGGTTGCCGGCGCCGGCCCAGTTGATGAAGATGATCTTGCGGCAGGCCTTCTCCTTGGCCACGTCGCACTTGTCCTTCAGGGCGTCGAACAGGCGCTGGGCCGAAGCCGTGAAGTCGTTGGTGGCCATCGGCGCATACTCTTCGAACACCAGCTTGCCCTTGCTGCCGGCGAAGGCGTCCTTGAAGGCCTTGACGAAGTCCTTGCCGAAGGCGGAATCCTGCGCCAGGGTGGCGATGTAGGTGTGCTCCTTCTTGCCCAGCGCATAGCCGTTGGAAATCGCATCCTGGCTCGAATTGCGCCCGGTGCGGAAGATGTAGCGGTTCCACTTGTCGCCGGTGATCGAATCGGCCACCGCCGGCTCGACCAGCAGCACCTTCTTGTATTCCTCGGCCACCGGCAGCATCGCCAGGGCGACGCCGGAACTGGTCGGGCCGACCGCGATGTCGACCTTGTCGTCGCCATAGGCCGCGGCCAGTTGCGCCTTGCCGATGTCGGGCTTGCCCTGGGTGTCCTTCTCGATGACCACGATCTTGCGGCCGCCGACTTCCATCTTGCCGCCGGTGCCGTACTCGAGACCCATCATGAGGCCGATCTGGGTCTGTTTGGCGTAGGCTTCGAGGGCGCCGGTCTTGTCATAGACGTGGGCGATCCTGATCTCCTTGCCCTGCGCCCAGGCGCCGGCCGGAATCAGGCAGCAGGCCGTTGCGGCCAGTGCGAAACGTTTGAACATTTTCAATCTCCTCAAGGAAAAACCGCTCAAATACGAGATACGGACGGTGCAAGTATCTGCAATCGAAACCGTGCCAATTCTAACGTCACTTGCCGTCAAGGCTTGTGGTCTTGCGACTGCTGCTCGGCGCGGTCGAGTTCCCGGTTCATTTCCTCGTCCGACGGCGGCCGGTAGTCCGACACGCCGGCAGGCTCGGGACGCACGATGAAATTCGCGAGCACAATCCCCAGTTCGTAGAGCAACCACAGCGGCACCGCCATCATGAACTGCGAAATCACGTCCGGCGGAGTGAACACCGCGCCGACCACGAAGGCGCCGACGATCACATAGGGGCGCCACTCGCGCAACTTCGCCACATCGACGATGCCGACCTTGACCAGCACGATGACGATCACCGGCACCTCGAAGGTGACGCCGAAGGCGAGGAACATGGTGAGGACGAAGGAAAAGTACTTCTCGATGTCGGTCATCCAGGCCACGCCCTCGGGCGCGAACTTCGACATGAAGCCGAACACCATCGGAAAAAAGGCGAAATAGGCGAAGGCCATGCCGATGAAGAACAGGATGGTCGACGCCAGCAACAGCGGGATCGCGAGCTTCTTCTCGTGGGCATACAGCCCCGGCGCCACGAAGGCCCAGACCTGGTACAGCACGTAAGGCAGGACCACCAGGAAGGCCACCGTCAAGGCCACTTTCATCGGCACCAGGAAGACGCCGACCACGTCGGTGGCGATCATCTGGCCGCCGGCCGGCAAGGTCGCCAGCAAGGGCGCGGCGAGCAGCGAATACAGTTCGCGGGCGAAGAAGGCCAGCGGCACGAAGGCGATGCCGATCGCGACGAGAACACGGATCAGGCGGTCGCGCAGCTCGACCAGGTGCGAGAGGAAGGTTTCCTGTTCGTCGGCCATCAGGACTTCAGCGTCTCCGTGGCTGCGCTGGCGGGTGCCGGCGTCGGCGACGCGGTGCCATCCGCCGCCGGCGGTTCGATCGCCTTGTTGACCGAGGATTCGACCTCGCGCATTTCGTGGGTCACCGAAGCCTCCAGACCCGTCACCTGCTCGCTGACCTGCTGCTGGAGTTTCTTCAGCTCATCGAGCTGGATCTCGCGATTGATGTCGGCCTTGACATCGCTGACGTAGCGCTGCAGACGACCGAGCAGCAGGCCCGCGGTGCGCGCCACTTTGGGCAGGCGCTCGGGGCCGATGACGACCAGCGCGACCACGGCGATGACCAGCAGTTCGGAAAAGCCGACATCGAACATGGCGTCGTCAGAAGGTCAGGAATTGGATGACAGGCGGGGCAGCCGACGGCTGCGGCAAGGCAGCGGGCTTGATCCGCCGGCGCTCAGGACTTGGTCTGCTCCCGGCGCGACTCGACGTCGATGGTCTGGCCGGTAACCTGCTGCGGCTCGCCCGGCTTGTCGGCGGGTTTGTCGGCGGATGCTTCCTTCATGCCGTCCTTGAAGCCCTTCACCGCGCCACCGAGGTCCGACCCCATGTTGCGCAGTTTCTTGGTGCCGAACACCAGCATGACGATTACCAGCACGATCAGCCAGTGCCAGATACTCAATGATCCCATGGTAATTTCTCCTCGCGCTCAGTGATCTCAGGGCGCCTTGCGCTTGAGCATGGACCCCAGGGGCTCGGGGCCGCCCAGGATATGGACGTGAAGATGATACACCTCCTGATGCCCTATCCGCCCGGTGTTGATAATGGTGCGAAAGCCCTCGGTGAGGCCCTGGCTCCGCGCCAGCTCGTTGGCCTTGGCCAGGATGCGGCCGAGCAGCATCTGGTGGCTCATGTCGGCCTCCATCAGCGACGGGATGTGCAGCTTTGGCACGATCATGAAATGCACCGGCGCAATCGGGTTGATGTCGTGAAAGGCGAAGATTTCCTCGTCTTCGTAAATCTTCTTCGAGGGAATCTCGCCGCGCGCAATCCTGCAGAAGATGCACTCGCTCATGATCCGAGGTTCCGGCTGTTCTTCTCGTCGATGCCGGAAATGCCTTCGCGGCGGCGAAACTCGACCAGCACGTCATCGACGCCGATGCCGAACTGGGTCAGCAGGATCATGCTGTGGAACCACAGGTCCGTCACTTCGCGCACCAGGTGCAGGCGGTCGCCGTCCTTGGCCGCCATGATGGTTTCCGCGGCTTCCTCGGCGACCTTCTTGCAAATCGCATCGGTGCCCTTGGCGTACAGGCTGGCGACATACGAGGAATCGGGCGCCGCGCCCTTGCGTTCCAGCAACGTCGCCTGGACGCGGTGCATTACTTCGAGATCGATCATTTGTGACTCCCTTTCCCCCGTCCCCCTTCCCCAGGAAGGGGGTGACGGTTGTTCGCGGGCTGTGCCCGCTCCATGGTTGGCTTGAGCCTGCTTGGGACGGCCCGGCGCCGGCTCACTTGTATATCTCCTTCGGGTCCTTCAGTACGGGTTCGACATCCTGCCAGCCCGAACTGTCAAGCCGGTGAAAAAAACAACTGCGCCTGCCGGTGTGGCAGGCGATGCCGCCGCTCTGCCGAACCTTCAACAGCACCACGTCCTTGTCGCAATCGACGCGCAATTCAATCACAGTCTGCTTGTGGCCCGATACCTCGCCCTTTTGCCACAGCCGCCCGCGCGACCGCGACCAATACACGGCATAGCCCGATTCGGCGGTGAGCGCCAGCGCCTCGCGATTCATCCAGGCGACCATCAGCACCTCGCCGGTTGCCGCATCCTGCGCAATCGCCGGCACCAGGCCCTGCGCATCCCATTGCACTTCGTCGAGCCATGTGCCGCTAGCCGGCGCGCTCAAAGCCTCACCTCAATGCCGCGGCTGCGCATGTATTCCTTGGCCTGGCGCACGGTGTATTCGCCATAGTGAAAAATGCTTGCCGCGAGGACGGCATCGGCGCGGCCTTCGCTGACGCCGTCGGCCAGGTGCTGCAGCGTGCCGACGCCGCCGCTGGCGATCACCGGGATGCCCACGGCCTCGGCGACAGCGCGGGTCAGCGGCAGGTCGAAACCCGCCCTGGTGCCGTCGCGGTCCATGCTGGTCAGCAGGATCTCGCCGGCGCCGAGGCGCTCGACCTTGCGCACCCATTCGATGGCGTCGAGCCCAGTGTTCTTGCGCCCGCCATGGGTGAATACCTCCCAGCGGCCTGGCGCGGCCTGCTTGGCATCGACCGCCACCACGATGCACTGCGCGCCGACCCTGGCCGAGGCATCGGCCACCAGTTGCGGGTTGTTCACCGCCGCCGTGTTCATGCTGACCTTGTCGGCGCCGGCGTTGAGCAGCCGGCGCACGTCCTCGACCTGGCGCACGCCGCCGCCCACCGTGAGCGGTATGAAGACCTGCGAAGCCACCGCCTCGACGATGTGCAGGATGATGTCCCGGTCATCGGAGCTGGCGGTGATGTCGAGGAAGGTGATCTCGTCGGCACCCTGCTCGTCGTAGCGGCGCGCGATTTCGACCGGATCGCCGGCATCGCGCAGCTCGACGAAATTGACGCCCTTGACCACGCGGCCGGCGTTGACGTCGAGACAGGGAATGATGCGTTTGGCGAGCATGGCTGGCGTCAAAGCTGCGAGAGCTTGTCCGCCTCCGCTTGAGCCTTCTTGAAATCCAGTGTGCCTTCGTAGATCGCGCGGCCGGTGATGGCGCCGCTGATGCCCTCGCCCTGCACCTCGCACAGCGCCTTGACATCCTTCATGCTGGCGATGCCGCCGCTGGCGATCACCGGGATGCGCAGCGCCTGCGCCAGCTTCACCGTCGCCTCGATGTTCACGCCACTGAGCATGCCGTCGCGCCCGATGTCGGTATAGATCACGGCTTCGACGCCGTAGTCCTCGAACTTCTTCGCCAGATCGACCACGTCGTGGCCGGTCATCTTGGACCAGCCGTCGACCGCCACCTTGCCGTCGCGGGCGTCGAGCCCGACGATGATGTGGCCCGGAAACGCGCCGCAGGCGTCGTGCAGGAAGCCGGGGTTCTTCACCGCGGCGGTGCCGATGATGACGTAGGTGACGCCGTCGTCGAGGCAGCGCTCGATGGTATCCAGGTCGCGAATGCCGCCGCCGAGTTCCACCGGGATCTCGCTGCCGATTTCCTTGAAAATGGCCTTGATCGCGGCCTCGTTTTTCGGCTTGCCGGCAAAGGCGCCATTCAGGTCGACCAGATGCAGGCGCCGTGCGCCCTGGTCTATCCAGTGTCGGGCCATCGCCGCCGGGTCTTCGGAAAACACCGTGGCATCGTCCATTGCGCCCTGTTTCAAGCGGACGCAGTGACCATCCTTGAGATCAATCGCGGGTATGAGCAGCATGGGTAGGGGTGGAGATAGGGAGGAGCCCGGAAGGCGTTTGGATCAGGGATTCCAGGCCATGAAATTGGCGAGCAGGCGCAAGCCGGCCTGGGCGCTTTTTTCCGGGTGGAACTGAACGGCGAAGATGTTAGCGCGGGCAATCGCGCTGGTAAAGAGGATGCCAAAGTGGGTCGACCCGGCAATCACTTCGGGGCTGGCCGGTTCGACGTAATAGCTGTGCACGAAATAGAAGCGCGAGCGGTCCTCGATGCCGGCCCACAGCGGGTGCGCCGCCGCCTGCTGCACCTGGTTCCAGCCCATGTGCGGCACCTTGAGCCGCGTGCCGTCGGGCGCCACCATGGCGGCCTCGGGAAAGCGCGGCACCCTGCCCGGCAGGATCTCCAGGCCCATTACGTCGCCTTCCTCGGCATGGCCGAAGAGCATCTGCAAGCCGACGCAAATCCCCAGAAACGGCTTTTCGGCGGCGGCGCGCACCACCGCCTGGCGCAGGCCGCGCGCCGACAACTCGCGCATGCAATCCGGCATCGCCCCCTGGCCGGGCACCACGACCCGGCCCGCCGCGGCGATCTCCGCCGCGTCCGAGCTGACGCGAACTTCCGCGTCCGGCGCAACGTGCTCGATGGCCTTGGCCACCGAGCGCAGATTGCCCATGCCGTAATCGACAACCACAACCTTCATGGACCTTCCCCCCATCCCCTGCCCCACGGCTGGCTTTGCACAGCCAGCCGGCTACGGCAGCGCGGAGCAATGCTCCGCGAAACCCTGCCTTCGCCCCGAGGAAGGGGGTGACAGGGGTTCGCCGCTTCGCGGCTCCATGTGATTGACTGCGCCATCCTTGGGACGGCCCGGCGAACGGCGCTCATGGAGGAACCGTCAGAGACTGCCCTTGGTGGACGGAATGGCTCCCGCCGCGCGCGGATCGGCTTCCACCGCCATGCGAAGCGCCCTGGCGAAGGCCTTGAACAGGGTCTCGCACTGATGGTGGGAGTTGTCGCCGCGCAAGGCGTCGATGTGCAGCGTGATCCCGGCGTGATTCACCATGCCCTGGAAGAACTCGCGCACCAGGTCGACATCGAACTCGCCGATGGTGGCCCGCGTGAACGGCACGTTGAACACCAGGCCGGGCCGGCCAGACAGGTCCACCACCACGCGCGACAAGGCCTCGTCGAGCGGCACGTAGGCGTGCCCGTAGCGGCGCAGGCCCTTCTTGTCGCCCAGCGCCGTGGCAAGCGCCTGGCCGATGGTGATGCCGACATCCTCGATGGTGTGATGCGCGTCGATGTGCAGGTCGCCCGTCGCCTCGACCGTCAGATCGATCATGCCGTGGCGCGCGATCTGGTCCAGCATGTGGTCGAAGAAACCGACGCCGGTGGCAAGTCTGGCAACGCCCGTGCCGTCGAGATCGAGGGCGACGCGGATCTTGGTTTCCAGCGTGTTGCGTGAGATGTCGGCTTGCCGCATGGCAGTGGTGGTCAAGCAAGGGGTCGAGGCCTGCATGATACCATCGGCCTAGCGGCCTGCACGACAGGCCCGAACCCCGATCACCACTGTCCTGCCAACCATTCCACCCAGCCATGAGCCGCTTCTGGAGCGATGTCGTCAAGGGCCTCACGCCCTACGTGCCGGGCGAGCAACCCAGGCTCGCCAATCTCGTCAAGCTCAACACCAACGAGAACCCCTACGGCCCATCGCCGCGCTCGCTGCAAGCCATCCGCGACGCCACCGGCGAATCCCTCAAGCTCTACCCCGACCCGAACGCCGAGCAGCTCAAGCTCGCGATTGGCGGATACCACGGCATCGACGCACGCAATGTTTTTGTCGGCAACGGCTCGGACGAAGTGTTGGCCCACGTGTTTCTGGGCCTGCTCAAGCATGCGCGGCCGATCCTGTTCCCCGATATCAGTTACAGCTTTTATCCGGTATATTGCGGGCTGTACCAGGTGGCGTTCGAGACGATCCCGCTCACCGGCGATTTCTCGATTCGGGTCGGCGACTACGCGAGGCCGAACGGCGGAATCATCTTCCCCAACCCGAATGCGCCGACCGGCTGCCTGCTGCCGCTGGCCGACATCGAGCAATTGTTGCAGTCGAGCCCCGATTCGGTGGTGGTGATTGACGAGGCCTATGTCGACTTCGGCGGCGAGACTGCCATCCCGATGATCGCGCGCTACCCGAACCTGCTGGTGGTGCAGACGCTGTCCAAGGCCCGCTCGCTGGCGGGCCTGCGGGTCGGCTTCGCCGCCGGGCATGTCGAGTTGATCGAGGCGCTGCAGCGGGTCAAGAACAGCTTCAATTCCTATCCGCTGGACCGCCTGGCGATTGCCGGAGCAGTGGCCGCCTATGAAGACCGCGAGTATTTCGAGAAGACCCGCCAGGCAGTGATCGCTTCGCGCGAGAAGCTGGTCGCCGACTTGAAAGCGCTCGGCTTCGAGGTGCTGCCGTCAAAGGCCAATTTCATCTTCGTCCGCCACCCACGGCAGGATGCGCAAGAGCTGGCCCTGGCGCTGCGGCAACGCGGCATCATCGTGCGCCATTTCAAGCTGGCGCGCATCGAGCAGTTCCTGCGGATCACGGTCGGCACCGATGCGCAGTGCGCGACGCTGGTCACGGCGCTGCGGGAGATCTTGATCTCGCCGCGCGCCGGCGGCTAAGGCTACGCTACGGCAATGCCGTCAGGGCGCCGTTGGCCAGCTTGACACGGGTGCCGACCGCAAAAGCCGGTTGTGTCGCGTAGGACACCGTCTTGGAACCGCCGTTTTCGAGGCGCACGACCACCTCGTAGTGTTTGGTCGTTTTCATTCTCTTTTCGATTTCGTTGCCGGCATAGGCGCCGCCCGCGCCGCCCGCCACCTCGGCTACCGTGGTGCCAGCGCCATGGCCGACCTGGCTGCCGAGCAGCACCCCGGCGACGCCACCGATGACAGCCCCGAGATAGCTTCCCTGGCCTTTGACTTCAACCACGTTGATTGCTTCCACCACGCCGCAATCGACACACACGCGGGACGCCCGCCGGGAATCCGGCTGATAGCTTGAGTTGGCCGCCAGCGACTTGCCGAGCACCGCGCTGGTTTCCCGCTTGTCGATACGGAGATTTCCGGTCACGACTGCATTGGCCGCAATCCGGTCGCGATTCTTGATGACATAGGCACCTTCGTAGACGCCCGATCGAATTTCAGTGAGCACGATCTTGCCTTTGACGCCGGTGATCCTGGCGCTTGCGACTCCTCCCGGACTCCCGGTCAGCGTAAGGACCAGTTCTTCGCCGGATACAAGGCGCGCGGGCGAATCCACATCGAAGCGGTCTATCTTCGGCGCCGGTGCCGGGAGCGCCGGAGAAGTCCGGGAACTGCCATGGCCCGTACCGACCAAAGGCTCATCGAGGATGGTACTGGCGACGTGGTTGCCCAGACGGAGGTTGGCGGTGGCTGTACTTGAGGACGTGATCCTGTCGCGCTTGCGGATGGTGTAAGTCCCTTCATAGACGCCGGCCTCGGTTTCTGCCAGGGGCACGCTACCCGTTGCGCCGCCGATCTGCACGGTTGCACTCCCGCCGGGGCTGCCATAGAGGGTAAATACCAGTTCGTTGCCGGCTGCGGCCTGCCTCACCGGTTCGACGTCGAAACCGTCGATCCTTGCCGTCGCCGACGCAGCAGCGTTCTGAGCGTGGGCCAGGTTGGTCGAAAACGCCAACGGGAAAAGCGCCGCCAATGCGAACAGCCCAAGGACAAGCTTCCTGAACATTTCCATGCTCCTCAAAAATGCCAATTGCGGTTGTGGTGCTGAAAATCCTTCATCTGGCGTGCCGCCTGCTCATGTTCGATGCCGCTGGCTTGCCGCGCCTTGCCGACGATCTGGTCGCGTCTCCCGGCGGTGGTCCGCAGCGGATCGCCGGTAGCCTCGCCCCACGCCTGGTTCATCCGTCCGGCAAGTTGCAGGCAAATGCCCGCGAATCGTTCCCCATTCATTGAAGCCTCCTGTGGCGATCAGGGCACCACGACCATCGGGCGCACATGGGGGATGATTCTCAGCCGGTCGGCACATTCGGTCTGTACGCCAACGCACAGTTGGACGGAGTCCCCGCGGTGATTCGCTCAAGGAGCAGGACAGGGACGGGGTGCCGCCGATTTTGCGGCCGCCGCGGCGACGGGGTGCTGGCCGGGGAAGTCCAGTCGCGTTGTCTGACGACGTCTCGCGAAGCGGATTCCACGCGCGAAATCCGGGATCGACCAGCTAGGCATGCTTGACACCGTGGCGGGCGTACGCTCGGGCATGCTTGGGCGCCGGACGCGGATGCGTCACCAGCGTCCATTGATGATTTCGCCAACCAGACTTTTGTGCAGGTCGAAGAGGTGTTCGTAGGTGGTTGGCTCAGGGTATTGCGCTTCGGGGGTTGCTTACACAGGCGTGTCGTGACACACTTGTGTAACGTTCCAATGAAAGGCGCATCATGGGATCTGCTCAGACATCATTGCAACTCAATAATACTGATTCCGGTTCGGCAATTTCCGAGTTTGAACAAATACTGGCGTCGAACTCAGGAGAAGATCCTTTCGATTCTGCAATAAGGCTGCTGGCAGCCAAACTGCTTGACGAGACAGAGTCTGACGCCGGCAAATCGGAGAAATTTCTGATTCACAAGACGCCTGAAGCGACTCACAGAGCGACACAGGACCTCTATCGTCGGGCGATTAGGCGCTGGCCTTATCTCAACGGTTCGGGCGACGACTTGGGCATTTCCCCGCAGCATCTGGTAAGAACCATGCGCCCGTTGATTGGTTGGCGACTCATGGGGTCCGACCTTTCTATGCTTGATGCCGCACTAGAACGGCTTGTAGCGAGAGATGCGAAGGGCACGCTCGGCCAGTATTTCACTCCCAGAGAAGTTGTTCGCCTGTGTGTAGATGTGCTAGCACCGCACCCGGACGATCAAATCATTGATCCGGCATGTGGCTCCGGAGGATTCATTTTCGAGGCCGCGCAGTATGCGCTCCGGCAATACGGCTCCGCGCCAAATTGCCTGGGGATCGATTATGGTGCAAGGGCAATCAAAGTGGCCGCCTTGCTCTCGGCCGCCAGTCCCAAGTTAAGAATGGTCGTATCGAAGGCAAACAGCATAGACGGCAGGGAATCTCCTACCGCCATTCCCAAAGAGTGGGAAGGCTTTCTCTCAATGAATGGAGGCGCTGACAATAGGCGCGCCCAACTTTGGGGAAGCTGGAATCAACTCGCGTGTTCGGTACTGCTTACCAACCCCCCGTTTGCTGGAGTCATTGACGATCCCGAGGTACTTGAGGCGTACGAAGCCCAGCAAGATCCATCGTTCAGGAAGGCGGTTAGCAGAGAACATCTGTTCTTGGAACGCGCTGTGAATCTCTTGCAGCCTGGCGGTAGGTTGGCAATCGTCCTGCCGCAAGGTCTGCTCGCAAACGCTTCCGCCTCTTACCTTCGGAAATGGCTATTTGGGAAATGTCGTGTCTTGGGAGTCGTCGGACTGCATCCGTTTGCCTTCCTGCCATATACATCCGTCAAGACTTCCCTATTGTTCTTGGCAAAACCTCGACCAAATGAGCCTCCTCTCCTCAAGAGCTACCCAATATTTTTCGCGACCAGTACCAATCCTGGCAAGGACAGCAGCGCCAAGACAACCGGCACCACCGACTATCAGGCAATAGCGCAAACCTTCTCTCGCTTTCTGAGTTCGCAGCAATTCTCTTGGGCCAAGACTCAACCTATCACTGAGTACGTTTCAATCCAATACGAAACAGTATCGGCGTCAGAAGTCATCCATGCCGACAGACTGGATGCCGAATATTATGACCCGCACGCCAGAGCAATCCTGCGACGGCTAGATGCTGTATCCGAGACACGGCTCGCTAATCTTGTCGATGCCCGCATCGACCGTTTCAAGAGGACCGCAATTGGCAAGATTACCTATCTGGACATTTCCTCTGTCGAGAGTAAGACAGGCCTTGCTTTCCCGAGCGACATGCTCGCGGCAGACGCACCAAGCCGCGCCTCCTACGTTGTCCGCCCAGGGGATGTTCTCGTAAGCACCGTTCGCCCCGAGCGGAACGTCGTAGCCTTGGTCACGAAGTCTGTTGGCAGCAAAGCGATAGCCTCCAACGGTTTCTGCGTGCTGCGTGCAAAAGAAACTCAGCCCGAAGTACTTTTTGCATACTGCAAGACCGAAGCTTTCAAGATAATGCTATCCAGACACGCGACTGCTTCGATGTATCCCACGGTGACCGACAAAGATGTGCTCGGGGTTCCATTTCTGCCACCGCCCGAAGACGTTTCAGACAAAGTTGTCAAACTTGTTCGATCGGGCCTGGACATGATCGAAAAAGCGCACCAGCAAATCGCCGAGGCGGTCGCCCTAATGAATGCGCATGTTCACGGCGAAAAACCAACGGAAATAGCATCCGCTGTCTATGAGGTCAGGCAGGAACGAAAGCCCTACAGGCGAACCCGTCCTAACGGGTAATCGGCTATCTTCGTGTCCGCTTTGTCTTGGCGTTCCAGATATCCACACGCCGGCACGCTTCGAGTAGATCGGCGGTCCAAGGTCCGGACGGTGGACAAGAAATCGGAGGGTTCTGCGTAACATGCGCAGGATGCGCAGGCACCTTTGGCAATCCCCATTCTTTGCTTTCATCTTCGGAAACTGACAGAGAGTATGCGAAATCAGTAATCCGGCCCGTCCGCAGCCACATGGAGACCGCAAATATTTGTTGATCCTTGAACCGACAGGAACTCGTAGCCCAAACCTGCCTGTCTTCACGGGCACTGTTCTTGCCGCCTCCCTCTCGCGAAACCGTATGGATCAGCCGGGCTTTCGTCGTGTCTGTCCCCCAAAGCGACTTGAGTTCTACCCGATAGACGGCTGAACTTTTCTCCAGCCTGAAATCGAAATAGTTCTGGGTGCCGACATGCTTGGCTACATTCTCCGGCATGCGAGTAACCCGAAACCCGAGTTCTTTCGCCTGAAGAAAGAATGCTGCTTCGCACAGGGCAGACTCAACCTTTGACGTAACTCCGAATGGATCGACCTCCAAATAGTCACCGACCCTTACTTCGGATAATGCCGCGGCGAGTCGTCCGCTAGCGAAGTACAACTCGCCCTCCACATGATCCGGCAAGGATCGGAGAATTCTGCCCTTGATAACTTCCTTCCAAGGGGCGATCCCTTCCACATGATCCCGAGGAACAACTTTTCCCGTGGTTCCTTCTTCAAAAGTAGTCCAAACCTCTTTGGGCACTTCGGCACTAAAGACTGCCCGGGTCTTTCTTGGCGAGCACACTTCCTTCCGAATATCCACGACACGAAGTCGATAGGGTGTAAGAACACGATTGAGCATTTCCGGCGTCGCGCCGCCGAACCTCCGTAACAGCAACTCGATTGTGTTCTTCGTGGGCATGACAAGGAAATGAAGAAATAGATCAGGTCTCGATGCGCAACTCCGCCGCGCGGGCGTGCGCCGTCAGGCCTTCGCCGTGCGCCAGCGTCGCCGCTATCGGCCCCAGGGTCTGCGCGCCGGCTTGCGACACCTCGATCAGGCTGGAGCGCTTCTGGAAGTCATAGACTCCGAGCGGCGATGAAAAGCGCGCGCTGCGGGAAGTGGGCAGCACGTGGTTGGGGCCGGCGCAATAGTCGCCGAGCGACTCGGAGCTGTAGTGCCCGACGAAGATGGCGCCGGCATGGCGGATCTTGTCCACCAACGGCGCCGGATCGGCGACCGCCAGTTCGAGGTGTTCCGGCGCGATGCGATTGGCCAGCGCGCAGGCCTCGTCGAGATTGGCGACCTGGATCAGGGCGCCGCGCCCCTTGAGCGAGGCGGCGATCACTTCGCGGCGCGGCATGGTCGGCAGCAGGCGTTCGATGCTGGCCGCGACCCGCGCGATGAATTCCGCATCCGGGCTCAGCAGGATCGATTGCGCCAGTTCGTCGTGCTCGGCCTGGGCGAAAAGGTCGATCGCCACCCAGTCCGGGTTGGCCGAGGCATCGGCGATGATCAGCACTTCCGAGGGCCCGGCCACCATGTCGATGCCGACGGTGCCGAACACGCGGCGCTTGGCAGCCGCCACGTAGGCGTTGCCGGGGCCGACGATCTTGTCCACCTGCGGGATGGTCTGCGTGCCGTAGGCCAGCGCCGCCACGGCCTGCGCGCCGCCGATGGTGAATACGCGATCGACGCCCGCCAGGCAGGCGGCGGCCAGCACCAGGGCATTCTTCTCGCCACGCGGCGCGGGCACCACCATGATCAGCTCGCCGACGCCCGCCACCCGGGCCGGCAGCGCATTCATCAGCACCGAACTCGGATAGGCCGCCTTGCCGCCCGGCACATAGAGGCCGACCCGGTCCAGCGCGGTGATCTTTTGCCCGAGCCGGGTGCCATCGGCTTCGGTGAAGCTCCACGATTCGAGCTTCTGCCGCTCGTGGTAGGACGTCACACGCTGCGCCGCGGCTTCGAGCGCGGCACGCTGCGCGGCAGGCAGCCTGTCCAGCGCCTGCCGCAGCTCGCTCGCGGGCAGTTCGAGCGCGGCCATGCTTCCGACATCGAGCCGGTCGAAGCGGCGCGTGTAGTCGAGCACCGCCGCGTCACCCTGTTTGCGCACCCTGGCGAGGATCTCCGCGACCGCAAGCTCGATGGCATCGTCGGCCGCGTCGTCGATGTGCAGCAACGCGTCGAGCGTGACCAGAAAGCCGGGGGCGCTGCTCGACAAACGGCGAATCATCGGACTGCCGCCTCGATCGCGGCGATCACGGGTTGCAACAGCTCGCGCTTCATTTTCAGTGCGGCCTGGTTGACGATCAGCCGCGAGGAAATGCTCATGATCTCCTCGACCTCGACCAGGTTGTTGGCCTTCAGCGTGCTGCCGCTGGAAACCAGATCGACGATGGCCTCGGCGAGGCCCGCCAGCGGGGCGAGTTCCATCGAACCATAGAGCTTGATCAGATCGACATGGACGCCCTTGGCGGCGAAATGCTCGCGGGCGACGGCGATGTACTTGGTGGCGACGCGCAGCCGGGCGCCGCGCCGCACGGCAGCGGCATAGTCGAAGCCGGCCGGCGCCGCGACGCACATGCGGCACCTGGCGATCTTCAGGTCCAGCGGCTGGTACAGGCCCGCTCCGCCGTGCTCCAGCAACACGTCCTTGCCGGCAATGCCGAGATCGGCCGCGCCGTATTGCACGTAGGTCGGCACGTCCGAGGCGCGCACGATGACCACGCGCACGTCATCGCGATTGGTGGCGATGATCAACTTGCGCGACTTTTCGGGATCTTCGGCCGGCACGATGCCGGCCGCCGCCAGCAGCGGCAGGGTTTCCTCGAAGATGCGGCCCTTGGAGAGGGCGATGGTGATTCCGTTCATGGAGCTATTCTATTCGAGTGGGCATTTCCCACGAGCAACCGTAACCCCCTTCCGCGGGAAGGGGGTGGGAGGATGGCCTATTTGACCCGGCGGATGTTGGCGCCCAGCGCGGCGAGCTTTTTCTCCAGGCCCTGGTAGCCGCGGTCGAGATGATAGATGCGCTCGATCAGCGTTTCGCCCTGCGCCACCAGGCCGGCGATGACCAGGCTGGCCGATGCGCGCAGGTCGGTGGCCATCACCGTGGCGCCCTCCAACGTCGGCCGGCCCGTGACGAAGGCCGTGTTGCCGTCGATCTTGATATCGGCGCCGAGGCGGATCAGTTCCACCGCATGCATGAAGCGATTCTCGAATATCGTCTCGCGGATCACCGCGGTGCCTTCGGCCACGGCGTTGATCGCCATGAACTGGGCCTGCATGTCGGTCGGAAAAGCCGGGTAGGGCGCCGTGCGAATGCTCACTGAGGTGAGCCGCCGCGGCGCCTTGAGGCGGATCGCATCGCGCTCGGAGACGATTTCGCAGCCCGTATCCATCAGCTTGTCGATCACCGCATCGAGACAGCTTGTCGTCGTCCCGGTCAGGCGGATCTCGCCACCGGTGGCGGCGGCGGCGCACAGGTAGGTACCGGTCTCGATGCGGTCCGGCATGATGCGGTGCGTCGCGCCATGCAAGGCGTCCACGCCCTGGATGCGGATCACGTCGCCGCCGGCGCCGGAAATGCGCGCACCCATCGCCACCAGGCAATTGGCCAGGTCGACGACTTCCGGCTCGCGCGCGGCGTTCTCGATCACGGTTTCACCCTGCGCCAGGCAGGCGGCCATCATCAGGTTCTCGGTGCCGGTCACGGTCACCATGTCGGTGAACAGGCGCGCGCCCTTCAGCCGCACGGCGCGCGCATGCACATAGCCGTGTTCGACGGCGATCTCGGCACCCATCGCGGTGAGGCCCTTGATGTGCTGATCCACCGGCCGCGCGCCGATGGCGCAGCCGCCCGGAAGCGAAACACTGGCCTCGCCGGTGCGCGCCAGAAGGGGACCCAACACCAGGATCGAGGCGCGCATGGTCTTCACCAACTCATACGGCGCAACGGCGTTGTCCAAACCCGAGGCGTCCAGCGTCACCGTGTCCCCGGTGCCAGCGCCGTTCGCCTCGCGCGAAACCTTTACCCCCATCTGCGCCAGCAGTTTCAGCATGGTGCCGATGTCGTTCAGGTGCGGGACGTGGGTGAAGGTCACCGGCTCCCTGGTCAGCAGCGCAGCGCACAGCAGCGGCAAGGCGGCATTCTTCGCGCCAGAGATGGCCACTTCACCCGAGAGCGGAATGCCTCCCGCGACCAGCAGCTTATCCATTGGCATTCCATTCTTCGGGAGTCAGCGTTTTCATCGACAGCGCGTGCAATTCACCGGAATCGAAACGCGCCTTGAGGATGGCGTTGACGCGTTGCTGGCGCTTGACGCGGTTCAGGCCGACAAACTCGCTGCTGACAATCACGGCGTCGAAATGATGGCCGTCGCCCTGGACGGCGACCAGTTCGCAGGGCAGTCCGGCGGCGATCCAGGATTCGATCTGTTTTGGGTCAAGCATCGATATGGCTCCTCAATTTCGCAGCTTGTAGCCGCGCTTCAGCAGGTTCAGGGTGAATGCCATCAGCACGGCAAGGCAGGCGCCGGCCACGGCAAGGCTCAGCCATGGCGAGGCGTCGGAGACGCCGAAGAAGCCATGGCGAAAACCGTCGATCATGTAGAACACCGGATTCCAGTGCGACACCTGCTGCCAGAATGGCGGCAGCGAATTGATCGAGTAGAACACCCCGGACAGAAACGTAAGCGGCATGATCAGGAAGTTCTGGAAGGCGGCGAGCTGGTCGAACTTGTCGGCCCAGATGCCGGCGATCACGCCGAGGCTGCCGAGAATCGATCCCCCCATCAGGGCGAAGACCAGAATCCACCAGGGTTCGGCGAACGTCAGCGGGGCGAACCAGCAGGTGGCGAGCAGGACGCCGGTCCCGACCACCATGCCGCGCACCACCGAGGCCAGCACATAGGCGGCGAAGAACTCCAGATAGGAAATCGGCGGCAGCAGGATGAAGACGATGTTGCCGGTCACCTTGGACTGGATCAGCGAAGACGACGAATTGGCGAAGGCGTTCTGCAGCACCGACATCATCACCAGCCCCGGAATCAGAAATGCCGTGTAGATCACGCCGTGCACCTTGACATGGCCTTCCAGCACATGGGAAAAGATCAGCAGGTAGAGCAGCGCAGTGAGCACCGGCGCCGCCACCGTCTGCGAGGCGACCTTCCAGAAGCGCAGCACTTCCTTGTAGAACAGGGTGGAAAAGCCGCCGTGGCGCATCTCAGTGCACCGGCCTCTGTTGCCCCGGCTCCTGCCCCTGAGGTTGCCCATGCATGACGCGGACGAACACCTCTTCCAGATCCGGCTTGCCGATTTCGAGATCGTCTATCCGGCAGCCGGCGGCGCGTATGCGTGCCAGCATCGGCTCGACTTCGTCGAAACCGTCAAAGGGCAGCGACCACCAGCCGCCATTCTCGGCGGCGCCACGGGCAAGGTCCGCCGGCATCGCGCCGGAAGTGCGCAAGCGCAGGCTATGCGCGGAGAAACGCCGCAACAGGTTCGGCGTGGTGTCGAGGGCGACCACGCGACCGGCCTTGAGCATGGCGATGCGGGTGCACAGGTTCTCCGCCTCCTCAAGGTAATGCGTGGTCAGCACGATCGTGTGTCCGGCTTCGTTGAGCCGCCGGATGAAGTGCCACAGGGTCTGGCGCAACTCGACATCGACACCCGCGGTCGGCTCGTCGAGCACGATCACCGGCGGACGATGGACCAGGGCCTGGGCGACCAGCACGCGGCGCTTCATGCCGCCCGAAAGCATGCGCATGTTCGAGGCGGCCCGCGGCGTCAGGCCGAGGTTTTCGAGGATCTCATCGATCCATTTGTCGTTGTCGCGAATCCCGAAGTACCCGGACTGGATTTTCAGCGACTCGCGCACGGTGAAAAACGGGTCAAACACCAGTTCCTGGGGCACCACTCCGAGGAGGCGACGCGCCGCGCGATAGTCCGACTGCACGTCGTGTCCCATCACGCTCAGGCTGCCCGCATCGGCGCGAACCAGGCCGGCTAGCGCAGAGATCAGAGTCGTCTTGCCGGCGCCATTGGGACCCAGCAGGCCGAAGAATTCACCTTCCCGGATCTCCAGATCGACGCTGTCCAGCGCCTGGGTGCTGCCAAAGCGCTTGGAGACCTGCTGAATGCGGATCGCGGCCGACATTGAGAGCCTGTTTCAGTAGGAATCATGCCCCACGCCGCCGGGCGTTGGGTGCGATGCTCAGGGCGTTTGTTGCGGCAGAAGGTCCGCCACGTCATAGACGGCGGCGAGGCTCAGGAGGTTCTGCGGCGGGTTCATCAGGCGCAGGGATTTTCCGGCGGCCTTGGCCGCGCGCATCCAGCCAAAGACCACGGCCAGGCAAGATGAATCCAGCTCGGTCACCGCGGCAAGATCGAAGGCAGTGGCAGCCGACGCAATGGCTGCTTCGCCTTCAGTCAGCAAGGCCGCCGCGGCCGCCGTGGTCATCGGGCCCGAGACCTCGGCCTTGTCGCCGGAGACGTGGATCATTTCTTGACCGACGTCGCCTCGCCGGACTTGTTCTTGGCTTGCAGGGACTTGATCAGCCCGTCGATGCCGTTGTTTCGGACCTCGGACGCAAAGGAGTCGCGGTAATTGGTCACCAGGCTGATGCCGCCGACTTCGATGTCATAGACCTTCCACGCGGTGCCCGACTTTTCAAGGAAGTAATCGAGTTCGATGTTCTTGCCCGCGCCCGACTGCTTGATCTCGGTGCGCACCCGCGCATCGGACTCGCCGGCCTTGAGCGTAAAGGGCTTGAATTCGATGGTCTGGTTCTTGTACTCGGTCAGGGCCTTCGAATAGGTGCGCACCAGCAGGACATGAAACTCGTCGGTCAGGATCTTCTGCTGCGCGGGAGTGGCCTGGCGCCAGTCGCGGGCCAATGCCAGTTGGGTCATGCGCGTGAAGTTGAAATGCGGCAACACCCTGGCCTCGACCAGGTCGATGGCCTTCTTGGTATTTCCGGATTGAATCTCCTTGTCCTTGCGGACAATCTCGAGCACTTCGTTGGTGACCGTCTTGACCAGAACATCGGGGGCGGCTTCCTGGGCCATCGCCGTCACCGCGATGAGCAGGCCGCTAAAGAGTGCAAACAGGGATTTCATGGGAATTTCCTGAGGTAGCTGGTTTGGGACCGGGGCTCAGACAACCGGCCCCGGGTGACGCGCTATTTTGCTTCCGCCGGTTCCGCAAGTGCCGCCAGCACGGGTGCCGGCGCCAGTTCGGCGCGCGGGTCCGGACCTTGCACGTCGGCAGTCGCCGGACGATCCGCCTGTTCGGCATCGGCATCGAGCTCACGCGGCGGGTTGCCATCGTGAATCAGGCTGCGGCGACGCTGGAGATAGGCATCTCGCACGTAGGAATATTTGTCCAGCGCGGCTTCCTCGACAACCTTGTCAGCCGGCAACAGGTTGGCGCGGTCATTCACCAGGCGCAGAACCAGCGCGAGATCACGGGTTCGCTTCGGCCGGTGATTGGCCACCGGATCGACCGCGACATCAAGCACCAGACCCACCGTGTCACGCGCGGTACGCGGCCCGAACAGCGGAACGACAACATACGCACCATTACCCACGCCCCAGCGACCGAAGGTCTGGCCGAAATCCTCGTCGTGCTTTTCGAGTCCGGCGTCGGACGCAAAATCGATGACGCCAAGCAGGCCGACCGTGGTATTGATCACCACCCGGCCCAGATCGCTGAAGGCCTGCGGCACCTTGCCCTGCAGCAGGTTATTCACGCCGATGAAGAGATCCTCGATATTGCCGAAGAAATTGGTGACGCCGGTTCTGATGGGCGAGGGCAGAACAGAGTCATAGCCGGTCGCCACCGGCTTGATGATCGCCGTATCCAGTCCTTCGTTGAAGGCGAACATGGCGCGATTGAATCCCTCGACCGGATCCTTCGGATTTCCGGAGCTTGCGCAGCCGGCAAGCAGACCGACGGCGGCAACGGCCGCTGCGGCGGATTTGATGCAGGCAGGCAAGCTTGTCTTCATTCTTTTTCAGGCACCTGTTGGCTACTTCTTGCCGCCATCCTCTGCGGCCTTGTTGAACATGAACTTGCTGATCAGCTCTTCCAGCACCACTGCGGACTGCGTCTTCTTGATCAAAGTCCCCGGCTTCCACGTTTCGGTGTCGCCACCAGCCTTGAATCCTATGTACTGCTCGCCAAGCAAACCCGAGGTATTGATGGTCACGAAGGTATCCCGCGGAAACTTGTAACGGGCATCGATATTCATCGTCACGACGGCATTGAAGGCTTCACTATCGAACTGGATGCCAGTCACCCGCCCGACGACCACGCCGGCGCTCTTGACCGGTCCGCGAACCTTCAGGCCCCCGATGTTATCAAACTCGGCGCTGATTGTATAAGTTTCGCCGCTGCTGGCCGAGGCCAGATTGCCTACCTTGAGGGCAAGAAACAACAGTGCGCCCAGTCCGACGGCGACAAAAAATCCGACCCAGAGGTCCAGTGTAGTGCGGCTCATGTCATGCCCCTCTAAACATGAAGGCGGTGAGAATGAAGTCGGCGGCGAGAATCGCCAGCGACGATGTTACAACGGTACGCGTGGTTGCCCCGGAAACGCCTTCCGCGGTCGGCTCGGCATCATAGCCCTCGAACACGGCCACCCAACTGACGATGATGCCGAACACGAAGCTCTTGATCACCCCGTTGAGGATGTCCTCCCGAAAGTCGACCGAAGCCTGCATTTGCGACCAGAACGAGCCCTCGTCGACGCCGATCAATTGGACGCCGACCAGATAACCGCCGAAGATGCCCATCGCCGAAAACAGTGCTGCCAGCAGCGGCATCGAAATGACGCCGCCCCAGAAACGCGGGGCCACCACACGCGCAATCGGATCGACCGCCATCATCTCCATGGCGGAAAGTTGCTCGGTCGCCTTCATCATGCCGATTTCGGCGGTGATCGCCGAGCCGGCCCGGCTGGCGAACAGCAGCGCCGCGACCACCGGGCCCAGTTCACGCACCAGCGACAGGGACACCAGAACCCCGAGCGCCTCCGTCGAACCATAGCGCGCAAGCGTGTCATAGCCCTGCAAGCCGAGCACCATGCCGACGAACAGCCCGGACACCAGAATGATGATCAGCGACAGCACGCCGCTGAAGTAGATTTCCCTGATCGTCAGATACAGGCGCCGCAGCGAGGTGCCCGAATGCAGCAGGATGGCAAGAAAGAAGCGGCTGGCATAGCCGAGCCGCCAGATCCTTGCGGTGACCCGCTGCCCGAGTCCGCGCAGCGCACGCACCACCGCGTTATCCACGACGCACCGCGCTGGCCATGAGTTCTTCGACATAGGGGGGGGACGGATACTGGAACGGGACCGGGCCGTCGGCTTCACCCCAGACGAACTGATGCACGTAGGGCACCTTGGAGTTCTTCATCTCGTCGGCGGTGCCTTCGGCAACAATCTTCCCCTCGGAGACGAAGTAGACGTAGTCGACGATCTTCAATGACTCCTGCACGTCATGCGTCACCACGATGGAACTCGCTCCCAGCGCATCGTTCAGCTTGCGGATCAGTTCGCCGACGATCGACAGCGAAATCGGATCGAGGCCGGCGAAAGGCTCGTCGTACATGATCAGCATCGGGTCCAGCGCGATCGCGCGCGCCAGGGCCACCCGCCGCGCCATGCCGCCCGAAAGCTCGGCCGGCATCAGGCCATGGGCGCCGCGCAGCCCCACCGCATGCAGCTTCATCAAGACCAGGTCATGGATCAGGGCTTCCGGAAGGTCGGTGTGCTCGCGCATCTGGAAGGCGATGTTGTCGTAGACCGACATGTCGGTAAACAAGGCGCCGAACTGGAACAGCATGCCCATGCGCCGACGCAGGTCGTACAAACCGTCCGCATCGAGCTGGTGCACGACCTGCCCGCCAACCCTCACTTCGCCCGAGGTCGGCTTCAACTGGCCGCCAATCAGGCGCAGGGTGGTAGTCTTGCCGCAGCCCGAACTCCCCATCACTGCAACCACCTTGCCGCGCGGAATCGTCATGTTGATTCCGGTAAGGACCGGCCGGCTGTCGTAGGAGAAATTCAGATCGCGGATTTCGACGAGAGAATCCTGGGACATGTGCGCAGCGGGAACCCCGGGCAATTTGGCAGCCGGCGATTCTAGCAGAATCGGCTCGCCGGCGACCGGCACCAGCCCGGAAAGAGCGGGGTAAACGCCATCTACACCTGAAATTGGCCGCACCCGCCTTCCGCTATGATGCCGCGATGAACCTGGCCTGATCGCAACCTTGACCGCACCCAACAGAAAGACCGAGTTGCTGATTGTCGACGATGACCCGCTGATCGCCGACGCCTTGAGCTATTTTCTCGGCCGTGACTATGCGGTAAGCACCGCGTCAACCCGCACTGAAGCGGTTGCACTGTTGCGCGACGGGAAAAGCGCGCCGGCTCTCGCGCTGATCGATCTTGGCCTGCCGCCGACGCCGCATCGGCCGGACGAAGGCTTCGCCCTGATCGCCGACATCCTTGCGCATGCTCCGGAAACCCGCATCGTGGTGCTTTCCGGCCAGAGCGACGAACTCAACGCGCGCCATGCGCGGGCACTGGGCGCCACCGAATTCGTCGCCAAGCCGGCCGATCCGGACTTTCTGCGCAAGCTCATCAGCCGCGTGTTGTCCTTCAAAGACACCTCGCCTGAGATCGACGACGGCCTGATCGGCAGCAGCGCTCCGCTGCAGAAGTTGCGGGCGCAACTCAGGCAGTTCGCCAATTCGCCCTTTCCGGTGTTGATCGAAGGCGAATCGGGAAGCGGCAAGGAGCTTGCCGCCGCCGCCTTGCACCGGCTTTCCGAGCGCGCGGGGAAACCCTATCTGGCGCTCAATTGCGCTGCGATCTCGCCCAGCCTGGTGGAAGCCACCCTGTTCGGTCACACCAAGGGCGCCTTCACGGGCGCCAGCGGCCCCCGCGGCGGCTATTTCGAGGACGCGTCGGACGGCACGCTGTTTCTCGATGAAATCGGCGAACTGCCCCTGGATCTGCAACCGAAACTCCTGCGCGTGCTGGAAAACGGCGAATTCCAGCGCATTGGCGAAACCCAGGCCCGACATTCATCGGCGCGCATCGTTGCGGCGACCAACCGCGACCTGAAGAAGGAAGTACGCGAAGGGCGCTTCCGCGCCGACCTCTACCACCGGCTTTCGGTATTCACCGTCGCCATTCCTCCCCTGCGGGAGCTCGGCGAAGATCGCATCCGTCTGCTGGAACATTTCCGCGCAATCTATGCGGCGCAGGCCGACTTGCCGCCATTCCGCCTGACGGAGGACGCCACCGCGCGCCTGATGTCCTACCGGTTCCCCGGCAATGTGCGCGAACTGCGGAATATCGCCGTCCGCCTGACGACCAAGCTCGCCGGGAAAGAGGTCAGGGTTCATGATCTTGAAGCCGAACTGGACCTCGGCCATGAAGCGCCTGCAGGCAGCGTCCCGCTGGCGCCCAACCTGGCCGGCATGGCCGAGCTGGTATTGCTTGCCGCGAACGATATCCGGAGCGGTCACGACTTCAATCTCGATGCCACCTTGCATCGCTGGGAAGAAGCCTACATAGAAGCCGCGCGCCAGATGGCCCACGGCAACATGAGCCAGGCCGCCCGCCTGCTCGGCGTCAATCGCACCACGCTTTACAATCGCATCGAGACGCTGGCGCGGGAGAACGACGTGCCCGAGAATGCCGGCGGCGGCGGCCTCAAACGCAGCAGCCAAAACTAGAAGACATGCCCCTTCGCGCAGTGAACCACCGGATTGCCTGACCGACAAAATGTACCTGGAACACTTCGGACTCAACGAACCGCCCTTCCGCATCACGCCCCATACCGACTTCTTCTTCGACGGGGCGAATCGCGGCGCGACGCTCGACGCGCTGATCTACGCCATCACCCATGACGAAGGCATTGTCAAGGTCAGCGGCGAAGTCGGCAGCGGCAAGACCATGCTCTGCCGCGTGCTGATGGAACGCCTGCCGAAGAACGTCACCATCATCTATCTCGCCAACCCGTCGCTGTCGCGCGACGACATCCTGTATGCCATCGCCGACGAACTGCGCCTCAATGTGCAGCAAAGCTCCCGCGCCTCGGTGGTGTTGCGCGCCTTGCACGACAACCTGATCACGTCCTTCAGCGAAGGCCGGCAGGTGGTGGTGCTGATCGACGAAGCCCACGCCATGCCGGTGGAAACGCTCGAAGAAATCCGCCTGCTGTCGAACCTCGAGACCAACCGCAACAAGCTCCTGCAACTGGTCCTGTTCGGCCAACCGGAACTCAACGAGATTCTCGCCCGCCCCGAGATGCGGCAATTGAAGGAGCGGATCACGCACAACTTCCGCCTCGAGCCGCTGGTACGCGACGATATCGCCCACTATCTCGATTTCCGCATGCGCGCCGCAGGCTATCGCGGCCCCAGCGTGTTCTCGCCAGCGGCGCTGAAGGTCATCGCGCAGAACTCGCTCGGCCTTACGCGCCGCATCAACATCCTCGCCGACAAGGCGCTGCTCGCGGCATTTTCCGCGGGCAGCCACCAGATAGGTCCCAAGGAGATACAGGCGGCCGTTCGCGACTGCGAATTCAGCGATGCCACCGATGGCAACCGGGCGACACGCAACCCGCAGACCCTGCGGGTCGCTGTCCTGCTCGCCATCGGCGTCCTGGTCGGCATGGCCTGGCTGTGGGCCGCATCCCGCTCCGATTCCGGCGCCCAGCCAGGGGTCGCAGTTGCGCCTGCAGCCCCCCAGGCGACAGTCGGCACGGTACCGGCGGTACCCGCGACCACCGCCGCCCCCGACCCGGCAACAGTGCCCGCCCCAGCCGGCACGGCTTCGCCGGCGCCGACCCCGTCTCCTGCATCGGCCCCGTCTCCTGCATCTGCCCCGTCTCCTGCATCGGCCCCGTCTCCTGCATCGGCCCCCTCTCCGGCAGCAACCCCATCACCTGCACCGGCCCCGCCACCCGCACCGGCCACGTCCCCTGTGGCGGCCAGTGGCCCGCCGCATGCGCCTGCCGCGCCGGCGCCGGTCGCAGCCAACTCCTCGGCGGCCGCAAGGGTCGAGCCCGCGGCAGCCGCCGCGCCGCAGCAGGCGGCAAACCAAAAGGTCGGACGCCTGACCCGGGAGCGACTCGACTCAGGGCGCGCCTGGCTTGAACAAACGCCGAACGATCGCTGGTTCATCCAGGTGTTCGCCACTGACGCCAGCCGGCACGCTGAAATCGAAGTACTGCTGCGCAGGATGTCGTCGGGCGGCATCGAGATGGGCAACGTCCATGTCTATTACTCCGAACTCAGCGGCAAGCCCCGCTACGGGGTCATCTACGGGAGCTACGCATCGAGCAATGCGGCGGCGGCGGCAATGCGCGGGCTGCCGCAGGTCGTGCGAATCAACAAGCCTTACCCGCGCCAGGCCGTGCGTCTTCGCTAAGGGTGTTGGAAAAAGCCTACAGTACAGGGGCCTCGGCAATAAAATCATTGGGTTGCATCGTAAACATAATGTGTTATGCTAAATTCCGTGGCTAATCTCTGTAATTCCGATCGGGGGACTCGATTGCGCTCATTTCTGATTCCACCGCCTCATGTGGCGTTGCTTGCCAGCCTCGCACTGGCAGCGTGCAGCAGCCTTCAGCCGCAACCGCCGTCCGCCGGGCACATTCGCGCAGAAGGCCAGGCCGCCCCCAGCCGTGACATTCCGCCGCCGGTAGCCTCGACGGTGATGCTGGCGCGCCCCAAGGCGGCGGCCAAGACCGAGTCCTACTCGGTGTCGGTGCGCAACATCCCGGTGCAGGACCTGCTCTTCGCGCTGTCGCGCGACGCCAAGCTCAATGTCGATGTCCATCCGGGCATCAATGGCATCGTCACCATCAACGCCATCGACCAGACGCTGCAGCAGATCCTGACCCGCATTTCGAAGCAGGTCGACATGCGCTGGGAGCTGGACGGCCCGAACCTGGTGGTGATGACCGATTCGCCTTTCCTGCGCAACTACAAGGTCGACTACGTCAATATGTCGCGCGACGTGAGCGGCACGGTATCGATCAACACCCAGATTGCCTCGACCAGCACCAGCGCGTCGGGAGGAGCCGCCGCGGGCGGCGGCGGCAACAACTCGAATACGTCGGTAAAAAGCACCGCCCAGAACAATTTCTGGCAATCGCTGGAAAAGAACCTGAAGGACATCCTGCGCGAAAGCGACAAGATCCTGCCCGAAGGATCGAGCGAAACGGTGATCGAGCGCTCGGACCAGCAAGCCACCACCGGCACCGGCGCCCAGGCCGGGGGGACGTCCGGTCGCTCGGCCGGCCAGGCTGCCGGCCTCGCCGGCAGCCCGAATGCCGCCAGCCTGCAGCAACAGGGCACCACCGTCGTCAAACGAACCACTTTCCGCGAAGCCGCGTCGATCATCGTGAACCCGGAAGCCGGCGTCGTGGTGGTCCGCGCGACATCCAGGCAGCATGAAAAGGTCCAGGAATACCTCGACCTGGTGCTGTCTAGCGCACGCCGCCAGGTGGTCATCGAAGCCACCATCGCCGAGGTCAGCCTGAGCGACAAGTACCAGCAGGGCATCAACTGGCAAAGCCTGCGCTCCCTGCGCACCGAAAACAATCCGCGCGCCGGATTCTCCGCCGCACAGAACCCGACCGGCGTGCCGGTTCCGGATCCGTTCGGGGCGGCGGCCGGTTCATTCGGCACGCCGCCCGGCACCTTCGCTTTCCTGCTCAACTACGTTGCCCCCGGACTGGGCCTTTCCACGACGCTGAGCCTGCTGGAGACCTTCGGCAAGGTCAAGGTCCTCTCCAGTCCGAAGATCAGCGTCCTGAACAACCAGACGGCGATGCTGAAGGTAGTGGACAACGTGGTCTATTTCGAGATCAAGAACGACACGACGACCACGCAGTTCGGCGCCGTAAACAACTTCACCTCCACCGCCAAATCGGTGTCGGTGGGACTGGTCATGAGCGTCACACCGCAAATCAGCGAGACAGGAACGATCCTGCTCAACGTGCGTCCGACGATCTCCAGCCTCAAGGGCCTTGGAAAAACCGACCCGACCCCGGGCCTGGCGGTTGCCAATATCATTCCCGAGATCCAGACCCGGGAAATGGAATCGATGCTGCGCCTGTCGGATGGCGAAGTCGCCGTCATGGGCGGCCTCATGGAAGACCGGATCAACTACACCACCAATCAGGTGCCAGGCCTCGGCGGCCTTCCTGTCGTCGGCAATTTCTTCCGCAACCGCGATGACACCAACACCAAGACCGAGCTGGTGATCTTCCTCAAGCCGACCATCATCCGCGACCCGAGCATCAACGGCGACTATCGCGGCTTCCGCGACCAGTTGCCGGGCAGGGAGTTCTTCGCCAACACTGCGGACAAGAAAACAGCCGAAATGCCTGGAGCGGGTTCCAAATGAGCCTGCTCATGGACGCCCTCAAAAAGGCCGAGCTGGCCAAGCGGCAGGGGCCGGCCGCTGGCGGCGTGGCGGAGGCGCCGGAGCAGGCCGGGCTCGCGCTGGAGCCGCTGGCCGACGACTCCGCGGCGACCGGGTCCGCGGCCGTCACGCCGGCCGCGGACAGCGCTGCCGGCCCGGGAAACCTGTCACCGCTGCCGTCGCATCTCGAAGAACTTGACGCACAGTTTCTCGCCGAGGCCCAGCAGGCAGCGTCCGCCCGCTTGAAGGCCCAAGCTTCGTCCGCTCCTGGCGGCGGGGAGCCGCTCGCCGATCAGCCTGCCGGGAGCACGCCACCGCGCACGACCGGCACCGCAAAGCCATCACGCACCAAGGCCGAAAAGGGCGCCGCGGACGATCGCTCATCGGCGAAAAACGTGTTTGCCGCCAAGCAAACTGACAAACCGCCGGCACGGAAAGCTTTTGCGCTTGCCATCGGCGCCGTGACCGTCCTCGCCGTCTGCGCCATCGGCGGGTATTTCTGGTGGCAGTTGCAGCCGCAATCCATCGTCGTGGCCAATCGCGCCCCGCTGCCGCCGCCCCGGATCACTCCCGCTGCGCCGTCGGCGCCTGTCGCCCTGGCACCGGCGCCGGCTCCTGCGGCGCCGACAGCCGCAGCCGGCGAGCAGAGCGCCGCCGCTCGCGCGGCTGCGGCGTACGACACGGGAGACGATGCTCCGCCGACCGCTGCGAAAACCGCGGCCGAGGCCCGCCGCGCGACGCCGGCCCCTGCGGCACCGATCCCGGCGGACAGCCCGATCCGGGTGACCAGGGCGCCGTTGAAGGTCAATCCCTCCCTGACCCGCGGTTTCGAGGCGTTCAATCGGGGGGATCTGGCCCTGGCGCAGATCGAATACGAGCGGGCGCAGAAGGCTGACCCGCGCAATACCGATGCACTGCACGGCCTGGCCGCGATCGCCGCGCGTCAGGGCCGCACCGAACAGGCGGAGTGGCTGTATCGCCAGATCACGGAAGCCGACCCGCAGGACACGGTGGCCATGGCGGCGCTGATCAACAGCCGCGCGCAGATCGATCCGAGCGTCGCCGAAAGCCGGCTGAAGTCCCTGGCGGCGGCTCAGCCGGAGCTCGCCGCGCCGCAGTTTTCGCTGGGCAATCTGTACGCGCGTCACGGCCGCTGGAACGATGCGCAGCAGGCCTACTTCCGCGCCTACAGTGCCGAACCGGACAATCCGGACATTCTCTACAACCTCGCCATCAGCCTCGAGCACCTGCGGCAGAACAAGCTTGCCGCGCAGTATTACAGCCAGGCAATCGCCGCCGCGCAGACCCGGCCCGCCGGATTTGACAAGGCGCAGGCAACTGCAAGACTGCAAACCCTGCAGCCCTGACGCCGGCCCGCTGAGCGGAATCCCCGGTATGCGAAGCGCAATGGCAATGCCGCGGGGCTTGCCCTCGCCGGCAGATGCGGGATAATGATGCTCGTATGAATTCACCACCCAGCCGTCGCCCCATTGGCCAGATACTGATCACGCAAGGCGTGATCAGCGAGGATCAACTGCGCATTGCCCTGCTGGAGCAGATGAAATCCAACCAGCCGGTGGGCAAGCTGCTGGTGGCGCTGGGTTTCGTCTCCGAAGCCACGTTGCGCGATGCGCTGGGCGAGTCGCTCGGGCACAAATCCGTCGACCTGGCCAATTCGATCATCGATTCGGACGCCCTGCGGCTGGTGCCGCGCGAGCTGGCCAAGCGGCACGTGTTCCTCGCGCTCAGCTATTCACGAGCCGAGCAGCGGCTCAAGATCGCCACCGCCGATCCCAACGACATCGTTGCCCTGGACAAGCTGCGCACCCTGATTCACCCGGACCTGGAAATCGAGACGCTGTTGGCCGGCGAATCGGAAATCGCCCGCGCCATCGACCAGTATTACGGCCACGAGCTGTCGATCGACGGCATCCTGCAGGAAATCGAAACCGGCGAGATCGACTATCGCAGCCTTTCCGCGTCGCTCGACGAATACAGCCAGCCGGTGGTGCGGCTGGTCGATGCGCTGCTGACCGATGCGGTCAAGCATGACGCTTCCGACGTGCACTTCGAGCCGGAAGCCAGTTTCCTGCGTATCCGCTACCGGATCGACGGCATCCTGCGCCAGATCCGCGCCCTGCACAAGACCTACTGGGCGGCCATGGCAGTGCGCATCAAGGTGATCAGCGGCATGAACATTGCCGAAACCCGCGCACCGCAGGACGGCCGCATCTCGCTCAACATCAGCGGCCGCCCCGTCGATTTCCGGGTCGCCTCGCAGCCGACCATCCACGGCGAAAACATCGTGCTGCGTATCCTGGACCGGCAGAAGGGCATCGTGCCGCTCGACGGGCTGGGACTCGACGACCGCCAACTGGCGCTGATGAAGCTGATGGTGGCGCGCCCGGAGGGCATCATCCTGGTCACCGGCCCCACCGGCAGCGGCAAGACCACCACGCTCTACTCGGTGCTCAACCACATCAACGAAGAGGGCGTGAACATCATGACCCTTGAAGATCCGGTCGAGTATCCGATGGCCATGATCCGCCAGACCTCGGTGGCGGAATCCGCCAAGCTGGATTTCGCCAACGGCATCCGCTCCATGATGCGCCAGGACCCGGACATCATCCTGGTCGGCGAAATCCGCGACCCGGAAACCGCCGAAATGGCCTTCCGCGCCGCCATGACGGGCCACCAGGTGTACTCGACCCTGCACACCAACTCGGCGCTGGGGATCATTCCGCGCCTGCTCGACATCGGCGTGCTGCCCGACATCATGGCCGGCAACATCATCGGCGTCATCGCCCAGCGCCTGGTGCGCCGCCTGTGCAGCCACTGCCGCAAGCCCTATCCCGCCGACGCCCACGAATGCAAGCTGATGGGGGTGGCGGTCGGCCAGCCGGCGCCCATCCTCTACCGCGCCGCCGGCTGCGACCACTGCGAATACCAGGGCTACCGGGGCCGCCTGGCGATCATGGAGATGCTGCGCCTCGACGACGACATCGACGACCTCATCAGCCGCCGGGCTTCGCAACGGGAGATTCGCAACATGGCGCTGCAGAAGGGCTTTCGTCCGCTGATGGAAGACGGCCTGCGCCGGGTGCTCGACGGCTCGACCTCGATCGAGGAAGTCGGTCGCGTCATCGACCTGACGGAGCGGATGTAACCGCTCCCCCACATCCCGCACCCCCACCATGGCCCTCTATGCCTACAAGGCGATGAATGCCCACGGCAGAACCGTGCTGGGCCGGCTTGAAGCCATGAACGTTATCGATCTCGAAATGCGCCTGAAGCGCATGGACCTCGACTTCATCAACGGCGACACGATGAAGCAGGGCGGCCTGCTCAACCGCGCCAGCATCAGCCGCGCCGAACTGATCAACTTCTGTTTCCATCTGGAGCAACTGGCCCGGGCGGGCGTCTCGCTGGTCGAAAGCCTCGCCGACCTGCGCGACAGCCTGGAAAATCCGCGTTTTCGCGAAATCATCGCCGGCATGGTGGAAAGCATCGAGGGCGGCAAGACGCTCTCCCAGGCACTCGCCGAACATCCGCAGACCTTCGATGAAGTGATGGTCAGCCTGATTCGCGCCGGCGAGGAGACCGGCTCGCTGCCGCAAGTGCTGAACAACCTGCTCGAATCGCTCAAATGGCAGGACGAACTCGCGGCGCACACCAAGAAGCTGGTCATGTATCCGGCCTTCCTCGGCACCGTGGTGGTCGCCATCACGCTGTTCATGATGATCTACCTGGTGCCCAAGATGGCGGGCTTCATCCGCAACATGGGACAGGAATTGCCGATGCAGACCAGGATACTGATCGCCACCTCCGAGTTCTTCGTCAATTACTGGTACGTCGTGCTCGGCGCGCCGATCGTCCTTGCGGTCGTCGTCGCCTTTCTGGTCAGAACCAGCAAGGCGATGCGCTACCGCTTCGACGCTGTAAAGCTGCGCCTGCCCTATATAGGCGACATCCTGCGCAAGATCATCCTGTCGCGCTTCGCTTCGGTGTTCGCCATGATGTACTCCTCCGGGATTACCATCCTCGACTCGATCGAGGCGACCGAGGGCGTGGTCGGCAACCTGGTGATACGGGAAGGCCTGGAAAAGGTCGGCGAGCTGATTTCCGAAGGGCAGAACGTGACAACCGCCTTCCAGACCACCGGAATGTTTCCGCCGCTGGTACTGCGCATGTTGCGCGTCGGCGAGAACACCGGCGCGCTGGACACCGCACTGACCAACGTCAGCTACTTCTATAATCGCGATGTGCGCGAATCCATCGAGAAGGTGCAGACCATGATCGAACCGGTGATGACGGTAACCATCGGCCTGCTGCTCGGCTGGATCATGATGGCCGTGCTGGGCCCGATTTATGACATCATCACCAAGATGAAAACCTGATGGCTGCGAAGCGCATTCTCCTGCTCGATGGCCCCCTCGTCACGGCGCACCACTGGCGCGGCGGCCGCATCCAGGTCGAGGGCGAATTCCGCAACGAACCCGCAGGGCTGGAGGCGTTCGCCGCTTATCTGCAACGGAATCGCTCCAGCCTGTTCTACCTGCTGGCCGACGTTGCCGAAGAGGGCTTCCAGCTCGAAGACCTGCCCTATGTCCAGGGCCCGGACCGCAGCGCGCTGCTGCAGCGGCGGCTCGGCCAGTATTACTACAACACGCCGCTGTCGGCGGCCATCTCCCTTGGCCGCGCAAAGGATGGCCGACGCGACGAAAAGCTGCTGTTCGCCGCCCTCACCCGCGGCGAAACCTTCAGCCCGTGGCTGGACGCCTTGCGCGCAGCGGAGACCAACCTTGCCGGCGTCTATTCCGTGCCGCTGGTGCTTGGCGGGTTGGCGCCGCAACTGCTCGGTGAAAATGGCCCGGTGCTGTTCGTCAGCCTGTCCCGCGGCGGGCTGCGGCAAACCTTCTTCGACCAGGGCAAGCTGCATTTCTCGCGGCTGTCGCAACTCGCGACCCGCGGCGTCGACGAGATCGGCCGCACCGTCGCCAACGACTCGACCAAGATATTCCAGTACCTGGTGGCGCAGCGCCAGGTTCCGCGTGGGGTCGCCCTGCGTACGGTGGTCCTCGCGCACCCAGGGCAAATGCCGGAACTGCAGGACTTCTGCGCCAGCACCGACGATCTTCGCTTCGAATTCATCGACCTCGCCGCCACCGCGCGCAAACAGGGACTCAAGGATCTCCCCGGCGACAGCAACGCCGACAACCTGTTCATCGACAGCCTGGCGCGCAAGACGCCCGCGCGGCAGTTTGCCCCTGCCGGCGACACCCGCATCCACATGCTGTGGCGGATCCGTTCCGCGCTCACCAACGCAGCGTGGATCGTACTGGTCGGCTGCATGATGTTTGCCGGGCGCACCCTCTTCGATGTGTACCAACTGAGAGACGCGGCAGAAGCCGCCAGGACCCTCACGGCCGCGGACACAAAGCGCTATCAGGATATCCTCGACGGCCTGCCCAAGATCAGCGTCACCCCCGACAACCTGCGCGCACTGATCACGCGTTTCGATGCCCTGCAGAAACGCATGCCGGCGATCGAACCCCTGCTCCTGCACCTCAGCCTGGCCCTGAACGACACCCCGAAGGTCGAGCTCACGCGCCTCGCCTGGAAAACCGTGGACAGCCTGGAGGGCGGCGGACCGAAGCCGGGACCTGGAGCGGCACTGCCGGGGGCCGCCGGCAGCGAAAGCTGGGCGGTGATCGAATTCCAGGCACAGCTTCCTCTCGGTCTTGCCAGCGACAAGCGCGCGCAGCTCGAACTGATCGATGCTTTCGCCAACCGGCTGCGCGACCCCAGGACGGATGTCAGGGTCCTCAGCCGGCCCTTCGACATCGAGTCCGACAAGGCGCTCAGGAACCCCTCCGAAAAAGGCGCCGCACAAATCGCGGATGTGCCGAAGTTCGCCATCCGTGTCGCGCGCCGATTGTGAGATACGAATGACCTTTGACATCAAAGACCTCAAGCGCCTGCGCTGGGCCCTCGCCTTTCTGGTCGTCATGGCCCTGATCGGCGGGGGCTCCGTGTGGAGCACCCTGCAGTTGAAACAGATCAGCGAGAGGGCTGCGCGGGAAGCCGCCACCGCACGCAAGAACATCCAGACCAAGTTGGCGCGGGCAAGCGACGAGCAGCAGGAACTGCGCGACAAGATCGTCCGCTTCCAGGCGCTCAAGGCCAAAGGCTATGTCGGCCCGGAACAGCGCCTGGACTGGATTGAAACCATCGCCCGCATCAAAGCCGCGCGCCGCATCTTCAAGCTGGACTACGAATTGGCCGCGCAGCGGCCTGTCGATGCCGGCATCCTGCCGGGAGGCGCTTCGGCCGGTGGGTTCCAGATCATGTCGAGCCAGATGCGGCTGGAACTCCAGCTCCTGCATGAAGGCGAACTGCTGGCGTTTCTTGCGGAATTGCGCAACGCGGTGCAGGCCCTGGTCCAGGTCCGCTCCTGCACCATCGAGCGCCTGGCGCCCGACAACACCGATCGCGGCAGCAAGGCCCAGCTCAAGGCCGAGTGCCTGCTCGAATGGATTACGCTGAAGGAAGGCAAATGAGACTGCCCCTGCGCCTGGTGCCGGGCCTTTGCGGCCTGGCCCTGCTGGTTCCGGCCCCCGCCGCCGACGCCCAGGAACTGGGCCGCCTCTTCTTTACGCCCGAACGCCGCGCAACGCTGGAGCGCCAGCGCACCTTCAACGTCCAGGAAGCGCAAACCCTGCAGGGCACCATCATGAGCCTGGATGGTGTGGTCTATCGGTCGAGCGGCAAGACCACCGTCTGGATCAACCGCCAGGACCAGAACGAGGGCGACAGTGCGCGGACCGGAGTCAGCGCCGTCGTCTCGTCGAGGAAGCCCGGCAGCGCACTGCTGGCGCCCGGGGAAGAAGCGCCGGCGGAACTCAAGGTGGGCGAAACCATCAACCGGGCCACCGGCGTACGCAATACGCGACTGGGCGGCGGCAGCGTGATCACCCCCCGCCCGCCCTCGCGCTAGCGCGGGCAGAACAGAATGTTACGGCCCCGTCGTCGCCCACTGGCTGCTACGCGGACGCGGGGCGCGGCGCTGGTCATTCTGATGGCGCTGCTGACCATGGGCGTGCTCTACTTCGTGACGGTGCAGATCGAAGCACTCAGCCTGTACGAAAGGGCGGCCAAACAGGGGGGCGGCGGCGATTCGCTGACGCAGGCGCATGAAGCGCTGCTCGGATATGCCGCCACTTACCGCGACGACCCGGCGCACACCACCGAGGTTTTCGGCTACCTGCCGTGCCCGGATCTGGTGGGCGACGGAGAGCCCGCGGCCTCCTGCGGCAACGCAGGCGAAGCCAGCGTCGGCCTGCTGCCCTACAAGAAGCTGGGATTGCCGGACCTGAGAGACAGTTCAGGTGGCTGCCTCTGGTATGCGGTTGCGGGAACCTTCAAGAACAATCCGAAGGCCAGCGCCAGCGTGATGAACTGGGACACCCAGGGGCAATTCAGGGTCGTTGATTCCTCCGGCAGCGACCTTGTCGCGCCGGACGACGCCCAGGGCGGAGCGGCGGCGGTGATCTTCGCCGCCGGCTCCCCACTCGGCGGGCAAAACCGCACGCCCGGCGGCAGCGCACCATGCCAGATAGATCCCGCACAGATCGCGGCCTACCTGGATGGCGGCAACAACACCATCGCCGGCAGCGCCACCATCACCCTGACCCAGGGCCTTGTCAAGGAAGCCACAACCAACAACGACCGCCTGGCGTGGGTGACGCCCAAGGAAATTTTTGACCGCGTGGTCAAGCGCAAGGATTTCAGTAAAGATCTGACCGCCACGCCGCCGGGGCAGACCAATACCAATATGCTGTTCGACCGTATCAAGGCGGCGCTGGACCTGAGGATTCAGAACGACATCTTCAACGGCACCGCCACCAGCCTGCCGACCAACAGCGCCAGCTACACCCCCAAGCCGGCCGGCATTTCCACCGGCGAGGTCGATCCGGCGCTGGACATCCTGGTGACCAACCAGCCGAATTACGCGAACTACCTGGCGAACTGGGGCGAGCAGTTCCGCCAGGCCGTTTGCGACAATGTCGCGTCGCCGTGCCTCGACATCAACAACGGCGGCACGGCGAATTGCCGCGGCGCGTTGATGCTGGGCGGGCGCACGACCGACGGTCGGCCGCGAACGGCGGCGCAAAAAGGATCGTCCCTGTCAATCCTCGCCAACTATTTCGAGAGCGGATCGAGTACCGGCGGGCGGGACCTGCTCACCGGATCGGGAAGGTTTGTCGGCAATGCCGCTTTTGCCGCTGCGAGTCCGGCCGCCGATGTTGCCGCCTGCCTCGGCTATGGCAGCTTCGTTTCGCTGAAGGCGGACGCCGCGCAATTTGCCACCGGCACCATAACGCCGGGTGGCGGCGGCAGTGGAGTGGCCACGGTGACCGGGGTCGGCGGCGCCTCGCCGGAGATCGTGCTTGGCAGCACAACCGCAAACGCCCGTGCCGGCTGTGTCTGGTACCCGACGGCGCTGCCGCTCGAATCCAGCCTGCGCGTCTATTTCAAGTACCGGATTGATTCCGCGACAACCGGCAGCACAGCCCGCGGCTATGCGCTGGCGCTCGCCGATGCGGCGACCAACAGCCCCTACAGCATCGACCCGCTGATGTGCGGTTCCCGCAGCAGCACGTCACTGGGTTACGCCGGCGCACCGGTGTCGGGTACGGCAACGGTACTGGGTACCACCCAGACGATTCAGTCGACCGCCTGGTCGTATTCCAGCGGTTTGGCAACGATCACCACGGCCTTGTCGCACTTCTTCAATGTCGACGATATCGTCACCATCGCCGGCGCCTCGCCGACCGGCTACAACGGGACCTACAAGATCGTATCGACCTGCTCACCACTGCCCTGTGTGGCTTCTCCGTTCTCGAACATATTCACCTACAGCGTCGCCTATCCCGGGCCCGCGCGCGCCGGCATCGCGCCGCCCAAGCTCGGGGTCGAGTTCGACACCAACGTAGACTCCTCGCGCAACGATCCCTCCGCAGAACATTTCGACTTTCTCTACTGGGGCTCCGCCGGCGACAACAACCTGCAGGCGGCAAGCACCACCCGCGACGGCGCCGACGACAACAGGCACAACGATGGTGTTGCCGGCGACGGCAGCCAGCCGCTCAATCCGCGCAGCCTCACCACCACCTCGGCAACCGCCACCGCGGCAGCCGGCATTGCCGCCGCGCGATGGACCGGCGGCACCGCAACCATCACGACATCGGCGCCGCACGGCTTCCCCCTCGGCCCCGGCCAGATCGTGGTCGTTTCGGATACCGGCCCGCTCGGCTACCAGGGCACCTACACGGCCACCGTCACCGGTGCGAACCAATTCACCTACTCGCTGGCGACCGATCCGGGCGCCTATCCCTACGTCGCCACCGTGGCCACGGCGACATGGGCCGGCGGGACGGCGACGATTACCACATCCGCAGATCACGGCCTGTCGACCGGGGCGAGCGTCACCGTGTCGAATGTCTCGCCAGGCGCCTGGAACGGCACCTATGTGGTCACGGTGATCGATGCCACGCATTTCAGGTACTCGCTCGCCTCCAATCCGGGCAGCTATGTCTCGGGCGGCCAAGTGTCCGCTCCCCTGAGCTGGGTCAACACGGCCTCCTGGTCGGGCGGCATCGTCACCATGACCACCGCCGCCGCACACAAGCTGGTAAGCAACCAGTACGTCACGGTCAGCGGAATCCTCCCGTCCGGCTACAACGGCACCTACCGCGCCACCGTCGTCGACGCCACGACTTTCACCTACCCGCTCACCAACCCCTCTACCAACCCGGGGGCCTATGTCTCGGGCGGGCTGGTGGCTATCGCCGGCATCACCAGCACCGTCATGGCCGCCACCACGACCAACATCACGGGAACCACGTGGTCGACTTTCGGCACGGTGACGGTGACTACCGCAGTGGCGCACAGTCTGACCGTCGGACAGTCGGGACAGACGGTCTACATCAGCGGCGTAACGCCTGCGGGCTACAACGGTGTCTACGCTGTCACTTCGGTACCCAGCACCACAAGCTTCACCTACTCTCTTGCCAATGCTGGCCTGACTCCCGGCACCGCGTTCGGGGTGGTTGCGGTCGCTGCACCAGCCAGCGCCACCATCAATGCCGCCGCATGGTCACCGACCAATGGCGGCACGGCCACCCTCACCGCCGCCCACGGCTTCACCAGCGGGCAGATCGTCAATATCGGCGGCATTTCGCCGGGCGGCTACAACGGCGCGTATGCCATCACGGTGGTTGATGCGACGCATTTCAGTTACCCGCTCGCCGCCGATCCGGGCGGCTCATTCGACGCGACGACATTCGCCACACCGGGGATCGCCACGGTCAAGAGCAGCGACGTGTATCTTCCCCACAATGGCACCATGCCGCTCGATACCGACATCCACGTCCGCCTTGACGTGAGCCGCAGCTACGATGCCGGCAAGCATCAGGCAACGGTGACGCTCAGGGCCTACATCGGCGACACCTTTGCCCTGGCCGGTAACTGCGGGCTGGCCGACTTCAAGAACTTCAGCCGCGATCTTTCGGTGCTGTGCCCGATCCGCACCCCGACCATCGAACAAAACGGCATTGTGGTCAATGACGTGGCCGGCCCGGCGCTGCGCAACATCTATTTCGGATATTCAACGTCGCGCGGATCGAGCGTGAACGATAATGAGACCATCCACATCCAGAACCTGATCCTGCGCAGCCAATGACACGACCATCCACCCGCGCCTCCGGCTTCACCCTGATCGAACTGGCGATCGTCCTGTTCATCGTTTCCCTGCTGATCGGCGGCATGCTGATCCCGCTTTCGGCACAAACCGAGATTCGTGGCCACCAGGAAACCGACAAGGCGCTTGCCACCATCCGCGAAGCGCTGATCGGCTTTGCCGCGATCAATGGCCGCCTGCCCTGCCCGGCGGTGGCCAGCATTCCCTCAGGCACCACCGTGAGCGGCCTCCAAGCCGGCATGGAAGCCACCACTCCGGCCGGCGCAAACGGGCCCTGCGCGTGCGCCACCAGCGCCAACAGCGGCATCGCCGGAATCGTCGGCGCCGGCGCCGTGGCATGCTCGGTCGCCAGTGCCGACAGCGTGGGCGGAGTCCTGCCCTGGGCAACGCTGGGCCTGCAGGAAAGCGATGCCTGGGAACACCGCTATACCTATCGCGTTTCGACGCAGTTCGCGCGCCTGGCCACAGGTCAAACCGACTTCGGCGCGTGCACCCCCGCCACCCCGGTCCAGAACGCGGCGTTCGCCTTGTGCTCGCTGGGCGCTTTCACCATATCCACGGCGGCCAGCGGCGGCACAACCGTCGCAGGCAATGTCCCGGTGGTCGTTGTTTCGCACGGGAAGAACGGCCTCGGTGCGACATCGCCGACCGGCATTGTCGCCATCGCCGCCACGGCTGCCGACGAAGTCGAAAACGCAGACAACAATGTGGCGTTTGTGAGCAACACCATCATCGACGACCAAATAGTCTGGGTGCCAACCAGCGTCCTGATGAGCCGTATGCTCGCTGCCGGCCGCCTGCCCTGACCCGGGCAAGGGCGGGTAACCGCCGGGCGCCCAAGCACATTGCGGAAATCAACCGAAGCCCTGCGGATTGTTGCGCTGCCAGTTCCACGAATCGCGGCACATGTCCTGCAGCGTGCGCCGCACGGCCGAGCCCAGGCGCTGCCTGGCCAGGGAGGGATCGGCCCGACAAGCTTGACCGGGATAAATCCAAACCGCGCCTCTGGCGTATGATTCAACGTATGAAAGTAAGAAAATCGATCTGAGGTAAGCCATGGAAGCGATCCTGAGCAGCAAAGGCCAGATAACCCTCCCCAAACCACTGCGGGAGCGACTTCATCTCAACACCGGTGACCGGGTGGAGTTTCTTCTCGGCGACGACGGCCGTGTGGAGTTGGTGCCGACCTCTGGGTCCGTCAAGCGGCTGAAGGGGATGGTTCCGCTACCCGCCAAGGCCGTCACGCTGGAACAGATGGATGTCGCCATCGCGGGGCGCGCGGGACGCGGATGATCGGACTGGATACCAACATCCTGGTTCGTTACATCGTTCAGGATGATGCCGCACAGGCCACGGCAGCCACTGCCTTGATCGAAGGCAAGTGCAATGCCGAAACTCCCGGCTGGGTGGATTGCATTGTTCTGTGCGAACTGGTCTGGGTGCTCGAATCAGCCTATGGCTACACCCGCGCCACCGTCGTCGAGGTGCTGCGAACGATACTCACCTCGGCCGAGTTGCGGGTTGAAACACCCGACCTGGCCTGGAACGCATTGCGCAGCTACCAAAGCGGTGAAGCGGGTTTTGCCGATTGCCTGATCGGCCTGCGCAATCGGCAGGCCGGCTGCGAAACGACGGCAACTTTTGACAAACGTGCGGGACGAATGGGGACACATCGTTTGGCGAAAATCTGAGGTCAGCGCGGGACGCGAAATTGCCGACGCGCTAAGCGCAGGCGTCACGACACCACACCATCAGGTGAAGCCCTGCGGATTGTTGCGCTGCCAGTTCCACGAGTCGCGGCACATGTCCTGCAGCGTGCGCCGCGCGGTCCAGCCCAGGCGCTGCCTGGCCAGGGAGGGATCGGCCCAGCACGCGGCAATATCGCCCGGCCGGCGCGCGACAATGCGACAGGGAATCTTCCTGCCGCTGGCTTGCTCGAAGACCCGCACCAGTTCCAGCACGCTGTGGCCACGGCCGGTGCCGAGATTCGCCGTCAGCACCTCGCGCGGGTCGCGCAAGGCCCACTCCATGGCCGCCACATGGCCTTCTGCCAGGTCCATGACATGGATGTAATCGCGGACGCCGGTGCCGTCCGGCGTCGGGTAGTCGCCGCCAAACACCTGCAGTTCCGGCAGGCGGCCGACCGCCACCTGCGCGATGAACGGCATCAGGTTGTTGGGAATGCCGTTGGGGTCTTCGCCGATCAGCCCGCCGGGATGCGCGCCCACCGGGTTGAAGTAGCGCAGCAGGGCGATCGACCAGCCGGGCGCGGCGCGCTGCTGGTCGCGCAGGATGTCCTCGACCATGCGCTTGCAGCGGCCATAGGTGCTGGCCGGGCGCAAGGCGGCGGTTTCCGCAACCGGGCCGGAGTCCGGCTCGCCGTAAACGGTGGCGGAGGAACTGAACACAATGCGCCTGACCTCCGCGCGCATCATCGCCTCCAGCAGCACCAGCGTCCCGGCCACGTTGTTGTCGTAGTAACGCAGCGGGTCCGCCATGGATTCGCCGACCGCCTTGAGCCCGGCAAAATGGATCACGGCCGTGATCGGGTACTGGTCGAAGACACCGTCCATGTCCCGGCGCGAGCGCACATCGCCCTCGACACAGGGCACCGGCCGCCCGACGATGGATTCCAGCCGCTGCACGCCTGGCGGCTTGCTGTTGCTGAAGTTGTCGAACAGAACCACCTCGCGCCCGGCTGCGACCAGGACCGCAGCGGCGTGCAGGCCGATGTAACCGGCGCCGCCTGTCAGCAGGATCATTTGCACGTTCCGGTGTATGGATGGCCGGATTCTAGCCGCGCTTGTGCCCGGCATCACAATTCCTGACTTCACGGAGCCGTGCCGCCGGTAGAATCGCGGCATCCACTTTCAGGAGTTCGCCGTGGCCAGAGACTTCAGGATTGCGCCAAGCATTCTCTCCGCCGACTTCGCCAGGCTGGGCGAGGAAGTCGACAACGTACTCAAGGCGGGCGCCGACATCGTCCATTTCGACGTCATGGACAACCACTATGTGCCGAACCTGACCATCGGCCCCCTGGTCTGTGAAGCCCTGAAGAAGCACGGCGTCACGGCGCCGATCGACGTGCATCTGATGGTCAAGCCGGTCGACCGCATCGTTCCCGACTTCGCCAGGGCCGGCGCCAGCTACATCACCTTTCACCCGGAGGCATCGGAACATATCGACCGCACCATCGAACTGATCCGCGAATGCGGCTGCAGGCCGGGGCTGGTGTTCAACCCGGCGACGCCGCTTGACGTGCTCGAGTACACGCTGCACAAGCTCGACATGGTGCTGCTGATGAGCGTCAACCCCGGCTTCGGCGGCCAGAAGTTCATCCCCCAGGTGCTCGACAAGGCGCGCCAGGTGCGCCGGATGATCGATGCGCGCGGCCTCGACATCAGCCTCGAAATCGACGGCGGCGTCGGTCCGGCCAACATCCTCGACGTGGCGCGGGCCGGGGTCGATACCTTCGTCGCCGGCTCGGCCGTATTCGGCGCCGGACGCGACAGCGACCCGCATCGCTACGACACGGTGATCGGCGCGCTGCGCGCCGAACTCGCCAAGGCCTGACTACTTCTTCCTGACGCGGCGCCTGGCGGCCAGTTCGCGCCGCAGCTCGCCCTGCACCAGGCTCAATTCGGCCTGCATGGTTTCGATGTTCCGCCGCCGCGTGTCGAGTTCCGCCATCGCCTCGTCGATGCGCCGGATAAGGTAGTCGAGTTGTTTGGCGTGGCCTTCGCCATGGTCGCCGTAGAGCGACAGGATGTGCTCGATTTCGGCCAGCGACATGCCCACCGCCCGCCCGCGCAGGATCAGCCCGAGGCGCACCCGGTCCCGGCGCGAATAGGCGCGCCCGCCGTTGATGCGGCGCGGCGCCAGCAGGCCCTTGTCTTCGTAGAAGCGAATCGCGCGCAAGGACAGGCCGAATTCGCGCGACAGCTCGGTGATGCCGTACCAGTCGCCATCGGCCGATCGGCGATGGCTCGCGACCAAAGCCGCGGCGCCGGCGGCGGCCTTGCCTGTCGTCCCTGCCCTGCCTGCTTTCGTCGCCATCCGATGTCCGTCGCCCATTGCGCGGCAGCGCACCGCGTGACGCCATGCTACCAAGACACGGTCCCCTATTCAAGAGCAATATTGCCTTAACGGCATCCTGTTGACGTTAACGTTACCATTGGCTAGCATGGGCGGACTGCTACAGCGCGCAACAGCCCGCGCGGAGGATTTTGCCGATGACCGCCAGCAACGCATACCGCAGCATTTTTCGCCCCGGCCTGTTCGCCGGCGAAGTGCATTGGGTCACCGGCGGCGGCAGCGGCATCGGTCGCTGCGTGGCCCATGAACTGGCCGCGCTGGGCGCCACCGTGCTGCTGACCGGGCGCACCGAAGCGAAGTTGCAGCAGGTGGCCGCGGAAATCGCGGAGGACGGCGGCCGCGCCGAGATCGCCGCCTTCGACATCCGGGACGAAGACGCGGTGCGCGCCGCCGTAACGGCAGCAAGCGGCCGCCACCACCGCATCCACGGCCTGGTGAACAACGCCGGCGGCCAGTTTCCCGCGCCCCTGGCGGCGATCAGCAGGAAGGGCTTCGAGACCGTGATCGCCAGCAACCTGACCGGCGGCTTCCTGATGATGCGCGAGCTCTACCTGCAATCGATGCAGGGCCACGGCGGCGCCATCGTGAACATGACCGCCGACATGTGGAACGGCATGCCCGGCATGGGCCATTCGGGCGCCGCCCGCGCCGGCATGGCCAACCTGACCAAGACGGCTGCAGTAGAGTGGGCCGCCAGCGGGGTGCGCGTCAATGCGGTGGCCCCCGGCTGGATCGCCTCGTCGGGCATGGACAGCTACCAGGGCCCGGTGCGCGAAATGATTCCGAAGCTGAAGCGCCATGTGCCGCTGCGCCGCCTCGGCACCGAATCCGAAGTCAGCGCCGCGATCTGCTTCCTGCTGTCGCCCGGCGCCGCATTCATCACCGGGGTGACGCTGGCCATCGACGGCGGCGCGCCGCTGGACTCGCCGCTGTTTCCCATTCCCGATCACCGGCGCGCCGCGGCCTTCGACGGCTTCCACCGCGGCGTGACGCCCGACGTGCTTAAGGAGCCCTGAGCTTGCCGGCGCTGACATCGCTCATCGATCCGGGATCGGCGGCCTTCGCCGCCAACGTCCGGCGCATGGAGGAGCGGCTGGCCGAAGTGCGCGCCCTGGAACAAAAGGTGCGCGACGAGTCGGCTTCCAAGCGCGACAAGTTCGACAGGCGCGGCCAGTTGCTGCCGCGCGAGCGCGTCGCCCGGCTGCTCGATCGCGGCAGCGACTTCATCGAGTTCGCCACGCTGGCCGGCCTCGGCATGCACGACGACGATGGTGACAGGTCGGTGCTGGGCGGCGGCGCGATCATCGGCATCGGCAGCGTCGCCGGCAAGCGCTGCGTGGTGATGGCCAGCGACAGCGCGATCAAGGGCGGCACCATTCCGCCGATGGGCCTGAAGAAGAACCTGCGCGCGCAGGAGATCGCCCGCGACAACCGCCTGCCGCTGCTCTACCTGGTCGAAAGCGGCGGCGCCAACCTGATCTACCAGGCGGAAATCTTCATCGAGGGCGGCCGCAGCTTTGCCAATCAGGCGCGGCTTTCCGCCGCCGGCATTCCGCAGATCGCCATCGTACATGGCGCCTCCACCGCCGGCGGCGCCTACCTGCCTGGCCTGTCGGACTATGTGATCCTGGTGCGCGGCCGCTCCAGCATCTATCTGGCCGGCCCGCCGCTGGTCAAGGCCGCCATCGGCGAAGAGACCGACGAGGAAGCGCTGGGCGGCGCCGAGACCCACGCCAGCGTCACCGGGCTCGGCGAGTACCTCTGTGAAAACGACGCCCATGCGATCGCCATGGCGCGGGAGGTGATGGACAAGCTCAACTGGGATGCCGCGACGCCGGCACGCAGTGCGCCAACACCGCGCCTTCCAACCGCGGAATTGATGGGCCTGGTCCCCGCCGACGAGCGCGAGCCCTACGACGTGCGCGAAGTCGTCGCGCGCCTGGTCGACGCCTCCGACTTCCTCGAATTCAAGGCGACCTACGGCACCGACACGATCTGCGGCCATGCCCGCCTGCACGGGCATGCGGTGGGAATACTGGGCAACAACGGCCCGATCCAGCCCGATGGCTCGGTCAAGGCCGCGCAGTTCATCCAGCTCTGCGACCAGAGCGCGACGCCCCTGATCTTCCTGCAGAACACTACCGGCTACATGGTCGGCTCGGTGGCCGAGCGCGCCGGCGCGATCAAGCACGGATCGAAGATGATCCAGGCGGTGGCCAACGCCCGCGTGCCGAAGCTGACCATCGTGCTCGGCGGCTCCTATGGCGCCGGCAACTACGGCATGTGCGGGCGCGGCTTCGACCCGCGCTTCATATTCTCCTGGCCCTCGGCGCGCACCGCGGTGATGGGCGCGGCGCAGGCGGCCAAGGTCATGGAGATCGTCGGCCGCGCGAAATTGGAGCGCGCCGGGCAGCCGGCCAACGAAAACGCGCTGGCGGCGATGAGCGAAGGCCTGCGGCTGCGCCTGGAAAAGGAATCCTCGGTGCTGTTCGGCACCGCGCGCATGTGGGACGACGGCATCATCGCCCCGCGCGACACCCGCCGCGTGCTCGGACTCTGCCTGGACATCATCGCCGAGGGCGCCGCGCGCACGCTGCACGCCAACACTTTCGGCGTCGCGAGGATGTAGAACTAGGGCTTCACCACAGAGGCACAGAGACACAGAGGGGAAGCAACAACCAAGTTTCTTGTCGAATTTCTCTGTGCCTCTGTGTCTCTGTGGTTCAGGTTTTTTCAGCTTCGGGAGATTTCAATGCAATTCACCGCCGAACACCGCCAGCTTGCCGATACCGTCAGCCGCTTCGTGCGCGAGGAAATCAATCCGCATGTCGCGGAGTGGGAAGCCGCGGAGCAGTTTCCATCGCATGAAGTCTTCAAGAAGCTCGGCGACCTGGGCCTGCTGGGCCTCAAGTACCCGGCCGAGTATGGCGGCCAGGGCCTCGACTTTTCCTACTCGATGGTCATGGCCGAAGCGCTCGGCGATTGCAGTTGCGGCGGCATACCGATGGCCATCGGCGTGCAGACCGACATGTGCACGCCGGCCCTGGCGCGTTTCGGCACGGAGCAGCTCAAGCGCGATTTCCTGGCGCCTTCGATTGCCGGCGACCTGGTGGGCTGCCTCGGCGTCTCGGAACCCGGCGGCGGCTCGGATGTCGCGGCGGTGAAGACCACTGCGAAGAAAAATGGCGGCGACTACGTGATCAACGGCAGCAAGATGTGGATTACCAACGGCATCAAGGCCGACTGGTGCTGCCTGCTGGCCAACACGTCCGAAGGCGCGCCGCATCGGAACAAGTCGCTGATCATGGTGCCGATGGACGCCGCGGGCATCAGCCGGCAGAAGATCCGCAAGATCGGCATGGACGCCTCCGACACCGCGCAACTCTTCTTCGACGAGGTACGCGTGCCGCTGACCAACGTGATCGGCCAGGAAGGCATGGGCTTCACCTACCAGATGCTCCAGTTCCAGGAAGAACGCCTGTGGGGGGCGGCGAGTTCCCTGCGCATGATGGACAACATGATCGACCAGACCATAGCCTACACGCGCGAACGCCAGGCCTTCGGCAAGGCCATCCTCGACAACCAGGTGGTGCATTTTCGACTGGCCGAATTGCGCACCGAAGTCGAGGCCCTGCGCGCGCTGACCTACCGCGCGGTCGAGGACTACGTCGCCGGCAAGGATGTAACGCGGCTGGCCTCGATGGCCAAGCTGAAGACCGGGCGGCTGGACCGCGAGGTGGCCGATTCCTGCATGCAGTACTGGGGCGGCATGGGCTACACCTGGGACAATCCTGTTTCCCGCGCCTGGCGCGACGGCCGCCTGGTGTCGATCGGCGGCGGCGCCGACGAAGTCATGCTGGGCATAATCGCCAAGCTCGAAGGCACGCTGCCGCGCTCATGACTTTCCGCAAGGTCCTGATCGCCAATCGCGGAGAGATCGCCTGTCGCATCATGCGCACGGCGCGCACGCTGGGCTACCGCACGGTCGCCGTGTATTCCGACGCCGACGCCGGCGCGCCGCACGTGCGGCTCGCCGACGAGGCGGTGCGCATCGGTCCCGCGCCGGCGGCGCAGTCCTACCTGAACATCGACGCGCTGCTCGCGGCAGCCCGCACGACCGGCGCCGATGCCGTGCATCCGGGCTATGGCTTCCTCAGCGAAAGCGCCGCCTTCGCCCGCGCCTGCGTCGAGGCCGGCCTCGAGTTCATCGGCCCGCCGGCGGAGGCCATTGCCGCCATGGGCGACAAGGCCGGCGCCAAGCGGCGCATGATCGCCGCCGGCGTGCCGACGGCCCCCGGCTATCTTGGCGAAGACCAGAGCGATGCAGGCCTTTGCGCCGAAGCCGGGAAGCTGGGATTCCCGCTGCTGGTCAAGGCCGTGGCCGGCGGCGGCGGACGCGGCATGCGGCTCGCCCACAACGCGACGGAACTGCCCGAAGCGCTCGCCGGCGCGCGGCGCGAAGCGCTGGCCGCCTTCGGCGACGCCACGCTGATGCTGGAGCGCCTGATCCCGGGCGCAAGGCATGTCGAAATCCAGGTCTTCGCCGATGCCCATGGCAATGCCGTGCATCTGGCCGAGCGCGACTGCACCGCACAGCGGCGGCGGCAGAAGGTGATCGAGGAGGCGCCCTCGCCCGTCGTCACCCCCGCCCTGCGCGAAACAATGGGCCGCGACGCGGTCGCCGCGGCGCTGGCAGTTGGCTATCGCGGCGCAGGCACCGTCGAGTTCATCGTCGACCAGGACTTGCGCCACTACTTCCTGGAAATGAATACGCGCTTGCAGGTGGAGCACGCGGTCACCGAAATGATCACCGGGCAGGATCTGGTCGAATGGCAGTTGCGCGTCGCCGCCGGCGAAGCCTTGCCGTTGCAGCAGGACGAGATCCGCTGCAGCGGCCATGCCATCGAGGCGCGGCTGTATGCCGAAGATCCCTATGCAGGCTTCGCTCCGCAAGCCGGCCCCGTGCTGCACTTCCGGCCCGAGGCGGCAGCCCGACCCGGCCTGCGCATCGATTCCGGCATCGCTCAGGGCGGCACCGTGACCTCCTTCTATGACCCGCTGCTGGCGAAAGTGATTGCTCACGGCCGCGACCGCGCGGATGCCATCCGGCGCCTGATGGCGGCGCTCGAAGACGCGCCCCTGCTGGGCATTACGACCAATGGCCGCTTCCTGCGCGACCTGGTCGACCACGACAGCTTCCGCGCCGCAACCATGCACACCACGCTGCTCGACGAATGGCTCGAAAGGGGCGAAGCGATCCTGCAACGCCCGCTGCCGACTGATGCCGATTGGCAGCTTGCCGCCGCCGTGTTCGGCGGCGATGCCGGCTGGCGCGCGACCAGCGTCGCCGGTTTCGACCTGACGCTGGTCTGCAGCGGCGAAACCCGCACGCTGCGCGTCGAATCCGCGGGCGGCATGGCAAGAGTCGGCGCCGGCGATTCGGCAACCGCGGTGCGCATCGAGTCCGCAGAACACGGCCGCCTGCGCTACACGACGGACGGCATCACGCGCCACGCCTTCCTGCACCGCGACGGCAGCACGCTTCACTTGTCGCGCGATGCCACGGTTTTCGTCTTCAGCGAAGCCTCGCCCTTCCCGGCAAGCGAGGCCCGTCACGATCCCTGCACTGCCCGCGCGTCGGTCGCCGGCACCATCGCACGCATCGAAGTCGCTGTCGGCGATGCCGTGGCGGCCGGGCAGACGCTGGCCGTGATCGAAGCCATGAAAATGGAAATGCGCGTTACGGCAAACACAGCCGGCACGGTTGCCGCCATCCGCGTGCTGGCCGGCCAGCAGGTCGCGGCCGGCGCGGTGCTGGTCGATCTGACACTCCAGGAGGCATGATGCAGCCCACCGAAAAAGCCATCCTCACCTGCGCGCTGACCGGCGTGCTGACCGATCCGCGGCAGCATCCGGTGCCGGTCACCCCCGCCGAGATGGCTGCGTCGGCGCGCGAGGCCTACGACGCCGGCGCATCGATCATGCATGTGCATCTGCGCCGGCAGGAGCCGGGCCAGGGGCACCTGCCGTCATGGGACCCGGAGGTCGCCGCCGCAATCGTCGACGCGATCCGCGCCGCCTGCCCCGGCGTCATCATCAACCTGACCACCGGCGTGATCGGCGCCGACATCTCCGGCCCGGCGGCCTGCATCCGCAGCGTCCGGCCCGAGATCGCCGCCTGCAATGCGGGTACCCTGAACTACCTGAAGCTGCGCGAGGACGGCCGCTGGGCCTGGCCGCCAATGGTTTTCGACAATCCCGTGGAGAAGGTCCAGGCCTTCCTCGACGTGATGCGCGAGACCGGCACCCGTCCCGAGTTCGAATGCTTCGATGTCGGCATCGTGCGCTCGGCCGGCATGTACCGCAGGGCGGGCATGACGGATCACCTCGACTACAACTTTGTCATGGGCGTGGCCTCGGGCATGCCCGCCGATGCCAACCTGCTGAAACTGCTGCTGCGCTGGATCGAGCCGGGCTCGCCGTGGCAGGCGACGCTGATCGGCCGCGCCGAAATCTGGCCGCTGCACCAGCGCGTCGCCGAGCTGGGCGGCATGCTGCGCACGGGGCTGGAGGATACCTTCTACCTGCCCGACGGCAGCCGCGCGGCGGGCAACGGCGCATTGATCGAAGCCCTCGCCAACTGCGCGCGCAGAACTGGGCGCCACGTCGCCAGCCCCGTCGAGGCGCGTGCAGCACTTGGATTGGCCGTCGCATGACAAGGGACTCGCGAAGGGTCTGATCCTTGTAACCACCAAGGAAACCTTCTTCTCGACGGTAACCGGCGCCGCCTCACTCCACCGTGACGCTCTTCGCCAGGTTGCGCGGCTTGTCCACGTCTGTGCCTTTGACCAGCGCTGCGTGATACGACAGCAATTGCAGCGGCACGACATGCAGCACCGGCGACAGCAGGCCGTAGTGCTCGGGCAGGCGCAGCACGTGTACGCCTTGTTCCGCGTCGACCGCCGAATCCGCGTCGGCGAAGACGTAGAGCTCTCCGCCGCGCGCGGCAACTTCCTTGAGGTTGGACTTGAGTTTCTCCAGCAGGGCGTCGTTGGGCGCGATGCTGACCACCGGCATGTCTGCATCGACCAGCGCCAATGGACCGTGCTTGAGTTCGCCGGCCGGGTAGCCCTCGGCATGGATGTACGAGATTTCCTTGAGCTTCAGCGCGCCTTCCAGCGCGATCGGGTAATGCGGGCCACGGCCGAGGAACAAGGCGTGCTGCTTGTCGGCGAAGCGCCTGGCCCAGAGCTTGATTGCGGGTTCGAGCGCCAGCACCTTCTGCACCGCCAGCGGCAGGTGGCGCAGCACCGCTAGGTGCCCGGCTTCCTGCTCGGGCGTCAGGCGCCCGGCCTGTTTGGCCAGGGTCACCGCCAGCAGGAACAGCGCCGCCAACTGGGTGGTGAAGGCCTTGGTCGAGGCGACACCGATCTCGGGTCCGGCGCGGGTCAGGAATCGAAGCGCGCATTCGCGCACGATGGCCGATTCCGCCACGTTGCAGATCGCCAGGGTACGTGCCATGCCCAGCGCCCTGGCATGCTTGACCGAGGCGAGCGTATCCGCGGTTTCGCCGGACTGGGAAATCGCCACCACCAGTTGTTGCGGGTTCGGCACCGAAACGCGGTAGCGATATTCGCTGGCAATCTCAACGCTGCAGGCGATGCCCGCCAGTTGCTCGATCCAGTAGCGCGCCACCAGGCCGGCATGATAGCTGGTGCCGCAGGCAAGGATCAGCACCGAAGACACTCCCTGCATCATCTGCGGCGCGGCCACGCCGAACAGGTTGGGTGTCAGGGTCTGCGCACCACCGATCAATTCCAGGGTGGCGGCCAGGGCGTGCGGCTGCTCGAAGATTTCCTTCTGCATGTAGTGCCGGTAGTCGCCCAGTTCGACATCGTCGGCCGACAATGTGCTTTCATGCACCGCACGGTCCGCCGGCACGTTGGCCGCCTTGCCGTCGGCGCCGACTATCCGAACCGCATCGCGCCGGAGCTCGGCGACATCGCCATCCTCCAGATAGATCATGCGCCGCGTGACCTGCAACAGGGCCGATGCATCCGATGCGGCGTAGTTGCCGTCCTCGCCCAGGCCCAGCAGCAGCGGGGCGCCGTTGCGGGCGACGACAATGCCGTCGTCCCCTTCCCGCACCACTGCGATGGCATAGGCGCCGACCAGGCGCGCGGTCGCCAGGCGCACGGCATCCAGCAGGTCGGGCGCCGACTTCAGCTTGTGGCGGATCAGGTGGGCGATGACTTCGGTGTCGGTATCCGAGGTGAATACGTAACCGTCGGCCATCAGTTCCTGCTTCAGTTCGGAATAGTTCTCGATGATGCCGTTATGCACCACGGCGAGCCCGGCGGAGACATGCGGATGCGCGTTGCGCTCCGAGGGCACGCCATGGGTGGCCCAGCGGGTATGGGCAATGCCCAGGTGGGCTACCTGGCCGGCCGCCTGCGTCGCCAGTTCGGCGACGCGGCCTACGCTGCGCAAGCGTGTCAGCGCGGGATTGAGCAGTGCCAGTCCGGCCGAATCGTAGCCGCGGTACTCGAGCTTCATCAGTCCTTCGATCAGGACGGGGACGATGTTGCGGTCAGCGACCGCGGCAACGATGCCGCACATGGCCTGGAGCTATTTCTGCTTGACCGGCCGCTTCCAGCCGGGAATCGACACCTGCTTTGCGCGCGAGACGGTGAGCTGGTCGGGCGGGGCATCCCTGGTCAGGGTCGTGCCCGCGCCCAGCGTGGCGCCGCGGCCGACGTTGACGGGGGCGACCAACTGGGTGTCCGAGCCGATGAACACGTCATCGCCGATCACGGTGCGAAACTTGTTGGCGCCGTCGTAGTTGCAGGTGATGGTGCCGGCGCCGACATTGACGCGGCTGCCGATGGTGGCATCGCCGACATAGGCGAGGTGGTTGGCCTTCGAGTGATCGGCGATGGTCGAGTTCTTGACCTCGACAAAATTGCCGATGTGCACCTCGCGGCCGAGTTCGGTGCCTGGCCGCAGGCGCGCGTAGGGGCCGATGATGTCGTCCGGCCCGACCACGGCATCCTCGATATGGCAGAAGGGGGCAATCCGCGCGCCGCTGCCGATGCGGCAGTTCTTCAGCACGCAGTTGGCGCCGATGGCTACCCGGTCGGCGAGTTCGACGCGGCCTTCGAACACGCAATTGACGTCGATGCCGACATCGCGGCCGCAGACCAGTTCGCCGCGCACGTCGATGCGCGCCGGGTCACTCAGCGTCACGCCGGCTTCCATCAGCCCTTCGGCGATGTTGCGCTGCTGCACGCGCTCCAGCTCCGCGAGTTGCAGCTTGCTGTTGACGCCTTCGATTTCCCAGGCAGCATCGGGGTGAGCGGTCACGATCGGCATGCCCTCGGCGACCGCCAGCGCGACGATGTCGGTCAGGTAGTACTCGCCTTGCGCGTTGCGCTTGCCCAGCGTGGGCAGCCAGCGCGCCAGCGCCGCGGTGGGCGCGATCAGGATGCCGGTGTTGATCTCGCGGATCGCGCGCTCGGCGTCATCGGCATCTCTTTCCTCGACGATGCGCTTCACCTCGCCGCCGACCCGCACGATCCGGCCATAGCCGCGCGGATTGTCGAGCTGCGCGGTGAGCAACGCCAGCGAATTGGTGCCGGCGGCCTCGATCAGGCGCTGCAGCGTGGCCGCCCGAATCAGCGGCACATCGCCATAGAGCACCAGGGTCGGCACCGAGGGCACGGCACCCGGCATGGCCTGCAACACGGCGTGGCCGGTGCCGAGCTGCGGTTCCTGCAGCGCCCAGGTGATGTCGGGTGCATCAAGCGCGGCGCGCACCTGTTCGCCGCCATGGCCGTAGACCACGCAGATACTCTCCGCGCCGATCGCGCGCGCGGCGTCGATCACGTGCCCCAGCAGGGCCTTGCCCGCCAGAGGATGCAGCACCTTGGGCAAGTCGGAGTGCATGCGCTTGCCCTGCCCCGCAGCGAGAATGACGACGTTCACGAAGAACTCAACGCGGCAGGACGGTGGAACCCATCAGAAACTGGTCGACGCTGCGCGCGCACTGGCGGCCTTCGCGAATCGCCCAGACCACCAGCGACTGGCCGCGCCGCATGTCGCCGGCGGCAAACACGCCGGGCACGTTGGTGCTGTAGGCCAGGCTGCCCTCGGTATCCGCTTTCGCATTGCCGCGCGCGTCCTTGCCGACGCCGAAGGCCTCCAGCACACCCCCCACCGGGCTGAGGAAGCCCATGGCGAGAAAGGCGAAATCGGCGGCGATCTCGAATTCGGAACCGGGCACTTCGTTCATCCTGCCGTCCGCCCACTCCAGGCGAACCGCCTTGATGGCCCTGAGCCGGCCGCGATCCGGCCCTTCCTGGTGACCGACGAACTCCTTGGTGCCGATGGCCCAGTCGCGCTCGCAACCTTCTTCGTGCGACGACGAGGTGCGCAGCCGCAACGGCCAGTAAGGCCAGACGAGCGGGCCGTTTTCCTGTTCGGGCGGACGCGGCAGCAGTTCGATCTGGGTGATGCTGGCGGCGCCGTGGCGGTTGGAAGTGCCGACACAATCGGACCCGGTATCGCCGCCGCCGATGACCACGACATGCTTGCCATGGACCGAGATCGGGTTTCTGCGGCCGCCGGAGACTTCCTTGTTCTGCGGGATGAGGAACTCCAGCGCGAAGTGCACGCCCCCAAGCTCGCGCCCCGGAATCGGCAGGTCGCGCGGGCTTTCGGCGCCGCCGGCCAGCACCACGGCATCGAAATCCTGCTGCAACTGTTCGGCGCTGACCGTCTTTTTCGCGTCGTTGACCACGCCCTTGGGCATGGCGGCGCCGGTGACCATGGTGCCGGTGACGAACTTGACGCCCTCGACCTTCATCTGCGCCATGCGCCAGTCGATCAGGCGCTTGTCCAGCTTGAAGTCGGGAATGCCGTAGCGCACCAGGCCGCCGATGCGATCATTCTTCTCGAACACCGTGACGGCGTGGCCGGCCCGCGCCAGTTGCTGGGCCGCTGCCATCCCCGCCGGGCCGGAGCCGACAATGGCGATCTTCTTGCCGGTCTTGTGCGCCGCCGGTTGCGGCACCACCCAGCCGTTTTCGCCGGCCTTGTCGATGATCGCGCGTTCGATCGATTTGATGCCAACCGGGGTCTGCGGAATATTCAGCGTACAGGCCGCTTCGCAGGGCGCGGGGCAGATGCGGCTGGTGAATTCCGGGAAATTGTTGGTCGAGTGCAGCATGTCGATGGCTTCGCGCCAGCGACCCTTGTAGACCAGGTCGTTCCAGTCCGGGATCAGGTTGTTCACCGGGCAGCCGTTGTTGCAGAACGGGATGCCGCAATCCATGCAGCGCGCGCCCTGGACGCCGGCCTGCTGATCCGTCAGATGCGGAATGAATTCGCGATAGTGATGGACGCGCGTCGCAGCCTTTTCGTAGCTCTCGGAAATGCGTTTGAATTCGAGGAATCCGGTGGGCTTGCCCATTACGCTGCCTCTTTCAGCCGGGTCGCTTCCAGTTCTTTCAGGGCGCGACGATATTCATGCGGGAAGACCTTGACGAACTTGCCGCGAGCCCTGGTCCAATGGTCGAGGATCTCCCTGGCACGCTCGCTGCCGCTAAGCCGGGCGTGCTGCTCGATCATGCGCCGGAGTTGCGCCTCGTCGCTCTGGTCGCGATGCCGCATGCCGTCATCGGGCTGTTCGGCCTCGGGCAGCACCTTGTCGAGCGCGACCATGGACAGGTTGCACCGCTGCGCAAATGTGCCGTCCTCGTCATAGACGTAGGCGATGCCGCCCGACATGCCGGCCGCGAAGTTGCGACCGGTCAGGCCGAGCACGGCCACCGTGCCGCCGGTCATGTATTCGCAGCCGTGATCGCCGGTGCCTTCGACCACCGCCGTGGCACCTGAATTGCGCACGCAGAAGCGCTCGCCGGCCACGCCGCGGAAGAACACCGCGCCTTCGATGGCGCCGTAGAGCACCGTGTTGCCGACGATGATGTTCTCGCTGGGCACACCTCGAAACCCTTCGGGCGGGCGAACGATGATGCGACCGCCGGAAAGTCCCTTGCCGACGTAGTCGTTGGCTTCGCCGGTCAGGTCGAGCGTGATGCCGCGCGCGAGGAAGGCGCCGAAGCTCTGCCCGGCGGTACCGGTGAACTTGATGGAAATGGTGTCGTCCGGCAAACCCTCGTGGCCCTTGCGCTTGGCCACTTCGTGCGACAGCAGCGTACCCACGGTGCGGTTCTGGTTCCTGATCGGCGATTCGATCACCACCTTTTCGCCGCGCTCCAGCGCCGGCTCGGCGCTGGCGATCAGGCTATGGTCCAGCGCCCTCGACAAGCCATGGTCCTGGCTTTCGCTATGACGGCACGACACACCTTCGATTGTCGGCTGCCTGTAAAAAATGCTCGAGAAGTTGAGTCCCTTGGCCTTCCAGTGGTCGATGCCCTTTTTCATGTCGAGCAGATCGGAGCGGCCGATCAGGTCGTCGAACCTGCGGATCCCGATCCGCGCCATCCATTCGCGGACTTCTTCGGCGACGAAGAAGAAGTAATTGACGACGTGTTCGGGCTGCCCGGAAAAACGCGCGCGCAATACCGGATCCTGCGTCGCGACGCCCACCGGACAGGTGTTGAGGTGGCACTTGCGCATCATGATGCAGCCTTCGACCACCAGCGGTGCGGTGGCAAAGCCGAACTCGTCGGCGCCCAGCAGGGCACCGATCACCACGTCGCGCCCGGTCTTCATCTGGCCATCGGCCTGGACGCGGACGCGACCGCGCAGGCGGTTCAGCACCAGGGTCTGCTGCGTTTCGGCAAGGCCGATTTCCCACGGCGTGCCGGCATGCTTGATCGAGGAAATCGGCGAAGCGCCGGTGCCTCCGTCGTGGCCGGCGATCACCACGTGATCCGCCTTGGCCTTGACCACACCTGCGGCCACGGTGCCGACACCGATTTCCGAGACCAGCTTGACAGAGACGCTGGCCTGCGGATTGGAGTTCTTCAGGTCGTGAATCAGTTGCGCCAGATCCTCGATCGAGTAGATGTCGTGGTGCGGCGGCGGCGAGATGAGCTGCACGCCGGGCACCGAATGGCGCAGGAAACCGATGTATTCGGAGACCTTGTGGCCCGGCAACTGGCCGCCTTCGCCCGGCTTGGCACCTTGCGCCATCTTGATCTGGAGCTGGTCGGCATTGGTCAGGTACTCGGCCGTGACGCCGAAGCGGCCCGACGCCACCTGCTTGATCGCCGAGCGCAGGCTGTCACCCTCCCTGAGCGCGATGTCGCGCGCAATGCGGCTCTTGCCGATCACGCTGGCCAGCGTGCTGCCCGCCGCAACCGGCTTGAAGCGCATGCGGTCTTCGCCGCCCTCGCCGGTATTCGACTTGCCGCCGATGCGATTCATGGCGATCGCCAGCGTGGTGTGGGCCTCGGTGGAAATGCTGCCCAGCGACATCGCGCCGGTGGCAAAGCGGCGGACGATGTCCGTGGCCGATTCCACTTCGTCGAGGGCCAGCGCCGGGCCCGCCGGCTTGATCTCGAACAGGCCGCGCAGGGTCATGTGGCGCTGACCCTGGTCGTTGATCAGCCTGGCGTATTCCTTGTAGGTTTCGTACTTGCCCGAGCGCGTCGCATGTTGCAGCCTGGCAATGACATCCGGGGTCCACATGTGCTCTTCGCCGCGTACCCGGAAGGCGTACTCTCCGCCGCAGTCGAGCATGCTGGCCAGCACCGGATCGCTGCTCCAGGCAGCCGCGTGCGTGCGCAGCGCTTCCTCGGCGACTTCCTTGATGCCGATGCCCTCCACCCGGGTGGGCGTGCCGGCGAAGTAGCGGTTGACGAAATCGGACGACAGGCCCACGGCCTCGAAGATCTGCGCGCCGCAATAGGACTGGTAGGTGGAGATGCCCATCTTGGACATGACCTTCATCAGCCCCTTGTTGATCGCCTTGACATAGCGCTTCTGCGCTTCGGCCACGGTCGACCTGTCCGGCAACCCTGCGGGCAACTGCGCGGCCATCGCGGCGATGCTGTCGAGGGCAAGCCAGGGGTGGATGGCTTCCGCGCCGTAACCGGCCAGCATGGCGAAATGATGCACCTCGCGTGCAGCGCCGGTTTCGACCACCATGCCGCAGGAGGTGCGCAGCCCCACCGCCACCAAATGCTGATGCACTGCGGAACATGCCAGCAGCGCCGGGATCGGCGCGCGCCGGTGGTTGACGCCGCGATCGGAAAGAATGATCACGTTGTAGCCCGCGCCGACCGCGCGCTCGACGCGGGTGCAAACCTCGCCCAGGGCGCGGGAAAAGCCCGCCGTGCCTTCCGCGGCCGGGGTGGTGATATCGACCACGATGGGACGGAACGTACCCTGCGTCAGATCGTCGATTTGCTTCAACTTGGCCATGTCGGCCGCAGAGAGTATGGGCTGATGCACTTCGAGGCGGGGTGTCGGCTCCGTCTCATTCACCCCGAGCAGATTGGGCTTGGGGCTGACCAGGGAAATCAGCGACATGACGATCTCTTCGCGGATCGGATCGATCGGCGGATTGGTCACCTGGGCAAACAACTGCTTGAAATAGTTGAACAGCGGCTTGGCCCGATCGGACAACACCGGCAGCGGGCTGTCATTGCCCATGGCGCCCGTGGCCTCCTCGCCATTGATGGCCATCGGTTCGAAGATGAACTTGAAATCTTCCTGGGTGTAGCCGAACGCCTGCTGCACTTTCAGCAAGGGTCCGCTCAGCTTTTCTTTCGACTTGACCTCGGGCAGGTCGTCGACGAAATGCCGCGAAGCCTGGATCCACTTGCGATAGGGCTTGGCCGTGGCCATCGTGCGCTTGAGTTCCTCATCGTCGATGATGCGGCCCTGCTCCAGATCGATCAGGAACATCTTGCCGGGCTGCAGGCGCCACTTCTTGACGATGCGCTCCTGCGCTATCGGCAGTACGCCGATCTCGGACGACATGACTACCAGATCGTCGTCGGTGATCAGGTAGCGCGCCGGGCGCAAGCCGTTGCGGTCAAGGGTGGCGCCGATCTGGCGGCCATCCGTGAAGGCCACCGCAGCCGGGCCGTCCCACGGCTCCATCACCGCCATGTGATATTCGTAGAAGGCGCGACGTTGCTCGTCCATCAACGGATTGCCTACCCAGGCTTCAGGGATCATCAGCATCATGGCATGCGCCAGGCTGTAGCCGCCCATCACCAGCAGTTCCAGCACATTGTCGAACGACGCGGAATCGGACTGGCCGTGGTAGATCAGCGGCCAGATCTTGTCCACGTCTTCGCCCAGCACGTCGGATGAAATGCCCCGCTCGCGGGCGTGCATCCAGTTGACATTGCCGCGCAGCGCGTTGATCTCGCCGTTGTGCGCAATCATGCGGAATGGATGGGCCAGGCCCCAGGTCGGAAAGGTATTGGTGGAAAAGCGCTGATGCGCCAGCGCCAGCGCCGAGACCGTGCGCGGGTCCTTCAGGTCGCGATAGTAAGTGCCGACCTGGCGAGCCAGCAGCATGCCCTTGTACACCACCGTGCGGCAGGACATCGACGGCACGTAAAACATCTTGCCGTCGGGCAGCTTGAGGGCCTGAATGGTGTGTCCGGTCTCCTTGCGCAGGATGTAGAGCTTTCTCTCCAGCGCGTCGACACCGGCGATGCCGCTGCCGGCGCCAATGAACACCTGACGCACCACCGGCTCGTTGTCCTTTGCCGCCTGGGCCAGGCCGTCATTGTCGACCGGTACGTCGCGCCAGCCGAGCAGGACCTGGCCTTCGTAACGAATTGCACGTTCGATCACGGCCTCGCAGGCACGCCGGCTGGCGTCGCTGCGCGGCAGGAACACCATGCCGACGCCGTACTCGCCGGAGGGTGGCAGGGTCACGCCCTGGAGGGCCATTTCCTCGCGGTAGAACTGGTCGGGAAGCTGGATCAGGATGCCGGCGCCGTCGCCCAGCAGGGGATCGTAACCGGTCGCGCCGCGGTGTTCGAGGTTTTGCAGAATCAGCAGACCCTGCTCGATGATGGCGTGGCTCTTCTGGTTCTTGATATGGGCAACGAAGCCGACGCCGCAGGCGTCATGCTCGTTGGCAGGGTCGTAGAGACCCTGGCGCTGGGGGAGGACCATCTTGTGTTTCCTCGGAAATGCAGTCGGCAAAAAAGCCGGGGCGATGCCGCTCCCCGGCCTTGGAGGGTCCGCTCTCAAGGGCGAACTAGGGTGCAAATATACCGCCAAAAGCGGTCGAATTCAATACGCTGCAATGCAGCATCGAGGCTTCAGGGCTCGCCGACGGAAAACAGGCGACGATGTTCCTTCATCGAATAGCGGTCGGTCATGCCGGCGATATAGTCGGCGGTGGCGCGGGTAACTCCCTCGGTCGCGGCCATCTGCTGATACTGCGGGGGCAACAGGCGCGGATCAGCGACGAAGGCGCCGAACAGATCCTGGATGACGCGGCGCGCCTTGGTCGTCATGCGCAACACCTGGTAGTGCTGGTAGAGATGTTCGCGCAGGAATCCCTTGAGCGTTCGATTCTCGGTCTGCATCGCATCGGTGAAGGCAATCAGCTCGGGAGCGGTGTGTACGTCCGCCAGCGTCCGCGGCCCGGCAACGGCGATGCGCCGCGACGACTCGGCCAGCAAATCCGTCACCTGGGCATCGATCATGCGACGGACGGTTTCATGCACCCGCCGGCGTCCCGCGATGCGCGGGAATTCCTCATCCGCCGCGGCCGCATGGCGGGCGAACAGGCTGATGCCTTCAAGTTGCTCGAGCGTCAGGAGCCCGGAGCGCAGGCCGTCATCGACGTCGTGGTTGTTGTAGGCGATCTCGTCGGCCAGATTGCAGATCTGCGCCTCGAGCGATGGCTGGCGGCCCTCCAGAAAGCGCTGGCCAAGCTCGCCGAGATCGCGCGCGCGCGCCGGCGAGCAGTGCTTGAGGATGCCCTCGCGCGTCTCGAACATCAGGTTGAGGCCGTCGAAAGCGCCATAGCGCTCTTCGAGGCGATCGACAATGCGCAGGCTTTGCAGGTTGTGCTCGAAGCCGCCATGTCCCTGCATGCATTCGTTCAGCGCGTCCTGACCGGCATGACCGAAACAGGTGTGACCAAGGTCATGGGCGAGCGCGATGGCCTCCGCCAGGTCGTCGTTGAGATGCAGGGCGCGCGCGATCGAGCGCGCGATCTGTGCCACCTCGATGCTGTGCGTGAGGCGGGTGCGAAACAGATCCCCTTCGTGGTTGACGAAGACCTGGGTCTTGTATTCGAGCCGGCGAAAGGCGGTGGAGTGCACGATGCGATCGCGGTCGCGCTGAAACTCGCTGCGCGCCTTCGGACGCGGCTCGACCATGGCGCGGCCGCGGCTGTTGGCGTCGCCTACCGCGTAGGGGGCCAGGTCACTCATGGCAGCAGGTCTCGATGGCAGCGACAATCTCCTCGCGCGGAGCGGCGGCATGGGTTACGGCATCGCCCAGCGCCCGCAGCAGGATCAGGCGCATGCTGCCGGCAATGACCTTTTTGTCATGCGACATCAGCTCAAGATAACGCGCGGCGCCGAGATCGGGGCCCGTCAGCGGCAGTCCCGCACGCCGCAACAGCGCGCGAACCCGCGCGACATCTGCGGCGGACAGCCAGCCGAGGCGGCGCGAAAGTTCCGTAGCCATCATGGTGCCGGCGGCGACCGCCTCGCCGTGCAGCCATTCGCCATAGCCCAGTCCCGTTTCGATGGCGTGACCGAAGGTATGTCCAAGATTGAGCAAGGCGCGACCACCCTCGCTGGCGGTCTCGTATTCATCCGCCGCTACCACCGCGGCCTTGTTGGCGCAGGAGCGTTCGATGGCCTGCGCCAGCAGTTCGCCGTCGCGCGCCAGCAGGCCTTCCATGTTGGTTTCGAGCCAGTCCAGAAAGGGCAGGTCCCGAATCAGGCCGTACTTGATGACTTCCGCCATCCCCGCCGCAAGTTCCCGCTCCGGCAGCGTCTTCAGCGTATCGGTATCCGCCAGCACCAGCCTCGGCTGCCAGAAGGCGCCGACCATGTTCTTGCCGCGCGGGTGGTTGATGCCGGTCTTGCCGCCCACGGACGAATCGACCTGCGAGAGCAGGGTGGTCGGAATCTGGATGAAGGGCACGCCGCGCTGGTAGGTGGCGGCCGCAAAACCCGCCAGGTCCCCGATGACCCCTCCGCCGAGGGCAATGATGGTCGTGCCGCGATCGCATCGACTGGTCACGAGGGCATCGTAGATGAGGTTGAGCGATTCCGAATTCTTGTACGCTTCGCCATCCGGAACAATGATCGGCGTGACATCAACCCCGACTTTCTCCAGCCCTCCGGCAAGGACGTCCAGATACAGCGGTGCAACCGTAGCGTTGCTGACCAGGGCGACACGGGCAGTCGGCAATACCGGCCTTATCAGTTCGGCACGCAAGAGCAGGCCGGCCCCGATCACGATCGGATAGCTGCGCTCGGCAAGGGATACATTCAGGCGGCGCATTGCTTGTGCAACTCACGTTCGACCTGCTTTACCAGGTGGCTGATGCTACCGCCGATGCTGTCGATGACGATGTCGGCCACCTCACGGTAGAAGGGGTCGCGCTGGGCGAACAGTTCCTCGATCTTCTGCAGCGGGTCTGCAACCTGCAGCAGGGGCCGGTTGGGGTCAAGGCGGGTCCGCTCGAAGAGCAGGCGCGGCGCAGCACGGAGATAAATCACGGTGCCGCCCTGCTTGAGCGCGGCGCGATTCTCCGCGCGCAGCACGGCGCCACCGCCGGTTGCGACCACCAGAAGGGATTCGTTGGCCAGCTCGGCAATCACTTTCGACTCGCGATCGCGAAAGCCCTGTTCGCCCTCGATGTCGAAGATCAGCGGAATCCCGACACCGGTGCGCGCCTCTATCGCATGGTCGGCATCGACAAATGTCCGCTGCATGCGCTTTGCCAGTTGGCGACCGACCGTCGTCTTGCCCGCCCCCGGCATGCCTACCAGGTAGATGTTGTTGTTTCTTGCACTCACCCGTCGATTGTAGCAGCGCAAACGACAAGGGCCGGCTTGTGCCGGCCCTGGTCAACCCGGAACGGGATCGGTCTAGCGCTGCGTCAGCGAGTCGCTGATGATGCGCGGCGTGATGAAGACCAGCAATTCACTGCGCGACTGGTTCTTAGTCGTGGTCTTGAACAGGAAACCGACATACGGCAGATCGCCGAGGAAGGGAACACGCTCCTGGGTCTGGATATCGGATTCCCGCGCAAAGCCGCCGATCACCACGGTGCCACCATTTTCGACGATCACGCTGGTGGTAACCGTATTGGTGTCCAGGCTGCCGGTGGCCGCATTGGTGATCGTGCTCTTGGCAATATTCAGTTCAAGACTGATTCGGTTGTCCGGATTGACCGAGGGCGTGACTCCCAGGGTCAGCGGCGCCGAAAAGGTCTGGTAGATCGGCAGGCCGGTGGTGGCGTTCACGCCGGTAAGAATGGTCACCTGCTGGGTATTGTTGATGGTCGCCGCCTTGCGGTTCAGCGTGACGATTCGTGGAGACGAAATCGTCTTGTTCTTTGAATCGCTCTCGGATGCCTGCAACTCCAGGGCCAGCAACTTGGTCCCGGCGACGTTGAACAGCATCAGCCCGATATTGGCCGCCGAGGCAAGCGCATAGCTGGGCTGGAAGACGTTGGTCGAGCGCGCCAACCCGGGCGCGGTCGGTGCTCCGAACGTGTCCACATTGGAGAAGCCGGTGGTCGTTCCAAATACGGCACGACCCGTGTCGGTACCGGGGATCTGATAGCCCCCCTTGCCCAAGGTCTCGGACTGCGCGATGCGCAAGCGGACACCCAGCGAGCTCAGAAAGCCGGTGGACGCTTCCACGATGCGGGCTTCGATCATCACCTGCTTGGGCGGTACATCCACGTTGCGGATGACTTCCCGAATGGCTTCGATAACGGCAGCCGTGTCACGAACGAAAACCTGGTTGGTGCCGTCGTGCACCGAGATTCCGCCGCGGGCAGTGAGCATGCCCTTGCTGGCCCCGGCAGCAGCGCCGGCGCCAGCGGCCGGAGCCGCGCCCGCCGCCGGGGCGCCAGCGGCGGGAGCTGCGCCCGCAGGCGCGCCCGCTGGAGCGGGAGAAGCGAAACTGGCGTTTACCAGCGCAACGATGTCCGCGCCCTTTACATAGTTGAGCTTGAAGGTTTCCGCCACCAGCGGGGCGATGTCGCTCGCCCGCGTCAGTTCATCGGCGGTATCCTGGTCGCGCTTTTGCAGCACGGCCCGATCACCGAACAAGACGATGTCATTGCGCACGCGCATGCCGGCGTTGACTTGCGCCATGATGATCTCGAGCGCCTGGTCATACGGAATGTTTTCGAGGTTGGTGGTCACCGTTCTGCCGTTCAGCGAAGGGTCGATCAGCACGTTCTTGCCCGAGATGTCGGCGAGCGTGCGCAGCACCATGACGGCGTCCGCGGTGAAGAAATTGATGGAAACCTTTTGTCCCTGTTGCCCGCTTTGCACCAGCTTGTTGGCGTCATCCGTCGGGATCGGCTTGACCTCGATGGTCAACTGGTTGTTCGCCAGGTGCGCCTGGTGAAACCAGCGGCCGCGGGCGGCAATTTCAAGGCGCGTCAGATTGCCGACGGCGCGTGCGGTAATCGTCGTTACCGGGGTCGCAAAATCGTTGACGTCGCGCCGGTTTTGCAGGCGCTCCGGCAGTTCCACATCGCGCAACTCCACGGTGATCCCGGTACCCGCACGACGGATGTCGATGGGAACAGTGCCGTCGGTCAGATCCATGGTGATCGTGGCCTGACCATCTTCACCGCGGCGGAAAACGATGTCGCGGACTGCGGCAGTGTCGGCCGCGGGGGCCCGCTGTCCCGCCGACGCGGTCGGCGCTGTCGGCTGATAGACGCTCGGCGCCGGCTCCTGGTTGGCCTGGACGCTCTGCGCCTGCAGCTTGATGAACAGCACATCGCCGGCTATTTCGGTGGAGAACTTGGTCGGCCGGTAGAGGTTCAGCACCAGGCGTGTCAGCTTGTCGGTCTGCACCAGGTTCATGCTCTTGAGATCCCCGGCCGCTACCTGTTGCAGCGACTGGCCCGTCTGGTTGTCGGTCTCGGGAAAGTCGATCACCACGCGCGGCGGTTCGACCACGCTCCAGTTCCCCGGCAGCGCTTTCAAGGGGGCGGACATCTGCACCTTGAGCAGGACCTGATCGCCGTCGCGCCTGACCTGGATCTGCTTGATGGAGTTTTCGGCCGCGCTCGATGCCCCGGACAGCCCGAACCAGAAACCGGCCAGGACAACAGCGGCAATTTGGAAATGTTTCATCAACGTCCTCCTTCTTTCGGCACCGTGAGCACCTTCTCCTGCTCGACCCATGCGCCGTTCGCATCCTTGACGGTTTCAAGCACCGTGACGCTATCCCTGGTAATTGCCGTGATCTTGCCGAAGCTGCGGCCCATGTATTCGCCCACGCGTACATGCTTGGGCTTGTTCGGCGGCGGAGTCTGAATCAGGGCATAGGGCACTTCCCCCGCCATGATGATGCCGGCCACCTTGAGATCTTCGATGGGGAAGATTTCCAGCGGTTGCTGCGGGCGCACGCGGTCGGGCGTCGACTTGACCGCAACCGCCTCCAGCGTAACTATCTTGCCCGCAGCAAAGGGCGAAGTGAGCTTCTCCGTTTCATAGGCGACCACCGGAAATGCGGTTATTTCGGGCAAGGGCGAGACCCTGCCTTTCATCTCCTTGGCCTCTTCGCGCATCCACGAGCGCAAGTCCTGGTGCTCTTCGGCGGCGCAGCCCAGCAACAACAAGGGGTACAGGAGAAGGAGTCTGTTGAGCTTCATTTCTTGCCCGCCTTGGCGGCCTGCTGAGCCTTCTTCTGGGCGGCGATTTCTGCTTCATCAAGATAGCGGAAAGTCTTGGCTATGGTCTTCAGCGTCATTGTCCCGCTCGGGGTCGTGCTCAAATTGATGTCGTTCAAGGTAACGATGCGCGGCAGTCTGGCGAGGTCTCCAGTGAAAGCGCCAATGTCATGGTAGCTGCCGATCAGGGTGAGTGTAATCGGCACCTCGGTATAGAAATCCCGGCCCGCCTCGCCACCAGGTTTGAAGAGCTCCACCGAAAGACCGCGGCCCTGGGCCGCCTTGTTGATATCGACCAGCATGTCGCCCATCTCGGCCTTGTTCGGCAGTTGCTTCAGCAGGGCGCCAAAGGAGCGATCGATCTCGGCCAGTTGCCGGCGGTATTCGTCAAGATTGACGGCCTGCCTCTTCTTGGCCAGCCAGTCCTCCTTGAGCTTGGCTTCCTCGACCTTCTTTGCCTCAAGCTCCTCGAGCTGGACGCTCCAGCCAAAGGCGCCAAACCCCCAGGCTGCGGCAATCAGGGCGGCAAACAGGCCCAGCAGAATCACCACGCGCGGCGCCAGCGGCCACAAGCCCGGATCCTTCGGATCCAGCGTCTTGAAATCCATGGCCAGTTGCTGGAAATCAATCAGCGGCTTCTTGGGCGCGGCGGGTTCCGGCGTGGCCGCCTGCTTTGCCGCCAAACGTTCAACCGCCGACTTGCGCTTGAACAGCGAGGAGAGGTTGGGCAGTTTCATCATTTCTTCCCAGGCGCGGCTGCCGCCGTGGTCTGGCGGGTAATCACCGTGGTAATGCTGAACGCATTGAGGCGCCGGCCGGCCACTGTCTCGGCCTTGGTTTCAAGCAGGGTCGAACGCTCCAGCAGCGGCGACTCGTCGAGATTGTTCATCAGCGTATTGATCCGCGCGTTCGACTGGGCGTAGCCGGAGATGTTGATCAGTTGCCCGGTTTGTGCCAGGGTGCGCAGGTAGATTCCTTCGGGCACCTGCTTGGCCAGTTCGTTGAACAGATGCACGGTTTCCGTCCGGTTGGCCTGCAGCGCCTCGATTACCCGCTTGCGGGCCAGCAGCGCGTTGGTCTGCTCCTGGATTTTCTTGATTTCGTCGATTTCCTTGTCCAGGCTGGCGATTTCCTGCTTGAGGAACTCGTCCTTCTCGGCCTGCGCAGCGATCTGGCGATTGACGATCGAGAAGCCCAGGAACCAGATCAGGGCGCCCAGCAGCGAGACCAGGCCCAGCAGGACGTAGAACTGCTGGCGCCGCGCCTTGCGCTTCGCCTCGCGATGGGGAAGGAGGTTGATCCGGATCATGGATCGAACTTCCTCAGGGCCAGTCCGCAGGCCACCATCAAGGATGGCGCGTCGGCAGCAAGCTGCTTGGCGCGAATGCGCGGCGATATCGCCATCCCGGCAAACGGATTGGCCAAAAGGGTGTTGACGTTGGTGCGCTGGCCGACGAGTTCCGCAACGCCCGGAACCAGCGCCGACCCGCCCGCAAGAATGATGTGATTCACTTCGTTGTACGGAGTCGACGTAAAGAAGAACTGCATGGCGCGGGCGACTTCCTGCGCCAGATTCTCGATGAAGGGGTGCAGGATTTCCGCTTCATAGTTGTCGGGCGGCGTGCCCGAACGCTTCAGATTCTCGGCTTCCTCCTGACCCATGCCGTAGGCATGCATGATCTTGTCGGTGAGTTGCGATCCGCCGAAGGCCTGCTCGCGCAGGTAGATCTGCTGGTCATCCTTCATGATCGTGACCTTCATCGCCGAGGCGCCCACGTCCACCAGCGCCACGATCTGGCCGGCTCCCTCGCCTGGAAGCTGCTTGATCACCAATTCATACGCAGCCTGGGTCGCGTAGGCCTCGACATCCATCACCACCGGCTTCAGCGAAGCCACTTCCGCGGCCGCGACGCAATCCTCGACCTTCTCCTTGCGCGAAGCCGCCAGCAGTACCTCGACGTCGTCAGGATTGGACGGCGCCGGACCGATCACCTGAAAGTCGAGATTGACCTCCTCCAGCGCAAACGGAATGTACTGATTGGCTTCCGACTCGACCTGGATCTCCATCTCCTCCTCGCGCAGATTGGCCGGCAGCGTTATCTTCTTGGTGATGACCGCGGAGGTCGGCAGCGCCATCGCGACATAGCGCGTGGAAGTGCCCAGTCGTTCCCAGCAGCGGCGAAGGGTGTCGGCCACCGCCTCGAGCGACGCCAGGTTGCCGTCGAGCACAGCGTCTCGCGGCAAAAGCTCAATCGCGTAGCGCTCGACCCTCGGCTGCCCCTTGCCCGCGTCGACCAGCTCGACCATTTTGATGGCGGTCGAACTGATATCCACTCCGATGAGCGGGCGCAGCTTCGGGTTAAAGATCGACTTGAGGGCCGAGACATCAATCCGCAAAGGATTTTTCCTTTAAAAATATTAAGTTACGAGCTATACGGATAATTTACTTCAGATGCTAGCAGCAACTATATCGGCTGTAAAGCAAAATTATTAAGGAAGGCCTGCGGCAGCGTGTCTCCAGCGCCACAGCTATAATCCCCGCGCCGCCTTACACCCCCGTCCATTCGTGCCCATTCCCGCCCTACCCGCTCCCGCCCGCTGGACGCTGTACCTGCTTCTCCTCGTCGGCGGCGCCGTGCTCAGCCTCGCCGCGCTGGCCGGCATCGTGCTGATTCTGGTCTATCCCCAGCTCCCCTCGCTGGAAGTGCTGACCGATTATCAGCCGAAAATCCCGTTGCGTGTTTTCTCCAGTGACGGCCACCTGATCGGCGAGTTCGGCGAGGAACGGCGCAACTTCGCACGCATCAAGGACGTCCCCGCGGTCATGAAGCAGGCCATTCTCGCCGCCGAAGACGAGCGCTTTTACCAGCATCCGGGCATCGACACGCTGGGCATATTGCGCGCAGCCTATTCCAATCTCGCCGGCGGCGGCAAGCGCCAGGGGGCGTCGACCATCACGATGCAGGTGGCTCGCAACTTTTTCCTTTCCAGCGAAAAGACCCTGACCCGAAAACTCTACGAGATGTTACTGGCTTTCAAAATCGAGAACAATCTTGGCAAGGACCAGATCCTGGAGATCTACATCAACCAGATCTACCTCGGGCAGCGTGCCTATGGCTTCTCGGCGGCAGCACAGATCTATTTTGGCAAGGCGCTGAAGGATGTCAGCGTGGCCGAGGCGGCCATGCTCGCGGGACTGCCCAAGGCGCCCTCGGCCTATAACCCGGTGGCGAATCCGAAGCGCGCGCAGTTGCGCCAGCATTATGTGCTGCGCCGCATGCACGAGCTCAACTTCATCGACGATGCCCAGTGGAAGGCCGCGCAGGCCGAAGCCCTGTACGTCAAGCGCGACGCCAATGACTTCGGTGTCCGCGCCGAGTATGTCGCCGAGATGGCGCGCCAGATCGCCGCCGAGCGCTTTCCCGACGATCTCTACAGCCGTGGCCTGCGCGTCATCACCACCATCGACCGCGGCGAGCAACAGGCCGCGTACCTTGCGCTGCGGCGCGGGGTCATCGATTACGACCGGCGCCACGGCTATCGCGGCGCCGAAGCCTACGTCGACGTGACCGCCATCTCATCCGACCAGGACGAGGAACTCGAGGAACTGCTGGCCGACTATGACGACAGCGACGACCTGCTGCCGGCCATCGTGCTGGAGGCAACGCCGAAACTGGTGCGCGCCTACCTGCGCGGCGGCGAGGTGCTCAAGATCGCCGACGACGGCCTCAAGTTTGCCGCGCGGATGCTGGACGACAAGGCCGCGCCGAACAAGCGATTGCGCCGGGGCGCCGTGATCCGCGTGCAGAAATCCGACAAGGGCTGGCAAATCGTCCAGTTGCCGGATGTCGAAGCTGCTTTCGTCGCCGCCAGTCCGGTCGATGGCGCGATCCGGGCGCTGGTCGGCGGTTTCGATTTCAATCGCAACAAGTTCAACCATGTCACCCAGGCCTGGCGCCAGCCGGGCTCGAGCTTCAAGCCCTTCATCTACTCCGCGAGCCTGGAAAAGGGTTACACCCCGGCTTCCGTGATCGCCGACGAACCGATCTCCATCTCCGCCGAGGAGACCGGTTCCCAGGCATGGGAACCGAAGAACTATGACGGCAAGTACGAAGGCCCGATGAGCCTGCGCACCGCACTGGCGAAATCCAAGAACATGGTCTCGATTCGGCTGTTGCGCGCCATCGGCCCACATTATGCGCAGGACTACGTGACGCGCTTCGGCTTCGATGCCGACAAGCAGCCGCCCTACCTGACGCTGGCACTGGGCGCCGGATCGGTGACGCCGTGGCAGCAACTCGCCGCCTATTCGATATTCGCCAACGGCGGCTATCGCATCACTCCTTACCTCGTGCGGCAGATCGTCGATGACAAGGGCCGGGTACTGGCCGCCACGGAGCCCGCGCTGGCCGGCGACGAAAGGCTGCGCGCGATCGACGCCCGCAATGCCTGGCTGATGGACAGCATGATGCACGACGTGGTGCGACGCGGCACTGCCACGCGTGCCGCCACGGCGCTCAAGCGCGGCGACCTTGCCGGCAAGACCGGCACCACCAACGACTACATCGATGCCTGGTTCTGCGGCTACCAGCCCACCGTGGTCGGCATCGCCTGGATCGGTTTCGATCAGCCGCGACGCATGGGCAACGGCGAAACCGGCGGCGCGGCGGCGCTCCCGATCTGGATCGGCTATATGGAACACACCCTGAAAGGCGTTCCGGAGAGCTGGCAGGACACCCCCCAGGGCTTGGTAAGCGTGACCGCCAACGACCCCTCGGGCAAGACCAGCAAGGAACTCGTGTACAAGGAGCATCTGCCGCCACCGCCTGCAGACGACGAAAAGGAGGAGGCCAAGCCGGCGCCAGTGCAGGATGCGACGCCGAAAGTCGTGGAAAAGCCGGTGGCCGAAAAGCCGGCGCCGCCAAAACCGGCGGCGGACAAGAAGAACTAGAGTTCGACTCTGACGCCGGCCTGTTCGGACACCGTGCGCGACAAGGCCGCCAGCAGTTCCTCGCCGTCGCGCGTGCCGAGCCAGCGCCCGCCTTCGGGACGAAAGTGATAGCCGCCCGATTTCGCCGCCAGCCAGATCTCTTTTGCCGCGCCGTGCCGATTCAGGATGATCTTCGAGCCGTTCTCGAATTCGATCTCGATCACACCGCCCGGCCTGGTTTCAAAATCGAACTCGGCGACGCCGCTTTCACTCGCCGCTTCCAGCGCCGCTTCGATGCGCGCCAGCTCGGCATCCGCCGCGGCCATGAATTCCCGCTCATCCATCGCGTGTTACCTTCAGGGGACAAGGAACAGGCGACAGCATACAGAATGTCAATGGCGCCGCGCGCCGCATATACTTATGCCCTCAGTCCTCAGCCGCCCGAACCCCATGCGCTCCCTGCCCCGCCTCGCCGCCCTGCTCGCTTTCGCCGCCCTGACTGCCTGCGGCACCAAGACCCCGCTCACGCTGCCGCCCCCGCCGCAGCCAGCGGCTTCAGGCACCGCCGTGCCGGCGCCGATTGCCTCGCCCGCCGCTGGCAACAAGGCAGCCGAACCGCGCCAATGAGCTTCGCCGTCATGGGCAAGGAAGGCCTGCGGTTCGAGGGCGTCGCGCTGGCCGGCATCGCGGCGCGCTTCGGCACGCCATGCTATGTGTATTCGCGCGCCGCACTGACCGCGGCCTATGCGGCGTATCGCAACGCGCTGCAGGCGCATGGCCTGGCGGATCGATCGCTGATCTGCTATGCGGTCAAGGCCAATTCCAACCTTGCCATCCTCGATCTCTTCGCCAGACTCGGCGCCGGCTTCGATATCGTCTCCGGTGGCGAACTGGCGCGTGTGCTGGCCGCCGGCGGCAAGGCGGACAAGATCGTGTTTTCCGGCGTCGGCAAGTCGCGCGCGGAAATGCGCGCGGCGCTCGAAGCCGGCATCCACTGCTTCAACGTCGAATCGGCGAGCGAACTCGACCGGCTCAACGAAGTGGCCGGCAGCGTGGGCCGCCGGGCGCCGGTTTCGCTGCGGGTGAATCCCGATGTCGATGCCAGGACCCATCCCTACATCTCCACCGGACTCAAGAACGCCAAGTTCGGCGTGGCCTTCGCCGAGGCTTTCGACCTTTACCGCCGCGCCGCCGCCCTGCCCCATATCGCGGTGACGGGCATCGACTGCCACATCGGTTCGCAATTGCTGGACCCGGCGCCCGCCGCCGCAGCCGCCGACAAGGTCCTGGCGCTGGTCGATCGTCTCGCCGCGGCAGGCATCCTGCTGGAGCACATCGATCTTGGCGGCGGCATGGGCATTCAGTACCGTGCCGACGAACCGGCACCGACACCGGCCGACTATCTCGCACCGATGCTGGCGAAGCTGGCCGGGCGCCGCGAGAAACTGGTGTTCGAGCCGGGCCGTTCGCTGGTCGGCAATGCCGGCCTGTTGCTGACCCGCGTCGAAGTGCTGAAGCCCGGCGAGGAAAAACACTTTGCCGTGGTCGATGCCGCGATGAACGACCTCCTGCGCCCCGCGTTGTATGACGCCTGGCACGAGATCGTAGCGGTAGCCGGCCCCACCGCCGGCGCAGGGATCGGCGCTGGCGGAACAGCGACGCGCTACGAAATCGTCGGGCCGGTTTGCGAATCGGGTGACTTTCTCGGCCATGACCGCCTGCTCGCGCTGCAGGAGGGGGATCTGCTCGCCATCCTGTCCGCCGGCGCCTACGGCATGGCCATGGCCTCGAATTACAACAGCCGGCCGCGCGCCGCGGAAGTCATGGTCGACGGCGATGCGGTGCATCTGATTCGCCGCCGCGAGCAAATCGCGGAGCTGTTCGCCCTGGAATCGGTCCTGCCGTGAAGCAGTCCGTCCGCCCATGACCAGAACGCGCACCATTCTGCTCATGGTCGCCGTGCTTGCCGCTGGCGGCGGGGCGGCCTGGTACCTCGGCAGGCCGGAGGCGCCCGCCGCGGGCAGGAAGGTGCAGCCGTCGCCGGCAGTCCCCGTCAGGCTCGCTCCGGCGCTGGTGCGCGACATTCCGCTGCGACTTGAAATCACCGGTCGCACCGAGGCCTATGAGACCGTCACCCTGAAGTCGCGGATCGATGGCCAGGTGCATAGCGTGGCCTTCACGGAGGGCCAGCATGTGCGCCAGGGGGAGGTCCTGCTGCGCCTCGACCCCGCGGACTTCCAGGCCAGGCTGGACCAGGCCGCCGCCAACCTGGCGAAGAGCCAGGCCCAACTGGCCAGGGCGCGCGCCGATGTCGAGCGCTACATTGCCTTGCGTGGCAAGGGCTTCGTCTCGGAAGAGAAGGTCGGCGAGATGCGCACCGCGGCGGCCACCGCCGAGTCCGGGGCCCGGGCCGATGCTGCGGCTGCCGAACTGGCCAGACTGCAGTTGTCATACACGGGGGTCAAGGCTCCGTTCGTCGGCGTGGTCGGCGCCAGGCTGGTGTTTCCCGGCACGGCGGTAAAGGTGAACGAAACCGCGCTGGCGGTGGTCAACCGCGTGCGTCCGCTGTACGTCGGCTTCGCCGTCCCGGAAAAGTATCTGCCCCAGTTGCAGGCCGGCATGCGCTCGGGCGGCAAGTCGATGAAGGCCACGATTTCCCTGCCCGGGGGCGGCGCCACCTGGGAAGGCGACGTGCGCTTCCTCGACAACAGCGTCGATGTGACGACGGGCACCATCCAGCTCAAGGCCATCGTGCCCAATGAGGATGAAAGGCTCGCGCCTGGGCAGTTCGTCGCTGTCAGCCTGGTGCTGGATACGCTGAAGCAGGCTGTGGTGGTACCCGCCGAGGCCGTCCAGCAGGGCGCGGAAGGCAGCTTCCTGTTCGTGGCGAAGGAAGATGGCAGCGTCGAGCTGCGCAAGGTCCGGGTAGCCTCCGTACAGCAGCAGTCGGCGATCATCGCCGAGGGTCTCGCCGGTGGAGAAACCGTCGTCACCGAGGGCCAGTTGCGTCTGACGGCCGGCGCCAGGGTGAAGCCCGCCGACGCCCCGCCCGACGCCGGCCCGGGAAGATCCGGCGCGGCCACCACCGGCAAGCCAAACTAGGCAGGCGCCATGCAGTTGTCCGAGTTGTGCATCCGTCGGCCGGTGATGACCACGCTGCTGATGGCGGCCTTCCTCATCTTCGGCGTGATCGCCTACCGCGCGCTGCCGGTGTCGGAACTGCCGAGCATCGATTTTCCCACCATCTCGGTCACCGCCCAGTTGCCCGGCGCGGCACCGGAGACCATGGCCGCCGCCGTGGCCATCCCGCTCGAAAGCCAGTTCTCGACCATTTCCGGGCTCGACTCGATGAGCTCGACGAGCGCCCAGGGCACCACCACCATCACGCTCCAGTTCGCGCTCGAGCGCGACATCGATGCCGCCGCGCAGGACGTGCAGTCGGCGATCGCCGCCGCGCAGCGCAAGCTGCCGCCGGACATGCCGACACCGCCCTCCTTCCGCAAGGTCAACCCGGCGGACTTCCCGATTTTCTATATCGCGATGAACTCGACGACCCTGCCCACCTGGGTGGTCAACGAGTACGCGGAAACCCAGCTCGCGCAACGCCTGTCGACCCTGCCGGGGGTCGCCCAGGTGAATGTCTTCGGCTCGCAGAAGTACGCCGTGCGCATCCAGGCCGACCCGGCCCAGCTCAGCTCGCGAGGGCTAGGCATCGACGAACTGCAGGCAGCGGTGAAGAATGCCAACGTCAACCTGCCGCTGGGCACGCTCGATGGCGCGCGGCAGAGCTTTGCCCTGCAGGCCAACGGCCAGTTGCTGAACGCCGCGGCCTATCGGCCGCTGACCGTGGCCTGGCGCAACGGCGCGCCGGTGAAGCTCGAAGAGCTGGCGCGCGTCATCGACAGCGTCGAGAACGCCAAGGTCGCCGCCTGGTTCAACGAGCGGCGCACCATCATGCTGGCGATCCTGCGCCAGCCGGGGTCGAACACGATCGAAACCGTCAGCGCGATCAAGCGCGTGCTGCCGGCATTCCAGGAAAGCCTGCCGGCCTCGATCGATCTCCAGGTGCACTACGATCGCAGCGTCTCGATCCGCGAAGCCATCGGCGACGTGCAATTCACGCTGGTCCTCGCCGGCTTCCTGGTGATCCTGGTGATCCTGATGTTCCTGCGCAACCTGTCGGCCACGATCATTCCGGCGCTGGCCCTGCCGATCTCGGTGATCGGCACCTTCGCCATCATGCACGCGCTGGGCTACAGCCTGGACAATCTTTCCCTGCTGGCGCTCACGCTGTCGGTCGGCTTCGTCGTCGATGACGCCATTGTCATGCTGGAGAACATCATCCGCCACATCGAGAACGGCGAGGAGCCTTTCGAGGCGGCGATTCGCGGCGCGAAGGAAATCGGCTTCACCATCGTTTCGATGACGCTGTCGCTGATCGCGGTGTTCATTCCGGTGCTGTTCATGAGCGGCATCGTCGGCCGCCTGCTGCACGAGTTCGCCGTCACCATCTGCGCCGCGATCCTGGTTTCCGGCTTCGTCTCGCTGACGCTGACGCCGATGCTCTGCAGCCGCTACCTGAAACACGCCGAGCCGCAGCAGCACGGTCGCATCTTCATGGCCTTCGAACGCTTCTTTGCTGCCCTGCTGGCGGCCTACCGGGGTTCTCTGACGTGGTGCATGGCGCATCCGCGCTGGGTGATGCTTTCCTTCGTCCTTACCCTGATCGTCACCACGCTGCTGTTCGGCGCGGTGCCCAAGGACTTCCTGCCCAGCGGCGATACCGGACAGATCATCGCCTCCACCGAAGGCCCGCAGGACATTTCATTCACCGCCATGATGCAGCGGCAGCGCGCCGTGGCCGATATCCTGGCGCAAGACCCCAGCGTGCGCAGCCTGGGCTCCTTCGTCGGCGCCAGCGGTCCGCGGCCGACCTCCAACACCGGCACGCTGGTGCTCAACCTCAAGCCGCGCGGCGAACGAACCGAGAAGCCCGACGAGATCATCGCCCGCCTGCGCCCCAAACTGGCCGCCGTACCCGGCATCCGGGTCTTCATGCAGAACCCGCCGCCGATCCGCATCGGCGGCCAGGTCACCAGCGCCCAGTTCCAATACACCCTGCAGGACACCAACCTGGCCGAACTCTACCGCTGGAACGACACCCTGCTCGACCGCTTGCGCCAACTGCCCGGCCTGGTCGACGTCAACACCAACCTGAAGAACCAGAGCCCGGTGATCGCGCTCGACATCGACCGCGAAAAGCTGGCGCCGCTCGGGATCAGCATCGGCCAGGTCGAGGACGCCCTGCAAAGCGCCTTCAGTTCGCGCCAGATATCGACGATCTACGCCGCCACCAGCCAGTACCAGGTGATCCTCGAAGTGGCGCCCGAACTGCAGGCCGACCCCGCCACCTTGTCGAAGATCCATGTCCGTTCCAGCAATGGCAAGCTCATCCCGGTGGACACAGTCGCTCGCATCAGCCGCAGCACCCAGGCGCTGACGGTCAACCACCAGGGCCAGTTGCCCTCGGTGACGCTCTCCTTCAATCTGCTGCCCGGCGTGTCGCTGGGCGAGGCCGTCGATCGCATCCGCCAGATGGAGCGCGAGATGAACCTGCCGGCCTCGCTGACCACCAGCCTGCAGGGCGCGGCGCAGGCCTTCGAAGCCTCATTGCAGGGGCTCGGCGTGCTGCTGCTGGTCGCCGTTCTGGTGGTCTATATCGTGCTCGGCATACTCTACGAGAGCTTCGTGCACCCGCTGACCATTCTCTCGGGGCTGCCCGCCGCGGGGCTGGGCGCGCTGGTCACCTTGCTGATCTTCCGCGTCGACCTGAGCCTCTACGCCTTCGTCGGCATCATCATGCTGGTCGGCATCGTCAAGAAAAACGCGATCATGATGATCGACTTCGCGCTGGAAAGGCAGCGCAAGGACGGCACGGCCGCGGCACAGGCGATATTCGAGGCCTGCATGGTGCGCTTTCGGCCGATCATGATGACTACCATGGCGGCGCTGGTGGGAACGCTGCCTATCGCGGTAGGCTGGGGCGCCGGTGCTGAAGTGAGGCGACCGCTGGGGCTGGCGGTGGTCGGCGGCCTGCTGCTGTCGCAGTTTCTGACGCTGTACCTGACGCCGGTCGTGTATCTCTATCTCGACCGCCTGGGTGGTCGGCAGAAAGCCGCCTGACGGTCTTCGCCGGTTGCGACATCCGAGCTTGCCGTTCGGGACGGATTCGGCCGCTGGCGGCGAAACACCGGAAACTGCTCAAGCAGAAGGAGTTCGCTGGCTCCGCCTAGTCATGGATTCCCTCCGCCCAGGCCAACGCCTGTTCCAGCCGGTCGTTTCCCCAGAACATCTCTCCGCCCACAATGAAAGTCGGCGCGCCGAAAATGTCCAGCTCAAATGCTTCTTCCGTTTGGCGCCGCAAGCGATCCTTGCCCTCGAGACTCTCCGCAGCGGCGAGCAGGGCCTCGGCGTCAAGGCCCATGCTGCCAAGCAAACCGACAACCACATCCCGTTCGCCGATATCCTGATCCTTGGCAAAGCCCGCCGAAAAAACCTCTCGCGCAAAAGCGGGAACCCAGGGTGCGTCCTGGTGGGCGCAGATGATGCGGGCAGGCCGAATGCCATTGCGGGGAAACCTGGACGGGCGCTTGAGCGGAAATCCATAGTGCTTGCACAGGCGCTCCATGTCGCGCCACATGTAGCGACCCTTGGACGGGTAGATATTGAAGGGCGAATCGCTCCAGCCCATGGCCGTAAACACCGGGCCCAGCAGAAAGGGCCGCCAGTTGACCTTCACACCCCTGGCTGACGCGAGCCGGTCAATTCGCAAGGCCGACAGATAGGAATAGGTGCTGGCGAAGTCGAACCAGAAGTCGATGCGCTTTGTCATCATTCAAGCCGTCCTGAAAGTCGCGACCATCGTGCCACCACGCTGGCGGAATGGCAATATCAAGGACAGGTACCGATCTGCACGGCGAGCCAAAAACCTTCATCTTCTGCCCCAGGGAAAACTCTCCCTTGGCGCCAGGCGGCCACCGCTGTTGCCCAGCGCCTCGGCCAGGCGCAGGCCCTCGTTCCACTTGGCCATGCGTTCCGAGCGAGCGAAGGAGCCTACCTTCAATTGCCTGGCGCCCCAGCCCACCGCGAGGTGCACAATGGTCACGTCTTCGGTTTCGCCGGAGCGTGCCGAAACGATGCTGTCCCATCCTGCGGCAGCGGCTGCGTCGAACGCCGCTTTCGTTTCGCTCAGCGTGCCTGCCTGGTTGGGCTTGATCAGTGCCGTGTTGCAGGCGCCCTGCGCCGCGGCTGCGCGTATCCGGGCGGCATTGGTGCAGATGAAATCGTCGGCCACCACCTCAAGCGTGTCGCCGGCGGCGGCGGTGAATTTGCGCAGGCCCGCGGCGTCATCCTCGGCCAGCGGATCCTCGATCGCCACGATCGGATAGCGTGCCAGCCAGCCCAGCAGCATCTCGCACAAACCATCCGAATCGACGCGCCGCCGGTCGCGGGCCAGCGTGTATTCGCCATTGCGGCCGAAATCGGTGGCAGCGATGTCGAGCGAAATCGCCACGTCCTGTCCCGGCGTATAGCCGGCGCGCTCTATTGCGCGCAGCAGAAAATCCAGCGCGGCTTCGTTGCTGTCGAACGCCGGCCACCAGCCGCCTTCGTCGGCGACGCCGGCGAGCAGTCCGGCCTCGTTCATCAGCAGCCCTGCCGCGCGATACACCTCGCCGGTCCACTCCAGGCTTTGCGCATAATCCCCGGCGCCGACGGCGATCACCATGAAGTCCTGCACATCGACGCGGCGACCGGCATGCGCGCCGCCGCCGAAGATCTGGACTTCAGGCAACGGCAGGAAAAACCCGGCGCGCCCTGCCCCGAGATGGCGCCACAGCGGCAGGTCCAGCGACGCGGCCGCGGCATGGGCGATGGCCAGCGAGGTGGCGACGATGGCGTTGCCGCCCAGGCGCCGCTTGTTGGAGGTGCCGTCGAGTTCGATCAGCGCGGCGTCGAGGCCGGCCTGGTCGGCGACCTCGCGGCCGCGGAGCAATGCCGCGATTTCGCCATTTACCGCGCCCAATGCGCCCTGCACATCGTAGCCGCCGAAGGCCGCGCCGCCATCGCGCCGGTCGACCGCCTCGGCGCTGCCGGTCGAGGCGCCGGCCGGCGCGATGGCGCGTCCGGTCTTGCCGCTTTCCAGGGTGATTTCGGTTTCCACTGTCGGGCGGCCGCGGGAATCCCAGACGCGCCGGCCGCGAACCGATTTGATGCGGCTGCTCATGCCTTGAGTTCCCTTTTCCAGGCCGCCAGAACGTCGATCAGGCGCGATGGCGGCGATTCAAGCAGGGCGCGGGCGCAACGGCGGATGTGGTTGCGGTCTTCGTCGCCGCGCAGGTACTCGACCGGCGACTTGCCGTCGACGCGGGCGAGGAACAGGCCGGGCAGCAGGCTCGCCGCGCGCTGTTCGGTGGCATCGGGTGGCTCCCAGTTCACTTCGGCCAGATAAGCCTCGGCCATCGCCGCGAAGCAGGCGTGGAAACCGCCGCCGGCCGCCGGATTCCAGAGGCATTTGAGCAGCAGGTGGTTGAGGCAGAAGGCGATGTCGAAGGCCGGATCGCCGATGCAGGCGCATTCGGCATCGAGGAACACCGGGCCGTCGGGGCCGAGCAGGATGTTCTTCGGGCTGACATCGCCGTGGATCATGACCATGCGCGTCGCGCCGGTGCGCAGGCTGAGGGCGAACAGCACATCGCGAAGATCAGGATGCGCGGCGGCCGTGGCTTCGAGGTAGGGTTCCAGGCGGATGGCATGAAAGATGTCGTGGCGCGGAAACTGCGCGGCGACGCGCGGATCGTTGGCGGTCCCGGCGTGGATGCGGCCGAGGCGGCGGCCGACTTCGGCGGCAGCGGCCCGATCGGCGCGTCCGTCGCGCAGTTCGTTCTTCCACAGGCGATGGTCAGCCGGATCGAGATAGCGCATGGCGCAGAACATTTCCGCGTCATCATGATGGAGGATCTCCGGCGCCGAGCCGGGGACAATTTCGTGCGCGATGCGGCTCCACGCCACTTCGTAGCGGTTGCGCTCGACTGGCGCATTCCACTCGGCGGCGACCCGCAGTCTGGACAGGGCGCGCTTGACGCAAAACGTCCGTGCCGGGGTGGTCACCTTCCAGATGTCGGAAGAGACGCCGCCGGTCAGGGCCTCGAAGCGCGTGCTGTCGGCCCCGGCAATGAGACCTGAACGCATCAGCGCATCGATCAGGCGCGGATCCGGCTGTGGCACGCTTGACACATCGGTCGTCACGGCTGGCGCGGCCAGCGAGTCGGCGGGCATGCCGGCGGTCCTGCTCAAAGCACGTAGCGCGAGAGGTCTTCGTTCTTCGCCAGTTCGCCAAGCCTGGCGTCGACGTAACGGCCATCGATGACGAGGTGTTCACCGCCGCGCTTGCCGGCATCGAAGGAGATTTCTTCGAGCAGCTTTTCCATCACCGTGTAGAGCCGTCGGGCGCCGATGTTCTCGGTCTTTTCGTTGACCTGGAAGGCGATCTCGGCCAGGCGCTTGATCCCGTCGGCAGCGAATTCCAGCGTCACCGCCTCGGTCGCCAGCAGCGCCTGGTACTGGCGCGTCAGGCAGGCATCGGTCTGGGTCAGGATGCGCTCGAAGTCGTCGACAGACAGTGAATCGAGCTCGACGCGGATCGGGAAGCGGCCCTGCAATTCGGGAATCAGGTCGGAAGGCTTGGCCAGGTGAAACGCGCCGCTGGCGATGAACAGGATGTGGTCGGTCTTGATCATGCCGTACTTGGTCGACACCGTGGTGCCTTCGACCAGCGGCAGCAGGTCGCGCTGCACGCCTTGACGCGAAACCTCGGCGCCGTGCGCCTCGGAGCGCGAAGCGATCTTGTCGATCTCGTCGAGGAAGACGATGCCGTTCTGCTCGACGTTCTTCAGCGCCTCCGCCTTGACTTCCTCGTCGTTGATCAGGCGCGCGGCCTCTTCGTCGGCCAGCGATTTCATGGCATCCTGGATCTTCATCTTGCGCATCCGCTTCTTGCCGCCGCCGATGTTCTGGAACATGCCCTGGATTTGCTGGGTCAGGTCTTCCATGCCGGGCGGTGCGAAGATTTCCATGCTGGCCTGGGGCGCCGCAACTTCGATTTCGATTTCCTTGTCGTTAAGCTCGCCTTCGCGCAGTTTCTTGCGGAACTTCTGGCGGGTACTGTTTTCTTCGGCTGTGGCATCAGCGCCGACACCCCGCGCGGGCGGCAGCAACACATCCAGCACGCGGTCTTCGGCGCCATCCATTGCCCGATCGCGGACGATGCGCATGGCCTTCTCGCGGGCGTCCTTGATCGCGGTCTCGATCAGGTCGCGAACGATGGTATCGACATCGCGGCCGACGTAGCCGACTTCGGTGAACTTGGTCGCCTCGATCTTGATGAAGGGCGCGTTGGCGAGCCGCGCCAGGCGCCGCGCGATCTCGGTCTTGCCGACCCCGGTAGGACCGATCATCAGGATGTTCTTCGGCGTGATCTCGGTGCGTAGCGGCTCGCTTACCTGCATGCGCCGCCAACGATTTCGCAGGGCGATCGCCACGGCGCGCTTGGCACGCGACTGGCCGACGATGTTCTTGTCGAGTTCCGAGACGATCTCGGCGGGCGTCATCTCGCTCATTCCAGAACCTCAATCACATGGTTCTGGTTGGTGTAAATGCAGAGATCACCGGCGATTTCCAGCGACTTCTTGACGATTTCGGCGGGTGAGAAGTCCGTGTTCTCCAGCAGCGCGCGCGCCGCCGACTGCGCATAGGCGCCACCGCTGCCGATGGCAACCAGGCCGTACTCGGGCTCCAGCACATCGCCGTTGCCGGTGATGATGAGCGAATGCTCGCGATCCGCAACCGAAAGCATGGCCTCCAGCCGCCGCAGCATGCGGTCGGTGCGCCAGTCCTTGGCCAGTTCGACGGCGGAGCGCAGCAGGTTGCCCTGGTACTGCTCCAGCTTGGCCTCGAAGCGTTCGAACAGCGTGAAGGCATCCGCCGTGCCGCCGGCGAAGCCGGCCAGGATCTGCTCGTTGTACAGGCGGCGCACCTTGCGCGCGGTCGCCTTGACAACGATGTTGCCCAGCGTCACCTGGCCGTCGCCGCCGAGGGCCACGCTGCTGCCGCGGCGCACGGAAAGAATGGTGGTGCCGTGATATTGCTCCATGGAACTCCTTGCGGGACAGGTCAGATGGCGCGGGCGCGCAACTCCGCAACGTCGGCAAAACCCAGCGTTTCCAGATACACCGCGATCACGGTGCTCAAGCCGATGACCCGCAGCTTCTTGCCGGCGGCATGGAGGCGCGCCAGCAGGTCCAGCAGCGCCCTGGCGCTGGCGGCATCGATGCGCACCAGATTGTACGCATCGATGTCGAACTCGTCGCAGCCGGCCAGCGCCGCTTCGAGCGGGCCGAACTCGGCGGCGGTCGCGCCCAGCAACTGGCCACGCAGGACAAAGCCTTCCGCCTTGGGCACAGGCGATGATGCAGCCTGCGCAGGCATCTCGGCCCGCTTTGGCAGCGGCACCCAGGAGGGCGGCGAAACCTCGAAGGTTATGGCGTAATTCACCGCGGCCTCCTCGAAGGCATCCTGCCGAAATGCCTGCTGATAAAGCTCCAGCAGCAGCAACCACATCGATTCGTGCCGGCGCTCGCCAGGTACGATTTTCGCCGCGAGGATCTGGGCCAGGTGTTCGGGGCTGCCGAAGACGAATTCCTTCTTCGCCCTTTTCAAGGCTGCCAGGGCCCGCATCAGCAGCGTGGCGCCGTCGTTGTCGGCATCGACCAGCTTGGCCAGGTCCATGCGAACGACGCTGCTGGTTGCCGCGAGTTTCATGGTCTGCTTGAGGACTTCGCCGATTCCGGCGTCCAGCATGCCGGTCAGGGAAACATGGGCCCGCCCGCCGCTGCTCTCGCTGGCCATGTGCGGCCCGTCGACCACCGGGCTCCAGGCCGGCGGAGACTTCTCGAAGCGGCGCGCAAAGGTCAGCGCCAGGGCCTCGAAGGCGGGACGGCGCCCCAGAACCTGCAACAGATCAAACAGGCAGCCCCAGGCACGCACCGCGGCGTCGCCGAGGTCTTCGCCGGTCTTGATCGCGACCTCAAGCCGGCGCAGCGCGTCCAGTTCCTGCCCGGCGGCATACATCGTCGCCGCCTCTTCCAGGGCCGGCGGCAAGGCCGGGCGCGCCGGCGGCGCCGGCGCAGCAGGGATTTCAGGCGCAACAGGCTCCTCGGGCGGCACGTCAAGCGCGCCCGGCACCGTGAAATCGAGGGACATCAGATCGTCGTCGTCTTCTACCACTGATCCGGATCTATAAGTTCTGGTTGGGATTCCAACAGTATAACCCGCCCGCCACCGGCCTCAAGAGGCTGAGTCCGGCAAGCGCCAGCAGGCACAGGCAGCAAACCACCGTGGCCCCGGAGGGAAGGTCGGCAATCAAGGACAGCCCCAGACCCGTGGCATAGCCCGTGGCGCCCACCAGATAGGCAATCACGATGCGCCGCGAGCCGCTGAAGGCGCGCGTCGCCACCGCCGGAGCGATCAGGCTGGTAAACACCAGCAGCACGCCGACCAGTTGCACCGACGCGGTCACCGTGATGGCGAAGAGCAGATAGAAGCCAAGGCGCGGCCAGCGTTGCGCCGGCCCGAACCACAAGGCCAGAACACCCGCGTACAGCAGGCCCACGGGTAGCAATTGCGACCAACTCACCCAGAGCAACTGACCGGCCAGCAGGTCGCGCAGGTGCTCGCCGCCATGCGGGTTGTGCGCCAGCAGGAGGATGCCGGCAGCGGCGGCGAAGACGAAGACCAGGCCGATCAGGGCTTCCTGGATGTCCGGCCAGCGGCGCTCGCTCCAGGTCAGCAGCAGCGCGCCGGCCCCCGCCGCCAGGCCGGCGGCCAACTGGGCGCCGAGACCGTGCGGACCAAATCCATGAAACAGCTCATCGAGATCGGTCAGGCTGGCGGCGACGGCGCCGAGGCCCGCAACTTGCGCCACCGCGAGATCGATGAAAATGATGCCGCGGCGCAGGACCTCGACCCCGAGCGGCACGTGGGTGGCGAGCACCAGCAGGCCGGCGGCGAAGGGCGCCAGCAGCAAGCTGAAATCGAGACCGTGCAGTTCGGCGCTCATTTCAGGGGCTTCAGCAGGCGCGTCACGGTGTCGTCGAACAGCGCCGTCAGATCCTTCGCCTCCGGCGTACCGCCCACCGTGAAGGGGAGGACGACGATCGGCAATTTGGCCTCGGCCGACAACCACTCGGCGGGCCGCGCCGAGTTGTAGGTGGCGCGAATCACCATGCGCGGGCGACTGCTGGCGGCCTGGTCGCGCACCAGGGACAGATGCGCCACGGTCGGCTCGACACCCGGCTTGGGTTCCAGCGTACCCACCTCGCGAATGCCCAGCCAGTCGAAGAGATAGGCCCAGGCCTTGTGCTGGGTGATCACCGGAATGCCTTTTAACGGGGTTGCGGCTTGCTCCCAGCGCACCAGGCTGGCGCGCCAGCGCTCGCTGAAGGCCCGCCAGCGACTGTCGTAGCCGGCGGCATTGGCCGGATCGATCTGCTTCATGCGTTGTACCAGCCCCTCGCCGACCTTGAAGATGTTGCGTGGATCGGTCTGGATATGCGGGTTGCCACCGGCATGCACGTCGCCGTCGGCGCGATCCAGCCGCGCCGGGATGTCGAGCATGGCGACATGGTGCGCTGCCTCGAAATAGCCGGGTTGCCCGGACTGGATGCGGCTGTTGCCCGATTCGCGCTGAACCGGCGGCAGCCAGCCGATTTCCAGCTCGGCACCGGTGGCGATCAGCAGATCGGCGCTGCGAGCGCGGGCGATCAGCGAGGGCTTGGCGTCGATGCGATGTGGATCCTGCAGCGCCGTGGTGGCGGTGAAGACCTGCACCTGGTCGCCGCCTATTTCCTGCGCCAGGGCGCCCCATTCGGGCACGGTGGCGAAGACCTTGAGCGCTGCGGCGGCCGGTAATGCGGCGAAGGCGAGAAGAACGGGCAATAGACGTTTCATGATGTGCGGTTCCTAGAATTTGTGGGCGCCGTGGGCGCCCATGCTCATGATGTAGTGCACCCAGACCTGATTGTCTGCGATGCCGGGGCGGGTCTGGTCGCGCGCGACCTGGAAGCGGATGCGCGAGAACTCCGAGGGCGAGAAGTCCACCATCGCGGTGTGCCGTTTGGGCTTGAAGCTTTGCAGGATCGGCAAGTCGGCTGCCGTCAGCGTGCCGTTGTCCACCAGCCCGACGGACAGGTTCACGGTGGAAAGCTGGTCGTAGCGGTAGCCGGCGCGCCAGTGCGGCATGAACTTCCACACGCCCTGGGCGTAGAAGCCGGTCTGGGTCGAGCGGAAGCTGTCCGTGGCCGTGATACCCGGAAGGGCGGCGGCAGGTTCCGCCGTGGTGTTGTAATTCAGGTCGCCCGTTTCCTGCCGCCGGAACCACTCGCTCTGGAAGGTAAAGCCGCGTTCCTTCGCGCTGCCTTCCGGCGCCCATTTCCAGACGAAATCCAGCACCGTGGTGTTGCTCGTGCCGGAGAAGCTGTTGGTCACCAGCGTATTGATGCTGTCGACATCCTCATAGCTCCGGTCGCGCGGCTTGCTGGCGAAGAACGAGGCACCGGCGCGCCAACTGTTGGCGACGCCGACATCACCGCCGACATGGGCGAACAGGCTGCCCGACATCAGGCCGTTCTTGTTGCGTTCGCTACCCGGGAAGCTCCGGGCGCGGCCGAATTCAGCCCCCAGTTCAAGGAACAGATCGGTCGGCGCTACCCATTTGAACTGGATGCCGTCATAGCCAAGCTGCGGACCGAAGAAAGCCTCGTAGGGCAGCGCCGCGCTGGAGAAATCCCACATGTGCGGATGCTGCTCGTTGGCGTAGCCGATGCCGGAGAAGAAGCGGCCGGCCTTGATGCCGAGACCATTGCCGAGCCCGATGGTCTGGATATGGGCTTCCTCGACGCCGATCTCGTTGGCCGGCGAAATCGCGGCGAGGAAAGTACCGCGAACGTAGGGATCGATGTTGGCGGAAATCGCCAGCTCCGATTCGCCGAGGTTCCAGGCGCGGGCCTCGGGATTTAGCTCGCCGCCCGCGGGCAGCAGGCTCTGGATGCGGCGCTCGCGCCCCGCGGCGCCGGTCGGATCCTGGCGCGGATCCTGCGAGGTGTTGTTGTACATGCCGGAAAGGATCAGCGAGATTTCCGGATTGAAGGCGCTGGCAGCGGCCGGCTGGCGGCTGGCCTCGCGCGCCACCCGGGCCTGGCTGGCGGCGCTGTCGGCCGTCGAGCGAGCGGCGACCGCCTGCTTCTCGGTTTCGACGAGGCGTTTTTCCAGCGCATTGATGCGCTGCTCGTAGGCATTCTTCAGGTGCGCGATTTCCTCGCGCAAGGCTTTCAGGTCAGCGTCGGCGGCCGACGCGGGGAACCCGGACAGCACGCCAGAGGCGGCCAGGACGGACCAGCAAAGTGGTTTCATGTGCGCTCCAAAGCAAATGACAAGACGCGCCGCTCGGCATTTGCCGGCAGCGCCGAAGACGTCGAAGGGCTTTAGAGCAGGGGCGGGGCGCGGCTATGAAAAGCCGCGATGAGGCGCAGAGTTGGCGCCCGCGGAACGACGACGGCAGGCGCCGCCATCCGACCTGCGGCCGGCGCCAGCGGAAAGATCGACAGCGGCGGCGCGACGTCAAGCCCGGCAACCGCAAGACAGGTCGTGCAGACATGCGACAAGACCAGCGTTGCGCCGTGCCCGGCGTCTTCCTGCTGCATGGCCGGAACGGCAGAGCTTGCCGCGGCGTCGCCCGGCACGTGGCTGAGCATGTGGGCAAGCGCGGCCTGCTGGCCGCCGAGCAGCTGCAGCGACAGCAACAGGGCGAAGAGGGGATTCCGGAAGCGGCGCATGAGGCGCGTATCAAAACACAGTGCGCAACATCAATCAACCTGCAGCAGCAAACCCTTCAGGTAGTCACCTTCCGGAAATGCCAGGTCGACCGGATGGTCGGCGGCGCCCTGCAGGCGCTGCACGATGCGCGCGCGCCTTTGGCTCGATGCGGCCGCGTCGAGCGCGGCGCCGGCGACGATCTTCTGGAACAGCTCCGCGCTGACGCCGCCGGAACATGAATAGGTCATCAGCAGCCCACCCGGCGCCAGCAGTTGCAGCGCGTGCAGGTTGATGTCCTTGTAGGCCCGCGCGGCGCGCTCGGCATGCGCGGCGGTATGGGCGAACTTGGGCGGATCGAGCACGATCAGGTCAAATCGCTCGCCGCTTGCGCGCAAGTTGCGCAACTCGGCAAACACATCGGCTTCGCGCCAGACTGCACGCGAGGCGTCGAGTTGCGGATTCAGTGCGAGGTTCTGCTGCGCGATCGCCAGTGCCGGGCCGGAGCTGTCGATCGATACCACTTCGCGCGCGCCGCCGGCCAGCGCCTGCAAGGAGAAGCCTGCCGTGTAGCAGAAGCAGTTGAGCACGCGGCGATCGCGCGCCAGTTCGGCCACGCGCCGCCGGTTCTCGCGCTGGTCGAGGTAGAAGCCGGTCTTGTGGCCGGCGACGAAATCGACGGCCATCCTGACGCCGTATTCCTCGATGACGAGTGACTCGCCCTCTCCCGCAACCTCATTTGCCGACTGGGCTCCGCCAGGGGGGAGGGGCATATTGGGAATCCAGCCGGTGACGGAGTCGAGTCCTTCCAGCTTGCGTACTTCTGCATCGGATCGTTCATAGATGCGCGCGCAGCCGGTGGCCTTGACCAGGGAGTCGGCGATGGCGGCACGCCACTTGTCGGCGCCTGCCGTCGTCAATTGCAGCACCACTGTGTCGCGGTAGCGGTCGGCAATCACGCCGGGCAGGCCGTCGGATTCGGCGTGGATCAGGCGCAGGCCCTGCTGCCCGGCGAGTTCGGGCAAGGCCGCGCGACGCGCCACGGCGGCGGCGACGCGGCGCTTGAAGAAGGCGTGATCGATGGTCTCTTCCGGATCGAAGCTCCAGACCCGCGCGCGGATCTGCGATGCCGGACTCCACGCCGCCCGCGCCAGCGGCCGCCCTTGATGCGAGACGACATCGACCGTGTCACCCGGCCGCGCCCGGCCGTCGACTTGCGCGACCGCGCCGGAGAACAGCCAGGGGTGGCGGCGCAGGACGGATTTTTCCTTGCCGGGATGCAGGGTTAGAGTAGCCATGGGACGGAATGCTACAGGGTGGACAAGTTCACAGCGATGCGCAAAGGATTGTCAGGTCGCGATTGGCAACGACCTGCCTGCCCAGCCTCGCGCTTGTAAGGCACCTCAGGCATGGACGACCTGTTTATACTGCGTCGGCGTCACCGCACAGCGGCTGACGGGGGCAACAACCAATTGGCAGTTCATTGCGGCAACAGGGTGGGTGACTTGTCTACACTTGGGAATGGGGCCGAAGCCGGAGCGCACGGCGCTTCAGGGGGTGAAACGCTGCGCCTTCTGATTGGCGATGTTTCGGGCGGATTGATGGCCACGCTGATCGCCATTCCCCATGCGATGGGCCTGGGGCTGCTGGCGTTCGCCGCGCTGGGACCCGCCTGGGCTCCCGTCGGTGTGGTCGCTGGAATGGTGTCATGCGTTGTCGGCAGCTTCGTGTCCGGCGTAATTCCTGCCGGCACCTGCATGATCATGGGCAGCCGGACTTCGGTGGCGATGGTCTTTGCCGGCATCCTTGCCGCGCTGGTTGCGCACCCGCTGCTGCAGACGCCGCAGGGGCCCGACGTGCCGCAGGTGCTCACGCTGGCATTCATCGCCGTGTTGCTTTCCGGCCTGCTGCAGATGGGATTTGGCGTGATGCGGCTGGGCCGGGCCATCAAGTTCGTGCCTTATCCGGTAATCGCGGGTTTCATGAACGGCATCGCGATCCTGATGATCCTGTCGCAGATCGGTCCGATGCTGGGTGTTGCCAACCTGCCGCTGGGCGAACTGATCAGGAATGCCAACTTGATCCGGCCGGCCAGCCTGCTGGTGACCATTGTGGTCATCGCCGTGATTTTTCTGGCGCCCCGCGTAACCCGCAAAGTGCCGGTGCTGCTCTTTGGCCTGCTGGTCGGCATACCCCTGCATTTCCTGATCGCCTGGCTGGCGCCCGGCGCTGTCGGGCCGCTGGTCGGTGAGCTGCGGGTGACGGATCTTGGGCCGCGCGAACTGGTTTCCATGCTGCAGGTTGCTTCGCGCGACGATATCGCCGCCTGGCTGGTGTTTCTGCTGCCCAGCGCCCTTTTGCTGGCAGCCGTTTCCGCGCTGGACGGTTTGCTCGCCGCGCTGGTGGTCGATCCAGTGACCCGCAGCCGCCATGATAGCGACCGGCTGCTCAAGGGGCAGGGCGCAGCCGCGGCGCTGGCGGCGGTGTTTGGCGCCATTCCGCCGGCGGCCAGCACACATGCCCGCGCCGCCAGTTACCTGGGCGGGGGTCGTACCCCGCGCAGTTCCCTGTTTCATGCGCTGTTCATGCTGCTGTCGCTGGTCGTGCTGGGGCCGTTGATCGCGCGTGTGCCGGTTGCGGCGCTTGCCGGCGTCATCATCTACACCGCGCTCACCATGGCGGACCGCTGGACGCATGACCTTGTCCGGAGCCTTGGCGCGGACGGCATAGACCGCGGCGAAATCCTGCTCAATCTGGCGGTGGTGCTGGGTGTCACGCTATCGATGCTGTTTTTCAACCTGATGGCGGCTTTTGCAGTCGGCATTGCAGCTGCGATCTTCATGCTGCTGGTCAAGCTTAGCGGCTCGCCGGTGCGCCGGATCCTGGACGGCACGGTGCGCACTTCGCTGAAAATCCGCAGTCCGGAAGAACGGGCGCAGCTTCGTCCGCTGGGGCGGCAGATCCGCATTTTCGAGCTCGAAGGTGCCATCTTCTTCGGCACGGCCGACAGCCTGCATCAGGATGTCGAAAAATTGCCCGACGATGTCCGCTATGTCATTCTGGATTTCCGTCGGGTGACCGAGATCGATGCCAGCGGCGCGAAGGCTCTCGAATCGATCTGCCACACCGCGGCGCGGCGCGGCATGCAGGTGCTGCTTAGCCATCTGCACGAAGACGAAGGCCATGGCCGTTATCTGCGCGTGCTGGGCATTGCCGCAGTGGTCGATGCCGAACGCTGGTTCCCTGACCTCGATCGTGCCCTCGAGCGGACGGAAGACCGCTTGCTGGAACGCGAGCGCTTCGACGACGGGCCGGAACTGGCGCCGCATCAGATGGCGCTGTTCGCGGGTCTCGATGGCGAAGAGATGGCCGTGCTGATGGCGTTGCTGGAACGGCAGGAACTGGCGCACGGCGATCCCGTATTCAAGGAAGGCGACGTCGGCGACCGTATTTACCTGATTGCGCGGGGTGCGATCAGCATCAAGTTGCAACTGACCGACGACAACCGGGCGCGCCGGCTGGCGACCTTTGCGCCCGGCGTGTGTTTCGGCGAGATGGCGATGCTGGAAGGGGGGCACCGTTCTGCCGACGCCTTTGCCAAGGGCGAAAGCGTAGTGCTGTACACGCTAAGCGCGGAACGGCTGACACAGATCCTGCGGCAGTGTCCGCAACTGGGCATCAAGCTCTACCACAACCTGAGCCGCGAACTGGCCATCCGCCTGCGCGTGACCAGCGGCGCCCTGCGGGCACTGGAGTAGCCGCTGCGTTGGCGCCATTGGCGCCTGACGCTCCCCCGCTCGCTCCGGGTAGGACCGTGACGCCCTTTGCAACGCTGCACGTCCGAAGAATTCCGCGTCACCGCCGCTGACTCTTCCACCCTCACCCGCCGGCCTTGCCGGCTTCGAGTCTGAGCATGACATCGCGGCCGGCACCTTCGCTCTTATCGGCGACGCCCTGGCGGATGCGGGCTTCGGGCGCGCCCGCTGCCTTCAGGTTCTCCAGCGCGTACTCGGCACGCTTGACGGCCAACGCCTGCAGCGCCTCGTCCTTCACCGCTTCGCCGGCGCGCAGGCGCTCGAACAGCACTGCGTAAAAGTCCGCGCCCTTGAGCTGGCCCACCTCGGCTTCGCTCAGGGTGCGCTTCTCGCGCAGCAGACCGGTCAGGCGCGACATCATCCTGCCGGTCAGCCCTTCCTCCAACTGTCCGGGGTTCGCGTTGCGGAAGCCCTCCTTCAAGGCCGCCAGTTCGGCGCTGCCGAAGCGGTCCGCGAACAGGCTCTCCAGCGCGGATTGCACCTTCGGCGCGCGGGTCGACAAGGGACCGGGATCACCCCTGGCCCCCTCGGCCTGGCCGCTCTTCTCGGCGACGGTGCGGCGCAGTTGCAAATCCTGCAGGGCGACACGATCCGCCTCGGCCCAGGTGCCATGCACGCTAAGCGCAAGCCCCGGGCGCTTGTTGAGCACCGTGGCGAGGCGCACCAGCTTTTCGCGTTCGGGCGGGGTCAGGCTGCTGGCGCCGGCTTCGAAGGCGATGTTGTCGAGCTTTTCGCCGCCGCCGCCGAACAGCGCGCCAAGCGCGCGGAAGGGCGCGGTGACGATCTTGCCGAGGACATTGACGATCGCTTTCCAGACGATCTGGCCATAGCTGAACTGCGGATCATCGAGGCTGCCGGAAATCGGCAGGCCGAGGTCGATGCGGCCATCGGAATCGCTGAGGATGGCGATCGCCAGATCGAGTGGCAGATCCTTGGCGGTGGCGCTCTCGACGCGCTCGCCGAGCACCAGCCGATCGATCACGATCCGGTTCTCGCCCTGCAACTGGCGCTGCTTGATCTTGTATTCCAGCTCGAGCGAAAGTTTGCCGGAATCGATCTTGCGCCCGGCGAAGGTGGCCACGTAGGGTGTCAGATGGGTCATCTCGACATTGCGGAAGACCACCTTGATGTCCATGAATTCGGTCGGGTGGAAGAAATCGGCTTCACCCACGGCACGTGCCAGACCAAACTCGTCGACCTCGCCATCGAGTTCAAGCTGTCCCGGCGCGCCGGGCTTCGACGAGATTCCGCCGATCGAACCGCGCAGCGCGTGGATGCGTGTGCCGAACGGCAGGATCAACGAGTTGTCCGCAAAGTACAGCGCACCATTGCGAAAGCGCAGGCGGTCGATGTTGACCAGGAACCCTGGAGCTGCGGCTGCCACTACCGCTGGCGCCGGCAGCGGCGCGGGCTGCAAGGCCGCCGCGGCTTCGGGATTCATGGTCGGCGGCATCTCCGGGGACGGCGCCGGCGCGACGGTGTTTGCGTCGCCGTTTGCGCGCAGCACGCGCTTGAGATTGGTCGATTTGTCCTTGTCGATGATCAGCTTGGTGTCGAGCCCGTCGAGCGAGAGCAGGGCGATGCCCAGCTGACTCGGAGTGGCTTCGAGATCCTTGCTGGACAGCGACTTCCAGGCCAGAAACAGGTTCTTCGTCCCGGCTTCGTTGAGACGTAGATCGCTCAAGGCGAAGCCGCCGCGGTAGCCGCTGCCCTTGGCGCCGTGCGTCACGCGCCCCTCTGCCGAAAGTTGTCCGCCGACAAGATCTAGCGCGGCGAATTTCGCCACGAAAGGCTGTGCAAACTTGAGCGCCAGATCGTTGAGCTTCACTTGCAGTTCGGCGGCGGCGTCCTGCGGCGTCAGCTTGCCGGCGATCTCCAGCCGGCCGCCGCTGCGCACGGTGAGGCTGGCCTTCAGCGGCAAGGCAACCTGGCGGTCTTCGCTGACTCCATCGACGGTGATCGCGATGTTGTCGAGCGCAAGTTCCACCGCCGGCGACACCATCTCGTCGCGCAGGACCGCGCCGAGGCCTGTCGCGGCCACGTGGTCGACGCGGAAGCGCCAGGGCGCAGAGGGCGCCGCGGGTGTCTCGGGCGCAGCGTGCGTGGCTGACGCCGGCCTCGCGACGCGCGCGGCCTTCGGCGCAGGCTTTTCGCCCAGGCTGTCGATCACGCCCAGCAGGTCGATCTTTCCATGCGCGTCGCGCCGGGCGCTGGTACCCCCGCCGTTAGCGGCAAGCGCCGCCAGCGTCGCATTGCGCCGGGCGAGGTCGATGCTGGCATCGGTCAAGGTTATTTCATCGAGCGTCAGCACCGGAATGCGCGCCTTCTTGTCGATGACCGCCTCGACGCGATTGCCCTGCAAGCGGATCGCGCCGACCGTGAGCTGCTGGCTGCCCAGGTCGAAGCGCCCGTCCTTTGCCTCGACGCGGTCTACGGCAAGCAGCGGCGCCGAATCGCCCGCCGCGCGCTGCAGCCGCAGGGCGGAAATCGACAGGTTTATGCCTTCCAGAGTCAGGTTCAGGGTGCTGCCCGCCTGCTTCAGCCGGTAGTCGGCAGCCAGGGCAGCGATGCCGGAGGGCGGCGCAATCGGCAGCTTGTCCTGCAACAAGGGTGCCAGGCGCGCCAGGTCGATGCCGCCGAGCTCGATGCGGCCGGTGCTCGCCGGGGGATTCAGCGTCACGTCGCCGTGCCAGGCCAGTTGCGCGCCGAACAAAGTTTTCGCGGTCAGCCTGAACTTGCCGGTGTCATCGGGCAGAGTCGATACATCGGTGAGTTCCAGATCGAGCGGCTCGATGCGCGTGGTGAAGGCCGGCGTCACGCGCTGGTCGGTGAGCTGCATTTGCGCGCCGCTCACCCGCAGTTGCACGATATCCACGCGCGGCAGGCCGCCGGACTCGGGCTGCGGCTCCTTTGCCTTAAGCGCTTCGAGCAGGGCGTTCCAGTTAGAGCCGCCGTCCTGACGCTGGATCAGGCTGGCGTTGAGGCCGGCGACAGTGATCGCATCGAACACCAGGGCGCGCCGGGTCAGGCTCGCCGCGGAGAGGTCGACAAACAGTTCGTCAACGCCAACCAGCGGCGCGCCTGCCGGATCGTTGAGGCGCAACTCGCGCAGGCGAACGCTCAAGGCCAGCGGATTGATCTCCGGTCGGGCGAGACTCAGGCGGTGGCCGGTCCTTTCGGCGATCAAGCGTTCAGCCTGCGACTGGACGATGCCGGGCAACGCCAGCCAGGCGAAGGCCAGGATGGCAAGGATTGCGCCGGCTACTATCAGTGCCGGCTTCCTGAAAGCCTTGAGTGTCTGCTTCATGGTCATAGTGCGAAAGTGCGGAGTCAAGTCCGAAGCGCGACGGCGCTATGACGGGAGTGTAGCTGTTTCGCGCCGCCTACAACTGCCCGCCGGTCCTGGCCAGCAGCGCGACGAAGTCGGCTGCCGGCAGCGGGCGGGCGATCAGGTAGCCCTGAAACTCGTCGCAGCCCTGGTAGCGCAGGAAGTCGAACTGCGCCTGATTCTCCACCCCCTCGGCCACCACGGTCTTGCGCAGGCTCTGGCCGAGCGAGATCACGGCGCGGGCGATCATCGCCACCTCCTCCTCGTGCTCGATGCCCGTTACCAGCGAGCGGTCGATCTTGATGATGTCGAGGGGAAAGCGCCGCAGGTAGGACAGCGACGAGTAGCCGGTGCCGAAATCGTCCATGGCGAGGCTGACGCCAAGCGCCTTGAACTCCCTGAGGATGCGCACCGCCCGTTCGCTGTCGCCGAGGAACACGCTTTCGGTGATCTCCAGTTCCACCCGCTCCGGCGGCAAGCCGGCCTCGCGCATCAGCGCCGCAACGCGGCCGACGAGTTCCTCGCCGATAAACAGCTTGGGCGAGAGATTCACCGCGACCTGGATGGCCTGGCCATGAACCCGCTCCCAGCCAGCCGCGGCAGCAAACGCCTTTTTCAGGATGACTTCGGTCAACGGCACGATCAGGCCGGTCTCCTCGGCGATGGGGATGAAGCGGTCCGGGGCGACCATGCCGGAGCCGGGGTTGTGCCAGCGGGCCAGCGCCTCGACGCCGACGAGGCGACGGCGGTGATCGACCTTGGGCTGGAAGTAGACGTCGAACTCGTCCCTTTCGATGCCGGTGCGCATCGCGGCTTCGAGGTTCAGCCGCTCGTCCGCCATATGGTTGAGTTCGGGGGTGAAGAACTGGAAGTTGTTGCGGCCGCGACCCTTGGCTGCGTACATGGCTGCATCGGCGTGCTTGAGCAGGCTTTCGGCGTCTTTGCCGTCCTGCGGATAGAGCGCCACGCCGAGGCTGGCGCCGACCTGGAACTCGCGCCCGCACAAACTGACCGGACGGCCGATTTCCACCAGCACCCGCTCCAGTTGCGAGATGATCGAATTGACGCGGTAGTGGTCGTTGAGCACCAGCACGAATTCATCGCCGCCCTGGCGCGCGACCGTATCGGAGGTGCGCAGGCCAGCGCGCAGGCGGCCGGCCACCTCCACCAGCAGCTCGTCGCCCGCCGCATGGCCGAGGCTGTCGTTGATGAACTTGAAGTTGTCGAGATCGATGAAAACCAGGGCCATGAAGTAGCCCACCCGCTCGGCCCGCCAAATTGACTGGTCGAGTCGGTCGGCCAGCAGGTTGCGGTTCGGCAGGCCCGTCAGCAGGTCGTGATTGGCCTGGCGCTCCAACTGCTCCTGGTAGCTCCGCCGCTCGGTGATGTCCTGCACCGTGCCCTCGTAGCAGATGAACTCGCCATGGGCGCCGCGCACGATATGGGCGTTTTCCGAGATCCAGATCCTGGAGCCGTCGCGGCGATAGACTTCGGACTCGAAATTGATGACTTCGCCGTGGGCCTCCATCAGGCGGCGGAATTCCTCGCGACGCGACTCCTCGACGTACAGACGGCGCCCGATGTCGGCGATGCCGGCGATCAGATCCCGCGGCGTGGCATAGCCGTAGAGCCTTGCCAGGGCCGGATTGGCCGCCAGGTAGCGGCCGTCCAGGGTGGTCTGGAAGATGCCCTCCGAGGCATGCTCGAAAATGTGCCGGTAGCGCAGCTCGGCGTGCTCCAACGCCTCCAGCGTCTCGTGGCGGACGCTGACATCCTGGATGAATCCTTCGATCACGGGTCGCCCATGCTCGTCGGCGACGGCAATGCCCCGCTCGACTACCCACTTCAGCGTCCCGACGCTGTTGACAATGCGGTACTGAATGGAAAAGCGCTTGCCGGCGGCAATGGCATCGGCGATCTCGCCGCGCACCCGGTCGCGGTCTGCCGGGTAAGTCACTTCCTCCCAGGAGACACAGCCGTTCTCGATCAGGTCCTGGGGAGCGTAGCCGGTCAGGGCGAGGCAGCCCTGACTGACGAAGAGCATGGTCCAGTGGCTGTCATTGAGGCAGCGGTAGGCCATTCCTTCCAGATTGTTGACCAGGGTGTCGAGCACCCGGGCCCGATCCACCGGCAGGGAGGTGTTGAGGCTGGCGCTGCGGGAGCGGGCGAGAGATGGATTCATGGCATGCAACCCCAAGCAATGCCCGTACCGGCCCTGAATCCGGCATTTGGCCAAGGCAACGCACCAGAACAGAGCCCCATCGCCGCCGGCTGCGCACCAAACCGGTTCCCGGCCGCTTTGTCTACCCCGAATCTACGCTTCGCCCTGCGTTCGGCGCCGCTAACCGCCTCCTCTGATCACGGTGCCGATTCTTAGCCGCGTCCCCGCCGCCACGGTGCGCTGGCGAACTCCTCGACCAGGAAATCCACCATCGCCCGCACCTTGGGCGACAGGTTGCGGCCGCTGGGATAGGTGGCGAACAGGGGCACCGGCTCGACGTGGTGCCAGTCGGACAGGATCGGCACCAGCACGCCGCTGCGAATCGAATCGCCGACGATGACGTCCGTCAGACGCGTGATGCCGACGCCGGCCACCGCCAGTTGCAGCACGGTTTCGGCATTGTTCGCCACCACGTTGCCGCCGATATTCACCACGCGGATGCCGTCGTCGGTATCGAAGGGCCAGCGGCGAAGCGCCGGCAGGCTGGTGATCCAAAGGCAGTTGTGCTGTTGCAGGTCATCCGGCGTGCGCGGCGTGCCGCGACGCTTCAGGTAGTCGGGCGACGCACAGATCACGCGTTGCAGGTTGCAGATCCGCCGCGCCACCATCGACGATTCATCGAGGGGACCGATGCGGATCGCCAGGTCGATACCTTCCTCGATCGCGCTCGACGGCTGATCGCTGATGGTGATGTCCAGCTCGACCTCCGGGTGGCGTGCCTGAAAGCGCGGGATCGCCGGCGCCAGTTGATGCATGCCGAATCCATAGCCGCAGTGCAGACGCAGCATCCCGCGCGGACTCGCGCCGGCCTCGGTGACCTCGGCCTCGGCCGCGGCGATGGCCGTCAGGATCGGGCGCGCCCTGGCGTAGAAGGCCTCGCCTTCGGCAGTCATTTGCAGGCGCCGTGTGGTGCGATGCAGGAGGCTGGCGCCGAGCCGATCCTCCAGGCGCGTCACCAGTTTGGACAGGGCGGATGGGGTCAGGCCGATGTCCCGTGCCGCGGCGGAGAAGCCGCCGGTTTCGACGGCACGAACAAAAGCGGTCATTTCGGCAGCACGATCCATATGCGTATTATGGACGAATCGGCATCAATGTTGTTCCATTATTGCTGATTATCATTTCCGCCATTTGCAATTAGAGTGTGTGCCATGCGGTGTTGCGCCGCACCATAAGAAGGAAAAAGTCATGCTCCCCCTCAACATCCCCGCCATCGAACAAGAAGCACGCAAACTCCGCGCCGAAGAAATGCAACGCATCCAGGGCCTCGTCTCTGTGCGGCTGAGTTTGTACATCCGACTGCTGGGCGCTACCGCCCTGTCAGGCCTTGCGGCCGTCAGCGAAATCCTGCGCCTGCTGTTTTCCTGGAATCCCCAGGAACGCGCCTCCGGTACCGAAGCCGGGAGCCCAAGTCCTGCGTTGCTGACTCGCCTGAACCGCCTGGCGCGCGGGCTTTTCGCCTGGAACCCGCAAGCTCGCCGTTCCTGCTGAGGCCGGTCCTGCGGCAGCCCGATACGGTGCCTGCCTGCCCCACCTTTGGTGCTGCGCTCAGGGCAGGCTGCGATAGCGCCCGCGATGAAAGATCAGGGGCGACTTCTCCTGACGGCGGAAGTTCTCGACCTGCCCGACAAAAATCAGGTGGTCGCCGCCTGGATAACGCATCTCGTTGCGGCACTCAAACCAGGCGCAGCAGCCCGGCAGCATCGGCGTGCCATGGGCGCCTGATGCCAGATCGATGCCGGCAAACGGGTCGCCCGGCGACTGCGAAAAATCTTGCGAGAATCCCGTCTGGTCATTGGCGAGCACGTTGATCGCATAATGGCTGCACGACTCGAAGACCGTCAGCCAGGACGACTGCAAGGCGAGGCTCCACAGCACCAGTGGCGGATCGAGCGAAACCGAGGCGAAGGAATTGATGGTGACGCCCGCCAGCTTGCCGCCCGCTCCTCGTGCAGTTACCACCGTTACGCCGGTGGCGAACTCCCCAAGGGCATGGCGCAGGGTACGCCTTTCGACAAAGTGCTTGTCCGGCTGGGTCATTGGGGCTGATCGTCAAGAGGCTCTAAAATCCGGGGGCTTACTTGTCGGGAGCACCTGATGGGCGTCATGAGTCGTATCGGCACTCCGCTTTCTCCTTGCGCCACGCGCGTGATGCTGCTGGGTTGCGGCGAACTGGGCAAGGAGGTCATTATCGCATTGCAGCGGCTGGGTTGCGAAGTGATCGGCGTCGATCGCTATCCCGATGCACCAGGCATGCAGGTGGCGCATCGCAGCCATGTGGCGACCATGACCGATGGCGCGGCCCTGCGCGAGCTGATCGAAAAGGAAAAACCGCATCTGGTGGTGCCCGAGATCGAAGCCATCGCCACCGCCGCGCTGGTCGACATCGAGCGCGACGGTGCTGGCGGGCATTTCCCGGAGATCATTCCCACCGCCCGCGCCGCGCAACTGACCATGAATCGCGAGGGTATCCGCCGCCTGGCGGCGGAAGAACTCGGCCTGCCCACCTCGCCTTACCGCTTCGCCGACTCGCTGGCCGAGTTGCAGGCGGCAATCGATGGCATCGGCGGCGTCGCCATCGGCTATCCCTGCGTGGTCAAGCCGGTGATGTCGTCCTCGGGCAAGGGCCAGTCGCTGCTGAAGACGGCGGCTGACATACAACACGCATGGGACTACTCGCAGGCCGCGGGACGCGTCGGCGCGGGGCGCGTCATCGTCGAGGGTTTCATCGATTTCGATTACGAGATTACCCAGCTCACGGTGCGCGCGGTCGGAGCCAGCGGCAGTGTTGAGACCTTCTTCTGCGAACCGATCGGTCACGTTCAAGTGCATGGCGACTATGTCGAATCCTGGCAGCCGATGGCGATGACGCCGGTGGCTCTGCGCAAGTCGCGCGACATCGCCCGGGCCGTTACCGGCAACCTCGGCGGGCGCGGCATCTTCGGCGTCGAGTTGTTCATCAAGGGGGACCAGGTGTGGTTCTCCGAAGTCAGCCCGCGCCCGCACGACACGGGCCTGGTGACGCTGGCAACGCAGCGCCTCTCGGAGTTCGAACTGCATGCCCGCGCCATCCTCGGCCTACCGGTGGATACCTCGCTGCGCCGCCCCGGCGCGTCGGCGGTGATCTACGGCGGCATGGAGCAGAAAGGCATCGCCTTCGAAGGCGTGGCCGACGCCTTGCAGGTGCCCGAATCCGACCTGCGCCTGTTCGGCAAGCCCGAGAGCTTCGTCAAGCGCCGCATGGGAGTCGCCGTCGCCTGCGCCGACACGACCGACGAGGCCCGCACCAGGGCAAAGCTGGCTGCGGCAAGGGTCAGGCCGGTGACAGGTAAATGAGGGAGTGAAAGATTTCGCCGCGCGCCTGATCCGCTGGCACAAGCGCCACGGCCGCCACGACCTGCCGTGGCAGAACACCACCGACCCCTATCGCGTCTGGCTGTCGGAAATCATGTTGCAGCAGACCCAGGTGGCGACGGTGATTCCCTACTACCGGCGTTTCCTGCAAGGTTTTCCGCAACTCGCCGACCTCGCCGCCGCACCGGTCGAGGAGGTCATGGCGCTGTGGAGCGGGCTCGGTTACTACGCCAGGGCGCGCAACCTGCACGCCGCGGCGCGCGCCGTGATGCGCGAACATGACGGCGTGTTTCCGCGCGATGCGGCAGTCATCGCGCGACTGCCGGGCATCGGCCGCTCCACGGCCAACTCCATCGCCACCTTCTGCTTCAACGCCCGCGCGCCGATCCTCGACGGCAATGTCCGGCGCGTGCTGTGCCGCGCCTTCGGCATCGAGGGATTCCCCGGCAGCGGCGCGTTGGAAAAGCGGCTCTGGTCCCTGGCCGAGGAGCTGATGCCGGCGCGCCACGGCGCCGCCTACAACCAGGCGCAGATGGATCTCGGTGCCATGGTCTGCACGCGAACCAAACCGCGCTGCGCGGCCTGCCCGCTCGATGACGCCTGCGTCGCGCGCGTTACCGGCCGCACCGATGATCTGCCGACGCGCAAACCGCGCCGCGCCGCGCCGCTGCGCCATGCCACGCTGCTCGTGCTGCAGGACGGCGAGCGCGTGCTGCTGGAAACCCGGCCGCCGGCCGGCATCTGGGGCGGCCTGCTGTCGCTGCCGGAACTTCCCGCGGACGCCGATGCGCGACAATGGGCCGAGCAGCGCTTCGCCTGCCGCGTCGGCGCCGTGTCGCCGGCGCCGGCTTTCGTGCATGTGTTCAGCCACTTCCGATTGAACATCGCGCCGCTGTTGCTGGAAGTGACTCCCGACCATGCCGCGATGGAACCCGGTCGGCAATGGCTGCCGTTGGCAGACACCGCCGGTGCCGCTCTGCCGGCGCCGATCCGGCGCATCCTGGACGAAGTGAAAAGCTTGTGAACCCGGTTCAGGCGTCCGGTAGCAAGCCTTTGCTCTCCAGGAATCGATACACGATTTCCAGGCGGTCGATGCTGTCTTCGAGTTCCAGCAGCTTCTGCTTGGCGGCGACGGGGATCGGCAGCACTTCGGCATAACGCATGCCCAGCCAGCCGGCGTCGAAGAAGCGGTGCGGCATGGCGGGGGCATTGGGCGCACCGGCGGCCATCTCGCCGACAATCGCGCGCAACAGCGGCACCAGCCGGGTATAGGGGCCGGGAACCGGAAGCGCAGGCGGGGTGGCGATCAATTCGATCTCGCCGCAGAGCAACCCGGAATCCTCCGTCCAGTGGCGCAGCAGGCGGAAGCGCTCGCCGCCCTGGGCGATGATGTTGAGCACGCCAAGCTGCTGCATGTCCCAGTCGGCGATATGCGCCAGCGTGCCGACCGAGTGCGGCCTGGCAGGCTTCTGGCCGGGACGGGCGACCTCCTCGCCGCTCGCAATCAGGCAGATGCCGAAGGATTCCGATTGCCTGAAGCACGCCTTGACCATGTCCATGTAGCGCTGCTCGAATACCCGCAACGGCAATCGCCCGCCGGGGAAAAGTACCGATTGCAGGGGAAACAGCGGAATGATCATGAACCGGCTTTCGGCGGAAGAGCCGAGGCGCTGGGCAGGACAAGCAGACGCGCCGCGACGAGACCGTTAATGGTACCGAATACCAGCGCCGCCGTGGCGAACAGCGGCAGCAGATACCAGACGCCGTCATGCGGCACGAGCCAGGCGCGGGCCAGCGCCAGTTGCCCGCCGATGTGGGCGAAAGCCGCCAGCACGCTGGCCGAAACGGGGCCGAAGAAGCGCGGCGGCAGGTGTTGCGCCAACGCCAGTGCGGCGAGGCTGCACACGGCGCCCGCCAGCGCCAGGAAGAAGCCCGGCGCGAGGAACTGCCCTATCACCAGGCTGCCCGCCACCACGCGCAGCAGGCTGACCCAGGCCGCATCGCGCCAGCCGTAGCGCGCCAGCACCACCAGCACGATGATGTTGGCCAGCCCCGGCTTGATGCCGGGCAAGGGACTCGGCAGCGCCGCCTCGGCCACGGTCAGCGCGATCGCCGCCGCCGCGTACCGCGCTATGCGGTAGTCATCGGCGGTGACCGGCAACTCAATAGTTGAGGGTGTCATAGGCGCCATTTCGCCCGCTGCGTCCCGCCAGTTGCAGCGTGACGTGATTCGGCGCGCAGATCGCCACCGCGTTGGCGCGCGTCAGCCAGCCCTGCTGCACGCAATACTGGCGGGGGCCTGGATCGGACAGCACGCGGGCGCGGCCGGGCTGCACCTCGATCACGGTGGTGCCGATGGCGCCGGTGACCTCGTACTTGCGCGCCGCATTCAGCGCCAGTTCGGTGACCAGTTGCCCGTCGCGCCTGACGATGGCGCGGTCCGCCGTGCCGCCGCGCCACAGCAGCGGGTAGGATGCCGCCACCAGCACGCCGGCCGCCAGCAGCAGCAGCCAGTCGCCCGGCTTGAACAGCGTATGCCACGGCGCATGGCCCGCGCCCGCGGCGTGCGCGAGCAGTTCCCTCAGTCCGTCGGGAATCCGGTGATTCATTCGATCAGGGTGCGATGCCGCACCAGCACCCGCGCCGATTCGCGGAAATGCGCGGCAAGCTTTTCCGCGAGATACACCGAGCGATGCTGGCCGCCGGTGCAGCCGATGCCCACCGTCAGGTAGGACCGGTTGTCGCGGATGTAGGCCGGCAGCCAGTCGCCGATGAAACGGCGCAGATCGGCCTCCATGCGCGCCACATCGGGCTGCGCCGCAAGAAAACGGATCACCTCGGCATCGCGCCCGGTGAGCGGACGCAGGACGGGATCGTAATGCGGATTGGGCAGGCAGCGCACATCGAACACCAGGTCGGCGTCGAGCGGAATGCCGTGCTTGAAACCGAAGGACTCGAACAGCAGCGTCAGCCCGCTGCGCCCGTCCAGCGCGGCGAACTCCTTGATGCTGGTGCGCAGCGCATTGGGCCGCAGGTTGCTGGTGTCGATATGGTGGCCGAGCGAGGCGAGCGTTTCCAGCGCCTCGCGTTCGCGCGCGATGGCCTCTTCCAGCGTCACGTCGCCGCCGACCAGCGGATGACGGCGACGCGTTTCGGAGAAACGCTGGATCAGCACATCGTTGCGCGCATCGAGGAACACAAAGCGCAACGTGATGCCTTCTGCCTCCAGCTTGCGCAATTGCGGCGGCAGCGCCGCAATGCTCGACCCGCCGCGCATATCCACCGCCACCGCCGCCAGGCCGTGTCCATGCAGCCGCAGGTATTCGACCAGATCGGTCAGCAGCGGCGCCGGCAGGTTGTCCACGCAGTAATAGCCGGAATCCTCCAGCACATTGAGGGCGATCGATTTGCCGGAACCGGAAAGGCCGCTGATGAGGACGACTTGCATGGGGGAAAGGATAGCGGATATTCTGCGTGTGGCTTGCCGGCAATCCACGGGAAACATGCCGCGCCGGGCATAGCCTCCCTAAGCGCATCAGATCGATTTGACTGAATCGCACGATTCAGCTAAATTGGGCGCTCCAATGAAGTGTCAAGTGGAGCGCGACCGTATGCAAACCTTTACCGCCAATGAAGCCAAAACCCGCTTCGGCGAGTTTCTCGACAAGGCACAGCGCGAACCCGTGCGCGTGATGCGCCACGATCGCGTGGTCGGCGTGATGGTCAGCGCCGAGGATTACGCTGCAATGCGGGCCTTTTATGCCGATCGATTGCTGGGGACGATGAACCGGACGGCAGAGAGCGCCGCGCGCGCCGGCCTGACGGGCGAAGTACTGGACTCGCTGCTGGCCGATGAGAGCTGAATCGGCATGGCGTGTGGTCATCGACACGAATGTCTGGATCAGCGCTTTCCTGGTCAAAACGGGTGCGCCGGCCGAACTGGTCAGGCTCGTGCTTGCGGACGGCGAGCCGGTTTTTTCCGCAGCGACCATCGCCGAGCTCGATGCACGGCTCTGGCGGCCCAAGTTCGACCGCTATCTGGACATGGAAGAACGCCAGCGACTGCTGCGCGACCTGAATTCGCTTGCCTGCTGGATCACCGTGCCGCCTGCAATCAGCGCCCAAGCCTTCTGCCGCGATGCCGATGACGACAAGATGATTCATGCGGCGCTGGCCGCGCAGGCCACCCTGCTGGTAACCGGGGACGATGACTTGTTGTGCCTGCACCCGCTGGGTGATCTGAACATCCTGACGCCCCGCGCGGCGCTGGAAAAGTTCAAGGATCAACGCGGTCAATGAACCAGGCGAAACCGGCGCACGACATTCCACACCGTTACAATGCCCTCCTTTAGAAGCGGCAGGCCGCACGGCCGCCGCCGGCACCCGGAAAGACCGCGTCATGACCCGTAAGATCCTCGTTACCAGCGCCCTGCCCTATGCCAACGGCGCGATCCACCTCGGCCACCTGGTCGAGTACATCCAGACCGACATCTGGGTGCGCTTCCAGAAAATGCGCGGCCACGAATGCTGGTACGTCTGCGCCGACGACACCCACGGCACGCCGATCATGCTGCGCGCGGAAAGCGAGGGCATCACCCCGGAAGCGCTGATCGAGCGCGTGCATGCCGAACATTCGCGCGATTTCGCCGGCTTCCATGTCGCCTTCGACAACTACCACACCACCCACTCGGATGAAACCCGCCACTATGCCGAAGACATCTACGCCAGGCTCAAGGCCGCCGGCCTGATCGAGGTACGTTCGATCGAGCAGTACTACGATCCGACGAAGCAGATGTTCCTGCCCGACCGCTTCATCAAGGGCGAATGCCCGAAGTGCGGGACCCCCGACCAGTACGGCGACGCCTGCGAGTCCTGCGGCGCGGCGTACGCGCCGACCGACCTGAAGAATCCCTACTCGGCGGTTTCCGGCGTAAAGCCGGTGCTGAAGTCTTCCGACCACTACTTCTTCAGGCTCTCGGATCCGCGCTGCCAGGAATACCTGCGCCGCGCCACGCGCGAGGTCTGCAAGGCGCAGCCGGAGGCCATCAACAAGCTGCAGGAGTGGCTGGGCGCACCGGGCGAGAACAAGCTCACCGACTGGGACATCTCGCGCGACGCGCCCTATTTCGGTTTCGGGATTCCCGGCGCGCCGGGAAAATTCTTCTACGTCTGGCTCGACGCGCCGATCGGCTACATGGGTTCCTTCAAGAACTTCTGCGCAAAGCAGGGGCTCGATTTCGACGAATTCTGGGGCAAGGGATCGACGGCCGAGCTGTACCACTTCATCGGCAAGGACATCCTCTACTTCCACGCCCTGTTCTGGCCGGCCGAACTGGAGTTCGCGGGCTACCGCGTGCCGACAGGCGTCTTCGCCCACGGCTTCCTGACGGTCGATGGCGCCAAGATGTCCAAGTCGCGCGGCACCTTCATCACCGCCGAGAGTTATCTCGCGCAGGGCCTCAATCCGGAATGGCTGCGCTACTACTTCGCCGCCAAGCTCAACGGCACGATGGAGGACATCGACCTCAACCTCGAGGACTTCGCCCAGCGGGTGAACTCCGACCTGGTCGGCAAGTACATCAACATCGCCAGCCGCGCCGCCGGTTTCGTCGCCAAGCGCTTTTCCGGCCAGTTGCTGCACGCGCACTGTAGCGAGCGCTTCCATGCCGACCTGCCCGGCCTGGTTGAAGCCGCCGCGGAGATCGCCGCCTGGTACGAGGCGCGCGACACGGCCCGCGCCCTGCGCCGCGTCATGGCGCTGGCCGACCAGATCAACCAGTACGTGGACAAGAACCAGCCCTGGGTGCTGGCGAAGGCCGCGGAGCAAACCGAACTGCTGCACTACGTCTGCACGGTGCTGATCAATGCCTTCCGCCTGCTGACCATCTACCTGAAGCCGGTGCTGCCCAAGCTGGCGCAGCGCGCGGAGGAGTTTCTCAACGTCGCCCCGCTGCATTGGCGCGATGCCGAACACCTGCTGCCGCCGGCGCACCTGATCAACGACTACGAACACCTGATGCAGCGCGTCGACCCGAAACAGATCGAGGCCCTGGTCGCCGCCAACCGCGAATCGCTGGAGCCGGTTGCTACTACGCCAACGCCGGCGGTTGACCCGCAGTCGCCGCAGCGCCATGGCGAGCATCAGCAGGCCGTGACCCCCTCTGATGGAACCCCTAAGCAACCGACTAGGCCGCCAAAAGACGTCGGCCAAGTCTCTGCTTATCCCCAACCCTCTCCCGCGAGGGGAGAGGGGGCAGTTTGCGGCGCGTTCGCGCCGGTTATTGGGATGGACGACTTCGGCAAGGTCGACCTGCGCATCGCCCGCATCGCCGATGCGCAGCATGTCGAGGGCGCCGACAAGCTGATCCGCCTGACGCTCGACCTCGGCGCGGGCGGCACGCGCAATGTCTTTGCCGGCATCAAGTCGGCCTACGATCCGGCGCAACTGGTCGGCCGGCTCACCGTGATGGTGGCCAACCTCGCCCCGCGCAAGATGAAATTCGGCGTCAGCGAGGGCATGGTGCTCGCCGCGTCGGACGCCGACGGCAAGTCGCCCGGGCTGTTCCTGCTCTCGCCCGACAGCGGCGCGCAACCGGGAATGACAGTGAAGTGACGGAGGTTCGCCGCCTGGTGATCACCGGCCGGGTGCAGGGAGTCGGCTTCCGTTATGCCATGGCTGCGCAGGCACGCCGTCTCGGCGTCAGCGGCTGGGTGCGCAACCGGCGCGACGGCAGCGTCGAGGCCATGATCGCCGGCGAGCCGGCGCAAATCGAAGCGATGCTGGCCTGGAGCCGCAAGGGCCCGGACCTCGCCTGCGTGGACGATGTCGCCGTCGAGCCCGGCAGCGGCGAGTACACGGGCTTCGAATACCGCGCGACTGCCTGATTGCGCTCAATCGTCGGCCCAGCCCCGAGGCGCCCGTTGCCGGCGCAGTCGGCGCTTATTGATATTTCCGTAAAACATGACAACCTTTGAGCATCTGAAACGTTGTATCTCCAAGAGTGATAATGGAGAATGTTGTCATGGCACAAAAGCGGTTGAGCGAAGCAACAAAGAAGCGATTG